>Ga0183095_10160_pt1 | contig 250423 bp, 236 predicted proteins | sample BioMet4_FD_130346 | JGI IMG/M metagenome (GOLD analysis project Ga0183095, IMG submission 130346) | Microbial communities from bioreactor (seeded with sewage sludge) at LBNL, California, USA - Biofuel metagenome 4 (v2) (version 3) | ecosystem: Engineered > Bioreactor > Anaerobic > Unclassified ...
GCATCAGAGTTTCCTCCATTGTGCAATATCCCCCACTGCTGCCTCCCGTAGGAGTCTGGGCCGTGTCTCAGTCCCAATGTGGCCGTTCAACCTCTCAGTCCGGCTACCGATCGTCGCCTTGGTGGGCCTTTATCTCACCAACTAGCTAATCGGACGCGAGTCCATCTTTCAGCGGATTGCTCCTTTGATATCACGGCCATGCGACCACGATATGTCATGCGGTATTAGCGTCCGTTTCCAGACGTTATCCCCCTCTGAAAGGCAGGTTACTCACGCGTTACTCACCCGTCCGCCACTAAAACAGCTCAAAGCAAGCTTCATGCTGTTTCCGTTCGACTTGCATGTGTTAGGCACGCCGCCAGCGTTCGTCCTGAGCCAGGATCAAACTCTCTAAAATATTGTATATAATCGCCCGAAGGCGTTTATATCATAATACTCAGAGTTTTTGAATAGCTCTAAATACGATACACTAACGTGTATTCTTTGTTGGCTTTTTTAAAGAGCGCCAACCCTCTTTGTCCGAAAGTACATTTAAACTCTCTATAATTACGGGTTCCTTAATTCTTCTTCGTTGTTTAATTTTCAAGGTCCTGGTTACGAAAACTCCGCTTTGGCTCTGTGTTTGTGCCGCTTCCGTTTTGTTTTCGTGTTTTGCGTCTTTCGTAAGGCGCTTGACTATAATACCAAATACATCTCCGTAAGTCAACCCTTTTTTTGAAGTTTCTTAACTTTTTTTTAACAATTCGCCTTTTATTGCTTTATTCAGACAATAATACCCTGTTTTTTCGCGGTTTTCGGCGCGTTTTTATAAATCTTTTCATATTTTAATGCATTGGGGATAAAATGCCGCCGCAGGGGAAAAATTCTGAACAGAGGTGTTCAAAATGGAAAAGAAGTTTAAATATGTTTGGGCGATGATCGTTGTTGTCCTGGTCAACATTCTTGTTATATCCATCGTTACCAATCTGGGCGGCTCGGTTCTTACCCTTTCCAAAGTGGGGTCACAGGGGGCAGAGGTCAAAAGCATTCAGACAAAACTGAAGGATCAAGGGTATTATAAAGGAAAGATAGACGGGATTTTCGGCAGCGGGACAAAAAGCGCTGTCATCGGCTTTCAAAGGGCCAAAGGCCTGACCCCCGACGGAATCGCCGGTACGAAAACGCTGAAGGCGCTGGGAATCGGCGGTTCTTCTGGCGGGCAGGGCGGTTTCAGCAGCAATGACGTCACATTGCTCGCCCGCGTTACCTCGGCGGAATCGCGCGGAGAGCCCTACACCGGGCAGGTGGCGGTCGCCGCGGTGATACTGAACCGGATTTCGCACCCATCGTTTCCCAACACGCTGGCCGGCGTTATTTACCAGCCGGGTGCGTTCAGCTGCCTGAACGACGGCGGAATTAACGCACCCATCTCCGACACTGCGTATAAAGCCGCCCGCGACGCGATCAACGGCTGGGACCCTTCGGGCGGAGCTATCTATTATTATAACCCGGAAAAGGCCACCAGCAGCTGGATTTTCTCCCGTCCCGTCATCACGGTGATCGGCGATCACCGTTTCTGCAGTTAAGCTGCTGTCTTCCTATTATAGCATTGGCGCAGGACGAATCAATCGTTCTGCGCCAATTTATGTTTATTATATTATATAGAATAGTTAGCCGAATTGTTTTTTAGGCCACGGTGACGACACACCGGCGCACCGGAGTCTGTTTCGTCCTTACGGAATAAATCGATGTGGTACCGCTCTTGATACCCGTAATTTTAACATAATAACTGCCGTTTTGCAGTTTCTGATATACAATTTTTGCCACGCCGGAATTACCGGAGGTAAATACAGGCTTGTCGGAAATTCCGTTCGGGGTAAATTTGAACTGGTAGCTCCGGCCCGGCTTGACCGTCAGTGAAGCGCCGGTGTCGGAAAGGATGGTCGTGTCCGCCGGAGCCTTCGCTGCGGCAAGATAGTCCACGTAGCAGTAGTCCAGATCGGCGGCGGTGCTGATACCGGTCACGCTGCCCGTTTTACTGTACTGCCACATGGTATAGGTACCGCTGTAATTCGGAGCGGGCACGTCATAATGCGCCACCCATTTGTCATAGGCGCTTAACGCGGAGCTGTTCAGATTGCCGTTAAACATACTTGCATTGCTGTAAACGCCCGTCTTATAGCCCGCTTTTGCAATCGTGGTACAGAATGCGTTGACAATCGCAGCAAGCTGGTCGCTTGTCATGGCGGTGTTCACCGCGTTTTGTTCAATATCATAGAAAACCGGATAATCCAGTTGACGTCCGTTCAGAATGCTGAGGCACATCTGCGCTTCCTGTACGGCGATTTCAGGGGTTGTCGCGTAGCAGACATGATAAGCGCCGACCTTGATTCCGTTCGCGACCGCGCCCTGATAGTTTGCGGCAAAATAATGGTCGGTCTGTGTTTCCGGCAGTTCGTTGCCGTAACCGGTACGCAGAATGGCAAAATCCACGCCCGCGGTTTTCACGCCGGCCCAGTCCACCACTTCCTGGTGTTCGGATACGTCGATGCCTTTTAAGACAACATGCACGTCGCAGGTTGTGCTCCGGCCATCCGCCGCCGCGACGGTGATCGTCGCTCTGCCGAGGGCGGAAGCGGTAACGGTGCCGTTGACGACCGAGGCAACGGCGGAATTATTTGACGCCCATTTTATTTCCGAGACAACCGTACTGCTGTCGCTGACAGTCAGCGCGGCGCTCTCCCCCACCTTCAGATAAAGGCTGCTGCTGCTGAGCGTAAGCGTGCCCGCGGAAGCGTCGGTATCGGCGGCAAAAGCAGTTGTGCTGAGCGACACGGCCATTGCCATCACCACTAAAAAGGCAATCCATCTTCTTCTCATTTCAGTTCCTCCATAGTTTCATATAAATTTTCCCGTATTTCAGATAAAACATCATGGATGACAGATTAATCTGCCAAAATATGGTATTCCTGAAACTCCATTATATTCCCGCCCCCTGTCCCTGTCAAGGGACACAAGTACCTGAATTTGGTTTTCTGTGATCTACCATAAGTATTGTATTTGGACGTTTATACATATGGTACGATTTTGAAAGAACCGGAGCTGTTTATTCTTGTCGAAGGTTGCCCCCAAAGGCGCAAAAAATCCCTTCCGGCATTACCGAAAGGGACTTCCGCTAAAAATTATTTTTTAAATTCTTTAAACAGTTTGGTGACATCTTCCTGATGTTTCTTATTCTGATCCGAACCGGAGGTATCCTTATAAATCATAATATATTTTCCGTTGTCAGAAATCACAGCCGGAACAGTTTGGTTCATAATGGTAAACCGGTTCTTGGTCTTTACTTCATCCAGAACAGCCGTGGCCTGACTGGACGGGCTGCCAGTATCAAACTCATACAGTTCCAACGTGACGTTATTTTTTCCGTTATAGCCGAACGAATATTTCGCACCGCTTTTGGCGCCGATAAAATCCGCTTTCATTTTTGTGGGAGTGCCGGAAATCGCTGAATTTGCGGCGAGATACTTTTCCATACCGGCAAGGCTGTCCTCCATATTGTCCGAGCCGACTGCGGACGAAACCGTCTGGGAGGAAGCGTTTGACGCGGCTGGCTGCGTGCCGCCCACATCGCCCATGCCGCAGGCCGCAAGGGAACCTGCCATCACAACCGCCAGCGCAAGAATTAAAATTTTCTTCATCTTCATGATATGTCCTCTCTTAAACAAAAATTGAATACTTTCTGTAACCATAAAAATTCTTCCTATTATAAATAGTATCCGTATGACTTTTCCGAAAAAACCGCTGATTGGAATAATACTTTTCCATAAACACGTCTTCCCCGTAAAAGCGATCACTTTGGGTCTTACCGTCGAATCATTGCCGCTTACGTAATTATCGGATTTTTCCGCTGATTTGTCAACCACCATTTTCATGGCGCGTATCCCTACCGGGCAGCGGGAGTCCGGGCGTTTCTCCCGACTTACGCCTGGGTTCGATCCCCTAAGCTGAAACTTAAAAAGCACCCGTGTGGGTGCAAATTGTCCGCGGCGACTCGCCGCCCGGGGTTCGAGTCCCCTGGGCTGAAAATAAAAAAAGCACCCGTGTGGGTGCATTTTCTATTGGTGGACACAAGGGGACTCGAACCCATGACCTCTCGCGTGTGAGGCGAGCGCTCTAACCAGCTGAGCTATGCGTCCATAGTCCGTGTGTACAGAATAAAATATGGTGACCCGGATGAGATTCGAACTCATGAAACCGCCGTGAAAGGGCGGTGTCTTAACCGCTTGACCACCGGGCCATATTATGGTAGCGGCAATTGGATTTGAACCAATGACACTTCGGGTATGAACCGAATGCTCTAGCCAGCTGAGCTATGCCGCCATATTCTGCTCTGTATTGAAGCGGAGCGTTTTATATTATACCCTAGATTTCTTGTGTTTGTCAACACATTCTCTTAATAAATTTAAAAAAATCGGTTTATTGCTTTGTTTACCCTCTATTTCCCTTGTAAACCGGGCGGTTATCTCCCGCGGGCGGGTAATTGCGCCACAACTGCGGCGCCGCCGGCTTTTGCCGTCGGCGCCATTCTGCCAAAATCAGCGTATCGTATAGGGTGTCGGTATCCCACGCTTCCGCTGAAAAATTATACGGAGAAAGAATAGTTCGGCGCTTCCTTGGTAATCTGGATGTCATGCGGATGGCTCTCTTTCAGGCCCGCGCCCGTAATACGGATGAATTTTGCCTTTTCATGCAGGTCGCTGATATTCGCGCAGCCGGTGTAACCCATGCCGGAGCGCATACCGCCGGTCATCTGGTAGATGGTGTCGGACAAAGGCCCCTTGTACGGCAGACGGCCCTCCACGCCTTCCGGAACAAGCTTTTTCTGATCCTGCTGGAAATACCGGTCCTTGCTGCCCTGCCCCATGGCCGCCAAACTGCCCATGCCGCGGTACACCTTGAACTGACGTCCCTGATAGAGCTCGGTCTCTCCCGGGGACTCCTCGCAGCCGGCAACCAGCGAGCCGACCATGACCACGTTTGCGCCGGCGGCAAGCGCCTTGACAATGTCGCCGGAGAACTTGATTCCGCCGTCCGCGATGACCGGGATGCCGTATTTTTCCGCCGCGCAGGCGGAGTCGTAAATGGCGGTGATCTGCGGAACGCCGATGCCCGCCACAATTCTGGTCGTACAGATGGAACCGGGGCCGATACCGACCTTGACGCAGTCCGCGCCGGCCTCAATCAGCGCGCGGGTGGCCTCGCCGGTTGCGACGTTGCCCGCGATCAGCTGCACGTTGGGGAACGCTTTCTTGATCTTCCGCACCGTTTCAATAATACCGTCGTTGTGGCCGTGCGCGGAGTCGAGCGCAACCACGTCCACCTGCGCCTTTACCAGCTCGGAAACGCGCTCCAGCACGTCGGCCGTTGCGCCGATGGCCGCACCGCAGAGGAGCCTGCCCCCCGCGTCCCTTGCGGAACTCGGATAGCGCACCGCTTTTTCAATGTCCTTGATGGTAATCAGGCCCTTCAGGTTGCCCTTGTCGTCGACAATCGGAAGCTTTTCGATTCTGTGCCTGCGCAGAATTTCCTGCGCCTGAACAAGGGTTGTCCCAACCGGGGCAGTGACCAGATTTTCCTTGGTCATAACCGCCGAAATCGGCTGGTCGTAGTCCTCGTCGGTCATAAAGCGCATATCGCGGTTCGTAATGATTCCCACAAGCTTGCCGTTTTCGCAGATCGGCACGCCGGAAATCCGGTATTTCGCCATAATTTCATTTGCGTCGTGTACATAATGCTGAGGAGAAAGAAAGAACGGGTTCACAATCACGCCGTTTTCAGAACGCTTAACGCGGTCAACCATGTCGGCCTGCTTTTCAATCGGCATATTCTTGTGGATGATGCCCACCCCGCCCTCACGGGCAATCGCAATGGCCATGTTGCTTTCGGTGACCGTATCCATGGCCGCCGTCATCAGCGGCGTGTTCAGCCTGATGGATTTAGTAAGCTGGGTGGAAAGATCCACTTCTTTGGGCAGCACATGGGATTCCGCCGGAATCAGCAAAACGTCGTCAAACGTCAGGCCTTCTTTTACAAACTTTTCCGAGTAGTTCGTGTTTAACATCTTATCCTCCTGTCACATTTCGCGCCGCTGCAAAACCGTAATTTCGAGCCGCTTTCTCTCTTCATTCGTTTTTTATATATTTTGTTATTATATCATTTGATTCATAAATATTCAATCATATTTTGCTGTTTTTCATGCTTTGCCGTCAATTGGCAAAAGAGTGGCCGAAGCGGTAAAGCCGCATCCCCTTGCGTGGACGCCCTGCATCAGAACCCGCCCGTTTTCTTTTGCGGCATAAATTTTAAGGGCGTCCCCCTGCGCGCTTTCATTTACATAATTAATCTGCACTTCCGCGTACCGGTTCCCCTGTGCGCCGCCCGGCAGAAAATCCGTCAGAATATCGCCGTAAATGGTGTTGTTCAGGTGGCAGTTGTAATCGAGGTCGGAATAGCGGATAGGCCTCTCCCCAACAAGCGGAAGACCGTCCGGCACGATCAGTCTGGCAACGCGGTCCTCCGGCTCCACTTTCTTCCCGGAAAAAACGCCGTAATCCAGAAACTTTTTCGGCCGCAGAACCTTATGCGTATGCGGGTCGGCAATGACGGAGGTCTGCATTACCTTTATGATCTGTTCTCCGCCGCTGTAAAACACGAAGTCGCGGTAAAACTGCGCGCCGTTTACACCGCGCGGGTGCGTCTTAATCGTGATTCTTTCGTTATGTACCGGCATGCGTTTAATTCTGGCGCGGTTTGTAATCAAAAGAAATACAAGCCCGTCCTCATACATTTTTTCGTAGCTCAGTCCCACAAGGTCAACATGCTGCTCGCTGCTTTCCTGGCACATGCGCATCAGTACGCTGAGCTTTAAAAGGCGCTGTGCGCCGACCTCATAGCTGGCGACGCGCACCTCGCGGGTATATTCGTTAATTTGGTCCTGTTGATTCATTTTACATCCTCTGTATCTGTATTGATAGGGAACGCCCCCCGCGGCGCTTCCTTTCCGGAAACCCGCAGGGGGTTAATGCCCTTGACTATTTTATGATGTCGCAGCCCATAAACGGACGCAATACCTCCGGCACGGTCACGCTGCCGTCTGCGTTCTGGTACTGCTCCACAATCGCGGGAATCACACGGCTGGTCGCAAGGCCGGAAGCGTTCAGCGTATGGACAAACTGCAGCTTCTTGTCCTCGCCCCTGAACTTCACGTTGCCCCTTCTGGCCTGATAGTCCCTTGCATTGGAAGCGGAGCTTACCTCTTTATAGATTTCCATGCTCGGAATCCAGACTTCAATATCGTAGGTGCGCGCCATGGAGAACGAACAGTCGCCCGCGGCGAGCTTGCTCAGGCGGTAGTGCAGGCCAAGCTTCTGCACCAGCTTCTCGGCTTTGCCCACCAGCTCGGCAAACGCGTCGTCCGACTGTTCCGGCGTGGTGTACTGCACCATTTCCACCTTATTGAACTGATGCCCGCGGATCATGCCGCGTTCCTCCGAGCGGTAGCTGCCGGCCTCCCTGCGGTAGCACGGCGTATAGGCGATATATTTGCGCGGAAGCTCCTCCATTGTGAGAACCTCGTCACGGTGCAGGTTCACCAGCGCGGTTTCCGCCGTGGGAAGCATAAATTTTTTGTCGGTGCTGGTCGGATTCTGAATCCAGTATACCTCGTCGGTAAATTTCGGGAACTGCCCGGCCACATAGCCGCACTCATAGTTGAGCATGTGCGGGGGCAGAATCAGCTCGTAGCCGTCGTTCAGATGCTCGCTGATAAAGAAATTGAGCAGCGCCCATTCCAGCCTTGCGCCCATGCCGCGGTACACCCAGGAGCCCGCGCCCGCCAGCTTTGCGCCGCGCTGATAGTCGATCATGCCGAGGCTTTCGCACAGCTCCACATGGTTTTTCGCCTTAAAATCAAATTTAGGCTGTTCTTTATAGAAACGGATTGGCTTGTTGTTTTCCTTGCCGCCCGCCAGAAGGTCTTCGTCCGGCATATTCGGCAGGGAAAGCAGCAGCGTTTTTTGCTTTTCTTCCAGCTCGCCCAGTTCCCCGTCGCTCGCTTTGATTTTTTCGGAGAGTGTCTTTAATTCCGCCATGAGAGGAGCGGTATCTTCCCCCGCTTTTTTCATTGACGGAATTTTCTTTGTAGCGGCATTCTGTTCCGCCTTCATGGTTTCCACTTTTCCGGTAACCTCGCGGCGCTCCTCGTCGATTTTCAGGATGTCGTCCACCAGCGCGTCTACGTCGATGCAACGCTTTTTGGCGCCCGCCTTTACCTTCTCCGGATTGCTGCGAATCAATTTAATATCCAGCATGTTCTGTTCTCCTTTATATCGTCTAGTTTCTTTTTTACAGCATTTTCAGCTAAGTTGTAGCGTTCGTTTGTGTTATCTCACAAGTCCGAGTGAAATTGCTGTGATTTTGTTTTCCACCGTTCTGTCATTCTTTGTTAAAAAGTTTTACCAGATCACTCAAATCCTGCTCGCCGTAAAATTCAATCTGCAGCACGCCGCGTTTTTTTGTTCCGCTGACCTGTACCTTGCGGCCCAGATGTTCGTTCAGCGCCAGTTCCACCTCGCTGAAATAGCGGATACGCTTTTTTTCCTTCGGCGGCTGCTTTGCGCCCGGCTTCTCGTTTGCCTTTTTAGACATCTTTTCCAGTTCTCTTACGGAAATACCCTGTTCCACCGTCAGTTTCGCAGCTTTCAGCATTTCTTCCGGATCTTGGAAACTCAGCAGGGTGCGGGCATGTCCCGCGGACAGGGTGCCGGCATGAACCATGTCGAGAATCTGCTGCGGCAGGTTCAGAAGCCGGAGTGCGTTTGCCACGGTGGGGCGCGATTTTCCGACCGTCTTTGAAACTTCTTCCTGCGTCAGGCCGTAGGTGTCCATCAGCGACTGGTACCCCTGCGCTTCTTCCAGCGGATTCAGGTCTTCGCGCTGAAGGTTTTCAATCAGCGCAAGCTCCATAACCTCGCTGTCGCTCATTTCCCGGATGACTGCGGGCACTTCGGAAATTCCCGCCATCCTTGCCGCGCGCCAGCGCCTTTCACCGGCGACAATCTGGTAACCCCCGCCGAAAATCGGCCGCACCAAAAGCGGCTGCAATACCCCGTGCTGTGAAATGGAGTCGGCGAGCTCGGCCAGCGCCTCATCGTTGAAGTCTTTTCTTGGCTGTGCGCGGTTCGGTTCAATTTCGCTGATTTTCAGCGCAACCGCCGCGTTGCGGTCCTCGGTGTCGTTTTCGGCAAAAATTGCGTCAAGCCCTTTTCCAAGTCCGCCCTTTTTTGTTGCCATCGCTCTCTCCCCCCTTATCGTTTATTTGCATGAATAATTTCATCCGCCAGTGCGTCGTAGGCGACGGCCCCCCGGGAGCTTTTGTCAAAATACTGGATGGGCCTGCCGAAACTCGGCGCTTCGGAAAGACGCACCGCGCGCGGAATCGCTGTCGCGAATACCTTGCGCGGGAAGTATTTTTTGACTTCCTCCACTACCTGTTGTGTCAGGTTCAGCCGACCGTCATACATGGTGAGCAATACGCCTTCAATATCCAGTTGGCCGTTGTACTGGCGCTTGACGCGGCGAACCGTGTTCATCAGCTGGGACAGTCCTTCCAGCGCGTAATACTCACACTGGATCGGCACCAGCAGCGTATCCGACACACAGAGCGCGTTGGTCGTAATAATGCCGAGCGAGGGGGGGCAGTCAATAAAAATATAATCGTAACGCTCCCTGAGCGGCACCAGCGCATTCTTCAGGATGGATTCGCGGTGGTCAAGCGTGACCAGCTCTATTTCAGCCGCAGCCAGATCCATGCTGGACGGAATAATGTCCAGATTGGTAAATTCCGTATGAATAATGACATCCTGCGCCTTTGTTTCGCCGATCAGCACCTCATAGATCGTGTTTTTCACCGCCCGGCGGTCAACACCCACGCCGCTTGACGAATTGCCCTGCGGGTCAATATCCACCAGAAGCGTTTTCTTCCCCTTCATGCCCATGGCGGCGGAAAGGTTGACGGAAGTCGTCGTTTTGCCGACGCCGCCCTTTTGGTTTGCAATTGCTATAATTTTTCCCATTCTTTCCCTCCGATTGCGGGTATCCGCCCTTAAAACCACTGTTTCACCTTAAAGCCAGCCCGATTTCGGGTGCAAGTGGAATAATGTACTTATTATAGCACTCTTTCAGAGGAAGATAAAGTTTTTTTGCCTGTTTTTTAAGAATGTTTCATGTGAAACAAAACAGGCCGAACGTCATGTCCGGCCTGCCTTGTGGGAAATGATATAGGGAAATAGGAGTAAACTCTTATACTTGTTGTTAAGCGGGTTTTTTTCCGCCCGCAGTGGCCTGCGCTTTCGGGATGCGGACTAAACATTCGATATAGTCGTCTGTTTCGCTTTTCAGCGTCTGCGCATTGATGCCACTTTGCTTCATTGTCTCTATGGCGTGATTGATGGTGTTGAGAAACACCCGGACATCCTTAATTACAAAGGTGCGCTTGCTTTTCGGCTTCTGATTTTCTTCCAGAAGCTTATCTACCAGATCATCCGTCTGCTGTACGTTCAGGTGCTTTGCGATAATCTGCCCAAGCACCTTGTCGCGTAGCTTGTCTTCTTTAATGCGCAGCAGCGCGCGGGCGTGCCGCTCGGTCAGCCCGCAGGCGGTTATTTTGTCACGTTCCTCATCGGAAAGGCGAAGCAGACGCAGCTTGTTGGCAAGCGTGGACTGGCTTTTTCCCAGCCGGAGCGCTGCTTCCTCCTGCGTAACGTCCCACTGTTCAATCAGGCGGCGGATTCCCTCCGCTTCTTCAAAAATCTGTAAATCCTGACGCTGCAGATTTTCGGTCATAGCAAGGACGGCGCTCGTTTCGGGGGAACAGTCACTGATGATGCAGGCGACTGTGGAGAGCCCGGCTATTTTGCAGGCACGGAGTCTCCGCTCCCCTGCAATCAATTCGTATCCGTCTTTCACTCGCCGGACAGAAATCGGCTGAATAAGCCCATTCGTCCGAATGCTTCTGGACAGCTCAAGCAGCTCCTGTTCACTGAACGCGCGCCGCGGCTGCGCCGGATTTGGATGGATTGAGTTGATATTAATCTGTACTACCTTGCGTTTTTCACCCATAATATGCAAATTCGCCGCCTCCCTGCTTGTCCCTTTTTGTTTAGGATAGCACGGTGGGCGGCGATATTTTGTAAAATTATGGCAATCATAAATTTTTTTATTTGTAACTTTATATCACTTTCTGATATTTCCCGGGAATTTTTAAAGATTATTGTTCTTATTGAGCGATAACAATGGTTCTAAAATTGGTCTTTTCCAAATAGCAACCATATACTTTAAAGCGGACTCTTCGCAATTTTTGAGCCGTGCCGCGGATAAAGCCCCGGAAGCGCTTTCGTTCGCCGGATCAGCACCAGACTGCGGCTGTCGCCGTTCGGCAAATCAAATTCTTTTATCCCATCCAGCGTACAGCCCAAAAGGCTAATCGCATTCTGCGCGTCCGCCACTTCTTCCTCCGGCTTCGGTCCCTTCATGGCGACAAAAACGCCGCCCATTTTCAAAAACGGCAAACAGTATTCACAGAGCAGATTCAGCGGCGCGACCGCTCTTGCCGTGGCAAAATCGAATTTTCCGCGGAAAGCAGCCTGTCTTCCGGCCTCTTCCGCGCGCGCATGCACAAATTCCGCGCTGAAATTCAATTGTTCCGCCAAATCTTTAAGAAAAACCAGCCGTTTATTCAGCCCATCCAGCAGGGTGAGCTGAATCTCAGGCCGCATCATTTTCAGCGGAACGCCGGGAAAACCCGCGCCGGTGCCGACATCAATCAGCTTCGCGCCCGCCGGTATGTCCAGATACTTCAAAATCAGGATGCTGTCCAGAAAATGCTTGCAGGCAATCTCCTTTGGTTCCTTAATGGCGGTAAGGTTCATTTTCTCGTTCCAATTCAACAGAATCGTCATATATTGTTGAAAACTTTCCGTCTGCTCTCCGCTTACCTCAATTCCCGCGTTCCGCGCGGAAAAAACCAGCCATTCCCGAATGTCTTCCATCTTATTCCTCCCTGCTGCGCGCAAGCCAGATCAGAAGCACGGAAATGTCGGCGGGGCTGACGCCCGATATCCGGGAAGCCTGTCCGACGCTTGTCGGCATCACCTTTTGCAGTTTTTCCTGCGCTTCGGTACGGAGGCCGACAATTTCCTTGTAATGAATCTTTACCGGCAGACGGCGTTCCTCCAAGCGGCGCATTTCCGCAATCTGCGCTTTCTGACGTTTAATATAGCCTTCATATTTCAGTTCGATTTCCACGCTTTCAAAGACGGCGTCGGGAAGGTTCGGCCGGTCAGTATCAATTTGCTTCAGGATTTCATAGCTGAGTTGGGGACGGCGGATGAGTTCTGCAAGGCGCACCCCCGTTGTTACCGGCGATGTTTCATGTGAAACAAGCAGTGCATTTAAGGCTTCGGACGGCGGCAGGACGGTCTTTTCAGCCCGCAAAAGCTCCTGTTCCTTCTGTTTCTGTTTCAGTTGGAAGCGTTCCCAGCGTTCGTCGGAAATCAGCCCGATTTTTCTTCCGGTCGGCGTCAGCCGTTCGTCTGCGTTGTCCTGCCGCAAAACAAGGCGGTATTCACTGCGCGAGGTCATCATGCGGTACGGGTCGGTGACCCCCTTGGTAATCAGGTCGTCCACAAGCGTTCCGATATAGGAACCCGCGCGGTCAAGAACCATCGGTTCCCTGCCCCGCACCTTCAGCGCGGCGTTAATACCGGCAACAAGTCCCTGCGCGGCGGCTTCCTCGTAACCGGAGCTTCCATTGAACTGCCCCGCGCCGTATAAACCGGGAAATTCCGGAAATTCCAGCGTTGCCTCCATTTGGAGCGGGTCAACACAGTCGTATTCAATCGCGTAAGCGCAGCGCATAATCTGAACGTGTTCAAATCCTTTTATCGTGCGGTAAAAAGCAATCTGCACATCCTCCGGTAAAGAAGAGCTCATTCCCTGCAAATACATTTCCTCGGTATCCATCCCGCATGGCTCAATGAAAAGCTGATGCCTTTTTTTATCGCGGAAGCGCATAATTTTATCTTCAAAGCTCGGGCAGTAACGGGGGCCCACCCCCTCGATTTTCCCGCTGTACATGGGGGAACGCCCGATATTGTCCAGAATCACCTGCTTTGTATCGTCGTTCGTCCACGCGATATGACAGACCGCCCGGTTTTTCGGAGGGGTCAAAGTGTCGTAGGAGAACGGGACAACCGGCTCGTCGCCCTCCTGTACTTCAAGCCCGGTAAAATCAATACTGGATTTCAGCACGCGTGCGGGCGTGCCAGTCTTGAAGCGGCGGAGACGCAGACCGATCTTTTTCAGGGCCGCGCCGAGAAACGCGGCGGGAAACATGCCGTCCGGCCCGCCTTCATAGGAAACCTCGCCGACATAAATTTTTCCGCCGAGATAAGTACCGGTGGCAATGACCACCGCCTTCGCCCGGTACACCGCCTCCATCCGGGTAGTGACAAGCCAGGCGCCGCCCACTCCCTGTTCCAGGTCAACAATTTCCGACTGTTTCAGCTGAAGGTTCGGTTGAAGCTCCAGCTTATGCTTCATAATTTTTCCGTATTCCCGGCGGTCAATTTGCGCGCGCAGGGAATGCACGGCGGGACCTTTCCCTAGGTTGAGCATCCTGCTTTGCAGCATGGCCGCATCCGCAGTTTTTCCCATTTCTCCGCCCAGCGCGTCGATTTCACGGACAAGATGCCCCTTCGCCGTTCCGCCGATGGACGGATTGCAGGGGCAGTTCCCGACGGCGTCCATATTGATTGTGAAAACGCAAGTGCTGCAGCCAAGGCGCGCAGAAGCAAGCGCGGCTTCTATTCCGGCATGCCCGGCGCCGATCACCACAACATCATAATTACCGGCATCATATTTCAAGAGTATTCCTCCATTATCGTTCATTACTTTCCTACACAAAAATGCGAAAAGACAGAATCCACAACCGCTTCGGTCGCGCGTTCACCGGTCAACTCCAAAAGCGCGGAGATCGCGCCTTCAATAGAAACCGTCACGGCATCCAGCGTAATCCCGCTTTCCACCGCCATCAGCGCTTCCCTTACGCAATCGCCGGCCTGACGCGCGGCGTCGCGCTGGCGTTCGGTAAATAGAATACCGTCCGCCGGGTTCAGCTCCGATGTGCGCAGCAATTCCGCGACTGCATCCTTTAACTCCTGCAAACCCTCACCGGAGAGCGCGGATATATATACAATCTGTTTAAAATATTTATGAATATACTTCATGTCGATTTTTGCCGGCAGATCGCTTTTATTTACCACTGCAATCGCGGAAGAACCCTGTACGATTGAAATCAGTTCCCTGTCTTCCTCATTCAGCAGCTGAGAAGAATCAAACACAGCCAGAACGAGCTGTGCTTCCTGCACTTTGCCGCGCGCGCGGTCCACGCCGATCTTTTCCACGGGATCGTTCGTCGTATGGATGCCCGCGGTGTCGGACAAACGGAGCGGAACGTCGCCAAGGATCACCGTATCCTCTACGATGTCACGGGTTGTTCCGGCATATTCGGTGACAATACTGCGCTCACAGCCGGAAAGCAGGTTCATCAGCGTGGATTTTCCAACATTCGGCCGGCCCGCGATCACTGTGCTGACCCCCTCGCGGATTGCCCGTCCGGCATCGAACTGGCGCAACAGGCGTTCAATTTCCATTTTTGCGGTAAGCAGAGTGGTTTCCAGCATCTCCGGATTCACCTGCGGAATATCGTCCTCCGGGTAATCCGCCCACGCGGAAAGATGCGCGGCGGTTTCGATCAGCAGATCCCGAATTTTAATAATTTTCCTTTCCAGCGCGCCGTCGTGTCCTGCCAATGCAGCTTTCGCCGCCTGCTCCCCCTGCGCGGAAATAATCTGCATCACGGACTCCGCCTCAGTCAGACCAATTTTCCCGTTCAGAAACGCCCGGCGCGTAAATTCTCCCGGCCCTGCCGGAACCGCGCCTGCGGCAAACACCGCCTTGAGCACGCGGCGCATAATATACAGTCCCCCGTGGCAGGAAAGCTCCACCACATCCTCGCCGGTAAAACTGGCCGGAGAGGTAAAATTCAGGGCGATTGCCTCGTCTATATCCGTTTCCCCGTCGTGTACCCTGCCGTAAAGGGCGGTGTAGCCTTTGATTTCATCCAGCGTTTTTCCGTGCCGGGAGGTAAACACCTTTCCCGCAATTTCACGTGCCTGTGGGCCGGAAATCCGCACAATGCCAATTCCACCCGGCGCCTGCGGCGTGGAAATGGCCGCAATGGTTTTTGAAGACGGAGAATACCCGTTCATATTTTTCATACTGTTCCCTCATAAATTGAAATGTTATTCGGATTGGCCGAATCGTATAAAAACAGGGCGATTCAAATGAACCGCCCTCAGTGCTTTCGTTATAAGACTATTTCTTTAAATCGATGCGGCCATAAAGCGGCGCTTTGTTTTCGCTCTTTGGTGCGGATTGTGGCGCCGGCTGCTGAGCGGGCCCTGGCCCTGCGTTCGGTGCGGACCTTGGCGGCCTGTTATTGTTGTATCCGCCGCGCGGCTTGTCGTTGAACGGGCGGCGCGGTCCCTTGCCGTTGTTGTTGAAGTTTCTGCGGGGAGCCGGCCGTTCGCCGGCCTCCGGCCCGATGACGACATGACGGCCAAGATCTTCTCCCTCGGACCAGGATTTTGCGCCCTCCACTGTCTGAACGGCGGTATGGATGATTCTTCGCTCATATGGATTCATTGGTTCCAATGAAGAATTACGGCCGGTCTTTATCGCTTTTGCGGCAATTTTCTTTCCGAGAATTTCAAGTGTTTCCTTGCGTTTTTCGCGGTAATTTCCAATATCGAGGGTAATTCTGTAATAGGAATTGTCGATATGGTTGGCCACCAGACCCGCCAAGTACTGAAGCGCATCAAGGGTTTCCCCGCGGTGTCCGATGATAAAACCGATGTCCTCGCCGGAAAGGGAAAGCTGCGCGCCGTTTTCTTCCTCTTGAACCGCAATGTCCACCGCCGAAAGGCCCATATGATCCAGAACGTCTTTCAGATACGCCGCTGCGGCCTCGGCCGGATTGCTTTTAATAAAGACTCTTACCTTCGCAGGGCTTCCGCCGAAAAGACCGAACGTCTTTTTCGTCGGCATTTCCAAAATTTCGAATTCCGCTTCATAGGATTCAACGCCGAGCTCCCTGCACGCGGCCTCTTTTGCCAGCTCAACGGTTTCACCGGTTGCAATCGCTTCTTTTATCACGGTATTCCCTCCCCGGTTTGTCTTATTTTTTCGTTCCTAAATAATCGTCCGAATTTGTTTTTCCGCCTTTTGCTTTTTGCTTTGATGAAGCTGTTTTCGCCGCTGATTTCTGCTGCGGCAGCGTCTGTGCCGCCGTCGGTCTGTAAAAGGCGCCGGAAAGAGCCTTCATCTTCGATTCATTTTCTTCAAGCAGGGCAGCCCTCTGCGCTTCGGCCTTTGCGTTCAAATCAGCCGGGCTGTACCATATATTCAAAATGATCGTCTGCAAAAAACCGGTAAGCGTGGAAATAATCCAGTAAAAACCAACTGCGGCGGGCATTGTGCAGGCAAGCCACGCACTGAACAACGGCATCAGATAAAGCATACCCTTCATGCATCCCTGCTGCTGCTGCATACCCGGCTGCATTTTCATCATAAAATACTGGGTAACCAGAGAGGAGATCAGGCACAGCGCGGGAATAATCCATAAATTGGAACGGAACAGCGTGCCGAAAATATTCGCGCCGTCGCTCGGCGTATCGAGCAGGTTCAGACCCAAAAACTGGAAACCGTGGCTGAAGGATTCTATTTTTGTAAGCTCGGCCGCGCTGAACATGGTCAGCTGCGGTTTCAGCTCCGAAAAATGCTTAACGATTTCAATCTGAGCGTACTGGGAAGAAAAGCTGGCGCCAAGGCCCGGAATCTGTTTAAGCATCTCAAGGGCCTTTGCAATTCCGTCGGCGGAAAGGTGAAGGGCGTTTGCCAGCGGATTCTGTACGGTATAAAACAAGCCGATCATGATCGGAAAAGGAATAAAGGTGGTCAGACAGCCGCTCGCCGGATTAACTCCTTCTTTTTCATACAGCTTCTGTGTTTCTTCCTGAAGCTTCACTTTGTCGTTGCCGTATTTTTTTTGCAGTTCTTTCTGCTTAACGGCCATTTTGCTGTTTGCCGCCATCGACTTTTGCTGCTTGATGGAAAACGGGAACATGACGATTTTCAATACTATTGTAAACAAAATAATCGCGACGCCGTAATTTTGAATCAGGGTATAAAAAAACCAAAGCAGATAGCCGAGAATGTTTCCGAAAAAATTAAAAATCTCCGTCATATGGACAATACTCCTCTATATTGGTTATCGCTTGTCCCGTTTTTCCGGCACGGGGTCAAACCCTCCGCGGCTGAACGGGTTACAGCGCAGTATCCGAAAGAACGCAAGCCAAAATCCTTTCAACGCACCGAAACGTTCAATCGCTTCAATTGCGTAGTTCGAGCAGGTGGGATAATATTTGCAGCACGGTTTTTTATAAGGGGAAATCGCTTTCTGGTAAAACCTGATAAGCAAAATAAGCGGGCGCTTCATTTCAAAACCCCCGCATTTTTAAGCTGCAGCATCATTGCACGGCGAACATCCGTACTCTTTACAAAAGGTGTCTTGCCCCTGGCTACAAAGATGAAATCATATCCCGGCGCAATTCCGGGTGCAAGGGAACGGAAGGCTTCACGAATGACCCGGCGGGAGCGGTTCCGCTTGACGGCGTTGCCGATTTTTTTGCTGGTCGTTATGCCGAGCCGCACATTCCTGCTGCGATTTTTCAAAACATAGGTAACCACCACAGGGCCGACATATGACTTTCCCTTTGCGTAAATCCTGCGGAAATCCTTGTTCTCCTTGATGGGAATCAATAAATCCATACTTAAAATCGCACCACAATTCTCATTTGTTCCGTGAAACCGCAAAGCTAAAAAGAAAGGCCACTCACCGTGGCCCTTTTGCTTAATAGCTTAAACGTGCTCTGCCCTTCGCTCTGCGGCGGGCCAAAACCTTACGGCCGTTGCTTGTGGACATTCTTTTTCTGAAACCATGCTCCTTTTTTCTGTGGAGCTTCTTCGGTTGATAAGTTCTCAGCATGAAAAAACCTCCTTTCGGGGTACAAACCTTGCAATATAGCATTATATATTAAATATGCACAGCCTGTCAACCTAAATTTTGTCCCCCGTACCGAAAAAATAATGGAAGCGAACACCGGACAGGCTGATTTTTTCGTTGGTCAAGCTATATAAATCAATATACCACAATTTTATGTAAAATAAAAGCAAAAGCTTATAAATTAAAAAAAATTTATTATCTATGTATTTTATACGCGCGCGATACAATATCGTGTATTTTCACCGGCCGCGGAAGTTTGAAAAAAATTATGTTTTGTGGTAATATAATTTATGTTATGCCTATGAGTATAAATAATTGTTAAAATGAGGTTTAAAGAATGGAATCCTTTACCGAGGTCTGGAATCTGGTCTGCGATTATTGTAAAAGCAAGATTACCGACATTGCTTATTCCACGTGGATTAAACGGATTGAACCGGTCAATCTTGATTTTGCCCAGGGGGTTGCGGTAATAAAAGTTCCGAACGAACTCCACCGGCAGACAATCAAACATTATTATATGGATATGCTTGATGAGGCGTTCACTCAGATTTTCGGTCAGAAAATTCAAATCCGCGTCTGCACGCCGGACGAAACGGGAAACGAAAAGCAAAACGATGAAACACCGGCAATCAATGACGATTATGAATTTACCTTCGACACCTACATTGTAGGTTCCTCCAATAAATTCGCGCACGCCGCCTCCATGGCGGTGGCGAGCAAACCCGCGACCCTGTACAATCCTTTGTTCATCTACGGAAATTCGGGGCTTGGGAAAACCCACCTTCTTTACGCAATCTGCAATGAAATCAGCCGCACCCATCCGGAAATGAACATCATTTATATTAAAGGCGACGAATTTACCAACGAGCTGATCGAAGCCATCCGCCGCGGCACCACCGCGGAATTTCACAACCGCTACCGCAAGGCGGATGTGTTTCTGGTTGACGATATTCAGTTTATTGCCGGAAAAGATTCCACCCAGGAGGAATTTTTCCATACCTTTAACACGTTATACGAAGCGAAAAAGCAGATTGTGCTGACCTCCGACCGGCCTCCGAAGGATATCGCCACCCTTGAGGAACGGCTTCTGACCAGATTTGAATGGGGCCTGACCGCCGATATTCAGCCGCCGGATTTTGAAACGCGCATCGCGATTATCAAACGGAAAGCGGAGCTTCTGGAAATTGAGCTTCCGGACAATGTCGCCGAATACATAGCCAACCGGCTGAAAAACAATATTCGCCAGCTGGAGGGCGCCGTCAAAAAAATGAAGGCCTATTACCTGCTCGCCGGGGAGAGCCCCAGCATCACAACGGCGCAGGCCGCCATCAGCGATATCATCAACAACGACCAGCCCACCCCCTTTACCGTAGAAAAAATTATCGACGAGGTCGCGCGCACTTTCGGCACGACCGGTGAGGATATCCGCTCCGCAAAACGCTCCGCCAACATTTCCAGCGCACGGCAGATGGCAATCTACGTCGTCAGGGAAATCACGCAGCTTCCGATGACCTCCATCGGGGAGGAATTCGGCGGACGCGACCACTCAACCATTGTATACGCCATCCAGCAGGTAGAAAAAGGAATCAAGCGCGACCCGAAAACAAAGGCGACAGTCGAAGATATTATTAAGAATATCCGCGACCGCTGAAAAGTGGAAAACAAGTTGACATTTCAACATTTTCGGTTAATTCGCGTTTTTATCGGTTTTCCGGATTTCCCGGATTATTTAACTTGTTTTCAACATTCCCCACAGAGTTTTCAACATCCTGTTAAATACTGACAGATTATACGAACAGTTAACAGAATTTTAACAATAGAAAAAGAAGATTATTCCAAAGATACATCGCATTGAGCCTGACTTTTCAAAACCTTTCAACTTTTTCGCGCCGCCTACTACTCTTACTAAATTAAATCTATACTATCTATTATAAAAGGAAGCAGAGGGTGAGTTTATGAAAATATCCTGCCAGCGGCAGCAGCTGAACGAAGCAGTGTTGAATGTTCAGCGCGCCGTGTCCACAAAATCATCCGTTCCTGCCCTGGAAGGCATTCTGCTGAAAACGGGTGAGAATGAGATCACACTGTGCGGTTATGACCTTGAACTGGGAATGACCACAAAAATAGAAGCGCAGGTGGAAGAACCGGGAAGCATTGTCCTGAGCGCCCGCCTTTTCGGCGACATTGTCCGCCGTCTTCCGGCGGATACCGTTTACCTTGCGACCGATGAGAAAAAAATTACCTCCATCAAGAGCGGACCGGCCGATTTTTCCATCGTGGGCATCCCCGCGGAGGAATACCCGGAGCTGCCGGCTATTACGGGGGAAACATCCATAAAAATTGCAAACTGCATTCTAAAAAGCATGATTCGGCAGACACTTTTCGCCGTGGCGGAAAGCGACGCGAAGCCGATTCATACCGGCACGCTGTTTGAGTTGAGCAAAAACAGAATTAAATTGATCTCCGTGGACGGATACCGCCTTGCCATGCGGGAGGAAACCGCCGCCTGCGGAGAAGAAACCAGCTTTGTGGTTCCCGGCAAAACGCTGGGCGAAGTGCTCAAGCTTCTGGGAGACGACGACACCGAACTGGAAATTCTGATCGGGAGACGCCATATTTTATTCCAGATCGGCAGTTACTGCGTGATTTCCCGTCTTCTGGAGGGAGAATTTCTTGATTACCGGGCCGCTATTCCCAGCGCAAGCGCAACGGAGATCACCGTTTCCACCCGCGCGTTCATCGACAGCGTGGAACGCGTCTCCCTTCTGATTACCGACCGGCTGAAAAGCCCCGTCCGCTGCGTTTTTGAGGACGGCGAAATCAAGGTTTCCTGTTCCACTTCCATCGGGCACGCGAACGACCAGCTTTCCGCGAATATCAACGGCGCGGGCGTGGAAATGGGCTTCAATAACCGTTATCTTCTGGACGCCCTGCGCAATACCGAAGGCGACGAGGTAAAAATACAGCTGAACGGCGCTTTAAGCCCAATGAAAATTCTTCCGCGCGAAGGGGATTCCTTCCTTTTCTTAGTACTGCCCGTCCGTTTAAAGAGCGAGGCGCAGTAATGAAAACGGAGAAAATTGTGATTGACACCGAGTTTATCCGACTGGACGCTCTTTTAAAGCTTGGCGGCGCGGTGGACACCGGCGGCCGGGCAAAATTTGTGGTGCAGGGCGGCGATGTGAAGGTAAACGGGGAAATCTGCACAATGCGCGGCAAGAAAATGAGAAATGGCGACAAGGCCGAGTACAATGATGTGACATATGAGGTGTGTAACGGGTGATTATCCAGCACCTGGAAGTTAAAAATTACAGAAATTTACAACACGGCGTGATAATTCCGCAGAATGGGATCAATATAATCTATGGGAAGAACGCGCAGGGCAAGACAAATCTGCTGGAAGCCGTCTGGCTTTTTACGGGCGGGCGCTCCTTTCGGGGCGCAAAGGATACAGATTTGGTTCTGCACGGGGAAAACAGAGCTGAAATTAATCTTGATTTTTTCAGCGGAGAACGCGGGCAGACGGCTCAGATTTTCATAGAGAACGGGCGCAGGAATGCCGTTTTAAACGGCGTGGCGCAGAAAAGCGCCTCCGGCCTGATCGGAAAATTCTTTTCCGTTGTTTTTTCCCCGGAGCATATTGCGCTTGTGCGCGAAGGCCCTTCCTTGCGGCGCGATTTTACGGACGCGGCGCTCTGCCAGATCCGGCCCGGGTATGCCGCGCTTTTATCCCGTTACAATCATACGCTAGTCCAGCGGAATACCCTGCTGAAGGATATCCCCCGCCACGCCGAGCTGATGGATACGCTGGAAATCTGGGATGAAAAGCTTGCCGCGTACGGCGAAACGGTGGTTCGCGGCAGGATGGAATATATCGAAAGCATCCGGGAGCCGGTCAAAGAGATTTACGCCGGTATTTCCAATCATGAAGAAGCCATTGATCTGAAATACCAGAAAAGTGCGGAAGATCTGAAACAGGCGCTGAAAGCGGCCCGCCGTGAGGATGTGGCCGCGGGCCATACCAGTGTCGGCCCGCACCGCGACGACATTGATATAACCATAGACCGCCAGTCGGCGCGGGCGTTCGGCTCCCAGGGGCAAAAACGTTCCGCCGTTCTCGCTTTAAAGCTGGCGGAGGCTGAACTGCTGTTCCGCCGGACGGGCGAAAGGCCCGTGATCCTGCTCGACGATGTCATGAGCGAGCTGGATTCCGGCAGACAGGATTATCTGCTCAATCATTTGAACAGCTGTCAGGTTTTTATCACCTGCTGTGAACCCGGCGCGGTAAAACAGCTCCGGGAGGGCGCCCTGTTTGAAATGGACGGGGGAACCCTTATAAAAAAATGAGAAAGGTTTTATTTTATGTATCTTCATCTGGGGCAGGACACGGTGATTAAAGTCAGTGATATTGTGGGCATATTCGATATGGAAACCTCTACCATAGCAAAATCGACAAGGGATTACCTTTCCGCGGCTCAAAAAGCGGGCAGGGTGGTCAATGTCTCCATGGAAATGCCGAAATCCTTTGTACTTTGCTGTGATAAAAAAGACCGGCATACCGTTTATATCACGCAAATTTCATCTTCGACCCTTTTAAAAAGAACAGGGTTCATCGATGAAATATCAAATGTTAATTGACAGGTGTAAAAAATGAAAAAATTCAGAAAGGCCCGATGTCCGCACTGCGGGGAAAAATTAAGCCTGCTGCGCACATGGACGATTAAAACGCAGGGCGAATACAAGTGCCCGAAATGCGGCGGTTACTCAAACATTGAGCTGGACCCCGCCGTATACTTTTTTTCCATCGGCGCGATTGTTTTAAGCGGGTTGATTTACCTTGTTTGGATGGTTGCCGTAAGGACGCTTAGTCTTCCTGCAATTTTATTCATGCTGCTGCCGTATTTTTTATTTTATTTGCTTTGTTTTTTTCTTGTCCGGCTTAGAAAACCGACCGTCCGCAGGAAACCGCCGGCCGGCCGTCCCCAGCCGTCCCCTCACCAGCAAACGCAGAAATTTACGACGGAAAGAGACAGACGCAGAACTTTTTGAAATAATTAGAATATACAATATGTATTATAATTGGAGGGTTAAACTTGGAGTTTAGCGATATTACGCAAACAAAACAAAAATACGACGAAAATCAGATACAGGTATTGGAAGGACTGGCCGCGGTCAGAAAACGCCCCGGTATGTATATCGGCTCCACCGGGCCGCGCGGGCTGCACCATCTTGTTTACGAAATCGTGGACAACGCGATTGACGAGGCGCTTGCGGGCTTCTGTGATAAAATCGAGGTAAAAATACTGCCCGGCGACGTCATCAGTGTGCTGGACAACGGACGCGGCATTCCGGTCGGTATTCAGCATCAGATGGGAATCCCGGCGGTCACCGTTGTTTTCACCGAGCTGCACGCGGGCGGAAAATTCGGCGGCGGCGGGTACAAGGTCGCCGGCGGACTGCACGGCGTGGGCGCTTCCGTTGTGAACGCGCTTTCCGAATGGCTGGAGGTCGAGGTTTACAACGAGGGCAAAGTCTATTTTCAGCGTTTTGAGCGCGGGAAAATCATCACCCAGCTGGAAATGCGCGGGGAAACGGATAAGACCGGCACGCTGGTGACCTTTAAGCCGGACGCGGAAATTTTTAAAGAGACCACCGTTTACGACTATGAAACCCTGCAGACAAGGCTGCGCGAGCAGGCGTTTTTAAACGCCGGCATCCATATTGAGCTGACAGATTTGCGCGACGCCGCCAATCCGGTGCAGGACAATTACTGCTATCACGGCGGTATCAGCAGTTTTGTCGAATATATCAACAAGAAAAAAGCCGTCGAGATCATTCATCCCGATATTATTCATTTTACTTCCGTCGCCCCCGATAATTCGGCAACGGCTGAAGTTGCCATGCAGTATAATGATTCGTATAACGAACTGATGCTGTCTTTCGCCAACAATATCCACACCACGGACGGCGGCACGCATGAGGACGGCTTTAAGCGCGCGCTGACCCGCGTAATGAATGATTACGCGAGAAAATACAATATTCTGAAAGAGAGCGACAAAAACCTTTCGGGAGACGACGTGCGCGAGGGTTTGACCGTGATTATCAGCGTGAAGATGAAGGACGCCCAGTTTGAAGGCCAGACCAAGGCCCGCCTGGGCAACACGGAAATCGGAACGCTGGTCAGCAACCTGATCACCGACAAAATGGCCGCCTATCTGGAAGAAAACCCGGCGACGGCAAGGGCGATTTTTGACAAGGCGATGGCTGCTTCCCGCGCGCGCGACGCGGCGCGGAAGGCACGCGACCTGGTTCGCCGCAAATCCGCACTGGAAAGCGCCGCGCTGCCGGGCAAACTGGCCGACTGCCAAAGCCGCAATCCAGAGGAAACGGAAATCTATATTGTCGAGGGTGATTCCGCCGGCGGTTCTGCAAAAGGCGGACGCAACCGCAAATATCAGGCCATCCTTCCTCTTTGGGGCAAAATGCTCAATGTGGAAAAGGCAAGACTGGACAAAGTATACGGCAACGAAAAGCTGATGCCCGTCGTCACCGCGCTCGGCTGCGGAATCGGCGAGGAATTTGACCTGAACAAGCTGCGCTACGGAAAAATTATCATTATGGCCGATGCCGATGTCGACGGTTCGCACATCCGCACCCTGTTGCTGACCTTTTTCTTCCGGTTTATGAAGCCGCTTGTGGAAGAAGGACATGTTTACCTTGCGCAGCCGCCGCTTTTCCGCCTGAGCAAGGGCAAAAATCATTATTATGCGTTCAGCGACGAGGAACGCGACCAGAAAATGGCGGAGCTTGCCAGTAATTACGAGATTCAGCGCTACAAAGGTCTTGGTGAAATGGACGCCGAACAGCTCTGGGAAACAACCATGAATCCCGCGAGCCGCACCATGCTGCGCGTGGAAGTGGAAGACGCCGCCGCCGCGGACGAAGCGTTCACCATTCTGATGGGCGACAAGGTTGAGCCGCGCCGCGCCTTTATTGAAAGCAACGCGAAATACGCGAAGAATCTGGATATTTGACGGAAGAACCGTCCGGCGCCGCGCCCGTACTATAAGATTGCTGTATAACAGATTACAATAAGTAAATGTTAGCATATGAAATACAATTTGTATTACATAAACAGAAAAAGGAGAATTTTTCATGAAACAATTTTCGAAGGAACAGGAAACCGCCTCAAAACCTCCTGAACCCCGGGGGGAACAGACCCCCGACGAGGAGCGACCCGAGGAGGACAGGGTGGAATGGGACGGTTCCGAAGCGGAGCTGGTTGCCGACGAAACAGCGCTGGCGTTTGAAGAACAGCATACGGGAATCAAGCTGAAATACACGCTGACTTCCAGTGAAATTTTCAAGGTTCTCAGAAAAAGCCAATACACAAATACAAGGACGGCGCTTTCCGTTGTCGCGGTTGCGCTCAGCGCCGTCATGGCGGTCTTCTTTCTGACGCGTTTCAGTGGGTCGGGCGACAGCCGGTATGTGTCGCTGGCTGTGGTCTGCCTGATGCTGATCCTTGTTGTCGCGGTGCTTCCTCCGGTCATCATTAAAATGCATTCGTCAAAAATTGCAGACGGAAAAGAAATCCGCATGAAAATTTACCCCGATCATATAGAAATGGGACTGACTGATAAAAAATGGGAGATTCCGCTTGACGGAAGCTGCGAATGTATTCAGTTTGAAAACCTGATGGTACTGTACATAGACGACAGAAATATGGTGATTCTTCCGCTTCGCTGTGTGGAACCGGCAGTCCTGCCGGAGGTACAGGCGATGATTTTTGCGGGGACGCAGCCAAAAATCTGAAGGCTGGAAGGAGATTGATCAATATGCCGACGTTTTACGAGGGCGGGCCTGTGCAGACGGTGGAACAGACGATCGGCCCGGAAGATTACGCCGCGGCGTATGCCGCCGCGCAGAGCGCGGTTTCTCCCATGCACAAAAAATGGGTAAAGGCCGGCATCTGTGCTTCCGCGGCAATTGTCATTGCTTCTTTTATTCCGTTTTACCGCGCAAGGTTTTTCTCCTGCTGGGCGCCCGCCTGCGGGATTGTCCTGGCTCTTGCGCTTGGTTTTCTGTTTCTTTTTATACAACCGAACGATATCAGAAGATGGGGGACCGAGCTGTACCGCTCCAACGCGCTGCTGGCGCTTCCGCACAAAATTGAGCTTTTCCGGGACAGCGTGGTGATTGAAAGCAGCTGTGAAAAAATGCTGGAATATTGGACCGATTTTGCAAAATGCATGGAAACCCCCGCAGCCTTTGTGCTGACCGGCGGCCGGGAGCGGGAGCTGCTGATCATAAAAAAACAGGGGCTCACAAACGAACAGAGGGAGAAAATTTCCGCTCATCTTGCCGGCGCGTTTGCTTCGCGCTATGTGAAAAGCGGGCGTTAAGGAGGGATTTATTTGCCTGAAAGCCCAATTTCGGTAAGCTGCCTTACCACAAAATTCGATTATGCAGATTTTAAGATCGCCGCGGCAAAGGCCGCCACGAAAAAAAGTGAAAAAATCATTCTGAAAATCACGGGAACCGTTTTGATTCTGACCGCGTTTCTTCTACGGGCTTTTGTTTACGGAAATTTCTATCAGAATTTTATTTATGCGGCCATGGCCGCGGTCGGCGTGATCATCGGATGCTTTTACGACATGATCGTTTCCTACGCCGTGCGGCGGCACGCGCTGAACTACTATACGGCAAACAGCGAAAAATTTATCGCGCAGACCACAGAGTTTTCCGAGGAAACAATCACCTTTCAGACCGAACGGTATACGGCTGCCATTCCCTACGGCATGCTGTATAAGGCGTATGAGGACGCGAAGGTTTTTATTATATATACCGGAATCAATGAAATGAAGTTTATACCGAAAAGAGCGATGAACGAAAGCGAATGTACCCGGATTCACAACATTCTTGATACAAAGCTTCAGGAAAAATATCAGCAGGAAGGTGCCCGCTAATGGACGAATTTCAGGATAATCAGAAAATTATAAACGTTGACCTTGAAAAGGAAATGAAACAGTCGTTTCTTGCCTATTCCATGTCGGTTATTGTTTCGCGCGCGCTCCCGGATGTGCGCGACGGCTTAAAGCCGGTACACAGAAGAATTTTATACACCATGTTTGAAAACAACCTGTCCCCGGACAAGCCGTACCGCAAATGCGCGGACACCGTCGGCTCCGTTCTGGGCCGTTACCATCCGCACGGCGACGCTTCGGTCTACGACGCGCTGGTCCGTCTGGCGCAGGACTTTTCCATGCGGTACATGCTGGTGGACGGCCACGGCAACTTCGGCTCCGTGGACGGCGACCCCCCGGCCGCCTACCGTTATACGGAATCCCGCATGAGCAAGATCGCCGTGGAAATGCTGGAGGATATCGACAAGGATACCGTCGATTTCCAGCCGAACTATGACGACCGTCTGAAAGAGCCGACCGTTCTGCCCAGCCATTTTCCAAACCTTCTGGTCAACGGTTCCACCGGCATCGCGGTGGGCATGGCCACCAACATTCCTCCGCACAATATGGGAGAGGTCATCGACGGCATGTGCACGCTGATCGACAATCCCGACGCCACTCTGGACGATCTGATGCAGAGCATCAAGGGGCCGGACTTCCCCACCGGCGGCATCATCATGGGCCGTGCGGGCATCCGCGCCGCCTACGCCACCGGCCGCGGCCGCATCACGGTGCGCGCCCGCGCGGAAATTGAGGAGGAAAAAAACGGCCGCTTCAACATCGTCGTGACCGAGCTGCCCTATCAGGTAAATAAGGCCAGGCTGGTGGAAAATATCGCCGAGCTGGTCAAGGACAAGCGCATAGAGGGGATTTCCAACGTGGAAGACCACTCCGACCGCGAGGGTATGCATATGCTGATCAGCGTGAAGCGCGACGCTTCGCCGCAGATTGTTCTGAATCAGCTTTTTTCCTACACCCAGATGCAGACTACATTCGGCGTGATTATGATTGCCATTGTCAACGGCGAACCCAAGACGCTGACGCTGAAGGAAATGCTTCAGGAATACATTCAGTTTCAGGAAAGCGTCGTACGGCGCCGCACTCTGTTTGACCTGAAAAAGGCCGAGGAGCGCGCCCATCTTTTAGAGGGCTTGAAAATTGCCGTCGACAACATAGACGAAATTATTTCCATCATCCGCAGTTCCAAAGACAGGCCGGCCGCAAAGGCGCGCATGACGGAACGCTTTGGGCTGGACGATCTGCAGACCCAGGCGATTGTGCAGATGCCGCTCGGCGCGCTCACCGGACTGGAACGCCAGAAGCTGTTGGACGAAATCGCCGCTTTAGAGTTAAAAATAGCGGATTACAAGGATATTTTAAGCAATGAAACCCGCCTGCTCGGCATTGTCAAGGATGAAGCGATCGCGGTCAAAAATAAATTCAACGATGAACGCCGCACGGAAATCGCAACCGTGAGCGGAGAGGTGGATATTGAAGACCTGATTCCCAAGGAGGAATGCGTGCTGACCCTGACCAACTTCGGTTATGTCAAGCGTCAGAAAACCGACACCTACCATATCCAGCGCAGAGGCGGCCGCGGGGTCAGCGGCATGACAAGGCGCGAAGAGGATGTTGCGAGCGACATGTTCGTTATCAACAGCCACGACTATGTCATGTTCTTCACCAATCTAGGGCGTGTGTACCGGCTGAAATGCTATGAAATTCCGGAGGGCTCGCGCACAAGCAAGGGGATGAATATCGCCAACCTGCTGCCGATCGCGCAGGATGAAAAAGTCACCTCCATGATCCGCGTGCCCGAATTCGACGACGAAAGCTATCTGTGCATGGTGACGCGCAACGGCATCATCAAGCGCACCAGACTTTCGGCTTACGACACCGCGCGCAAGGGCGGCGTCATTGCCATTGACCTTGACGAAGGCGACGAGCTTTCGTGGGTGCGCCTGACCACCGGCGACACGCAGCTTCTGGTTGCCACGCGCCTGGGCATGGCCATCCGCTTTGACGAACGGGACGTCCGCCCCATGGGCAGAACCGCCCGCGGGGTCAAGGCGATTACGCTGAAAGAAAGCGATTATGTCATCGGAATGAGCTCCCTGCGCGCGGACGGCCTTGTGCTGACTGTTTCCGCGACCGGCTACGGGCGGCTCTCCGGCATCAACGACTACCGCATCCAGTCAAGGGGCGGCAAGGGACTTACCAACTATCATGTGCAGAAATACGGCGAGGTCGCCGCCATTAAGGTGGTCGATCCCGACGACGACGTGATTCTGATTTCTTCCGACGGGATTATCATCCGTATTTCGGCGAATTCCATCCGCGAATGCGCAAGGCCGTCCAAGGGCGTGCGCGTGATGCGCCTGAATGAAAGCAGCGAGGTTGTCACGCTGGCCCGCACGGCGCATGAGGAAGACGCGGTGGACGCGCTGCCCGCAGACGAGGGCGACGCGGACGCCGACGCCGATCTTGATCTGGACGAAGAGGCGGAGGAGATCAGCGAAACTGTTCCGTCGGATGCAGAGCCTGAAAACACCGAGGACTAAGAAGGGGTGCTGTAAATGAAAAACAAAAGGAAGCTTTGCCTTGCCGTTGTATTTGCTGTTGCGGTTACGGCGTTTGCGGGATGCGGCATGACGAAGGGCGGCGAAAGCTCCGTTCCGGCGAGCAGCCTTGGCGAATCCTCGCAGGCCGCGAGTTCCCAGCCGGCAAGCAGCGTGCAGAGCGACCCTGCCAGTTCCGGCGTTCATGTGGTAACGCCGAACGAACCGTCAGAATCCCAGCCCGGCCCCGTGATTGATATTGAAACCGACAGCAAGGAATTCAACGCGCTGTTTAAGGAAAATCCGATTGATAAAAAATATATCGCGGAGTCGAACAAAGCGTTCTCCAATGTGGAAATGGTGAAGCTTTCCAACAAATACGCCGGTATTTGGGAAAAAGAAGTCACCTCCGCCTATAACAAAGCAGTAAAACTGGCGTCGGGGGACGCGCTTTCTAAAATTAAGGCGGAACAAACCGCCTGGACAAACGGCAAGAGCGCGGCGCTGAAAAAAATCAGCGACGAGGCGCAGGCCGGCGGCGGAACCATGGCGCAGGTCAACGCCGCGAGCGGTATCATGGACTATTACCGCAGCCGCGCCGCGCAGGTCTACCGGCAGCTTTATTCCTATGACAAGAACTACAGCTATGCGTACAAATAATATTTGTTATATTTATCTTTCATTATACTGTAAGTTATAACAACGATTTTAGACAAAGAGAACAGCTAAGAGTCCTTTTATTTAGAAAATTGCTGAAGGAATTTCGTTATCTTCCCCCGCCGCAGGCGGGGGAAGATAACATCCGGTTTTTATTTAAAATCGTTATAGGGAGTAAATATGAAATTAAACGAAAAAACTCTGAGCAGAAACGATATTTATGAGGGAAGAGTCCTCAAATTTCATGTGGACAAGGTGGAGCTGATCAACGGGAGAACCTCCACCCGCGAATGTGTTGACCACCCGGGCGGGGTCAGCGTCGCCGTACTGACGGAAAAAAATGAAATTCTGTTTGTACGCCAGTTCCGGTACCCGTATCAGGAAGCCGTTCTGGAAACGCCCGCGGGCAAGTTGGAGCCCGGCGAGGACCCGTTTGAGGCGATGAAGCGCGAGCAGCGCGAGGAAACCGGCACGACCGGTTCCCATTATATGGATTTGGGAAAGCTGTACCCCTCCCCCGGCTATACGAATGAAAGAATTTATCTCTATGCCTGCCGTCTGGATACTTTGGGCCAAACGCAGTTTGATGAGGACGAATTTCTGGAAGTAGAGAAAATCCCGGTTGAAAAAGCGGTGGAGATGGTTATGAACGGCGAGATTCCGGACGCAAAAACGCAGGTGCTGGTTTTAAAAACCGCGTTGCTTTTGAAGGCCGGAAAAATTTGAGGAGGGCGCAATGAAAAAAAGACAGCCCGTTGAAATGAGCGAGTGGAAAAAACGCCTTCTCATATACCTCAGCCTGCTGGCGGCAGCCGTCTTTTTCGCCATTCAGAATCCGTCGCAAAGCTGGCTTGCCATCGGCCTTGGAATCGGGATTGCCGTGGCTTACGGGCCCCAGGGAGTCCGGTGGCTGAAAAACAGAAAAGGAAATGGAAAAACCATCCCCGAACAGCCGGATCAAACGGACGACGAAGAGAAAAGAGAATAGGGTGCTGCCCGGGAACGGCGTTCCGCGGGCGGCATTTTTCTTTCATATTCCGACGTTCTTCACACAGCCATCACATAAAATTTATAAAATAGCATGGAATCATTCAAAAAATGTTTACATTCCGCGGGCGGCTTATTGCTAAAATAGAATGGTATACTGCGGGCTTATACAAAATCAGGAAAACAACAGGAGGGATCTGCATGATTGAGGTGAAAAACCTCTCAAAGCGCTACGGTCAGAACGTCGCTTTGGACAACATCAGCTTCTCGGTTGAAGAAGGAACGGTCGTCGGTTTTTTAGGGCCGAACGGCGCGGGAAAGTCAACCACCATGAACATTATTACCGGCTATCTGTCCGCCGGCTCCGGTTCGGTCACGGTCGGCGGCTACAGCACGCTGGACAATCCCAACGAAGTGAAAAAGCTGATCGGCTATATGCCGGAAATGCCGCCGCTTTACCCGGATATGACGGTGAAAGAATATCTGGATTTTATGTACGACCTGAAAAAGGTGACGCTTCCGCGCGAAAAGCACATCCGTGAAATCTGTACGCTGACGAAAATCAGCGAGGTGTACGGCAGGCTGATCAATAACCTCAGCAAGGGCTACAAACAGCGCGTCGGTTTTGCGCAGGCGCTTTTGGGCAACCCTCCCGTCCTGATTCTTGACGAACCGACCGTGGGACTTGACCCCAAGCAGATTATTGAAATCCGCAGCCTGATTCAGAATCTGGGCAAAAAGCACACCATCATTTTAAGCTCCCATATTCTGCCTGAAATACAGGCGGTCTGCGAGCGCATCATCATCATCAACAAGGGCAGGCTTGTCGCGGACGGCACGCCGGAAAACCTTTCGCAGAGCCTGAGCACCGACCATAAGCTGATTGTGCGCATGGAAGGAAACGAGAACGACATCAGGAACGCTCTGAAGAGCGTTAAGTTTGTAGAGACCGTACAGAGCTGCGGCGAAAAGGAACCGGGCGTTTTTGAGTACGAGGTGGAGGCCCGCGGCGGCCGGGACCTGCGGCGCGAGATTTTCAGGGCTGCCGCGGCAAAAAATTATCCGATTCTGTCCATGTCCAGCGCCGGCCTCTCTCTGGAGGACGTCTTCCTGCGTCTGACCAGCGCATCCTACATTAAGGATAATACCGTCATGGAAAACAGTACGGAAGGAGAGGAAGAAGAATGAAAGCAATTACAAAAAGGGAATTAAGGGCGTATTTTACCTCCCCCATCGGCTACGTCTGCATTGCCATGATTCTGGCGCTGTACGGATATTACTTTTATCAGGTGCTGATGCTGCGTTCCTCCTCCTATATTTCCAATGTGTACAGCACCATGTTTATCTGGAGCATGATGATCATCCCGATTATCACGATGCGCAGCTTCAGTGAGGAAATGCGCAACCGCACCGATCAGGCGCTGCTGACCGCGCCGGTCGGCGTCACCGCTATTGTCGCCGGTAAATTTCTGGCCGCGCTGGCCGTGTTTGCCATTGCAATGGTCGGTACGCTGATTCCGGTCGCCGTGATCGCGCTTTTCTCCGCGCCGGAGTGGGCGCTGATTTTCGGGAACTTTTTTGGTTCCCTGCTGTATGGCGCGGGCATGATCGCCATCGGCGTGTTTATTTCCTCGCTCACGCAGAGCCAGATCGTCGCCGCCATCGGCACGTTCGGCGTTTCCATCCTCCTGCTGGTGGTTGACCAGCTTACCGGTCTGGTCAGCAATCCGGCCGCTGTCAAGCTGATCGGATGGCTTTCCTTCAACACGCGGTACCAACCGTTTACCAAAGGAATTTTTGATATTTCAAGCATTGTTTTTTTCCTGAGTGTCATTGCGGTCTTTATTTTCCTGACCGCCCGCAAGCTTGAAAGCAGAAGATGGAGCTAAGGGGGTATGAAAATGAGTAAGGATAACGATAAAGAGATACGGAAACTGACGCCGGACGCCGAAGCCGACGCGGAAAAAAAGGAAAACGGCGTGCCGGCAGCGGAAGAACCGGGCGCGAAAGCTGGACCGGAAACGGAAGAAGAACCGGAAAATGCCGGTGAGGAAGCCGCGGAGAGCAGAAAATCCGGGGGCGAATTCGGGACAAAGGTAAAGGAATACACACAAAGCACCAGATTCCGCCGCGGCGGAATATCCACCGCGTTTACGGCGGGTTTTCTGGTTGTGGTCGTGATGATTAATATCATCGTCAGCGTGCTGGCACAGCGGTATCCGTCCATGAATGTGGATTTGACGAAAAACAAGGTCAATACCCTTTCCACACAGGCTTCTGAAATTGTCGCCAAGGTGAAAATATCGACAACCATTTATATCATGGCGACCGAAGCGCAGACAAAGGGTGACCAGCTTTTATCGGAATACGGCATCAAGTACAGTCAGGTAGGCGAGCTCGCCGCGAAAATTGCCGAGAAAAATTCCAATATCAAGGTGCAGTACGTGGATCTTGATAAAAATCCGACCTTTGCAAACACCTATAAAACGGATAACCTTGTCGCGGGCGACGTTCTGATCAAATCGGATAAACGCTACCGCGTTCTCACTTACACCGACCTGTTTAACGTGCAGTACGGTTCGGACGGAAGCACAACCGAAACCTATTCCATGGTGGACAGCGCGCTTGCTTCCGGGCTGAATTCCGTGATTTCAGACACGGTTTCGCTCGCCGCGTTCGACACGGGCCACAGCGAACAGATGGACGCGGCGACCTATAAAAAGCTGCTGGGCAACAACAGCTTTGAAACCAAGGACTTCAACCTGCTGACGGACGCGATTCCCCAAAACAGCCGCCTGATTGTTCTGGGATGCCCGGCAACCGATTATACCGACGCCGAGCTGACAAAGCTGGATGATTTTCTGAGCAGCGCAGCCATTGAGGGCGACCGCTCCCTGCTCGTCACTTTCCACCCCAGCCAGCAGTCCATGCCCAAGCTTTCCGCTTTTTTGAAGGAATGGGGCATCGAGGTGCCGCAGGCGGTGGTTGTGGAAGGCGACCAGAGCAAATACTACACCAACGACGCAAGCTATATCCTTTCCAATCTTCAGACCACACTGAGTCTGGGCGGAAAGTCGGACTACGGCTATTTTACAACCCCGCAGTCCAATCCGGTAAACCTCCTGTTTGAGACAAAGGGAACCAGGACAACATACTCCCTTGCAAAATCCAACGATACCTGCTACCTTGTCGACAATAACACGAAAGAGGGAGACAACCCGCAGAAAGCCGCCTACAATACGGCGGTGCTTTCGCAGGATACGGTAAAATCGGGAGCGAAGGAATATAAGGCGAATGTCATCGTTCTGGGAAGCACAACCATGTTCAATGCGGAAATTCTGGGCGCGAGCACCTTTGGAAACGCCGCATATCTGGTGGACCTTTCTCGTTACGCAACAGGAACCACCAACGCCGCCACCGCCATTACGGAAACCTCCGTACAGACGAATGTTTCCGATATCACCCTGAGTGCGGCCATGAGCACCCTGCTGGGACTCGGCGTGTTTACTCTTCTGATTCCCCTGCTGATTGTCATTGCCGGCATTTGTGTGTACCGCAAGAGGAGGCACCTGTAAGATGAAAACCAGCACAAGAAATTTAGTGGTTGTCGCCGGATGCATTGTGGTGCTGGGCGGAGTGGCCGCCGCGCTGCTGACGACGGGCAATAAGGGCGAAACCGCTTCCTCCGAAGCCTCCGCATCTACGATTGAACTTGTTTCCAAAACAAGTCAGGACATTGTTTCCATGTCCGTTAAAAACAGGAAGGGAAGCTATACCCTCATCCCTGTTAAAAAGAAAGCGAGCGGTTCCGCGTCTTCAACCGCCACGGCGGATATCACCTATATGGTGAAGGAACTGGGCGGCGTGCCCATCAACAGCTCCGCTGCATCGCAGGTGGTGCAGAACGGATTCAGTCTTGTCGCCACGAAGAATCTGGGGACGGTCAGCAATCTGGACGAATTCGGCCTGAAAGACCCGCAGGCGACGGTGGAAGTCTCCTTCAAGGACGGCAGCACCTACAATTATAAAATCGGAAACGCCTCCGCGACGGACAGCAGCGCGTATTATATGTGCGGCGAAGATTCCGACAATGTTTACATCGTCAGCATCGACGGCGGGATTCTGGAAAGCAGGAATTATTTCGTCAGCAAGGAAATCCTTGCCATTACCAGCAGCAGCGGCGTAAACGACTTTACCAAAATCACCCTGAGCGGAACCAATTTTCCGCAGCCGATTACCGTGTTGAAAAGCGGTTCGTCCGGCATACTTACCTCTCCCGTCAGCGCGCAGACCGACACCGAAAAGCTCGGCGCAGTGGAAACCGCGCTGACCACCCTGACCGCGGATTCCGTGGAAGCGGTCAATCCAGACGCCGCGGCGCTCAAGACCTACGGGCTTGACAAACCGGAGGCGGTCGCCGAATTTACGGTCAACAAGGGGAATTATAAACTGCTGGTCGGCGCGCGGAAAGATTCCAACTATTATGTAAAGCTTGACAAGGTGGACGCGGTGTATCTTGTCAAGGCGGAAAGCGTTGACGCGTGGGTAAAGACGGACGCATTCGCGCTTCGCAGCAAAACGCTTCTCGTTCCGGACATCGCGGCTGTGAAGGCGCTTTCCGTGGACGCGGGCGGTACGGTACAGACTTTTGCCGTTGCCAGAACCAAAGATGAGAAGAAGTCCACGGAGGACAAAATTCAGTACGCTTATCAGGTGACGGGGGCCGGGAACAAAAAACTGGATTACGAGAAAAATTATACTGCTTATTTTGATCAGGTCACCGGAGTGCAGCTTCTGGAGGCCGCAACCACAAGCCCAAGCGGAACGCCTGCCCTGAAGCTGGAATACACCTATTTTGACAAAAGCGGAACCGACACGGTCGCTTTCTACAAAAACGGGGACCGGCTTTACCTTGCAGCGGTAAACGGTTCGGTTTACGGCATGGTAACGGAAGACGACGTACAGAAAATCATCAGCGGCGCAAAGGCTTTGCAGACCGGGGAAACGGTCTCCTGAATAGTTAAAAGCTTCAATTCCCTGATTATAAAGGGATTGAAGCTTTTTTTGCCAGTATGTACAGCATATAAATGATTTAAGTATTTTATTTTGTAGGCTTTGAATTTGAAATACAGTGTTTTGAGTGGTATACTTAATACAATATGAAGAATATGAACAAGATGTGAAGGAGGAAGCCATGAAACTACTGTTTTTTGTGTTAAATAAAACAGAAAAACTCGATGCGGTATTAACGGAATTTGTTCGCAGAAATATCCATGGAGCTACCGTATTGGAAAGTATGGGAATGGCAAGACTGTTAAGCCGTAAACATGATGAGGACGAAATTCCGTTTTTAGGTTCGCTCAGAACACTTTTAAATCCTGAAAGAGAAAAAAACAATTTAATTTTCGCGGTTATTCAAGACAATCAGCTTCCTGAAGCTGTCAGCGCAATTGAAAAAGTTGTCGGAGACCTTTCGGTTAACAATACCGGCGTAGTTTTCAGCGTGCCAATTGATTTTTCGAAGGGGCTTTACGAAATTGGAAAATAGAATAATTATAGACGTTGCAGTGATACTCTTTTCAGGAATTCTTTTCGGAAGAATCGGGAAATTTTTTAAGCTTCCAAACGTTACAGGCTATCTGATTGCCGGCCTTTTGCTGGGGCCTTCGGTTTTCAATATTATCCCCATGGAAATGGTTGATAATTTTGCCGTTATGTCCGACATTGCACTGGGATTTATTGCTTTTTCAGTAGGAAGTGAGTTTAGTCTGGACTATTTTAAAAAAGTCGGACTGGCTCCCATCATTATTTCAATAACAGAGGCTTTTGGTGGAATTATTTTTGTCACGCTTACTTTGATTCTTTTTGGGTTTGATTTCAAGCTTTCCATTATGCTGGGGGCCATTGCTGCGGCAACCGCACCCGCGCAGACGATCATGGTGATCAACCAGTACAAAGTGAAAGGTTCGCTGACTTCTATGCTCCTCAGCGTGGTGGCACTCGACGATGCGGTCGCCTTAATTGCATTTGGCTTTGCGACCACCCTTGTGAACATGATGAATTCAAGTGCCCACACCAATCTGTTGTTCTCTATATTGAGCCCTGTCTATGAAATTGTGATATCGTTCATTCTAGGGGCGGTTGCCAGCATTCTGATGAAACTGATTTTTCGCTGGTTTAAAAAGCAGTCGAACCGCATTTGCATCATCATTGCCTTTATCTTAATTACATATTGGTCGTCTGATTTACTGAAAGGTTCGCCGCTGCTGGCTTGCATGACGCTGGGGGCTGTTCTTGTAAACATCTATGAAGATACCGACAGCGTGGTAAAAATAGCGGATGCTTTCTCGCCTCCGATTTTTATGATCTTTTTTGTAATTTCCGGAGCGGGCTTCAAAATTTCCGCGCTCAGCGGAATCGGTGTAATCGGTCTGATATACGTTATTATGCGCGTTATCGGGAAATGGGCCGGAGCCTGGTTTGGCGGAAAAGTTACAAAACAGGAAGAGAAGATCTGCAAATATTTAGGGCCGACATTAATGCCGCAGGCCGGCGTCGCATTAGGCCTGATTGTAGTCGCGGGAAAAGTTGTACCCGCTTATGCGACTCAAATCAGAGTCATTATTCTGTGTTCTACGTTTATCTATTCGATTATAGGGCCTGTGACCGCAAAGCTTGCGCTGCAAAAATCGGGTGAACTGGTTATTCCGGCTAAACCGAATGCGGGCAGCCTTACTTCCGGCGGTGAAAAATAGGCGGGCTTACGATTACGAAATGAAAAATAACGCCGTCTGGAGTGACATTCCAGACGGCGTTATGGTTATCATCTGACAGGGAGCGATTTGCTCTCTGTTTTTTTAATTATTATCCAGTTTCTTTTTCAGCGTCTCCGGGTTTGCGGCGTAGATCAGCGCGTTTTCCCTTGAAATTTTCCCCTCGCGGTAAAGCCGGAAAAGGTCCGTGTCCATGGCGACCATGCCCTCGCCCGCGCCGGAATAAATCGCGTTGTCGATCTGGTGTACCTTGGACTCGCGGATCAGGTTGCGGATGGCCGGATTGACCAGCATAATTTCAAACGCGGGAATCAGGCCGCCGTCCACCGTGGGAATCAGCTGTTGGGAAACCACCGCCTGCAGCACCATGGAAAGCTGCACGCGGATCTGCTGCTGCTGGTTCGGCGGAAAAACGTCAATAATGCGGTCAATGGTGTTGGCCGCGCCCACCGTGTGCAGGGTGGAAAGGACTAGCTGGCCGGTTTCCGCCGCGGTCATCGCCGTGGTGATCGTTTCGTAGTCGCGCATCTCGCCCAGAAGAATAACGTCCGGCGCCTGCCGCAGGGCGGCGCGCAGCGCCTGAACATACCCTTTGGTGTCGTGGGCGACCTCGCGCTGGCTCACAATGCTTTTGTCGTGGCGGTGAAGATATTCAATCGGATCCTCAATCGTAATGATGTGGCTGTTGCGCGTATGGTTGATTTTATCGATAATGCACGCGAGCGTGGTGGATTTTCCGCTGCCCGCGGAGCCGGTAATCAGTACAAGCCCCTTTTTGTTCCGGTTCAGATTGATGACCGTGTCCGGAATATGCAGCACCTTCGGGTCCGGCAGCCGGAAGACGACCACCCTCAGCACCGCCGCCATGGAGCCGCGCTGCATGTAGGTGTTGCAGCGAAAACGGCACAGCCCCTCTATGGAAAAGGAAAAATCGTCGTCGCCATTCGCAAGGAACGGCTGCATGTCCCGGCCGTTGCTCAGCGAGTAGATTTTTTCAATGCACTTTTTTGTATCCTCCGGTTTTAACCGATAGGAACCAAGTTCACCGATGTCCGTCGGATGAATCACGTCGCTCGTCTTAAAGGAAAGCGGGCAGCCGGATATAATAAAAATATCCGATACATTTTCATCAACGGCCTTTTTTAATACGTCAATGATGTCGATTTCCATTGTGTCACTCCCATGCGTTTATTGGGCGCTGCTGCCCTGCCAAAGCTGCAGGGTATCGCCGCCGTCGCTTTCCGGGGTCTGGGCCGCAAGCAGCTTTCTGCCGGTAACCCGGTAGCGCTCCGCGCTCCCGAAGGCATTGACGGTCAGCCGCGTTTCCATCTGCCGTCCCTCGCCCGCATCGATCAGAAAGCGGACGTTCAACGTGTCCGCGTCCCCGGTTTCCACCGTTACGCCGTCAAGGTGCGTGATCAGCATCTGGGCAAAACTGAGGTAGCACACAGCCTGTTTCTGTGCCGCCGGCTCGCCGCCGCTCAAAATATCCGTTACAGGCTGTAACTCCCCGCGCCCTTTATACTCATTGTAGTATTTTAAATTGGTAATCGAGGTTCCTGCCGCAACCAGGCGGGTGTCTTCCCCCGCGTTGATCAGCGCCGTGTCGATTTTCTGAAGTTTTCCCTCCGCAGCGGCCGCGGCGGTGTAATAACTTTCAACCGTTTCGGCGTTTTTGGTGGAAAGTTTATTGTCCGCGTTTGCGGTGACATAGGAGAGAATCCCGAACGTTGTCAGGCAAAGCACGACGAAAATCATCAGAATGGAGGATGCGCCAACACCCAGATGAAAATTTCCTTTTCTGCTCACGCGGGCACCTCCTTACTGTTTTGGCAGATATTTCGCGGAACTCAGCCGGTAGATTTCTTTGCCGCCGTTCTGCCGGCGGACGGTAATATCCGCGCCGACCATGGTGCCCCCTGCGGACGGTGTTTCTTTCAGGGAGACGTTTACGACATAGCGTGGGTCGCCGGATGTCTGCTTCCATTCCTTGTCGTAGCCGATCCGGTAGGTTCCGTCCGTCTCCTGCCGCGCGGTTTTCAGCGCCGCCGGCAGCTGGTCTGGCGAAGAAAGCGAAAATACCTGCTCCGCGATATTTTCCGCCTGAATCACGGCGACGCTCAGGTCGCTGCTTTGCTGCGCGCGGTTGTTGGCCGCCACAAAAAGCTGGAGGGTGACCGTGACGGAAATTGCGAAAAACAGGATAACCAGAATAATTTCAATAAAAAAGCTGTTGACCTGAACCGATATCCGTTTCATTCCATCACCTGCTTTATGTAAGGGAAAGGCTGAGCGAAAGGCCGCGGCGGTTCTGGCCGCTGACCGAAAAGCTCAGCCGGTTTCCGTTTTTTTCCATGGAAAAAGAGGACACCGGCGTAATTTTATCACCGCTGCCCGCGCTGAACCCGTTTTCAGCGCCTGTGAAAAATTCCATCAGATAGCCGTCGTGGTAATAAATATAGGTTTTAAACTTTTTTCCGCTGAAATCGGAACGGATGACAAGCGCCTGCTGCCCGTCAAGGGTTTCCACGCTGACGTCGCGGCTGTCCGCCGCGTGTACTTTATTGGAAACGTAGGAGAGTGTCGCGCGCGTTTCGTTGTTGCTGTCCATTTTATCCACAATTCCGTGGTAAACGTTCGCCCCGATCAGCACCAAAAACAGGGAGCAGACCGCAAACAGGCAGAAAATCAGCAGTACGAAAACAGTATAGACGGAATGAGAATTCCTGCTGTTCATCCATTACCCCTCCCCGTTAAGAATCGGCGCCCTTTTCCAGAACCTGTACCGAGGGCATGATATTGTTCCCCGCCGTCTCGTATTGGACAACGTATTTGCTGTAGTCGATTGCAATTCCGTAATGGTCTTCCAGATATTTGATATCCGGGGGATAGGATCCTTCCACCGCATAACAGTTTACAATCGCTTTCTGTATAGCAGCGCGCGTGACCCGCAGTTTTTCCGCGTTGTTGGCGCGCAGGGTGCTGCTGAAGCCGGACCAGAACAGAAAAAGGACGGCGCAGAAGACAAGGACGGAAAGCAGCAGATCCCTGTAGGCGAATTTCTTTTTGTAAAGCCTCAAGCAAACATCCCCTTTCTCTGGCGGTTTTCAGCCGATCGAAGACATAATTCCAATGAGCGGGAGCATGACGGAAAGCAGGATCGCGCCGATAATGATCGAAAGCACCCCGACCATGGCCGGCTCAATAACAGAAACCGCGCGGCTGACGGACTCGTCCGCGTCCTCGCTGTAAAGCTCCGCCAGGCGGCGCATGACGGAATCAAGGCTGCCGGTTTTGGAACCGATGCGCACCATGCCGGAATAAATGCCGGGGAAAATATCCGCTTCCCCCATCGCCTGTGTAAAGGAGGAGCCCGCGCTCATCAGGGCGCGGCACCGTTCCACTTTTTCAATCACCGCTTTATTGCTCAGAATGCCGGGAACCAGTTCAAGCGCCTGCTCGGTGTCGTATCCGCTGGAAAGCAGCATGGAAACGGCGGAGGCGAAGCGCGCCAGCGCAATCTTGTCGGAAAGCTGCCGCGTCAGCGGAAAATTGCTGAGAAAGCCGGTAATCCACCGGTAACCCCTCTCGGTTTTGTAAAGGATGAGCCCGGCCAGAAGGAAAACGGAGAGCAGCGCAATCAGTGCCAGCGCCCAGCTCCCGATGGTTGTTCCCGCGCGCATGACGGCGGCGGCCGTGTCGGAAATATCGCTGCCCATGTCCAGAAATACGTTGTTGAAGACGGGCAGCACCTTGATGACCAGGATGGAAACCACCGCGGCCATCATCAGGACAAGGATAAACGGATATAAAAGGGCGCCGCGAACCGAGCTGCGCAGCTTTTCGTCGCGCTCATAATAGAGCGACAGCGCCTCCATCACGTTGTCCAGATTGCCGGCCTTCTCACCGATATTCACCATGTTGACCATGTATTTCGGAAAAGCGCCGGTGCTGTTCAGGGCAAGGTAAAGCGAACCGTTTCGCTCCACGCCCGTCTGTATCCGGTGAATCAGCTCCCTGCCCTTTTCATCCGCTATATTTTCGCTGATGGTGCCGATGCCCTCCTGCAGGGGAATTCCCGCCCGTAACAGGAGAACCACCTGCGAGCAGAAGAGAGAGATATCGCCCGGGGGAAGAGGTTTTGCTTTTTTCTGGCTGACAGTTGGGTTTTGATCCATGGCTAATCCTCCAAACCGCCTGATACGGCTGATTTCTTTCCGATTTCTTACTGTTAGTAATACTTTTCCGCCGTGTAGGTGCCGGCGGACTGCCCGGCTGCGGCAAAAGTGGGGTCGTAGCGTTTCCATCCGTCCAGATAGATTTCGTTCCACGCATGGTATCCGGCGGTGGTATTGCCGATGATCAGCCGGGTCGGTATTCCCTGCGCCCGGCACATGGTAGCCATCAGCGCGGCATAGTCAAAGCAGATGCCTGTTTTGGCCGACAGCGTGCTGTCCACATTGGGCAGGTAGCCCGACTTTACGCTGCCCGCTTTTTTATAGTCGTACTTGACTGTCGAAGCAATGAACTTATAAATTGTGGAAACCTTCTGCGCATTGCTCGTGGAGAGGGCGCACAGGCTCTTTGCCTTGGCGACCGCCGCAGAGGAAGAACCGTAGCTGACGTACTGGTTCGGATAAAGTGTGTACCCCCAGCCCGAAACGGACGCGTTCAGCTCCGTGGCGCAAAGCTCGGCGTAGCTGTTTCCCGTCACTTGTTCCATAAACCTGACTTTATAGGAGCCGCTGCCGCTTTGCAGCGGAAGCGTAGCGTAGGCGCCGTCGCTGGAAATATTGTATTGATAATAGGAGGAACCTCCGTTGAAATAAACAAGGACTTTTATGGCGGAGGAACCGCTGTACCGTACCATTATGTACCCCTGCGCGGCGTTGCTGTAATCAATCTCCGCGCCGTTTTTGCTGAACACCTCCGCTCCGGCCGCGTGCGGCATTTTTGCCGTGACGGCAGGCATGGGTTTTGCCGCGGGTGTTTTGATCGGCGCCGCCATGGGCGGCAGGGACGAGCTCATCTGAACGGTGCCGGAGGAGGAGTTTAATATCTTTGAAACAAGGCTCTGTGCGGAAGAAACCGCCGGCCTCTGCGCCGCGGAGGAGGCCGCCGAGGCTGCTGCGGAGCTTGCCGCAGAGGAGGACGGGCCTGAAACGGCACTGGATACCGCTGGGGAGACCCCGGCAGAGGACGGCGGTTCCGGCGGCCCGGAATTGGGCCGGTCGGTACAGGCGGGCAGCAGGAGTGTGAGTAAAAACACAAAAAATATGAATTTGTATTTCCTCATATCGTTCCCCCTTAGCCCGGTATTCGGACTGCCTATTCCGCTGAGTCGAGCGCGTTGATTCTGGTGGTTATTTTCACATTGTCCCTGCGGTACCTGTAATGAAATTTCTGAAGAATCCGGTCGGCGACCATTTCCGCATTTTCGTAACTGATAACGGGAAGCATCACAATAAACTGTGTGGAGCTGTAGGAAGCGACCGTATCCCCTTTGCGCAGGCTGTCCATAATCGTGGCCTTGAGCCGTTCGGCGGCCAGCTTGGCGACTTTCGGCTTTGGAAACCCGCCTTCAAGGTCGCTGATGGTAAACAGGACGATAAAGACCGAAATGCCGGTGCGCATGACGGACCGCGCCTGAACGCGGTAGATGGATTTGAATACGTCGTAATCGCAGTAATACGCGCCTTCCGTGGCAGAAGCCTCTTTTAAATCGTTTTTTATCACGCTGAGATCCATTTCCACGTTGTTCATGCTGTTTACCAGCTGTTTGTACAGCGCGCGCATGGATTCGGAGACATCCACCCCCAGTTCCTTGTAGAACAGGTCGATGACATAGTTGTAGTGGTCAAGCGCCTTGTTGCGCTGTCCGGTGGAAAGATACCCGAAAAGCAGCATTTTGTGGATGGATTCCTCAAGCGGGGCGTAGGTAAGCGCAACTTCGCAGATCTGGGTTACCTCGCTGAAACGGCGAAGGTCGATCAGCAGCCCGCAGCAGCGCAGCACACACTCATTGTAAAGGTTTGCGTAATACGCGCCGGAGGAAATCACCCAGTTGCTGTAGGTCGATTTGGGAAGAAATTCGCCGCAGTAGAGGTTGAGCGCGCTTTGAAATGCTTCCACCCGTTCCTCCTGCGTTTTGGAAATATCGCATCCCTGGCGGTAGAACTCCGCAAACTGTTCCGTGTCGATCGCACAGGAATAGCTGTTGTTCCAGGAATAGGTGTTTCGTATATACTGAATGTACTCCGCCTTGTCGTTTCCGGAAAGATCTTTTAACAGTTCCCGCGCGCGGTAAACAAGGTTTTTTAAAGCGTTGAGCGGGTCGCTGCATTTGTCGTCCGGCCAGAGCACTTCAATCAGCTTTTCGGTGGAGATGTCCTTATGCCGGTTTGCAATCAGATACTCAATCAGCATCCAGACCCGCTTGGTTCGGCCTTTCAGGTTTGTCAGCTGATTCCCGTTTATTGTTATGGAAAACTCACCGAGCATATTGACTTGGATTTGTTCCTGTGAAATAGTGTCAGGCCGCATAAGCACACATCCTCTTCGCAGAATATATATAAATATGGTAACACATGGAAATGAAATTGACAAGAAAAATATCAAAAGAATATGAGACAAATATACGAGAAAGAAGCATTTTCCATCAGAAAAATGCTTCTTTCTCCACCTTATCCAGGACAATTTCATTTTTTTCTCTGGTACGGTTCATATCGATCACGCGCTGGTTCCGGCTTCCTCTGAAAACAAGGGTCAGATCCCTCTGCTCCAGCAGGAACGGCCCGTCGATCAGCACGTCGGTTTCCCTCAGCAGCGCGTTTGTGTCCGGATCGTGCCGCGCGAGCAGCTCCTCATAGGTGTAGCCCGTAAAGACAGTTAAATCCAGTTTTTCCCCGTGGATTTGTCTCGCCAGTTCAACCAGCGGCTTCGGCTGGCAAAAGGGTTCGCCGCCGCTGAAGGTCACGCCCTTTAACAGCGGGTTTTCGCAGATTTCCGCGAACAGATCGTCGGTATCCACCCATTTTCCGGCGTTGAAATCGTGTGACTGCGGGTTGTGGCAGCCGGGGCAGCGGTGGGGGCATCCCTGTGTGAAAACCACATAGCGGAACCCGCGCCCGTCCACAATCGACTCCGGCTCCGTGCCGCAGATCTTTAGCTTAGAGCCCATGCTTTACCCTGTCCCTCTCCTCCGCGCGCTTGGCGTTGTTCCAGCGGTCGGTGGTGCCGACAAGATAGCCGGTAATCCTGCGGATGCGCTCAAATTTCGGGCCGCCGTCGGCTTCGGTGCGGTGGCACTTGGGACACTCGTTGTCAATAATGCCGTTGAAGCCGCAGACCGGGTCGCGGTCCACCGGATGGTTCACCGAGCCGTAGCCGATGCCGTTTTCCTTCATGCAGCGGATCACCGCCTCAAACGCGTCGATATTTTTGCAGGTGTCGCCGTCCAGCTCCACATAGCTGATGTGGCCCGCGTTGGTCAGCGCGTGGTACGGCGCTTCCAGTTCAATCTTTTTAAAAGCCTTAATGGGGTAGTATACGGGGACATGGAAGGAATTCGTATAATATTCACGGTCGGTAACGCCTTCGATTTTCCCGTATTTTTTCTGGTCGATGCGGACAAAGCGGCCGGACAGCCCTTCCGCCGGGGTGGCGAGCAGCGTGAAGTTCAAACCGGTCTTCGCCGATTCGTCGTCCATGCGCTTCCTCATGTAGGATACAATCTCCAGGCCGAGCTTCTGGCTTTCCGCGCTTTCGCCGTGGTGCTTCCCGGTCAGCGCTTTCAGGGTTTCCGCAAGGCCGATAAAGCCCATGCTCAGGGTGCCGTGCTTGAGAACTTCCTCCACGCTGTCTGTCGGGTCCAGCTTTTCGGAGTCAATCCAGACGCCCTGCCCCATGAGGAACGGATAATTATACACCTTTTTGGAGCACTGGATTTTAAAGCGGTGCAGAAGCTGGCGGATGACAAGGTCGATTCGTTTGTCCAGCATCTCATAAAAAGCGTGAAGGTCGCCCTTCGCTTCAATCGCGATGCGCGGAAGGTTCAGCGAGGTAAAGCTCAGGTTCCCGCGTCCGCAGGTGACTTCCTTCGACCTGTCGTGCACGTTCCCCATGACCCGGGTGCGGCAGCCCATGTAGGCCACTTCCGAGTTGTAGTCGCCCTCTTTGTAATACTGCAGGTTGAACGGCGCGTCGATAAAGCTGAAATTCGGGAACAGGCGCTTCGCGCTTACTTTGCAGGCAAGCTGGAACAAATCGTAGTTGGGGTCGCCCTCGTTGTAGTTGATACCCTCTTTTACCTTGAAAATCTGCACGGGGAAAATCGGCGTTTCGCCGTCGCCCAGCCCGGCGGCGGTGGCGTTCAGCAGGTTGCGCATGACCATCCGCGCCTCCGGGGAAGTGTCGGTGCCGTAGTTGATGGAGGAAAACGGAACCTGCGCGCCCGCGCGGGAATTCATGGTGTTCAGGTTATGTATCAAAGCTTCCATTGCCTGATAGGTAGCCGCTTCGGTGTTGGCAATACCGGTTGTCACGGCGTAGTGGTGCGCGCGCGAAGCCTGGACTTCGTTGATTTTTTCAAACCCGTTCGCCCGCTGATGCTCCGGCAGGTATTTTATGAAAGCTTCCCCGTACGGTTCGACGGTGGAAAGCGTAATTTCCGGCTTCAGTTCCTGGCGCACGGTCTTGACGAGCGCGTCGGCGTCCGCCTCCGCCATGCCGATGGAAATTTGAAAAAACTGCGAAAGCGCCTTGAAATAAGCTTTCCGGAAGGTTTTTGCAACGCCCGGCGCCAGAGAATAATCAAAATTCGGGACGGACTGTCCGCCGTGCATCTCGTTCTGGTTGGCCTGAATCGCAATGCAGGCCAGCGCGGCGTAGGAGCGGATGTCGTTCGGTTCGCGCAGCGCGCCGTGTCCGGTGCAGAAACCGCCCTTGAACAGCTTGATCAGGTCGATCTGGCAGCAGGTTTCAGTCAGCATATAAAAGTCCTCGTCGTGAATGTGGATGTCGCCGCCGATATGCGCCGCGGCGATGTCCTTGGGGAGGACGTAGTTGTTGATAAAGTATTTGGAGCCCTCGGAGCCGTATTTCAGCATGGTGCCCATGGCGGTGTCGGCGTCAATGTTTGCGTTTTCGCGTTTGATATCGACGTCTTTCGCGTCCTGAAAAGTCAGTTCCTTATAGATATCCATCAGGTCGCCCTCGGCCTGACGGATTTTTGTATGTTCCGCGCGGTAAAGGATGTACGCTTTTGCGGTTTTGGCATAGTCGGCGGCAATCAGCGCTTCTTCCACCGCGTCCTGGACCTGCTCCACGGTCGGCACGCCGCTGCCTTTAAAGGCGGTTACCACCTTGCCGGTCAGACGGTCGAGAACCGGCTCTCCCATCTCTTCCTCTGCAACGGCCTTGTTGGCCTTATAAATCGCATTGCGGATTTTTTCCTTATCAAACGCAACGACAACACCGTTGCGCTTCTGTATTTTAGCTGCCATTTTTATGCATTCCTTTCAAGCCGGAAATTCCAGTATTTCCCTTATCGTTTTTCGGGGGTACTTTGAATTTTAGCGCAATATAATATGCTTGTCAAGAGCAATTCATACAATATATAGTGTTAAAAATTTATTTATTGCACTTAATGACCCAATATGCATTATGTCAACCCAACAAAGTGAAGGCGCGGCAGGCGCAAAAAGCCCCCTTTTCAGGGGGCGGAACCGATATGATCAGCGCGGGTCGTATCGCGGCGCTTATTTTAGAATCTCGTCGATTTCGCGGATTTCTTCGTCCGAAAAAATCAGGTTGTTCAAAGCGCCCACATTTTCCTCCAGCTGGGAAACGCGGCTTGCGCCGATCAGCACGCTGGTCATCACCGGCTGGCGCAGCACCCAGGAAAGGGCCAGCTGTGCGGTGGTCTGGCCCCGTCGGGCGGCAAGCCTGCCGAGTGCAACGACTTTTTCGATGGTTTCAGGCTTAATGCTGTCCTTTTTCAGAAAGACGGAATCCCCCGCGGCGCGTGAATCCTGCGGGATGCCATTGTTGTACTTTCCGGTCAGAAGTCCCTGCGCCAGCGGGCTGAACGCGGTCGCGCCCACGCCGCATTTGGCAAGCGCTTCAAACAGGCCGGCCTGTTCCACCTTTCTGTCCAGCAGGCTGTAGCGAGACTGGCAGATCAGGCAGTGGACGCCCATCTCCTTTAACAGCGAGGAAGCCTCGGCGGCTTTTTCCGGGCTGTAATTGGAAATTCCGGCGTAAAGCGCCTTACCGCTTTTTACGGCGTGCGCCAGCGCGCCCATGGTTTCTTCCAGCGGGGTTTCCGGGTCCATGCGGTGATGGTAAAAAATATCCACATAGTCAAGCCCCATGCGCTTCAGACTTTGGTCAAGGCTTGCGAGCAGGTACTTGCGCGAGCCGAAATCACCGTACGGGCCGGGCCACATGGTGTAGCCCGCTTTGGTCGTAATCACCATCTCGTCGCGGTAGGGGTGCATATCCTCCTTCATCAGGCGGCCGAAGGTTTCCTCCGCGCTGCCCGCCGGAGGGCCGTAGTTGTTGGCAAGGTCAAACACGGTAATGCCCAGATCAAACGCGCGGCGGGTGACCGCACGGTCGGTCTCGTACTGATCGTAGGTGCCGAAATTGTGCCAGTAGCCGAGCGAGACGGCGCTCAGCTTTAAGCCGCTTTCCCCGCAGCGGCGGTACTGCATCTGCGTGTAGCGCGCCGCGTCGGCGGTGTAGGGAGGGACCAGCGTATAGCGTTCCATCTTATTTCTCTCCTTTTGTCTGTTTTAAAGCCCACGCGCATAAAAGCTCCACCGCCGGAATCAGCTCGGCTCCGGCCGGGGTAATGCGGTATTCCACCTTGGGCGGAATCTGCTGGAACTGCTGGCGGGCGATCAGCTCCGAGGCGGTCAGCTCGCGCAGGCTCTGGCTGAGCATCATGTCGGTAATCAAGGGAATCTGCTGCTTGATTTCGCCGTAGCGAAGACTTGCGCCGCCGCGCAGCGCCCATAAAATGCGAAGCTTCCATTTTCCGCCCACCGCAGTCAGCGCATACTGCAGCGGGTCCGCCGCGGGTTCTCCGGTCGCAATGCCGATCTGTATCTTTTCCGCGGAATCCAGCGGTTCGGGGCGTTTCCCCCGCTTTTTTTTCTTTTCCTTATCTTTTTTCATGTCCTGCCCTCCGACGCTTCAGGCTGACGGATAAGGCGCGCAGCCGCAAAATTACCGCGCGATTTCCCGGTGCCTGACAAGTTTACTCCGATTACTCAATATTATTGAGTATATCATTAATAATAAGCATATCATAACACCACGGGGACGGAAAGTAAATAAAAAAGTGTTTACCGGCTCCCCACGCGCCGCCAGACGCCGTACAGCGCGACCCCCGTAAAGCAGAAGCCCGCGCCCAGCAGCAGGGCGTTCGCCACGCCCGTGTCCGCCGCTTTGCCGAACAGCAGGTTGGTGCCTGCCGCAACCAGGTCTGCCACAATCGAGTAGGCGGAGAGGACGGCGGCGCGGTTCCCGGAGGAAACGGAACGGTTTTCCACATCCATCCGGATGGGCAGAAAAAACGAAGCGGAAACGCGCAGCAGAACCATGCAAGATACAGAAAGGACGGGATTTGAGAAAAAGCCCATCAGCAGGCACGCCGCCCCGCCCGTTACAAACAGGAAAACACAGGCTCCGCTTTCGCCCATCTTTTCCACCAGGTTGCGGGAGCGCGCGGCGCAAAGCCCGGCGACGAGCACGGGGATGTAGAGCAGGCCCATTTTGTCCGGCTGAATTCCGCCGCGCAGGTACTGCAACTGGTTTAAAAACACCGTAATCGTCTGATTGCACTCCGAAAGCAGTGCCGCCGCTACCAAAAACAATAGAAAACGCTTCCGGTTTTTCAGCGCGCGAAGCAAATCAAAAGCCTGCTTCCGGAAATTTCCGGAGTTTTCAACATGGTTTTCAACTTCTGTTGAAAAGATTGTTAAAACGAGTGAAAACGCGTAGCTGAAAACCGTTAAAAGCGCGGAAAGAGAAGCGTCGCCGTGCAGAAAAAGGGAAAATATCGCGGATGCGGCCAGCAGCCCGGCGGAGCCCATGGCGGAATAAATGCCGAATACCCGCATGGCGTCCGCCTTTCCTGCCGAAAGATAGAGGAACGCGCTGTCGCAGCCGGAAAGACCGCTTGTGACCACGGAAAGCATCAGACGTTCCAGCAGGAACATGCCGAAACCGTTCGCCTGCCAGAATACGATTTTTGACAGGAAATAAAGAAGGTTGCACAACAGGATGGTTTTCCGGTATCCGATTTTATCCGCGACAAACCCCCACGGAATTTCGAGCGCGAGGCTGACGACCAGCGAGATGCTTTCTATCAGCGTAATCTCAAAAATCCCGAGGCCCCGCGCCTGCCGGTACAGCGTGGCGATAGGCGCGTAAAACACCATTCCCTGAAGCAGGGCGATGCCGTAAAACAAATAAATATTCTTTTTGATCAAGGGGAGCCCTCCGATTTCAATTTGGACGCAAAAAACCAGGCCCCTGAAAATTTGGGCCCGATTCCTTTTGCCGGTTTTTAAATCGGATGGTTTTCCACGGCTTCCCCTCCCTGTGTGGAAAAGTTTTGAACTTTTAAGCGGCGGTCGCGCTCCGCTTTGGAGAACACGCACCCGCAGTAATCCTGCCGGTACAAATCGTATTGTGCGGAAAGTTCAATGGAGCGTTTGTAGCCGTTTCTTTTCTTAAAATCGGAATATAAATAACGAACTCCAACCTCTTTTTCCAGCGCGGCGCCGATTTCATTCAGCTTGCCCGCGTTTTTATACGGGCTGATGGAAAGCGTGGTGGTAAAATAGTCGAAGCCGCCCGCCTTTGCCGCCAGCGCGGCTTCCCGCAGCCGCAGAGCGTAGCAGGAAAAGCAGCGTTCGCCGCCCTCCGGCTCGTCCTCATGCCCTTTCGCGAGGGTAAAAAAGCGGCCGGTGTCATAGTTCCCTTCCAGAAAGGAAACCGGGTTTTTCACAGGAAGCGCCGCGATCAGCCGTTTCACTTCCTCCACCCGCTTGCGGTATTCCTCCGCCGGGGAAATGTTGGGATTGTAATAAAACAGCGTAATCCGGAAATAGTCGGAGAGGTATTCCAGCACATAGCTGCTGCACGGCGCGCAGCAGGCGTGCAGCAAAAGGGTGGGCGCTTCGCCGTGCAGGCCGGCAATGACGCCGTCCAGCTGTTTCTGATAATTGATTTTCATCACGGCACCCCCCTCTTTTTTGATGAATCTATTATAGCAAATTTATATGGCTTTCACAATATAAAAAAGGCGCCCCGCAGTACCGCGGAGCGCCGGATATTTATTCCTTTTGGAGAATGGCAATACCGAGTTCTGTGAGCTGTTTCTCGTCCACATCCGTCGGCGCGCCCGACATCAGCTCGGAGGAGGAGGCAACCTTCGGGAACGCGATGACGTCGCGGATGCTGTCGCAGTCAAGCATCAGCATGACCAGGCGGTCAAGGCCGAACGCCATGCCGCCGTGCGGCGGGGCGCCGTAGCGGAACGCGTCGGTCAGGAAGCCGAAGCGCTTCTGCGCTTCCTCCGGGGTAAAGCCCAGCGCCTTGAACATGCGCTGCTGCAATTCGGGATTGTTGATACGGATGGAACCGCCGCCCACCTCGTTGCCGTTCAGCACCATGTCGTACGCAATGGCGCAGACATTGCCCGGGTCGCTTTCAATTTTATCGATGTCCTCCACGCGCGGCGCGGTGAACGGATGATGCATTGCCATATAGCGGTTTTCCTCTTTGCTGAACTCAAACAGCGGGAAGTCCGTGACCCACAGCAGGCAGGGTTTGCTTTTGTCGATCAGGTCAAAGCGCGCGGCAAGCTCGCAGCGCAGCGCGCCCAGGGAAGCGTACACAACGGGGTTCTCGTCGCTCGCGACAATCAGCAGCACGTCGCCGGTTTGGGCGCCCATGGTTTTGCGCACCGCCGCGGTTTCCTCCGGTGCGAGGAACTTTTCAAAGGAAGAGGTTTCACCGTTTTCGGTCAGCCTTGTCCATGCGATGCCCTTAGCGCCGTAGGGCTTCACCCATTCGGTCAGCTTGTCGATTTCCTTGCGGCTCAGCTTGTCGGCAAGACCTTTCAGATTAATGCCGCGCACGCTTCCGCCGCCGTCCACCGCACCCTTGAATACGCGGAATTCAGTATGTTTCAAGTCCTCCGTCAGGTCAACCAGCTCAAGGCCGAAGCGAAGGTCGGGCTTGTCTGAACCGAAGCGGCGCATCGCCTCGTGCCAGGTCATGCGGCGAAACGGGGTTTCAATGTCGATATCCAGTATCCTTTTATAAACCAGTTTCATAAAGCCTTCGCCGATTGCCATGACGTCGTCCTGATCCACAAAGGACATTTCCAGGTCGATCTGCGTAAATTCGGGCTGGCGGTCGGCGCGCAGATCCTCGTCGCGGAAACAGCGGGCAATCTGCATGTAGCGGTCAAAGCCGGAAAGCATTAAAAGCTGTTTGTAAAGCTGGGGCGACTGCGGCAGCGCGAAAAAGCTGCCGGGAAACATACGGGAAGGCACCAGATAGTCGCGCGCGCCCTCCGGCGTGGATTTAATCAGAACCGGAGTTTCTATCTCGATAAATCCGTTGCTGTCAAAATAGTCGTGGGCCGCTTTCACGATTTTATGGCGTCCGATAATTTTATTCTGGACGTCGGGGCGGCGCAGGTCAAGGTAGCGGTATTTCAGGCGCAGATCTTCTTTTACGTTGGAATCTTCCGCAATTTCAAAAGGCGGGGTCTCGCTCTTCGCCAGAATACGGAGCTCCGTTACTTCCAGCTCGATTTCGCCGGTCGGGATTTCAGTGTTTTTTGAAGAACGCTCGCGCACAGCGCCGGTCGCCGCCAGAACATATTCCGCGCGCGCGGAAAAAGCCTTGTCAAAAATCGCGCGGTCGGTCGCGTCGTTAAACGCAAGCTGAAGGATGCCGGTGCGGTCGCGCAGGTCGATAAAGATCAGCTGCCCCAAATCGCGCTGGCGCTGCACCCACCCGCACACGGTAACCGTTTTGCCGATATCCTTCGCGCGCAGCTCGCCGCAGTAGTTTGTCCGCTTCATGCCTGTCATGAATTCTGCCATAAAATAGCCTCCAGTATCTCGTATTTATTAAAAGTCAATAGAGTCCTCGTCCTTTGTCTGCAGCACAACAAACTGTTCGACGAAATCTTTATTCAGGTCAATCTTTGATTTCTCGCCCGTCTTCATGTTTTTTATCATGGCCTTTTTGGTTTCCAGTTCGCTGTCGCCCAGAACAAGCGAATATTTCGCGCCGATCTTGTCCGCGTATTTCATCTGCGCCTTCAGCCCGCGGTCGTTGATGTCGCAGGCCGCGCCGATGGAATATTCCTGTAAGCTGTGCACCAGCTTGAACGCTTCCAGCTTCGCCGCGTCGCCAAGGGCGCCGACAAACAGATCGCAGGTGTCCGGCTCGGGGAACTCCACCTTCTGCGCGTCCAGAATCATCATCAGGCGCTCCATGCCGAGGCCGAAGCCCAGAGCGGGCATGGGCTGCCCGCCCATTTCCTCCACAAGCCCGTCGTAGCGGCCGCCGCCGCAGACGGTGCTCTGTGCGCCGAGGTCGGTGGAGACGAACTCAAACACCGTTTTGGTATAGTAGTCCAGCCCGCGCACGATGGAGGGATTGACGGTATATTCGATATTCACCGCGTCAAGGTATGTTTTCACGCTTTCAAAGTGGGTGCGGCAGTCGTCGCACAGGTAGTCCAGCATCCGGGGCGCGCCCGCGGCGATTTTGGAGCAGACCGGGCTTTTGCAGTCGAGTATCCGCATCGGATTGCGCTCCAGGCGGCCCTGGCACGTTTCGCAGAGTTCGTCCTTATAATCGCTGAAATACGACCGCAGCGCCTCGTAGTATTTTGCGCGGCAGTCGGGGCAGCCGATGGAATTGATTTCAAGCCTCAGGTTCTGTACGCCGAGGCGGTTGAAAATGCTTTTTGCCGTGCCGATCAGCTCGGCGTCCGCCATCGGCGACGCGGTGCCCAGCAGCTCCAGCCCGAACTGGTGGAATTCGCGCAGACGGCCCGCCTGCGTATTCTCATAGCGGTAGCAGGAGGTAAAGTAGTAAAGCCTCAGCGGCAGCCCGTCGTTGTACATACCGTGCTCCAGCATGGCGCGCACCGCGCCCGCCGTGCCTTCCGGCCGCAGGGTGATCGAACGCCCGCCCTTGTCGTTGAAGGTGTACATTTCCTTCTGCACCACATCCGTGGTTTCGCCGACCGAACGCTGAAAGAGCCTGGTATCCTCAAAGACCGGGGTGCGGATTTCGCCGAAGCCGTGGGTTTTGGCCTCGCTGCGCATCACGTCTTCCACAACCTGCCATTTCTCCGTCTGGGCCGGCAGCAAATCCTGTGTCCCTTTTTGTGCTTTTATCAGTTCCATAGCGTTTCTCCTTAACCATATTTTGAAAGAGGTATCTTTTGTGTACCGCCCGCCTAAGGCGGGACATTATTATTGGTATATGTGCCGATCAATCAAAGGTACTTTTGTATAAAAATGCAAAAAACCCCCGTCCCAGCCAAAGGGACGAGGGAGAATAATCCTCGCGGTGCCACCCTTTTTCAAGAGCCGAAGCCCTCCTCAAAAGCCCCGAAACGCGGGGCGGCGTGACGGCTCGCGGATGTCTTCCCCAAAATCTGCCGTGCAGGCGCGCTTTCAGTCTGGACGCGCCCTCCCTGTGGCCGAGCTTTTGGGTACTCCTTCCGGTCATTGCCGAAGTGAAAAATTATGCTTTCGGATTCAAAATGTTGCGCCAATCCAGATCCCCGCGCTCTAGGCCATGAATCAGAACCTCAGCCGTCGCAATATTTGTCGCGACGGGGATATTGTGCATATCGCAAAGGCGCAGCAGATTCATGTCGTTCGGCTCATGCGGCTTTGGGTTCAGCGGGTCGCGGAAAAACAGAAGCAGGTCGACCTCGTTGCAGGCAATACGCGCGGCAATCTGCTGGTCGCCGCCCTGTGAGCCGCCTAAAAAGCGCTGTATTTCAAGTCCGGTCGCTTCCGATACCATTTTGCCCGTCGTGCCGGTGGCGCAAAGAAAATGCCGGCTCAGAACGCCGCAGTAGGCAATACAGAACTGAACCATGAGCTCTTTTTTGGCGTCATGAGCGATTAAAGCGATGTTCATATCATTTCCCCCCTCAAAATAAGGAATATGTAAAAGCTAAAATTTCTGCAGCGCGGCCAAAGGCACATGTTCGCCTTCCAGCCTTGCGGCAAGCCGGCCAAAAGCCATCGCGCCGGCCGACTTCTGCGGGGCCGGTTCACAGTTGGAAGCGGCGGCCGCCAAAAGCGTGTCCTCCGGAATCACGGCGATCAGCCGAACACCGGCGGAATCAATAACGGAATCAAGATCCGGGTAAAATCCCTGCGTATAGAAATTATGCCCGCTGAAACGGTTGATAATCAGCCGCTGCTGCTTTACCCCGGCCTGTTCCAGTAAACAATGCGTTTTATTTGCATTCCGGACGCAAATAGGATCGGGCGTTGTAACAATCAGCGCGCGCCGGGCCGAAGCGGCAGCGCTTAAAAATCCCCCGCCCACACCGGCGGGGCTGTCAATCAGCACATGGTCGTAATACCGGGCCAGTACCGAAACGAGCTGCTTCATAATATCGGGGCTGATCACGTCGTCTTCCCTTGCGGGCGCGGGCAGTAAAAACAAACCGTCGGAAAAAGGACAGGAATAAACGGCTTTCATGGGTTCGGCACGGCCCGAAACCACATCCGCAATATCAAAAACCATATGCTCCGTAACGCCGAGCATATGATCCAGACACCCCAGACCTGCGTCGCCGTCAATCAGCAGAACACGTTTGCCCCTGGCTGCCAAAGCAAGACCAAGGCCGGCTGTTATGGTGGACTTCCCTACGCCACCTTTACCAGATGTGATTACTGTTGCGACACCCATATAAAGACCTCGCTCTCATATTACCACAAATATTCCTGGTAGTCAAAGCGTTTTTCTTGTTATAAATACACAAAACAGAGAAATTAATATTTTATTAACAATTCGGCTCAGTGTGCGGCGGAAGACGCCTGACCCGAAGCGGTGCCGGATACGGTTCCCGAAGAAGCGCCGGAGGCTGTGCCAGAAGCGGACGGCATTACAAGGTTGCCGCTGGCGTCCACGGTTTTACCGTAAAAATATGCGTCGAAGATATCCTTTGCAACCGCATTGGAATACATGCTGGTTGCGCCGTGCTCCAGAACCACCGCCACGGCGATTTCCGGATTGTCGTACGGCGCGAAAGCCACGAAGGTCACGTTGTCGGAATGAGGGGTCTGCACCGCGGTTCCGGTTTTGGCGGCGATGGCGATCCCGTAGTTTTTAAAGGTGGAGCTCGCCGTACCGGCGGTCGCCACGCTGCGCATGGCCGCCTTGACATAATCGATGTACGACTGGGAAACGCCGATATTGTCCACCGCTTCGGGAGCGGTTTGTGAAATCACGTTTTTGTGTGCGTAGTCGGTCACCTTGCTGACAAGGTGGGGTTTCTGCCGCACGCCGTTGTTTGCAATCGTCGCGACATAGGTGGCAAGCTGCAAAGGGGTGAATTTATTGTCGGCCTGACCCACAGCGGCCTCAACGGTGTCGGCGTCGAACCATCCGCCGCCGCCCGCAGCGGCACGTTCCGAAGGACCGCCCAGGATACCGGCGCTTTCACTGAGCTCAATGCCGGTTTTTACGCCCAGTCCGAAGCGCTTGGCGTACAGGTTCATATTGGTAATTCCCAGCCGGTATCCCACTTCATAGAAAAAGGAGTTGCTGGATTTCTGAATTGCGTAATTCGCGGTGATCATGCCGTAGTTGCCGATACTGCCCAGAACCAGGCCGGTGTCCGCAAAACGGGTATACTTGCTGTTGCCTTCCAGGCGGGTCGACGTAGTAATCGCATTTTCCTGCAGCGCCGCCAGAGCGACATATGGCTTTATGATGGAGCCGGGGGTGAACACGCCGTTGAAGGCGCGGTCGATCAGCGGTCTGTCCTTGTTGTTGATCAGGGACGTGTAATAGTTGGTATCGTTCAGATATTCCGTCAGATCGTAGGTCGGGTAGGTGGATGCCGCCAGCACGGAGAAATCCTTTACCCGCAGCACCACGGCGGCGCCCGCAACGCAGTCCTCGCCGTGGCCGCTCGCCATCCCCTTGTAGCGCTGGGCGGAAAGCTTGCGCCCGTTGGCCTGGGTCGCCTTTACGTTCTTGGCAAGCGATACGTTCAGGACATTCTGAAGTTTGCTGTCAATGGTCAGATAGACCGTATCGCCGGAAACCGGCGCGGTCTTGACGGTTTCGGACGCAAGCGAGCCGGTGCTGGTGGTTTCCACCACCTTTTCCCCGGACTTGCCGCGCAGTTTGCTTTCAAAGGCCTGTTCAATGCCGCTTTTGCCCAGCCGGTCGTTAAACGCATAGCCCTTGTCCTTCAGGGTGTCGTACTCCTCCTGTGAAATGGAGCCGATGGTGCCGAGAATGTGCGGCAGCAGGCTTCCGCTCGGATACTCGCGCACGGCGGTGACCTTTGCGGTCGCGCCGGGCAGCAGGGCGGAATTTTCGCTGATGATGGCGACGGTGTCCTTGCTGACGTCGTCGGCGAAGGTGTACGGCTGGGAAATGCCGAAGGCGGATTTTGTCATATTGTAGCGGACGGAAACGATATTGCGCGTATCCGCCGCGGAATATCCGGTCACCTTATATTTTTCTGCCAGATGCTGCATGCACAGATCCGCCGTGGCGTAGGAGTTCACATTCGCGTAGTCCGCCGACTTCATCGTTGCAATCTCCTTGTCCATACCCGCGATAAACTCGTACTGTCCCTTTGCGTTCAGCTTCACCGGCAGGACGTCCGTCCATTTTTCACCGCGCTGGAAAAGCAGGCGGATCAGCTGGTGGATGGTATGGTTCTGCGTGTCGGACTTCATGTACGCACGGTCAAACACGATGGCGTAGCCGGTTTTATTTACGGCAAGGCCCACGCCGTTTACGTCGAGGATTTCGCCGCGCGCGGCGTCCATGACTACGGTCGAGGAGCTTGACTTATTTGCTGTTTCCAGAAAGGAGGCGCCGTTCAGGATCTGCCAGTCCACAAGGCGCAGGGTATAAACGGCTAAAACAGCGAAAACAATCAGCCCGCAGGCAAGGTAGCGTGAATGTTCTTTCAGCTTGTCCAAGGCGAAACCTCCTTTTTATCGTAATAGACCCCGTGCCGGGGCGGGTTATTCTTCTTTCGCACGGATCTGCAGGGCAAGCGCCCGGTTAAAATAATACGCAACCGGCATGATTGCGGTTGTGTAAAAAAAGCGCGGAATATAGTGCGCGGTCAGCGCGTAGGCGGCGTGGGCATAGCTGAAAAGCAGATAGAAAAAAACCCACTGCAGAAAAACAATCGACGCCGTCGAGATGACCGCGATAATCATGGCCGTTAAAAAGTTTGTCTGAATCAGGTTGGCCGCAATCAGTCCAATGCTGTAGCAGCCCACGGAAAGCAGCATACCGTGAAAGCCCAGCACGCCGCCCGCGCCGAAGTCGATGAGCAGGCCGCACAGAAGGCCGAAGGCCATGGCGACGGTCTCATTTTCAAACATGGCGATGGAAAGCGCGACGGGAATTAAAAGCACCGGCCGTGCGCCGAACAGGTCGGGAACAAGGCCGGGCGTTTCCTGAACCATAAAAAAAACCAGAATTTCAATCGTATAGGCAAAATAACGCAGGTATTTTAATCTTTCCATTTTACTTTCCTCCGGAAGATGCGGAAGAGGAGGAAGGCTGGGAGCCGCCGTCGGCAAGCGCCTGGCCCTGCCCTTCAAAGGCGGTGATGACCATGACGTCGCGCACGGTCTTGACATCCACAAACGGGGTAATCTCCGCGTATAGTGAAACGTCATAGGGGTCGTTCTTTACCGCTTTGACCGTACCGATTGCCAGATCGCGCGGGTACATGCCGCCAAGGCCGCTGGTAACGATGATGTCGCCGGCCTTGACCGTCGTGTTCGCGGTCAGGTAGCCAAGCTTTAAAACGCCGCTGTCGGCAAACTTGATGTCGCTGCTGATCACCCCGGAATCGCGGTTGACCTTGTCAATCGCGCTGATTTTGGTATCCGCGGAAAGAATCGTGGTCACTCTGCTGTAGCTGGCGTTTACGCTGGAGATCCAGCCCACGACACCGCTCTCGGTGATGACCGGGTCGTTGACGGAAATGCCGGCAAGCGAACCCTTGTCAATCTGGAAATTATAAAACAGGTCGTTTGGGTCGCGGCCGATGACCGCGGCGGAAACCGGCTTGAAATCCTGGTTTTCGCTCTTCAGCTCCAAAAATTTGCGCAGCTGCGCGTTTTCCTGCTGATAGCTGTAATATTTGATCAGTTTTTTATTCAGTTCGTCAACCTGTTTTTTCAGCGCGTCGTTTTCCGCCGTAAGCTCTTCGTTGGTGCGCGTGGCGTTCTGCGCCGCGACGGCGGCGTTGTTGGTAACAACGGTGCTGACCTTCTGCATCGGCGTGGAAATCAGGCTGAGAAGGTTTGCGGTAATCGAACTGCCGGTGCTTGCCGTATAGAGCATCAGCCCGAACATGATGAATACAACGGTGATTAAAAGTTTAAATCGGTTGGAGTGAAAAAAATCTTTCAACGCAGCACCTCCCTGGGCCATTTGGTCTGTTTGCTTAAACGTGCAAAAAGCGGAGAGTTGTTACCCTCCGCTGAAACGATTCCCCTTATTTTCTGTTGTTTTTGTAGTAGGAGGAAGGCATATTCACTTCAAGCAGCTTGCCTGTTCCGTCAACAACACAGTCCAGCGGGCTTTCGGCAATATGGACGGGCATTCCGGTTTCCTGTTCCACCAGCCTGTCAAGGCCGCGCAGCAGGGCGCCGCCGCCTGTCAGCATGATGCCGTGGTCAATGATGTCCGCGGAGAGCTCCGGCGGGGTTTTCTCCAGCGTCGATTTAATTGCGTCGATAATCAGTGCGAGTGCGTCGCTTAAAGCTTCGCGCACCTCTTCGGCGGAAATGGTTACGTTCTTCGGCAGTCCGTCCACAAGATTGCGGCCCTTGATTTCAACCGTGGCGTTTTCGTTGTCCTCGGTCGGGTAGGCGGAGCCGATCTTGATTTTAATTTCCTCGGCGGTGCGCTCGCCGATCAGCAGGTTAAATTTCTTTTTCACGTAGGAAATAATGGATTCGTCAAATTTGTCGCCCGCGACGCGCACGGAAACCGAGGTGACAATGTCGCCCAGGGAAATGACGGCGACCTCGGCCGTACCGCCGCCGATATCGACGACCATACTGCCGGTCGGCTCGCTCACGGGCAGTCCCGCGCCGATTGCCGCGGCCATGGGCTCTTCAATCAGTTCCACATTGTTGGCGCCGGCCTGACGGGCGGCGTCCTCCACCGCGCGGCGTTCCACTTCGGTTACGCCGGACGGGATACAGATAATGATATGCGGGCGGGAAAAAGCGTTTGTCTTGATCGCCTTGCGGATAAAGTGCTTGAGCATGGTGGCCGTGATATCGAAGTCGGCGATCACGCCGTCCTTCATGGGGCGAACCGCGATAATGGAACCGGGGGTGCGGCCGATCATGTCCTTGGCCTGTGCGCCGACCGCCAGAACGGTGTCGGTGCGGACGTCAACGGCGACGACCGAAGGCTCGCGCATGACGATTCCCTTTCCCTTCATAAAGACCAGTGTGTTGGCGGTGCCCAAATCTATCCCTATATCCTTTGAAAACATGAATATTTTCCCCTTTCAAACCTGGCAAAAAATAAAAATCACTGCAGCATAAATTCGTGCTTCTGGATTCTGCAAGCATAAATAGCATTGCTGTAAAACCACTTAGATAATATTTATTATAACCTCAAAAGAGTCAATTCTCAACTGTTAATTCAGAAAGCGTCCAATATTTATTGAGTTTCTTTTGATGAATTTTTCAGCCCCGCCAGAATACGGCTGATTTTGCCGATCGGCAAACCCATTACATTGTAAAAATCCCCGTCAATGCGTTTGATAAACAGCGCGCCTCGCCCCTGAATGGCGTAAGCGCCGGCCTTGTCCATCGGCTCCGGCGTTTCGCAGTAGGCGTTGATTTCACGTTCGCTCAGCGGATAAAACTCCACCGACGTGCACTCGTGCCCGCGCAGAAATTCTTTGCCGCTGATGATGCAGTAGCCGGTGTATACCTGATGGACGTTTCCGGAAAGAAGCCGCAGCATGGCTCTGGCTTCCTCCATATCCTTCGGTTTTCCCAGCACGCGCCCCTTGAAGACGACGACCGTGTCGGCCGCAAGAACGGTATCCTGCGGATTTAATTTTGCCACCGCCTCGGCTTTTCGGGCGGAGAGCAGTTCTACAATCTGCATGGGAGGAGTCCCCCGCAGGTATCCCTCACTGACATCTGAGGGGGCGACGTTAAATTCGTAACCGGCCATTTTCAGCAGCTCGCTGCGGCGCGGCGATGAGGATGCAAGCAGCAACATGAGTATCCTCCTATCCCTTCACTTTTATTTTAATATACGTTAAAATCGCGGCTAACAGCAGAATTGCCTGCGCGACATTGATCCCGATCGTCATACCAAACGTGATTTTCACAACGGAAAGATTGAGCTCCACGGGAGACAGGCCGAATTTCGCCGCGGCGCCCAGCCAGAAAAGATATTTGATCCCGGCGCAGGACGCACCAATAATTTGCCCCAAAACCACTGCCAATACAAGTAAAATAATCAACAAAAGTGTTTTTATGCCATTTTTTTTCATTTGGGTATCCCCTGTTTTCCCGTGGAGCCGAAAGCGCCCGCGCCACGGCCGGTTTCGCCGAGCTCGTCCGTTTCTTCCAGCACGGGGAGAAACACCGGCATGACGACAAGCTGGGCGCAGCGTTCGCCCGGTTGGAGCGTGTAGGGTTTGTTGCTGCAGTTGGTCATTCCAACCAGAATTTCGCCGCGGTAGTCGCTGTCAATCACGCCGACCGCGTTGGGAAGGGAAACGCCGTGATTGACCCCCAGTCCGCTGCGGGCGAAAATCAGCCCCACCGTGTTTTCATCCGGCAGCGCAACGGCGATTCCCGTGGGGATTTTGTAAAGCCCGCGCGGCTCAATGGTGAGCGGCGCGTCCAGACAGGCGTACAGGTCAAAACCGGCCGCGCCCGTGCTTGCGCGGGTCGGCGTTACGGCTTTTGGATTCAGTTTTTTTATTTTTAAAACGGTATCAGTCATAAATTACCCCTATTCCATTCCCCTGTAGTACAGCCCGCGCGTGTGTTCCCCGCCGTCCGGCGCTCCGGTCAAATACCGGCCGATCACTTCCTGAGCCTCTTCGGCGGATTCGGTGGAAAAGCGCAGCACGCCGAAATCCTGGTTGCGCACCTCGTTCAGCCGGTCGGCCATGTAGAGCGGCACCGAGTTCAGAACCTCGCTGCACGCGCCGTGGCACTGCACGGGGAACCGGATTCCCTTCCGGTCGGTCAGAAACGGCGCGGTTTTGCAGTTGTGGCAGCCGCCCGCGTTTGCCGCGGGGCAGTTGCGCGTCAGCATCAGCGGCAGCCGCCCGTAAAGCAGAAGGCCGCGCGGCAGTTCCCCGCCGATGGCCGCGGCCTGCGCCAGCGTCAGTTCAAAGGAAAGCTCCGTGTCGGCAAGGCCGAATTCGCGGTACCATTCCAGAGCGGCCGTATTGGTGATGTTGAGGGAGAACCCGCCGTGCACGTCCATCCCCAGCTCGCGGCCAAGCGCCGCCGCGCCGAGGTTCCCCGCCCACACGCCGGTAATCCCGGCGTCCTTCGCGGCCGCCAGGCGCGCCCGGACGGCGTTTTCAAGGCCGAACATGCCGCGCGGAACCTCAAGGGCGACGGGAAAGCCGTCCTCCTTTAATTTTCTGACGGTATTCAAATCCGTATTGTACGGAATATAAACGATTTCACATTGCTTTGCCGCGGGCGGAAGAACCGCGCCCGCAAACCGCGCCCGGAGCCTCATTCTTTTCGCCATGTGGTTGTTGGGCTGCGGAATTGGGCACATCTGAAACGGAATTTCCGCGCGGCACATACGCATCTGCTCCAGCTTTTCCAGAGCGGCGCGGCGCAGTTTGTTCAGCGCGGACACCGGAACGGAAAGTCCCCCGCCGATTTCACAGGTGACGCGTTCGGCGTAAAACGGGGTGCCGCCCGTCTTTTTCAGCTGCTCGGCGCAGCGTTCCTCATCAATCGGGCGGCTGACCGCGGGCTGGGGCGTTTCGCCAAGGGAAGCGCGGGCGGTTCTGCCGTCGTTGTCCGCGGCAAGAAGGACGACAGGCTTGTCTTTTTGGACGGTAAGATGAAAATGTACCGGAATCCTTTGATATTCATGGTTGTAAAGGCCGTGCAGCTCGGCAAAAACCGCGCCGGTCGCGCCGGTCACATCTTCTTTGGAACGTACGCCGAACATGTCGCGGCCCAGCTTCCCGTCCAGATATCCGGTGGTAAAGCCGGAACGGGAAAACACCGCGCCCAGATTTTTCACCAGCTCCGGGGGAACCGGTTCGCCGTCCGCCGCCAGCCGGCACGCGCGCGCCGCGGCGGCAACGTATTCCGGCCGCTTCATACGGCCCTCTATTTTCGCACTCACAATGCCCGCCCGGCTTAATTCATCCATGCGGGATATCATGGAAAGATCCTTTAAGCTCAAATCATGCCCTGTTCCGCCGGTAACGGAAAACGGAAGGCGGCAGGGCTGGGCGCAAAGGCCGCGGTTCCCGCTGCGGGAGCCGAGAACGGAGCTGAAATAGCACTGCCCGCTTACGGACATGCACAGCGCGCCGTGGACGAACGCTTCCAGCTCAACGGGGGAAGCTTCGTGAATTTCGGCCATTTCCCCGAGCGAAAGCTCGCGGGAAAGCACCACGCGTTTGATGCCCGCCTCATAAAGCGCCGAAGCGCCCAGCGGCGTGTGGATGCTCATCTGGGTGGACGCGTGCAGCCGAAGGCCGGGCGCGCATTTTTGCAAAAGCCAAATCAGACCCGTGTCCTGCACCAGAAGCGCGTCCACCGGTAAAGTACAGGCGTAGGAAATAAAATTGAGCGCCTTTTGCAGCTCGTCCTGTAAAAGCAGGGTGTTGACCGCAAGATATACTTTTACCCCGCGGGCATGGCAGTATTCCACGGCGGCTTTTAATTCGCCGTCATCAAAGTTTTTGGCGCCGGCCCGCGCGCTGAACGCGCTGCCGCCCAGATATACCGCGTCCGCCCCCGCGCGCACCGCGGCGGTCAGGCTCTCCGGCGACCCGGCGGGGGCCAGAACCTCTATTTTACTGTTCGTCATTTTTCTTCTCAAAAAAGCTCATAAAGCCTTCCTGCTCGGCGGTGATGTCGTGCTGCTGCATCACGCGGGAATAGCTGCCCGCCTGCGGCTTTTGCACGGGGGAACCGGGAACAAGCGGCTTTTGCGCGCGCGCCTCCTGCGCGGGTTGTACGGGTTGCGCGGGCTTGTCCGCGGCGGGCTCGTCGTCCTCCGACAGGCGGGCGCGCAGGGTCTGTATCTCACGCTTCAGGCGCTCAATTTCCCGCCGGGCTTCCTCCGCCTCCGTGCGGGCGTGGGAGGAATCCTCAAGATAATCCTTGATCTGCGAGCGCAGGTTGTCCGCCCCGTTCGCGGACTTGTGGGATTCGTCACAAAAGCGCAGCGCCGTGATGACTGCCGCCATGGTGACGGAAATGCGTTCGTTTTTGCCGGTGATATCCTCCATGGCTTTTCCCACTTCGTCACCGATGGAGCGCACATAGCTCTCGCTGTCGTCCGAGCTGATCACGCACTCACAGCCGCAAATATTCAATTTCACTCTGTTTTTACTCATGAAGTCATACCCTTTCACGCAACAGCGGATTTACAGCATTTCCAGATTCAATTGCGGGGGAAAACCGCATTCGGCATTGCAATCTTAACCGGAATGTCTGTGGATTAATAACCATTATAATATATTATAACATAATATGAAAGAGCTTTCGTTATTTTTTACGCGCTGTTTCCGTCTGCCTTTCGGGCGGGCGTGCAAACTGTCGATTTTAACCACGAAAGCGGCGGCCGCGCTTTTATTTATTTAGCAGTTTTGTGAATATTGCACAATTATTAACCTAAAATCCGTTGTAATAATGAATTGGAAAGAGCATTGAAAAAATCTTTTAAAAATGGCGCTGTGCCTTTAAAAAATCAACTTTTCGCAGGGAAATGACATTCTTCTTGCTGTTGTTGAAAATGAAGAAATATTGGTATATAATATACACAAGTTCTATAACTGCGTATGATGGCAATAACTGCGTATGATGGCAATTTCAAATAGGAACTGGAAGAACGATTGCTATAAGACCCAAACCGGGATTGACAACGACATTTTACATTGGGAAAGCGCCGGTTTCTCCGGCGGTTCCATATTATGGAGGATTTTCTATGAATTACAGGCAGCCTGTCGGCAAGATTAAGGAAACAATTCTGTCGACGCTTGACCGTGTTTTCGGCGTCAGCCTTGAAAACGCGACCGACGAACAGTGCTACAAGGCGGTCGCCCTCACCGTGCGCGATTTAATGGCGGCAGGACGGAGCGAGTACATGGCCAACGCGGAAAAAACCCACACCAAGCAGATTTATTATCTCTGTATGGAGTTCCTGCTGGGGCGTTCGCTTAAAAATAATCTGTTCAATCTGGGCATTGAAGAGGACTTCCGCAAAGCGCTGGCCGAAATGGGGCTGAAGCTGGACTGCCTTTACGAGCAGGAGCCGGACGCCGGCCTGGGCAACGGCGGGCTGGGCAGGCTTGCCGCCTGTTTTCTGGACGGCCTCGCCACACAGGGTTACCCCGCGACCGGGTACTCCCTGCGCTACGAATACGGCATTTTCCGCCAGAAGCTGGTGGACGGCTGGCAGACCGAGCTGCCCGATTTCTGGCTGCCGGGCGGAAAAATCTGGATGCAGGCGGTGCCGGAAAAAAGCGTAGAGGTTCATTTCAACGGACATATCGAGGAGTACTGGAACAACCAGTACCATGTTGTGAACCATAAGGATTACACCAAGGTGACCGCGGTGCCCTACGACATGTATGTCGCCGGAATGGACGGGCGCGGCATCAGCCGCCTGCGCGTCTGGGCGGCAAGCTCTGCGGAATTCGATATGAAGCTGTTCAACAGCGGCAACTATATGCGCGCCATGGAGCAGAACGCAATGGCGGAGGTCATCACCAAGGTGCTGTACCCCGAGGACAACCACATGGAGGGCAAGAGCCTGCGCCTTTCACAGCAGTATTTTCTGGTTTCCGCAACGATTCAGGACATCATTCGGCGGCATCTGTTCAAATACAGCACGCTCGACAATCTTCCCGACCTGGTCGCCATTCACCTGAACGACACGCACCCCGTGCTCGCCATCCCGGAAATGATGCGCGTGATGCTGGACGAGTGCGGCTACGGCTGGGACGCGGCGTGGGATATCGTTACCAGAACCGTCGCCTATACAAACCACACCGTCATGGCAGAGGCGCTGGAATGCTGGGGAGTGGATCTTTTCCAGTCGCGGCTGCCCCGCATTTATCAGATTATTGAAGAAATCAACCGCCGCTTCTGCGCGCAGATGCATGAAAAAGGCGTGGACGGCTACAAGGTGGGCCGCATGGCCCCGCTGAACGACGGATATGTGAAAATGGCAAACCTCGCGGTGGTCAGCAGCCACAGCGTCAACGGCGTTTCGCGCCTGCACAGCGATATTCTGAAAAATTCCGTATTCCACGATTTTTACACCGAAATGCCGGAAAAATTCACAAATGTGACGAACGGCATCGCCCACCGCCGTTGGCTGAATCAGGCGAATCCCGGGCTTGCGAAGCTGATTACCGGGCTGATCGGCGACGGTTATATCCACGACGCGCAGGAGCTGCACAAGCTTGCGCAATACCGCGACGACGATTCTGTGCTGAAGCAGCTGGCGCAGATTAAACGCGCAAACAAAATCCGCCTCGCGGAGTATGTAAAAAAAGAAAACAATCTGGAAATCGACCCGGACTCTATTTTCGACGTGCAGGTCAAGCGCATGCATGAGTACAAGCGCCAGCACATGAACGCCCTGCATATTCTGTCGGTCTACCAGTGGCTGCGGGAAAACCCGGACGCCGAGTTTACCCCCCATACCTATATTTTCGGCGCGAAAGCCGCGCCGGGCTATTACTTTGCCAAGCAGATGATCCGATTCATCGTCGATCTGGGCAACACCATCAACAGCGACCCGCGTGTGAATCAAAAGATGAAGGTCGTCTATCTGGAGGATTACCGCGTGACGCTCGCGGAGCTTTTAACCCCCGCCGCAGACCTGAGCGAACAGATTTCCCTTGCGGGAACCGAGGCTTCCGGCACGAGCAACATGAAATTCATGATTAACGGGGCGGTCACCATCGGTACCCTTGACGGCGCGAATGTGGAAATTCACGAGGCGGTCGGCGATGGAAACATCGTCCTTTTCGGCATGACGGCGGCGGAAGTCGACGCGCTTAAGCCGAACTATAACCCGCGGGCGTTTTTCAACGGCAGTCCGGTGATTAAACAGGCGGTCGAAGAATTGAATACCGGATTCTGCGGCGTTAAATTCAACGATATCGCCGATTCCCTGCTGAATCACGACCCGTATATGGTGCTTGCCGATTTTGATTCCTACGCAAAGGCGCAGAAAAAGGCGGAGGCCCTTTACGGCGACACGAAAAACTGGCAGCGCATGTGCCTGACGAATATCGCCAACGCAGGCCGCTTTGCGGCGGACAGGGCGATTCGAGAATACGCCGACAATATCTGGCACGCAGAACCCCTTCCCGAAAAAATCGGAAAAGAAGAAAATTCTGCAAAGCGCTCTCGTATTGTCAGAAAGATCAAATAAATTAGCGGCGCAAAAGGCGCGGCACAGGAAGTATGCCGCAAACCTAACTGGAGGAATACCATGTTCAATTCCCGCAATCCGGCGCACCGTGACCCCGTTGGGGCGGTAGCGGACGGCACGCCGGTGCATTTTAAGATCACCCTGCCGCGCAGCCTGCGCTGCAGCGCGGCGCGGCTCATGCTAAAAGACGATTTTACCGGCGAGGAAAAGGCGCAGGGCATGTTCTGGTGCGGCATGAACGGCGAAGACGGCGAGTGGTGGGAGTGCCATTTTCAGCCGGAAAAGCCGGGCCTCGTTTTTTACTGGTTCTGTATCGACACCGAACGCGGAACGCTGAAAATCACGCGCGGCAGCGGCGGCGAGGGCGTCCTTCGGGAAGCCCCCTGTTTTTGGCAGCTGACGGTCTATGACAGGGGCTTTACCACGCCGGACTGGCTTGCCGGCGGGATTATGTACCAGATCTTTCCGGACCGGTTTTTCCGCTCGCAGCAAAAAAAGACCGGCGTTCCCGCCGACCGGAAGCTGCATGAAAGCTGGGGGGAACAGCCGGACTGGGAGCCGGACGAGGACGGCAGAATCACAAACACCGACTATTTTGGCGGCGACCTGCGCGGAATTGAGGAAAAGCTTTCCTACCTGCGGTCGCTGGGCGTAACCTGCGTGTATATGAACCCTATTTTCGAATCCCATTCCAACCACCGGTACGACACGGCGGATTATTCCAAGGTGGATCCGCTCCTAGGCATTGAAGAGGATTTTTCACACCTGTGTGCCGCCGCGGAAAAAATGGGTATCCGCGTGGTGCTCGACGGCGTTTTCAACCATACGGGCAGCGACAGCGTCTATTTCAACCGGCAGAACCGTTACGCCGAGCCGGGCGCGTACCACTCCAAAAATTCACCGTATTATCCCTGGTATACTTTCCGTCATTGGCCGAAGGATTACGACTGCTGGTGGAACTTTATCACTTTGCCGAATGTGAACGAAAGCGAGCCTACATACGGAAAGTATATCAACGGAAAGGGCGGCATTATCCAAAAATGGCTCGCCGCGGGCGCCGGCGGCTGGCGGCTGGACGTCGCCGACGAGCTGCCCGATTTCTTCCTTGAAAATATCCGCGCCGCCGCGAAAGCGCAGAAGGGCGACGCACTGGTTCTGGGCGAAGTCTGGGAGGATGCGTCCAATAAGGCGGCTTATGGGAAAAGGCGCCGCTATCTTTTGGGCGGTCAGCTTGACAGCGTGATGAACTATCCGTTCCGCAGCGCCGTTCTTGGCTTTCTGACCGGGGCGGACGCCGGGGATATGATGGAAATCATCCTCAATATTCTGGAGAATTATCCGCCGCAGGTCATCCGACTGCTGATGAACCATATCGGCACGCATGATACCGAGCGGGCACTCACCGTTCTTGCGGGGGAACCGCTGAACGGCCGCGGCCGTCCGTGGCAGAGTACGGCGCACCTGACAAGGGAGCGCCGCCGCCGGGGTCTGCGTCTGATGCGGCTTGCCTCGCTGATGCAGTTCACCCTGCCGGGCGTACCCTGCATTTATTACGGGGACGAAGCCGGCATGGAGGGCTACCGCGACCCGTTTAACCGCGCCTGTTACCCGTGGGGCAACGAGGAAAAAGATCTGGTTGAGTGGTATCGCCTGCTTGGCAGGCTGCGCCGCAGCTGTCCCGCGCTGAAGGAGGGGGATTTCCTTCCTTTCCTTGCCGACGGCTCCTGTATGGGGTATATCCGTCGGGACGATACCGTCAGTATGCTCTGCCTGATCAACGCCGGAGGAGAAAGCCGCAGGGTTGCGGTTCCGGAGGAATGGCTCAATGCCCGCGCGGCGGTCGGCGTGGTGCCGGACGAAAACAGTACGCTGTTTCTGGGCCCGGAGGACTGCGCGGTGCTGCTGCTGAAGCGAAGCAATAGCGGAGCCGCGCCGTATCCCAATAATTTTAGGAATGAAAAATAAGAACCGCAAAAAATAAGTTGCAATTTCCTGCCAAATGTGATATGATACTTAGGCGGCTTAAAAGAAAGCCGCTTATGCGCTCGTAGCTCAGCTGGATAGAGTGCTTGACTACGAATCAAGAGGTCGCGGGTTCGAGTCCCTCCGGGCGCACCAAATATGAGATGAATTAGGAGAAAAAGAAAATCTTTTTCTCCTGTTTATCAAATAATTATATATTTAACAAATCTAAATACGTAATTATTTGATAACACGGGATATTTAGAATCCAATATTACCAAATAGTGAAAATGTGTTTTAACAAAGGATTGTTAGCAAACAATCTCATTGGTATAAATTTTTGTTATCCAGTTCTTTCGAGAACCTGTCCCCAATACAGTGACGTTGGCCGGACAGAAGTAAAATAGCATGCAGTTAGTCGCAAATGGTGCGCCTGTGCTATGGCTTCGCAGTTTCTCATGTGTCTGCACGAACAAGTAAAGTCTTTGTTTTACACTATGATTTCAGCAATCGGTGCAAGCGATTGTAGAAATATTTGTCCATGTGCACTAACCTCGCGCAGTAGTTGCAAGCAGCTACATTAAGAGGTACACAATGCTTGTCATTGTGGGATTGTCTGTGAAAAACAAAGTCTGCACCCTCACGCTTGAATAAGGGTACAGACTCTTGATATGTATCCGAAATACGTGCTAAAATAGTAACGCATAAACGGCGTTCACAAGTCATAATGGGTCGTATTACCCTTATGGCGGATGGAGACTAACTGTTTGCTGACAGTTGGTCTCCTGTGGATGCTTTTTTCATTATCCACAATTGGAATTATATAACAATTAATTGTAAAATGAAGAATTATTTTAGATTCTATAATAGTTGGCCCATTAAAAGGCGAAACAGTCCGCCTTTTGGTTGACACAGAGACATACAAGAAATATAATAATTTTGACGTAGAAACAGCCGATTTTAGGTTAGTTCTATAACAGCAAAGATAACCGGTACTCGTGGTTGGGGAACGGTTATCTTTTTATTTAAGAGGCTTTATTGTCAATTAATAAATAAATTTGCTTTCGAAGGAAATCGTTTTCTGCATTTGTGTATCTGTTAAGCGTGAACGCAACATTTGTATGTCCCATAATGACAGAGAGTGCTTTATAATCAATTCCGCTTTCTACTGCTCGAGTTGCAAAAGAATGACGATAAACACGGTTTGTCAGAAATGCCAATCCCGTTTTTTTCCTCATTCTCTCATATAGTTTTTTTAATACGGTTTTAGTAACGTGGGTTTGTCGAGTGGACGTGAAGACATATTCACAGTGATGAGGCTGTGATTCAATGATGATTTTGGCTACAGGCAGCAAAGGGACAACTCTTATTCCGGCTCTTGTTTTACTTGAGCGTACATAAATCTCTTCACGATCTCTGTTGTAATCGTCCCATTTCAGATTAATTAAATCCCCTGCGCGTAATCCCGTATTCAAGAGAAAACATACAATAAATCCCAACTTATCAGAACTTGCAGCTTCTTCAACCTTTTTTTGCTCATCCTGAGTTAAAGCGCGTACGATCTTCTCGGATGACTCAGGGAGTATCAAATCGACCGCAGGATTTTCATTGCACAGATGATTACGAACTGCCGTTTTATAAGAGCGTCCCAAAATTCCAATTGCCTTTTTGACCTGTCCCCAAAAGTCGTCCAGATAGAAAGTTAGTAATCACCTGAGATTTTCTTGGCATATTCTGTTGGCGTTAAATTATTCAAAGAACTGTGCGGCCGAAGGGTGGTTATACTCATTTCTCCAGTCTTCAATGATTTCTTTGGCCTCATAGAAATTTTTAAACAGGTTTTGGTTTAGGCATTCGTCACGCAGTTTTCCATTAAAACTTTCAATATAACCGTTCTGGGTTGGATGGCCAGGATCAGTAAGAACATGTTCTACGTGGTGATCGCAACTCCATGCATTGAGTGTGTTGCCTGTGAATTCAGAGCCATTATCGGTAAGAATCTCTTTGGGAAGACCGCGAAACAGTGCAATACGGTTGAGTACGGCAGAAACCCTTTTCCCGGTAATGGAACTGTCCACTTCCAATGCCAGGCATTCCCGTGTGGCTTCATCAATCACGGTTAAGACCCGAATGTGGTTTCCGGAGCGTGTACGATCTGAAACAAAATCCATCGACCATCTGGAGTTCACCAACAGGGATGTTCTGTCTGGCATTCCGCGCTTTTCGTATTTCTTCTTTTTGTTCCGTCTTTTCAGGGTCAATCCGGCCTCTTTGTACAGCCGGTATGTTCTTTTATGGTTAATATGGATGTTTTCCCGTTGGAGCATAACATGCAGACGTCGGTAGCCGAAGCGCTTCCATCAAGTTGCCAATTGTGTTAGCCGGTCTGTTATTTCTTTATCTTTTGCTTTCTGTACTGGAACATATCGTTTGCTGCTTCGCCCCAAATCCAACAGCCTGCACGCTCTGCGCTCACTGAGCTGGTACGTTTGCTGTATCTCTTTCGCGATACGGCGCTTCTCGGCAGGCTTTATCCGTTTTTTGAGAGTACATTCTTTAGAATATGATTATCCAGGGTAAGGTTCGCCACCAATTCTTTTAGCTGGCGGTTTTCTTCTTCCAACTGCTTTAGGTGTTTTGCCTCGCTGACATCGATCCCGCCGTATTTGCTTTTCCAACGGTAAAATGTCTGTTCAGAAATATTATATTCCCGAACGATGTCGGTTGCCTTTTTCCCTGATTCATGCTCTTTTAGAATCCTGATGATCTGTTCCTCGCTGAACCGCTTCTTTATGCTAATCACTCCATTTGCATTTTATCATATTGTGACTAACTTTTCTATTGGCTTACTTTTCGGGGTTCAGGTCAGAAAACAAAAAAGACTGGCATAGTACCAATCTTTTTGTAAGCCAAGGTGCAACCACTTGGCATATATATTTTATTTTTAAATTATTACTCAATCTGGAATTGTATAGGTTGCATTTCAATTTACAATTGAAGAAATCCAACAAATCTTCTTTGTAGATGAATCAATGATTCGTGATTATCAAGCTATTCATCAAACTTGGTTTGAGCGAGGCAAACAACGAATCATTAAAACCTTCGGTAAGCATAGAGGCGTGAAGCTAGTTGGCTACCTGAATTACGAAACAGGAGAAATATATTACGAAGAGCATGACACATACGATGCAAACGTATTTTTCAGGTTTCTTGAAAAGGTATTGTCAAGAAACACAAACGGCAAAACTCTTGTTATTCTGGACAATGCACTTATCCACCATGCAAGGCTGCTTCAACCATTTTTGAAGGAGAATGAAAACCGCCTGCAACTGATGTTTTTGCCACCCTACAGTCCAAATCTGAATCTTATAGAAGGTTTGTGTAAATGGCTTAAGGAAAAGGTCATTTACAATGTCTTTTATAAAACCGTTCCTCAAATCAGAAAAAATGTAAATGCTTTTTTCGAAAATATAAGCGCTGAGCCGGAAGCTGTAATATTTCTTCAGGGGTAAATCGATGGATGCCAAGTTGCCCCAGAGTTTTCTGGTAAACTTCAACGCCGTATTCATCCGTTTTATTCAATGTTCCATCCAGATCAAACACAACCAAACGATTCAAAGGAAACACTTCCGTTGCAATTCTTGTGCAAAATACTGAAAAGCCCAGCTTTTTTCTTACTTGCCATGTGAAATCAGCTGACAATATTCCTCCGAAATTCTCTGCGCAAGTTTTTCATCAAGACCCGAAATTTCCGAAACAGCCTTGACGATCCCCCGGTCGGAAATGCGTTTTTGAATTTTCGCAGAGGCGGCATCCTCTTTTCTGTCGAATGCATAGCCCGCAGCAAGGGCTTTCACAATTGCAGTGTCCGGCAAATGGTATTTTTCACAGAGAAGAAGCGGTGTAACCAGCCGTTCATGGCTCGACAGCTTACGAATGGGATCTCTCCCGACACGGAAAAGTTCGTCCTGAAGGTATACGTTTTGGAACCGATGCACCAGTTTTTCGGCGTACTCTTCCAACCGCTCTGTGCTTAGTCCATGCTTTTTGCTGAGAGCCGCAAGAGCCTGACGGTGAAAGCCATGAACTTCTTCCAAAATCTCTTGGTCACGGACAGCCTCGTGCACAAACTGGTATCCCTTCCGGTAGCCGAGGTAAGCAATGGTGGCATGGGCACCGTTGAGTAAAAACAACTTCCGTTCCAAATACGGAGCCAGATTCTCGACGTAGCTGACACCGCGGATCCCCGAATTCAAGCGCACTTTGCCGCTCTCGACATCCCACTCAAAAAAATCTTCCACCGCAACGTCCACCGGCAGTTCCTTCTGTACGGCGATGTTGGGGACAATACGGTCCACCGCGCAGTTGGGAAAGCCAACCTTCTCATTGAGATAAGCGTCAAAGCTGCTGTCCGATGGTTCTTCTATGGCCTTGTGGAGGATGTCGGTCGCATAGAGGGCATTTTCGCAGGCGATAATGTCCAGTTCGGAGGCGGCATTTTCTTTCTGCCTCGCCAAAAGCAGAGGACGCAAGGTCTTTCCTGTCTGTTCCAGATGATTGGCCCCGATGGACAATGCAATCAGGTCTGCGCGCACCACTGCCTCTCTCAGTTTTTTAGTATCGTTCAGGCAGACGGCATCAAACCCTGAGACAGTATCCTCCGTCTTCACACTGCCAAGCGTGGTGATGTGGTACCGTTTGTACTTGTTAAGGTCTTCGACCAGAGGTTCCGAAACATCAACAAAAGTAACATGGTATCCGGATTTTTCCAGCAGATACCCAATGAATCCGCGGCCAATATTTCCAGCGCCAAAATGTACGGCTTCCATAATTATTCCCTTTCCGTAGTGAAATTGCCAGTCTCTGTTCCTTTTAAGCTGAGTGAAACTGTTTTCCTTGCACTTGCAAAACACTGCAATCCGTCGTCAACCGGAAATTCCCAAATTGGCGGGAATCGGCAGCCATTTCAGCACCTTCCGGATGCTTTCATCCCAATAGTCCCACGTGTGGGCTCCGGGTCCGCCTTCAAATGTGAGATCGAGCCCCAGCTTCCGGGCAAAGTCACGGAATTTCAGATTTGAGGGATATAGCTCGTCTTCCGTGCCGCAGCACTGATAGAGCTTCGGCAGGTTCGCACCGGCCACCTTTTGCCTTTTGGCCAATGTAAACAAATCGTTATCCGTCCCTTCTATTTTTTCCGGACCGCCAAAAATGGGATAAGCGAGCTCCTGAAAATTGTTTGTCGGATCCTCAAATTTATCGTTGAACATTGACACAAGGTCCAAAGAGCCGGATAAGCTTGCCGCCGCGCAAAAGTTCTGGGGATTTAAAAAAGCCAGTTTAAAACTCCCGTAGCCACCCATGGAAAGCCCGGCGACAAAATTGTCCTCTCTTTTGTCAGAAAGCGGAAAGTAAGCCCTTGCGAGGGCAGGCAGTTCTTCGCTGATAAAGGTCCAGTACCGGTTGCCATATACCATATCTGTATAAAAGCTCTTATCCACCTGCGGCATAACGACCGCCAGATGATATGCCTTTGCATAGCGTTCGATCAACGTTCGTCTTACCCATTTCGTATGGTCGTCCCCAATGCCGTGAAGAAGATACAGGGTACGGTATTTTCGCCCCTGCTTGGGGTTCCACCCCAAGTCTACAGGTTCCCCATCCGGGAGAATTACAGAGGTTGCCGTTGAGGTGTCAAGAACCAGAGATTTAAAATCACACTCAATCAAAGCCATGAATCAACATTCCTTTCCTCACATTTTTATTTCGCCACAGGTTCATCCGCCCCATTTGCGGTTCAACCTTGGAAAAAATATGGAGCAAAAAGAAGCCTGTTCTTTCTGCTCCACTTGCTTCATGATAAGTACCTCAGGGAATCCTTTTCTTCGCTATTTTAAGATCCCACATGCGCCCAGGATCAAGCCGACACCCAGCAGGATGAAAATTGCCAAGGTATAGTTCCGTTTGATTTTTTCCAAAAAGACGTAGACGCCGGTGACGGTCAGCAGCGGCAGGAAGCCAACCAGAATCTTGTCCAGAACGTCTTTCTGTACGGATATTTTAGTGGTCGCATTCTGAATGACAAGCGGAGTTGCGACTGTTACATTGCTTGCGGCAAGGCCACCCATCATCAGAAGGCCGAGAATACTGGCTCCCAGAATGATCTGCTGGATTTTCCCGGATTTCAGGAACTGTGTGGCGGAATTCATGCCAGCCTTGTAGCCGAGCTTGTCCATCGCGATGCCTTCAATAAGGGTAATGCACATGAAAAGGAGGAACGGCACAATGCCAGCGACCCAACTGCCCTGTTTGGCAAGTGGAATGAAAAGTCCGATCATGATCGGCAGCCATGTGGCCCAGTCGATTGTATCGCCGATTCCTGCGAAAGGACCCATCAGTCCGGTTTTAACACCTGTGATGGTTTCACCCGGGATATCGCCGCCCATCGCTTTCTGTTCTTCCATGGCGATTGTGATTCCGTGGACAATACTGCCCCAGATCCCGTTGGTGTTGTAAAACTGCAGATGGCGTTTCAACGCCGCGTTAAATTCGTCGCCTTGCTTGTAAAGTTTCTTCAAAATCGGGATCATGCTAATGCAGAAAGAAAGCGCCTGGAGGCGTTCGTAGGAATTAGTCAGCTCCGCGAACCACCACCACAGCCACCAGGATTTCCGAACATCTCGCGGGGTCAGCAGCTTTCTATTTTCTGGTTCCGCCTTGACCGCGGCAGTGTTTGCATCATTATTCTGTAGACTGTTCATCAGAACTTACACCTCCGTTGTTTTTGCTGGTGAAGACAATATGTAGATACGCGATAATTGCGCCGAAAATTGCGAGCGGTAAAATGGGGATCTTGGCATACTCCACCAGCATAAATCCAAGCAGAAAATACGGCAGCAGGTTTTTGCGCCCGATGACGGAAACCACGATAGCAAACCCGAGAGCGGGCATCATGCCGCCAGCCACTGTGAGACCGTTCATCAGCCAGGAGGGGATTACAGACACCAGTTGCTTGAAATAGGATACACCGCCGTAAAGTCCCACTGCTACCGGCAAGCCATAAAGAACCAACTTCACCAGCGAAGGATACACAATACCGGCGAGGTAAATTCCGCGCGTATTCCCCGTTTCCGCATATTTGTCAGCCATATGGATCCAAACGACGTTGATGAAACGCTCAATGTTGTACAGTTGAACGCCGAGAATACCGATTGGAATTGCCAGAGCGACGGAAGCCGCAATAGGCAGATTTGCCTTAACTGCCAGTGTGCAGCAAAGCAGCGCGGCAAAACAAACATCCTGCGGAAGGGCCCCGCCCGGAGCGAGAATCCCCATGTACATCAATTGTAGGGAAGCGCCCACCATCATGGCGACCGGGATGTTGTGCAGCACAATCCCCACCCAAAGGGCGGCCGGCAACGGCGAAAAGATGGTCAGCACCCCAAAGGTATAGCCGTAACAGCAGCCTCTGAACCATGCGTAAAGACCGATCAGGATCGCCTGCAACAAGGTAATTTGCGTAGTGACTTGTGACATTTCTTTACTCCTCCTTTATTTTTTATATCTATTAAATCCTTCCGAAGCACCGGGCCGCATTCAAACCAGCTCCTTGAAATGCTTTTTCAGGATGGATTCCAGATCCATGGGCTTGTCTTCGGGAAGCGCCTGAAAATAGACTTTGATCCCTTGCTCACTCAACATCTTCATAGCCCTGGCATCATCCTCCGACATGCTGACCGTTTTGAAAACGACTTTTTTACCAGTAGAGGAACCCATCCCCGCCACCTGTAGGGAAGAAATCTGCAATCCCTGCTTACAAGCGGCCTCAACGGTCTGCGGATTCTTGAATAAAGTAAGGACTTTACCGCTTCCCCACTGACTTGCAGTCCATTCCTTCCCGGCCTGCTCCGCCGACTTAACAGCCACTTTGACGCCCATGGGCGCGGCCATCTGATAGATGTCCACGAGGAACGTGTTCTTGGCAACCGCATCGTCTACAATCACCACCCGGTTACTTTTTGTCCCTTGAATCCATTTTGTCACGACCTGGCCGTGAACCAGCCGGTCGTCAATCCGTGCCAAACTTATTTCAGCCATTTTATATGCTCCTTTTTCGTATCGGCTTTGATAAACATCAAATTTTCCGATTGCTCATGAATGCTTTTGCAAAACCCGTATGCCGTTCTGTCCCACTTTCATCACATGCTCGGCAAGCTCGTCCAGTTTGGAACCCGGCTTGCGTTCCATAATAAGGCTCATCACCATCGGAAGATTCATCCCCGGCAGAATTGCCACATTCAGTTCGGCGGCCGCCATCGCAATGCGGTTGAACGGTGTGCCGCCAATCATATCCACCAGAACCAGCACCCCATCGCCTGTGTCAGTCTTTCGGACCGCGCTGCGGATTCTATCCTCAAATTGATCCGGATCTTCACCCGGCCTCAGATCGACACAATCGGACTGTTCCAACTTTCCAGCGATCATCGCCGCGCTTTTTATAAGCTCACAACAAAAAACACCGTGACTCAGCAAAACAACACCTACCATAAAAATTACTCCTTTCCGCTCTTCCCGTCCAACGGGAAATCATCCTTTCGGCGGCCGATTCAGCAACGGTGCCGGATTCAGGAAATACACAATTTATAACTCTCTCCGACAAATGAGGAAACAGCCTTTCTCACATCGTCCGCTGTTTCCATCTCCAGACATTTCTGGCCGAGTTTCTCAAGTTCAGCAATATCCAACAGTGACATCAGTTTTTTAGTCAGCAGAATCTTTGCAGGATTCATGCTGAAATGACTGAGCCCGAATCCCAGTAGAAGGGGGATCGCCATCGGATCAGAGGCCATCTCCCCGCAGACGGAGCATCCGATTCCACCTTTCGACGCAGACCGGATCGTCCTTTCCACAAGACGGAGAACGGCCGGATGGAAATAGTCATACAGTGGGGCAACTTTCGCGTTCAGGCGATCTGCAGCAAGAGTATATTGCGTAAGGTCGTTGCTTCCTATGCTGAAAAAATCGGCTTCTGTCGCAAATTTATCGGCCAAAATTGCTGTTGAGGGGATCTCCACCATAATTCCCACCGGAACCGTTTCGTCAAAGCCGATCCGGTTCTTTCGGAGTTGTACTTTTGCTTTTTCCACCTCGGCCTTGGCAGCCTTGACTTCTTGCACACTGCCTACCATGGGAAACATGATCCGGACTTTGCCAAAGCTGCTTGCTCGAAGAGCGGCGCGAAGCTGCGTAAGAAACAATTCTTCATGGTCAGCACAGATACGGATGGCACGGTATCCCAGAGCCGGATTCTGCTCTCCCTTTAAAGCAAGGCCACTCACTTTTTTGTCTGCGCCGATGTCAATGGTACGAATGGTAAGTGGCAGCCCCCCAAGTTTTTTCGCAGCTCTGCAATAGGTTTCAAACTGTTCTTCCTCAGTGGGAAGAGACGCCCGATTAAGGAACAGAAACTCAGTGCGAAAAAGCCCTACCCCGTCGGCTCCGGTTTCAAGAACCGCGCCCGCTTCGTCGTCTCCCGTAATGTTGGCTAACATCTGTATGCGTTTGCCGTCGGAGGTACGGCCGGGCATGACCCGCCATTTTTCCAGCTCTTTTTGCCGAAGCCGGTAGTCTGTCAGCTGTTGTGTCACCGTTCGGCTCTCTTCTTCATTCAGGGGGCCATCCACAAACCCTTCCGAAGCGTTCAGAAAAGCGGTTTTCCCATCCGGAAGTTCCTGCGATTGCACGCACCCGACCAAAGTGGGAATTCCCATGCTGCCGGCAAGGATTGCTACATGAGAAGTCGCAGAACCCTCTGCAAGCACAATCCCAATAATACTGTCCTCAGGAGCGCTCATCAGCGCGGAGGGCAGTAAATCCTTCGCTACAAGAATGACCCCGCCGTCAATTCCAGCAAGGCTGGAATAGGGATGTCCTAGAATCCGGCAAATCAACCGGTTGCCTATATCCTCGACATCTTTTGCTCGTTCTTTTATGTAATCATCAGGCAGTTTGCGCAGTGCTTCCTGTTCCCATTGGACCGTACGCTCTACAGCCGCAGCCGCATTGAAATCTTGCTTCAAAAATTCAAGGACCTTATTCCGGAACATCCTGTCACGGATCAGGGTAATCTGGACATCGACGATATCCGCCTTCGTTTTTTGTCCCAAAAAAGAAAACTTTTTCAAGTCCGACTGAAGTTCCTGCAAAACGTTTTCAAAAGCGTTTTGCCAGACAATCTTCTCCTGCTCTTCACCTTCTTCGGCTTTTGCATCTCTGTTGCACTCCAGCATTGGTTCGATTTTGACGATTGTTCCAAGTTCTTTACCTGCAACCGCCGGAATCCCTTTATACCTCATTTCTTACTCCTCTAATGCTTCAATAAATTCGCACACGCTTTCCACAGCCTCTGTTTCGTCGCAGCCTTCCCCACGTATAGTCACCTCCGTCCCGGATACCAGCCCGACCGCCAGCAGACTGAATATACTCTTCATGTCTGCGACATCACTATCCCTCAGAATCTCCAGTTTCGACTGGTATTTTTCCGCAAGGTGAACAAGCTGCGTCGCAGGCCTTGCATGCAGACCCGTCGGATTTTTGATGGTGATATGTTTGAAATACATGAGTTTATCCTCCTTCATTACACTTTGTTATACACCGTCACCGGCCATTTTTTCGATCAGGCAAAACAGTTCTTCCGCTGTGTCGCAGGCCAGAATTTTCTGAACTTTTTGCTCTTCATTGCAGATATTGACGGTTTCTTTCAGAACATTGAAGTGCTCATATCGATCGATCGATGCTATAACGATCAGAAGTCTTATGCTGTTTCCATCCGGGAACAGCACGCCGTCGCGGAACACTGAAACCGCAACTCCCGAGCGGTTGACATCTTTCTGGCTTTGAGCATGTGCCAGAAAAACGCCGTTTCCAAGGTAAACACTGCATCCGTACATTTCCAGATTGATAATAATAGTATTGATATAACTTTCCAGGATGCAGCCGTTCTCCAGCAGAGGTGCGGCGGCTTTCCGGATGGCGTTGCGCCATCCGGATATCGAAAAAACGATCTGGACGCATTTTCGGTCAAGAAGTTGAAATAGATTCGGCATCGGTCGTGTAAAAAAGCTGCACAGTTCCTCCCTAACATTGGAATAATTCTCGCGCGGGACGTACTGCCTGATTCTTTCAAAAAGGTTTTCACAGATATTAAGATTGTCCAGTTCGCGGAATTTCAGATAAGTTTCCAGAATTCTTTTCCGATCCACCGCAGTGAGCTGATTTGAAATATAGACATAAAGCCCCGCATATTTGAGCAACTGCGTGGAAATAAGGAAAGTAAAACTATCCGTTAAATCTGGGACCTCCCCCGGCGTTGCCGTCCGGACCACCTGCAGCATGGGAAAACCGTTGTTGATCTTCTTTTTCAGCTGTTCCGTTTCGCTGTCATCCGCAGCCGTAACCAACGCCACGTGAAGCTTGCCAATGCGCAGATTGTTCTTGCGCATATGCATACCGAAATAAACGGTAAGAAGGGATACTTCCGAATCGTTGATTGGGGAGTTCAGCTTCCGGGCCAAGTCCTGTGACGCAAGCTTTACAAGCTTGAATAGTTCTTTCGAATCCGTCTGAATTTTTCCATCCAGTTCGCAGGTATCCACCAGTCCGTACCGGTACCGGAAGATCGACCTGCTTAAATGCCTGGCAAGGTTATAAACCAAAATATTGCGGTTCTCAACCGGAATGCCAATCAGGTGTTCAAACGATGCCACCAGACATTCTGCACCGGAGATATAGTACGCATTCACCTTCGGAATTGTATTCCTTGTGCTTTTCACCCGCCCGCCCATCAGCTGAATAGTAATATAACGGCGGTCATTTTCCGTGCGCTCGCCGAAATATCGGTTTACAGCCTCAAACACCTGCATACCGGACGCCGTTCCCTCAAAGAAGCTGACTGTACTTTTAAGCGGCACTTTACAGAAATAAAGCATCACTGCGATTTTATGCAAAGTTCCCTGGCGATAATCGACACCCAGTTCAACTTCGATTCGCTTCAGTTTTTCAAGAAAATTCTTAACAGAGACATAGCTTAGATAAGGAAGCGTCCCGGAACTGATAAGAGGATACAAAAAGGAGATATAGTACATTAGTACAGAACGCAAGCGGATATCGTCGCCTTCAAATCGATAACCATCCACGTCGTGTACCAAACTGATTTTATAACCCGCCAAAGTAGATCGGATGGTTCGAATGTCAAGGAGACAGGTATTTCTGCTCACCCGCAAACTATCAGCGATTTCATCCACCGTTTTAATTTTATTTGCAAGAATATTTTCACAGATGATAATTGCAACACGGTCTTCCGGAGAATAAATAAAATCAAACTTTTGTTTGTTTGCCTGAAAAAACTCCAGCAGCCTCGGACGGTTCTCCGGTTCAATATATATTCCTTTATTCCTTCTGCAGACAATAAAAGGAAGCCCAGCATCCCCCAGAAATCCGTTCATCTTGTGCAGATGATATTGGATGGCCCGATTTGTTTCTCCTAACTGCTTCGCAAGATATGCAATTGTCACGAAATCTTTCTGCTCCATCAGAAGAAGCAATAGACGCTCTGACTTATGATCGATTGAGTTTAGACACAATTGGCTCACCTCCCCTCTAACTTAGGGGCCAACTAACCGGAGTTGATTGGTATTTTCAGTTTCAGGAAACGGAAAGTGCCAAAATACGGCCTGGCCCATTTTTATCCAAGCTGTTTTTCACCGTTAAGATCTATTCTTTCCAAGATCACCGTTTTCAGCGGTCATGCGATTGATTCTCTTTTCATAGCTTTTTGCTTGGCTCATTATAACACAATGTTAGGGGCAGATGAAGCCTTATTATTGTTTATATTAGCTTAAAAAATGATACGTTTAATGATTGTATTTATTGATTTAGTAAAATCTACATTCTTTGTTTATTTAGTTTTGGCCCAATGTGCCAGTCGTCAAAAACAGAGCCTTTGATGGTTACATAGTCGTTCAGGTTCATGCTCAACATACCGGCTGGTGTCCATGCGTCTTCCAGATAAGCGTAAACGGTGTACTTCCCGTCCGGGAACCAAAGAGGTGTGAAATGCACGGGACGGTTGTAAGTTGAGTAGATATTCGGCTTAAAAGCAAAGGAAGAAGATTCTCCGTTTGCTGAAAGAGCAAGATGTCGCCAATATGTATTATATGCAAACTCCGGGAAGTAGGTTACAGCCGTTTGAGCACATGTAATATGAGAAGATGGTGCCGGTGATGTCATATCGCTGTTTACGTTGATCTTTACTCCGTATGCGGAGGGCATTAGCTTGCCTTTTGCGCTCGGTACTTTGCCATCAGGCAACAAGTTTATGCTTGCGGACAGGACGGCCTGATAGCTTGTAAACGAATATTGCCAGTACCCTTCATCTACCCAATCGCCGTTGTCCTTCCAGTGTCCACCCGTGGAAGTACTTGAATCTTGAATCCAGTCCCAATCTTCATGCCATACCCAAACCGGAAACCATACGGCACTCCATATTCCCCATGAATTGCCGGTCTGCTGCGTATAAGACGGCAAGCTCGGAATGGAAAAGGTGTCATTGCGGTCATTGGCTTGCGGATCGGGCGGGTCTTTACCATCCAGAGAGACAATGTTGGACGTAAAGGATGATGTACTGAGAGAGCCTTTGTTGGCGCTTACGGAGATATGGACGCTCTGTGGGGAGCTGGGCGTGTGCCATTGTACCCACACAAGCTGACTTTCCCCTTCGGGGATCACAATGTTGGTAACGGTATAGGTGCCGCCCGAAATAGAGAAGGTCACCTTTGCCGGGCTGTCCGGATTGATTTCGTCATCGGCGCTCAATGCAACGGATGTAATCACGTCCGTGTCTACACGGTATTCCGCAGTGGTGCTAACCGGATCGCCGGGGTTTTCTTCTTCGCCCGGCTTGAATTTGACAATTCCTAATCCCAGGGATGAAATAATCGTTGAATCTGACTGTGCTTTTGAAGTTGAGCCTGAATAAGCCAGGAAGCCCAGATCAGAGTTTTCAAGAAATAAGGAAAGCGGCAGGTTTTGGTGAGTAAGAGAAACCATCTTACTACGTAACCCGCCGCTTAATTTTTGGTCATATAACGCTGCTTCCGTTGCTGTCATAGCGTATTTTTGGCCGTTAAAGGTAAAATACGCTATCGGTTCAATGAGTAGCTTGTAGTTGCCGTTGATGAGCGTATCATAGGATGCACCGATCAGCTCGGCGATTTTACGTAAAATCAACTCTGAACAAAAATAACGTTTTATAGCTGTAATATTCGCGTTTCCGCTATTGCTGATAATACGGGGCATAGGCGAATCAGGCTTTGAGTATTTGTATGTTGTTGCTGTTTCTGTTAATGTAGCTCCGTTTTTATAAGCTAATTTACTCTTTTTCCCAAAATGTCCCTTTACATCCGTTTCATTAAAGTTTGTCAAATCGATAGACGTTGAAACTATAGATTTATTACTGATTTTTATTACGGTGACTCTTGCCCCATCTTCGCCTTCATGCCAAAAGTTAATGCCTGTACCACTTCCCATTCCCTCTCCACCTCCCTCCATATTATCGTCCCCAGGATCAGCGAAAGCAATTTGTGAAGAGAAAGAAAAAAGAACTGACAAGCATAGCAGAAATGCAATGAAACGCTTCATAAAATCAGCCTCCCAATAGAGAAGGACACAGCTAAAAAACTGTGTCCTTTTTATGTTTTTTATTATTTAGAAGTTGGCTCAATCCATTATCCCCACCTGTGAGCCGCCTTCGTGCATACCGCTCACAACGGTTCCTTCACCACCTCCGGTTCCTTCAACCCAGCCGAAACCATCCATCCATGTTTTTCCGTTTCTGACTTCACCGTTTTTTGGAGTGCTGTTAGATGGTTTCTTCGATACTGCCGGTTTGCTTGAATAGCTCGGTTTGGAACTTTTATTTGTCAGTGCACTGGAATTCACTGTAGGCTTAGGAGGCACTGAAACTGGTTTTGATATTGTTGTCAGTGACGCCACCGCGCTTGCACCGCTCGACGGGACAAAAGCACCGGGGTCACTTGATTCGGACACTACTTTGATATCCGGTACAGATACTTCTGTTGAAGTAGGAGCTACGGATGAAGGTTCCGTTGCCTGTCCCGCCGCAGTTCCAGTACCGTTTGTAAGAATTAATGCGACAGCTCCCACGCATATAAGCGCAGTGCCGCCAATCGTGAGATATCTCTTAATTTCTAAATCAATCTTTTTCATATCTTTTCCTCCGTTCATTGACATAATTCTCTATCGGCATTCACTGGTTTTGTTATCCTCTTTTATTCTTGAATGTCAACAGCTAGTTGGGACTTTGTGACTGCTATTTTCGCATGGGACATTGAAAAACGGTATGGAATCAAATGTCCCATACCGTTATATGTATAATATGCAATCGCATAAGATCATTTTGCAAGTTTCAATTCATTAATATCTCCACTATGCTCCTGAATTACTTTAAACATAGCACCCACGGTGTCTCTTGTATCTTTGACTGTCCTCTCAATAGAGTCGAGATTAGAAAGCTTCTCTTTATCAAGATCATGCCCATCAAACAAAGCACCTAATTTCTTACTAATGTCATATTCAAGAGCAATTTCAATTTTTGTTGTTCGCACCTTAACCTCGTTTATGCCTTGCTCCAAATTATCCAGTTTGCTGCTAATAGGTTTTAATTTCTCATCCATCAGGGATGACACATTTTCTGCCATCTTACGATTATTTTCAGAAATCATTTGATCAATGGCTTGTAATAATTCGCTGTTTTCCATGTTTCATGCCCCCGTGTGGTAATGTTTATTATACTCGTGCGGCATTTAAGACTGTTACATCCTTAGATATCCGTTGCCCTTGTCCGTGAAAATGATTCCAGCAGTCGTCCATGGATTCACTTTTCAGCCGCTCTTCAACAGGATCAATTTGAGGATAATCCTTAATTTCACAAAATAGGATTTCAGCGAGTGCTTCCCGATTCCTCCATTCCGTATATATTTCGGCAAATTCTAAGTTATCACCATAAAAATATTCCGTAGTCCCTTTTAAACTGTTTTCATGAGTTATTCTTAATGCTACCATTCTATCAGTATATTTTCCTTGCTGAACATCTTTCATATATACAGCAATGTTCTGAGTACCGGAGTACAGAGTAAACCATGGATAATCAGGATTCCCATTCATATCAGGTGATGCGGTGAGTGATGCTGCACTTAGTCCCAGCTCGCGTTTGATCAGGCTTCGGGCCTGACTTATTGATAGACGTTTCATATTGATTTCCTCCTTTATTTTTTACATTCTTAAGACCAGCTTATCTACGAATCAAGAGGTCGCGGGTTCGAGTCCCTCCGGGCGCACCAAAAACAAGGACAAGGCTTTTGCTTTGTCCTTGTTTTTCGTCTGCCACGAGGCGAAAGCCCTGGTGCAGACTGGGTAGAACAGGAAAGATTCCGTGTGCTACAAATAAAGAAAAAGAGACCGCGGAACGCGGGTAGAGCGTGCCAATACCCGTTTCGCTGCACAATGTACCCAATGAAGATATTTACCGTCCGCACTCCTGATCCGCATTTGGAACAAAGAGCCGGGAAAAGCTTAATGGATATATTCGTTCCCAACCAAAATATTGGACAAAACGTCCGTCGGTATTGTAAACTCAGGTGCTCCCATATAACCGGGCGCTACATCAAATTGATTAAACGCAATAACCAGTTTTCCATTCTTATTGATATAAAAGCTCTGATCTTTTTTAATCTGCTTAAACAGTTCGCTTGGGTCTATTTCTTTATCGTCCAGCCAGTACACGACGTCGTCTTTTTTCATTTGCTCTTTCATCTGCTTTTTGATATTATCACTAATTATCTTAATATATTGATCGTCTTTAAAAAGGCTTGGAAGCGTTATTAGAACCTGTTTCTTCTTATCAATGGTATCGTATTGCACTCTTTCGTAGGAATCGGCCTGAACCTCAACGACCGAACGGCCAACCGATAAGATGATATCATTATTCGTTTTCACTTCGTAACTGCTGTATATGCCTTTATGACCGGCGCCCGTTTTTTTCATTTCCTGCATTTCCGTCATGAATTTTTCGTAGAGCTTTTTATTTTCCTGAAGATATTTTTCATTGATACTGTTTTCAAGTTTTTTATCCTTCAGCCCCTGAATCTGAGGTACTTTAATTTCCGCTTCATAGTCCTTATCTTTTACCGTATATTCTTTGAAAGTCAGCACCTTCACCAGATTTCCTACTACCGGAACTTCCGACATCGATTTGGCAAATGCGGGGCTCAAATTTATTTCTACTACAAAGATTACGAAGACAATTGCAATCGCCGCGGCGATCGCGCTGAGTTTCCAAAAATGTTTCCTATTCGGAATGGAATATACTCCATTTTCTTTCAATGTCTTACGCACTAAAAAATCCAGTTCTTTTGGAATGGGCGTATCCATATACTCTTTCTTCAGTTGATTCAGTTTTTGATCACTCATCGTTAAACCTCCTTAACATCGTTCATCGTTATGCGCAGTTTTTGAAGCGCCTTATATAATCTTGTTTTGACGGTATTTACATTTTCATTCAATACTTCCGCAACTTCTTCAATTTTAAGGTCTTCAAAGTACCTTAAAATCACAACGCTCCGGTAATCGAACGGTAAATCCTCCAACGCCTTTCGCAGATCAAAATTCTGATATTGATCACATTTCCCTGAATCCTGATTGGAAAGCATATCCTCATCAGACAGAACCGTTTTGTTTCTTTTCCTTAGAACATCCAAGGCAGTATTCACTTCAATCCGGTAAAACCATGTTTTTATGTAATCCGGCTCTTTCAGGGACTTTTTTGAAGAAAATGCTTTTGTAATAGACTCCTGAACAATGTCCTGAGCGTCGTATGGATCTTTTACAATACTGTAAGCCAACCTGTAATGGTTATCCTGATATTTAATCACATAATCCGCGATTTGCATTTCTATTGTTTTCTTGCTCATTCGTACGAATCGCTCCCTTCCTCATGTTTTGATACGTATCAATTTGCTTTGCATCTATTAGACGTTGTAAAGCGGAAAATAGTTTTCAATTTAAAAATTTTTAAAATTTTATCATTAAATATTAAAAAACCTGCATAGCTGAATCGCTCAGCACCATGCAGGCTTATTTTGTTAGCGTTCGTTTTCAGCGCTTTTTCAGCGAATGTCAGTCCGTATTTTCACTGGTGATATCACGGCAGCTTTCGCGGACGACCAAAGCAGTAGGAATAACGATCTTTTTCGACACTGTACGGTGCATGTTGATTTTTTCACGAATAAGGGTAACGGCTGTTTCGCCCATCAGGTCAACATGCGTTTTGATGGTCGTAAGGGGTGGTAGCATAAACTGCGCGGTGGAAATATCATTGAATCCCACAACGCTGATATCTTCCGGGATCTTCAGTGAATTTTCATAAATTGCTTTGTAGCATCCCACTGCAACCGAATCATTAATCGCAAAAACCGCGGTTACTCCCAACTTTTTCTGGAGCAGCTCGGTCATCATGTGATAACCGTCCTTTGGTGTGTACCCCCCAGCCATTACGAAATCGTCGAAAAAGCAGTTATGGTTCCGCATGAAAAGTTCATATTCCCTTTCACGGAAATCGATGGAATCTTCTCCAGGCAAATTCCCGCCCAAAAATGCAATCTTCCGGTGTCCAAGGTCATACAGATAATTCATTACTTTATGCGCGCCGTTTTCAAGGTTGATAACCACGGAATCAAAATGGTCCTCATCAGGGGAACAGTCGGCGAAAACGACCGGTTTATTGGACTGCCGAATCATTTCCACTTCGTTTTTATGAAATGTTCCGAGAGCGATAATGCCGTCAATCCCTTTCAGCTTCTCAAGGTTTTGGGAAAGGGAAAGATGGACAACTCCTTCTTTTTCATCCTGTATCTTATTCTCAATTGCAACACGGGCGGACAAATAATAGATATCCTCCAATTCCTCTTCAAGGGAATAGGAATAAATCAATCCGATTTTCTGTTTCTTCTTCTTTTTATGAAGCGTGGGGGTATATTCCAGCTCCTGGGCAGCTTCAAAAATACGTTGTCTGGTATTATCAGACACGTTGATGGTTTCATCATAATTCAATACCCTAGAAACTGTTCCAATGGAAACTCCCGCCCGTTCAGCGACATCTTTTATTAAAGCCATAGATTATTCCTTGCCTCCATTTTGACCCAATACGCTTTGTGTACGCTTTTTATGTTTTAAAAACGGCAGCTTGGTTTCTACAATCAATACTGCCGCAATAATCATAAAACATCCGAGAATTGTTCTAAACGTCAGCGCTTCCCCTAAAAACAGCACGGAAGCCAGCGACCCGAAAACAGACTCACTGGATAATATTATCGCAGTCCTCGTAGAGGTTGTCAATGTTTGGGATACATTTTGCAGCAGAAAGGCAATACCTGTGCTAAGCACTCCCAGATACATGAGGGAAAGCACTCCTTTCATTCCGATCGAAGTCTGTCCTCCGGGGAACAATAAAATCATTGGAAGCGAAAAAATGCATGCAAAGGCAAACTGAACAATTGTCAGCAAAACGGCATCGCATGTCTTTACGAAAATCCCAACGCAGTAAATATGGAAGGCAAAACAAACTGCGCACAACAGTGTCAGCATATCTCCTATGTTAACGGAAAACGCGCCGCTGAGCATTAATACCCCCGCACCCGCGGCGGCGAGAAGCCCTCCAAAGATTCCATAGACGTCGATTTTTTCACGGAAGAAGATCAGGCCGATAAATGGCACCATTACGACGTTGATCGCTGTTAAAAAAGCGTTTTTAGATGCGGTAGTATATTGCAGACCCATGGTTTGCAAAGTAAACGCCGCAAAAAGAAAAAATCCCAACAGCATACCTGAAAATAATACCTTTGAATTCATTTTTTTAAAATGCTTGTAATAAACTGCGGAAAGCAGCAACGTACCGATGAAAAAACGGATTCCGGTTATTTGATAAGGTGTAAGATTCGTTTCCAATGCTGTCTTTGAGGCGGCAAATCCCCCGCCCCAAATCATTGCGGTTACGAGCAAACCGAGTTCTCCCTGATATTTTCTCAAATCTATTCATTCCAATCCAGAAAATCCCGCAAATAGAGCAGGCAGACACTTGCCGTCCAGGCAAAAGCCGGATCACAGTTTCCGCAGCCTGTATACGGGTCAAAATTTTCAGCCATGCCGCCTTTTTCAATGGCCGATAAAAATTTCTGTTCATATGTTTTCGCCAGATGAAACCTTCCGAGCTTTTTGAGTGCATCGGTAACAAGATACATAACCGGCGCCCAAATCGGCCCTAACCAGTATCCGTCCTTCCGATAATGCGGACTGGTTAATTCCTCAGTTGCAAGACCAAATGCCGTTAAAAAGCGGTTTTTCAATGAATCCAAAAGCTTCTTTACAGCCGGATCAGGCAACTTGTCCCCGACGATAATCGGAAGGGACAGAAGAAGGCTGCTTCGGCATTCCAAAGGTTCCCCCTGCATCCTTGCAAAAAAGCCATTGCTGTCATAAAGCCTTTCCAAAAGCATTCCGGTCCATTGCTGCGCCCGTTCGTGCCATTCGCAGGCGGCTTTCTTATCTCCCAGTTTTTCCGCCATCGAGGCAAGAGAATCCGCCTGCCGGATAAGATGTGCGGTAAGGTCAGGCGCCTCCAGCGGCACTCCTTTGTCAAAGACCGAAGCGTTGTCCCATCCGGAGTCATTTCCGTGGGTGTAAAAGAACAGACCGTCCGCCTTTCGATATTCCATCCAGAACCGGGTGTTGCGTTCAACGGTATGATACAGCTTTTCAATGACCTCGCGATTATTAAAGAATGGATTAATCGACTGTAATTTTTCACACGTCCATCCGAAAACAGGCGGCTTCACACAGCTAAAAGAGGAAAACCGGTCATTGATAAAGTCAGGATAAGCGCCGGATGCGTCCTGATGGTCTGCAAAAAGCAGCAGTTGATCAAGCGCCAGCTCAGGATAACTTTCTGCCACCGCCAAGGCGCAGAAACAGTTGTCCCAGCTCCATGAATTCGCCATAAAATTTTTGGAGGAATACATAGCGGGGCGAGTCAGATTCATTTCCGCGCCCGCCACGCATGACCAGGTTATATAGGCAGCGAGTTCCGACATTTTCCCGCCGCCCGGCACATTTATGCCACTGAGCCAATTGGCATACGATTGATCTACTTCCTTCCGAGCTACCTGATAATCCGTGCGCGGGCTATGCCCGCAGACAACCCTGTATCCGGTAATCGCAAGCTCGAAACAGCTGCCGGAAGGTATTATTTCAAAAACCGGCGATGTGCAGTCCCCTTGCTTCTTTACAAATATGCTGCCACCGACACAGTCGAATCGATATTTATAATCTTTTTTATAGGAAATGAATTCCCATCCACCGTCGGGAAGAGGAAGAGCCGTATCGTAACGCGTAGCCTCTTTTGCAATCAGACGCAGTCCCGCGTTATTACCGCAGATATTCACTGTGTCCGGCGTTCCAAAGCAGATTTCTACCTTTCCCTCACCGGAACTGAGAGTAAGACAGGTTGGCTCTGTCTGCGCCGCGGCGTCCTGCCTGCCGTTTTCCACCAGCATTTCCAGCGTGAAAAGCTTATCCGGGCATTCATCGCCGCCATGCAGATCGCGCAGGATAAAATCACCGCTTGATTTGCTCTGGGATATGGCAAAGTATGAACCGAATCTGCTCATTGGGATTTTCGTTAAGTCCATCATCATTTTCTCACCTATTTGTTTCTTATAGGGACATTAATTCATAAATATTATCACCGGTGTGACAGGGCGTAATTTCGAATGTCAGATCAAATGGTTCCGGTTTCAGAAGATAAGGTGCCAACTGCGCCTGACCGCAGCTTTCGCTGCCCAGTCCGTTCTGACGGTAATCAATATTGAGAATCGTCTGATCAACCGTTTCGATTTCGTTGCAGTGGTTGGCTTTCTCCAATGCCTCCTTTGTGTAGTTATGTACTGTGAAGTCGAAAGTATCTTTCGCCTTAAAAAGAACCGCACGATCCGGCGACTGAAGGGTCATCCAGGACACGTCGCTCCGGTTTCCGTTTTCCTGTGGACGGGAATACCGCGTATGCATGGAAGCAACCGTATTTTGATAAAGGCCGAATGGAGAAGAGGCTTTGCTGTCGGGATAAGATTCTCCCGGCCCCCGTCCAAGCCATGTCACCAAATCGTAAGAACGCGGCAGCTCCATTTCAACGCCGATGCGCGGAATACTTTGCGGAGCATCAAACCGAAGGCCTTTAGGCTCACCGTATACATGAAGTAAAATACTGTTTTGATAGATGCTGTATTCATATATGGCAGAGAATCCCCACGCCTGGCTCGGCGCCCCGATTTTCACCTGAAAAGTTACCAAAACGCAGTCTTCCTTTTCCTTCACCGTATAGCTGCGGACACTTTCCTGCATCCGGTCAAGAAAATATTTGTTCTTCCAATTATCCTTTACATACATATCGTTGTCAATCGGAGCCCGCCAAAAGCAAAGTTTCGGCCCGCGTGTCAAAACTGGAAGACCGTCTGCGGAATATTCCGTAAGGGTACCCTTTAACACATCAAAGGTTATCTGATAACCTGCTCCGACTAAGCTCAGCTTGTTTCCCTCATGGATTTTTTGCGGCGCATGAAAAGCCGGACGTTCTGCACAAGCCGGCAGAAATACCGGAAGTTCAAACTGCGCGTTGGCCGTTTCATGCCCGCACGGGGCATACAGATGATCCTCACGGAGCACATAGGAGAAATTCAGCCAGTAATGTTTTCCCGGTGCCGCGTGAACGGCATGAAAAGGCACTGTAATCTGATGGGTCTCCCCGGGTTCGATTCCGTCGAGGGAAAGTACACCATTTTCAATAGAATCCCCGTCACACGCAACATTCCAGCGAAGTTCAAGATGGGACAAATCCAAAAAGTCATACAGATTGGATACTTCGAACAAGCCTTTTGAAAGGTTGACCACTTTGGTCACGACCGGTTCAATTATCTTGCGGTACTCCTTCATTCCCGGAGACTCTGTACGGTCGGAAAACATCAGCCCGTCAAGGCAGAAATTTCCATTGTTCGGCTGGTCTTGGAAGTCGCCGCCGTAGGCAAAATACTCACTGCCGTCCTCCGCGTTCTGCCTGATGCCGTGCTCGCAGAATTCCCAGATAAAGCCTCCCTGAAGTTTTCTGTATTTCCGGAAGGCCTGCTGATATTCTGCAAGGCCGCCCGGTCCATTGCCCATGGCATGGCCGTATTCACACAGGATATGCGGCTTTTCAAGCAGCTCATCTTTCCCAATTTCATTAAGCTTATCCAGCTTCGTATACATTGTGCTGTAAACATCAGAAATCAGCGTATCGGAATCCCCTTCGTAATGAATCAGGCGAGTGTTATCGATGCGGCATATGGCCTTCTTCATAGCGATAAAATTGCTTCCGAAACTTGACTCATTTCCCAACGACCACATCAGAACACAAGGGTTGTTTTTGTCGCGTTCCACCATACGGACTGCCCGGTCAACGTAGGCCTTTTCCCATTCCTTGCTGTTGCTGATCCAGTTGTATTTTCCCGTCAGCTCAAAGCCATGACATTCCAGATCGGTTTCCTCAATTACATATAATCCGTATTTACTGCAAAGGTGGTAAAAATAAGGTTCATTTGGATAATGGGAAGAACGCACGGCATTGATATTGTTGCGTTTCATAATCAGCACGTCCTCAAGAAGCTGCTCACGGGTCAAAACCTTCCCGGTGTCACAGCAGAAATCGTGCCGGTTGACTCCGTTAAAGAGAATGGCGCGTCCGTTCAAAAGAAGATTGCCGTCTTTTATTTCGACTTTACGGAATCCGACGTCGGTGCGAACGACTTCCATCAGATTCAAATCGCTTCTTAATTCGATCTGGAGTTGATAAAGATGCGGGGTTTCCGCGCTCCATAAAAGCGGATGTTCCACCGGAGCATTCAAAAGGATATGGGTTCCCCCTTCTTCGGGAATTCCATTTCCGTTTAGGACGGCAACTGTCTGCCCGTCATCGTCCTTTAACTTGCAATGTAATTCAACAGGAAGATGATCACCCCGATAATCGGAGCAAAGCACGTCGACACGCAGCATGGCCTTGTCGAATCCATTCTCAAATACTGTGCGTACGGAAAGATCGTCCACACAATGATAAGGCTCATTGACGAGTTCAACATCCTTAAATATCCCGCTGAGCCACCACATATCCTGATCTTCCAGATAACTACCGTCCGACCACTGGATTACACGCACGGTGATATCATTCTCCCCCGGATGAACGAGGGACGTTATCTCAAATTCGGAAGTCAGATAACTTCCTTTGCTGTAACCAACAAAGTTGCCGTTAATCCAGACGTGAAAACAGCTATCCACTCCGCCAAAGCGCAGGACAGTTCTCCGGCCGCACCAATTGTCTTCTAGATGGAATTTCCGTTTATAGATTCCCGTTGGATTTTCGGACGGCACAAAGGGCGGGTCGATCGGGAAAGGGTAATACAAATCTGTATACTGCGGAGCGCCATACCCATGCAATTGCCAGCACGACGGTACTGGAATCGTATCCATTTCAGAAGTATCATAATCCGCTCTGAAAAAATCCTCCTGAGAACAATACGGAGATTCCAAATACAGGAAATTCCATTCTCCATTAAGCGAAAAAACGGATTCTCGATTGGCAGCCGCGGCGGCTTCATCGCTATAAACAGCATAACAGGCTCTCGGTCCCCTGCGGTTAATACCGACAAGCTCTACATTTTCCCAATCCTTCTTTTGTTCCTGCATACATTTATAAACCTCCATAAAATTTCAAAGCCGCCCTTTTTGTTATTCCTTAATCGCACCGCTCATTCCTTCAATAATGTGTTTCTGGGCAAATCCAAACGCAATGAGAGGAGGTATTACCATAACAACTGTAATCGCCATTGTGGGAACAATCTGCTGCGTATGTACACCTTTAAATGCTGCCAAACCAAGGGCAAGCGTGTACTTGCTGCGATCATTTAAGAAAACCAAGGGCCCAAGATAGTCATTCCAGACCGTAATAATATTCAACACGCCGATTAAATTCAGGACGGGCTTCATAATCGGTAAAAAGATGCGGGTGAAAACCTGAAATTCGTTAGCACCGTCAATTTTTGCCGCTTCCTCAAAATCCCGTGGAATGGTCGTAAGGGACTGGTGAAGAAGGAAAATATAGTACGCGGAACCAAAAAACGCTGGTACAATCAGCGGTTTTAACGTATTAATCCAGCCAAAAATCTTAAACTCCATATAAAGAGGTATCGCGGTAACGTCCCATGGAAGCATCATTGTGCAAAGCAAAAGGGTAAAAAGCACCTTTTTCCCTTTAAAATTGAATCTTGCAAAACCGTATGCGACCATTGAACAGGACAGAATCTGCCCGATGGTAGTTAAAACGGCAACTAACACCGAATTGACAAGATACGTGCCGAACGGCTGCGAATTCCAAGCCGTCTGAAAATTATCAAAATGCCAAAAGGACGGAAAGAATTTCGGTGGGAAAGTGTAGGCTTCCCCTTCTGACTTCAGTGCGGTAAGAATCATCCATATAAACGGCAGCAAAAAATAGAGAGAAAACGCCGTCAGCAGGATGTAAAATACAGTTTTTTCCCATTTACTTAATTTCACAGTGTTTTACTCCCCTTCTTATTTTTACCGGCCGAGTTGTAAACCCAGATATCCGAAGATTTGAAAACGAGCGCCGTCAGCAAAAGAATGATCAGGAACATAAACCACGCATTAGCACAAGCGTAACCGAGCCTATTTTTTACGAACGCATTGTTAAAGACGAACAGTCCGTAAAAATACGTGGATTTCATTGGCCCTCCGTTTGTGAGAAGCAGTACCAACGTAATTTCCTGTAGAGATGTGATAATAGACGTAACCAGATTAAACAGGAGAGTCGGCGTAATTAAAGGCAAAGTAATGGAGAAAAAGGAGCGGACATTAGACGCACCGTCAATATAGGCCGCTTCATACAGGTCCTTCGGAATTGCTTTTATCGCCGTATAGAAAATCAGCATCATGGTACCGACACCCCATGCGCCCGCAATAACAATCGCGACGATTGCCCATGACGGATTATTCAGCCAGTCCGGTCCGCTGATTCCGATAAAAGAAAGGATATAGTTAAACACACCATATTGTCCATTCAGTATCCATCCCCAGATGATGGACACAGCAACGCCCGACACCACCGTAGGCAGATAGAAAATAACTCTGTAGGCATAGACGCCGCGAACCGGTATGGAAATCATTACCGCCAGAATCAACGAAATAATCAAATTGAACGGCACAAAAATCAGCGCAAATTTCAGCGTAATAAACAGGGATTTATAAAACTGCGCGTCTTTGGTAAACATTGTTATATAGTTATGAAAGCCAACAAAAACCCTTTGACCGATTACGGGCCAGTTAAAAAAGCTCATGACCAGAGAAAAGAGTAGCGGCATTGCGGTAAAAATCAGAAATCCTATGATCCATGGCGAAATAAATATCCACGGAGTAAAATTGATCTTTTTCTTTTTGATTAATTCTTTCATCTTTCTCTCCCGTTTAAACTGCTTTTAATAGTTGCCGTCGAACATGGGATTGCCAAGATTCCATGTTCGACGATCGGTTCCTAAGAGCCAGGAAAAAAGGGGACCTTAGGAATTGTTGGCAACATCGTTAAGGGCATCTTTCGGGTTCTTATAGGTGCTTGGATTAAACATCTGCTCAAATGCCTGTGAAAGGTTGTCGGAAAGGTCGCTCCAATTCTTATATTTCAGCAAAGTCGGAGAATAGCTGCTGCTTTGCTCCAGCATAGTATAGAATTTGGAATAAATAGGATCGCTGGCAACATTCTGGCTTTTGGCAACGGATTTAAGTACGGGAAGCTCATAGCCAATGCGAGCCTTGTTCAGTTCCTCGCTTGTCCAGTATTTTGCGAACTCCCATGCAGCATCCTTGTTTTTGGAGGTCTTGGAAATTGCGATACCGGAAGCATCAACTACACTGACCGATTTTTGGCTTGCGGAATAACGGGGCAAAAGGGATACGCCGAAGTTTACTTTTGCTTTCTTTAAGGTATCAACCGACCAGGAGCCGGTAATAAACATGGCCGCCTTGCCGGATTTAAACTCTGCTTCGCCATAGTTGCTGGAAGTAACCGGGACGGCCGTACCGTTCTTCAGCATATTCTGCATAACGGAAAAGGACTGAACTGCTTTATCGCTGTTAAGGTAACCCTGAACGGTACTGTTCCCATCAGTATAAGACGTTCCGTTAGACCACAGGAACATTTCATAGTCGTACGGATCGGGCTTCTCAGGAACCTCATAACCATAGACCTTGGAACCTTTATCAGTCAGTTTCTTCGCGGCCGCCTGCACATCATCCCATGTCCAACTGTCGGTCGGATAAGCAACCTTTGCTTTATCGAACAAATCTTTGTTGTAATACAGAACAAACGAGGTGTACCCTATCGGGAGACCCAAAATTTTTCCATCCATTGAGTTATAGTTCCAAAGGGTGTCATAAAAATTTGATTTGTAGTAGGAGCCTTCTTTTTGAATGTAGCTATCCAAAGGTTCCAAAGCCTCGCTATATTTCGGATAATTCCACATGTACATAACATCAGGCGCGTCGCCTGCGCCTATAGCCGCTGAAATTTTCGTGTCGTACTGATCGCCGTAACCTTCAAAATTTACCTGAATGTTGGAATGCGTCTTATTGAAGTTATCCACAAGTTTTTTCTGCTGTTCAAAAGAATCAGCGGAGTCCCAGGATGAAAAACGGATGGTCACCTTTCCCTCGGAGCTTCCACTGCTTGCGCTGTTAGTGCTCCCGCTCTGGGTACTGGATGAACTGCCGCATCCTGCCATTAGCGTCAAAAGTATACTGAGGGACAGAATAATTGAAAGGACCTTTTTCATAATACAACCTCCTGCGTGTAATTTTGATTGAATTGTAGCACGCTTTAATAAAAATTGCAATAATTTTTCTAATATTTTACACGTTTTTTACTTATTTTTTTTATAGTAAAATTACTTTGATGATAAATTTTTCGCTTTATTTCTCTTGCTGGTAAATAAATTGTTTTACTTATTTTTTAAACAAAAACCGCGTCATCAATATAAAAAACAAAATATTTCATGCAAAAAGACAAATTTATTTACAATTAATTTTATAAAAAATAATTCAGATTTTTTTCAACATTGTTTTCCCCTGTTAACTCATGTTTTTACTAACTTCATGGAGTGTATTTTTATGATAACACTCCGGTCACTGATATCAGTAACCGGAGTGCTCAATTAAGGCCGGGGCAGCCGACACCTTTTGGTGAGACTGTCCCGGCCTTTTTGTGGTGTGCGTTGGTTTTGCGGTTTTATACATATGCAAATAAACAAGGCATTTTGGTTTACATCTTATTAATGGTGAGTACCTCGTTGGATTTTTCCAACGTTAATGCAAAATCCGCGTCCATCTTCCGCACCAGACTGATGTACAGGCTTTCAATAATGCAGAGAGCGGGAATACGCTTTGTCATAATTTCGCCGATGAGGTTTTGTACGAACGCCACAGTTGTCAATAAAATGTTAGACAGCTTTGCAAGTGTCGACATCGGATAGTTGGTGATGGCTATAACAGTTGCGCCTTCGCTTTTTGCAACCCGCACCACGTCAATGACCGTCTTGGTTCGCCCCGAGTGGGAAATGGCCAGAAGCACGTCTCCCTTTTTAAGGTGGGAGGCCATGATCAGCTGAATGTCAAAATCCTGTGAAAATTCGGAATCGATGCCCATCCGGTTGAATTTGTGGCATCCTGTCATAGCGACTGCGGATGCGTCGCCGGCACCTACAAACAAGACTTTCCCGGCGTTCTTAATGGCCTTTACGGCTTCTTCGTATTGCGCAATGTCTATGATGTTCAGAGTGTCGGATATGGCCTGAATCGAGGTTTGAAAAACTTTGCGGATCACGTCTATTTCACTGTCTTTTGAAGAAATTTCCTGATACAGTACGTCGTTGTCATTTTTTGTGCGCAGCAGCGAGTTTTTCAGTTCGGAATATCCGCTGAAACCGAGCTTGCGCGCAAGCCTGACAAGAGTGGCTTCGCTGCACCCGGCCTCCGCGGCCAGCTCGACAATGGAGTTGTTGGCAAATTCCTCAGGGTGGGCCAGCAAATAATCCACTGCTTTCATTTCCGCTGATTTCAGCGATTTGTAAATAGAGTTTATCCTTACCAGGCATTTGTGTGAAATGACGGAATTTGGGTCGTTGATGTATGACGCGATATCTACCATATTTATCACCAGCTTTTTTGTTTATGATTGATGTCTTTCAGGATGTCGTATAATCCGTTGTAACAGGAATATTTGTCATTATACCGCATATGCATTTTTTCATCCGGGGTATAGGTCGTATCGGTTTTAACGCAGCTGACCGCTTCCCGGGCGCCGGCATATGCGCCGATGCCCGTCCCGGCAAGCATAGAAGCGCCCAGGCAGGCCGCCTCGCGGACTTTCAGCGTTGAAACGGGGATCCCCGTTACGTCGGCTTTTAACTGCAGGTCAATCGGCGAACGCGCTCCGCCGCCGACACAAAGAAGATTTTTAATGTCAATGCCTGCTTTCCGCATGGTTTCAAGGTTGTTGCGAAGCTCAAAAGCCACCGCGTCCATAAAACCCTTGGCAATATCGTACCGCGTTGTGGACATTGTCATCCCGAGAATAGCGCCTTTTGAATGGATGTCGCAGGTTGGCGTTCCGCTGCCGTTGAAGTGGGGAAGCACCAGCAGCGGAGAAGGCCCGGGCGAAGCTGTTTTAGCGATCTGCTCAAACGGGCGCTCACCCTGCTGCTGTGCCTGCTGCACCTCTGCCAGCCCCAGGTTGTCCCGGTACCATTTCATCAGAATACCCGCCGTATGGTTCAGCCCAAAGGTAAAATACATTCCGCTGACAGCGTGCCGGTAGCATGGATAATAGCTGTTGTACATGACGTCGTCGATACGCGGCTTTCGGAAAGCGGTGGATATCACTTCTGCTGTGCCGTGGGAATCAAGAGCCATGTTTTCGTTTACAATTCCTGCGCCCAGTGCCGCACAGCACTGGTCGTGGCCCCCGGCCGCAAGCTTTGCCCCCCGGTGAATGCCAAGCTCCGCACACAGAGCGGAATCGAGTTCCCCCACAATCGTACCGGATGCAACCGGCCGGCTGAGCAACGCGGCGTCAATTCCCGCCGCGTTGAGAATTTCAGGGCACCACTTTCCCGATTCAAGCGCCAGCCCCATGCTGCGCGAAGCCATTGTCAGGTCAATTACCGGTTCGTCGCTGCCCATTTTGGCAAGAAGGAAATCTGCATAGGTAACATATTTCCAGACTTTTTTACTCAGCTCCGCTTCATTGCGCAGAAGCCACATAACCTTGATGATAAAATTCATCGGGTGCGGGCGTATGCCGGTTATGTCGAAAATATGCCGGTCGCCAAGGGCGGCGGAAATTTCCGCTGTTTCAGCCGTGCCGCGGTAGTCCATCCCAAGCTGCGCGCGCCCCAGCGCACGCCGCTGGCGATCCATGGGGATTACGGCATCGCCCTGCGTGGAAAGGCTGATGGCCGCCAGATCGCCGCCTGACTGCGCGGCCGCGGCAGACATGGCTTCTTTTGTCAGTTTCCAGACAAGCTCTGCGTCCTGCTCCGCCAAGCCGGGCTTTTCACAGATTACATCGTACTCATGAAAACTGTACCCAAGCATATTTCCCTGCGTGTCAAACACCGCGGCCTTTACGCCGGTTGTGCCGACGTCAACGCCCATTAACTTCATTTCATACCCTCCAGACCGGATTTGAATTATTCACTAAAAGAGGAAGTTCCTGGTGGCGCGCTCTTGATCTTCGTCGTAGAAATCGGGGCGGACACCTTTGATGTAGGTCAGCGCTTCCAGCATTGCCGGCAGAAGATTGCCATGAATTCCGACTGCGTGGTGAACATAGGGACCCTTCACGATCATCGTCTCCACTTTGGCCCAGTTCGGTACTTCTATCCACAGGTAGGTGCCGTTGGTTTTCGGGCCTTCAATCCCCATGGCGTTGCCCATCAGCATCCCGTACTCCCCGTTGTCCCCGTCAAAGCGGAACAGCGAGATAAGGCCGCCCTTAATTTCGGCGGATACAGAACCGGGGCAGTGCTCCGGAAATGCGAAAGGCCTGCCCAGAACCGGAGTGGATTTGGCGAGCGACAGCGGCCACGGGCCGCAGTGCTGCAAAAGCTCGCCGTTTTCGTTGGTTGGGTGGCGCACGGACCAGTCCACAAAGAAGGACGGGGTTTTACCCATACCGGCGGCCATGGCCATGATGGAAGTAATCGCTCCATGAATGTCGGTTTCACATGCGACGGGAATCCCCTCGTCGGTGAGCAGCGCGTTCGCGCAGCACGGCATCATATGCAGTGCCTGCTGAAGCGCGTCCCAGCACTGGATGGCGACGGCATTGCAGCCGTTTTCCTGCGCGAACAGCTTCATCGCCGTCTTGAGCGCGGCCACGCGGCGGACATCTTCATCAGGGATACAGACCTGCATTTTTTCGCGGATGGTGGCTATGGTGCTTTCCACCTCCGCATTGTCAGAGGCGGCCAGCTCTTTTACCCTATCGGTGAACTCGACCATTGTAATCGGGAAAAGCTGAATGCCGAATTTTTCGAGCAGCTCGCCTTCATTGCACATCATGGTCCAGAAATCGGTCGGTCGGGTCGCGATCTGAAGGATACGCGCCCTGCGGAATTCTTTGACGATGTTCGCCGTCGCCACAAAATTTTTGATACCGTCAACAAACTGGCGGTCGTCCACATTGCAGTTGGGGATATAGGTGAAAGGAACCTGCATGCGGCGCAGCACCTTGCCGGTGGCAAAAAGGCCGCACTGTGTGTCACGAAGGCGGCTGCCGTCCGCAAGGGGCGCTTCGTCCCTTGGGCCCCAGAGCAAAACGGGCACGTTTAAAGCCCGCGCTACTTTGCCGCAGCTGTGTTCCGAACCGAAGTTGCAGTGCGGAATAAACAGGGCATTCACTTTGGCGGCTCTGAATTTTTCAATGACAGGCTCGACATCTTCGGCGCAGCGGAGCAATCCTTCTTCGTTGATGTCTTCAATGTCCACGAATTCGATTTCAAGCTCGTTGAGTTTGTCTCTGATGATCTTTTTGTACTTTAAGGCGTCCTCTACACTGAAAATTCTTCTGCGCGTGGGAGCATATCCGATAACAACTTTATGATCCATGATACAAATCCTCCTGACGTATTATAAATTAAGTTTTTATTTACCCATTAACTGATCCTGCATGCGGCGGAGCTGCAAAAGTACGGAATTGTTGTTCAGCTCAACCATGTCATATGTAATGACTTCATCGCGCTTCAGGTCGCATTTCATCACCGCGCCTTTGGCCAGACCTACCGGGAGCATATTGCCCTTGCGCGCGACATCCGCAAGCTCTATGCTGCCGCGGTAGCAGTATTCGCCGATTGCGTCGAGCTTTTCGCCTTTTTTAAGATCCTTTTTCGCGATGGTGATGCATTCCGAAACCAAATGGTCCATCGGATGCGCGGTGGATTCTCCGTAAAGTACGGCCTGAGCCGCGGTGATGGGCGTTTCAATGGAGCAGAGATGATAGGGACGGTAAAGCAGATAGTTGGGGCCATCACCCATGTCGCGCTGTACCAGGCCGTCGATAATTCTCTTCTGGTCGGTGGTGACTACGACAAATACGCCCGGGTTGATGTTGCCGATGCCGAAATCGACCACGCCCTCCCTGTCAAGGATGCCGCCCTGGGATTTCAGGCTGAACACGGTCTTAAGGTCCTCCACGTTGCAGTGCGGCCCGTGCATTCCGCGGCAGTCGGGGACAAGGCCGGTGGCGTTGGAAACGGCAGTCATCTCGATCATCGTCTTGGAACCGTCCACGAACTCAAGCAGCATACGGGCGTTCATATTGCGCGCCGCGGCTTTGTCCTGCCATTCTTTCATGCCGGGGTTTGCGTAGATGTCAAGAGGATTGTTCTTTCCCTTTCCGGCCGCGACAACTTTGAAGCCGAGTGCTTTTGCGAAGCGGTAAACCTCTACAATGGAGCCGGGCTCGTCGCCGGCGGTAAGGGAATAAACGATGCCGGCCTGTTCGCAAAGCTTGCGGAGAATGGGGCCGATGGTGATATCGCATTCCACATTCATCATAACAATGTGCTTTTTGAAGAAAATGCAGTCCATAGTAATGTGGGCGCCCATCTCCGGGGAACCGGTCGCGTCAATGACGCTCTGGATCTGGCTGGTTTCGACTGCGACCCTGTAGTTTGTGGAAACTACCTTTTTCCCATCGGCAATTGCCTTCTGCGCTTCCGCGACCGTGGAAACCTCAACAATGTCGCCCTCGTATCCCGACTGAAGATAGGCGTCTTTTGCAATTTCAGGGGTAAGGTCCACAACAACATCGCATTCCATGCCCTTCATTTTGGCAATCTGGGCGACAATATCCTTGCCCATCTGCCCTGCGCCGATCAGACCCACGCGGATCGGACGGCCCTCTTCGTGGAGCTTTGCAAGTTTGGAATCAATTTCATACATAATTATATACCACCTTTATTGATAATCAAAATGTTATTTTAACCAGGGATCAATAATCACCTTCAGCGCCTTTCCTGAAGAAACAAGCTCCATGCCGCCGACAACGCCTTCAAGCGGCACATGCGCGCTGATGTACTTTTCCGCGTGTATTTTTCCGGAATGAATGGCGCTCAGCGCGTCGGCCAGCCCGGTAGCCGGATAGGAGAAGGCGCCCAGCACCATAATTTCGTTGTAGTGAATCAGGTTGGAGTTCAGCTGCGTGGTCTGTTTTGTTTTGGCAACGCCGCCGTAGATGACAACCCGTCCGCGCTTTCGCACCATTTCGAGCGCCTGCTCCTGAACCGCTACCGAGGGCACGGCACAAATCACAATATCCGCTCCGATTCCGTCAGTAAGCTCCAGCACGGAAGCCTTGACTTTCTCCTGGTCAGTGTTCTTAAAAAGATAGTCGGCACCGAAGCTTTCGGCAAGTTCCAGCTTATCCATACCCACCATGATCACTTTTTTGGCGCCCCTTGCCCGCGCTACCTCAATATGAAGGCATCCCACAGGGCCATCCCCGATGATGACTACCGTATCCCCCAGCGAAACATCGTTGTATTTTTGGCAGGCAATGACTGCGGAAGCCGTTTCGGCGAAAGCTGCGTGGTCAAAGCTCATCCCGTCCGGAATTTTTTCGATAAAGCCGCGGTGCATTACATCAGAAGGCAAGGCGATATACTGCGCGTAACCGCCGGGGAAATGCGTGCCGAGCATCCGGTGCGAAAGGCACAGATTTACAAGCCCGCGCTTGCAGTACCAGCACTGGCCGCAGCTTACGTCGGGGGCAAGCGCCACCCGGTCGCCCGGTTTGAACCTTGTGACCGTACTGTCAGTCTCCAAGACGACGCCCGCGATTTCATGTCCCATAATCTGGTTTTTTATGCCGTCCTTTAGCCCGTTGTGGTAATTTCTGACGTCGCCTCCGCAAATTCCGCAGGCCACGACTTTGACAAGCATCCCATCCCGGGGACATTCGGGGATGTCGCGTTCTTCAACAACGATATTTTCTATGTCCTTAAAAACTGCCGCCTTCATCTTTCCTTCCATAGTACCGCTTCCTCTCTCTATATTATTATTTAATGGGGTCGTCCGCTTTGCCAAGCAGCCGGTCGCCCACGGCCCCTCCCGGATGGATGACAGCAAACTGTTCGCGCGTATACCCTTTGTACTGCATCAGCGCAATGCAGATTGAGTCGAAAGCGGCGATCACCGCAAGGGTGCTTGCCGTGGCCAGCATATTGAACCGGCACGGCTCCCGGTCAACCTTTACCGTTAAAAGAAGGTCGGCGGCCCGGCCGATTTCGGACTCCGGGTTTTCGGTCACGCCAATAAGCATTGCGCCTTTGGTGCGGCAGGCGCGAATCAGGCTGACGAGCTCGCTTGTGTTGCCGCCCTTGCTCACCAATATCAGGATGTCTTCCTTCTGCAGCACGCCAAGCCCGCCGTGCACGGCGTCGGACGGGGTGAGAAACAGCGCGGGGCACTCAATACAGTTCAGTGAATGCACCACCTTCTTTGCGGCCATAGCCGAGGTCCCGCAGCCGGAAATTACAATTTTCCCCTTGCATTCCGCTATTGCTTTGAGCGCCGCGAGCATTGCGCCGCGGTTAAGCGTTTCTTTCAGTTTCAGAACGGATGCCGCCTCCATCTCAAGGGTGCGGCCGATTTCGGAGATAATTTGGGTATCATCCATTTTTTCACCTTCAAGTTTCATTATTAATTTTGAAAAACAAAAACAACTGCATATAATAGGTCGTTAAAATACAACTGCTTTTTACTAAGATTATAGCATTGTATTTTAAAATTGCAACTATTCTTTATAAATTGAATATATTATCGTTAAAAATACACAAAATAATAATTTACGTTTTTTCATATTGATCAATTGTATTATGAAAATTTATGGTGTATAATACAGTCATTATAGAAAAACGCACAATTTATCAATGATAATTAGGACAAAAATGTAAATTAATTATTTTATTCATGTCGTTATAGCATTAATTTTCTACAGTATTTCAATAATAAATAAATAAAATGAAATTCAGGTGATATTATGAATAGACCGGATCGGGCTGAAATGGATTTGAAACTCTCCAGAATCCGTACATATATGAAGCGGTCGGGACTCACCGGGGTGGTGCTTGCCCGCAAGGATAATTTCAGCTGGCTTTCATGCGGCGGCAATAACCGTGTTGTTGTACCTGCACAGGAGGGCGTGGGCGCTTTGGTAGTTACAATGGACCGCCTTTATCTGGTTGCCCAGGTCATGGACGGCCAAAGGCTGCTGGATGAGGAGCTTGCCGGAATTGAGCCGGAATATGTGCCGCTTCGCTGGTATGAGGGCCCGATCATTCAAAAAGCGCTTGCGCTTGCGGGCAGTGCGCCGGCCGCGGATGTTCCGGCGGACGGAGCGAGGGAGGCCCTTTCCGATATCTATGCGCTGCATTATCCGCTCACGGAAAACGAAATCAGCAAGCTGCGGTGGCTGGGCAGAACAGTGGATGAAATTTTAACCCGTACCGCCAATATGATTCAGCCGGGGATGGTTGACTACGAAGTAGAAGCGATGCTGCTGGGGCAGTTTGCTTCCAGAAACATCCAGTGCGACGTTCTGCTGGTCGGCACTGACGAGCGGATTGCGAAATACCGCCATCCCAGTCCGGCGGGCGCAAAGCTTGGAAAGTATGTGCTGCTGCATCCCGCTGCCCGGTTTGAGGGGCTTCATGCAAATGTAACGCGCAGCATTTATTTTGGAGACGCGCTTCCTGAAAAAATTGAGAGGCCCTATCGCGCGGTCATGGATATTGAAGCGGCCTGCATCGCTTCCTGTGTGGCCGGAAGACGCTGGAGCGATATTCTGGAAATGCAGAAATCCATGCTTGCCGAAAGGGGTTATGAAGAAGAATGGCGCGGACATTTCCCCGGAGGGCGCACAGGATATTCGGTGTGCGAGGCAGATTTTTCGCTGAACCCGGAAAAATGCATTGCCGACAGGGAAGCATACGACTGGTTTATTACCGTCACCGGCGCAAAAGTGGAGGAACTGAGCCTTTATTCGGGCGGCAGGCACGAGGTGCTTTCCGCCGCCGGAAACTGGCCCGTTAGAAAATATGAGATAAATGGAGAGGTGATTGAGTTGCCTGATATGCTTCTGCGTTAGCGGGGGCACGGCGGCCCTTTTCTTCTTGATATTAATAAAAATGAAAGAGGTGAGCCCTGAATGGGTGTGGAGTACATACTTCAAACTTATGATATTTGCAAAGTATTTCCGGGGAATGTAGCACTCCAGGACATCAGTCTCGGCATTCAAAAAGCTTCCGTTCATGCGCTGATTGGTGAAAACGGAGCAGGAAAATCCACTCTGGTCAATATCATCAGCGGCGCGTGTCCTGCGACTTCGGGCTATTTTGAGTTTGAAGGTAAAAAAATTACGCAGCTTACCCCTCATGAAGCACAGGAAATCGGAATCGGCGTCGTTCATCAGGAACTAAACCTTATTCCGGAGATGACGGTGGCCGAGAATATTTTTCTGGGCAGGGAGATAACCGGCAGGGCTGGAAAAATCGACTGGAACGAAACAAACAGGAAAGCGAAAGAGCTGCTGCGCTCGTTTGATATCTCTTTTGATGAAAAGGCGAGAATCAGCACGCTGAGTGTCGCCGAGCAGCAGATGGTTGAAATTATAAAAGTCATTTCAATGGATTCCAAGCTGATTGTCATGGATGAGCCTACCGCGGTTTTGACGGGCAAAGAAACCGAGCAGCTTTTCAAACTGATTCACCGTCTTAAAGAGGAAGGAAAGACCATTATTTACATATCGCACAGGCTTGACGAGCTGAAATATATCTGCGACATGATTTCTATTTTCCGTGACGGGCAGCTGATTTATACCGGCGGAATCGAGGAGCGCTCCAAGGAAGAGATTGTGCAGATGATGGTGGCGCGCAAACTTACCGAACAGTATCCGTATGCTGAAACCGTCTCCGGCGATGTTGCGCTGAAAGTTGAAAATATCTGTCAGGGCAGTTTCTTAAAAAATATTTCCTTTGAGGCCCATAAGGGAGAAATCCTTGGCCTGTACGGCCTTGTAGGGGCGGGAAGAACCGAGCTTGCACGCTGCGTGATGGGAGCCGATCACAAAAGCTCCGGCACAATTGAGGTTGACGGCGGGCGCGTCCAGATGAAAAACCCGACGGATGCCATCAGGCACGGCGTGGTTTACATTACGGAGAGCCGCAAGGAGTTTGGACTGATGCTCAATATGAACGTAGGGTTTAATACCAGCATTTCCGTGTTGAAAAAATGCCTGAACAAATTCAGGGGAATTGACAGAAAAGCCGAAAATAAACGGATTGTACAGATCATACGCGAGCTCTCCATTAAGACGGAATCACCACAGAAAATTGTGCGGGAGCTCAGCGGCGGCAATCAGCAGAAGGTCCTGCTGGCAAGATATATTCTCACGAAGCCGAAGGTGCTTATCATCGACGAGCCGACACGCGGCGTGGATGTGGGCGCAAAGGTCAGTATCTACCAGATCCTGAACAAGCTGAAGGAAGAAGGGGTGTCCATTATCATGATCTCTTCCGACCTTCCCGAAGTTGTGGGAGTCAGCGACAGGGTACTGGTAATGTACAATGGCGCCATCACGGGTCAGTTCAGCCATGAAGAGCTTAGTGAAGAGGCCATCGGTTTGTGTGCATTCGGAAATGAGAAGGGATGAGTATAATGGAAAACACTTCAACTGCTGCAAAGCGCGAAAATGTATTCAAGAAATTTATGAACAACGATCTGTCAAGAACACTGATTATCTTCCTGCTGCTGTGTGTGGCGCTGGGAATTGCGCGCCCGGCAACTTTTCTGACGGTCAGCAACGTCATCAATGTTCTTTCACAGATTTCTGTGAACGGAATTGTGGTTATTGGAATGACCTTTATTCTGCTTACGGGCGGAATCGATATCTCCGTTGGTTCGGTGGCGGCATTTACCTCGCTGATTACGGCAATGATGCTCGTCAGCAGCAATCCGTTCGGCAGCAATATTGTGATCGCTCTTGCCGCAGGCATCGGCACCGGCGTCCTGATCGGGGCGGCTTCCGGCTTCTTTATAAGTAAAATTGAATTGCAGCCTTTCATTGTTACGCTGGCCATGATGACTATTTTCCGGGGCATGACGATGGTGGTTTCGCAGGGCAACCCTGTTTCGCAGCTGGGCGAAACCTTCAGCTATATCGGCGTTAAGTATCTGGGGCCGGTCCCGATCAACGTCATCATTATGATTTTGTTTTACGCAATAGCCTATTATGTTCTGGAGCACACCTGCTTTGGCCGGTATGTCTATGCGGTCGGCGGCAACAAGGAGGCTGCCCGGCTGAGCGGCATCAACACCACCAAGATTCTTATGGGGATCTATATGATCTGCGCGGCCACAGCCAGCATTGCCGGCATGATTCTTGCCTCCCGTGTCAATTCCGCAACGCCGACCGCCGGAAACGGGTCGGAAATGGACGCCATAGCGGCGGCGGTAATCGGCGGGGTCAGCCTCACCGGGGGAAAAGGAAAAATTATGGGCGCGCTCATCGGCGCGTTTATTATCGGCGTGCTCAACAACGGACTTGTACTGCTCAACATAGATGTTTACTGGACACAGGTTGTCAAAGGCATTATCATTCTTCTCGCGGTTGTAGCTGATGTGCTCAGCAAGCGCAAAACGGCAAAATAATCACTGATTCAGCGCATTATTCAAAATTAAAGATAAGAAGGAGTTATTGAAAATGATGAGAAGATCGACAATGAAGAAAAGATGGGCGGCCGTATTATCCTGCGCAATGGCATTTATGATGGTCGCGGCAGGATGTGGAACATCTCCCTCTGCAAGCACCCCGGCGGCAAATTCCGGCACCGCGCCGGCAAGTACGGCGCCCGCGGCATCGGGTTCCAAAGAAATCGGCATCGTATTTACCGACCTGAACAATCCGGTTTTTGTTGCTATGAAAGAAGCGATGGAAGCCAAGGCAAAAGAACTGGGCTACACCACCACTGTTCTTAACAGCCAGGACAACTCTGACACCGAACTCCAGAATGTGCAGAACTTAGTTTCCAAAAAGGTTGCGGCGATCTGTCTGCTGCCGAATGATGCCAATTCTGCCATCAACACCGTTAAGGTGGCGAACGACGCCAATATCCCGATCGTGGGCTTCAACCGTGTCATCGACACGAAGGACCAGTGTAAATTTGTGACCCAGGATGTTACCGACAATGTTACCGGCGCTGTTGACGCGGGTAAATATGCGGTGGAGCTGCTCAAGGATGTCAAAGATCCTAAGATCGTTATCCTCAGAGGCACCTCGGGTGTTGATGCGGACAAACAAAGGTATGAAGGCTTTATGCAGGGCATTAAGGGCAGCCCGCTTGAAAATGCAGTCGTTGCGCAGGTGAACGGTCAGTTTGACACCCAGACCGGTTTCTCCGTTATGCAGAACGTAATTCAGGCGCAGCCGAAAATCGACCTTGTTTACGCGGAAAACGATACGATGGCTCTGGGTGCTCTGCAGGCTCTGGAAGCCGCCAATAAAAAAGACGTTAAGATCATTGGATACGACGGCTCTACCGAATGCGTGCAGAAAATTGTTGAGGGAAAAATTACCGCGACCGTCGCACAGAAATTCAAGAGTCTGGGCACCACCGCTGTTGACTGGGCAGTAAAAGCCGCTGAGGGCAAGGCGAACGACGCTCCTCCGACCATCTCCATCGGCACCGAACTGGTTACCCCTGAAAATGCAAAGGGATATGTATTTCAGTAAGCTGAAATGATCCTCAACCGATGGGTTTTCACAAAAATATAATAACCGCCCCTGAAACGCTGCGTTTCAGGGGCGGTTATTTCATGCTTTTTTGATTTTTTATATCGGCTTCACCATAAATATACAGTATGACCTAATGTATAACCATCGCTGAAAGGTTAAAAATTGCGGTAATCTTCCCTATACCGCACGACAGGGACGGGTTTTCCCGGAAGCACAATGCCTTTCTGCTATCCGGTGATCTTCTTTCTCAGCACCACTACGGTTACTATCGCCACTCCCATTATTGTTGCCAGAACGGGAAGCTGCAGCGGGTTTTCACCTGTTTTGGGAACAGGCCCTGACTTTCCGACGTTGTCGTCGCCAAGTATTTCATTCGGCTTAGCTGAAGAAGAGCTGCCGGGGCCCACCTGTCCCACGGGGTCCTCATCAATAAGTTCATTCGGATTTCCCGAAGAGGGCGAGGAAGAAATCACAGAAGACACGGCGCTGCTGCCGGTGGAATTTGATCCGCCTCCACCGCCTCCGCCGCTGTGGCCGCCGGAACTGCTTGGTGAGGAGGAAGTGCCGGGGGTTGAACTGCCTGAACTCCCCGGGTCGGGCGTCGGCGTCGTCTTTGTGTTGGCAACAGTCAGAATGATATTTTTAGAAGCGGAAGAAACCTGGATACCGGTTTTATAATAGGTGCTCTGTTTGTAGCCGTCCGGCGTCTTTGTTTCACTCAGGGAGTAGGTTCCGTAGCTCAGCCGGCTGAAGACGGCCTGCCCTGCCGCATCCGTAGTAATGATCTGTACCGGATTGCCATACGAATCATAAAGGGTAAATTCCGCGCCGGAAAGGGGAGAATTGTCTTTGTCATCCTGCTTATGAACCGTTATACTGCCCACCGGAAGGGTACCCCACCCGTCGCCGTCCGCCGACTGATAAACAATGTTAACATTGCCGCTTGTCGAATTCTGGTCCTTTATAATTCCCTGGAAGTTTACTGTGTTCCGGAAAGGGCTTTTGGATTTATCTGTTACAAAGGTTCGGAATTCCAGCCGATATGCCCTGGATAAATCCGTATTTTGCGGGAATGTAAATATAAACTTTCCCGTGGCGGCGTTGTAGCCGATATTTTCTCTTTCCAGAGCGACAGGGGCTCCGTTGGTAAAGGTCTTTCCGTTGTTGGAAACGGTTACCGGGTAAAACGCGACTGTGCCGGTATCCAGTGACAAGCCGCTTGGAATATTGTCTGTGATGGTTATTACAGAATCAGGCCCGCTGCCGATCTGCACCTGATTGCGGTTAATCAGAACCTGCCAGTCAATATACAGGTTCCCGTTTGTATACTGATATCCTTTCTCAATCACGGAATTGGTCACGGTCTGGCTGGCATTGGAGGATACGCCTGAGGCGGTTCCGTTGCTGAAAACAAGCTTTGCCGTATTGTCGTAGGTAAGGGACTGGTTGCTGTACTGGAACTGGTCGATATCGACCGCCGTATAATAACGGACGGTGCCGGCTGCGGACAAATTGCCAAGATGAATGGTCAATAAGGAATCATTGAAAGTGTAATAGGGGTCTCCGGAATTTTTCGGTGTGCCCTTTGCAACAGGCATTCCATTAAATGTAAATGTAGTATCTTCTTTGAGAGTCAGGCCCGCCGGAATGGTGTCGGTGATGACGGCGTCCGTCATAAGCATATTGTTCTGGTTTACCGCAATCTGCCAGCCCAGCAGGCGGCTGCTGTAATCGTAAGTGCCAAGAGCGGATTTTACGATTACCTGGCTTTTAACATTCTGACTGGCCGTAACAGACTGGCTGATGCCGCCCGCGCTGTTGCTTCCGGTAAGGAGCGCTGTGTTATATGCTGTGTTTGTACCGTTTACCGCATAATAGGCCGGGTCCGTCACTTCGGAAACAACCGTAAGAACAACGGGTTCTTCCCCGGTGTGGAAGTCGTTTAAATGAACCGTAAGTGTTTTTTGATCGGAACTGATAAAATAAAACGGCACAGCGCCGGTATCGGCGTCGGTTCCCTTGCTGAGCGTAACGGCGCTGCCGTCCTGGGAGGCGGTGACGCTGATAATCTTTTGGTGATTGTCAACCTGTCCGTTTGACCGCTTGTCGATCGAATCCGTAACGACGGGATTGGTGATGGCCATCCGGTTGCTGTTTACAGTGATTTTCCAGCTCAACTGGTGGGTGGAAGCGTTGTACGAGCCGGACGCTGCCTTTGTGATGACGGAGGAAGCCGGACCAACCGTTCCGGTTGTTGAATCGCGGGATTTCCCTATGCCGTTATTGGATGTATCTGTTGTCAAAGTGGCTTTATTTGTGAAACCGCCGGAGTTGGTATTGTAGTAACCGGCTTCTACAGACGTTTCGAAGGTAATGACCTGCTTCGTTTCCGCAGCCTTTGTAAAATGAAATTTTACGGTTGTTTGTTCGCTTGCGACGGAAGCATCGAAATAAATCTCCTGGTTCTTATCGCCGGTAATCGGCGAACCGTTCACCTGAACGGTTGATGGATCGAGACTGAGAAACCGGGACAGTGTATCCGTCACGGTCGCTCCCGCCGGCAAAGGCTGATTCTGGGGATTGACGGTAATGGTCCAGGTGATTTTTCCGGTCGTGGAATTGTAGCTGCCGTCTTTGAAAATCCAGTCCACCGGCACGTTAATCGTCTTTGTAGCGGTGGGCGTCACCGTCACGTTGTCGGCGCCCAGCTTTACCGTGTTCGTAAGGTTTACCTGATCCTTGTTCGACTGGTAAATCGTATTGGAAACTCCGGAGGTATAAACGATTGTCGCATCCGTATCCGCAGGAATATCGCCAAGGTGGAATACGATGCCGCTGTCCTTCACTTCATAATAAGGCGTTGCCGGGCCGCTGCCGCTGACTGGCTTCGCGGAGCCGTTTCCAACCTTCAGCGATACGTCTCCTTTAAAATTCTGATAGTCGCCGGGTGTATCGGTAACAATCGCATTGGTCAGGCCGTTGTTATCTTTATCGTGGCCGGAATGGACGGTAACAGCCCATGTAACGCCGGAGTCCTTGGTATAACTGCCATCTTTTTCAATGGCCGGATTCACAACCGAATAAACCGTGTTCACTGAAATGGTAACGGCTTTTCCCTGTATGTTAAAAACGATATCCTTTGACGGATTGCCGCCGTCCGATATACCGCTGAACGATGTTTCCACATAAAGATCACCGCCGCGCGACTCGTGCGTTGCCGCAAAATCGTTAAAAGTGATGGTTACTGTCTGATCGTCGTTAATCTGGTAGGTGCCCAATTGACCGACATTCCCTGTTTTCCCCTTAAAGCTTGGGGCAACAGGTAAATTTCCGGGCAGGGACATGATATATTGGTCGCCGCTGGAAATGACCAGTTCGTCCGGAAGAGAAAAATAATATTTCAGGCCCACGGTGGTGCCCGCCTGAATGACAATTTTGTCAGGGTTGCCGGAATCCTTGATCGTCGCTGTGTGTTGGCCCGAATCATTGGTATAGGTGATATCAACGCCGGTAACAAAAGAATCAAAATAATGGGAATCTTTGACCCCTGCGTTTGCGGCCGGGGTTATGATCACGATAGAGCACAGCATTGAAAAAGCAAGCAGCAACGCGGTTGCGGAATTTTTGATTTTCGTCATTTTATCTCTCCTCTTGCAATAATAATTTCTACATTTAAAATCAGTAATAATAGTTAATATTATTTGTTAATAACTATTATACATACAATAAAAGAAAAAAGATATTCGCGTTATATATGACAATCTGCGTGTTTTCGGCAAAATTTTTCAACATAGTGCGGCGGCACTGATCAAGCAAAGCGGAAAGTTGATTTTGAGAGACGTTTTTGTGACCGGTTTATACAAAAAAACGCCCGCAGAACCGGAAATTCGGCTCTGCGGGCGTTTTATCGTTGAGTGCCACTCTCTGGGGCGGTTCTCTTTATGTTATCAGTTTACAACAGTTTTCATCTGCGTTTGCGCCAGATTCAGCTTTAGGAATCCGTTTTGAAGAATAAAGTTCTCAAGCAGGGGATTTCCGGAAACGGTAATGCTCAACTCTGAAAGGCAGCCGGTTTCCGCCGCTTTTTCTATCAGGAAAGCCGCGATTCCCCGCCGTCTGAATTCGGGAGCAACCCATAAAAAACAAATTTTTCCGCTTGCGCTGTATGCGATCACACCGGCGGGCAGACGGTTTATAAAAGCTCCCAACGTGTGAATCTCCGGATTTGGATATAGAAACGCGGTTTCACTTTGCCAGTCAATGGGGAAATACGCAATGGTTTTTATGATGTTTAAGAAAGCCGAATGGTCCAGTGCTTTCATCGTAACAGGATAATCTATCGCTTGCGGTCGGCCGACGGTTTTTTTAAAATAGCGGAGCGTTTTGTCTGCTTTGTAGCCGTGTTTTAAATAAAATCCCTCTGCGCGGGCGTTTCCCTGAATTACTTCCAAAACACACTGCCGGCAGTTCTCTTTCCGCGCTTCCTGTTTATGAAGTTCCAGAAGAGCTGCGCTGACCCCCGTCCCCCGGAACGGAGGGATTACCCCTAAAGTCCCGCACCGCATGCTCAGGACATGCTCATACGTTCTTATCCCGCCTAAAATAACACCGACCGGCCTTCCGCCGTCATAGGCGAGAAAGGAATGTTCCGCCGCATTGTGTTCTTGCCGGAACATATGGCTGATAAATGTCCGGCAGTCCATCTTCATGGGCATGATATAATCGGAGAAAGAATCGATAAACGCTTTATACATATCGGGCAAGTCGGTTAAAGTGCATTTTTTATATTCCATTATTCTGTCACCCCGGTTCCAAATTACGCTTAATCATACGCCTGATTTGTTGCTAAATTTGCGCTTGTCAGCATTGTCAGCCGCCCAGCCAATATAGCATATTTTATTTTGCTTTTATTCTACCACCGGCGGCAGCGTATGACAATCTTCTGTCCGCCTGATTTTTCACTATAAGCAAAGAACCGCCCCGGCGATCTGCCGGAACGGTCCCTGCTTATGAAGGAATTAGTAGCTGTAATGGATGCTGTCTTTGTATTCCTCAAAAATTTTACGGTTCAGCTCATCTCCGCCATCCACGTTCGCGCTGTAGAAAATAGGCGGATTTTTCAGCCCGCTGTCCACCAAGGACTGCGTGGTCGCCGCAACAATGGAATTGAGGATCGTCGCGCCGATTACCGTGGAGGTGGGGCTGACTTTTTGCGAAATGCCGTCGATAGCAATGCAGGCGTCGCCCTTTTCCCCATGGTTGTCAATCACAATGTCGCTTACTTCATACAGGTTTTTACCAGACGGATGACGGGAGGAAACCGTTTTGGAGTAATTCAGGTTGGTAATGCAGATCACAGTCGCTTTTTGCTTCTTCGCTTCCATTGCCACTTCAATGGTGACGGGATTCCTTCCCGATACGGAGTGGGCGATCAGAACGTCTCCCTCGCGGATGGGAGCTTTCTGTGCGAGAAGCGTGCCGTACCCGGGAAGGCGTTCCATCCGGCTGGTATGGGTGATGGGGGAAGTGTCGACCATCACCTCGCTGCCGAAAATCGGATTGATTACCACCAGCCCTCCGGCACGGTAAAACATTTCCTGCGTCAGGATTCCGGCGTGGCTTGCGCCGAAGACATAGACGGAACGTTTGTCAAGAATTGCTTTTGTCAGTATGGATACGGCCTGCTCCATTGCGTCCGCTTCCTGTTCTTCAATCAGGTCAAGCAGGCGCCGGATTTCCGAAATGTATGGAAAATTCATCATCAGACCACCGCGAACAGTTTATCGATCAGCCTTGCGATAATGCCGAACAGGGACAGGTCGTTGCCGCCGAAAATCAGCATCCAGTTCTGGATGGTGCCGGAGTACATAACCGCTGAAATTCCGACGAGAGCGACCATGACGACGGCGGCGACGGCGGTGCCGATAATGCATCCGCGCAGTCCGCCCTGGCCTTCGCCGATGACTGCCGCGGCGCCGCATTCAAAGAAGGAGGTGATGACGAGAGGAATCAGCATCACATGGAATACGCCGGCCCCGTTGCAGATCATGACCAGAATCGTAGAGGTGACCATAGCCGTAATAAATCCGATTAAGACTGCGTTGGGTTTGTAGTTGAAGATGACGGGGCAGTCAAAGGCGGGCAGCGCATTGGGAACCAGCTTCTCGGAAATGCCCTTAAAGGCGGGGACAATCTGGTTAATCAGCATACGAACGCCCTGCAGCATGATGATCAGACCCGCGCCGAAGTTCAGACCCTGATTGACCGATACGAAAAAGAGGTTCTGATCCTTTGCAACGGAAGCGGGGATGATCAGCCCCACGACGATGAACATGATGAAAATGACTACCGCGCCGGTGATGGAAATTTCACGGAAGAAGGAAAGTCCCTGCGGAAGCTTCATGTCCTCCGTGGATTTTTTCTTATCCCCGACTTTGCCGGCGACAAAGCCGGAAATCAAACTCAGTATGCCGGTCGGATGGCCTAAGGTAAAGGATTCGTCACCGGTGACGGCAAAAACATATTTTCTGAGCAGCCAGGGCATTACAGACCAGTAAAGCGCGGAGAAAACAGCGCTGGTACCGATCAGAACCGGCCCGCGCAGGCCCGCTTCCACACCTGCCGCAACAAAGATGAACGGGAACCACCATAACATATGGCCTGTCAGAAAGATTGTTTTAATCGGCGTAAAGCGCGCGATCAGCAGGTGAAGAATCAGGCCGATAAACATTGCGAGGCCCACGTCTCCGCCATAGGTTCCGGTGAAGGTTACATCGTTGAGCCCCTGAGCTGTTCCTGAACCTGCCATGGATTGAAACGCGGCGTTGATCGGGGAAATGGAACCGACCAGCATTCCCACGCCGGCGTTTAAAATCACCATGCCGAACGCTGCGAGCAGCGTGCCCTTCACAATCTCCGCAATGCTCTTCTTCTGAAGAATCAAACCCAGCATAGCAATCAGTCCGAGTAAAACCGGAGGATTGCGCAAGATATTCGTTGTAATAAAACCCATCATATCATTACCCCCTTATTTCCTGTCGCTTAAGAATTTTTCAAATACCCCTTTTACCTCAGCCAAGTCCATATACTTTTTTACACTGTAAATCGGTACGGTGCTTGCGCCTTTCAGCTCGTTGGCCAGTTCTGCGCTTGTGAAGATCGCTTCGCATGAGGCTCCCCTCGCGGAATTAATGTCGGTTGCTTCCACCTCGCAGCTGACGCCCATTTGTTTGCAGACCCGCTCCAGACTCATTTTTAAAATCATGGATGAGCCGCAGCCGAAGCCGCAAACAGCAAGTATTTTCACCCTGCTCACCTCCTTACGTAAATTAGCCTGTCTTCTATCTTTAATACCGGTTGATCAGGCTGATAATTTCTTTTTTATCACCGGTACGAAAGGTCTGGAGATTTTCTCTTTCGCACAGAATGTCGGAAAGGTTTGCCAGCGCGTCCAGATGGGAGGTGGAATCCACAGTGGCAAGCACAAGAAAAATATTCACAGGCTGCCCCATCAGGTCCACTTCATCCTTGACGACCAGCATCGACATCGCCACCCGGTTGACGCCGACCTTTGCCCTTGCGTGCGGAAGGGCGAAATAATCGTCCAGCACAATATAAGGGCCGAATTGATTAACGCTGTCTATCATCGCGTCCACATAGGAGGGCTCAATGGAATGGTCTTCGATTAACGGTTTCGCCGCGATTGCAATTGCGTCCTGCCACGTGTCGACATGTTGTACCACATTTACGCGTTCGTCATAAATTAAATCTTTCAGCATCGGATTCTTTACCTCTTTGTTCTGTTCTTTCTCAGGGTATATTAAAGCGGCCAAATCGTGATACAGCTGGCTTTCATTGGTGATATCCGCATTTTTTCTGATCACCTGCATCAGAAGTTCCACGTCAAAGCTGTAGGTGAAACCGGAAAAGTCAAGAAGCTTGTTCATAATGCGCTGGATATCCAGCTTTGTTAAAAAGGGATTGACCACGATTACGTTTTCATAAGCCGGCAGTTCAATGGTGGAAATAATATAATCATAATAGCCCGTATAGTCCGCCAGCCTGCTGATGGCAATGGTATCCACCACTTCGACAGCGGGAATATACCGGTAAAGCTGGATTCCAAGGTTTTTTGAAATCATGAGTCCGTTCGGGCACACAAGCAGAACCTTGTTCCTGCGCACGCCGCTGTCCCGGCTACCCGAAAGGTAACCGCCGAAATAGGCGGTGATAAACCCGATTTCCTCGTCGCGCATTCCGTGAAATTCCGGGAAATCCCCGTCGATTTCCGTCAGGACGGACTTGATAATCCTGTACAGGGGCCCTTGCCGGACGTTGGTGTCCGCCAGTCCGGGGCTGCTGATGGGAAAGTGAAATTTGATTCTGTAGTAAGATGAAAGCAGGTGCCGCTTGATGCTGCTTTTGAACTCGTCCCGGGATTCCAGGGTAATTGCCGTTTTTACTTCGAATTTTTCGATTAACCTGTTCACATAACGCTCAATCAGGCTGTCGTCCACGTTGTGGTTCAGGCTGGGCAGCGAGGCGATGTAAGCGGATAAATACATCTGTTCCGGCTCGTTTTCCTGACCGAGCAGTGAAGCGGAGGAGGAATAGAAGGGGAATTTCCGCGTTTCCGTCAGCTCCGCGCTGCCGCTTACACAGCGGCCTTTCGCCATTCTCGTTTTGATGAATTCAAGAAAAGCGGAAAGGCTGCCAAGGGAATAATCGGTCAGCTGCAGATTGCACGAGTGGTCAAAAGCCACAACAGCGGGCGAAATGCGTTCAATCAGACCGGTGTTTTCCTGCAGAAGAATCAGGTATAATTCGCGGATAGGAATCTCGTTTCCCAAAATTTCATAGAACGGCTTTGTCTGCAGCCGCAGTCCCTTGGAGCGGAGCGTTGCTTTTACAGCGTCCATATCGCTGATACAGGTGTTTTTGCTGATGCTCAGCTCCTCCGCAAGGCTTTCCAGCGTAAAGGTCTGTCCGGTCAGAATTTTTCCTAAAATGTAATCCTGCCTGCTGTAGGATGTGAGCATGCCAACCGGCCCGGCGCCGCTGATCATTTTTTTCAGCGCCTCGTAATTCCCGATATAGGAGAACTCCTGCGCAATATTTTTGATCTGGCCGCAGCCCCTGATCTGACTGTTGATTTTTTCAACGTCATAATAAAGCGTTCTTTTTGAAATGCGGAAATGGGACAAAAGTTCCGCCAAAGTTACCCGGCCGTTTTCCAGTATAAAATTCAGAATGCTTTTTTCTCTGTCTTTCATGTGTTTTCCCCACCATCTGATTTTGGTCAATCAGAAGAGCCTCTGTTTTCATTATAAATAATCGGAACCGATCTGCAATACCAACTTGTTGCACACGTATTGCACAATCAAACAACGGAAGCAAACAATATATTTTGGCTAAATCTATAAATAATATAAAATAATTATTAATGAATTGTAAATTTTATTCGAACACAGAAGCGGTTATTCCTGCTTTAACCGGTTGATTATAAGGAGAGCCGCTGCTTGGATTCAGGCAGCGGCTCTCCCCGGATTAAAGGTTTTTCTTAAAGAAAGCTTCCAGCGCGGCGGCGGCTTGCTCCTCGTCCCCGCCCTCCGCGGTTACGCTGACGGTTTCTCCCTGCTTGGCGGCAAGACCCATCACCGAAAAAATGCGTTTGGCGTCCGCTTCAATATTCCCTTTACAGATTTTAACCGATGAAGAAAACCGTTTTGCCTCCTGCGTCAATAAACCCGCGGGCCGCGCGTGAATTCCCTGCGCATCCGTAATTTGATAAGTGAATTTTTTCATAATATCCCCGCCAATCACAAATTTCAAAAAGCCACATCAACCGCTGTAATTCATGATAGCATACGTTCACCGCCTTGCAAATAACCATTCTTCTGCACATGCCTTGCACATGAGCCAAGTCGGCCAATGGAAATACGGGACGTGACGGAAAGCTTCGCAAACAAAAAAGCGGCGCCGTGCCAAGTGCCTTCAAAAATGATAAAAGCCGCATGAATACTGAAAATTCAGTCGTTCATGCGGCCGTTTTCGCGCGGGCCGTCCAGTTATGGGAATATTACAGCATTTGGGCCGCTGTTTTTCCGACCCAGCAGGCGAACAGGGCGAGAAATAAATTGAGGCCCGCGTTTGCCCCGCCCATCAAATATTCTCCGTCCGACAGCAGAGAAACCGTTTCATAGCTGAACGTGGAGAAGGTCGTCAGCCCTCCCATAATCCCGGTGGTGAGAAAAATCCGGACATTGGCCGGAACCGGCCATGTATCTGCGCTGGCCTGCATAATGAAGCCGATCAGAAATCCGCCGAGAACATTTACGATTAAAGTCCCGGCAGGAAAATTTCCAAAATGTTTTTCCGCCGCGCCGGAGATCACGTACCGCAGCACGGCGCCAATGGAACCGCCCAGGCCAACAATCAGTATCCTACTCCATTTCAATAGAATGCCACCTTTGTAAAAAATAAAGGGCTTCTGCTTTAAGAACATTAAAGCAGAAGCCGCCGGCGTACGCCGCAATGAGCTTCCTTATCAATACAGTATAGGATAAACGATTCCGGCGATTTTGTAAATGTGCAAATCGGCAGAACATTTCCGCTTCTGTCCGCAGGATTCGTACTGCTTTTACAACCAAAACCAATCGACTGGTCGGGTATTTTGCCGGAATCGGGCGGATCATTGGAGCATATTTCTTCAAATTTTCAAATCAGCTTCACCATAAATACACATTATGTGCCTATACTATAGCTATCGCAAATACTTCAGATCATTTTCCCCGGTTTTTGATCGTGACAAAATGTCAGGGTGAGGATCGAAAAGCCGATTACAAGCTCCTCTGCGGAGGATTTTAATATCTTTTTCATATTTCTCTTCTTTCTGAAATACCGCCTGTAAAACGGCGGTATTTTTCTTTTCTCCTTCCCCATGCATGGATTTTCGCACGGCGCATTTTGTTGAATTTACCGGGAAGACGGAAAACGTGTCTGCGGAAGGGATTGATCCGCCCGTCGGCGCGCATACTAAAACCGGCTTAAAATCTTACACATATTGACAAAAGGGCTATTTCTTATTGCGCCTGATAAAGTGCTTACGGCAATTCCACCCAGAATTGCGAGAGGAACACGAACGAACTCTGCAACTTCACTGGAAATCCTGTAGAACGCTTTGTACGGTGGGGAGGAGGACATATGAAAAAAAATACCGGAGGGCTGCGCGTGATTATGATGCTCGGCCTGTGCGGGGCTTTTGCAATTTTTAGCTCCACAATTTCAAAGTCGCCCATTCTGCCCATCTTTGCCAAGAGTCTTGGCGCAACCGGCGCGCAGATCGGCTGGATTGCTTCGGCTTCCACCGTGCCCGGAATTCTGGTCAGCTATCTGGCCGGGAACCTGGCCGACCGGTTCGGCTATAAAAAAATACTGATCGGTTCGCTGCTTATTTTTGCAAGCGCGCCGTTTCTCTATCTTCTGGTGATGAATCCCATAGGGCTTGCCGGCGTCCGTTTTTACCACGGCTTTGCGACCGCCGCGTTCGACCCTGTGGCAATGGCAGCTATTGCGGCGTTCAGCCGTAAAAATACCGGACAGAATTTGTCCCTTTACACCTCCGCCACGCTGATCGGCCGGGCGCTTGCCCCGACGGTGGGCGGCTGGGCGTATGAGTACGGGGGGACGGTCAGCGTTTATGGAATTGCGGGCGCCGCGGGAATTCTGGCTTTGGCGTTTGCCATGTGGTTTTTCCATAAAAGCAAAAATATGCACGACGCGGAGGAAGCCGCCCAGAGCTTAAAGCAGGAGGCCGAAAGGATTCCGCTCCTGAAAAAGCTCTGGGGTTTGCTGTGCTACCGGCCGCTGCTGCTTGTGGGAATGCTGAACGCCTGCGCGTATTTCGCCTACGGCGCGTTTGAAATGATCTTCCCCCTGTATGCGAAACAACTCGGCATGTCCACCGGAGAGATCGGCTTCGTGCTCGGCGCGCAGCTGGTTGGAATGATTTTGCTGAAACCCCTGTTCGGCAGGGCTTCAGACCGCCTTGGGCGGCTGCCGCTGATGGTCGCGGGGCTGCTTGTTTGCTCGGTTATCTTTTTTCTGCTGACCGTTGTGAAATCGATCCTGATTGTCGTGCCCCTGATCGTTGCATACGGTCTGGGCTTTGCGCTGATCACCTCCGGAACAAACGCGCTGGCGGCGGATGTTGCGCAAAAAGGGCAGCTCGGCGCGTCCCTGGGTGTGATGAGCACGCTGATGGACGTCGGCCAGACCTTTGGCCCGCCCGCGATCGGCGCGCTCAGCGACCGGTACAGTTACACCGCGGGAATCGGTATGCTGGGAGCCATCCTGCTGGTTGCCGCCGCCGGATGCGTTTTCGCGCTTGTCAAACAGCGGCATACGCCCGGTCTTGATGCTTAACCAAATGAAATTGCAGAGTGGTTTTGTGGTACTCCCCCGCCTTCGGCGGGGGAGTACCACATTTAATCAGCAATCCTGACTGGAACTGCTATCATCACACGGTATAAAAAGTAAGCATTTATACATTTACCATATTTTTACAATTTTAATTTGCAAAATTAATAAATTTATGATATGATAAAAACCAAGAAGCAATCTAAAAAAATTAATAAGTTGTTTCTTTTACAAAAAAGTGTAGAAAGGGGGGCCTTTATGATTGAATACAAAAATGTAAGCAAGTCTTATGGAGTAAAAGAAGTCGTGAAAAATCTGAGTTTAAAAATACCCGACGGTGAATTTGTCGTACTGATTGGCCCGTCCGGTTGCGGAAAAACAACAACGCTGAAAATGTTGAACCGGCTGATTGAGATGGATTCGGGAACAATCAGCATCGATGGAAAAAATATTATGGATATGAATCCGGAAAAGCTGCGAAGCCATATCGGATATGTGATTCAGCAAATCGGGCTTTTCCCCAACATGACGGTGGAAGAGAATATCTGCGTAGTTCCCCGCCTTTTAAAATGGGACAAAGAGAAAAGCCATCAAAGGGCGAGGGAACTTTTGGAAATGGTCAACATGCCGTACGGGGAATACGCTCATAAATATCCGAATGAAATGAGCGGCGGCCAGCAGCAGCGTATCGGCGTGCTGCGCGCGCTGGCGGCGGAGCCTCCGATTATTCTGATGGATGAACCCTTCGGCGCTTTGGATCCGATTTCAAGGGATTCGCTGCAGGATGAGGTGAAGTCGCTTCAGAAGCGGCTGGGGAAGACGGTTATTTTTGTCACCCATGACATGGATGAGGCTTTGAAAATGGCGGACACGGTCGTTTTTATGAGCGATGGTCAAATTTTGCAGGTCGATTCTCCCGAGGGGATTCTGCGCGCACCGGCAAATGATACCGTGCGGGAGTTTATGGGCAAGCATGTGCATAATTTCTCACAGAATCAACTGGCTTGCGCAGATCTGATGAAAACCAATGTCGCAAAGGTTACGCAGGAGAAGAAAACGTTGGAATGCGTCGCCATTATGAGCCGCAGGGAAATTGACTCCCTTGTTGTGGTGGATGATGCCGATCACTTCACAGGGGTACTGATGATTGAAACAGTAAACGAGCGCGGCAAGGCCGGCAGCTCGATCAGAGACCTGGTTACGACCGATTTCCCGACGGTTACGCCTGACACTCCGGCTAAAACGGCGTTCGACATCCTCAGCAGCCGGAAGACGGAATATGTCGTTGTTCTGACGGAAGACAAAAAAGTGGCTGGCATCATCACCAAAACCAGTATGTCAAAAGCGCTGGCAAGCGTTGTCTGGGGTGATGGAAATGAGTGATTTCTTTCAGCAGTACGGGGATAAACTGCTTAGTTCCACTCTTGTCCATCTGGGCTATGTGCTGGTGTCCGTGTCCGTCGGTTTTATCATCGCTTTGTTTTTGGGGATTCTGCTTTCCAGGGCTCCGAAAATCTCAAAATTTGTCATCCCGGTTCTTTCCGTAGTGCAGACGATTCCCGGCATTGTCTTTATTGGAATCCTTTTTTTGTATATCGGGATGGTTCCCGCCACCGTACTGATCGCGCTTTCTGTATATGCCGTTTTTCCGGTGCTGAAAAACACATATACCGGCCTTTTGGGCGTTTCGGAGGAATATAAGGAAGCGGCGAGGGGCTGCGGTATGTCGCCTTCGCAGGTGCTGCTGCGGGTGGAACTTCCGATGGCGCTTCCCTCCATTATCGGCGGACTTCGGATGTCCACCATCTACATTGTAAGCTGGGCGGTTCTGGCCTCCATGATCGGACAGGGCGGCCTTGGCGATTTTATTTATATCGGCATCAGCACGAACAACAATACCCTGATTATCGCCGGCGCGATTCCGGCCGCGATTCTGGCGGTAGGTTTGGGGATCCTGATTGATTATTTTCAGAAGAAGGCCGTTCCGAAAGGGCTGAGGAGGAGTGAAAAATGAGTATCTCCATGATATTAGACCATCTTTATCTCGTTTTGGTATCGGTGTTTTTCACTGTTCTCATCGGTCTTCCGCTCGGTATTCTCGCGTATATGAAGCAGCGGGTGCGCGCCGTTGTGCTTTGGACGGTGGATATCCTTCAGACCATTCCTGCGCTGGCCCTGTTGGGCATTATCATGGTTTTTCTCGGCGCGGGAAAGACGACGGTTATTATCGGGCTTGTTTTATATTCCCTGCTGCCCGTTGTCCGCAACACATACCTTGGGCTCAGCAATATCGATCCCGCCGTCAAGGAGGCTGCCGACGGCATGGGTATGAGCAGGACCTACCGGCTGATGCACGTGGAGCTTCCCATCGCGTTCCCCGTCATTTTTACGGGAATCCGGATTGCGACCGTCACGTCCATCGGCGTGGCTGTTTTCGCCACATTTGTGGGCGGCGGCGGACTTGGGTCCATTCTATACAGGGGAATCCATATCCAGAATATGCAGCTGATTATGTCGGGCACGCTTGCCCTTATGGGAATGGCTGTGCTGTTTGACGGTGTTATGGCTCTTATTGAAAAGCGATTGTACCGCCATAAAAAAGTCTTAAACAATGAGAAAATTTCATAGTTCATCAAGAAAAGAGGGAAAAAAATGAAAAAGGCAATTGCCGGTTTCTTATGTCTGCTGACAGCGCTTTTCGCCGTAGGATGCAGTTCGGGGCAAAGCGGCGGCAACGAAATTGTGATTATGGACGGACAGTTCTCGGAGATGAAGTTGATTCACCAGATGGTGAAAATGCTGGTGGAACAGGACACCGGCGCCAAGGTTGTGATTAAGGATGAGGTCTCCCCCGTCAACGGCTTTAACGAGCTGGTAAAGGGAAACTGCGACCTGATGAACAGCTATGACGGAACCCTGCTTACCACCTATTTGAAACTGGATACCAAGGATATTCCGAAAGGGAAAACCCTGTACGACTTTGTGAACGAAACCGCGCTGAAAGAGAAGAAGGTTTATCTTCTGGATAAACTCGGGATTAACAATACCTATGCCATCGCCGTTCCGCAGAAGATAGCCGACCAGTACAAGCTGAACAATATCAGCGACCTTGTGCCGGTTGCAAACCGGCTGGTGTTCGGTGCGGAGCATGAGTTTTTCAGTGAAGAGGGCAGTATGAAGTACAATCCGTTTGTAAAATTTTACGGGTTGAATTTCAAGGAAAGCAAGCCGGTGGATCTTGGACTGAAATATTCCGCGGTGTCAAACGGAAACATCGACGTCACGGAAGTGTACGCCACCGACGGACTGAACAAGAAGGCACAGCTAAAAGTGCTGAAGGATGACAAACATTTCTTCCCGGAATATAACGGCGCGCTGCTCGTAAGAGCGGACCTGTTTGATCGTTTTGCAAAAACGGCGCCCAACCTGAAAGAAACCCTGAATAAGCTCGGCGGAATTTTTGATAACGAGACCATGGTCAATCTGACCTACGCGGTCGACGTGGAGGGAAAAACACCCCAGGAGGTCGCGCAGAAATTTCTTCAGGAAAAGGGATTGCTGAAATAAAATTCAAAAAATAAAGGCGTTATTCCCTCATTTGACGGAATAACGCCTTTTTGCTGTTTTTTGTTTCACTCAGTATCCGGATACAGAAAGCCTTTGACCCGTTCCCGGCAGTTTTTCTCGCCGCAGTAATAGAGAATGTCGTGCTCGCAAAGAATCGCATAGGGGCCGGGGGACATCATCAGCATGCTGTCCCTTTTAATGGCGATGATGGTCGCGGCAGTGTGATGCCAGAAATTTATTTCAGAAATGGATTTGTTAAGCAGCGGGGTCTGGCTCGTAATTTCAATTTCAAACGGAATAAACGGATTAATGGACTGAAACCGCTCTGTGCGGTCCATAATGCCGGAAATGGATTTCAGCAGAAATTTCGTCTCTTTTTTCTGACGTTCAATACTGCCTAAAATGTCTTTCTTTAAATCGTTCAGCGATTGGATGTCGTTGTACTGATGCACGAATTTCACCGCATTGTCATACGACTTGATAATGACGCCGCTGCCCTTTGTCACGTCGACAATATCCAGATCGGACAGTACGCAGATCGCGCGTCTTGCCGTTTCCGAAGAAACGCTGTACTGGCTTGCAAGGGCGGAGCGCGCGTAAATTTTTTCGCCGATACGGTACCGGTTGTCAACAATTTTTGCCGCGATATCGGCGGCGATCTGCTGATAAACCGGCGATGTTACTTTAATGGTTTCTTCCATATGTGTCACCTTGTCTGTTGCGGAAATCCGCTTTTGTAAAGTATCCTGCATGGTGCTGAAAAGCATTTCCATTTTTATGTGCGGTTGCTTCTTTATGCAATCCTATCTTATCACAATCATAAGGGGACGACAACCGGAAAAATTACATCCCGCTGAACCGGATGCCCGCCTGACTGCGCCCCAACTCCAGAAGGCCGGTGCAGCGGCGCATACGCCGGCAGGCGACCTCATACGCGGAGGCGTCCTTTTCCAGCAGAATGTGCGCAAGGGCTTTCTGCTGGCAGAACATGGAGGACGGGCGCTCTGTGGAAAGCAGCTGCTCCCCGTTTTCCCGCGTGTAAAGCTTGATGGTGTCCAGAGAGGTGGGGTTCTCAATGGTAATGGTGCCGTTTTCCCCCTGAATTTCGCTGGGCAGCCTGCTGAACGATATTTTGGAAGCGCTGAGCACGGCGCGGAAACCGTCGTACTCCAGAATCTGTGTGCATACCCCGTCCACTCCGCCGGGGAGCAGCGACGCGGTGCAGGAACTGGCGTCAGGGGCGCCGAACAGGCCGACACACAGGTAAATATTGTATATTCCAAGATCGGCGAGCGCGCCGCCGTCGTACTCCGCGCTGAAAACGGGAGGGTTCTTCCCGGCTTTATAGGCGTCGTATTTGGAAGAATATTTCATGTAATTAAAATAGGCGTAATGAATCGGGGCGATTTTTTTCACCGCCTCTTTCAGCACAGCCAGATCGGGGTTGTACATGGGGCGGATTGCCTCCAGCAGGTATACGCCGTTTTGGCGGGCAATCTCCAGAAGCTCTTCGAGCTGCGCCGTAGTCGCCACCGCGGGCTTTTCCACGATGACATGCTTTCCGGCGGAAAGGCACGCCTTTGCCTGCGGGAAATGCAGGCTGTTCGGGGAAGCGACATAGACGGCGTCCAGCTGAGGGCAGGCCGCCAGATCCTCCAGTTTTGTAAAGACATGGGGAATGTGGTGGCGGGCCGCGTACTGCGCGCCCGTTTCCGCACCGCGGGAATAAACGGCGTAAGGCTCGTAAAGGGCTGTTTCCGCCGCGGCCTGTACAAATTTATGCGAGATTTCCGAAGTGCCGATGATTCCTAGTTTCATAGAACCGTTCCTTTCCTGAACATCCTGTGCTTTTCTGCGGAATTGGATTGCAAATCAGCTATAGTGTAACATGGAACCGGCGGCTTTTCAAGCCGCGCAGAGATGAATAAAAACGATAAGAAAGATGGAGCTTTTATTTTTCGCTGCTTGAATAAAGTTCTTCACGGTGCTATAATGCAGATGAAATAACCGGCTGTGAAAATCCGGATGGCGGGAGTGGATTGCAATGACGGTCATCGACAGGTATTTTACCCTGCTTGATCTGGCGGTTGGCAGCGAAGACGGCCTGGCCGGGCTCGCTGATTTGTTTTCCGAAAATGCCGCCCTTCAGCTGAAGGGATACGACGAAATTCGGGGACGCGAAAATATCAAAGAATTCTTCCGCGTTTTTCTGGGGAAAAATGCGGTGATGAAGCATGTCTGGAAAGCCGAACAAAACGGCGGCGTCTGCCGGGTGCCGTGGGCGGTTTCCTGCATCGGCAAAACGGGGGACGTTTACGCCATGGAGGGAGTGGATCAAACCGTGCTTGACGGCGACGGGAAAATCCTCAGCCTGAAGCTTCGGTTCGGCGGGGAGGCATAAAAAAGCGGCGGGAATTTTCCCGCCGCTTTTTTATGAGATGTTACAGGGTCAAAAACCAACCAGCAGCCCGCCGTTTTCCGTGTAATAGCTGGTCAGGCCCCGCGTCTGCATAATCGTGATTTTCGTGGTCAGGCAGACATGCGCAATCAGTTCTTTCAGACGCTGCGCCCCCTTGGGATTGTTGCAGTGGCTGATGACAACGGGCTGGCCCGCCATGTTTTTCAGCTTGTTCATCGTTTCCACAATCTGAAGGATGGCGCGTTCCTCGCCTCGCGGCTTTTGCAGCACCTTGATCTCCCCCTGCGGCGTGTTGGAAGCGACGGCGCGGATGCCGAGGGAGGCGGCCAGAATTCCCGCCACGCGGGACATGCGCCCCGCTTTAATTAAGTTATCATAGGAACCCAGCGCGAACAGCAGGAAAAGGCCGCGCGAGTAGGCTTCCGTCTGTTCCGCGACGTCGTCAAAATCCAGACCGGCGGCGATCAGCTCCGCCGCTTTGCGCAGAATAAGCACCAGCCCGCCGGAGGTGGAACGGGAATCGATCACATGGATTTTTTTCCAGGGTAATTCTTCCAGAACCATATCCCTTGCGACCAGCGCACTGTTGTAGGTGCCGCTTAGCGCGCTTGTCATGGTTACCGCGAGAGTGCAGTCGCTGTGCCTGAATTCGTGCGCCCAGTCTTCGGGTGAAGGGCACGCCGAGGAAGACGGGCCCTTGTAATTTTTCATCTGGGCCAGCATGATATTCACATTCAGGGAATCGTCGTCCACATATTCGGTATTGCCGACAATCATTTTCAGCGGCACGGTTGCAAAGTGCAGGCCGGAACCCTGGAATGCGTTTGACGGTAAATCGCAGGAGCTGTCTGAAAGGATACTCCAGGTCATAAAAGCACTTCCATATTCATCAGTTTTACTATATGGTTTTTAAAACCATATAGTTTGGTTTATAATATCATAGGATGGGCTGCTCATTAATCCCCGTGGGGAATTTTAGAGCGTTTTCCTTATCGAAACTTTCCAAACAAAATAATTTTGTTCCAATGGCGCGCTGTAAAACACTGCAATTGCAAAATACGTTTAATAAGCTTATAATATTTGTCAAAACTACAAATATTATAACTGGAGTTGAGATTTATGTATAATGAAATTGCATCGCAGGCGAAAACAATCGTCAGCGAGCTGATAAAGGCCGCCGGTCTGACCGCGGGGAATATACTGGTCGTGGGTTGTTCGTCCAGCGAAATCGGCGGTCACGATATCGGCTCGTCTTCCAGCGTGGAAATTGCCAACGCGGTGTTTCACGCCATTTACCCCGTGCTGAAGGAGAAAGGGATTTATCTTGCCGCGCAGTGCTGCGAGCATCTGAACCGCGCGATTATTATTGAAAAAGAAGTTGCGGTAAGGGATAGACTGGAGATCGTCAACGTTGTTCCCCGGCCAAAGGCCGGCGGCTCCTTCGCTACGGCGGCTTATGCGAGCTTTGAGCATCCCGCGGCGGTGGAGGAAGTCACCGCGCAGGCCGGTATCGACATCGGCGGCACGCTGATCGGCATGCACCTTGCAAAAGTGGCTGTTCCGGTCCGCCTTTCCATCCGCAAAATCGGCGAAGCAAATGTGACCTGCGCGCGCACAAGGCCGAAATTTATCGGCGGAGACCGCGCCAACTATGACGAAAACCTGAAATAAAGGAGAATATTTCCTTTGGTAAAGCAGCGCCTTCCGTAAAAGCTATCGGTAGATTACAGTATTTCCAGTTTCATTGCAAAGTCGTTTCATGGTTCTCCCCCGCCTTTGGCGGGGGAGAACCACATCCGGCATCGCAGAATTAACTAAAATGCTGTAAGAGAAAAATTACTGAGGTTTTGGGGAGGCGTTTGTTTTGGGACAAACCTTTTATGAAAACAATCCGGATTTAAGGGGCTATTTTGAAAATCTGCCCATCGATGTGAAAAACCGGATTTTGGAATCCGGCGTGGAAATCTGCACGCTCGGCGAACTGATGCAGGTTGCGGAGCATATTAAGGAAACAAAAGGATAAAATTGTAAATCCTGCAAAAACTATTTCCGGAGGTGAGTCCGATGAAAGGCAAGTACAGCAGTTTATACGAGCTGATTGAAGAGGACGGCGAAGCCGGTGAATACTTTGACAACCTGCCGGAATATGTGCAGGAATCCATCAGCGCGCGTGAAGAGAACATTAATTCCTTTGCCAGCCTTCGCGATTACGCTGAAAATCTGATGCGGGACGATGAATGATGACGGGCGGGGCGTTTGCGCTCCGCTCTTTCCTTACATATACCATTTGACATTTTTGCTTTTCTGTGATAAACTGGCAAAAATATATTTTGAAACACAGTGACGGAGAAAGTAACCCTTCCGAATGCACACAGAGAAGCTTCTGCGGTTTTGCCGCGCTGAAAGGAAGCGGGCGGGAAGCAGGGCGAAAATGGCTCCCGAGTGGCGCACCGAGGCTGGCTCAGCTTAGGCTGCGACGGGATTTCCCGTTAAAGAAAGCGGGTATAGGCGGCGTCCGGCGCTGTAATACCCTTAGAGGTTCGTTTCGTAAGAGGCGGGCGAATTTGAAGTGGTAACACGGGATTTTTTAACCTCGTCTTCAGAAAGCAGTGCGCTTTTGAAGACGGGGTTTTTCTTTTCCGGCCGACTGAAAGGATTAAAGCAATGAAAATCAGCGAAATTTTAAGAAGCGGGAAAGTGACGGTTTCCTGCGAGCTGTTTCCGCCGAAAAAGGACGGCGATATCGGCCGGGTGAAAGAGGTTGTGCGCGACATTTCCGCGCTGAAACCCGATTTTATGAGCGTAACCTACGGCGCGGGGGGCGGAACGTCGAAAAACACGGCACGCATCGCGACGGAAATACAGAGCTGCGGGGTCACGGCGCTGGCGCACCTGACCTGTGTTTCCTCCACAAAGGAAGAGGTCGGGCGAATATTATCCGATCTAAGAGAAAATCATATTGAAAATATCCTTGCCCTGCGCGGGGATATCCCGCAGGATTCCGCGTTCCCCTCCCCCGGCCAGTACCGCTACGCCAACGAGCTGGTTGCTCAAATCAGGGAATACGGCGGCTTCTGCGTCGGCGCGGCCTGCTATCCGGAGGGACACGTCGAGTGTGCGCACAGGGAGGACGACATCGGCTACCTTAAACGGAAGGTGGACAGCGGCTGCGACTTTCTGACCACGCAGATGTTTTTCGACAATAACGTCCTTTACCAGTTCCTTTACCGTATCCTGGCAAGGGGAATTCATATCCCGGTCGTGGCGGGCATTATGCCTGTGACCAACAGCGGCCAGATCAAGCGCATCTGCGCGCTTTCCGGCACGGAGCTGCCGCCGCGCTTCAAGGCGATTGTGGATAAATTCGCTGACAACCCCGCCGCCATGAAGCAGGCCGGCATCGCCTACGCGACCGAGCAGATCATCGACCTGATTGCAAACGGGGTGAACGCGGTTCATATTTATACGATGAACAAGCCGGATATCGCGGCGAAAATTATGGATAATCTGTCGGAGATCATACGGCCATGAAAGAAACGCAAGAAGTCCTGCGCTACCTTGGTTACCGGGGCAAGCCCGCGGACGAGCGCACTTTGCAGAGCATAACATCCTGCATGAACGAACTCAGAAGCGCGGTCACCCCCCGCAGCCTCAGCCTGCTTTTGCCGGTGGTATTTGACGGGGATGCGGTGCTGCTGGGAAACCTGAGAGTAGAAAGCGCCGATCTCAGCCGCCACATCGCCGGCTGCGGGGAGGCGTACCTGTTCGCCGCGACGCTCGGCGCGCAGGCGGATTTCCTTTTGGAGCGCGCCTCCAAAATCGACATGAGCCGCGCAGTGGTGATGCAGGCTTGTGCCGCCGCTTTGACGGAGAGTGTCTGCGACGAGGCGGAGCGGGAAATTTCCGCCCAGGCGGCGAAGCGCGGGCTGTTTTTAAGGCCGCGCTACAGTCCCGGCTACGGGGATTTTTCCATCCTGCATCAGCGTGATTTGTTAGGAATTTTACAGGCTCAGAAAAAAATCGGCCTTGCCATGACGCAGGACAGCATGCTGGTACCGACAAAATCCGTTACCGCTGTGATTGGGCTGACAGCGGAAAAAACGAGCTGCCATATTGCGAAATGTATGGAATGCAAGTCTTTGAACTGTCCGTTCAGAAAGGACTGATACGATGAGAATACTGGAAGAACTGGGCAAGCGCATGCTCTTTTTTGACGGCGGCATGGGCACGCTTTTACAGGAAAACGGCCTTGGGCCGGGCGAACTGCCGGAGCTGTGGAACCTGACCCGCCCGGAGCTGATTGCGGATATTCACCGCCGGTACCGCGCAGCGGGCGCGGATATCCTGAAAACCAACACCTTTGGCGCAAACCCGGTCAAGCTGAACGGCAGCGGTCACAGCACGGAGGAAATTGTTGCCGCGGCGGTGGCAACTGCCAAAAAAGCGGCTTCCGGCGCGCTGGTCGCCATGGATATCGGCCCGACGGGCAAGCTGCTGAAGCCGCTCGGCGACCTCGCCTTTGAGGACGCCGTTTCCGCGTTCGCACAGGCCGCCGCCGCGGGGGAAAAAGCGGGAGCCGACCTGATCCTGATTGAGACCATGAGCGATACCTACGAGTGCAAGGCCGCCGTGCTCGCGGCAAAGGAAAACACAAAACTGCCCGTTTTCGTCACCATGGTGGTGGATGAACAGGGCAAGCTGCTGACCGGCGGCGATATCGCGGCGGCGGTCGCGCTGCTGGAGGGCCTCGGCGTGGACGCCATCGGGCTGAACTGCGGGTTCGGGCCGGAACAGATGAAAAAGTTTCTTCCGCAGCTTACAGAAACCTGCTCCCTGCCCGTCATTGTCAACCCCAACGCCGGGCTGCCCCGCACCGAAGGGGATAAAACCGTGTTCGACGTAAAGCCGGAGGAATTCTCCGCCGACATGGAGGATATCGCGAAAGCGGGCGCGTGGGTTGTGGGCGGCTGCTGCGGCACAACGCCGGAATATATTGAAGCGGTGGTGCGGCGGTGCAAAAACCTTTCCCCCCGTCCTATCGTACCGAAGAACCGCACGGTGGTTTCCTCGTTCGCCCGGGCGGTGGTCTTCGGCGAAAAGCCGGTGCTGATCGGCGAGCGCATCAACCCGACCGGAAAATCCCGGTTAAAGCAGGCGCTGCGCGACAGCGACATGGATTACCTTCTGCGCGAGGCGATTACCCAGCAGGAAAACGGCGCGCATATTCTCGACGTAAACGTCGGCCTGCCGGAAATTGACGAGCCGGCCCTTCTGCGCCGCGCGGTGACGGAGATTCAGGGAATTTCCGACCTGCCCCTTCAGCTCGACACCTCCGATTCAAAGGCGATGGAGGGAGCCATGCGCGTTTACAACGGCAAGCCGCTGATCAATTCGGTCAACGGAAAGGCCGAATCGATGGCGGCGATTTTCCCGCTCGTGAAAAAGTACGGCGGCGCCGTCATCGCGCTCACACTGGACGAAAACGGAATTCCAGCAACGGCGCAGGGCCGGTTTGAAATTGCGGAGAAGATTGTGAAAACGGCTCAGACCTATGGAATCGAGAAAAAGGATCTGATTTTCGACACGCTCGCCATGACGATCAGCGCCGGGCAGGAAAACGCCGCCATTACGCTGGAGGCCCTGCGCCTTATTCGTGACCGGCTGGGACTCCACACCTCGCTCGGCGTTTCCAATATTTCCTTCGGTTTGCCCCAGCGGGAGCACATCAACGTCGCGTTTTTCACCATGGCGCTGCAAAACGGGCTGGGCGCGGCGATTGTCAACCCCAATTCCGCCGCGATGATGGACGCGTACCATGCGTACTGCGCGCTCAGCGGAAAGGACGAACAGTGCATGGCGTATATCGCGCGGTATTCCGCGCAGAAGACGGAAGCCGCGCCGCCCGCCGCCGGGGAGATCTCCCTTTTGGATGCGGTGGTTCGCGGATTGAAGGAAAGCGCGCACGCGGCGGCGCTCAGGCTTCTGGAAACGGAGGAACCGCTCAATATCATCAATACCCGGATGATTCCCGCGCTTGACCGGGTGGGAAAGGATTTTGAGCAGGGCGCGCTGTTCCTTCCCCAGCTTCTGATGAGCGCGGAGGCCGCCAAATCCGCGTTTGAGGTCATCCGCGGAAAAATGACCGTCAACGGGGAGCAGACGAAAAAAGAAAAAATCATCCTGGCGACCGTCAAGGGGGATATTCACGACATCGGCAAGAATATCGTGAAGGTGCTGCTGGAAAATTACAGCTATGACGTGATTGACCTCGGCAAGGACGTTTCCCCCGAAACGGTGGTGGACGCGGCCGAGGAAGGCGGCGTCAAGCTGGTCGGGCTCAGTGCGCTGATGACGACCACCGTCGCCAACATGGCGGATACCATCCGGCTGCTGCATGAAAAGGTTCCGGATTGCCGGGTGATGGTCGGCGGCGCGGTTTTAACGCCGGAATATGCAAAGCAGATTCGCGCCGACTCCTATTCCAAGGACGCCATGGGAGCGGTGCATTACGCGCAGAGGCTGTTCGGCGGGGAATGATTTCCGCCGCTTCGAAATATAAATGAAAAAAGCTGCCGGAGAAAAAATCCTCTGGCAGCTTTTTTAGGTATCCCCGAATATTTCTTTTTTCAGCCGTTTGCCGGTCGGTGTGGCGGCAAGCCCGCCCTCCGAGGTCTCCTTCAGGCTGCGGGGCATCGCGTCGCCAATCCGCTTCATGGCGATAATTACCTCGTCGGCGGGAATGGCGCTTTCAATTCCGGCGAGCGCAAGCTCCGCGCCCACAAACGCGTTGGCCACGCCCATGGCGTTGCGCTTGATGCACGGGATTTCTACAAGTCCCGCCACCGGATCGCACACGAGGCCCAGAATGTTTTTCAGGGCGATGGCGCAGGCGTGTCCCGCCATCCCCGGCGTTCCACCCGCCAGCTCCGTCAGCGCCGCCGCGGCCATGGCGGAAGCGGCGCCGCACTCCGCCTGGCACCCGCCCTGTGCGCCGGAAATGCTCGCGTTGTTGGCGATCACCATGCCGAACGCGGAGGCGGTGAACAGCGACATGACCACATCGCGTTCCGGCAGCTCCCGATCTTCCATAATCGTCAGCAGCGCCGCGGGAATAATGCCGCAGGAACCGGCGGTCGGCGCGGCGACGATCTTGCCCATGCAGGCGTTGCTTTCCGAAACCGCCAGCGCGCGAACCAGCGCGTAGCCGAAGACTTTGCCGCAAAGGCTGCGGCCTTTGTCCACCGCCTGCTTCATTTTATACGCCCCGCCGCCGGAAAGCCCGCTTACCGAGCGCATATCCGGGTCAATGCCGTCCTCCACGGAGCGCTGCATCACCCGGAAGCTTTCCAGCATGGTTTGGTAAAGCTCCTCCTCGGGCTTTTCCAGCTCCCGCGCCTGATCGGTCAGCACAATCTGCGATATTTTTCGGTTTTCCCGCGTCGCCGCGTCTGCCAGATCTTCCACAGAATAATAAATTCCCATCTATACTCAGGCCTTTCCGATTGTCTTGTTTTTTTCGCCGCACGGACTCAGTCCGGCCGCAGTACGGTGGAGCGCAGGACATCCGGCAGTTTTTCAATGCCCTCGTTGCTTTCCCGGCTGAAATCCCCGTCCACCTCGATGGTCATCAGCGCGGTTTCGCCCCTGTGGCCGCGGGTCAGCTTAAAGTTGCCGATGTTGACCCCCTGCGCGGCAATATAATTCGTAACATGCGCGATGACCCCCGGAACGTCCCTGTGTAAAATTAGAAGCGTGGTCTGCTGCCCCGTGACGTCCACCTTCATCCCGTTGATCTCGCTGACGACAATATTGCCGCCGCCCACGGAAGCCCCCTGCAAAGTTACGGTACGGCCCCGCGCGTCCGTAAGGGTGATCACCGCCGTGTTGGGATGCGCCCCTTCGATTTCGCCCTTCTCAAAAACAACGGAAAGGTTCCGTTCCTTAGCGAGTTCAAGGCTGTTCCGGATGCGGACGTCGCTCGGCGCCATACCCATGATGCCGGCGACAAGGGCTTTGTCCGTCCCGTGCCCGCGGTAGGTCTTTGCAAACGAGCCGTGCAAAAGGATGTGCGCGCGTACGGGTGTGCCTTCCAGAAGCGCGCCGGCAATCCGCCCGATGCGCACAGCGCCCGCCGTGTGGGAGCTTGACGGGCCGATCATCACCGGTCCTATAATATCAAAAACGTTCATAGCCAGCCTCCGTGCCCTATAGCAATCACAAAAATGCAGCGAGATGAATTTCGTTAACTCCCCCCGCCGAAGGGGGGCCAGTAATTATTTGAAATCATTATACCATAATGAATATGCGATTCAAACGTTATTTTTATACGGCCAACTGTGAAAAGGCTGTTCTTCTTTTTTTGGAGATTTGCATTATATTGCCCCGAACCGGTCATAATTATTTGTAATAAATTTCCAATTATTATTTTGAAAATCAAAATATTCTTGACAGAGTAATGGTTTTTTGGTATAATTCTAATTGTTTTGAACTTCAAAATAAATTGGGAAAGGAGTGAACTGTATTGGATAATGAATACTCTCAAATCAATGATTTCCTTGTAAAAGTGTTTAATGAAGTGTTAAGGACGGAAGAAGCGAGCCTCAAAACAAAAGAGTCCCACAACCTTTCCATGAGGGAAATGCATGTCATTGAAGCGGTGTGCGACGGTACCCGGTCGGGAAAAAACACGGCTTCGGAGATCGCGTTTTCCCAGCGGATTACGGCCGGCACGCTGACGACCACCATTAACACGCTGGAAAAAAAAGGCTTTGTCGTCAGGCGGCAGGATCAGCACGACAAAAGGGTTGTCCGCATTTTTCCCACCGACAAGGGGGAAAGTGTAAACGAAGTTCATTCCTCCTTTCACCACAAGATGGTTTCGGCCATTATGTCCGCAATGGATGAGGACGAACTGGCCATGTTTGTAAAAGGGCTGGCTGCGGTGAAGAGCTTTTTAGAAAGCAATCAAAAGTAGTGGAGGCATTTATGGCTATTAAAATTATAACGGACAGCACGTCGGACATTTCTTTTGACCGTCAGGCGGAGCTTGGCATTGAAATCGTTTCGCTGAGCGTGCATTTCGGCGACCGGGAATATGTGGACGGCGTGGACCTTACCAAACCGCAGTTCTTTCAAATGCTCCGCGAGAGCGCAGAGCTTCCCACCACGGCGCAGGTCAATCCGGAAAAATTTAAAAAAATATTTGAAAAGTATATTAAAAACGGGGACGAGGTAATCGGTATTTTTATTTCCGGCAAGCTCAGCGGCACGTACCAGTCGGCGGTGATTGCGAAAGAGATGTTGGGCGCGGAAAATATTTATCTGATCAATTCGCTGAGCGTCAGCTTTGGGCTCGCGCTTCTGGTGTATGAGATGATTAAAATGAGGGATGCCGGGAAGACGGCGGCTGAGATCTGCACGGCGGTGGAAGATCTGAAAAAGAGGCAGAAGTTTTACGCCATCATCGACACCCTGAAATATCTGAAAATGGGCGGCAGGCTTTCTGCTTCGTCCGCTTTTTTCGGTTCCATGCTCCATATCAAGCCGATCGTCTCCGTAGAGAACGGCGAAATCAAAGCCTTTGATAAAAAGAAAGGCCATAAGGCGGCCTCCCAGCGCATTGCGCAGAAGATGACGGAGGAAAAGCCGGATTTCGACTATCCGGTATTCTTCGGCGATACCGATTCCCCTGAGTTTTTAAACCTTCTGAAAGAAGCGGCGGCGTCGGTTACGGATATTGCAGACAGTGAAACGGTCGCCCTTGGTTCGGTCGTCGGCACCCACGGCGGGCCGGGTTGTGTGGGCGTGTCCTATATTGCGCAGGCGGATTCCTGATGCAGAATACGGAGGAAAAAAATGAGCTTTACGATTATCGGAACAGGAAGCGCGTTTCCGGCATGCTCCAAAACAAACGAGGAACTGTCGCTTCTGATTGACACTTCGGACGAGTGGATTTCCACGCGCACGGGCATTAAAAGCAGGCATATTTCCACCACGGAAACCCTGTGCGACTTTGCCGCCGAAGCGGCGGCGCGCGCGCTGAAGGATGCCTCCACCGCGGCGCAAGAACTGGACCTGATCATCTGTTCCACCGCACGCGGGGACCATGTCACGCCGTCGCTCGCATGCGAGATTCAGCAAAGGCTTGGCGCAGAGTGCCCGGCGTTCGACCTGAACGCGGCCTGTACCGGCTTTGTCTATGCGCTGGATGTCGCATTTTCTTATTTTTCGGCACACAGGGCGAAAAAAATTCTGATTGTGTCGGCGGAAGCCATGTCCAGGCTGCTGGACTGGCAGGACCGTTCCACCTGCGTCCTTTTCGGCGACGGGGCCGGCGCGGCGGTGCTGGCGCCCGGGGACAGCCTGCTTTCCATCAAAATCGGGGCGAAGGGTGAGGTTGACCCGCTCTACGCGGAAAACACGCAGGGCAACTGCCCCTATTCTCAGATTAGACAGGTCGACCCGTACCTGAAAATGAACGGCAAGGATGTCTATAAATTCGCCGTGGCAGCCATGTGCGGCGACCTTGCACAGGTTATCCGCGAAGCGGGGCTGACACAAGCGGATGTGGACTTTGTCCTGCCCCATCAGGCAAACCTGCGGATTATTGAGGCGGCGAAAAGCAAGCTTTCCATTGCGCCGGAAAAATACCGGCACAATATTGAACGATTCGGCAACACCTCCTCGGCGAGTATTCCCATCCTTTTGGATGAGCTGAACCGCGCGGGAGAGCTGCACGCCGGGAATATTCTGGCGCTGACCGCCTTTGGCGGCGGCATGACCACCGGGGCCTGCATCCTCCGATGGGGGCGAAAAGACGGTTCGGATCAAAGAGAAGGCGGGGATGACAGATGATAAAAACACCACTGTGTGAGCTGCTCGGGATAGAATATCCCATTATACAGGGGGGGATGGCCTGGATAGCGGACGCCTCCCTTGCCGCCGCGGTTTCCAACGGCGGGGGCCTTGGCTTGATTTCCGCCATGAACGCGGACGCAAACTGGCTGAGGGGCGAAATCCGCAAGGCAAAAACGCTGACGGACAAACCGTTCGGGGTCAACATTATGCTGATGAGTCCTCACGCCGAGGAGGTTGCCCGGCTTGTCATCGACGAAGGCGTTCCGGTCGTAACGACCGGTGCGGGAAACCCGTCGCAGTATATTGGCGAGTGGATGGAGGCCGGGGTCAAGGTGGTTCCCGTGGTGCCGTCTACCGGCATTGCAAAACGCGTGGCCAGGTGCGGCGCGGTCGCCGTGATCGCGGAGGGCTGCGAGTCCGGCGGGCATATCGGCGAGCTGACCACCATGACGCTGCTGCCGCAGGTGTGCGACGCGGTGGATATCCCTGTGATCGCGGCGGGCGGCATTGCGGACGGCCGGGGAATCGCGGCGGCTTTCATGCTTGGCGCGGTCGGCGTACAGGTCGGAACGCGGTTTTTAGTGGCGAACGAATGCGGCGTGCACCAGAATTACAAAAATAAAATCCTTCGTGCGAAGGATATCGATACCCTGACGACCGGCAAACGGACCGGGCATCCGGTCCGGGCGCTGAAGACCAGCTTTACCAGGGAATTTGCGAAAAAAGAATACGACGCTTCGGTAACCAATGAGCAGCTGAACGCTTTCGGCGCGGGCGCGCTGCGCCTTGCCGCCGTGGAGGGCGACGAGAAAAACGGATGCTTCATGGCCGGACAGATCGCGGCGATTGTCCGTAAGGAACAGCCGGCGGCGGAAATCATCCGGGAAATATTCGGGGAAGCGGAAACTGTGCTGGGAGGTGCGGGCAGATGGGTGAAATAGCGTTTGTGTTTTCCGGTCAGGGCACCCAGTACAGCGGCATGGGCAAAGACCTTTATGAAAACAGCCCCGCCGCGAAGGAGGTCTTTGATCTTGCCGACGCGTTCCGTCCGGGGACTGCCGCGCAGTGCTTCGGCGGCACGCAGGAGGAGCTTTCCCAGACCATCAATACGCAGCCCTGCGTTTTCTGTGTGGATCTGGCGGCGGCGCAGTGCCTGAAGGCCGGGGGGATTCTTCCCCGTGCGGTCGCGGGCTTTTCGCTTGGAGAAGTCGCGGCGCTGACCTTTGCCGGTGCATTCGGTATGGATGCGGGGTTCCGGTTCGTCTGCAAACGGGCGGCTTTTATGCAGGAGTCGGCTGAAAAGCACCCAAGCGGCATGGCGGCGGTGCTCAAGCTTCCGGTGGAAACAGTGCGGGAGCTTTGCGCACGGCATGAGCACACATATCCGGTCAATTACAACTGCCGGGGACAGACCGTGGTCGCGCTCCCCAAAAGCGCGCTCGGCGATTTTTGCAAAGAGGTGCAGGCCGCGGGCGGCAGGGCCGTCCCTCTGGCGGTGAGCGGCGGGTTTCATTCCCCGTTCATGGACGGGGCGGCGCAAAAGCTGCTGACAGAACTTCGGACGGAAGACGTCCGTCCGACTTCTCTGCCGGTTTACTCCAACGTCACCGCAAAGCCCTACGGGGAAGAAATGAAGGCAACCATCGCCAATCAGGTGAACCATCCTGTTTACTGGCAGAAGTCCGTGGAAAATATGATCGCGGACGGAATTGACACCTTTATAGAAGTCGGCCCCGGGAAAACCCTGTGCGGCCTGATCAAAAAAATCTCTTCACAGGTGCGCATCCTCAATGTTGAAAACTTTGCGGACGCGCAGACTGCTAAGGAAGAATTAAGGAGGAGCCCATGCTGACAGGAAAAACAGCCGTCGTTACCGGCGGCTCCAGAGGAATCGGCAAGGCCATCGCGCTGAAAATGGCAAAGGAAGGCGCGGACGTAGCCGTTCTGTACGCAGGAAACGAAGCGGCGGCACAGGAGACCTGCTCTCTGCTGGAGCAGTGCGGCGTGAAGGCGAAAGCCTACCGGTGCGACGTTGCGGACGACCGGCAGACCAAAGAAACGGTCGACGCGGTTCTTGCCGATTTCGGCGGAATCGATATTCTGGTGAACAACGCGGGCATCGTGCGGGACGGATTAATCCTTTCGATGAAGGAAGAGGATTTCGACATCGTGGTGAATACGAACCTCAAGGGCGCGTTCCATATGATCAAGCATACCTACCGCCATTTCATGAAAAAAAGAAGCGGAAGAATTATCAATATTACCTCCATTTCCGGCGTCACGGGAAACATCGGTCAGGCCAACTATTCCTCCGCCAAGGCGGGGCTGATCGGCCTGACCAAATCCACGGCAAAGGAGCTTGCGGCAAGGAATGTGACCTGCAACGCGATTGCGCCGGGCTTTATAGACACCGACATGACCGCCGCCATACCGGAGAAGGTAAAAGAATCGGTTTTGGAAGCCATTCCGTTAAAACGGGCGGGTTCCCCCAGCGACATTGCCGCGCTGGCGGCCTTTCTGGCCGGGGACGAGGCGGGTTATATCACCGGAGAGGTGATTAAAATTGACGGCGGCCTTTGCATGTAATGTTCAGTCAACCGCGCTTACTGCGGAGAATCGAGGATACGATGGCTTATTTTGATCACGAACCCCTTGTAATCGGCGACCTTGTGGCTCAAACGCCCGTTGTGCAGGGCGGAATGGGCGTCGGCATTTCCCTTTCCGGGCTTGCCTCCGCCGTGGCGAACGAGGGCGGCATCGGCGTGCTTTCCGCCGCGGCAGTCGGCATGATGCATCAAAACGGCTCCGGTGCCCGGGATAACATTGCCGCGCTCAGGGAGGAAATCCGACGTGCGCGCGCAAAGACAAAAGGCGTGCTCGGCGTCAACGTGATGGTCGCGCTGAGCGATTTCGGCGAAATGGTAAAGGCTTCCGTCCAAGAGGGCATCGACGTGATTTTCGCGGGCGCGGGCCTGCCACTGAACCTGCCTTCCTTTGTGGAAAAGGGCTGTAAAACCAAGCTGGTGCCGATCATTTCCTCCGCCCGCGCGGTCAGGACAATTTCAAGATGGTGGCAGGAAAAATACGATTACATTCCGGACGCGTTTGTGGTAGAAGGCCCCATGGCCGGCGGACATCTGGGTTTTCATAAGGAACAGATCGACGACCCCGCTTACCGGCTGGAAAAGCTGGTGCCGCAGGTAATTGAAGCGGTTCGCCCGCTTCAGGAACAGGCGGGGCGTAAAATTCCCGTGATCGCCGCGGGCGGAATTTTCAGCGGCGCGGATATCCGGCGGTTTTTCAATCTGGGCGCATCCGCGGTGCAGATGGCGACCCGCTTTGTCGCAACCGACGAATGCGACGCGGACATTGCCTTTAAAAATGCGTATGTGAACTGCAAAAAAGAGGACATCGGTATCATTCAAAGCCCCGTGGGCATGCCGGGGCGCGCCATTGTGAACGGATTTCTACAGCAGGCGGCACAGGGGCACAAGCATCCGACCGGCTGCCCGTTCCACTGCATTATTACCTGCAAGCAGAAGGAAAGCCCCTACTGTATCTCCATGGCGCTGATTAACGCCTGCAGGGGCAGATTGGAAAACGGCTTTGCTTTCATTGGGGCGAACGGTTATAAGGTGAAAGAGATTGTATCGGTTAAAAAGCTGTTTGAGACTCTTTCAGAGGAGTACCGGCAGAGTGAAGACGGCGCGGATGCCGCAGTAAGAGAGGAATTAATATGAGAAGAGTGGTTGTTACCGGGCTGGGCGTGATTTCGCCCGTTGGAAATACCGCAGAGGCGTTCTGGGACAGTTTGATCAGCGGCCGGAGCGGCATTGACTTTATTACAAAATTCGATACTACCGATTATAAGGTGAAAATCGCGGCGGAGGTCAAAGATTTTGACCCGCATGACTATATGGAAAAGGGCGAAATCCGCAAAACGGATCTGTTCGCGCAGTACGCCATCGCCGCCGCCGCACAGGCGGTGGAGGACAGCGGAATCCTCGGCAAGGTGGAGCCCGAGCGGTTCGGCGTTTACGTCGGTTCCGGAATCGGCGGTATGAACACCTTTATCAACGAGTGCGACAAGCTGCTCAAGGGCGGGCCAAGGAAGGTTTCCCCTCTCTTTGTCCCAATGATGATTTCCAACATGGCGTCGGGAAATATCGCCATCAAATACAACGCGCAGGGGCCCAGCCTTCCGGTTGTCACCGCCTGCGCCACTTCCACCAACGCGGTGGGCGAAGCGTTCCGCGCCATCCGTTTCGGGTATGCGGACGCCATCCTTGCGGGCGGCGCGGAAGCGACCGTCAACCCGCTCGCCATTGCGGGCTTTACCAACTGCATGGCGCTTTCCACGAAAAACATCCCCGAAGAATCCTCCATCCCGTTCGACAAGCGCCGCGACGGCTTTGTTATGGGAGAGGGCGCGGGAATTTTAATATTGGAGGAATACGAGCACGCAAAGGCGCGCGGCGCAAAGATTTACGCGGAAATCAGCGGTTACGGCAATACCTGCGACGCGCACCACATTACGGCGCCGCATCCGGAGGCCATTGGCGGCGCAAGGGCGATTTCCCTCGCCATGGAGGAAGCCGGGCTGCAGGAGGAAACGGAAATCTACATTAACGCGCACGGTACGGGCACCCCTCTGAACGATAAATCCGAAACCATCGCGATTAAAAAGGCGCTGGGAGACAGGGCCTACCATGTCTGCATCAGCTCCACGAAGTCCATGACCGGTCATATGCTCGGCGCGGCGGGCGCGGTCGAGGCAATCGCCTCCGTACTCGCCCTTGAGCGGGGAATCATCCCCCCGACCATCGGCTACCGCGAAAAGGACGAGGACTGCGACCTTGACTATGTGCCGAACACCGCAAGGAAACAGGAAGTCAATGCCGCGCTGTCCGTCTCTCTGGGATTCGGCGGGCACAACGCCTGTATTGCCCTTCGTAAATACCGCGGCGAATAGGATTTGAATCTGGAAAGGACTGGTTTGGATTTGGATATTCAGCAAATTAAGGAAATCGCGGAGACCATGCGCGAAAACGGGCTGACGCTGGTTGAGCTTACAGAGGGCGGGAACATGCTTCATCTGGAGCGGGGCAGCGTGCCCGTCGAAGCGGCGCTTCCCGTTCCCGCAGCCGCGCAGCCGCCGGTTGCGGCTCAAGCTGCGCCCGCCCCCACGAAGGAATGTGGCGGCATCGAAGTAAAATCGCCCATTGTGGGTGTGTTTTACGCGTCCCCTTCGCCGGATTCCGAACCGTATGTACAGGTCGGCAGCCATGTGAAGAAGGGCGATACGCTCTGCATTATTGAGGCCATGAAGCTGCTTAATGAAATCAGCGCGGAGTGCGACGGAGAAATCACGGAGATCTGCGCGGCCAGCGGCCAGGTTGTTGAGTACGCGCAGGTACTGTTCAGGATAAAGTAGGAGGCAGGGTATGGACAGAGAAGAAATCATGAAAATGATTCCCCACAGGGAACCCATGCTGCTGATCGACCATGTGGAAAAAACAGGGGATACGACAGCTATGGGAACCTATACCGTAAGGGGAGACGAGTGGTTTTTAAAGGGACACTTTCCCGGCCATCCGGTCGTTCCCGGCGTGGTTCTGTGCGAAATCATGGCGCAGGCCTGCTGCATCCTGATCGGGGATAAAATACAGGGCCGTACGCCGTACTATACGGGGCTGGATAAGGTGCGCTTCAAGCACACGGTTGTCCCGGGGGATACACTCACAGTCGAGTGCAGCCTGACAAAGGAAAGAGGCCCTTTCTGCTTTGCAAGCGCCAAAGGATACGTGGGCGAACAGCTGGCGGTTTCCGGCGAGCTTTCCTTCGCACTGGTTGACGGCTGACAGGAAAGGGAGTCTGAAGCTTGTTTTCTAAAATATTGATTGCCAACCGCGGCGAAATCGCCGTCCGCATTATCCGCGCCTGTAAGGAAATGGGAATTTTAAGCGTGGCGGTTTTTTCAGAGGCGGACAGGGATTCTCTGCACGTCAGCCTTGCGGATGAAAGCATCTGCATCGGCCCCGCGCAGGCGAAGGACAGTTATCTGAATATGAGCGCCATCCTTTCCGCCGCCGTTGTAACGGGCGCGCAGGCGATTCATCCCGGTTACGGCCTTCTTTCCGAAAACGCGGACTTCGCGTCTCTCTGTGAAAAATGCGGCATTGCGTTTATCGGGCCGACCGCCGACCTCATCCGCAGGATGGGCGACAAGGACGCGGCGCGCAAAACCATGCGCGCGGCCGGGGTCCCCGTTGTGCCGGGCTGCGATATCCTTGACGACCCCGCCTTAATTCAGCAGGAGGCCGACAAAATCGGGTACCCTCTTCTGGTCAAGGCCCGCGCGGGCGGCGGCGGCCGGGGAATCCGCACGGTCAACAGCGCCAAAGAGCTGAAAAACGCGTTTTCCGCCGCTTCCGCGGAAGCGCAGAGCGCGTTCGGCGACGGCGCGGTCTATATGGAAAAATACCTGTTTCCGGTAAAACATATTGAAATGCAGATTCTATGTGACAGCTACGGAAACGTTGTCTGCCTGGGCGAGCGGGAATGTTCCGTCCAGCGCAAACGCCAAAAGCTGCTGGAGGAAAGCCCCTCCCCCGCCGTCGGCGCCGAAACGCGCAGGAAGATGATGGAGGCGGCGGTAAAGGCGGCCCGGGCGGTCAAATACGTCAACGCCGGTACCATTGAATTTTTGATGGATAAAACCGGGAATTTTTATTTTATGGAAATGAATACAAGGCTTCAGGTGGAGCATCCCGTAACGGAGATGGTGACAGGCATCGACCTTGTAAAGTGGCAGATCCGTATCGCGTCCGGCGTGCCTCTCTCTTACAAGCAGGAGGATATCAAAATTGAAGGCACCGCAATCGAGTGCCGCATCAACGCGGAAAATCCGCGCGACGGGTTCCGCCCCAGCTGCGGCACCATTTCCTTTCTGCATATTCCGGGCGGGCCGTGGGTACGCTTCGACACGGCCCTTTATCAGGACTATACCGTGCCGCCGTTTTACGATTCGATGATCGGCAAGCTGATTGTGCACGCCAAAACGCGGGAGGAAGCCATCCGCAAAATGCAGGCGGCTCTGTGCGAGCTGGTGATCGAGGGCGTGGAGCATAACGCGGAACAGCAGATGGATATCCTGAGCGACAGCGAATTTCTCGCCGGGGACTATTATACCGATTTGATCGAGAAACGGGGGTAAGGCGCAATGCTGAAAAAAGAATTTTTCCGAAGGCCGAAGAACGAGCTTGAAAATTACAGCAGGCATTTCAAAACCGTGCCGCCCGACGTTCCAAGTGAAATGTGCGTTCTGTGCCCGTCTTGCAAAAAAACGCTTTTTACCGGCGCGCTGAATGAAAACTGCAATGTCTGCCCGAAATGCGGATATCATTTTCATATGAACGCGCGGCAGCGCATCAGCATGCTGACGGATGAAAATACCTTTCAGGAGCTTTACGGCGGTATGCTGTCGAAAAATCCGATTAATTTTCCCAATTACCCGGAAAAAATCAAGCACGCAAGGCTGGAAAGCGCCGAAAAAGAAGCCGTTGTCTGCGGAACCGCCGCAATCGGCGGAAACGCCTGCGCGCTTTTTGTCATGGAGCCGCGTTTTATGATGGGCAGCATGGGCACGGTGGTCGGTGAAAAAATCACGCGTATTTTTGAATATGCGCGGGCTCATTCCCTGCCCGTCGTGGGATACACCGTATCCGGCGGGGCAAGGATGCAGGAAGGCATCCTGTCGCTGATGCAGATGGCTAAAACCAGCGGCGCCGTCAAGCTGCACAGCGACGCGGGGAACCTGTACATTGCCGTTCTGACCGACCCCACCACCGGCGGCGTGACCGCCAGCTTCGCCATGGAGGCTGACATCATTCTTGCGGAACCGAACGCGCTCATCGGTTTTGCCGGGCCGCGCGTGATTGAGCAGACCATCCGGCAGAAGCTGCCCGCGGGCTTTCAGCGCGCGGAATTCCTGCTTGAAAAGGGGTTTGTGGACGCGATTGTGGAACGCAAAAATCAAAGGAAGCAAATTGCCGGGCTTCTTTCCCTGCACAAAAGGAGGGATCTCTGATGAGCGCTTATGATAAGGTAACCGCCGCCCGCGCAAAGGGCAGGCCGACCGGGATGGATTTTATCACCAATATTTTTGATGATTTTATCGAGATGCACGGCGACCGGCGCTTCGGCGACGACAAGGCCGTCATAGCGGGGATTGCCCGGCTGAACGCCATGCCGGTGACCGTGGTCGCCCTTGAAAGGGGCCACGACACAAAGGAAAAGGTTTTCCGCAATTTCGGTTCCGCCCATCCGGAGGGGTACCGCAAGGCCCTGCGCCAGATGAAGCTCGCAGAAAAATTCGGACGGCCCGTGGTGTGCTTTGTGGACACCTCCGGCGCTTTCTGCGGCATTGCCGCGGAGGAACGCGGGCAGGGGCAGGCTATCGCAGACAATTTAATGGAAATGATGACGCTGAGGGTTCCGGTCGTCTCCGTGCTGATCGGCGAGGGCGGAAGCGGCGGGGCGCTCGCGCTCGCCGTGGCGGATGAGGTCTGGATGCTTGAAAACGCCGTCTACTCCGTCATTTCCCCGGAGGGGTGCGCCAGCATCCTTTGGAAGGATGCCTCAAAGGTGAAAGAAGCTTCCGAATGTCTGAAGCTGACCGCGCAGGATCTTCTGGAGATGAAGGTGATTGAGAAAATCATTGGCGAAAACGGCAAAAATTTTCACAAAACCTATCTGGATTTAAAGCAGAGCCTTTCCGAAACCCTTGTAAAAAACAGGAAACTTGACCCGGAGGAACTGGTTCAGAAACGCTACGAGCGCTTTCGGAAAATCGGCCCTGAGTATAAATGATGTACTCCCTCAGCCGCTTCGCGGCAGCCCCCTCAAAGAGGGGGCCTTTTGCTTCGCCGCCCTCCGTGCGGGAGGTGGCGCGCCGGAGGGAAGGATATGCTGCAAAAACAGAAAATGCGTCCTGAAACGGCTTTGAAAGCCCGATCAGGACGCATTTTTTATGTTTATATGATTTTATTCGTACCGCAGGGCTTCGATGGGGTCGAGTTTTGCGGCTTTGTTGGCGGGGTAGTATCCGAAGAAAATACCGATTGCCATGGAGAAGCCCACGGCGACCAAAATGGAAGAGAGGGTGGGGTAGGCTGTCTGTTTCAAGAGCATCCCGCCTACGTAACCAAGCACGCCTCCCAGAATAATCCCGAAAATGCCGCCGATAAAGCAGATGATCATGGACTCGACAATAAACTGGGTGCGGATGGCGCTGTCCGGCGCGCCGAGCGCTTTGCGCACGCCGATTTCCCGCGTGCGTTCCGTGACGGAAACCAGCATGATGTTCATAACCCCGATTCCGCCGACCAGCAGGGAAATTGCCGCAATGATGGAAATAGCGAGGGTGAGCGTGCCCATCATGGTGTTCATTTCCGAAATCTGGGATTCCAGGCTCATTGCAAAGCACTGAAAGAATTTATTTTTCGTATAGAAGGTATTGAAATAATTTTGTGTGTCGTCGGCAAACTGCGTGTAGTCTATTCCGCGCGCGGCCATAACGGTCAGGCTCTGGTACCCGTCGTCGCCGCCGGCCAGCTCCTTCGCGGTGGTTACCGGAATGTAAAAGGTGGTGCGCGTGTCCTGCCTCATGAACATGGAGGAGGCCGCCTCCTTGTAAACGCCGATGACAGTGTAGGTCTGATATCCGTAATTGGTTTCCACTTTGATTTCCTTGCCAAGCGGGTTGTCGCTGACGGCAAACAGTTCGCTGACAAGCCGCTCGGAAACGACGGCCACTTTTTTTACACGCTGGTCGTCTTTTTCACTGATGAACCTGCCTTTGAGCAGAGTCACGTTGTTGACCAGCGCGGAACCTTCATTCACGCCGGACATGGAAATATCGGTCGTCTTGTGGCCGTTTTTTATTTTTCCTGTACCGGCGCTTGCTTCCAGGGAGATCGCGGTGATTTTATCGGCGTATTTTTTTTGATATTTTTCAATCATCTCATTGGAGATCAAATCGTCTTTCGTAACGGCGGAACCGCGTCCGCCGCCGTCCTTGCTGGAAAGATAAACCGAAATATTGGTAATGCCGAAGTCTGCCAGCGCGTCGTTGACGGAGGTGGTCATCGCGTTGCCGACGGAGGTAATGGCAATCACCGAGCCGATGCCGATGATAATGCCCAGCATGGTGAGCAGGGCGCGCATTTTATTCGCGATAAGCCCGTTGATGGCAAGTGAAATATTTTCAAGCAGATTCATGGTTTGCCTCCTGAAAAACGGGCTGGTTGCTTTCGTCGCTTTGAATTCTTCCGTCGTGAATAGTAATAATCCGTTCGGTTTCCTTCGCCAGCTCGTTGTTATGGGTAATCAGGACGATGGTTTTGCCCTGCTTTCTGTGGAGCGTATGAAACAGATCCATTACCAGCCGGCCCGTGGCGCTGTCCAGCGCGCCGGTCGGCTCGTCCGCAAGGATGATCGCGGGGTCGTTCGCCATGGCGCGGGCAATGGCGATTCGCTGCTTCTGTCCGCCGGAAAGTTCGTTGGGCATATGCTTCGCGCGGTCTTTCATTTCCACCAGCTCCAGCAGCTCCATCGCGTGCGCCGCCCTTTTTCTGCCGGGGATTCCCGCGTAAAGCATGGGAAGCTCCACGTTTCCAAGCGCGGTGGAGCGCGGTATCAGGTTAAAAGTCTGAAAGACAAACCCAATTTTTTTGTTGCGGATTTCAGAAAGCTCATTGCTGCTCATTTTGCTGATCGGCACACCGTCCAGAATGTATTCGCCCGAGGTTGGCCGGTCCAGCGCGCCGATAATATTCATCAGGGTCGATTTGCCTGAGCCGGACGCGCCGACAATGGAAACAAACTGCCCTTCATAAATATTCAGGCTGATGCCGTGCAGAATTTCCAGCTCGTTCGGCGTTCCGATATAGAAGGTCTTGACGATATCATGCATGTCGATTACAGTATTCATGGCTTCATACCCGCCCGGAGCTGTTTTGTTTTGCCGGCGGTTCCGGATGCCGTGTCCTCCGCCCCGGCCACCTGTACGATCATGCCCGGCTTTACCTGCTTGCCGTCGGAAATAATCTGCAAGCCTTCCTTCAGCCCGTCACCGGAAATCTCTTCCTGCGAATCGGTCTCAATCCCCGTTGTGACGGAAACGGCTTCCACCTTATAGGTTCCGTCCTTCTGCGCCTTGGGCGTGTATACGATGCTCTTGCCGGAGGCATCCGTGGTCACCGCGTCGTACGGCGCCGCAAAAACGTCGTCCTTCTTCTGCAGTATAATATCCGCGCTGGCGTTCATGCCAATCCGTAACGGAGTATCCTTTGAGGTCACCAGAACGTCCGCTTCAAATTCCGCGTCGGTGCTGCTCGCGGTTTTACCATCGTTCCCCTTGAGGGAGGTCGGGGAAATTCTTTGCAGCACGCCTTCAAATTCTTTATCGCTGATCGCGTCCGCCCTTACGACCGCCTTCAGGCCCTCTTTTACGCTGTCGATATCGTATTCCTTGATTTTAACGGTCAGCTTCAGCGCGCCGGTGTCTTCAATGACAAACAGCAGGCCGTTTGCGGGGGCGTTCTGTACGGCGTAAACCGCCGTAACCGTTCCGGAATCGGGCGCTTTTACCGTACATTTGTCCAGTTTGGTCTGCAGCGCCTGCACCTCTTTCACCGACGCCGTGTCATCGGCGGAAAGCTTCGCGGTGATAATATCGTCCTTTGAGGTCTGCAGATCCTGACCGACGGAGGTCTGCGTCGCCGTGAGCGACTTGACCGCGCTGTCATAGGCCGTCTGCGCCGCGGCGGTCGCCTTGGCGTACTGGTCGCGATCTTCGTCCGCTGCGGTATTGGCTGCGTTTAGACTCTTCACTGCGTTGTCATAGGCGAGCTGTGCGGAGTGTAAGGCATCCCTTGCGGGATCAAGATATTTTTCTTCCGCTTCATCGTCAGTCTCGGCATAATCGCCGTCTTTTAAATGCTTTTTAACATCGTTGTAGTCTCTGGTGGCACTGTCGAGTTTAAGCTTAGCGCTATTAACTTCATTTTTTGCATTTATTAGTGTAGTGTTCAGATTTTCCTGAATATGTTTTTCCGCGTCGCTCTGCTTCTGCTGCGCGGTTTCAAGGTCGTGCTTGGCGGAAGTCACTTTGTCCTGCGCCGCGTTGATCTGCGCGTTCAGCCCGGCGTTCAGCGTGCTGGAGGTATCGCTGTATTTTTTCTGGCTCGCCTGTATTTTTTGTAAAGCCAAAGCCGCGCTGCTGCTCAAAGCGGCCTTTTTCTGCGCAATGGTATCCTGCAGATCCTGGGAATCAAGCGTACAGAGCACGTCGCCGGCGCTGACCTTGTCGCCCACTTTTACCGGCAGTGTCTTAACGGCGTAATTTAAATCCGTGTATACCTTTACGGAGTCGGTGCTTTCCACCACTCCGGTTGTGCTGACGGTGTTGCTCAGCGACGTTTTGCTCAGGGGAGTACACTGCACCGATTGTACCTTCGACCCTTTTTGACCTGACAGAAAAGCGGTCGCCGCAACGGCGACAACCACAACAACCGCAACGGCAATCAAAATCTTCTTTTTCCTATTTTTCTTCACAGTGGTAGTCACTCCTTCATTTCATGAGACAAAAACACACAGGACATTTCCATTTCAATATGTACTATTTAATTAATACAATGATACAACTGTGGAATAAAAATGTCAATATTAAGACTAAATGATTTCTCTGTAAAAGAGATTAAATTATTATTAAAAGAAATGGCAGATTATGTGAACAATTACAGATAGTTTCTTTTGGGGATAAAAAAGCCTGCAAAACCCGGCGCGTAGCTGGGCTTGCAGGTTTAGGAACGGCCGGCCGGTTCCGTGCCGGAATCCAGCAGTTTGGTTTCCCCGGGACGGCCCGGTCCCGGGCGGGATTTCCGCCCGATGTCAAACTCGGTCATGCATTTCCAATAGCGCTTGGGCATATGGCTCATCCGGCATTTCGGATTGTGGCGCCCCTGCACCTCAATGGTTTTGTAGAAAAGACGCCAGAGCTCGCGGAAGGAACGCTCTTCCTCGTCCGGCTCCGGCAGCTGCAGGTCGTCCACGGGAATGATTTCGGAGCGGTAGGGCCGGTAGATGAGCGCCATTGCGTGCGTCCGGTCGTAAATCAGGAAGCGCTCCTCCGGGTACCGTTCCCGGAAATGGAGCGTCAAAAGGGGAAGCACAATATTTTTCGGCTCTATTTCGGCGGCCAGCACGCCGTTGAAGACGGAAAAGCGGATAAAGCCCTTCAGCAGATGCGTTTCATTATTTAAATGTTTCACCGCTTTAAACAGCGTGTTTACCACGTCATCCGCCAGCATGTTCATTACGGAAGGGCCGAAGCGAAAACCCATGCGCAGGAAAAGCAGGATATACAGCTCCTTCTGCGGCAGGCAGGTCAAAAAGGCGTGCCGGATAAAATCCAGCGCGTCGGCTCCCATCCGTTTCGGAATGGAAACCAGCACCCGCGCCGACTTTTTTGGGTCGGTCAAAATTTCCTTCACCGGCAGCAAAACGGTCTGCTCTGTGTCGGGCGAAAAAATATCCGCCGGGATTTCTTTCTTGTCGTAGCTTTCAAACACGCAGCATAAAAGCCCGTCGAAGCTTCCGTCGTAAAGATAAATCAGATTTGACCTGTCAGGCATTTCCGTACATCCTCCTGTGTCAGGCGCGGCTGCTCAAAAAGGGAAAGCTGCTCCGGCTCGAAGCCGGACGGCAGTCCTTGCCGGTACATCCCGAACGCCGTGTCGGACATCAGGGAGCGCAGCGCGGCGTCCTGCGTGATTTTCAGCCCGTCGGCGGTCCTGCCGCCGCAGGTGATGAAATACTGCGCCCGTTTCAGCACCACGCCCAGCTTTTTCAGCCCGTCAAAATTCAGCGGCCCGGTGCGCCGGGCGGTGACAATGCGTTTGGCGCTGGTTACGCCGATTCCCGGTATGCGCAGCAGCTCCGTGTACGGCGCGCGGTTGACATCCATGGGGAAATGCTCCATATGGTTGAGCGCCCAGTTGCATTTCGGGTCAATATAGGGGTTGAAGCTCTGGTGGCCAGCGTCCAGCAGCTCGTTTGCGGAAAAGCCGTAGAACCGCAGCAGCCAGTCCGCCTGATACAGCCGGTGCTCCCGCAGGAGCGGGGGCTTTGTATCCAGAGCGGGCAGCAGGGCGCTGTCCGAAACGGGCATATAGGCGGAAAAGAAAACGCGCTTCAGCTTATATTTTTTATAAAGCCCCTCGGTAAGGTTCAATATCTGAAAATCGGTTTCCGGCGTGGCGCCCACAATCATCTGGGTGCTCTGCCCCGCGGGGGCGAATCGGGGCGCGTGCCGGTACCGGACTAGGTCGGTCGTGTTCTCCCGTATGCGGTTGTGAATATATCCCATGGGGGCCAGGATGGAATGTTTTGTCTTATCGGGGGCAAGCAGCTTCAGGCTGCTCTGGGAAGGCAGCTCGATATTTACGCTCATGCGGTCGGCCAGCATGCCGAGGCGCGAAATCAGCAGGCTGTCCGCGCCGGGGATGGCTTTCGCGTGGATGTAGCCCGAAAACCGGTATTCCTCGCGCAGGATGCGCAGAGCCTCAATCATCTGCTCGCAGGTGTAGTCGGGGTTTCGCTGGATGCCGGAACTCAGGAAAAGTCCTTCTATATAATTGCGCCGATAAAAATTGATGGTCAGCTCCGCAAGCTCCCGCGGGGTAAAGGCGGCGCGAGGGGTGTCGTTGGAGCGGCGGTTGACGCAGTACTGGCAGTCATAGGTGCAGGCGTTGGTCATCAGCACCTTTAAAAGCGAAATGCACCGCCCGTCCGCGGCGAAGCTGTGGCAGATGCCGCAGGCCGTGGCGTTCCCCATCCCTCCGCGCGCGGCCTTTTTATCCACCCCGCTGGAGGTGCAGGCCACGTCGTATTTTGCCGCGTCTGTCAGAATTTTCAGCTTGTCAAAAACATCCATGTTCCTCAGCTCCGTATCTTCATGAGTAGTTTCCCAAATAAACAGGATTTTATTGCCTTCCCTGTTTCCGGTTCAGTCCTCGTAATTTACTCTCCTGCTAACATAAGCACATCATAGCACAGAACATATGTTCATGTAAAGAGGGCTTTCCTTTTGTGCCGAGTTCAATTGAAAAGAAAACTGTTTCGGTGAAGATTTCAGCCTTTCAAAATTTTGCAAATAATGGCGTATAATCGTAAGAATACGAAAGATATCAATGTCAGTTTCCGTTGAATCGGGGTCAAAATTCATAAGAAGCAGAAATGAAATCCTTACTGAAAGGAATATATTTTGACTAATATCCTTATAAGTTATATAATATTGTTGAAATCTATTGAGAAAAACAGCAAAAAACAGCGGATAATCGAAAAGTAAAGACAAAAGTTTCAATAATTTATTTTTTAATAAAAATATATTGACTTTTGAAAGTAAATAATATATTATTAAAACGCAACGAAAGGGAGAACAAACATGCTTACGGTAGAAAAAAAGAATTTGATCCTTTCCATGCTGGAACAGAAACCAGTCGTAACGGTTCCGGAACTGAGCGAGGCGCTGGAAACTTCCGAAGTAACCGTGAGAAAGATCCTGAATGAACTCGACGAGCAGGGATTTTTAAGACGGACCCGCGGCGGGGCGGTAAACATCTCCACCATTCGTGAATTTGAAGAAAAAGAAAAAGAAAAAAAGAACACGGGCGAAAAACGCGCAATCGCAAAGAAAGCCTATGAATATATCAATCCCTCCGACACCGTCTTTATCGACGCCGGTTCCACCACGCTGGAGCTTGTCAAGCTGATCAAAAGCGGAAACAAGCGCGACATCGTGGTCATCACCAACGCGCTCAATATTGCGTTTGAGCTTTTGGACGCCGACGACATTGAGCTGGTGTTTATCGGCGGAAGCGTCCGCCACAAAATCATGTCCTGCGTGGGCGGATTCGCGGAAAACACGATTAACAGCCTCTGCATGGATAAAGCGTTTATCGGGTGTAATAGTATTACCGTGGAAACGGGAATTACCACGCCCAACCTGTACGAGGCGCAGGTAAAGCAGTGTGTGCTGAAAGCCGCGCGCGAAACGATTCTGATATCCGATTCCACAAAATTCGGACATACGTCCATGGCGAGAATCAGCCCGATCAAGAACATCACAAGGCTGATTACGGACAGCCGGATTCCCCAGCAGCTCAGAAGCCAGATTGAGGGTACGGGAGTCGACCTGGTGGTGGTTGATCCGGAGGAAAGCAACTAAACGGGAAAGGACAATGGGTTTTGAATAAGATAATCAACGAGCCTGAACAGATGGTTCAGGAGATGATTGAAGGCTATATCGCCACGTGTCCCGGGATGTTTGAGTCTTTGCCCCAGTATAAGGGCATTCTGATGAAACAGAAAAAGGACAAGGTGAGCATCGTAACGGGCGGCGGCTCCGGAAACGAACCGTGGATCATCGGTTACGTGGGAGAGGGTCTCGCGGACGGCGCGGCTCTGGGGAATGTGTATATTGCGCCTCCGTCACGGGCAATCCTAAATGTGACAAAAGCTGTCAGCCACGACAGGGGCGTGATTTACATTGCCACGAACCACGCGGGCGACGTGCTGAATTTTGAACTGGTCGGCGAGCTTGCCGAGCTGGAAGGAATTAAAACCCGCTGCGTGTTCGTGGCGGACGATATTACCAGCGCGCCCAGGGAACAGCAGGGCGAGCGCCGCGGCGTGGCGGGCGTGGCAATGGTGATGAAGGTCGCCGGGGCGGCGTGCGACGCCGGACTGGAGCTGGATGAAGCCGTAAGGGTGATTCAGAAAGCCAACCGGAACACCTTTACGTTCAGCGTGACCACCTCGCCGGGCTACCTGCCCAGCGGAAAGGCCATGTGCGAGCTGCCGGACGGCTTTATCGAATACGGCATGGGCTTTAACGGCGAACCCGGCGTTCTGCGCACGGAGCTGAAGCCCGCCGATGAAATTGCGGACACCATGCTGAAATACCTTCTGGACGACAGCGGGATTACGCGCGGCGACGAAATCGCCGTCATGGTGAACGGATTCGGCTTTACCAGCCTGCTGGAGCTGAGCATTGTCAGCCGCAGGGTCGCGGAAAGCCTGAAAGAGAAGGGCGTTATCCTGCATGACATTTTCATCGATACGCTTTTCGGGCCGCAGGGCACCGGCGGCTTCTCCATTTCCATGCTGAAGCTGGACGGCGAGCTGAAACCGTACTATGACGCGCCGGCTTATTCGCCGTTCTTTAAAAAATACAGATAAAATGCGGCGCGCGGCTGAAGCGCCGGATTTTTTAGGAGTGCAGAGTATGAGCAATACCATGAATACACGGCAGCTGAGGGACATGTTCCTCTCTGTGGCGCGCAGGGTTGTGGACAGTGAGGACTTTTTGACGGAAATCGATTTGAAAATAGGAGACGGCGACCATGGCTTCGGCATGGCGCTCGGGTTTAAAGCGGTGAAAAAGGCTTTGGAGGAAACAGAATTCCCCACCGTGGAAGCCGTTTTTCAGGAAGTCGGCATGACGCTTCTGGACACCATGGGCGGCGCTTCGGGCGTGTTATTCGGCACCGTGTTTATCAGCGGCATCGCAAGGCAGGAGCCGCATGAAGAAGCCGACCTGGCCCTTCTGGCCGGCATATTCCGCCGGTCGCTGGAAGCGCTGAAAAAAAGAGGCAAGGCGCAGATCGGCGACAAAACCATGGTGGACGCGTTTGAACCGGCGGTCGTCGGGCTGGAGCAAGGCGCCGGACAGGGAGTTTCCCTGAAAGAGGGCCTTGCCATGGGCGCGGCAGGCGCCAAAAAAGGGATGGAATACACCCGGGAATGTGTGGCGCGGTTCGGCCGCGCAAAATCGTATGGAACCAAGGCAATCGGACTTCAGGATGCCGGCGCGACCTCTGTGTGGATTATCTTTCAGGCAATGTCGGACTGGGCTTCAGAAAATATCTAATATTTGAATCAAAAACATTGAAATAAGGTGGGTACGAAAGATGATCACCACGCTTACGCTGAACCCGTGTATTGACAGGACCGTAACCGTTGACGGCTTTGCCTACGGGGGGACCAATCATGTGGAAAATTTCCGGTGCGATGTTTCCGGCAAGGGAATCAATGTCAGCATCGCGCTGAACAATATAGGGGAAGCCACCTGCTGTCTTGGCTTTAATTATATGGACGGCGGCACGGTTTTAACCGATTTTTTAAACGGCGAACATATTTCGAATGACTTTTTGGATGTAAAAGGACAGCTTCGCACCAATATCAAGATATTTGACAGAAAATCAAGCGTGATGAGCGAGCTGAACGAAAGCGGAAATTTTGTGGACGGAGGCTGCACAAAAGATCTTGTAAAAAAAGTGGAGGAGTATCTTCCGAAAACCTCCCTGCTTGTGCTGGACGGCAGCGTCCCGCCGGGCGTATCGAAGGATATCTATAAAATCCTGACGGACAAAGCCAGAGAGTACGGCGTGAAGACCGTGATCGACGCGTACGGCGAGCTGCTTCTGGAAGGAATCAAAGCCGGCCCCTACCTGATTAAGCCAAACAAGGACGAGCTTGAGGAAGCGTTCGGGGAAAAGATTGCGTCGCGGGACGACGTCATCCGCATTGCCCGGAAAATCATCTCCCGGGGTGTCGCCATGGTCTGCGTTTCCATGGGAAAGAGCGGCGCGATGCTCATTACGGCGGACAAAGCCTACTTCTGCGCGGGCGCGGAGATCGAGGTGAAGGGCGTTCAGGGCGCCGGCGATTCTTTGGTGGCCGGCATGTGCTACGCGATTGTGCATGGCCTGTCCTGCGCGGAAATGCTCCGTTACGGCGTGGCCGTGGCGCACGGTTCCCTGATGCTGGAAGGCACGCAGATGTGTACGCAGGAAAGCTTTCAGCAGATGCTTCCGCTGATTCATACCGAGGAAATATTTTAAGAATGGAGTCTTTATCATGCCATTAGTATCGACTAGGGACCTTTTGCTGGACGCAAAGCGCGGCGGCTACGCGGTTGCCGCATTCAACATTGAAAACATGGAAATGGCGCAGATTGTTATCCGGACGGCCACGGAGCTGAGAAGCCCCGTCATTATACAGACCACGCCGGGAACGGTGAATTACGCCGGACTGGACATGCTGCGCGCAATGGTTGCCGTGGAAGCGGCAAAAACAGACATCCCGGTCGCCATGCACCTTGATCACGGCGACAGCTATGAAAGATGTATCGCGGCGATCGGCGCAAACTATACGTCCGTTATGATCGACGGTTCAAAGCTTCCCTATGAGGAAAACGTCGCACTGACAAAATCCGTCGTGGATGCTGCCGCAAAGCAGGATATCGACGTGGAAGGCGAACTGGGAACGCTCGGCGGCAAGGAAGATACCCACGAGGTAAAAGCCGGCGCGGAAATTTATACAGACCCCGCACAGGCCAAAGACTTCGCCGAAAAAACCGGCGTTCATTCGCTTGCGGTTGCCGTCGGCACCGCGCACGGCTTTTACAAAGGGGAGCCAAAGCTCGATTTTGACCGTCTGAAAAAAATTATCGAACTCGTCAATATACCGATTGTGCTCCACGGTGCGTCCGGCCTGCCGGACGAAGCGGTCAGCCGCTCGGTGAAGCTGGGCGTCTGCAAGGTGAACTTTGCGACCGAACTCAGGGTGGCCATGACCAAAGGCGTGCGCGAAGTGTTGCAGGACGAATCCGTTTATGACCCCAAGGTATATATGAAGCAGGGCAAGAAATATGTCGCGGAAACCGTAAAACACAAAATTTTGGTTTGCGGCTGCAACGGCAAAGCCTGAAACAATTGATAAGGACGAATTTGGAGCAATCCATTTTCATAAATTTTTAGGAGGATTAATCATGAAAAGGTTTGGCAAATTATTAAGTATTGTTCTGGCAGCGGCGACCCTTATATCCACGCTTGCAGCCTGTTCCGGCCCCGGAACCGCAAGCAGCGGGGCTGCGGCAAGCGCGGCTCCCGCATCTGCAGCGGGCACAGCCAAGAAGGAAATCACCGTGGGCGTCAGCCTTCTGACCAGAGAACACGTATTCTACAACAATATTGAAACAGCGTTAAACAACAAAGCAAAAGAACTCGGCGTAAAGCTTGTGGTTCAGGACGCCAATCAGGACGCCAGCAAACAGCTGAGTCAGGTTCAGGACTTTATCACACAAAAAGTTGACGCGATTCTTCTCTGCCCCACTAACTCAGCCGGCAGCAAATCAATGGTTGAACTGGCAGAAAAGGCAAACATTCCGGTTCTGACAATGGATGTTCCGTCCGACGGAAAAACCGTAAGCCATATTTCCACCGATAACTACAAGGGCGGCCAGTTGGCTGCCGAGTATCTTGTCAAGAGTGTTCTTACCGCAAAAAAGGGCAATGCGGCGGTGATTACCTACTCCGAAATCGAAGGCTGCGTAAACCGTGAAAAGGGCTTTACAGAGTGGCTTGCAAAGAACGCCCCGGATGTCAAGGTAGTGGACGTTCAGAACTATTCCGGCGACCAGGCGAAGGCTGCCGACGTGATGCAGAATATGCTCCAGAAGCATGCGGATCTTGACGCGGTGTTCTGCGTTGGCGACCCGGCTGCGATGGGCGCCCTTTCCTCCATTAAATCCGCAAATAAAAAAGTGAAGATCATCGGCTTTGACGGAAACGCGGAAGGTGTTGCCGAAATCAAGAAGCCCGACAGCCTCTGGGTGGCAGACGTTGCGCAGGACCCCGCAAAAATCGGCGAAACCGCTCTTCAGGCCGCTGTTGATACCGTCAACGGCAAAACAGTCGAAAAGCTGATTGCCATTTCCCCTTATATCATCGATAAATCAAACGCGAAATAATTGACCTTGTTGTTCTGCGGGGATGGGTGAGCCATTGCCTGTCCCCGCGATTTTATCTGTATGGAAAGGAAGCATACAAATGGGGCAGAAACCGATCGTAGAGTTGTCCAATATCAATAAGTCCTTTCCCGGTGTTAAAGCGCTGTCTGACATTTCAGTGGATTTTTATCCGGGCGAAGTCCATGTCCTTTTAGGGGAGAACGGAGCGGGAAAATCCACGCTGATCAAGATTATTTCCGGAGTATACCAGACGGACAGCGGAAGCCTGAAAGTTAACGGTGAAGAAGTGCGCTTCATGAATACCCGCGAGGGACTGGCGCACGGAATCAGCGTAATCCATCAGGAATTGAGCGTAATTCCCGACCTGACCGTAGCGGAAAATATTTTTCTGGGGCGCGAGCCAAAAGTAAAAGGGACCGGCCTGATCGATAAAAAGGCCATGAATCAACAGACGCAGGAAATTTTGGATTCCATCGGCGTAAAAATTAGCGCAAAAGCCATGATACGCCGCCTGAACAACGCCGACAAGCAGATGGTGGAAATTGCAAGGGCGGTTTCACAGGACAGTTCGCTGGTGATTATGGATGAACCGACCTCCTCTCTTTCCAATAAAGAGGTGGACGCACTGTTTACTGTCATTAATAAGTTGAAAAAAAATAATGTCGCAGTTATTTATATATCGCACAGGCTGAAAGAGATTACGGCAATCGGCGACCGCATCAGCATTCTGCGCGACGGACAGCTGATTAAAACGGCCCTTCTCTCCGAAATCACGGAGGATGACATGATCACCCTGATGGTGGGGCGGCAGATGACCCAGTTTTACTACCGGCCGGAAAAAAACGCGGTCAAGGATGAGATTGTGCTGAAAGCGGAACATTTAACGCGCAGCGGTGTTTTTGAGGATGTTTCCTTTGAGCTCAGAAAAGGCGAAATCCTCGGCGTCGCGGGCCTGATCGGCGCGGGCAGGACGGAGGTTATGCGCGCGATTTTCGGCGCGGATAAGCTGGACGGCGGAAAATGCTATGTCTTTGGAAAAGAAGTCCGTTTCGATTCCCCGCGTCAGGCGATCAAGGCGGGAATCGGCCTGATTCCCGAGGACAGAAGGGGACAGGGCCTGCTGCTGCAGAAATCCGTCAAGGAGAACACCTCACTTGCAAGCCTTTACGCGAATTCCAACCACGGCGTCATCGACCGGAAATGGGAAACGCAGGCCGCGAAGGATTACATTCAGCGGCTCCACACCAAGACCCCCGATGAAAACGCGCGCACCAAAAACCTTTCCGGCGGAAATCAGCAAAAGGTGGTTATCGCCAAGTGGCTGGTGGCAAAATCAAAGATACTGATTATGGATGAGCCGACCAGAGGCATCGACGTCAACGCCAAAGCCGAAATTTACGCCCTGATGAAAGAGTTTGTGGAAAACGGGGGCAGCATCATCATGGTCTCGTCCGAAATGCCGGAAGTGATCGGCGTTTCCACTCGTATCATGATTATGCGCGAGGGACGCATTTCCGGTCTGCTTGACAATACCGATGTCGCTGAAAAAGATATAATGAAGCTTGCCAGCCTGAATGCTGGCTGAGCCGGGAGGCATAAAAATGAAAAATGAAATTGCTATGAAAAAGCTGAAGCATATTACCCAGGATTACACCATGGTGCTCTTTTTGGCGGCGCTGTTTATCATTTCGCTGATCTTTGTCCCCCGCTTTGCCGAAATGGGGAACCTGATCAATGTGCTGATGCAGATCACCATCAACGCGCTGATCGCAACCGGCATGACCTTTGTCATTCTGACCGGCGGCATCGACCTTTCGGTCGGCTCGGTCGCGGCGCTCGCCGGCATTGTATCCACTTCCCTGATCCAGCTCCAGCCAAACGCGGGAATTCCGATGAGCCTTCTGGTTATCTTCGGCACCTCCGTTGTGGTCGGCGGCGTCTGCGGTACCATCACGGCGTTCAACATCGCCAAGCTGCGCGTGCCTCCCTTTGTGGCGACGCTTGCCATGATGAGCATCGCCAGGGGCCTCGCATACGTTTACACCAACGCAAAGCCGGTGTTCGGCCTTCCGGACGCGTACGCCTGGCTCGGCCTCGGCTATATCGGGCCCATTCCGGTCATGGTCATTATTATGATCATCATTCTGGCGGTCGCTTCCCTTGTGCTGCGCAGAACCTGCTTCGGCCGCTATGTGTTCGCCGTGGGCAGCAGCGAGGATGTTTCCCAGCTGAGCGGCATCAACGTAAAAAAAGTGAAATTTAACGTATACATTATCTGCGCCATTTTGGCGGCGCTTGCCGGCGCCGTGCTTTCCTCCCGGCTGCAGGCAGGCCAGCCCGCGGCGGCCAACGGCTACGAGCTGAACGCCATCGCGGCGGTCGCCATGGGCGGCACCAGCATGAGCGGCGGTCGCGGAGGCATCACCCAGACCATCCTCGGCCTTTGCGTTATCGGTATCATCAACAACGCGCTGAGCCTTCTTGGTGTTTCCTCTTACTGGCAGACCATCGCCATGGGCGCCATTATTCTGGTGGCCGTTATCTTCGATCAAAACAAAAAGGACATATAGACATTATAAAATCCCTTCATCGGCAGGAACCGTTTCGGCAATTGGCTGAAACGGTCCCTGTTTTTCTGTTTCTAATATGTTTTATCATTTCCCCCGCTGTGCTATACTAAATAAAAAAGGGGGTGCCGCTCATGCAGAGCAACCGGCTGTTTGAGATCATCTATCTGCTTTTAACCCGTTCCGGTATGACTGCCGGGGAGCTCGCGGAGCGCTTGGAAGTTTCTGCCCGGACCATCTACCGGGATATCGACACGCTTTCCGCGGCGGGAATTCCGATTTACGCCAGCCAGGGGAAAGGGGGCGGCATCCGTTTGCTTCCCGACTTTGTGCTGGACAAATCCCTGCTGTCCGAACAGGAGCAGAATGAAATTCTGTTTGCCCTGCAAAGTTTGAAGGCGACCAATACCGGGGAGGGCGACGCGGTGCTTTCCCATTTGAGCGCGCTCTTCCAAAGGCAGAGCGGGGACTGGATCGACGTGGACTTTTCCGCATGGGGCGGCGGCGATAACGAGCGGCGGAAATTTTCAGCCTTGAAAACAGGAATTCTGGAGCGTCGCGTCGTAACTTTCAACTATTATGCTTCCAACGGTGGAAAAAGCAGCCGGAAAGTGGAACCGGTAAAACTGAGGTTTAAGGGCGCGGGATGGTATTTGCAGGGCTTCTGTCTGGACAGGCAGGCCTTCCGTACCTTTAAGATCATGCGGATGCAGAATGTGCACCTGACAGAGGAACATTTTGAACGCAGAAGCCGGCCGCTTCCGGAGCTGGAGCCGCAGTCCTGCGGGGCGGGCGCGGAAGTCACGCTTGCGCTTTGGTTTTCGCCCCGGATGGCTTACCGCATTTATGACGATTTTGACCACAGCCTGGTTCAGAAAAACGAGGACGGCAGCTTTTCCGTAACGGTGAAGTATATAGAGGACGGGTGGGTGTACAGCTACTTGCTTTCCTTCGGGGAGGACGTCCGGGTGCTTTCTCCGCAGTATATTCAGGATATTCTGAAGGAAAAAGCAAAAAAGATTGTTTCGCTGTATCAGAAAGATGGATAATATGACGCTCTGATGTCATATTTCATATGGTATGCTTGCTTCATCAAATGGAAAAGAGGGAACCTTATGGATTATGAAATTGTCGAATTAGAGCAGAAAACAGTGGCGGGGCTTTGCACCCGCACGGGAAACGCCGAAGCGGACATGCCGGCTAAAATCGGCGGCCTGTGGCAGTCGTTCTTCGCCGGGGCGATTCAGAAGATACCCAACCAAACGGGAGAAACCACCTTCGGACTGTACACCAATTATGAAAACGGCGTGCAGGGAGAATATGACGTGATGGCGTGCTGCGAGGTGTCGGGCGCGGGGGAGCTGCCGGAAAACGTGAAGGTTTCCGTGATCCCGGCGGGCAAGTATGCTAAGTTTTCGTTTCGCGGGGACACGCGCAACGGCATGGCGGCTTTCTGGCAGGAGATATGGAATACGGAACTCAGCAGAAAATTTTCCTGCGATTTTGAAGAATATCTGCCGGACGGCGACTGCGCCGACGCGCGGGTCAATATTTATATCTCGCTGCATGATTTCTGCCAGAGCTGCGGCATGCCGATGACGCAGGAGGAGCAGTACGGAACGGAAAAGGACGGCTCCAAAAATCCGGAATACTGCTGTTACTGCTATCAGAACGGTGCGTTTACCGCCGACTGCACCATGGAGCAGATAATTGATTTTTGCCTGGACTATGAAAAGGATTCCGGTATGTATGAGGACAGGGAGCAGGCCCGCGCGGCCATGCTGGAGTGGTTCCCGACCCTGAAAAGATGGCGGGAGCGTTCATAGCCATGCATGTACAGTCAAAAAATAGAGGCAGACGGCAGAAAAATTAACATTCCTATGTTATAATAATGAAAAAACGAAGGGAATGAAGCTGCTTGTCCATAGAGTACCGGCATGAAATTACTGTTGAAGATTACAACGCGCTGCGCAAGGCGGTTGACTGGGATGCCATTGAGCCCGGCCAGGCGCGGGAGGGACTGCGCAATTCCGCTTATATTATCTGTGCGGCTGACGGGGAGAAAACCGTTTCACACGCCCGCGCAATCAGCGACGGGGGTTATGTTGTGTTTATAGCCGACGTCATCGTCCATCCAGATTATCAGGGGCGGGGCATTGCGAAGACCATGATTCAGGAAATCCTGACGCATTTTACATCGGAGCTGAAAAGCGGGCAGAGAATCCTGTTTAATCTGATGGCGGCAAAAGGAAGGGAATCCTTTTATAAGCAGTTTGGGTTTCTTGAAAGGCCGGATGAATCGGCCGGCGCCGGTATGACGCAGCTGATTATCAAACCATAGATAATACGAATAGTATAATATTCATTGAATAAACAAATACCGCGCGTTTACGGTTGCCCGTATACGCGCGGTCAATTTTTTACAACCCGGATGTATTAGTCGGCGGCAGAAATAATTTTCATCAGAAGGTCGGCGATTCCCACATTGTATCCGCTGCACGCGTAAATACCGCGGGTACCCCGCGCAACGACAGTAAGCGGAAGCTTTTCGGGGTCGACGAACATCCTGCGCGCCATGGAGACAGCCGTTTCGGCAAAATCCGAATAATAGACGCGCACGCCGGGTATCGTCCTGCACGCCTTCACAAAGGTTCCGTTGTTCCAGGCGCGGCGGTCACGGACGAGAAAAATCAGCTCGCAGCCGAGGGCGTTCAGCGCATCCTTCGCTTCCAAAAACTCGTTTAAAATATGCTCCGTGGGTTCGCGGCCCTCTTCCAGCCAGATGAGTACCGCAGTCTTTCCGCCGATCACGGCGTCAGCCGTCACCGACTCTTTCTGATCGCTGAAAAGCTGGAAGGACGGCAGGGGAATATCCAGAAGCAGATCCGTAATCCGCGTCCGGCACAGGGAAACGGGGAGTTCCTTTGTCTCGCCGTCCGAGAGGCGGAAGCAGTATTTTCTGGCGAACTGGTTGCCGTTGGGCGTCCTGCTGGAGGTAATCAGCCGGTAGCTGCCCGGCGCAAGCGTCAGGGCAAGCTTTCCGTTTTCCCACACGGAATCCGTAAGTCCCAGTGTCCGGTACGCACCGTTCTTTAATACGGCGATGGTCCAGTTATGCAGATACGACCAGTTTTCCGCGCCGCCCAAAAGGGTCAGCGTGGATTTTCCAAAGGGCTCCTTTGCAGATTCCGGTATAATATGAAATTTTTCATTCTGATAATACTGTACGGATAAATCCACGGAGCTGATGCGGGCGGGAATTCCCAGTGTGCGGCAGATGGCGGTGAACAGCACCTTGCGGCCCATTTCATTCGCCTGTCCGCTGCATAGGATGCCCGCCGGCGTACCGGCCAGGCGTTCGCTGTCACGCTCCGGCGGCGCCTGAAACCGCGAAACATAGTCCCACACCTTTTCAGGCTGTCTGCGGAACGCATCTACCGTTTGTTCATCCGCTAGGGCGGAAAGCAGCTTGCAGTAAGGTGTCAGCTGCTCGAAATGCGCCCGTGGGCAAAGGATGTAAGGGACAAAGATTTTTTCGGGATAATCCGCTTGGTACTTCAGCGAATGTGCGAAGTGTTTCGCAAGCAAATCGGCCCAGATATCCCGAAAGTCCTTTTTGGACAGGGATTGGAGCATTTTAAGCTGAAGCTCCCGGTTTTCCGCGCCGAAGTCCATGGAAAGAAAAGTGTACAGCTCCTCAAAATTGCCTTCGGCGGCTTTTAAAACGGCCAGAACCTCCTGCGGGCGGCCGAATTTTGCGGCGAGCGTTTCGGCTTTCTCTTTTTGATAAAAATTCTTAATATACTGCTGCCGTTTCTGCTCGGCGCCGCCGATGACGGATTTGCGCAGCTCCTTTTGCTCCGGGGTCAGTTGAACCATATTTCTGGTGCTGTCTTTCGGCGCGCGGAAGCAGAAATCCTCCTGCGCATCCGGTTCGGCCTGCACCGCTTGGGAAAAATCGACGGTGATGCCGTCGGTTTCCGTCGTGTCGGCAAAGGCTTCGGCAAAACGGTCGTCCTTCACCGCGTGGATATGGATGCTGCCAAACCCAAGCGTAACACCGGCCCGTCCCGTTTCGTCGGTCACTACGGACGCGACGGGGGAAAACTCTGCGCCGTTCAGTAATTCAAACTGCACGGTCACGCCGGCAAGCGGCCCGGAAGCATCCGTAACCGTGACGGTGAAGCGGCGAGCATCCGCATATCTTTGGATTTCGTTCAGAATGATGGTCTGCCCGTCCGCGCAGATGGCTTCCTCACCCGGAAGGGGCAGGAACGATTTGCTGTCCATCAGCATGGAGCGCGCGGCGGCCTCCGTAAACCATCCGCGGTTCAGAACCGGTTCCGGCTCACACGCGCCGAGGAAATACCATTCCCCGTCGCACCAGACCTCTACCCAGGCGTGGTTGTCGTCGCAGTGCGCCCAGCGCGGTGTGTAGACCTGGCGCGCGGGAATCCCTGCGCTGCGCATGGCGGTGACCACAAGGGTGGATTCCTCCCCGCACCTGCCGTAAGAGGATTTCAATACGGCAAAGGGGGAGGCGGTCCTTTCGTCCGTCGCCTGATAGGTGACGTGTTCGGCGCACCAGACGTTTACTTCCAGCGCGGCTTCCTTCATGCTTTTGCCGGCAATTCTGTCTTTTAAGGCATCGTAAAAAAATTTTCGGCAGTCCTCAATTTTCTCATTGTTGATACGGTAGTACAGAACATAATTCAGAAAAATATTCTCAGGAATCCGGCTGCTCCACGGGGAGTGCTCCGCGAGGAAAAGCCCGAAATCCACGAACTGAAGGTAAAGGGAAAAATCGTAGTCCCCAAGGTCGGAGGACGGCATGGTGCTGTAAAAAAACTCCAGCGCGGTCCGCCGGTCGCCTTCGCAGCCGTCCAGCCGCGAAAGAATTTCCCCGCCGCCAAGACCCAGCGAAGACTGCGTTTTGAGGAACTGCCGGTGAACGGAGTCCTGTAACTCCTGTGAAAATAACATTACATAATCCTCCTAATATACGCCCTGACCGCTCATTTGCCGGGGGCCTGAATCAAATGGCAGGCCACCCAGTGGCCCGGCTCCGCCTCAATCATTTCAGGGGCCTGCTTTTTGCAGCGCTCCATCGCTTTCGGGCAGCGCGAGCAGAAATGGCAGCACTCCGGCAGATTGATCGGGCTGGGGATGCTGCCCTCCAGCACAATGCGGCTGCGGGACTGCTCCAAATCCGGGTCGGGCAGGGGGATGGCGGAAAGCAGCGCCTGCGTGTAGGGATGAAGGGGCTTTTCAAACAATTCGCGGCTGGTGGCCAGCTCCGCCATGCTGCCAAGGTACATGACGCCGACGCGGTCGCTGATGTGCTTGACCATGGAAAGGTCGTGCGCAATAAACAGATAGGTCAGCTGACGCTGTTCCTGCAGCTTTTTCAGCAGATTGATCACCTGTGCCTGAATCGAAACGTCCAGCGCGGAAATCGGTTCGTCCGCAATGATAAAATCCGGGTTGACCGCCAACGCGCGCGCAATGCCGATGCGCTGGCGCTGACCGCCGGAAAATTCGTGAGGGAAGCGGTTGGCGTGTTCCGCCTGCAGGCCGACAACCTCCAAAAGGTCAACGACCATCTGGGCGCGCTCCTGCGCGGATTTCGCAAGTCCGTGCGCGTCGATTCCCTCCGCGATAATGTCCATGACCTTCATGCGCGGGTTCAGGGAGGCGTACGGATCCTGAAAAATCATCTGCATCCGGCGCGAAAGCTCATGGCTTTGCGCGCCGCTCAGTTTTCCGTGCACATTCACGCCGTCAAACAGGACTTCCCCGCCGGTGGCGCCGTAAAGCCGGATGATTGTGCGGCCCAGCGTGGATTTTCCGCAGCCGGACTCGCCGACCAGCCCAAAGGTTTCCCCTTTATAAATGGTAAAGCTAACATTATCCACCGCCTTGAGCACCTGCTTTTTGCCGACATTGAAATATCGTTTCAGGTTTTTTACCTGCAAAATTACTTTTTTATCAGTCATGATTTTCACCGTCCTTTGCGGCTTCTTCCTGCGCCCGCTTGTCAAGCAGCCAGCAGGCGGCGCGGTGCGTGTCGGAAAGTTGGGTGTACTCCGGCATGAATTCCTGGCATACCTTCATGGTGTATTCACAGCGCGCGGCGAAAGGGCAGCCCTTCGGCGGGTCCATCAGGTCGGGCGGCGTGCCGGGAATGGAGAAAAGCTGCTGCTCGTCTTCGTGCAGCTTCGGAATGGAGGCAAGAAGCCCCTTTGTATAGGGATGGGCGGTATGGTAGAACAGGTCGCGCACGCTGCCGGTTTCCACCAGCTTGCCGCCGTACATGACGGCGACGCGGTTCGCGATGTTGGCGACCACGCCCAGATTGTGGGTGATAATAATAATCGAAGTGTCGATTTTCCCCTGCAGATCCTTCATCAGATCAAGGATCTGTGCCTGAATGGTCACATCCAGCGCGGTGGTGGGTTCGTCCGCGATCAGAACCTTGGGGCTGCACGCAAGCGCGATCGCAATGACCACGCGCTGCCGCATGCCGCCGGACAGCTGGTGCGGGTACTGGGAAAAGCGTGTTTCCGGATTGGACAGGCCGACCAGCCTGATCTGTTCAAGGGCTCTTTCCCGAAGCTGCTCTTTGGTCAGCTCCGCATGATGTTCGTGCAGCACCTCTATGATTTGTTTTCCCACCGTCATGGTCGGGTTCAGCGAGGTCATGGGATCCTGAAAGATCATGGAGATGTCGCAGCCCCTGATTTCCTGCATTTCGCGCTCGCTCAGGCGCGCAAGATCCCTTCCTTCCAGATGGACGGAACCCGCCGCAATTTTTCCGTTTGTGGGCAAAAGTCCCATAATGCCCTTGACCGTGATGGATTTTCCAGAGCCGGATTCCCCCACGATGGCGAGCGTCTCGCCTTTTTCCAGCGAAAAGCTCACGCCGCGCACCGCCTGCACGGTTCCGTGCTGCGTATTGATATGGACGGTCAGATTTTCAACTTCCAAAAGCTTACTCATAGCGCGCCCTCCTCACTGTCTCATTCTCGGGTCAAGCGCGTCGCGCAGCCCGTCGCCCAAAATGCTGAAGCAAACCATGATTAAGACAATGACCACGGCCGGGAAGATCAGCAGGAACGGGAAATTCTGAAGCACCTGATACCCGTTGTTAATCAGAACACCAAGCGAGGCCTGCGGTTCCGCCAGACCGATTCCGATAAAGCTTAAAAACGCCTCGGTGAAAATCGCCGACGGAATGGTGAACATTGCGTTGATGACAATGACGCCCACGGTATTCGGAATTAAATGTTTTATAATAATTTCTCTGTTGCCGGTGCCCAGAACCCGGGCGGCCAGAACAAATTCCTGATTTTTCAGCTTTAAAATCTGCGCGCGCACAAGACGAGCCATGTTGACCCAGCCGGTGATGGAAAGCGCAAGGACGATGGTCCAGATGCCGGCGGGCATTACCATCATCAGCAGGATGACGATAATCAGCTGCGGGATGCCGACAAGGATTTCAATGATTCGCTGCATGACCGCGTCCACCCTGCCGCCGAACAGCGCGGACACCGCGCCGAACGTAACGCCGACAAACAGGTCTATGAAGGCGGCCGCAACGGCAATCAGCAGGGAAATGCGCGTGCCCTGCCAGATGCGCGCCCACTGGTCGCGGCCGAACTGATCCGTTCCGAACAGGTGGGTGAAGCTGGGGTTGCGGTAGGTCTGCGTATAATCGGTGTCATAAAAGGTGTATTTCGACAGCATCGGGCCTAAAATCGCAAGCAGAACGATCACGATCAGAACCGCAAGGCTGACCACCGCCGCCTTGTTCTTTTTCAGCCGGAGCCAGCCGTCCTGAAACGCCGTCAGATTGGGGCGGGCAATATGCTCCCGTTCGTCCTTGTCCACCACGGCTTTTGTAAAAAGCTCCTGCGGAATCTCTGTTTTCTGCGTCATACCGTCACTCCCCTTTCCCGCCGGATGCCAGGCGGATTCTCGGGTCGATCACCGAATAGAGGATATCGACCACCATCACGACAAAAATGTAGAACGCGCTGTAAAAAATGGTGATGCCCATAATCGTGGAATAGTCGTTTGTTTTAATCGAATCCACAAAAAGGCTGCCGATGCCCGGGATGCTGTAGATGTTTTCAACCGCCAGCGAGCCGGTCAGCAGATTGACCACAATCGGCCCCAGAATGGTGACGACGGGGATGATGGAGTTGCGTACCGCGTGCCTCATCAGAACCTTGAACTGGTTCAATCCCTTCGCCCTTGCGGTGACAATGTAGTCCTGCTCCAGCACGTCGAGCATCTCGGTGCGCATAAACCGCGCGATCATCGCCGTCACACCGAACGACAGCGCGACCGAGGGCAGAACGGAGCTTTTCCAGCTCTGCCAGAAGGCGACGGGCAAAACGCCCCATTTTAAGCCCACATAATACTGTAAGAGCGCCGCGGCCACGAAGTTCGGCACGGAAACGCCCAGCACGGCGACCACCATGGTAAAGTAGTCAATGCCGCTGTTGTGCCGCCACGCGGCGATAATGCCCAGTACCAGGCCGATGGAAAGGCCGATCAGGATCGCCTGGAGGCCAATCAGGGCGGACGGGCCGATACGCCCGAGAATGACGCCGGAAACCGGTTGGCCCGTGTAGAAGAAGGAGGTTCCGAAATCCCCCCTGAACACGTTTCCGATATATTTTCCGTACTGCACAATGACCGGATCGTTCAGGCCGTATTTTTCAAGGAACTGCGTCTGCTGTGATGCCGACAGCATGGAGAACCGCTCCGTGTCAAACGGAGTGCCCGGCAGCTTTTTCATCAGAAAGAATGTTGTGGTGACAATGATGAGCAGGGTAATCAGCAGGTACACAATCCGTTTGCAGATGTATTTGAACATTCCGTATGCCCTCCTTTATTCTGATGATAACAAAGAGGAGGACATCAATGATCCTCCTCTTTGCCTTTATAATGATGGAATATTATTTTAAGGAAGCATATTTGAATTCAATCGGCGGGCCAAACGGATGTGTGACCAAATTCTCCACGTTCGGTTTTGTCAGATACGCAAATCCTCTGTAGTACAGCGGGGATACGACTGCGTCGTCGGCAACCAAAGTCTTTTCGGCGGTCAGCATATCCTGCAGGCGCTTCGCGTCGTCGGTCTGTTTCTTCGCGTCGGCAATCAGCGAATTGTAGGCTTCGCTCTTGTAATTGCCGCGGTACGGCGTGCCGTTTGTCCAAAGATCCATGTAGGTCATGGCGTCGTCATAGTCGGCGCCCCAGGCGGTGATGGCCATCTGGAAGTTGTTGTCGTCCATCAGCTGGTTCTTCGCCTTTTTGGTCTTGGAATCGATTTTCACGTCGATCCCCAGATTCTTTTTGAATTCGCCCTGAATATAGGTCGCTACGGTCTTTGTCACGGAATCGTCTTCGGTCAGCAGTGTCAGGGAAGGCGCGCTGCCAAGCTCCTTGACGCCCTTATCCCAGTATTCCTTTGCCTTCGCGGCATCAAAGGCGGTGATGTCGCCGTTCAGTTCACGGAACGATTTTTTACCGTCGCCGTACATGGAATTCGCAATCAGCCCGGTGGCCGGTGCGGAACCGTCTGCCAGCACAACGTCAGTCAGGGTCTTGCGGTCGACCGCGTAGCCGAGCGCGAGGCGGATGTTTTTATTGGAAACCGCTTTATTGGTCAGATTGTACTGGAGGTATGTCGTCCGGAATTCACTGGTGGAGCTGAACTCCGCGCTGGACTTCATTGCCGGTACGTCGGAGGAGGAAAGCACCACTCTGGAAAGCTCGCCGGATTTGTAAGCGTTGAGGGCGGTTGCCTGCTCCTTGATGATGCGGACGCTGACGTTGGGAACCTTTACATTTGCGGCGTCCCAGTAACTGTCGTTCTTCTTCAAGGTGCTTCCGCTCGCGGGGTCATAAGCGGAAAGAGTATACGGGCCGCAGTAAATCATATTGTCTGCCTTCAAGCCATAGTTTGCGCCCTGCGACTTGACGTATTCTTCATTCAGCGGGAAGAACATGGGCAGGACGGTCAGTCTGACAAAATACGGAGTCGGCTGTTTAAGCTTGACTTCCAGCGTTTTGTCATCCAGCGCCTTTACGCCGACGTCTTCCGCTTTTGCCTTGTTGTCAAGATATTCCGCGCCGTTGACTATGTAATCCGTCATAATGAAGGAATAACCGTTGGTGGCGTCGGTGCTCATCTGCTTGAGCCAGGAAAACACAAAGTCCTTTGCGGTGAGCGCGGTGCCGTTGCTCCATTTCAGCCCGTCCCTCAGGGTAAAGGTGTATGTCAGCTTGTCGTCGGAAACCTTGTAGCTTTCCGCCAGGGCCGGTTCCGGCTCATGCTTTGCGTTCAGGCGGTAAAGGCCCTCTGAGACATTGTTTAAGATGGTAAACGAATTGTTGTCGGATGCGGCCCACTGCACCAGTGTCCTGATTTCATTGGTATCATAGACCGTGATGGTGCCGTTCGAGGCCGGGGTCGTGCTTTGGGACTGGGCTGTGCCCGATGTGGCTGCGGTGCTGCTCGCAGTGCCGGTAAAGCCGCAGCCGCTGGTTGTCATGACCATGGCAGCCGCAAGAATCAGTGCAAGCAGTTTGCTCTTTTTCATAATAATAAATCACTTCTTTCTTTATTATTGAATTCTGTACAAAGTAAACAGTTTCTTTCTACAGAATACCGTTGACAGAGAACCGGATGTGCTGCATTATCAGTGCCTTCATCATGCAAAAAATCTAGTTTGTTTTGTTTCCGAACTATTAACAATTTGATATTACCACCAACATTCTGAAATGTCAATCAAATAAAGTATTTTTTATTTAAAATACAGGTATTGTAAATCCATTTTTCCCGTGATATGATAAAGAAAAAGTTCGTATAGATTACGAACTAGATCATTTGAACGGATCGTGATGAACATAAAACGCACTGTAGACCAAACACATATCAGATCAATCAATCAAAGAGTGATTTTAGACAAAATTTACAGCGATGAGCCTATTTCAAGGGCCGAACTTGCGCGCGAACTGCTCATCAGCAAATCCGCCATGACGGAGAATATTGCAGCTTTGCTGAATATGGGAATCATCCAGGAGTTCGGCGAGGGGGTTTCCATGTCCTCCGGGGGCAGAAAACCGATTTTGTTGAAATTCAACAAGAAATATCAGTATATTATTGCGATTGAGCTGAATTTTGAGGACCCGATCTTTGTGCTTGCCAATCTGGGCGGGGAGATTCTCAACAAATTCACCGTGAATATTTCCGATGATTCCCCTTATGCCACAAGGCTGGATCTTGTACTGAACGCGGTCAGGCTTTTACTGTCTTCCAGCAACCTGACCAATGATGACCTGGCGATTATCGCTATTTCCTGTCCGGGTATTTTCGATTCCGTCAATCGGACTTTTTTTGCAAACTCCAATTTTGCCAACTGGAACATGGGCGATTTTTCCCGGCAGATGGAAGCCTGCTTCGGCACCTCGGTGCTGGTGGTCAATGACGTGAACGCGGCGGCGGTGGGGGAGTTTACCTGCGGCGCGGCGAAAAATTCCAGGGATATGGTCTATGTCAGCGGCGGGCTTGGGTTGGGCGCGGGGATTATCCTCAACGGGGAGCTTTACGAGGGAAGCTCCAACTGCGCCGGAGAGATTGCGAATGAAATTACCATCAACAATGATATGGCTCGCGCGCGCGGCCTGTCATTCAACAATTTGGGAGGTTCGGCCAATATCAACGGGCTTATGGCCAGAATCCGCGGCGAAGCGCCGCAAAGCACAAGGGACGCCTTTGCCGCACTGGGAAAAAGCCAGGAGAAAATCAGCTTTAAGGATATCATCAGGGTCTGGCGGGACGGCGACCCGTTTCTTAGGGAATGCGTGGAGGATATCGCCGTGGTGATCGGCGGGGCCATCTCCAATATCGTCTGCCTGTTAAACTGCGATCTGGTGATTTTCGGCGGCGAATACAACGTCTTTCATTCCCAGATGCTTCCGGTTATCAACCGGATTGTGAAAGAAAACGCCTTTACGCCGGTAAAGGTAGTCCCCGCGCTGCTTGAGAAAAACTCCGGAATATACGGGCTTTTTGCGCTTTCCAAAGAGGTCATCTTCGACAGGCTGTGCAGGCAGGGGCATGAGCATACATAACCGGCGAACATATCCCATGATGTCAACACCCTCAGTTGTAGTTCCTATACTATAACTGAGGGTGTTTGCGCTTTTTCTGTGATTAAAACCAAATTCCGTACGGATTATTTTATCTGCGGCAATACCTTTCGCTGTGTGTGGGCTTTACGGGAATAACCGACAAGGTAATTAGACGATGAAAAAGCAATGGGAAGCTGACGCAGTACATCAGCTTCCCATTTTGCTTAATTAGGTTTGCTTTTGGGGGTAAAGGTGAGTAAAACGGCAAGTATAGTCAAATGACTTTTGCAATCAACTGGATGAGATTAAAATACTTACCGCCCTCGGCCTCCATCATTTTTATATCGCTTACGGCATAGGGATTGGGACTGGTAAGCCATTCATCCCATGCCTGCTTCCAGCAGTCCATTTCGCGGATATCCACGATTTCAATCCCCTCTGCTTCGCTCCACAAATCTTTCCACCAGGCAAGGGAGCGTATCGTCCTTGCCACCTCATCACTCCAGAACGGCTTCATTTCATCGGGAACATTTTCCCCGAATTCGTATTTTAAGCCGGGAATAGCCACGGCGATACAGCCGCCTTTTTTCACAAAAGGAATGAGAGACGGAAGCATTTCCGCCGTATCGCCAAAATGATGGTAAGCGTCCACGGTGAACAACAAGTCAAAATATCCGTTTGCGAAAGGCAGCCCTTTGGTTGCGTCTACGGAAATGGGAACGGCCTTATCGTCTATCCCGATAGCTTTGAACCGCTCATAGTTTTCAGTTGGCGCAATCCAAAGGTCGGCGGCGAAAACGGACGCGCCGTATTTTTTCGCTAACAAAAGCGTGGAGAGGCCGCACCCGCAGCCGAGGTCAAGGATTCGCATATTCTCATTGATGTTCAGGCGTGACGCCAATTCCTCTGATACCCGCATGGCGTTTGGCCCCATCATAGTGGCTTTCAGGAACTCAATATTTTTATCGTTAGACATAAACTGGTTTGTAAATGAATACATGGTATTTTCCTTTCTAATTTTGCCTTATAGAAAGCAAACAAAAAAGCACAGTATATTACTGCGCTACAATTTACACCATTATAAAAAATGATGCTCGCTCAATCTGTAAGGCAGTTTTTGACAACACAAATAAGAGCAGAATAACTGCTCACTTCATGCGCTTAACCAAAATCCTTACAGGATGACCGACATCAACACACCACTCTTTCTTTAGTTTAATTTATCATGACACAATCGTTATGTCAATATAAAGAATTACTTTATCGCTGTCACAGAGATGTGGCGGCTTTTTTATATTCAAAAGGATCAAAACGCCGATGCCCAGGATAACGGCGAGTTCGTACCGGGAGCCTTTCGAAAAAGCAGCAAGCTCAGCCAGCATATCAGCTTTCTCAAGGACTTTTTCCGCGCCTACAAGGATTTTACCGACCGGGAAATCGACACCATCGCAATCATGCTGGGCAAGCTCTACGAGAAATGGGGCATCACCGACCATAGCAGCTTCGATCGTCTGAAGCCGGAGGATTATTACGGCCTGCGCCGCAGCGAGGTGCTTGGGCTGAGATGGTCGGAGTAGATTTCACCGCCAAGACGGTCAGCATCCGGCACAAGATTCGGAGGAGGAAACCAAGTCCGGCCTTGTGCTCAAGGGCTACGACGTGATGAAAAGAAAATCCTCCTACCGCACTCTGCCGCTGATCCCTCATATTGAAGAGGAGCTTCTGACGGAACAGGCGAGGCAGGAGGAAATGCGAAAAATCCGCTTCCATGATTTGCGGCACCCGTATGTCAAGCTCACGACACAAAAATTATTGCGAAATACAAAACAGAAAGCTTTGGATTATTCACGACTTGTCTCTTGTTATTATTCGGCTGTCCGTATATAATAAATGAATTATGCTATTTGAAACGAAAGGACAGTCAAGGTATGGAATATATTTCAGCTCCCGAAGCTGCGGAAAAATGGGGCATTTCAGAAAGACGAGTACAGAAACTTTGCGAGGAAAAGCGCATACCAGGTGTTGCCCGTTTCAGCCGTATGTGGCTGATACCGAAGGATACGGATAAACCCGTTGATAAGCGATATAAGATCAACAAACCAAGGGGGAGTGAAAGCAAATGAAGCGTATTTTATTAGTTGAGGATGACTTAAGCTTAATCAATGGTCTATCCTTTGCGGTTACAAAGCAGGGATATGACTTGGATATTGCCCGCACAAGTTGTGAGGCAAGTGCAATATTTGCAGACGAAAAATATGATTTGGTGGTTTTGGATGTTTCTCTACCCGATGGTTCCGGCTTTGATATTTGTAGAAAAATCCGGCAGACCTCAAAAGTACCCATTATATTTCTAACTGCGGCTGATGAAGAAACCGACATTATCATGGGGCTTGATATTGGCGGTGATGATTATATTACAAAGCCTTTTAAGCTGGCTGTGTTTATGTCACGAATAAACGCGCTGCTCCGAAGAAGTAATAATTTTATTCAGACAGATTCCGAATTGCGTTCTAACAGCATTAGGATTCAACTTCTAAAAGGAGAAGTCTACAAAAATGATGAACAACTTGATTTAACGGCAGGCGAATATAAGCTGCTGCGTCTTTTTATGGAAAATCCAAATATGGTGCTTTCACCAGAACAGATTTTAAGTCGGTTATGGGATTGCAGCGAGAATTATGTGGACAGCAATACGCTTACTGTATACATTCGAAGATTACGCACAAAAATTGAAGATGATCCAAGCAACCCCAAAAGGATAATTACCGTCCGACGTATGGGGTATAAGTGGAATTCGGCTGACTGAGGTGCAGGATGAAAATATTAGCAAACAAAAAAATCAAGTCTCTCTTCTGTAAAATTCTCATGTGCATAGCAGTGTTCGCGGTTATTGCAGCAGTTCTTATGAACTTTGCAGCTCAAAATGCAGCAATTTATATCTTTTTATGTTCTTTATGCATGGTCGTGGCGATCTATATTTTCTGCTATGGGTATTTCAAGGAACAGCACATGATTATTGAAACCGCTGCTGCACAAATTACAGATTACATAGGCGGCGATCAAAACGCCCGCATCCAGTGTGATGAGGAAGGCGAGTTATACAGACTGTTCCACGAAGTAAATTCTTTGGTTTCCATTTTAAATGCCCACGTTGAAAACGAATTGAGAGCAAAGGAATTTTTGAAAAATACGATAGCGGATATTTCGCATCAGCTAAAAACGCCGCTTGCGGCGCTCAACATCTATAATGGCATTTTGCAGGGTGAAGCGGAGAATTCACCAACGATTCAGAAGTTTACAGACCTTTCGGAACAAGAGTTGGAGAGAATAGAAACGCTCGTCCAAAACCTTTTGAAAATCGCAAAACTCGACGCCGGAACGATCGTGATAGAAAAAGCTGAAGAAAATGTGTTCGAAATGATGGGCAGTATAGAAAGGCACTTTGCATTTCGTGCTACACAAGAGGAAAAGAAATTGGTTCTATCCGGTGATGAAGATATTTGTCTATTGTGCGACCGTAATTGGCTGATCGAAGCAATCAGCAATATTGTAAAAAACGCTTTTGACCATACACAAAAGGGAAATGAAATTGATATTGAGTGGAAACAATTTGCATCGGTTGTCCAAGTCATCATTAAAGACAACGGAAGCGGTATTCACCCAGAGGATTTGCACCATATTTTCAAAAGATTTTACCGCAGTCGTTTTTCTAAAAACACGCAGGGCGTAGGGCTTGGATTGCCGCTTGCGAAAGCTATTGTTGAAGCGCACAGTGGAACGATCGAGGTTGACAGCGAATTGGGCATCGGCACTACTTTTACCATCAATTTCTTAATTACTACAAAATTGTAGGACGGGCGTCATCTGACAGTAAGCTTGACGTGATACTCTTTCAGTATCAAGGTAGAAAGAGGTGGACAACCTGTGAATTTATTGGAAGTTCAATCAATTTCCAAAATTTATGGCAGCGGTGAAGCTGCCGTACACGCATTGAAAGATGTCAGCTTTTCCGTTCCGAAAGGTGAATTTGTTGCAGTCGTCGGAGAATCCGGTTCCGGCAAAAGTACCCTTTTGAATATGGTAGGCGCGCTTGACAATCCCACTTCTGGGAAAGTGTTTATTGACGGTAAAGATATTTTTGCTATGAAAGACAGCAGCCTGACGATCTTCCGTCGCAGAAATATCGGGTTTATTTTTCAGAGTTTTAATTTAATTCCAGAGTTGAATGTCGAGCAAAATATCATATTTCCGGTACTGCTTGACTATCAAAAGCCCAACAAAAAGTATCTTGAAGAACTACTGATGGTGCTAAATTTGAAAGAACGCCGTCACCATTTACCCAGTCAATTATCTGGCGGACAGCAACAACGTGTAGCAATAGGGCGCGCGCTGATTACGCGGCCCTCCCTTATCCTTGCAGATGAACCGACGGGTAATCTGGACACGCAGAACAGCAGCGAGGTAATCGCTTTGCTGAAAGAAGCCGCAAAGACGTATGAGCAGACCATTGTTATGATTACCCATAACCGGAGTATCGCACAAACCGCAGATCGGGTGCTGCAAGTCTCCGACGGTGTGCTGACTGATTTCGGAAGGTGCCGCGAATGAAAAGTTATCTTAGCCTTATTCCGATTTCCGCAAAGATACATAGGCGGCAGAACCGCATGACGCTTCTTTGCATTGTATTTGCCGTATTCCTAGTAACGGCTGTTTTTTCTATGGCAGACATGAGCGTCAGGATGGAGACGACAAGATTACTGGAGAAGCACGGCAGTCAGGGACTTCAAAATTTGATCGACAACGCTGCGGTACAGAATTATTTTCTTCTCGCTGCGGCTCTGTTTGTACTGATCCTGATTGCCGGCGTGTTGATGATTTCAAGCAGTATAAACAGCAATGTTGCTCAGCGGACAAAGTTTTTCGGTATGATGCGCTGTATTGGAATGAGCAGGCAGCAAATTATCCGTTTTGTAAGATTAGAATCGCTTAACTGGTGCAAAACGGCTATTCCAATAGGCATTGTACTTGGAATTGTAATCACATGGGTGCTGTGCGCTGTACTGCGGTTCCTTGTCGGGGAAGAGTTTTCCAACATACCGTTATTCGGAATCAGCCTGATCGGAATTATCAGCGGAATCCTGGTAGGTGTTATTACGGTTCTCATTGCCGCCAGTTCTCCTGCAAAACGGGCTGCAAAAGTATCACCTGTAACAGCGGTATCTGGCAATTCTGAAAATACAAACAATGCAAAGCATGCGCTGCACATCAGCTTTTTCAAAATTGAAACCGCCCTAGGTATTCACCATGCTGTATCGAATAAGAAAAACCTGATTCTTATGACAGGTTCTTTTGCACTCAGCATTATTCTCTTTTTGAGCTTTACGGTTGTAATCGATTTTGTTGACCATCTCATGCCGCAATACTCCGATGCATCTGACATCAATATTTCCAGCAGCCAAGGTTCAAATTCCATAGATAGTGCGCTCCTGAGTAAACTTGAGGGCATGGATGGCGTGAAACGTGTTTTTGCCCGCAGAAGCCTGCTGGATATTCCGGCGGACGTAGGAAAAGAGAGTTCCCGGTCTGAAACGATTGACCTGATTTCCTATAGTAATTTTGACTTGGACTGCCTTACAAAAGATAAATTACTGAAAAAAGGAAGCAGTATTGCGAAGGTGTATGGGGACAGCAAATATGTACTTGCAATTTGCGGCAAAGACGATCCCTTGGAGGCAGGAGACGTCCTACAGGTAGACGGTCAGGAACTGACAATCGCGGGGACGTTGAAATACAACCTTTTTAGCAGCGACGGCAGCTTGGACGAAAAAATTACGCTCATTACTTCCGACGAAACGTTTACCCGGTTGACCGGCATTTTCGATTATTCGCTCATGATGATCCAAACGACAAAAGACGCAACGGACGAAAATGTGGCCGCCATCCGCAACGCGGCAGGCGAAAACGGTACGTTTTCCGATCTGCGAGACCGGCGCACGAGTAATACCTACCTTGCGTTTGTATTTTTTGTATATGCGTTTTTAGCTATTATTACTTTGGTCACTGTATTAAATATTATGAACAGCATTTCCATGAGTGTATCTGCAAAGATAAAGCAGTACGGAGCCATGCGCGCGGTTGGCATGGATGAACGTCAGATAACAAAAATGATAACTGCCGAAGCGTTTACCTATGCCGTATCCGGTTGTGCTGTCGGCTGTATCATTGGTCTATTGGTTAGTAAGCAGTTATATGACTACTTTATTGCTGCTCGTTTTCGCTACGCTACTTGGAATATTCCTGTTGTTCCTCTCGTGATCATTCTCCTATTTGTTGTTGCCGCTGCTGTCGCTGCGGTCTATGCTCCGGCAAAACGGATTCGGAATATGGCAGTTACCGATACAATCAACGAACTGTAAGGGTGCTATTTATGAGAACGGGGAAAAAGATTAAACCGAACTAAATACTCTACTATCTGCCGGACGACGAATCTCGGCTACCCGGCATGGAGCGGTTCCACAAGCAGGGCGGCGTCGGATACGGATATCATCTCATCTCTTGGTCTTGGCATTGTGCGGTTCAGCGAGGCGGAACCGCCTACAGTCGGCACGACAAACTATGAGTGCCGCGTCAACACGGAGGTCATTACCTCCGTTACGGTGCGCGGCGGGCAGTCCGACCCAGACAATCCCGTCACAGTGCTGTTCACCATCGGGGGCCGGACTTACACGGTCGGCGGCGTTTACTACTGATGTTTTCCATATGCAACACCCTGCATGGCTCCGCTTAAACTGTTAACTGATTTTCCTTTTGGAATTCTTTCAGGAAGGACCTCCTGCACTGGCAGATTCCAAATCACCCAGTGGTTATAGTTCGGGAAAAGTGGGTGCGATGCATCATCCAGTGTAATAGCGATAGATTTTGCACCAGAGGCAATTCCCTGCAATTCGAAGCAGGGAGACAGATTCTCTCCGCGAGCCGAATGCATAATCGGTATCCAGCCGTCTTCCTGAAACGCACTGCTGGTGAGCTTCAGTGTTTCCATGATATTTTCTCATCCTTTTTTACAATACCGCCGATGATAATATTCAACACCTCATCAATGGCCTGGGTAGCCTTCATCCCATTTTCAAGAAGAAAGTCGGTGTCGATAAACATACCGCTGATCCGTTCCAGCATGGCGGACAAAATGCCGAAATGCACATCCGGGCGCAGAATTCCCTCATCAGCCGCCTGCTTCAGAAGTTTTTGAAACTCATCAAGCTTGAACTGTTTCAGAGTTTCAATCTTTGCCCATTCATCGGGGTAGAACTGTTTCGCTTCGTCCATGATCCGTACGGGCAGCCGGTAACGATGGCTCGAATGCACGATGGCATGGATTTTGTCAAGGAAGCTCCTCCCGCTCCCGACTGCGTCCAGAACGCTCTGCCTGTCGCTTCCCAGGATTTCTTCAAAATACTCTCGAATCATCTCATCTTTGCCGCTGAAATACTGATAGAGTGTTTTTTTGCTGATATGCAGCTCGGCAGCCACTTCATCCACCGTGAATTTTTTCAGACCGTACTGTTCAATCAGCCGTGCCACAGTATCCAGAATTTTATTTTTCATGTTCCAAATCATTCCTTTCCGTATCGTTTATGTTTGATTGCCTGCTAAGCGCAATCAGCAGGAATCCGACAACTCCGGCAGCGATAACAATCAGCCAGGCAGCTTTCTGCGAGTTTCCCCAGACGGCTCCCATTGCTAATGCGCCGCCGAAATTACCGATATATTGAAACGAATTGAAAATCCCGTTTCCCGTACCGCGCAGACTGTCCTCCACCACCTCGTTGACATGGGTGGCCGCAACGGTGGCAATCGTGATATATCCGCATAGGAAAAAGGTGGTTCCCAAGAGCAAAAAAAGGAATGAGGACGGACGGAAGTAAAACAGAATACTCAGAAAAGAAACGGCAAATGCGACAAGAAGCACCGGATTAACATACCCTTTGTCTACCCACTTGACAGTGACCTTCATAAACAGGATGGCAACGATAATCGCCGGTACAAAAATCTTCCACATTCCGTTCTGCCCGGTTACCTGATCCATATAAATCGGCGCGGCATAAAAAACGGACATCATCATGAAGTTATTCAGAAACGCCGCCATATTCATTGTAACAAAAGTCCGGTTTCGCAGCAAGGCGGCAATCTCACTGCGCTGCACAACGGATGCTTTTCCGTGGTCACCGGCATCTTTCAGGAAAAACAGGATATAGAGTGAATTCATGGTAAGGAGAATCGCACCGGCCAGAAACATCCAGCTGACAGACATCACACCGCGCAGCAACGGGCCGACTGCGAAAGCAAGGGCCGCCGCCCCGGAGACAAATGCCCCGAGAATGCTCATGGCTTTTGTCCGGCTCTGATCGTCGGCAAGACCCGCAACCCAGGAATAACCCACTCCTATCACCGCCCCGCTGCCCTGCAGTACACGCGCCAGGATCAGCATCCAGATACTTTTTGCAAAAAAGCCGACAATAAAGCCGATAATGACAATCGCAAGGCCGGTAAGCAATATGCGTTTGTTGCCATACTTGTCACTGAGCAAGCCGAAGGGAATCTGTAAAATCGCCTGCATCAGTCCAAATGCACCTACAGCAAGCCCCGCGAGCAAGGGTGTGTATCCGGCAAGCGATTTGCAGTAAGTGGAAATGAACGGAGCCACAATAGTCATAGACATTTGTCTCAGGGCCAACGCCAAGCTGATCATCACCACGGGAAGCATAATATTTTTTGCTTTTGATTGTATTGACATGCGAAAGCCTCCAACACTATATAAACTAATATTGTTTATTTGGTTTCCTGTAAACAAATACTATCCTTTTTTTGCAGACTTGTCAACAGCAAACAAAATAGTGTTAATACCGCCGTCACGGTAATGTGGCGCTTTTTCTGTGCTTAAAACCAAATTCAGTACCGACTACCGAACTGGTGCGCTCCAAGCTCAACGTGGATCGGCTCCTGCTCCGCCAGCAGCAAGGCTTCCTGTCGGTGATGCCCGGCCTCACCCGGCAGATGGCGGCTGTACTTGACAATCAGTCCAGCCGCCCAGTTGAACAACTGTTCAGAGAGCCTTTCATAATCAGAAAGTGCTATATCCGGCTGTTCTTTGAGCATCATGCTGGCCTGTAAAATTCCCCGTTCCTGTGGATGCAGTACGGGGATCAGCTCAGCCTTTTGTTTTATGTAGGTTCCCGTCTGGTCGTAATAGACTGCCTGTACTGTAAAAGCGGCGGTCTTATAAAGGGCTTTCAATATCCCGGCATCTTTTTCGTGCACCATGTTGTGACCGCACATGTGATAGATGTTGCAGGCTCCGATCCGCACGGCACGGCGAACATCCTCTTTGCCAATCAGCGGCATTAGAAAATCGATGCTGCCAAAAACCGGTATGGTGTCATAATAGAACTGAAACAGATCGGAACGTTCCCAGTTCATTAACTCCTGTTGGCCGGAGATAAATCCACATATTTTCTCCCGGTTTGGAAGAGTGTCCAGAAAGACGCTGTATGCTTTTAAATCCTGCGGAGCTGCTTTGTCAAGTATCACAACCGCATCAATATCGCTGTTATCTGTCGCTTCGCCCTGACCATAGCTTCCCTGCAGTCCGACAAACAACAAGCGAGAGCCAAACAGAGACTTCAGCTTGTTCAAATACACCTTCATCCATGTGTCTATATCAAAATTCATTTTCTGCTCCTTCGTATTGGCTTTATTATTCAGCATCAGCACTAATTTATCTTATGAAAGGTAATATGTTTCTCCTTAAGAGAAATCTTATCCACCTGATAGCCAAATTGGGCCGCTTCCTTTTTATAGTTCAAAAAGGAGTGGTCAATTTCAAATTCCAAAATGACCTTGATTTCTTCAAAGGAAAGCCGGATCGATTGGCCACCGTTTTCTTTAAGAGCTTTCCATAGCGGTTCATATTTACTCAATGCCGTTACCACTTTCTATCATAACGTTCTGGCAGTATCGCCAGATAATCCCGGAAACATGATGAATCAATCGCACCGGGCAATCAGGGAAAATTGCCCGGTACGATAAAAATGTCTATCGCTTAATCCAGTTTCATACGAATGTCTTCTTTGAAGTGCTTTCGTGAGGGATTCCCCTCCACACGCCAAATCTGTTTTCTCTTGAGGTCATAAACAACAGACCAGACGGTATCGGCGTTTTGCTTGCGGTCATACTGACATAGAAAGCCATATTTTCCGGACAGAACATCCTGTGCGAACGCTATGGTGTAACCGCCTTTCTTACGTTCCAGCGCGGAATGCGCGGTTTGATAGCGCTCCTCTGATCGCCAATCGTCAATCTCCGGATTGCGGTAGGGCCGCATCTTTTCCGAATTGAAGTTGTTTGTTGTGGCGACAAACTGCTCCCCGGTACGCGGCCGGATGGTTTCCATATCGTTAGGATTGCATTCCACCACTGCGATGTCCCCATTTTTATCCGCAATGGTCAGTGTCTGTGCCGATGCAATGGGCAATGTCTGTAATTTTTCAATGGCCTCGGCAGTTGTCTTGCATTTTTCCAGAAGATAACGCAGCAGCATTCCGGCGTTCAGCCCCGGCTTTCGCACATGAGGGTAAATAAACGTAAGTCCGACCGCCAGACCGTGCTGGTTGACTCCGTCCTCCATCTGGACAAAAGCGGTGGTGTTTCCGTTAAACGCATAACCGTCTTTGAGATGATACAGGCAGTTCATATAGAGCTTTTCAAGGCTCACGAGGAAATCACTGTTCCTGGCAAAAACGATCTCTTCATCTGTGCTGAAGGCAAAGCAGGTGCATTTGTTATCAAATTCAAAACAGTACATGCAGAACAACAGCGCGTGAAGGGTTTCCACAGGGACTTCATTGCCATCCGCAATGCCCTGTATTTCATCCAGAATTTCTGGAAAATACCTTTGATATTCTTTAGCACATTCTTCGGCGAAGGCGTATTTGTCCTCTGTCAGCGCAAATGTCGGGCAATGGTCGAGCTTTTTCCCGTTTTTAAGCAACAGGCGTCCCCATTTGTACCCGGCCTCATAATGGGTTCCGGTAAATCTCCCATGATACATTTTTTAACTCTCCATTCATAGTATTGAGAGTTGACGTCATCTCTTGACATAAGCCTAGCTGAATAAAAATTTTATGTCAAGCACTATATTATTTTCAAAGGCACCGGGTGAACGGCAAATATATTATTCTAAGCGTAAAGCGCAACGAATCAAATAGAATGCGATATTGGCTGGCCAGAAACAGGGGCTCCACCCGCTTGTACAATAAAACAGTGCCACAGCGACATAAAAGCGCTGCGGCACTGTTTTATATCGATTGCTAAAATCCGTTTTGATCCATAAACTTTTCAAACTTTGCCGGGCCAAAAATTTCATTGGTCAAAAACACGCCCTCATAAAAAAAGCCGTAGGTGGTAATCGGTGTGGGCGCCGATTGGGCCTGCTCGGTCGTCTCAATCTTGTGGACGCTGATTTCCGTTCCCCGTTCCTTCGCAAGATTCACGATGAGCGGCACATACTTGTCCGTGTGCGGACACTGATTGGTATAATAAAGCACCATGCCCTTTTCCTCAATTAATCCTTGTTTAGCGCATTCTTTGAACTTTGGGACAGGCGCATTCTCGGTAAACGGCCGATAGTAGAGGATAAAAAAAGGTTCGGCGGCGTCGGCTGCTGAAAAGCCTTTGTATTTCAGATAATCCGGGTCGGACAGAAATGGGCGCTTTTTCTCCGAAGCGACAACGGTAAGTCCGCAGCAGCCCTTGGATTTGGCGTCTTCGATGCACCCATCCAAGAGACGGTTGGCGTAGCCTTTGCCCTTGAACTGCCCCGAAACCCAAAAGCAGTTGATGTGCATATATCCCGGCGCGTCGATGGGGCACCATGCCTTCTCAGTGGGAATATACTCTATGAATACCTTTCCCCGAACGTCTAGCTTCCGGAACACAAGTCCGTCCCCAAAGCGCTCCTTCATCCACGCCTTTTTGGAGGAAACGCAGGTCTCGCCCTTCTTGTCGGAAATGGCACAGCAGATGTGCTCACGGTCAATATTCTCTGCCGTTACGGTGATGATGTTATCCATGACTACACCTTCCTTTTGATTTTTCGACGGATCCGGATCAGGCGTTCTACGTCCTCCAGAACAGCCTCGCTGGTAACGGCGACCATCAGCCATCTGCCGCCCGCGCTGAAAGCAGTATTTGAAAACAGCTTCTGCGTATATCCGTCGCACATCGGCATGGCAAGCTCGGCCTCGGTCTGCTCCCTGGCACCGATTACCACCAGTGCAATAAAGTACCCATCCATGGGGTAGAGTGTGCAGAGGGAGCGCCCGGCCCTCTGATATTTTACATTCCAGCCCGGCTGGCCGGAACAGCTGCTGTAGCTGTAGTCTGGCTGGGTCTCATAATTCTCCTGTAAAAAGTGATTCATTTCATCCCATAAGGGACTGTTAATGTACCTCGCAATTTCAACGGCACCTGGCTGCCTGTCCGGTCCATAAAGCTTTATCCATTCCATTCTCATCACTCCCGGATTTATGATACATCAGATAACATGACAGCAGTACGTCATGTTTTGTTTTGCTTTTTCTTCAAAATATATGCTTTTTATGCAGGACACATCTTCATCTTGCAAATTTTCTTGCAAAAGAGCCGCAAAGCCGCTTGCCGTAAGGCCTCCGAGAATCGTAAATTCTAGAAAAGGGCTGCAAGATTCAGTATTATACTATTTTAAGGAAATGGAAAGGTTCATAAAAGGCAAGAAAAAGCCCGCACAAACGTAGTGTTCATGCGGGTTCTGAGAAGTTAGGTGAATATAGATGCCACTTTTTTGACCAGCAAAGTCCTCATGTTTTCAATGAAAAAGAGATCAAGTGTTATAGGCGTTTGTATTTCAGAAAAGCACCGCTGGAAAGAAGTTTTCTGTTCTCATCAAAAGCCTATCTTTGAGGCTATTCATAGATTGCCTCACAGTTAACCCATAACTGGGCCATTCTGTTGATTCGGATTTGGTTCGGTTTCTCCGTTGTGCTGCTGACAGTCATGCTCCATTTCCGGCTGATCCGGATAACAGTGGTTCAGGAGGGCCGCTACTTTCTCCGGTACATTATCGAAATCCACATAGTGATCTCGCTCGACAGAAACAGTATACCAATAGTCATAGGGGATATAAACCGTGGACAGGTACTTGGATTCCGAAGGCTTCAATTTTTCTCCGCCTTGATCAATCACACCCTTTGGCGTCAAAAAGAAGGTCCCCCAATGCTCGCCGGAGGACTTCAGATCAAGTGTGACGATGCCGAGTCCGATATGACCGGTGTTACGTCCTCGTATGACAGCAGGAAACTCAATAAATTCATAACTGTGGTTGTCGAAATAGTCCATGCCGTAAACTTCGACACAACTGTCATGCATTTGTTTCAGTATCTCTTTGGCATAACTGTCATCTTTTGAATTACATGATTGATCCAGCTTTGTGAAATCCACTGTTGGGAGTATGGCGTTCAAGCGTTCTATATAGATCGTCCGCAGATCTTTTTCCTTCATTTTGTTTCACCTCTCATTCCATCTTCATGCCGAATTGCTCGGCTTCGTTTTCCGACAGGTTAGACTGTTCCGGCTGTGAGATGACGGAGAAACTGTCCTCTCCTGGGACAAGGGCAAGGGATCTGCCGTTGTCCCAGGTCATCTGGAGCTGTCCGGCGTCGTCTACAAAATCAACCGTTCCCTCAAGTCCGGATGGCATATCCGTTTCTCCGGACATGGCGTGGAGCCGGATGCGGGTGCCGCTTGGATATTGCGCCTTAACTCGTTGTACCATCTTGCGATCAAAAAACATTATCATTCCTCCTATAAGGCAATCTCAGGCCCCTGTTCTGTTTAACATGGCAGCCTACATACTGAGACCCATCTCGTTTTGCACTTCGTACCAGGCTTCCATCTCCACGCCTGTAGCGACGGGAAACTCCTGCGGCTCCTTTTCGCCCATCTGCATTGAGATGAGATGCTCCAGTATTTGAGGCAGCAGTTCCTGATCAGGGCAGCGGTCTATGAAGTTGCCGAAAGTGTTCAGGATTTTCCTGTCCAATACATCCGTGAGGATGATTTCTCTCGCATCCTCATGCTGCATGATAAAGTTGGCGATGTTGGAGGGTAAATTCTCGAACCAGTATTCGCGCCGGTAACCTTCATATGGATAGACATAGCCCCTGACCAGATTTTCTTTGCCCAGCAATTCGCTCAATGCTTCATTTGTCATATGCTGCTCCTTTCATGGAAAAAGCGGAGCCATCCTGACTCCGCTAAATGAATATGCTATTTTCCGGTGCGCATGAAATTCATTGTCCCGCGATAAAACCGAAGCGGTCTATTTGCCGTTTCAGGCTTTGATCTTCCAGCTGCGACTCTGTGGCGACCCGGATGTAAACTGCTACCCTGGGGCTGGAATCCTGCGGTCGGTTCTTCTTGTTTGCCTTGGTTTTAGGACGCTTCATACATATCATTTCCTTCATATCCGGTGAGCGGCTGTTCTATTTGGACACCGCCCTTAAAAATAATGATCAGCTTATCTTTATTCATCACCTTGATGGTATCAATAAGCTGCCGTACGACGCTGTCACTATATTCCGTTGATTCGAAGGGAGCGTTTCGGAGCGCCCTGCAGATGTCGTCGATCTGCCTGGTCACCTCATCCGGACCATTTTGCTTAGCCCTGCATTGCTCCAGTGTTTGGCGCAGGGAGCCGATCTCATCCTTAAGCGCCGTGAATTTGCTCTCGTAGCTTTCGGAGCTACCGGTTTTCTGTGCGATGGTCACCAATTCCATCGTGACACCTTCCAACTCGTGGATTCTGTTTTCTATGACCAGGGGATTGACGGTGTCGCCGTTCTTTTCAGACAAGGTTGCCGCCAAGTTGGTTCTGATGATACCGATGAGCTTTTCCCGGTCGCTCATCATGGTATTGATAGCGTGCAGTACCGCTGTGTGGAGCCGATCTTCCTCAATGGTGGGTGATTTCTTGCAATATTTTGTGCCGTAGTCCAACCGACTGATGCAACGCCATACCACTTTCTTCTTGCCCCGCTTCGCCCAAGTTACCCTTCTGAAAGCAGCGCCGCACTCACCACAGACCAGAAGTTCGGTCAAGGCGTAACGGCTACTGTACTTGGACTGCTGAGTCTTGCTGGTCTTGTCCGATACCTTTCGTTTTCCGGCTCTGCGGGCGATCTCCGCCTGTACCCGCTCGAAGAGATGCCGGTCGATAATCGCCGTATGGTGGTTTTGAACCAGATATTTGGGTAACTCACCGTTATTTTTTTTGGTTTTTTTGCTTAAACAGCTTTCCACATATGTTTTCTGTAAAAGGGCATCCCCGCAGTATTTTTCGTTGCGGAGCAAATATTGAAGCACGCCTTCCGACCACTGGGGCTTACCACCCGCAGCTGGAATATTTTCGGATTCGAGCATCTTTTTGATGTTTGCCACACTCATTCCCGCGAGGTAGCTTTCAAAAATTCGGCGCACAACCTCTGCCTGTTCGGGTATTACCTTGGGCTGATCGTCCTCGCCGCGCTCGTAGCCATAGATTCTCTTATATTGGAAAGTTACTTTGCCGCTTTTGAAGCTCTGGCGTTTTCCCCAGCGGATACTTTGGCTCATGGACTCGCTTTGTGCCTGAGCGAAGCCAGCCAGCATGGTGATAAATACTTCCGTGTCGGTTTTCAGGGTGTTGATGTTCTCGGTTTCAAAAATGACCGCTATCCCCAGCTCCTTCAGCTCGCGGACGTAGTTCAGGCAGTCCACCGTGTTCCGGGCGAAGCGGCTGATGGACTTGGTCAGGATCATATCAATCTTGCCCTTTCTGCATAGGCGGATCATTTTCAGGAAGTCCGTGCGTTTCTTTACTGACGTCCCTGAAATGCCCTCATCCGCGAAAATCCCTGCCATGGTCCATTCAGGATTGGTCATGATTTTTTCAGTGTAATACGCCACCTGCGCCTCATAGCTGGTGAGCTGTTCCTCCTGATCGGTGGAGACCCTGCAGTATGCCGCAACACGAAGCTGGCGAGTAATAGTCTTGTTCTGATTCGCCAAGTGGTTGGCAGGGATAACGATAATCTGCATTTGTTGTGGTTGTGAAACGCTTTGTGTTGTCATCATAGTGTGGTACTCCTTTCCGGTTTATTAAGGTGTTGTCCGTTTTTTAACATCAGGGATACTGCTCCATCAGGCTGGACAATGACCGCATCCACGGCGCACTCGAACAGATCCGTGTCGAATGGCATCGATGGTTCATGGCTTTTAAATGCTGCCCGCAGCTCCCGTGCCTTTATCGGCAGGCGGCCGTCGGAGCAGATTGCGTATTGGGCGGCCGCGCGGGCCATGATCAGGATCTTGATATATTCCTCGTCACAGTCCGTTTTGTCCAACTCACGGTTGATTTCGTTAGTCAGCCTTGTGACTTCGAGATCGTGGGGGTGGGTTTCCACGGATGGTATTTCAATGTTTGCGGGGGTTGTTATTGCATAGTTCAACAGGTCGGTGACCTGTTCGGTCAGCAGGGTATCGGTTATTTTTACTGTAGTGGAGCATTCGGAATTTCTGCATCTCCATTTTTCACCGACTCTGCTGTCCAGAATTCTTTCGTAATGGCTCCCGCATTCGCCGCAGATTACTTTTCCTTTCAGTGCGATAACCTCCGGGACGGTGCGGATATCCCTGCGGGTATATTTTTCTCGTTGGAGCAGAGCAGATTGCTGGAATTCGTTCTCCGTGATCAACATGGGGTATGCGTCCTGTCCGAGGTATTTGCGGTTCTGCAATATGCGTCCCACCATGTTCTTGTTCCAGCGGGAGGCGCCCTCACTGTATGGGCAGCCCGCCTTTTCCAGCTCGGCGGCGATCTGGCTGTAGGACTCGCCAGCTATATATTGGCGGAAGACCATCCTCACCATTTCCGCTTCCAACTCATGTGGTGTGACGGTTCCGCAAGTGAGCTGGTAGCCGAACGCGATGTATCGGTTTTTCATATCAGCGCACCGTCCTTTCGATGGTTTCCGCAAGTTCCAACCCGTTTATCAGCCTAAATTTCAGCCGTTCTCCGGACTCGGCGGTGACCCGCTCCACAAGGCTGTCAAAAAGCGTTTCGTCAAAGCGGCTCAGGTGCTCGGGGCTGTCTTCCAGTAATTCGATCAGGTTTTTGGTGTCGGTGATGGTACTGTCATCCTCGTCCTGTTCCATCAGCCTGTTCTTTTCGGTTTTCAGGTTGCGGATTTTTCTGCCCAGCTCGTCGGTTTGAGATATAAAAAGAGCAGAATCGATGATGCCTTTGGACTTCAGTCCGTTCAGCACCTGATTCCGCTCAGTGAGTTCCGCAATCTGACGGTTCAGCTCGACCACCTGCAGATTGCTCAGATTTCGATGGCGTTTGAGCGCCTGCAATTGATCCAGCATGGGGGACAAGATGGTGTCATAATTCAGTTTTAGCTTGTGGTACATCCGAAAGAACGCCTTATAGATCTCCGGTTCGGGTATTTGGGGGACCGGGCAGTTGGCTTTTTTGTTGTTGCGGTTATGGCATACCCAATACGTTTTCCCGCCGCAGATCTTCCTTTTGAACGCCGAGCCGCACTCCCCGCAGTAAATCCTTTTGCTCAGCGGATACTCCGAGCGTTTTGACATGGATGGAAGGACCCTGCTTCGGTTCAGTTCCTGCGCCCGTTCAAAAATTTCGCGGGTGATGATGGCGGGGTGCGAGTATTTTATGTAGTATTTGTCCTTTTCACCATTGTTGCGCTTTTTTTGAAACGGCAGGACGTCGGTGGTGTACCGTTTTTGCAGAAGTGCGTCACCTATGTACCGCTCATTCTTCAAGATATAGTCGATGGAGTTGTACCGCCATTTGGTTTTTCCGTCTCTTGTGGAAAGACCCCGCGCGGTCAGCTCGGCGGCAATCTCATCCTTGCTCCTACCATTCAAATAGCTATCAAAGATGTACTGGACGATTTCTGCTTCCTGCTCGTCGATCCGGAGGGTTCCGTCGACCAGCAGATATCCGAAGGGAGCTTTGCAAGTGATGAATTTTCCTTTTTCCATGCGGTGCTGATAACTCCAGCGCATGTTGGTGGATATGGTCATGGATTCCTGCTGTGCGTTTCCGGAGAAAAAGGTCAGGAGCATTTCGTCGGTGATTTCAGCCGTATCGAGGTGTTCCTTTTCGAAGTAAATGGTCACGCCGATGACTTTCAGTTCTCTGATGATTTGCAGACATTCCCTGGTGTTTCGGGAAAAGCGGGAGATGGACTTGGTCAGAATGCGGTCAATTTTACCTTTGCGGCAATCCCGGATCATCCGCATAAAATCATTCCTCTTGTCCATCCGCAGTCCGGTGATGCCCTCGTCAGCGTAAATGTCGACAAACTCCCATCCCTCGTTTTCACTGATGAGCGCGGTGTAATAGCTCACCTGCGCCGCGAAGGAGTTCAACTGGTCGTCGGAGTCGCTGCTGACACGGGCGTAAGCCGCGGTGCGAAGCTTGTTGCTTCTTACCTGCATAATCGGGTCTATGACGATAACCTGCGGGTTTGCCGGTTTGAGCGTTCTCGCTGAAGTTCCGGCAACAATATTTTGGCTTGTTATCACGGCTTTTCGCCTCCTTTCTTTGTTTATCAGCAACATACATTACCACACAATCGTTTCAATAGCTATCCCCAAAAGCACTAAACAACCAGAATGGATACCTCAAGCTGCCCGGCAATGCGCGCAGTGGTTTTCCTGCTATCCTCGGCGGTAATCTTGCCGACGGAAACAAGCCAGTTCAGGGCGTTCACGATGGCGATATAGTCGGCTTTTGCGGTAATTTCATCAGTGGTTTCTTTCATACAAGCATCCTCCTATTCCAGATTCATGGCGTTAAATCCGTCGTACAGTTCTGTAAGCTGGGGAATCCTGATTTCTCCCTCCAGCGGGGAGTATAGCCAGATGCCAAGCTGGTCGAAGCCTCCGAGAAGCTCCAGCGTTTTTGCGGTATCCCGCCCCAGACGGTCGAGCTTTTTCACCAGCAGCACATCAAATTCGTTGTTCCCAGCGGCCTTCAGGACTTCCTTCAGGCCAGCGCGATCAAAATTCAAGCCGCTGCCGATATCTTCGGAGGACCCGACCACCACAAAACTCATCTGCTCTGCGTAATCTTTAAGCTCTTTTTTCTGGCCTTTTAAGGCGCCGTGGGTATCCTCCGGAGCATCAATCCGGCAATAGGTCCAGGCGCGTTTTTTCTGTTCCATATTTCAAACCTCCATTTGCTGAATTTGTTTAATCTCACATGGACACGGCAGGGTATAACAGCCCTGCCGCGTAGTATCTGAGATCAAAACTGATCCGTTTGTTCTTCATTTGATAATAGTTGCCATGCTTCTATTCGACACTACTCCCCGAAGCACAGAAAGCTTTGCGGCTCTTAAGGCGACAGCATAAACGGTTTGCTGGTCAAACAAACACCATAGGAATTTCACCTCTCCCAGGATCTCTGCGAGTTGTCCCCCTTGCGTGATCCCGCTTTCAGGCGGGGCTGGGGCTGGACAAAAGTAGCGTTAGCACTGTCCGTTTCATTGCGATACAGCCCACCACAGGCTGTTTTATGACCGGGCCTTGCCGCTCGTCGCCTTCGATGCTATCGGTTCGACGGATGTCTGTCACCCATCCGCAGGTAGTCCTGGCGCGCTCGTCAATGTCGCTGCCGCTCATCACGGCCGGACAGATCATGTACTTATGCTGCCGGATATGAAATTTTCAAGGAACAATGAGGAGAATAGAGAAACCCCCTCACTAACTTCCACGTTGAGTGAGGGGGTTGAGCGGAAAAACTTTTACTTTTCCATAAGTTTTTTTAACTTTTCCAGAATTTTTATCTTTCGGTCGTGAATCGTCCTTTGCGGTATACCAGTTTCTTTGGATAGCTGATGCTCGCTTTTCCCCTTAAAAAACAGATCGGTGATCAGATCCTGTTCCTCCGGAGTGAGCTGGCTGAGGCAGACCAGCATTTTCTCGATCATCACCGCCTTAATTGCGGTATCATCTACGCCCTCGCCATCAATGGCAAATTGCCTGTTTTCTTCCAATAACCGGTCATACGAGTCTTCCCGGCTGGGGAGATATGTAACGGTTCTGCTGGCATAATCGATTCTACACCGTTCAACTTTAATGTCATACTGCTGGTACTCCATCTTACGGTCGCTTTTTTCCAATACCTCTATAATTTCATTGCTTAATCCGGGATATTTTTCCCGGTAATTCGTCTTTTTCTGATACTTAGCCATAGGGCTTGTCCTCCATTTCGTGTTTGTTGAAATCCAGAAATGAAGAACAAGCGGAGGAGACCGGCATCTTAGAGCGGTTCTGTGCAACAAAAAAAGAGCGTACTTTCGGACGCGATAGTCCGTTTGTACGCTCTTGTAAATTATTTCATGTTTTACCTGTTCTGATGGTTCATGTTCATGACCGCACTGCTCCGGTAAACAGAACAGGCTTTTTTTGAAAGGTTACCGATTACAGCGGTACATAAAATGATGTCCGCTTCATCACGCCTGGCCGCTACCCGGTAGCGGCTGGTCATTCCTTATGACATACTGTATACGCATAAAAATACCCTCCAAACCTGCAAGTCTGGAGGGCTTATATGGTATCCGTTCAGGTATGGGAAAAAACCCGCCAAACTCACGTTTTTTTTGTTGGGCGGGTAGCGCCATATCCTGTTTCGACTTCTATGTAAGCCGCATAAATGTGGCTTTTTATACTAATGTGTTTATCCCTTCTTGCTTATTTGGTTCTGTTTCATCGTTTTATCATTCAATAGGAATTGTAAAATGGAGCTTAACGACTTCAGCAAACTTGAAAGCATCTTAAAGACCGCCCGAAAATCAAAGGGAATTACAGAAGAGCAATTAGCTGTAACCATGAAGATATTGCCTCGCTATCTTATGTCAATTGAGAAAGAAAAAAGAAACCATGTTACGATGTTCAATTGACAACAGGAAATTTTGCAGGGTTTATACTAAAAATAAAACCTACCGCAAAAGGGCAGGTTTAGTACGCAATTTAACTTGGCGGCAAGGCTGTCATCATGCGTTCGCACCTTAGACCCTATTGCTTTGCGTCCTTGCCTTTCGGCAAGTTTGCCCTTGTCATAATTATTCATCTATTCTTTAATATGAGTTATGCATTGGCTAAACATTATTTTGATATGCTCGTCGACTAATGAATAGTAAGCAATCTTGCCATCACGTCTATATTTAATCAAACGAGTTTGGCGCAGAGATTTCAGATGATGGGAAATTGCAGGCTGAGACATCTTTAACAGAGCTGCAATATCGCATACGCACATCTCGGACAACAGAAGAGCATTGATAATTTTCAAACGCGTAGGATCGCTTAATACCTTAAATATCGCAGCCATATCAAATAGACTTTCATCATCAGTTATTTCTTTTTTTACTTTTTCTAATATATCTTCATGGATAATGGTAACATTACATAATGCATTTTCCTTCTTATCGATTGACATAATATCTCTCCTTGTATAAATGATTAAGCAATAGCTTAATTATAATAATAACATCTTCTTAGTATGCTGACAATACAAGAACAAACAATGTCAATTCAGATCACGTTTTATAAATATCTCTCATCGAAGAGCCAATTTTCCAGTTACCCTTATGAATAACGCTTGTTGCCGAGATAAAATATAGTGAACAGCCCCGGTCCGCAATGTGCGCCGATAACGGCACCAAGGCTCATAATCGTCACTTTCGATACAGTCGGGAAGGCTTTAAGTACATTTTTCCGCATAAATTCCGCATCCTCCATGCAGTCCGCATGAAGGATGAATACCTCTTTGCCGTTCGGCTCGGTAAAATCCTCTTTCATCCTGGCAAGGATGTTGAGCAGGGCTTTTTTTCTGCCGCGGACTTTGGAAGCTACAACAAGTTTGCCTTCGTCTGATACATAGAGAACAGGCTTTATGGAAAGGAGCGACCCCACCAGAGCGGCAGAATTGGAAACACGTCCCCCGTGTTTGAGGTAGTTTAGATTATCAACCGTAAACCAGTGAATGATTTTGAGTTTGTTGGTTTCCGCCCATTCGATTGTCTCGTCGAAACTCCTGCCGGCGTCCCGAAGCCTGACCATGTAGTACAACAGCATCCCAAGGCCCCCGGATACACAGAGGGTATCCATCAGGTAAAAGCGTTGATTCGGATACTCTTCCCGGATCTGAGTGGCTGTTTCCTCTGCACTGATAAAGGAATGGGATATCTGGCGGGTCATGTCCAAAAAAATCACATTTTTTCCTGTATCCATGAGTCCCTTGAAAAACTCATGGTATGTATAAGTGTTGATCATGGAAGTAGCCGCCATCGCTCCTTTACGCATCGCCATGTAGGTGGCCGCTCTCGTCTCTTCCCGGCAATCATCGGCGTATAACTTATTAGCAATGGTATAGGAGTAGCTGATAAGCGGGATATCATGTTCTTTAAAATATTTTGCTGGGAGATCCGTAGTTGAAGCAGCTGCAATTATGTAATCCGCCATTTTTTCGCCTCCTGACATAGCCGGGTGGAATCATAAAGATATTTTCTTGATATCAAGATAAATTTATTCGTGCGGTGCAGCCCATAATTTATCAGCCACCGGCTTCCACTTCTCAGCGGCCGGAATCGTTTTCGCTGTCAATTCTTCGACCGTTTCGCTGTCTTCAAGTTGGGTGGAATGAGCCTTTGACCTGTTGACCATTTCTCGGATTATTTCAGGATTGTCAAACATCGGACAGGGACGCAGATGGTTTTCGTTGAAAGGCTGATTTTTACGGTATTCCTGAAACAGCGGGGAACGCAGCGCATCAATCAGGTCTACATCCTTGATGTTTACATTGGAATAGTGGATGAAGGCACATGGCTCCACATCGCCGTTGGAATTGATGTGCATGTAGTTCCGCCCGCCGGCAATGCAGCCTTTTACATATTCCCCGTCGTTCCAGAAATCCATGATAAAGCATGGCTTGTCCGTACGGAATTTTCGAATCTGATGGTACATATATTCGCGCTGCTCCGGCGTTGCAATCAGGTCTGTCACGGCATCCTTGCCGACTGGGATATAGGTAAAGTACCAGCCGAATTTGCATCCCTTTGCAATCATATCGTCCACCCATTTTTCACTGCCGACAACATCTGTGTTCTTGCTGTGATAGCAGGTGGAGAAGCCGAAGATGATGCCGTGCTTCTGCAGAATATCCATGGCATCCATTACTTTTCGATAGGTGCCCTTACCGCGGCGCATGTCGGTTTCTTCCTCATATCCTTCAACGCTGACGGCAAACGCCAAATTCCCCAGCCGTTCGACTTCGGAGGCAAACACCTCGTCAATCAGTGTGGCGTTGGTGAAGGAGAGGAACATACAGTCGTCGTTTTCCTCCGCCAACCTGAGAATTTCATCCTTGCGGACGGTCGGTTCGCCGCCCGAGAGTATGTACATATAAATGCCAAGTTCCTTGCCCTGCCGGATTATTTTCTGCATCACCGAATAGTCAAGCGAAATCCCTTTTCCGTATTCCGCCGCCCAGCAGCCGGTACAGTGAAGATTGCAGGCGGCAGTGGGGTCGAACAGAATAGCCCATGGCACGTTGCATTCGTACTTTTCCTTGCTTTTATCAATAATCGCATTTCCCACCATCCCGGCATTGACCATGAAGTTAATCAGAAATTTTTTCTGTGTGGTCGGATTCAACTCATTGAAACACCGCTGGATCAGCTGATTCCAGTTATTGGTCGGGTCTTTAGCGATCTCCCGGAACATCTGCGCTGTCTTTTTGTAATCCGCCTTCATGATTTTTTCAGCCCAGTCGATCATCTTGGGCAGATTTTTCATAGGATCTTGAGCCATGTAGGTATAGGCCTCATTTATAAGCGCCGAGCCAATCAATTGTTTCGCATTTTTCATTTTCCCTCACTAACCCTTCTTTAAATTATAAAGTCTCTCGGTTGAAACACTTGCTAAAGTGCAAATAAATTTATAAATTTTTCATATTCATTGCCCGCATTGCATTTAAAACTGCTAATATAGCAACTCCCATGTCTGCAAACACCGCTTCCCACATTGAAGCCACACCTAATGCTCCTAATACAAGGAATACAGCTTTAACTCCTAATGCAAACACGATATTCTGAGTGACAATGCTCCTGGTTCTTTTTGCGATTTTAATAGCGGATGCTATCTTAGATGGCTCATCAGTCATGATTACAACATCTGCAGCCTCTATCGCGGCATCCGAACCTAAGCCTCCCATAGCCATACCTATGTCGGCTCTTGCGAGTACCGGTGCATCGTTTATTCCGTCACCGACAAATACAATCTTTCCATTATGGGACTTTTTGGCCTCCAGGGATTCAATTTTTTCTACCTTATCAGCGGGTAACAATTCGGAATAAACCTCATCCAAACCCAGCTTCTTGCCAATTTTATCCGCTACTTTTTTCAAGTCCCCGGTAAGCATAACAGTTTTCCCAACACCAAGAGCTTTCAACTCTTTAATTGCTTTTGCCGAATCTTCTTTCACTTCATCTGAAATCACGATACTGCCGGCATATTTTTTATCTATTGCAACATGTACTACAGTACCTAAAGTATCAACATCATTGTATTTAATATTTTCGCTGACCATTAATCTGGTATTACCAGCAAGTACTTCTTTCCCATTGACATTAACCTTGATACCGTGTCCCGCAATTTCCTGATAGTCTTCAATTCGATTTTTATCAATTTCTGCACTGTAAGCACTAATAATTGAGAGTGCAATCGGGTGGTTTGAAAAGCTTTCTGCATAAGCTGCGTATTCTATTAGCTCTTTATCTGTATATCCATTTTGAGGATTTGTTTCTGTAACTTTGAACACACCTTTAGTTAAGGTACCTGTCTTATCAAAAACAACAGCTTCAACATTGTTCAATGCTTCAAGATAGTTGCCGCCTTTTACTAATATTCCTCTTTTTGAAGCTCCTCCGATACCCCCAATGAATCCTAATGGTATTGAAAGTACTAATGCACACGGACAGGATACTACTAAGAATACTAAAGCTCTATAAATCCAATCAGAAAAGGATGCTCCTGGAATAACCAAAGGTGGTATTACTGCAAGTGCTAAGGCTCCAAATACAACAACCGGAGTATAGTAACGTGCAAATTTTGTTATGAATTTTTCAGTCGGAGCTTTCTTACTGCTGGCGTTCTGTACCAAATCCAAAACTTTTGAAACCGTAGATTCTCCAAATTCTTTTGTAACTTCAATAGTCAAAACACCATTCTTGTTTATAAATCCGCTCAAAGCATCACTTCCAGGTTCCAGTTCACGAGGAACGGATTCACCGGTTAATGCTGCTGTATCAACCATTGAAGTTCCTTCTATAACCTTGCCGTCCAGAGGAACTTTTTCTCCAGGTTTGACAACAATGGTATCGCCAATATTTACATCTTCAGGAGATACCTTTTCAATTTCTTCACCAACCTTTAAGTTTGCATAGTCAGGTCTTATATCCATTAATGCACTGATTGACTTTCTGGAATGGTCTACGGCCATATCCTCAAACAATTCACCTAATAGATAGAACAACATAACAGCTACACCTTCTGGATACTCTCCAACGAAGAAAGCACCAATAGTAGCTACGCTCATAAGAAAGTGCTCACTAAACACCTGACCTCGAGCGATTCCCTTTACTGCACTTAAGACAACTTTTGTGCCAACTATGATATAGCTTATGATAAATATAGTTAGTTCCAGCCAATTCGGAAACTTAAAGATCAATCCCAGTGCAAATAAAGCACCACCAATAACAAGTTTTATTATTTCTTTTTTGCGGTTGTCACCATCTTCATCTTCTTCATCATTTTCTTTTATTTCAGCTTTTGAAGAATTTGCCTCAAAAGTAACCTTAACATTGGGCTCAATCCTTTTTACTATACCTTCAATCTTTTCTCTTAATTCTGAGGTGCTGACACTATCATCAGCTTCCATGGTAAGTTTCTTGGAAACAAAATCTACTGAAGCAAACCTAACTCCTTCCAAATTCTTTACTTCCGCTTCAATTTTCGCCGCACAATTAGCACAGTCAAGTCCATTAAGCATTATCGCGCTTTTATTGCCTTTATTTTTATTTGGATCGACTACCTTGACATCCGGCTCAATTTTTTTTACTATGGCAGTTATTTCACCAAGGATTCTATTTAAATCCTTTTTATCGGCAGCTTCAATTGCCAATTTTTTAGAAACAAAATCAACTGTTGCATCGTTGACTCCTTGAATGTCTTTAATCTGTGTTTCAATCTTAGCAGCGCAGTTAGCACAGTCAAGGTCTTCAAGCATCAATATTTTTTTAACACCTTTACTATCAGTTCGTTCTTTTACTGCCACATCCGGTTCATGCTTATGTACTATCGACTTAATTTGTTCGAGTACATTCGCATATTCCTCTGTGGATTCAATTTCTAAAGTTAATGTCTTGTTCATGAAATTCATATATGCCTTGACTCCATTTAGTCCATTAACTTCATCTTCAATTTTGGCAGCACAATTGGCGCAGTCCAAACCTTCTAACAAAAGCTCTTTCTTTAACATTCTGATCCTCCTACTCTATATAACGAATAAACGATTGCTTAATCGTTATATTATCACTTCCATATCTTGTTGTCAATACAAAAAACAAAAAATATTGTGCGTCCTTATTGCTTTACGTCATGTTCTCACGCCTGAACTTCCACTGTAAAGTTTGGATATTCTGCCCAGAACTGTATTGAACTCAGTATAAACAGTGAAGTAAAGACAAGCGAGTAATTGTCGACAAATTAATTCATATATATAATCACTGTCAGTGCGTTCCTATTTTCACGCCTCCACTGTAAAATTTGATAGGAGGTGAACTGACAGTGGAGGAATTACTGAACACGTTTGGCGAGACGATAAAAGACGCCCGGCAGGCTGCCAATCTGACACAGGAAGAACTTGCCGAGCAGGCCGGGATCACGACAAGATACATAATGGCCATTGAGAATGAAAACAAACAGCCAAGCATGAAAGTTCTGTTTAAGCTCATTCGAGCTTTGAAAATATCCGCGGATACGATCTTTTATCCTGAAATTCAACATGCAGACAAGAAAAAAGAACACCTAATCCACATGATCCACCTGTGCGATGAACGGGATCTGCAGGTAGCCGCGGCGACCATCAAGGCGTTACTGGATACAAAATAAGCAAAGAACCATCTTCTTTTTGGGAAGATGGTTCTTTATCTTAGAGTAAATTGTTCTTTTTTCTGATGTTAAACTCTTTTAGAGTGGGTTCTTCACTGCATGGCTCATCATGAACCGTACCATAGTTCACCAAATAAACAGACCTTTCCCTTGGCGGGACGATCATATTTTTTCATAACTAACTGGTATCCACTTCTATCAGATAAAACATATTACTGCTCTTGCCGCCATTTTCACGCCATCTTTGGTCCTTTCGAATAAGGCTGCTTTTCTCAAGGTCGGCAAGAGCACGCTTTACCGTACTCCTTGACAACTTCAGTTCCCTGGCGATGGTACCAATCGCCGGGTAGCATTTGCCGTCCTTATTGCATCGGTCGCGCAGATACATGTATACGGTCACCGCCCGGTGTGGCAGTTCGGAGGAATACAGGGATGTAAAGTAACCCATAGCTTCACCTCCTATTCAATCCGAACAGGTACTTTTGTATGAACCGCGGGTTCAGGCTGTTGGGCTGGCACGTGCTGCATACCTCCCGGCGACGCCTCTGTCCCAGCTTCCTCCGGAGCTTCCTCGCAGGCGGCGTTTCTGCGGATAATTTCCGCTTCCAGCTCATGCCTGTCGGCATACTCTACCTTTCGGGCCGACTTTTCCGCAATTTCATACGGTTTGCCGAAGGTGATGCCCCATTCGAGGAACAGCTTCAGACGTGTACGCATGGGATAAGCGCCTGTCTTGGTCACGATAAAGTGGCCTTTGGGCATGGACTTCAGTTCGTCGGGAGTCATCAATGGCCGCTCAATCATCTGCAGGGACTGGCTGGGGTCATTCTTCCCTCGGCTGATGGAACCGCTCATGACTGTCTTATTGCCCAAGGCCTTCGACAGGATTTGCGCGGATTCGCTGTTGGGGGCAAAACCGCCGAAAACCGTGTCCTGGCAGTTGTCAACGATGATGGCAGAACCCTCCCGGCCATAATTTTTTTCCAGCTGAGCGAAGCTCTGGATAATGGCAACAATAGACACGCGGCGAGAACGAGAGGATGAGAACATCATCTCCGCCGACTCAATCTTGGGGATGGTGCCTATCTCGTCGAGGAACATCATGACACGGTTCGGCAGCTTGCCGCCGTATTCGTCTGCCACGGAAAGGATCTCCCGGTAGAGCTGCTGGACGATCAGCGAGATAATGAAATACTTGGTGTTATCTTCCTCGGGCATGACGAGAAAGATCGCGCTTTTTTCGGTGCAGAATTTTTCCGCGTCGATGGCAGTATCAAAACACAGCACCTGCTCCAGCTCGGAATCCAGAAAAGCGTTGAGCCGGGAGAGCGCCGTGGAGAGGACGCTCTGCATGGCCTGTTCTGCGGTATTGAGCGCCGCTCCCGCGAACCATTTGGTTTTATGCTCGTCCGGCAGATGCGCCAGAAGAAGCTGGAAGAGCGTCCGTCCCTTCACGCCGCTGGGCGCCAGCAGATCCTGAATGAGCTTAAACACCGATACGATATGGCGCTTTTTCGGCTTACAGTATTCCGCGATGAGCAGGATAACGGAAGTCAGAAGCCCCTCCGCCGCGTCGTAGAAAAAGGCGTTCTGCCCGGCTGACGCAATGTCAAAGCCCCCGGAATTTATGATGGTCTTGGCCGTGATCTTGGCATACTTTTCCGCCCTGGCCTTGTACGCCAGATTCTCCGGATTGGCAAGATACAAGTCCATGTACCGGTTAACCAGGTGAAGCAGGTTGTTGCCGTCTGAGCGGGTGGGGTTTCTTAAGTCGATAACCGCCACATGGTAACCATAATAATCCTTTGCGATTCCAGCATAATTGCGATAGAGGTCGCCTTTGGTGTCGGTGGTGATAAAAGACATGCCGCTGGCGCAGGCGTATTCCAGGTTCGGATAGAGGAAATTCGCGGTCTTGCCGACGCCCGCGGCGCCGATCATCAGGCAGTGGATGTCATCGTCATCCACCAGCGCGTAACCATGGGGAGCCGTCTTGTCAAACAGAGAGGCTCTCCGCCAGCCGATGATCAGCCCCTGCGCTTTGGGCAGATTTTCTCCCTTTCTCCATATTTCAGGTTCGTACCGGATTTCCGTGTACGTTTTTTTGATCTCCTGCTTGGTTGCCCAGCGGGCTGTTCCATGCTGGCCGTCGCCCACGGTTCTGCTTTTTATTCCGTTCAGTGTATAATAATGGGCCAGCAAGGATAAAAAGCCGATGACGCCGAACATGGTCAGCGCTACGGCGATCAGGGTGATGATTTGGGATGCTTGCATTTCGCTCCCTCCTTTACATCGTCATGATAAAATTTTCAGTTTGTTCCTGTTCGGGCAGCATAGGCGCCATTTCAAGCTCAACAAACATCCGGGTCTTGACACAGTCAAGGGCAAGGCGAAGATACGACTGGCAAAGCCGCCGCTGATCTTCCTCGCCCCGAATGCCGGGGGTGCAGATTTGCCGGTCAATGTCCGCCAAGTCCCGCCGGATATCTTCCGACCGGGAGCGCAGCCAGCCTTTGTCCTCATGGAGACGGTAGCTGGCCTGAAGTCTGCTCACGAGCTGCTCCGTGGTCACGGGCCGCTCCATCTGCCGGCATAAATCCTTAATGGACAGCAGGGAACCCGCCGCCAGGCATTCCAGACGATTACCGACTATGTCCGTGTTCTCCGGCAAAACCTTTCCGGATGCCAGAAGCGGTTCCAGATTCTTGCCGCAGTCAGTCAGAAAAGAGCGGATATTCTTTTCCGGCGCGAGAGCTTCGCACAGGCCGGACAGTCCGGCGCATACCCGCGGCAGAAGCTCCAGCTTCGGATGCTCCACGGCGGGAATTGGGATGACACCGTGCATGGCCTTCAAGTCCTCGTTCCAATCCTTGTATTTCGACTGCAGGACCGAGATCCCCATGTACGCGGGGTCGTAATAGCCATGCTGAGCCAGAATGTCTTTCAATCGTCCGGTAATTGAAGTATTCGTTTAGAGCAAAGCGGCAGGCATAAAAATGCCTGCCGCCCGTTCACTTTGAGGGTTGCGAATGAAACGACCTTACGATATTCGATGCTCGTCAGGAGTTTCCTGTGAAGTCATCTTCATACATGGAGCCGTTAATTGTGATTGCAATGCTTTTTGTATCTGTCAGGTAAACATTGTAACCAGCAAGCGCCGTGGCCTGCGGGTCTAACGCTTTGATGTTAAAGGTGATCGTATAGGTTCCGTCTTTGGTTTCCACGGGGATGTAGATTTTTCTGGCTCCCGCTACGCTTGAGCTGTTGACGGGGAACTGCCATGTGCCGCCGACATTTTCAAGCGAGACGGTCTTGGCCGAAGTGAAGTCATAGCTGGCCGTTACCGTCGTTCCGCTGACGTAGGAGGCTGTGACGGGCAGGTTTACCATTATCCCGTATCCGGATTTGGTTACGCCCGATTTAAGTGTCCCGGAACCGCCGTCGCCAAGCGTGACGCCGCCCACGTTGAGGGACGCAGCGGACGTGAAGGTTGCGCTGATACTATGGGAAGATGAAACGCCGCTGAAAATATAAGTGGATGACGCGCCTACTGACGAACCATCCACTCTAACGTCTGAAATTGTATAACCGGAGTTTGCCGTGATAGTGAAAGTCATGCTGTTGCCCTCGGTGACCGAGATTGAACCGCTTGGGCTGATGCTGCCGCCCGTTCCTTCTGTGGCTGTTATGGTGTAGGTAGCGGGGGTGTAGGAATAATCATCGTCGCCGCCACTGTAACCGCCTCCGCTATCGTCGTCACCCCACGGGTGATATTCCGAGCCGTCATCGCCGCCGGAATACTGTTCGGTGGAACGTTCGTTTTCGGCGGCTTGGTGAGCGTCAGCCATTCCTTGTTCATCTCCGGCATTGTAAGCGTCCCACCAGTCATCGGTCGCATCTTGAATAGCGTGCTGTTGTTCGTCTGTTAAGTATTGTTCGTCATAATCAGATACTACAGCAAGTGCTGGTGTACCAAGCGATACCACCAGCACCAGCATAAGTATTACCGACAGAAGTCGGAATTGATTTTTTTTCATAGATTTCCTCCTTTAGTGTAGAGCAGTCATACTGCTCCAATGCACATTGCTTGTGAATGTGTTTACATAGACTTCAACATCAACATCGCAGGTTTCACCGGCTTTGGGGTCAGTTATAAAGTCGTAGTTTTGCTTAATCCAAGTGAGATTCGCGTTTTCAGGGATTTCTACTGTCAACACCCCCCGGACATAAGTACCCGCAGCATTGGAGTGGCGGGAGGAGTAGACACAGGACAGGTCAGTTTTCAGCGAGATATTTACCTTCCCAGCGCTGTTTATTTCATCCTCAACGCCACGCGCTTCGGCAAGAATCAGATTTGCAAAGTCAATGTCCGGCTGTGTTCCGAAAGTATACGTTAATACGGAGACCACCCCGATGTAGTCAGTTGGTGTCCGGGCCGGCTGTGTTAGAACTTCAATTCCATTAGGATTACGAAGCTTCCACTCGTTGGCGTTCTCAAAACCAAAGGTCCCGGTAAAATATGCGATTTCCGGATGACGTGCTTCCTGATCTTCATCCGTACTGGTAGATTCATACCCTGTCTCTGCACAATGTTCCTCCCATGTCATGTCGTAGTAGCTGTGGAGCCGGGTGATTTCCTCCGGGGTCAGTACATCGCGGTAAATCTGGACGGTGGATAACAGATCGGAATAGCCTACCCATGCGTCTAACGATTCGGCCACATAACGAATGGGCACGTAAGTCCGTTCCTCCCGGATAATCGCCGCCGTGTCCATTTTGACTGTGCTTGTACTGCCGTCCTTTGTTATCGTGATCGTATTACTGCCAATCGGCACCATGATCGTATTCTCAGTATTATTCCGTTCGGAAAAGCCGAAGTCTGCACTTCGGTCTTCCAGAAGTCTTGACCTCGGTTTTTTCGAGGTCTGCACTTCGGTTTTTCCGGAGTCTTGATTTCGGTTTTCACGAGGTCTTGACTTCGGTTTTTCCGAAGTCTTGACTTCGGTATTCAACACGAAGCGTTTGACATATATTTTCGCCGGTCGGCCCTGCCCCTGCCTGATCCTCTCGATAAGGCCGATGCCTTTTCCTTCATCCAGTTCGGCAAAGAGCTTTACGGCCTTGTCGGTCTTACAACAGAGCTGTTCCTGCGCCTCATCGAGCGTGTAATAGATATAGACGCGGTTTTCTTCATCCATCCAGCCATTTTTATATGAAAGGCTCATGCGGTCGAGCATGAGACCGTACAACAGTTTTGCATCGGTAGACAACGCCTTGAAGTGCGGATCGGTAATCAGGATTTTGGGGATGCGGTAAAAGCTGTATTGCTCCGATTCTATGCCATAGTAATACTGAAACGATATTACATTACTCGTGCTCACCACCTCCTTCCGGGCAAAAAGAAAAGGCGATCTGTTTTTTCAGAACGCCTTTCAAAATCGCTATGCAGTTTTCTACTGATCTTCCCGTGAATCCTCAAAATCTGCGACGACTTCACGCAGGTAAAGATTCAACGCCGGCTTGTTTGCGGGTAGTTGCAGGAACAGGCGGGGAGGCTCCATTTCAACGGCATCAAACAGATAAAGGAGGAAGAAATAGATACCCATGTAGTCCTCATCCTGGAGCATTGCTTTCATGCAAAGAAGGAGGGGTTCTGTTTCCACATCCTCGGAAATGAGAGTGTCAACGAGTTTCCCGACATATTCGCCGGCGAGCATACTGACGAGCAAATCATTGACTTCTCCATTTGGGGCACATAATCCGTTTGCTGCTAACATCTCTAAATCGTGGGGCCGTTCCGGTTCAATTGCTTTCTGTAAGAGTTCGATTTTTCCCCAATCCATAATGTCACTTCCTTTATGTAAATTTTTATATGTGTTTATGTCTCTTTACGGGATGGGTGCTAACAAAAAGCTAACATTTGGGTCGTATGGGGTTGTTTTTTACCCCCATATTTTGTAATCTCAGATCAGCGGCTTATGGGCTTGTGTTAGCGTGTTTCTCTCAAAATTCGCGCTAACAATGCCGTTTGTGCTAACAAATCAGACGCGGAAAAGAGCTGAAAAGTAAATAGCCCGTGATATGGGAAAGTCCCGAAAACCATTGATAAGTCAAGGTTTTCGGGACTTTTGGCGGAGAGAGAGGGATTCGAACCCTCGGTACCTTTAAGGGGTACACACGATTTCCAATCGTGCGCCTTAGACCAGCTCAGCCATCTCTCCAGATGTGCTTTGTCCAAAAAGTCGATATAAAATTGTCGGTGAAAGATGGAATGGCGTTCGATTTCCAATCGTGCGCGCTCGACCAAACTACGCGACTTCTCCACGTTTTGCTCTGCAAAGTACGCTATTTTTTTGTCGCCAAACACAGCTTTTTTATTATAATTTAGATTATTCTCATTGTCAAGTGCAACATAAAAAGTTTTCTTCCGGAAACATGTACTTAGCTATTTTCAGCAGTTATCAAATAAAATAAAATTATGTTGTATTAGTTATTGTATTTGCTGTATAATATGCTTTGCGTTTACAAATTGAAGCCCTGTGTTTTTCGCATTTGATACCTGCAGACGGAATATAATACGTTTAACGGAAAAATGAGGTACATAATGAAACGGATTCCAAAGAGCTTTTTCAGGGATTATTTGCTGATGTCGATAGCATTTGTCTTGCTCGGTACCGTGTTCCTTGTATTTCCGCGCGCTTCGGTAAAAATTATCTGCGATATCTTCGGCGCCTTTCTCTGTCTCATAGGCCTTATACGCGTAATTGATTATTTCATAACCCAGGTCTCGCTTAACGAGTACAGACTTGGTCTGGTCATCGGTCTGATAGCCATAGGCGCCGGTGTATTTATTTTTATCCGTCCGGAGCTTCTCGCCGGCGTGCTTCCCACCGTTTTCGGCGTCGTCGTGCTTCTGGACAGCCTTGTTAAGCTTCAGAATACACTCGATATGGCAAGACTCCACGATAGAAAATGGCTGCTTACTCTGATTATGACGCTTGTTACCGCCGCGCTGGGCGTAGTGCTGCTGCTGGAACCCTTCAAAGCGTCCGAGGCTGTCATACTGTGTCTTGGAATATCACTTATTCTGAACGGCGCTATGGACACTGCGGCTCTTCTTGTCCTTTACGGCCTGATGATGAAAACACGTAACGCGGTTACTGAATCAAAAGCTGAGGAAGACGAGTTCGATTGATCGGAATTAACGAAATCTATTCGGATTTTCAGGTGAAAAAGTGGAGCATGTATTTATAATTAACCCCGCGGCCGGCGCCGTAGACTCTACGCATGCGGTACTGGAAGCAATTGCAAAGTCTAATTATGCCGCTGAATGTGAGATATACTACACCAGGGGACGAGGAGATGCAACAGTCTTTGTCACTTCAAGATGCATGAAATCGTCGGGACCGATAAGATTTTACGCCTGCGGCGGCGACGGTACTCTAAACGAGGTCGTGAACGGGGCTGTTAATTTTCCTAACGCGAGCGTAGGATGCTATCCCTGCGGGCGAGACAACGACTTCGTAAAGTATTACGGCGGAGCCGGAGGCTTTCTGAATATTGACGATCAGATAAACGGGGAAGAATATCCGATTGACCTTATCCGTGCGGGCAATAAATACTGCATTAATGTCTGTGACTTTGGCTTTGATACAACCGTTGTCCGTACTGTTGAAAAGATGAGGCATAAGAAGATATTTTCGGGAAGGCGTTCTTTTTTTGCAGGAGTAGTCAAGGCGCTTATTGCTTCGATGCAGACATCCTGTAGGGTTTCTGTCGACGGTGAGGTCATCTGCAGCGGCGAACTTCTGCTTTGTACCATTGCCAACGGAAACTACGTGGGCAACGCCTTTAAATGCGCTCCGCGTTCGAAAAATAATGACGGTCTGCTTGATATTTGCCTTGTCAAACCGATATCAAGAGTGGCTTTAATGTCGCTTATGGACAATTACATTAAAGGCGAACATCTCGATAATCCAAGGCTTAACAAGTATATCGTTTATCGCCGGGGCAGAAATATCTCTGTCGAAGGGAACGGTTCCTTCTCATATACCCTGGACGGCGATATAGTCGGGGAAAACTACTCCAATATCGAAGTTGTCGAAAACGCCATAAACTTTATTGTGCCTCGGGGGATAAGCGTAGAAAACATCTGTATCCCCTGCGCAGCAAACCAGTAACGGTAAACTGATATGCTAATTACGATTTTCTTACGATGGTCCTGGATATTTTTCGTCTACGCATTCTTTGGCTGGTGCGTCGAAGTGATTTTTCATGCGGTTTCCGAAGGAAAGTTCATTAACCGCGGCTTCCTGATTGGCCCTGTCTGTCCGATCTACGGCTTCGGGGTTCTGACCGTAATTCTGTGCCTTGAACCTGTAAAGAGCAATCCCCTACTGCTTTTCCTCGGATCCGTTATTCTCACTTCTGTTCTTGAGTTCATAACGGGGCTGATCCTCGAGAAAATCTTCAACGATAAGTGGTGGGATTACTCGAAGGAACCCCTTAATCTCTTCGGATACATATGTATCAGGTTTTCACTCGCTTGGGGCCTTGCCTGCATACTTGTCATTGATGTTATCCACCCTATTGTAATTAAAAGCATCGACCTTCTTTCACCAACTTCCAGCCTTGTTCTTCTCTTCATTATTTACAGCTTGATATTCACGGATCTAACGGTCACTCTGATCGAGACACTAAAACTGAGAAAACTGCTTTTCTTTGCAGAAAGCGCCGAGAAAGGCCTGCGCATGGTTTCCGACGGTATCGGAGAGGCACTCACCAACACCACGCTGGACGCAATGGAAAGATTTGAGGAGAGCCGGGAGGCTGTCGAATTCAGAAAGGCCAAAACACGGGTGGGCCTGAGCTCGGTTCAGAAGAGGATACTTAGCGCATATCCTCGGCTCAGGGAAGGCCGCCACAGGGACGTGCTGCTGAAACTTAAAGAAAAATTCAAATCCGAAATAAGAACTGTCAGTGAATACAAAAAATGAGCTGCCCGAAAAAACGGACAGCTCGTTTTTCATGTTTTTTTCGGTTTATTGATACGGAACAGAGGCTTGGCTCCCACACTGTTGACGAGAACCGCAAGAGATGCGCAGAAGTCGATCAGAAGCGCAAACCAAAGAGGTACCGTTCCCAAAACCGCAAGAACGATAATCAGCAGCTTAATAAGACTGCAGCCGAGGACTCCAAAGAAAACGTAGCGTCTGGTTCTTCTTCCCGCCTCAATGACTTCAGGCAAAGGCTTTACGGAATTCGCCATTACCATCACATCCGTATTCGTCAGGCTGCAGCGGCAACACATGGCGTTTATTGAAATGCCGACATCCGAGGCGTCAAACAGCTGCTTTGGACAGTCGCAGGCCCCGACGAAAGCAAGCGTGCTTTTCGCGCCGATGCGGTCCTTCATATCCTCAATTCTGATTATCTTCTCAGCAGGCGAACACTCCGCATAGTACTCTTTGATACCCAGCTCCGTAGAGGCTATTCTGTCCTTCTCTCTCCCGTCGCCGGAGACCATCGCCACGTGTTCGACCCCGCTTTCGTAGAGTTTCTGAACCGCAAGCGCAGCTTCCGGGGCAACCGATTCACTAAGGACTATCCTTCCTGCATATATGCCGTTGACGGACATATGTGCCGCGTTTCCCTCGTTGACTCCGTCGGGAATAGAAACGCCGTTTTCGGAAATATAGTCGCCTGTGCCAAGGATTATGCGTATCCCGTCAACTGTTACGGAAACGCCCTTACCAGAAGCCTCAATAAAATCCCTGACAAACTCGTTTGATATTTCCCCGCCGTAGGCCGAAACAATCGCTCTGGCAACGGCGCTTCTGCTCTTGGATTCGGCATAGGCCGCCACCTTTAAAAAGGTGTCCGGATCCATCTTATCGGTCTTAATCTCAGTTACGGAATAACTTTTTTCCGTCAGCGTGCCGACCTTGTTAAAAACGACGGATTTTATCTTCGCGGATTTATCCGCTGCGGGCGCGTCACGATAGATTATTCCTGCCTTTCTCGCTGACGCCATACCTGAAAAAAATGAGATCGGTATGGTGAAGAGAATGCCACAGGGCGAAGCGACGGCCAGAACGGCGGTCACGCGCCTGAGCGTTTCAAAAATGCTCAGCTTGAACGCAAGAGGAAAAACAATCAGCATAATAATGCTTATTAGAAGCGCGAAAGGTATAAACAGTCTGGTGAGATTTTGCCACTTGCGCTCGGACTCCGTTTTTTCGCCGTAGCCGGATTCAAGGGTACCAGCCATTCTCATATACAGCGAATCCCTGGTGTCATTGCAGACTGAGGCGGAAAACTTTCCCTCCGTACACAGGCTGCCGGCAGGAATAAAATCGCCTTTCCCGGCAAAGACCGGTTTGCTGTTTCCGGTTACAAATCCAAGATCGGTCATACAGGAACCGACCGTGACTTGACAGTCTGCGGGCACAAGCATCCCGCTTTCAATATTGATTTCATCTCCGACAGAATATTCCTTCGCCGCAAGGGGATTTTCGGAATCCGGGATCTGGCTTGGCAACGGGATGGTCTCAAGCATATCGCAGATGCTTTCCTTTGTCCTGAAAAGAGCATAATCGCGTACAATATACGCGGCCTGGAGCATTAAAAACGCGATTACAGCCTCATTCCTTCTGCCAATGCAGAAAGAAAGAGCTGCGGCTAAAGAGACAAAGAGGTTTTCGCGCAGGAACATCCTGTGCGAAATATCCGCTACAGCTTTTACAACAATGTCGTAACCGCTTATCAGCGCCGCGGCGAGAAGTATTATCAAACGCGATACAGCGGACAACGTCATAACAGCGCATAGGACAAGAGCAAGAAGCGATACCAAAAGCCGCAGAATCAGAATGAGATCAGGTCTTGCGTAATTTTCACCGAGTGAAGGATAAACTCGCTCTTCGGCTTCAACGGAAGTCAATCCGGTTTTTTCGCGACTGTCCTTGGGGCTGCCTTCCACATCCGGGTTCTTTTTCTTTCCCGCAGATATTAGCCAAAAATCGCCAAGTCTCATTGTCTCCCCCCCGATGCCATTCTTTCTGAAATAAACGTAATATTAAGCTTTTCCGTCGCTTCCGAGGACGTTAATAATCTTGTCCCTGACCAGATCACGGATATAGTCTCTGGCCGGAGACAGATATTTTCTCGGGTCAAAGGCGTCCGGATTCTTTGCCATGGTCTCGCGAATGCCGGCTGTCATGGCAAGGCGAAGATCGGAGTCGATATTTATCTTGCAGACCGCCATTCTGGCAGCCTCGCGGAGCATTTCCTCGGGCACGCCTATAGCGTCCTTGAGCTGGCCGCCGTAAGCGTTGATAATCTCAACATATTTTGGAATAACCGAAGAAGCGCCATGCAGGACAATCGGGAAACCGGGGAGTCTCTTTTCAACCTCTTCAAGAATATCGAAGCGGAGCTGAGGCTTGGTCCCAGGCTTAAACTTGTATGCGCCATGGCTTGTGCCGATAGCGATAGCGAGAGAGTCGCAGCCCGTACGGTTAACGAACTCCTCGACCTCCTCCGGGCGCGTGTAGGAGCTGTCCTCTGCCTTAACGTTGACCGCGTCCTCAACGCCGGCAAGTCTGCCAAGCTCTGCTTCTACCACAACACCCCTGTCGTGAGCGTATTCGACGACTTTTTTTGTCAGGGCAATATTTTCATCGAAGGAGAAATGTGAGCCGTCTATCATGACTGAACTAAATCCGCCGTCTATGCAGGACTTGCAGAGTTCAAAGCTGTCGCCGTGGTCAAGATGCAGACAGATCGGAAGTCCCGTATCCTCGACAGCGGCCTCTACCAGCTTCATCAGATAGATATGCTTGGCATATTTCCTTGCGCCGGCCGAAACCTGAAGGATCAATGGAGAACGCACTTCTGCGGCCGCTTCGGTAATTCCCTGGATGATTTCCATATTGTTTACATTGAAGGCGCCTATCGCGTAGTGGCCCTCATACGCTTTTTTGAACATTTCGGTAGACGTGACTATTGGCATAATAATTCAACTCCTTGTTTTGTTTGTTCAGATGAAATTTAGGCAAAATAATCCTATGTCTGTATTTTACTCCTAAAATATGATATCATCAATATATAATATATATTTATTAGAAATTATAATAGCAGATGTAATAAGGAGGATTCTGATGAAAAACACACTCAAAGGCTCCTGCATAATCGGGCAATCCGGAGGGCCTACGGCGGTGATAAACGCCAGCGCTTACGGCGTCATCCGTACGGCTCTCGATTCGGACTGTATAACGAGAGTTTATGGGGCCGCACACGGGATACGCGGCGTTCTGGACGATAAGCTTTATATCATGGACGAAGAGGATCCCCGCGAACTCGAACTGCTTAAAAATACTCCCTCCTCCGAATTCGGATCCGTGCGGTACAAAATTGCTGACCCCGCTAAGGACGACAGGGACTATAAGCGCATACTCGAGACATTCAAAAAGTATAACGTGCGCTACTTCTTCTATAACGGTGGAAATGACTCCATGGATACCTGCGATAAGATAAGCCGCTATTTGGATGGGGTGGGATATGAGTGCCGTGTTATGGGCGTGCCGAAGACCATTGACAACGACCTGTTCGGAACTGACCACTGCCCGGGTTTCGGCAGCGCCGCAAAATATATTGCGACCTCCTGCATGGAGATATCGAAAGATGCGCGCGTCTATGATACCGGAATGATAATCGTCGTTGAGATCATGGGGCGTCATGCCGGCTGGCTGGCTGGCAGCGCCGCGCTTGCAAGTTACTGCGGCTCCGGCCCGGATCTCGTCTATCTCCCCGAGGTCGACTTTGACTATGAGAAGTTCTGCTCCGATGTCATTGAGATCTATAAAAGGCAGGGCAACGTCCTCATCGCGGCCTCCGAAGGAATACACGACAGTGACGGAAAATTCATCTCCGAATACGGCTCCAGCCTCTCGCAGGAAAAGGACGCCTTCGGGCACTCCCAGCTCGGCGGTCTGGCCGTTCAGCTCGCAAGTGAGCTTAAGCGCAGAACTGGCGCGAAGGTCCGCGGCATTGAGTTGAGTCTGCTACAGCGCTGCGGCTCCCACCTTGCTTCCGCAACCGATCTGGAGGAGGCCGTGCTTGCCGGGAGAACCGCCGTTGAGGCCGCCGTGAACGGAGAGACCGGGAAAATGGTCGCCTTTGAGCGCGTATATTCTGACGGGAAATACGTCTGTAACACAAAGCTGATTCCGCTTGAGAGCGTTGCTAATTTTGAGAAGAAAGTCCCTCTCGAGTGGATAAGTCCCGACGGCAACAACGTAACTCAGGAATTAATCGATTATGCCCTGCCGCTTATACAGGGTGAGCCGGAGAGAGTTTTGGAAAACTCGCTCCCCCGCTTTGCGAAGCTGAAAAAGATCCTTGCAAAGTAATAGCAGAGAGACAAAATCGGCTAAGGAACGGAAGCTCCTTTGCCGATTTTTTTTACGTAAAAAGCAGTCTGGCCGCCTCGATATCGCTGGCTATCTGAGAGCGCAGTTCGTCAGGACCGGAAAATTTTTTCTCTTTACGCAAATATTTATAAAATTCCAGGCGCAGATAATCTCCATATAGGTCTCCGTTATAATCCAGAATAAAGCTTTCCACGGTCAGATTGTCGCTTTTGCCGAAGGTCGGTCTGAAGCCGATATTCGTTACCGCAGGTCTGGCGGTATCCCCGATAATGACTTTAGTCGCGTAGACTCCGTTTGCCGGAATAACGAGGCAGGGATCGTCTCCTTCGAGGTTTATCGTCGGGGTGCCGAGCCGTCTTCCGACCTTTCGTCCGTCGTTTACCCTTCCGGCAAATATATATGGATGGCCAAGAAAATAGTCAGCCCTCTCGATTTCTCCATTCGTTATGAGTTCGCGGATATAAGTAGAACTGACCGTAATTCCGTCCAGCGTGAATTTTGGGATCACGTCGCAGCCAACGCCGCGTTCTCTGCAGTAGTCCGAAATGCGTTCGGGCCTTCCTTCGCCCCTGTATCCACAGCTGAAATCGTGCCCTATCACAAGGCTTACCGCTGAATACGTGCCAATCAGCGTGTCGATAAAGGTGTGCCATGGCATTTCCATTGTTTGCCTGTTAAAATGACATATGATGATCTTTTCAATGCCGAAACAGCTTCTGATAAGATATTTTCTCGTCTCCGTGCTGCCGATAAGCGGCACCGCATGTCCGCGGATTACCGATTCCGGACTGACGTCGAAGGATAATACGGCGGGGACGGCTCCAAGTTCTTTTGCGCGAAGCTTCGCCATTTTTATAAGTTCCGCATGTCCCCTGTGTACGCCGTCGAAAAAGCCGAGCGCGATTACTGTCTTGTTTGCCTCTGCCAAAAATATTACCTCCACGCGCCAAAGATTCAAAAAGCGCTGTTTGAGAATGGGTATACGATCAATTGACCTCAAAAAAGCTTTTAACTGTGCTCATAACTCCGTTTTCGACTTTCCCGAGCATTAAAAATGTGCCGTCTCCGGCATAGACACGATATTTGCCGTCCTCTTCGTGCTTTTCAAAGCAGCCGCCGCAGAGACATTTCGCCTTCTGGGCGTCGGTAAGCGTCAGAGACGGATAATCAGAAAATAGCGAATCAACAGGCAGCAGGGCGCTCTTCAGAGCGCCATTCGCGGCCAGCTCCATAATTCCGTCTAAAGTATTGGCATCGAGTACCGAGTAATTTCCCACTCTGGTACGGCGAAGGGCGGAGAGTACGGCCCCGGTTCCGAGCCGCTCGCCGATATCGCTGCACAGCGTGCGAATATAAGTTCCTTTTGAACAGACAACCCTCAGAATAAAGTCGCCTTCCTTCTCTCCCGTTATTTCGAGTTCCCTGATATTAACGGGCCGGCCTTTTCTCTCAATCTCGACGCCGCTTCTGGCGAGGGCGTAGAGCTTCCTGCCGTTGATTTTGACGGCGGAATACATCGGCGGAATCTGCGTAATATCTCCGGTGAATTCCGGGAGCACAGCCGTGAGCTCTTCAAAATTGAATTTCTTTTCAGAGCGGCCGGTGATGTTTCCGGTTATATCCTGCGTATCCGTGACAAGACCCGGTCGAAGGGACGCGATATATTCCTTCTCATGAGTCTCCGCAAACTCGACGGCTCTGGTCGCCCTGCCGACAAATACAACCAGAAGTCCTGTCGCCATTGGATCCAGCGTTCCGGAATGCCCGATACGCTTTTCACGAAGTATCCCGCGCAGCTTTGCAACGACGTCATGGCTGGTCCAGCCTTCGGGTTTATCTATGAGAAGTATGCCGTTCATTCATAGGCCTCTGAAATGGTTTCCGCTAAAATGTCGGCCGCCACGAAACAGTTATTGTCCATTGAGCAGCCCGAAGCCATCTTATGCCCGCCGCCGCCGAATTTTTTACAGATGCTGTCAGCGTCGACAAAACCGTTCGTTCTCAGAGAGACTTTGCAGTGTGTATCGTCGATTTCCTTGATGACGGCGCTTGAAAAAGCACCCTCCACCCTTCCAGGCAGTGAAGCTATGTCTTGGCAGTCCTTTTCCGTCGCGCCTGCCTCGTCGAGCATCTTTTTCGTTACGACCGCTATGACGGTCTTTCCCCCGTCGTAGTATCTCAGGGTAGAAAAAATCATCCCTTCAAGCGCGAGCCGGGCTCTGGAGCTGGTTCGGAACAGCAGCTTGTTCAGGTATTTCGATGAAGCGCCCGCGTCGCAAAGCTCGGCCGCCGCGCGCAGTGTGTCCCCTGTGGTGTTGGCGTATACGAAGCAGCCCGTATCGGTTGACACCGCGACATAGAGCATATCCGCCTCAGCCTGGTCGATAGCGCCGCACAAAGCCCTTATTATCTGCATCACGATCTCGCCGCATGAGGCCTTTTCGGGAAAGACAATGGTGTTTTCTGCGTAATTTGTATTGGACGGATGGTGGTCAATACACATATCCACCTTTCCGTGAAAGCCCTCGGGAAAAAGTCCCTCGTCCGCAAGATCGACCGCAACCGTATACGCTGGCTGAAAGCCTTGCGGTGCGATATACGGCTCAGCTATCCACGGATAGCTGTCCTCAAATTGGGGATTATCGTAAAGATAAGCGGTCTTTCCTGTTTTTCGGAGCGCATAACAGAGGGCAGAGGCACTGCCGATGGTGTCTCCATCAGGTCTGATATGGGTAAGAATAATGAAATTGTCATTTTCCCGCAGTTGCTTTACTGTCTCTTCCACGGTCATTCTTCCGCCTCCGGTTTCTCGGTGCCCAGAAAACCGGGCTTACTGATTATTTCATTGATGTGTGCGCCGTGCTCTATTGAGTTGTCAAGTTCAAAAATCAGCTCGGGTGTGTAACGCAGGCTGAGCTTATGTCCCAGCTCGCGTCTCAGCCAGCCGGACGCGGATTTTAGGCCTTTTTTCAGTTCCTTTTCACTCTTCAGCCCATAGACACTGAGAAACACCTTGCAGTAACGCAGATCACCGGTTGTCTCGGTCTTCGTGACGCTGATCATTCCCTGGTTTATACGCGGATCCTTGATAGAGCGGAGGAGTTCGCTCAGAACAATCTGTATATCGTCGTTTGTTCTGTCCAGCCTGTAGCCTGCCATTTTTTCACCTCATATTGTTTCTGCGAATCAGCTGACGATCTGCTCCATGACAAAGGACTCGATGATGTCGCCCACTCTGACGTCGCTGAACTTCTCTATGCTTATGCCGCACTCATAGTTTTCGGCGACTTCCTTGACGTCATCCTTGAAGCGGCGCAGAGAGGAAAGACTGCCTTCAAATACAACAATGCCGTCGCGTATAACGCGCACGCTGCTGTTTCTGACGATCTTTCCGTCTGTTGCATAGCTGCCGCAGACGGTTCCGATCTTCGAGATCTTAATTACCTGTCTGACCTCTGCGTGACCGGTAATAACCTCTTTGAATTTCGGAGCGAGCATTCCTTTCATAGCCGACTCAATCTCGTTTATGCAGTCGTAAATGACGCGGTACATTCTCATGTCCACGTTTGCTCTTGCGGCGTAATCCCTGGCAGAGTTATCCGGACGCACGTTGAAGCCGACAATGAGCGCTCCGCTCGTAGCCGCAAGCATAACATCGGACTCGCTGATCGCGCCGACGCCCGAATGGATGACGCGCACGCGCACTTCGTCGTTTGAAAGCTTCAAAAGCGAAGTTTTCACCGCCTCTGCGCTGCCCTGAACATCCGCCTTTACAATGATATTAAAGTCCTTGATTTCACCCTGCTGAATCTGTGCGAACAGGTCCTCAAGCGATACCTTTTTCGGCGCGCCTATCTGAGCTTCCTTATTCTGCTGTTTTCTCTGCTCAACCAGTTCTCGGGCCATTCGCTCGTCGTCGACCGCGTTGAATGTGTCCCCTGCGCCAGGAATTTCGGACATTCCGGCAATCTCAACTGGCACAGATGGGCCGGCCTCGGTCACATGTTCGCCCTTGTCATTCGTCATGGAGCGTACGTGTCCGACCGAGGTACCGGCGATAATGATATCGCCCTGCCTGAGCGTACCGTTCTGCACGAGTACGGACATAATCGGGCCGCGGCCCTTGTCCAGCCTTGCCTCGATGACCGTCCCCTTGGCAGCACGGTTGGGGTTTGCCTTAAGCTCGCGCATTTCGGCTGTCAGTATGACCATCTCCAGGAGATTGTCTATTCCCATGCCGGTCTTCGCGGAAATAGGGCAGATGATTGTATCGCCGCCCCACTCGTCGCTGACCAGATCGTACTCTGTCAGCTGCTGCTTGATTCTGTCCGGATTGGCGGTTGGTCTGTCCATCTTGTTTATTGCGACGATTATCGGTATGCCGGCGGCTTTGGCGTGGTTAATCGACTCAACGGTCTGAGGCATTATGCCGTCGTCGGCAGCAACAACCAGTATCGCAATATCCGTGACCATGGCACCGCGGGCACGCATGGAGGCAAAGGCCTCATGGCCCGGCGTGTCAAGAAAAGTGATGGGGCGGTCGTTTATCTTGATTCGGTAAGCGCCGATGTGCTGTGTGATGCCTCCCGCTTCCCCGCTCGCAACATTCGTCTCGCGGATGCGGTCAAGCAGAGAGGTCTTGCCATGGTCGACGTGCCCCATAACCACGACGACAGGCGCGCGCTGTACAAGGTCCTCTGGCGCGTCCTCATGGTCGTCAATGAGTCTCTCTTCAACGGTAACTACGACTTCCTTTTCGACCTTACATCCCATTTCCATCGCAACCAGCGCGGCGGTCTCATAGTCGATTACGTCGGAAAGAGACGCCATTGTGCCGAGCTTTATAAGCTGGCGCACAACTTCGGACCCGGTCTTTTTCATACGGATCGCAAGTTCGCCGACATTAATCGCGTCCGGAATCGATACTTTTACGGGCGCCTTCTTTGCAATCTCGAACTGCAGCTTCTGCATTTTATCACGTTCCTCTTGCTTGCGCTTCGCGCTCGGAGCCTGCATCGGCCGGTTTTTATTCTTATTGATGAACTTCTCTTTTCCCTGTTGAAGGTGCTCTGCCTTGTCCGGGACAAGATTGTCAAGTTTTTCGTCGTATTTTGCTATGTTGACCGTAGCGCCGCGTGTGTCGATTACGCGTTTCTCAGGTATATTTCTGGGGACATGGGGCTTCTGCTCGTTAGGCTTTGTCTCAGCGGGACGCTGCTCGCCGGGCTTGTGCGGATCGGGCCTTAATTCCGGCTTTTTATCCTGATTCTGCTCGTTGACATGGTTGCTGCCGTTTGCGGAAACGGATTCCGGAGACTGTTCCCTGACTTTCTCGGGCTGTTTTGCCGCGGGCTCGGGTACCGCAAAGACTTCAGCCAGATCTTTGACCTGATTGTGCTGGGTAAGATATTCAAAAATAAGGTCCAGTTCGTTCTCCTCAAGCACCTGCATATGGTTTTTGGGCGTGGTGGCATACTCAGTAAGAATCTGCGCGATGTCCTTGGAGTTCATTTTAAAGTCTTTTGCCACCTCGTGAACTCTGTACTTGATAAGTGTACTCATATATTTTTCCTCCTCTTACCCGTTGCGGCGGTCTTCGCCGCCTTGCCCAGTTTTCTGTTCTTCTCGTGAGCCGATGCCTCTTGCTTACGCTGCACAGCTCTTTCGTTGATTTGCTTCAGCAGCTCTGCCGTTTCTCCAAACGAAGGCTCATCTTCAGCCAGCGCAGCCATAAAAACCGCGGCAAGACCGGTATCCGTAAACGCAGCCATGGAAAAGCCGTTCTCTCCCGAAATGTCCGAAAGCTCTTCTTTATTAAACGGAAGCGTTATCAGCGGTGTTTTCGTTCCGGCAACATAATTTTCCGCCCTGTGTCTCGCGTTTTCGGAGGCGTCGGAAGCAAGGATAAGAAGCCGTCCTTTGCCAGCGCGCATTGCCGCTCCGGTGTCTGTCTCTCCAATCTCTATCGCTCCGGCCTTCTTTGCGATACCGATATAATTGAGGGCTCTACTCATCGCCCGCCTCCATCTGCTCCTTAAGCTGAGCATAGATATCGTCGGGTATCGGTATTTCAAGCGACCGCTCCAGGGCCTTGCTTTTTATGGCCTTTTTCAGGCACTCGGGATTTCTGCACACATAGGCGCCCCTGCCCTGAGCTTTGCCCTTGAAGTCAAGGGACAACGTGTTTTCCGGTGATTTTACCACACGGATGAGCTCACGCTTCGGTTTCATCTCGCGGCAGCCGGTACACTGCCGCAGCGGTATCTTTTTAGGCACTCAGGCCACCCCTTTCATGATGTGTGTCTTTAGATCAGCATAATTCCAATTACGACAGCCAAAATTTTTCCCCACTAATTGTCTGCCTCCGATTCGGGCTTAATATCGATCTTGTAGCCGGTCAGCTTTGCGGCAAGGCGGACGTTCTGCCCCTCCTTGCCGATGGCTAGGGAGAGCTGATTGTCAGGGACGATAACCCGGCAGCTTTTGCCTTCGTCCAGCGTCGTGACACTGATGGCCTCGGCCGGAGACAGGGCTGAGGCAACGAATTCCTCGGGCTGCTCGCTGTATTTTATAATATCTATCTTCTCGCCGCCAAGCTCATCGACTATGCCGGCGACTCTGCCTCCCTTGGGCCCGACGCATGCGCCGATGGGATCGACGTCTGAGTCGTTCGACCAGACCGCAATCTTTGTACGGCTTCCAGCCTCCCTGGCGATGTTCTTTATTTCCACGATGCCGTCGTAAATTTCCGGCACTTCGATCTCGAAAAGGCGTTTCACAAGCCCGGGGTGCGTCCGGGAAATCAACACCTGAGGGCCCCTGGAGGATTTTCGAACCTCGACAACATACACCTTTATCATCTGGCCCTCGGTGAGCTTTTCGTTCTTGATCTGTTCATTCGGGGACAGCATGGCTTCGGTGTACTCGGAATTAGAACTAATTTTAATCGAAACGCTGCCCGTCCTGGGCTCAATGCGCGAGACAACGCCGGTAAGTATCTCCTGCTCCTTCGAAGTAAACTCGTCGAATATAATTCCGCGTTCCGCTTCCCTGATGCCCTGTATGATCACCTGCTTGGCAGCCTGCGCGGCGATGCGGCCGAATTTTTTCGTCTCTATCGGTACCTCGACAAAGCTCCCGACCTTAGCACGTTTGGAATAACCGGCGGCCGCCTCGGGGAGCATCTGCGTAGCGGGATTCTCGATTTCTTCCACTACCTCCATGCGCAGGTACATATCTACACGCTTCTTTTCATCGTCCAGATTGATGACAATATTGTCGGCGCAACCGGGATTGTCCTTTTTGTAGGCGGCAAGCAGGGCCTGGGTTATTTTCTCAAGCATATAAGCCTTCGGAATGCCCTTTTCCTTCTCTATGTCATCCAAAGCCGTAAAAAACTCAGCGTTCATTGTCAATTCTCCTCCGAAATCAGGCAAGTCTCAGGCGCACGTTAGCGACCTGCTCTTTTGCAAATGTAAGTTTCTCTTCACCGCAGGAAAGCGTAATATTTCCGTTGTCATAGGCGGTAAGCCCACCGATAAACAGCTTTGTGCCATTAATGGGCTTATACAGCTTCACTTCAACAGTTTCGCCCAAAAATCGTTGAAAATGCGCCGGCAGCTTCAAGCTTCTCTCGAGTCCGGCGGAAGAGACCTCAAAAATGTAACTGCTCTCGATAAGATCCTTCTCATCAAGGATAGGGTCAATCGCCCGGCTGACAGTTTCGCAGTCAGCTATAGATACCCCGCCTTCCTTATCGATATAAATGCGCAGATACCACTGGCCGCCCTCAGAGACATACTCGACATCCCAGAGCTCGCAGCCGTTCTGCTCGACAATGGGGCGGGCTATGTCGGTCACAACTTCAACTATTTTGTTCATACAGCATCAATTACCACATTCTTACAATATTTTTTTAATCAACAAAAAGAGTGGGAGCAACCCACTCAAAAGTCCATTACCTACTCTAACATTGGTATAATAGCATAGATATTCAGCGTTTGCAAGCTTTTTTTGTTGTCACCCGGAATTCAAGGCATTTCAGCGCACATTTTTATCTATTTGACATAAGCCGCCTTTTTTGCTAAAGTAAATACGTCACAAGTATAGAAAAAACGGGGCGAACAATTTGATTCTTACAGTTGACGTCAACAATGCGAACGTTGTTTTCTCGCTTATGGAGGACGGGAAGGTGCTTCATACGAGCCGACTTTCCTCCGACAAATCGCGGACTGCGGACGAATACGCCGTTTTGCTTGACTGGGCTTTCCACCAGTGCGATTTTGACATCAGGAATGTTGAGGGCGCAATAATTTCCTCCGTCGTCCCGACGCTCACCGCCGTCATTAAGGACGCCGTTACGGGCGTTACCGGCTGTAGTCCATTTATAATCGGCCCCGGAGTCAAAACCGGGCTCAACATCAGACTGGACGACGCCGCCGAGCTCGGCGGCGACTTCGTCAGCGCCGCCGTTGCCGCGATTGCCTCTTACACAATGCCCTGCGTTATAGTGGAGATGGGCACAGCGATAGCGATGGGCGTACTTGATAAATACGGGAACTATATCGGAGGCATGATTTGTCCCGGTCCTATGGTTTCGCAGGTCGCGCTTGCACGCGGGGCCGCCATGCTCTCCAACGTCAGTATCAGCCCCACACCGCAGGTCATTTGCAAAAGCACCGACACCTGCGTACAGAGCGGGATTGTGAACGGCTCTGCCGCGATGGTGGACGGACTCATTGAGCGCATCGAGTCCGAACTGGGAGAGCGGGCATCGGTTGTCGTGACCGGCGATTGGGCGGACACCATCATGCCTGTCTGCAGACGCGGCGGCATGATACAGGACAAAGAGCTTATTATGCGTGGCCTATGGCTGATTTACAGGAAAAACAGGCGAATATAGCTGTCCTGATTTATTTAAGGCGGATTCCCTTGCCGGAAGCAGAGGACTCCGCCTTTTCAATTTATTCGTATTTTGCGCGTTCCCCGCCGATATATTTGGGGCGCGTCCTTGCCGCCGTAACAAGGGCCTCCCCGATCTTCTTAGTCCCCAGCCTCAGCGGGACCGCGACGTCGCGCAGATGCATGCCGATCAGGGTGCAGCCGATGTCGAGACCGGCAGAAGCCTTCACATGCTCGACCAAAACCGGGTCCGAAAAAGCAAGATACGCCGCAGTGGCGAAAGAACCCCCGGCCTTTGGCTTCGGGACAGCGGAAACAATTTCAAGCCCGAATTTTTCAGCCGCCTCACGCTCCAGGACAAGCGCTCTGTTCAGGTGCTCGCAGCACTGTGCCGCGAGAAAAAGTCCGTTTTCTTTGATAACGGGCAGTATCGCGTTCACTACAGCCTCGGCAGCTTCGGGGGTCGAGCCCTTGCCTATTCTCTCCCCCACGATCTCGCTCGAGGAACAGCCCACAACGACAATCTGTCCCATACCGAGTTTTGCTTCCCGCAAAAGCTCGGTCATCGCTTCGCGCGCAGAGTTTTCGATATCATCGTACATAATAATTACTTCCTTGCTCAGAGTCATTTGGTTTTACCCATTATCATTTTAGCACCAGTGCTTTAGTTTGACAATATAATAAAAACTGTGTATCATTGATTTATCCGCAATCAGAAGCCTGCGGTCCCCGCCGTTAAGTTTATGTCACGGAGGTTCGTATGAAAAAAATATATCCGATTATATTCGCCCTTATAATACTGCTTGCGGCATGCGGAAAGAGCCCGACGCCCGTTTCCGCGGCGCCAACCGATACTCCTGCTGCGCCCTCGGCGCTTGTTCCGGAACCATCGGCAACTTCCGTGAGCTACACCGATCCGCTCTCCGGCGAGGCCGTCGATAAGGACATCCGCATGCAGAGGCCCTATGCGGTAATGCTCAATGATCTAAACGTGGCTCTTCCTCAGTGTGGAATTTCAAAGGCGGATATACTCTATGAGGTCCTCGCAGAAGGCAATATCACCCGCTTCGAGGCGATTTACTCGGACTTGAACAGTGTCGGAACACTCGGGAGTATCCGTTCGGCCCGCCCGTATTATCTTGAACTGGCTCTCAGCTATGACGCGATTTTTGTCCATGCGGGTGGCAGTGATCAGGCTTACTCCGATATCTCCTCGAAAGGCGTTAACAACATTGACGGTGTGAGAGGGGCGTATGCGAGTCAGATCTTCTACCGTGATCCCTCGCGTCAGAAATACGGCACAGAGCACAGCCTCTTTACCACCTCCGAGAAGATACTCGAGTACACAGGCACGCTGGGCTACAGCAGCGAGCACAGCGGCGAGTTCGACTACGGCCTTAAGTTCGCGGACGGCGCGGATCTCGGCAGCGCGTCGTCTCCGGCTTCGAGCGTCAACGTCAGCTTTGGAGGACTCAAGGACACCGGCTTCGCCTATGATTTGTCTTCGGGTTGCTATACGGCCCGGCAGTACAATACGGACCTCATAGACGGGACCACGAAGGAAACCGTCCCTTTCAAAAACCTTCTTGTCCTGTTCGACGACACAAAAATTCTTGACGACTACGGCCGCAGATCAGTCGATCTCACCGGAAGCGGCAGCGGTTATTTCATCTGCGGCGGAAAGTCCGTCCCGATAAAGTGGAGCCATGCTGGAACCGGCAAAAATTTCCTATACACGCGTGAGGACGGGACACCGCTTGAGCTCGGAGTCGGTAAGACATATATAGGTATTGTTCCCACCGGCAGCAAAATAACGATGAACTGACAAATTCTACTGTAAAAAGCAGCGGGCAGCTCGCCCGCTGTTTTCATATATATGCCTGTCAGGGATTTTCGGGCGTAAGCAGTGAAACCAACTTATGGTAAATATTCTCGGCGTCGCTCCTAAAGTATTTTTCCATGCTTTCCGCCTGATTCTCTCCGGAAGCGAGTATTGACATCGAAATAATCTCTCCGATGCCGTCCGACAGCGAAAGCCTTACCTGACACCCGCCGCTTTTCAGGGTTTCGTGTGAGGTGCCGATAAGGGTGTCACGCTTCATTTTTTCCGCAAGCGGCGACGTCTTGCGCTCCGCCTTAAGCCGCACCGAATAGGGTATGCCGCTTTCGACCGTTGCTTCCTGCTCGGCTCCCTTTTCGGTAATTTTATATCTGTTTTCGCTTTTATCAACATGCCCGGTACTGACGAGCTCCGTTAGACACTGCGTATATTCAAAATAGCTGAAGCCATCGTCGACCATGACAAGATCCGACAAGGTTTCGAAACTGACCGACTCCGGAAGCTGACGGAGAACAAATAATATAAGCAGTTTTATATCAAGCTTTTCGTGTATGAATCCTAACCTGTCCGTACTCCCGCCTCCAAAACACTATTCTTTATAACTGTTTAGCAAAATTATAATTCTTTTTCGCCGATACGTCAAACAATTGTTATCACAACCACTGTTATATTGCATAGACTGTAACGAAGAACAGCAAACAAAATCTATCGGCAGGAGGAATTTAAATGGCTGAAAGAGCATCAAACGCGGCAAACCCGGCGCCCATCCGCGAGTCGGTTTGTATACACACAAGGAAAATATTTGATGCCTGTAAAGATAAAGACTGCATCGAGGACCTGAGGGTATTCCCTACCTGCAGCTCCCAGCAGGTTATTGACACGGCGTTCAGCGTTAGGCCGCGCTCCGCAAATCTTCTTTTCGCGGATGTACGTGTCGAGGAGCTGAATTTTAATCACGGCTGCTACACTGTTGACGTTACCTATTTTTACAAGGTCACCGGCAGGGCCTTCCCCGGGGACAGAATCGTGACAGGACTCGCAGTGTTTGACAAGAGAGTTGTCCTCTACGGTGGCGAAGGCGGTTCAAAGATGTTCACATCCCATAACGGCGGACTTTGCGAGAACATCTACAACAATCTGCCTATAGCTGTGATTGAGGCCATAGACCCGCTCGTACTGGCAATGAAGATTGTCGATTCGACCAGTATCGATATGCATGACAACGACACGCGCGATATTCCGAGGGAAATCAAGGACAGCTTTGAAGATGAACTTATCACCACCCTCACATGCAAACAGCTCTACGTAACCCTTGGTCAGTTTTCGATCATCAGGCTGGAGAGAGACACCCAGCTTCTTATGCCGGTTTATGACTACTGCGTGCCGGATAAGGAGTGCGTCGCCGGAGGGGATGATGACCCCTGCACCCTCTTCGGAAACATCCCCTTCCCGATCAGCGACTTTTTCCCACCCTCCGGAGGTCCGCGAAAATGCGAGATCGGTACCGGCCAGGCGGAATGCTGAACATTCGCTCCGTCACAGGTTTAAAAGCCGATCAGGCCGCAGGAAATCCCTGTCGGCCTGATCTTTATACATGTGAAAATATCCTATAAAGGGAATAAAAGCCTTTTTCCCTGAGCAAAATAATGTTAAAGCACTGACATCAGCGCCATATTTTGCTTGGAGGTATCCATAATGAACAGAAAAATTTTAGATGTTATCGCGCTTGTCACTCTGGCAGTTCTGACTTTCGGGATCATATACGCAGGAGCGGCGGATACGGGCGGAGCTCCGATTGCAGAAAATCTTGAAATATCGACCTACCGCAGCGTATCCGTCGGAGGGCAGCTGAAGGCGACAGACCCCGAAGGCGATATCCTGACCTACGAGATCACCACTCCGCCTATCAAAGGCGAAATTGAGCTGAAGGACAACGGAAATTTTGTATATACCCCTGCTGAAGGTAAACGCGGACGCGATTATTTCGGTTATAAAGCGTTTGACAACAAGGGCAACATGTCCGAGGAAGCAACGGTTATTATCAAAATTGAAAAGCAAAAATCCGCAGTCTCATACTCCGACATGGACGGAAACGGAGCGGGCTGCGCCGCGGTCGCACTCGCGGACAACAATATTTTTATAGGAGAAAATATTGGCGGGAAGTATGTCTTTAACCCCAATGCTCCGGTCACCAGAGGGGAATTTCTGACGATGTGTATGAAGCTCTCCGACTCCAAACTTTTATCGGGCGTCATTACGACGGGTTTTTCAGACGACAACAGCATCCCGGCGTATCTGAAATCGTATGTCTCCACCGCGCTTCTTGACGGAGTGATAACCGGATATTTCAACGGAACCAGCGCCGCGGTTTTCAATAGCGGCAGTCCGATTAGCTATCCCGAGGCGGCGGTTATGCTGAGCAAGGCGCTTGGACTTAGCGACGTCAGTTCAAAGATCGATTACGGCGGCTCCGCTCCCGCATGGGCTGCCCAGGCCTGCGCAAATCTCAGTGCCTGTCGGATTTCCGACTATCAGCAGGGAGCGCAGCTGAGCAGAGCCGACGGTGCAAAGCTCCTTTACAACGCCATGCTGGTGCTGAAAAACAGGTAGCCGGCAAATAGAAGCTCCTCCGCACTGCGGAGGAGTTTTTTATTTCATTTTATTTTGAGGCTCTCGACCAGCTTTTCGTCCGGTGTCACAATGATCGTCCTGTAGTCAGAATAGGTGACCATCCCGGGCATTGAACCCGAGGGCTTTTTAACGAAACGCACCTGGGTGTAATCAACCGGAACTTTCCCGCCGCCGCGCCCCTGAGAGTAATAGGCCGCAAGCGTGGCCGCCTCGAAGAGAGTCTGCGCATCCGGTTCCTTTCCCTGGGAAGAGACGATAACATGGCTGCCGTGAAGCTTCTGTACGTGCAGCCACATGTCCGTGCGTCTGGCGGTCTTTGTTGTGAGTGTGTCATTCTGGATGTTGTTCCTGCCGACTAAAATTTCGGTTCCGCTGCCGGAGAAAAAACGCAACGGAGTGGTCTCCCTGATTTTCTCGCGCTTTGCCGTTCTCTGCCGTCTGATATAGCCCGTCTCCGTAAGCTCACGGCGTATATCCGCGAGGTCGCGTTCGTTCTCTGCGCGCTGTAACTCGTCCATCACGCTCGCAAGGTATTTTTCCTCATTTTCACCCTTTTCGATGAGCTCGGTGAGATACTTTTCGGCGGTCTTCGCCTTGTTGTACTCCTTATAATATCCCGCCGCGTTCTGCTGGGGGGTTTTCAGAGGGTCGAGCGATATCCGTATTCTTGGGGAGTCCTCCTCATAGTAGTCGTCGGCTTCAAGCGTTCTGTCACCCTTTTGGATTCTGTATATATTTGCGGTGATAAGGTCTCCCTGTTTTCTCAGGAGTTCGCGCTCACCTGTTTTTAAAAGTTCACCGCGCCTGAGTGAGAGCTTTCTAAGTTCGCGCTCATGCGCGCTTCTGACAGATTTCAGCAGAGTCTGGGATTTGCGCCGAATCTGCTCCTGTTTGTCGCGCTTTGTGTAATATTCCTCCAAGAGGCGCGAAAAATCGGCATAGCTTGTTACCTCGCAGGCATTCTCATACTGAGTCACAGGCATAAACGAAAAATCCATCGGCTTTTCTTCACTGATAATCATGGTTGGAATGAAGTCGGATTCCCTGACCCTTCTCTCAAGAGCGTCCATACCGCTAAGAAACGCGGCTCTCTCCGCAGCGGAAAAGCCAGTGATGGGCTTGGAGGTGTCGCCTGAGGCGAAATAACAGAGCTCCCTGCAGGTCAATGGGGAGATGCCAGAAAACGAATCCAGCAGCCATTTGTCCGCAAATTTTTCAGGGTCCGCATTTTGCCAGAGTAGAGACCTCTCACCGGAACTGAGGCTGAAGAAGCCCGGTTTCTGCTGCTCGGGGGGCAGTCTGTAAAGAAGCCCGGGCAGAACCTGGCGCGCGCGGCTCATGTCGCCGTCAACTCGCCTTAGGCAGTCGATTATATGCCCGTCCGCTTCTGTGAGAATAATGTTTGAGTTGCGGCCCATCATCTCGACGATGAGCTGCTTTTTTGTTTCAACACCCATCTCGTCATGCGTGTCGAGGTCAAATATAAGCAGGCGCTCCATGTTCGGTTGAGCTATCCCGGCAATTCTTGCCCCGACCAGATGCTTGCGGAGCAGCATACAGAACATCGGCGGCGTCTGCGGGTTCTCGTAGGACTGCGTCGAAAGATGCACTCTCGCCGTACCTGAACCGGCGGAAATTAAAAGCTTCAAATTCTGTCCTCCGGCCCGCAGCGACAATAAGAGTGTGTCGCGTTCCGGCTGCTGAACCTTATCTATTTTTGCCCCCTGGACAGCTCCCCTGAGTTCACCGGCGAGAGCGTATAGAGTTATTGCGTCGAGCGGCATCCCTATTCCTCCACTATCTGTCCGAAAAGCTCGCTCAGCCTATTCCGCTCACCCTTGAGATAAAGGTATCCGAAGAGTGTCTCAAGGCCGGTGGCGGCGTGGTATTCCGCAATGTCTGCGTTCTTCGGAATACTGTTAACTTTCGCGTTTCTTCCGCGCCTAAAGGCGGTTTGTTCCTCCTCGCTAAGCGCATCCATAATCCTTTCAGCGGCCTTCGCCTGAGCAGGGGCGTTGACAAGGCTGACAGTTTCCCTGTGCAGGTCCCTTGAAGTCTTTCTTCCCCGAGAGCAGAGCCAGGAGCGTACAAGGAGGTCGTACACAGCGTCGCCGACGTGGGCGAGCCCCAGAACGCTGATTGAACGGAGTTCATCCGTACTGAAGCGCATATTGAAATAGTCTGTCATATTTTCTCCCAAATATTTTAAGGCAAGGGCTCCCGGCAACAAATCCGAAAGCCCTGATTTCCTATGATTCCGGTCAATCCTTCCACTCGTCCGTAGGGGTATCCTCGAACTCCATGAAACTGACCTGATCCGCCTCGGGGGATGGAAGCGCAAATCCGTGCGAGGACTGCATTTCCTGCCACTGCTGCTTTGTGACGAGCACCTGACGCGGTTTTGAGCCCTCGAAGGGGCCGACCACGCCAATTTCCTCCATCTGATCCACTATCCTCGCGGCTCTCGAATAGCCGAGCTTCAGCCTGCGCTGGAGCATGGAGACCGACGCCTGCTTCGTCTCGAAAATCACATCGACCGCCTGAGGAAGCAGCTCGTCGTAATCGGAGCCGCTGTCCGAGGATTCGCCGCTCTCTCCGCCGGAGGAAGCATTCTTGTCCTCCGCGGCCTTTTCGATCTGCGCCAGTATATCCTCGCTGTATTCGACACTTGCGCCCTCTTTCACGAATTCGATGACCTTCTCGCGCTCCTCGTCGGAAACAAAAGCGCCCTGAACACGTATCGGCTTGCCGACCCCGAGCGGAGAATAGAGCATATCGCCCGCGCCGATCAGTTTTTCTGCGCCGGAACTGTCCAGTATTATACGGCTCTCCATTGCGGACGAGACCGCGAAGGCAATGCGGCTCGGGATGTTGGCCTTCATCAGGCCGGTAATAACGTCCGCCGACGGGCGCTGCGTCGCGATAACAAGGTGCATTCCGGCGGCACGTCCCATCTGGGCAACCCTGCAAATGCTCTCCTCAACTTCTTTTGATGCGACAAGCATGAGGTCGGCCAGCTCGTCTATAACGATGACAACCCGCGGTATTGTCGGCTCGTTAATCGATTTCTGGTGGGCGTTGTAGCCCGCCAGATCACGCACCCCGGTCTCGGAGAAAAGGCGGTATCTCTTGAGCATTTCAACAACGGCCCACTGCAGCGCTCCGGCCGCCTTCTTCGGGTCGGTCACAACCGGAACGAACAGGTGCGGAATGCCGTTGTATATGCCAAGTTCTACCATCTTCGGGTCAATCATAATGAGGCGGACTTCTTCTGGAGTCGATTTATAAAGCAAACTGAGTATCAGCGAATTCATACAGACGGATTTGCCCGAGCCTGTGGTTCCCGCAATAAGCAGATGCGGAAGCTTCGCGATGTTGCCGACGATCGCGCTGCCGCCGATATCCTCGCCTATGGCAAAGGTCAGCTTTGACTGCGCCGCTTTAAAGGATGAGGAATCAATGATATCGTGCAGGAAGACCATGCTGACGATTTTATTGGGCACCTCGATGCCGACGGTCGATATCTTGTCCGGTATGGGAGCTATACGGACACTTGCGACTCCGAGAGAAAGGGCAAGGTCTCCGGCGAGATTCGTGAGCTTCGCGAGCTTGACGCCCTGGTCCAGCTCAAGGTCGTACCTCGTGACCGTGGGGCCGCGGGTGATGCCCGTTATAGCGGCACTGACGCCGAAGCTTCTGATTGTACTTTCCAGCCTTTCGCGGTTGAGAGAAATTTCCTCTCTGCCGTCCACCGAGGATCTTCCGGTTCCGGCCCGAAGCAGCTCTATCGGCGGGAATTCATATTTATCGGGGTCATCCTCACTATTCTTTTCAATTGTCTTTGAAATCTTTTCAGTCTCAGCCTCAAGGTCTTCGCGGCTTATCTTCTTTACAGGAGCGCCGGCCGCTGACTTCTGGGCATCGCTGGATATCTGCGACGCTGTGACCCCCGCAATACCGGCGACAGCCGCGGCTTCCTCTATCGAAAGGGGTTTAATGTTTTCAGTCGGAGTCTGGGCTTTCTTTTTCCCAGTTGAAAGCGCTGCGGCAGGTTTTCCGCTTTCCTGCGCGAGCACCTGATCCGGTGTCCTGACCCGCGGTTTCGTATTAAAAAAGCCGACCTTTTCCTCAACATATTCTTCCTTTGGGACCTTGTCGGTCTCATCGTCGAGAGGAATGTCTATGGCCCTGCGGCCGCCTCTGCCGTTTGCCTGGAATAGTCTGGCTCCGCCCGAAGGAATATTTTTTTGCATGATTTCCGCATTCCGCTGTCTTGTGGGCAGCGCTTCTTCGGGCAGCTCGTCAGAATCGGGGCGAGTTCTGAAATAGGTAATCATTCCCTGAGTCGTAATGCCGAAGGTGCTCATGCCACAGATAAACAGACCTATCAGAAAAACCGGAAACGCGCCGTAAACGCTGACCACGGTTTTCAGACCTATAGCCAAAAGGCCGGAAAGCACACCTCCGCTGACCGTCGCCTCTCCGCTTTTGTACAAACTTGCGAATATTTCCCGGGAAAACGGGAGATCTATACCCGGTGTAAAAAGATGGTATACCGAACCCAGAAGCAAAGGCATCAGCAGTGCTGAAATTATTCTGGAAGTCACTGGCCTGTCCTTGTTGAAAGCCAGATTGTACGAACAGATAAAGAGCACCGGCGGCAGGATATAGTAACCCCAGCCGATTATTCCCTTTATAAACCCGCAGAAATAGGTAAAAAAGATAGCGTCCACGCTAAAGTAGCCGATGAAAGTCCACAGGCCAAGAAAAAGACAGATTATCGCCCCGGCAGTGCGTTTATCGTGCTGTGCCGCGGCGTCATATCCGCGCACAGTTGCTTTTCCGGAGCCTTTTACGCTTTTGGCAGGGGTTCTTTTCTTTACCGTCTTTTTGGCGGGAGCTTTTTTCGTCGTTTGTGCCATAGAGTCACTCCATATCAGATAATGATCGTGAGTACGATCGTGATTATGCCGACAGCGAAGCAATAGTAACAGAATTTTCCGAACTTGCCCTTCTGGGACAACAGCTTCACCAGCTTGATTGCAAAATATCCGGTTATACCGGCTACGAGCATTCCCACAAGATATGCGGGGATTCGCGAGGCATCGACACCTTCCTTAAGAGCCTTTACAAGACTTATTATCGTTGCGCCCAATACGGCTGGAAGCGACAAAAGAAAAGAAAATTTCACCGCAAAATTCCGGTCAAGGCCGACGGTCATTCCTGCGGTGATAGTGGAACCCGAGCGTGAAATTCCTGGTAAAGTGGCGACGGCCTGACACAGCCCGATAACCAGAGCGTTGCCGAGCGTCATGTTCTTTTCGTTTTTTCTTCCGTTTCTCATTCGGTCAGAGAGAAAGAGGATTCCCCCCGTTATCATAAACGCTGCACCGATAAAATACATATTTCCGGACAGGCTCTCGATATAGCCGCTGAAGGGCAGAATCAGAAAAAGCGGGAGCGTCGCGAGTATAATCATAAACAGAAGTCTGCGTGCTGGCTTCGGCTTGTCTGCCTCCGGTCTCGGGTGGCGAATATCACGGAAAAATCCGGTCGATTCCTTTGCCATATCGACAATGTCGCCCCAGTAAAAGACGCACACCGCGATGAGCGTCGCAGTATGCAGAAGTACGTCGAAAAACGTGTCGACCTTCTGCATACTTTTAATATTGAGAAGATTTTGTATGACCGCCAGGTGGCCCGAACTCGAGACAGGCAGAAATTCGGTGATTCCCTGTATAAGGCCCAGCAGGGCGGCAATTAAAACCGGCATCTGATCCTCCAAAAGACTCAGGCCTTACTATCAGGCCTTGATAATATTTTCCTTTGTCGCGGAGCCTTTTTTCTTTCTCCGCGAGCGGCGGCGGCGCGGCGGATGGGCTTTTTCACTGTAGAACTTCTCCATCTGCGAATCGGCCTTATACATTATACGGTTCACGGTCCAGGTATCATCTTCGGCCGTGCGGAACTTCAGCCTGACAAGATAGTTGCCGTGAGCCCGGCAGGAGCATATCGACATGTACCTCTTATCTCCCTGATTCACCCAGCGGCCGCATTTCATATGCTCTCCGCAGACAGGACAGGACGGGTCGGAAAGAGCCTTATCCGAGAAAGCCAGATTTCTCTCGCTGTAGCCCGTAAAAGCCCTGTGCTCCAAAGCATCCGGCGAATTTTTATTCTCGTTTTCACTGCTGACACGAGTGGCAAGTAGCTTCGAAGCGGCGTCATACTGAACGAGTCCCTCCATGAGATCAAGCTTCGAACATACGAGTGCCGTATTATATGCGTCGCCGAGAGCGTCATGCGCAACGCGTGTCTGCTCAATCTCAAAATGCTCCATTGCGGTCATCAGTCCGGTCTGGTTGCGGCCGGCCTGCGTCTGAATATTGTAGATTATCTGCAGGTTTACCCATCTGTTTATCCAGTCCCAGTCGAGGTCGTGAATGATTATATTCTGTTCCATTATCGATTTGTCGTCGCTGCCCCATGTCAGGAAGACGCAGTTTTCGCCGCACCACTCGCGAAATTTCGCAAAAGCCTCTTTAAAGCCTACTCCGCATTCCAGGCGTTCCTTGTCAAATCCTGTCAGCTTCTCGACTTTATAGTGCATCCGGCGAAAATAAACCGGCCTGACATCTATCTGAAACTCTTCGCCAGGCGCCATCTCATCCGTAAGCTTAACCGCTCCTATCTGGATTATCTCACCGCGGAGGTGTATGGGCAGTTTATTGAAGACGGCAGATTGTGAGGACATGGCCTGATTCCATTCCATATCCAAAACAACATAGCCCATTAAATTAACCATTCCTTTCGGTACTACTTATATTTAAAAAAGAGCAGACAGTTCCGTAAACGCTTTGTTACCATGCCTAAAAAAGCGGCGTCCGGGTTTCGCGGCGGTACGGGGCATAATCTCACAATTATTTATTGTAACACACATTTATCAATATGGACAAGAGTTTACGCTTATGTTTTCAATTTAATTATCTACAAACTTCTTTCTGCCCTTGTTGACAGGGCCGCGCGTCTGCATTATCATTATATTAGTTGATACTACAACTATTATCGGAGGCGGAAAATGGATAGAACGGAGCGTAAAATCACTAAAATCGAGCGGCTGGCTCACCAATATACCTGTGGCAGGCTCGGAAATATTGGTCTCGGACCGTCGGAACACGAATTCATTCATTTTGTGCGGCACCATCAGGGCACAAGCCAGGCGCAGATTTCGGAAATGCTGATGCAGGACAAGGCCGCGGTGGCAAGAAGGGCCGCCAATCTTGAGAAAAAGGGTTTTATAACCATCGTGCCGGATAAAAATGACCGCCGCTGCCGGAAAATCTATTCAACGGAGCTCGCTGAGGTCGTCAAGCAGTCCAAGACCGAGATTGAATCCGCGTTCTACGAATGGCTTGCCGAGGGGATTGATGAGGAGAAATTTGAGGTTTTTCTTGAGGTGCTTGAGCAGCTCTACAGGAAAGGCAAAGCCTCGCGCAAGCTCGCTTTCATAAACGTCCGCATCGGAGGTGAATGACTCTTGTTCAGACTGCGCCTTACGCCCGTAGAAGAACCGCAGAGACTCTCGAGTTATCTGAAAAGGGAGTGGAAAATTCTCGCGGTCGTTACGGTCACGGGGATATTGTTCAACGGAAGCATGTCGTATGCGGCCGTCCTGCAGGGCAGGCTTATCGACACGGTGGTAAACAGGATGGCGCTGTCGGCGGTGCTGAGACAGACGCTGATTTTTGTTGGGGCAATCGCGGCGATACAGCTCATGCGCGTGCTTAAACGTTACTTTGTGCGTCTTTTTGCGAATCGCACGGGAGCCGCCATGCGCATGATGCTCTATAACAGCGTTCTGTCAAAGGACATGGACACGTTTGGCGGTATTTCCGCCGGGGATCTTATGAACAGGCTTGTCGGCGACGTGGACATTTGCGTCGAAGGAATGCGAAAGGTCATCACGGAGATATTTGACACTGGTGTGCTGATGCTTTCTTATCTCACCGCGATGCTCCTCTACGATGTCAAAACGACGATTGTCTCCTGTCTTTTTATTCCGGCCGCGATGTTATTGGCAGATAAACTAAAGTTCGTCGTCGAGCGCAGCACTAAACTCGCGCGTGCTCAGAGCGGCGCCGTTTCCTCTCTGACGCTCAGCCATGCCGAAAACGCCCTGCTCTACAGGGTGAACAGCGCGGACTCAAGAAAGCGCGCGGAATACGATAAGGAACTTGAGAAGCTAGAAGAGCTGTCCGTACGCGCAGATGTTCTAGAAAACTCCATGCAGCCGATCTACAGCGCGTTTGCGCTTCTCGGAATCGTCGGAATACTCTATTTCGGCGGCAAAAACGTCGCAACAGCCGTCTGGAGCATAGGCGATTTCACCGCATATTTGACCATCTTCCTTGCGCTCTCGACAAAAGCCGGAAAAGCGGGAAAGCTTTTTAACACCTATCAGAAAGCCGCCGTCTCATGGAATCGCATAAAGCCCGGCTTCCGCGCATGGGAGCCCCCCGCGGAAAAGTCCGGAGCGGAGGAGCCGGACGCGAGCCTTAGCTGTGTGGACTTGAGTTTCACCTACCCCGACTCTGAAAGTGAAGCGTTCGAAGCCCTGAGCTTCGAAGCAATTTCGGGCGAGCTGATCGGTGTTACCGGTGCCGTAGCCAGCGGAAAGACCGCCCTCGGACTCGCTCTTACCGGCCTTTATCCCTACGGCGGTGAAATTCTTCTCTGCGGAGAGGAGCTGGGCCGCACTTCGCTAGCGGAACGCAGCCGGAGAGTGGCCTATATGGGCCATGATCCCCAGCTTCTCAGCGACACTCTTTACGAAAACATCACTCTCGGAGACGGTGGGGATATCTCGGAGATACTACGGGCAGTCTGCTTTGAAGAGGAACTGGAAGCCATGCCCGACGGCGTGAACACTCTCCTTGGTTCCGGAGGCATAAGACTTTCGGGAGGGCAGCGCGCTCGCATAGCTCTCGCCCGCGCGCTTTACCGCAGAAGCAAGCTGGTGATTCTGGACGACCCTTTCTCTGCGGTCGATATGGAGACCGAGGGCCGTATCATCCAAAACCTTCGCCGAGGCTTTTCCGACCGTATAATCGTTCTGATTTCGCACAGGTTGGCCGTCTTTCCGCAGACGGATAAAGTTCTGTTTTTTGAAAACGGCTGCGCGCACAGTTCCACACACGCGGAGTTGCTGTCGGAATGCGGCGCCTACAAAAAGCTCTGGGACGCGCAGAAGGGAGGCGCCGCAAATGAAGAATAACGGCGTTCTCGTCTGCGTAAAAGAAGTAGTGCGCTCAAACCGGCTGCTCAGCGCGTCCCTGTGCGTTACAGCGCTTCTGAGCGTGCTTGCCGCTCTGGCGCCGCCACAGATAATGCGCATAATAATCGACCGATATCTGATGAACAATCAGACGGCAGGACTGATCCTCCCGTCTGTAATATATCTTATGGTCACTATCCTGATCGGCGTTACGGAGTTTTTGCAGGATTACCTGCTCACCGTTCTGGGGCAGCGCACTCTGCGCTTTATACGGAGCCATATGATGGAAAAACTGAGCCGTCTGCCCGCGGGTTTTTTTACGGAAAATTCTCCCGGCTCCATATCCTCCCGGATAATGACGGATGTCGAGAGCATCGACGATCTCTTTTCTGACGGACTTGTCAGCATGGCCGTGGACAGCATGACGCTTGTCGGCATCATCGTCTCTATCTGGGTCTTCTCGGAGCGCCTCGCGCTCATTGCGCTCTGCCTGATCCCTGTCATTTTCCTGATCACACGCTTTTTCCGAAAAAAAATGTTTGCGGCGCAGGTGAAAAACCTGGAACAGCTTGGAAAAGTCAACGGCCATATCACTGAGAGCGTCAGAAGCTTCATGATGATAAAGCTCTTTTCAAAAGAGGGGTATATGCAGAAAAAATACTGCAAACGGCTAGAGGAGAACTACAGGACTAACGGAAAGGTTATCCTATACGACTCCTGTTACGCGCCTGTCATTCAGCTCATCCGCGCTGTGGTCATAGCCGCAATAGTCATTCTCTCTGCGGACCAGATCGGCGTTACCGGCATCTCCGCTGGTATGCTTGCCGCGACCATCAGCCTTATCACCTCTCTGCTCGACCCCGTCGAATCACTCGGAACCGAGATTCAGAGCATACAGAGCGGACTCTCCGGCTTTCGGCGCATAAATGATTTTCTCTCGCTTGGAGAGGAAGAAAGGGATGAGAGCATCAAGGCCGAGGACGTTGTAAAAGGTCTTGAGAACGGAGCAATCACCTTCGAAAACCTGAGCTTCTCCTACGACGGAGAAGTCCCTGTTCTGAAAAATATTAATGCTGTTATAAGCCCGGGTGAGAGCGTAACCATTGCGGGCCGCACAGGCGTAGGAAAATCGACCCTCTTCGGACTCATAATGGGCCTTCTTCGCCCCAGCGAAGGCAGGGTAAGCATCGGCGGCTTTGACGCCAACGCAATACCGGACAGAGAAAAGCGCAAAATCTTTGGCTATGTGGAACAGAACTTTCATTTTGTGCCGGGTACAGTTTCACAGCAAATCAGTCTCGGAGATCCGGAAATCACAGCGGAGAGGGTTAAGGAGCTCAGCGAAAAAGTGGGGCTCGCCGAGAGTATTGAGGCGATGCCTCAGAGCTACGACACAGAAGTGACCGGGCAAGGGCCCTTCTCCTGGGGTCAGTGTCAGCTGCTCTCGATAGCAAGAGCCGCCGCTGCAGATCCAAAAATCATGCTGCTCGACGAGATAACCGCTAATCTCGATTCCGCCACGGAGGAGCGAACAATGTACGCACTGCATAAAGTCTCTGAGGGACGCACAGTGCTTTCCATCACCCACCGTGAGAGCGCAATGTGCGGCTGCGACAGGCTTATATATTTTGAAAACGGAAAAATCGCCGCACAGGGAAAGCCCGATGAAATTATAAACTATATCAATGATAAAATTATTATGTAAACTATTGGTCCAAAATACCGGCGGACATCCGAAAACAAATTCTCCCCTCCGCTTTATCCTATAACGCTTTCAGCGCGCAAGCTTCTCCAGTATCGCCTGCGTAAGCTGCCATACCCTCTCGATCGAGTCCAAATTGGCTCTTTCCTTCGGAGTATGGACCCCTTCAAGGTCAGGCCCATATGATATTATGTCAACTCCGTTTAAATACTCGTTGAAGTAGCCGCATTCAAGCCCCGCGTGAATCGCGCAGGTCCGTGCCTCCGTGCCGAACATCTCCTCATAGGTTCTCATCGCAAGCGCGCGCAGAGGCGAATCCTGCCTGAACTCCCACTGGGGATAGTCGGAGGTGCAGATGCTCTCTCCCCCGCAAAGCTCCGCAATCGCGCAAAGCCTTGCGCGTATCTCGGCTTTGCGGCTGCCTATTGCGCTGCGTGAGAGTGAAAAAACGGAGATCCCGTCTTCCTTCTCTTCAATATACCCGGGATTGGATGAGCTTTCCACCAATCCCGGCATATTAAAGCTCATCCCCAGAACGCCGCAGGGAATCAGCAGCAGAGCCGCTACGATTTTTCTTTGGCTGCTCTCGGTGTAGCAACTGGCACTTTTCTTTTCCCCGCGAATAAGCGCGATAGCGACATCGTCCCTGCCGCAGTATTCGGTTTGAAATTTCCTCTCCATTTCCTTGATCGTTTTGATGGCTGCATCCAGCGCCTTTTCATCCGCAAATATCTCGGCCGCAGCGTTGTTTGAAATTGCGTTTGTCTTTCCTTCCGCCTCAAGTGAAGAAAGATGGACTTTCCCTTCCAGCTTGTCGAGTATTCGGGCCATCAGCTGGATGGCGTTTGCCCGGCCCTCGTGTATCTCCATGCCGGAGTGCCCGCCCCGCAGACCGGAAATTCTGATTTTCAGGGAATTCAGACCGTTCAAAGTTTCGCGCTCGGCCGGAAGTCTCAGCTCGTTCCTGAAGGCGCCCGCGCAGCTTGTAAAGAATACGCCCTCGATCTCGGTGTCGAGATTGATGAGATATTTTCCCCTAAGGTTCGAGCAGTCCAGATTTTCCGCTCCGAGCATACCGATCTCCTCGGAAGCCGTAAAAACCGCCTCAATGTCCGGGTGAGGAATATCCTCACTGTCGAGCAAGGCGAGCGCGAAAGCAACGGCGATTCCGTTGTCGGCTCCCAGGGTCGTCCCGTCCGCCGAGAGCCAGCCGTCTCTGTAGATAAGACCGATCCCGTCCTCGTAGGCCCTTTTGCAGCCTTCGCCGCGTACATAGACCATATCCGTATGCCCCTGAATAATGACCGGTTCGCAGCGGCAGTTCCGGACAGATGCGGGCTTTTTTATGATCACGTTGTCTCTGTCATCCTGAACATATTCGAAACCGTGCTCCTTCGCGAACACAGCAAGATACTCGCTTATCGCTCTCTCGTCGCCGCTGCTTCTCGGTATGCGGGAAATCTCCTCAAAATAGTGGAGTACCCTATCTGCGTTTTCCAATAAAACCAGTCCCTTCAATTTTTGCTCACAAGCCGCAGAGCGGCTCAGTCATAGGTTTATTATAATCTTATAGGCTTTACGGCGCAATATTCCCGCATTGATAGTTTCGACAAAAATCAGGTTGCCGAAGCACTCTTCGTTGTTATCGGGCGCAGCCTCACGGCGAGCAGGGCGCTGAGCAGCACCCAAGCGATATCCCCGGGCACGAATACCAGAAAGCCTGTGAAAAGCAATTTACTGATGCTGATGGGACTGAGAAGGTAGTAATTCATTATCAGATAAAGATAGGCCAGTCCCATTGTAAAAACCACCGAAAAATCTGCAAGACCGGCTAGAAGGTATGTCTTTAACGCCGGCTTTCCCTTTTCTGTTATAATGCCCGCAAGCCATGTTCCGAGAGCAAAGCCGAGAATATATCCGAAGGTCGGCTGAAACAGATAGCCTAAGCCCCCGCCAAGTGTGAAGATCGGTAGGCCGATCAGGCCAAGGACAATATACACGCCGACGGAAATGAGTCCCCTTCTCCTTCCGAGCAGCAGACCGGCGAGGTTGGTAAAAAGGAACTGCAGTGTGATCGGTACCGTACCGACCGGTATTTTTATGAACGCCCCCACTGCGATAAGAGCCGTGAACATTGCGCAGAGGACCATGTCCCTGGGATCTGATTTCATGTTCTTTTCTCCTCTTTCAGATATCCGAGAGAAACCTCACCGCTGTTCAGCACAAGCTCTTCGCCGCTTTTCAGTCTGACCAGCAAATTCCCCACGTCGTTGATTCCGGTGACATCGGCAAGAACTGTCTCTCCGGCGCGTACAAAGCTAATCTCCCTCCCGCACATGAGAGAGCGTTCCCTGTATTCTTCTATGATCGCTTTGTCACCCAATTTTCCGAAAGTGTCGAGTATTCCTTCCGCGATATCGGCCGCAAGCCGGTTGCGCGATATGGTCCCGCCGCCGATGGAGCCGGCGACTCCCCGAAGCTCCTCCGGCAGCATGTCTTCACTGGTGGCGCAGTTTACGCCCACCCCGACAACTATGCTCTCAATACCGCCGCTTTCAAAGTCGGTCACAGCCTCGGTAAGTATCCCGCATACTTTTTTCCCGTTCAGATAGATATCGTTCACCCATTTGATGCGCGGGATTTGGTCCGTCTGTTTTTCTATTGCCCGGCAGACTGCTACAGCCGCCGCGACGGTTATCATCTGTAATTCAGACATGCCTCTTTCCGGCCTCAGAATAACGCTCATGTACAGTCCCGTGTTTGAGGGTGAGAAAAAACTCCGGCCGCAGCGTCCGCGTCCTGCACTCTGTCCTTCCGCAAAAATAAGCGTCCCGTGGCGCGCTTTATCCAGTGCGAGTTTTTTTGCCTGAGTATTGGTGGAGTCAAGCGTCCCGAATACCGATATCGGGGATGAGCGGTATTTTTCCGGCAGAGCGGCGCGTATTCCTTCCTCCGAAAGCACATCGCTGTGCGCATCCAGCCTATAGCCCTTGCTGGGCACGGCAAGGATCTTATGTCCGTCTGCCTCAAGAGCCTTTACGGCCTTCCATACGGCAGTCCTTGAAATATCCAGCGCCGAAGCCAGTTCCTGACCCGAAACATAACGGCCGCGCTCATTTTCTAGCACGCCAAGTACGTCCTTTTTCGTCTGCATTCCGTCTCCCCCCGAAAATAATATAAGGACATTTTACAGAATTGCCTTCATATTGTCAACTATATTACTAATTATTGTTGACAATGCCCGCCACTTATTTTGGTATGAACCATACCCCGGTGGGTAATACTATCCAATATCCATCGTCGGGGAGGTAATAAATTTGCTGAACAAGGTCGAGATATGCGGTGTAAATACAGCGAAACTCAAAGTACTGAAAAACGATGAAACTATGCAGCTGCTGAGGCTTGCGAAGGAGGGTGACAAGGAGGCCAGAGAAAAGCTGATTTCAGGAAATCTTCGTCTGGTGCTATCTGTCATACAAAAATTTGCCTCCCGTGGCGAAAATGTCGATGACCTATTTCAGGTTGGTTGCATCGGACTTATCAAAGCGATTGACAACTTTGATATAACTCAACCGGTCAGATTTTCTACCTACGGCGTCCCGATGAATGTCCTTAGTCGTAATCTGACTTTGTTCTGTTTAACTTGACACGGCAGTTTATTTGGGATAATATATTCGAGTGTATTCGCGATGACTTATTTAATATGTCTCCGTAGCTCAGCAGGATAGAGCGTCCGCCTCCTAAGCGGAAGGTCGCGCGTTCGAATCGCGCCGGGGATGCCAAAATCGCTGAAAACGACGCATTATGCGGGTTTTCAGCGATTTTTGTTTTCCTTTTGCTTTTTATAAGGAAAGTAATTCTTATCGTTTCGGTTTTTTCTGGGCTTCTTTGCCGCATCTTGCTCATTACTTTTGAGGTTACGAACCTTATTTGCTAATTAAAACGGCCTGTTTGCTAATCATTCATTTTTTGTGCTAAACAAGGCTGTTCGAATCAGGACATTTGCTAATCGGTGCTGCGGCAATATTGCCCAAGGCCTAAAGTAATTGACTTGCTAAGTCCGGTGACTGCTGAAGCATCTGAATGATGTCCGCAGCGTTTGGGGGCGGCGTTTGATGAGCTGCTTCATTGGGTTCTCCCGTTGCCTGCTCCTGCTGCGGCTTCTGATAGAACGCCTCCTCAAAGCGCAGGGCGTTTTTTCTTCTGTCCTCATCGATGATGTGTGAATACACATCCGACACCATTTTCAGCTGCGCATGGCCGGTGTCGCCCTGAACCGCTTTCATATCTCCGCCCGTTAACTTTAACTTGTAAGTCGTGCTTGTGTGGCGTAGGCTGTGAAAGACTACATTGGGCAGATTGTTATCGGTAATCAGTTTATTGAAGGACTTAACAATGACCCGTTCCTCACAGGGCCGTCCATTGGATAGCGTAAATACAAGATTATAATTCTGATACTCTCCGCCCAAAATGTCCTTCCAATCTTCCTGGAGCTGTTTTGCCCGAACAAGCATTTTTGCCACCGTTTCCGGTAACCAGATGCGACGGACACTGCTTTTCGTTTTCGGTTTCTTCAGCACCAGCGCCGTTGCCGGTGAAGAGAGCACAGCGGGAAATACTTTGATCACGTCCCGGTTATCCAATTTTTCCTTTGCCTCACGAGACACTCTGGAAAGTTCCTTTTCAATGTAAATTGAAGCATTGCATTTAGCTAAGCTCTCTTCAAATATGTCCACACAATCCCAGGTAAGTCCGGTTAACTCTCCTATTCTTAGAGAACAGGAAAAAGCTAAATTGATAGCCAACGCCAACCGCTCATCATCACACAATTCCAGCGCATGAAATAGAGTTTCCGCCGTCCAGATTTCCCGGACCTTGGGTTCGGATTTTGGAAGTGATGCATGCTAGACAGGGTTGCGGGCGATGTATTGCCATTTCACCGCTTGATTGAACGCACAGCGTAAAACTTTGTGAATCTCCCGGATATTTTGCGCTAAAATTGTTGATTCCTTATCCGGTTGATTAAATCCGGCCTTAGATTTAACAGAAAGCAGCTTTTTGTAATATTCGTCTATTGCGCGGGGTGTTGCGTCCGCAAGATTCCAGTCGCCGATGTAGGGATTCACGTAGTTATCTATCAATCCTTTTTTCGATGTATAGGTTGACAGTGCCCACTTATTGACGCCATAGGTTTCTACGAACTCATAAAGCAAATCCGATACTGTTTTCATCGTGGGCGGTATAAAGGTATCATTGCTCTGCTGAAATTCAATCTCCGCCTTACGTTTTTTTGCTTCCTTTAAAGTCCCCCATGTTTCCCACTTCTGCTTCTTCTCTCCGTGTTCATCATGGTAGGTGTAAACGACGGAGTATTTTGATTTGCGTTTTGTTATGGATGCCATACTCTATTCTCCTTTGTATGATCAATAGTTCTGGCTGTCTAACCATTCATCAAAGGACTTTTTTGACACTCGTATTGATGTACCAATTCGTACCGTTTTAAAAAGGCCCTGCTTTACAAGGGTGTATGCTGATGTACGGCCTATACCTAAAAGGCTTGCTATTTCTTCTACTTTGTAAGTGCGCTGGGTAAGCGCAGGGGCAGTCTGAATGCTATCTGTTACTGAACAGTTTATAGGAGGCCTCCTTTCATATCTGTATCACCGATAGCACTCACGTCTGTTTGATTCCTACGACTGTATTGTATGGCACAGTGCTATCTGACGCAATGTTGTTAATATAGCAGCCGCGTCGATTTTCAGTTTTAATACGGATATCGGCGCGGCTGTCCCTTTGTTTCGATTTGCTTATTTAAAGACATTCCGGACGAACAGTCGGCGCGCCTGTTACCATAGGATTTGCACCTCCCTCCATTATTATGGCGGGCCGTTCTCATTGCCTGCGACGGTTTTATCACGCTCAGACTGTGACTAAACGAAAGTTTCATTACATACAGATATTTGCCTCAAAGCCGCCCTGCGTCCATTGGACGCTGCTCTGTCTGCAGCGCTGGTGTTTTTCGCTCCTTTTCCATTATGCATTATTTCTGCGCAAAGAAAGATCGTGGCGCACCTGTTGCTCGGCTCCCTGTATGCCGCTGCTTGCGGTATGTATCCGGCTTGTCCATTATTCGATTTTCAAAGTTCAATGAAGAATTAAAATATATCCCTCATAAGCCTTTTCATTTTTGAGGCCTGATAGGATACGCCTAGCAATAATTTTTTAGAAATTTCTCCATATTTTTAAGTCCTTTGCTGATTGACTTACGTACATTTCTGGAGTCTACCCCTTCTGCACGCGCAATATTGGCCTGGCTGATGCCGAGTATGTAATGGGCATAGATGCGTTTGGCCTGCTTGTCCGGCAATGCAGCAATGGCTCTCCAGGGCGACTATGTATTCGTCAGATTCTCGCTTATCCCAATGACGGCGCTTCTCGTGGGTGAGGTTCTCCTCCTTATGTTTAGCTTGGTCAAGATACTCAGCAATTTCGATAGAAATTTCAACAGAGACTGCTTGTCCGCACAATTCAATATGTACCTCCATGATTTTCTGTCCCTTCTGAATGATTTGGAAATTCAGAAGGGGCATGTAGGTGAATGGCAGCGGGGAAAAATGTGCACAAAAAATCCCGGCTGAGCAATCGTCAGCCAGGCATAGCGGTAAATATTTCTAATTTGGTACTGTGTGAAACTATATAGATGGGCAGAGTACGCCCTTGGTTCAGAGCAGCTTTTTTTGACAGGCTGCCGATTAAAGCAATATGTAACAGAATGATGTCCGCTTCATCACGCCTGATCGCTACCGGGTAGCTGTTATAGCTCGATAGCTCTGGCTGTGCCTAGCTCAGTTGAAAAGCCGTGAATAGCCAAGTATAATGCCAAGAGTAGCCAACCGGGCACAGTAATGAGGCGAAAAATAAAAGCACCACATTACGCCACTCTCCTGGAAGATTGTCTGCGTAATGTGATGCCCAAAAACCATGGTAATGGTATCACAGTACAACATGGATTTCAATCCCGAAAAGAATATTTTTTATTAGGAGTAGCGAGGAAACAATTTGCCCCATCTGCGAGGGCAAATTAAAGGTGAGGGACAGTCGAGACAGAGTATGTCAACACGAGGACGGAACACGCCGGGTATACAGGCTTCGGCGGCTTTACTGCAAGCACTGTAGGAAAATACACACGGAGCTTCCGGACTTTATGCAGCCGTTCAAACGGTATGCAGCCGAGGTAGTTGAGGCGGTTGTTGACGGTCGGTGCGAAACCTGTCCAGCAGAGGAATCCACTATGCGAAAATGGCGTAGATGGTTTGTAACCCACAAGACAATGTTAGAAGCTAGATTTTGGGCTTTAAAGCAGAGCCTTGACGGCGTTGTTTTAAGTGTTTTGTCCCCACGCTCACTTCTCCAAGAAATCCGCAGTACCGGAATCGGATGGCTTAGCCGTTTAACACGGCAGCTTGTCAATTCCGAAAATGAAATACACACCTGCTTTGCCTGTTGTCCTTCACATGGGCACGATATACTCGTTTCATCATATAAGATGAAGGGAGTTATTGCACATGGAACACTGGCAAGAGCTTGAAGCCGCACGTAGGTTGAAGATAATTGCGCCTCTTTTGGATGAAACTCTGGATGAGGCTGCTGTTGTTGCGCGCAAAAAGGATATTTCGGAGGATTGTGGACTATCCTATAGAACAATTGGGCGGTATTATATGGCGTTCAAAGCTAAGGGCTACGAAGGGCTTATGCCCAGCCCCGGTACTGCAAGGAACACCTCGGAGTTGCCGGGAAATTTCGATGAAATCGTTACCCAAGCAATACAGCTTCGGCAGGAGTTGCCCAACAGAAGCGTTCCTCAGATTATTAAGGTACTTGAATATGAAGGCTATGCGAAGCCAGGTGAAATAAAACGCAGCACGCTACAGCGCCATTTGCAAAAGGCGGGATATTCCTCCAAGCAAATGCGGGTATATGAACAAAAGAGCAAATCTGCAAGACGATTCAAAAAAGAGCACCGATGTGTACTCTGGCAAGCAGATATAAAGTACGGGCCATATGTGACGAACCCCAAAACAGGCGAGGTCTTTCAAACATATCTGTCTGTGTTCATAGATAACGCCACGCGCTATGTGGTTAGTGCAAGATTTTACGACAATCAGCGAACGGATATTATTGAGGACAGCCTTCGAAGAGCCGTTATACAGTTCGGGAAGCCGGTTTCCCTGCAGTGCGACAATGGCAAGCAATACCGAAGCGTAACACTTCAGCGAGCCTGCAATGTTCTCGGGATAAAGCTCATATTCTGCAAGCCATATTCGCCAGAGGCGAAGGGTGCAGTTGAGCGTTTCAACCAAACAGCAGACAGCTTTATAGCTGAATACGCACTACAATCCGAGCGAACGCTCGAAACACTGAACAGAGATTTTGATGCGTGGCTCAATCAGTATTACCATACCAAGCCCCATATCGGCTTGAACAACATCTCACCGGCAACAGCATTCAGAACCGATACCAGAATGCTTGAATTGGTACAGGCTGAAAGGCTTGCTGAAGCATTTCTGCACATTGAAAACCGTGATGTAGACAAGGTGGGGTGCATCAGCTTCAAGGGCAAGACCTATGAGGTGGGAATGCAGTTTTGCGGAAAAAGCATTCAGGTTGCTTATGACCCTATGTATCTCCAAGAGATTGAAATCCGGTGCGATAGCTACAAACCGTTTAACATTCGAGAACAGGTCATAGGAGAAAACTGCGACTACAAAAAATCATTTGTTTCGTCTCATGCTGTTAGTCCTAACGGCTCTCGTATGCTGAATGCGCTTAACGAAAAAAACATCACAGGAAAAACCAACCGCCGCCGTGCTGTGAGCTACGGAGGTGAGAGCGATGTTTGAGGAATTCTTTGAACTGACGGCAACGCCGTTTACCAACTCAATTCCAAGTGACAAGCTTTATATGTCTCCCATTATGCGTGAGACTCTCGGAAGACTGAAATTTGCTGTTAGCCACAGGATGTTTGCTGTTGTTACCTCGGACGTGGGTTGCGGAAAAACTACTACCATACGAAAATTTACCAATGACCTTGACCGAAAGAACTACGAGATTTTGTACATAGCTAATTCCAAGCTTAGTCCAAGCTGGTTTTACAAGGGAATGCTGAAGCAGCTTGGGGTTGAGCCTAAATTCTACCGGGACGCGGCCAGCCGTCAACTTCATCGGGAGCTTGAGATTATCCGCGGAGTACATCACCGTGATGTGGTATGTATTGTGGATGAAGCTCACCTGTTAAGCAAGGAAACCTTCGAGGAAATACGCTTCCTTCTGAACAGTAAAATGGATTCCGAAAATCCTCTGTCGCTCATTCTTGTAGGGCAAAACGAGCTATGGGACAAGCTTAAACTACAGAGTTACGCCGCCGTAAGGCAACGCATAGATATAAAGTGTGAGATACCACAGTATGACCGTGCCGAAACCGCAAGGTATATTGACTGCCATCTTAAATATGCTGGTTGCACTCGCGAGATATTTACTGAAAAAGCCTTTGACGAAATCTATAAATACTCTGCCGGAGCTGCCAGAGCTATTAACAAGGTTTGTTTGCACAGTCTCATTTGTGCCGCCCAACGCAAGGAAAAGCTGGTTGATGATTACCTGGTTATGGAGGTCATTGACGGTGAACTGCCGTAAGCTTTTGAGTTCTTAATTGTAAAGCGCCGTTAACGCGGCACTTTGTCTGGTGTCTTCATGGCACAATATTCAGCCGTTCACGGCATGGCATCTGGGCTATCTATGGACATACGAACTGAGCTGCAACA
>Ga0183095_10168_pt1 | contig 248585 bp, 181 predicted proteins | sample BioMet4_FD_130346 | JGI IMG/M metagenome (GOLD analysis project Ga0183095, IMG submission 130346) | Microbial communities from bioreactor (seeded with sewage sludge) at LBNL, California, USA - Biofuel metagenome 4 (v2) (version 3) | ecosystem: Engineered > Bioreactor > Anaerobic > Unclassified ...
AAACCCAACATTAAAAGTGTTGTTCTCTTCCAGCTGAGCTAGCGGATCTACTTTATTTCCAAAAGTGGGTGCAAATTTACTACTATTTTGTGAAGTCACAAATTTATTTAAACATTTTTTATTTTAAATTATATCAAGATATTAAAATACGATTACAACATATCTTTTTCTGTTTTTAACTCTTAATTTCATTGGGAATTATTGTGGAATTTAAAGATGTATTAATTATCTTTGCATTGAAAATCGGAAAAGAGATTGATAATAAATTCTTGATTAATTAACTAAAATAATAATCGTTATGATTAAAAAAATGTTATTTTTAGTCGTTACGCTGTTCCTCTTCTCGGTGACAGCTGTGGCGCAAGTTACAACTTCTTCAATGAGCGGTACAATTACCGCAGACAAGAACGAACCTATTATTGGTGCTTCTATTATAGCAGTTCATGTTCCTTCAGGAACTCGCTATGGTGCTGTTACTAATTTAAATGGTCGTTTCACCATTCAAGGTATGCGTACTGGTGGTCCTTACAAAGTTCAAATTTCTTATGTGGGCTATCAGACTGTCAATTACAAAGATATTTATCTTGAATTAGGTAATACGTATGATGTAAATACTGAAATGAAAGAGTCATCTCAGATATTGAATGAAATTGTTGTTACTGGTACGGCTTCGAAAAAATTATTAACCGGGGCTGGTCAGAATTTTTCTCAAAACAAAATTGAAAATGCTCCGACTGTTGACCGTAATATTTACGATGTAATAAAGAATATGCCAATGGCTCAGATTAATAAGATTGGTGGTATCTCTTTTGCAGGTTCAAATAATCGTTATAATAGTTTCCAGATTGATGGTACTGTAAGTAATGACGTCTTTGGTCTTACTGCTTCCGGAACAAATGGCGGTCAATCGAATGCTAATCCTATTTCTATGGATGCTATACAAGAAATTCAAGTCGTTGTTTCTCCTTTTGATGTTCGTCAAAGTGGATTTACAGGAGGTGGTATCAATGCTATCACAAAACAGGGTACTAACCAATTCCATGGATCTGCCTATACTTATTATACTAATCAAAATTTGTATGGACGCTATAATGCAGCTAACGGTCATGCAAAATCTAAACTTGATACGCAACATACTACGACTTATGGTGCTTCCTTAGGTGGTCCTATTATAAAGAATAAACTTTTCTTCTTTGGTAATTTTGAAAAAATTAGTGAAACATATCCTTCACGTTATTATCCAGGTGCAACAGGATATGGATTGACAACTGATGTTGCTAATAGCATATTGACTCGTTACAAGACTGTTACTGGTCTTCAGGATAATTATGGTGCAAGAGATGTAGATCAAAGTTCATTGGGCATTTTAGCTCGTATCGATTGGAACATCGACGCAAATAATAAATTCGCTTTCCGTTATCAGCACAATAATTCTTCGTCTGACAATTATAGTTCAGGTAAGTCTACTTATTATTTTAATAATAGTGCTTACACAATGAAGAATAAAACTAATTCATTCGTTGCAGAATTGAACTCACATATTAGCAATACATTGTATAATGAATTCCGTGCATCTATGACTTTTGTTCGTGATCATCGGGAAGTACCTTATCAAGGACCATGTATTTGGATTAAAAGTGCTCCTGACAATGGATATACGGCAATTAATTTAGGTACTGAATATTCATCTGGTGCCAATAAGTTGAATCAAAATATTTATACTTTCGAAGATAACCTTTCTTGGTATCTGGGTAATCATACTTTGACGTTTGGTACACACAATGAAATTTTCCACATGGAAAATCAATTTGTTCAGGCAAATAACGGTGAATGGGTTTATTCTAGCGTAGATGATTTCCTCAATGATAGATCTAGCCAATTTGTTTATAAGTTTGCTGATCCGACTGATTTTATTCCTAAATTCAATGCAGGTCAATTCGGATTTTATCTTCAGGATAAGTGGGAAGTAAATAGGGATCTTTCTCTCTCTTATGGTTTGCGTATTGATTTACCTAAGGTTTTTGATAATCCTACTTCAAATGAGACTTTCAATTCCTCAGACATTAGTTCTAAATACGATGCAAAGATAGGTCGTATGCCATCTGTAAAACCTTTATTCTCGCCTCGTTTTGGTTTCCGCTGGTTCCTGGATGATGCTCATAAAACATTATTACGTGGTGGATTAGGATTATTTACCGGTCGTGTTCCTTTTGTATGGTTATCTAATGCCTTTACAAATGATGGTGTCGAACAAAAAGGTACCACTATATATTCTACAACTAATAAATCAGGTGTTGTAACTTCTTATGCACCTTCATTTACACAATATGCTAAGGATCCTCTGACAGCCTACAAAACAGGTTCGGAAGCAAAACCTGATATTTGTACAGTAAGCAAGAAGTTCAAATATCCGCAAGTATTTCGTACAGACTTAGCTCTTGAACAAAAATTGCCTTTCGACATTAAAATGACTTTAGAAGGTTTATTCTCTAAGACAATCAATAATGCATTCTTTAGAAATTTAGCACAGTCTGAGAATGGTAAAGTTTACGCAGTGGCTGGTGTAGAAAATTCTGCTATGCCGTACTATACAATAGATAAGAGTAAATATACGAGCATCATCGACCTAGAAAATACGAATAAAGGTTATACATATTCGTTTTCTGCCTTGTTAGAAAAGAGTTTTGATTTCGGTTTGAATACATCGATTTCTTATACTTATGGACATTCTAAATCAGTATTTGATGGAACGTCTTCTGTAGCATATTCAAATTGGAAATATAATTATGCTTATGATTCAAATCATCCAGCTCTTTCTTATTCGTCATTTGATATACCTAACCGTATAGTTGCTACTATTGGTTATACTTCTCCTAAATACTTAAATGGTTTGTTGAATACAGTGGCTTCTTTAATTTATACCGGATCAAATGGTATGCGTTATAGTTTAACAATGAACGAATCTGTTGACTATAATGGTGATGGATATAGTGGCAATTCTTTGCTATATATTCCAACAGCTGCAGAATTTGAAAAAATGAATTTTGTGGATAATGTTAATAAAACAACTAAAGTGGTTACAATGACTGCAGCTGAATCAAAGGCTAAGTTTGGAGAATGGCTTGAGAATAATAGTTATGCTAAAAATCATCGTGGAGAATATGCTAAACGTAATGCTTGTCAGGCTCCATGGGAAAACAGAGTTGACTTGCATTTAGCAGAAAATATCTTTGCATTCAAGAATATCAATGGCAGCAAATTCCAAGTTACTTTTGATGTTATTAATTTTGCTAATTTGCTCAATAAGAATTGGGGCAACAGTTTTTCATCTGCATATAACCTCTCACCGTTGGGCAATTATAGTATGACTTCTTCAGGAACAGGTACTTCTACTGTAAAGGTTGCTGGATTTGTTTACAATGGAAATAATACCGTTACTCGTAATGATATTTATTCTCGTTGGCATGCTCAGATTGGCTTGAAGTTTACATTCTAATCCATATAGTTTTTAATAAAAAGGAGCAGCTTATAGAAGCTGCTCCTTTTTATTTGATATTTTCTAAATTTTATTCGAAATCATTTTGAGTGAATGTGATTATTATATACTTTTGTGGCGTTAAATCTAATAATAATATAAATTCATTTCAATTCTATCAATGTTACTAACCCTAAGATCATATTCAGTTAAATACTTCAATACGGTTTTATCGATTGGTTATCGTGCATCTACACGTGAACCTTGAATAGCATCTCTCCTACTCTCTTTTATCTTTTCGATAAAAAGTATTACATATACTTTATTATTTCTAAGTAGTATAATTGTGAAGATACGATTATGCTTTTAGTATTGTGTATGTATCGTAAGTAACAATAATATTATTATAATCTATTTAATTTGAATATAATGGAAAATTTTTTAATTGAAGAACATGAATATATATATGATCATTATAGTGAACAGACTCCTATTGAACACCTTATGGTAAAAATTTATTTAAGACATCCGCGAGAAGAAGAAATGAATGTAGTTTATCATTCTATCACTTCAATCTGTGAATGGCTCTGTAGACAACTCTCAATATCTATGAAAAAAACTGCTATGGATAAGATTGAGCATGCTATAATACAACAGAAATATAAATCTATTATTGAGAATGGTGAACGTAAGTATGCAGTTAGAATGTTATCGAATGCACATATAGCATTTATACAAAGACATCGTAATTCGCAGTTGGCAAATGAAGATTATGACTTTTATGTTCCTAAAATAATTGAATCATCATTATGATATTAATGGCAAAATGATAATTATAGAATGGTTGCAGCTGTAATATCGTAGACTTTTTATAATTTTGCAGTTGATTAATTAAAACAAATTAGTATGAAAGCATTTGTATTTCCTGGGCAAGGTGCCCAGTTTGTTGGTATGGGCAAAGAATTATACGAGAATTCTGCATTTGCCAAAGAGTTATTTGAGAAGGCAAATGATATATTAGGTTATAGGATTACCGATATTATGTTTGATGGCACCGATGAAGAATTGAAACAGACTAAAGTTACTCAGCCTGCAGTATTCCTTCATTCTGTTATCTCTGCGTTATGCATGGGTGATGCTTTTTGTCCTGATATGGTTGCAGGTCACTCGTTGGGCGAATTCTCTGCCTTAGTAGCTAATGGTGCTTTGAAATTTGAGAATGGCTTAAAATTGGTATATGCTCGTGCTATGGCAATGCAAAAGGCTTGTGAAGCTCAACCTTCTACTATGGCTGCAATTATTGCACTCCCTGATGAAAAAGTAGAAGAGATCTGTAAACAAGTATCCGATTCTGGAGAAATTTGTGTACCTGCAAATTATAATTGTCCTGGACAACTTGTAATCTCTGGAACAATTGCTGGTATTGATAAAGCTTGCGAATTGCTTAAGGCTGCTGGTGCTAAACGTGCACTTCCATTGAAGGTTGGTGGTGCTTTTCATTCTCCATTAATGGAACCGGCGAAAGTAGAATTGGAAGAAGCTATTCAGAAAACTTCTTTTTATCAGCCAAAATGCCCGATTTATCAGAATGTTGACGCCAAACCTCACACTGATCCTTCGGAGATTAAAGCAAACTTGGTTGCTCAACTCACCTCTCCAGTTCGTTTTTCACACAGTGTTATGAATATGATTGCTGATGGTGCTACCGATTTTACGGAGTGTGGACCTGGCATTGTCTTACAGAAATTGATTCAAAAGACTAATTCTACTGTTACCGCACATGGTATAGAATAATGATTTAAACCATGAAAAATACACCTGTTAATTTGGAACTCATCGATAAAACTATCGATGAGTTCCAAATAACAGATTTTTCGAAAGCTACCATTCGTGAAGTGAAAGCTATTGCAGCGAAGGCTGAAGAGGAATCTGGCGTTGAATATATTAAAATGGAAATGGGCGTTCCTGGTTTACCGCCATCTCATATTGGCGTTGAAGCCGAAATTGATGCCCTTAAACATGGTATTGCTAGCTTATATCCTGATATAAACGGATTGTCTGAATTAAAGCAGCAAGCATCTAATTTCGTTAAAGCATTTATTAATGTCGATATATCTCCTGAGGGCTGTGTCCCTGTCACGGGTTCTATGCAAGGTACATTTGCTTCTTTTCTTACTTGTGGACAATGTGATTCTAAAAAAGACACTGTCTTATTTATAGATCCAGGATTTCCTGTACAGAAACAGCAATTGGTAGTGATGGGCAATAAATATGAAACGTTCGATGTCTATCATTATAGAGGGTCAAAACTTCGTGATAAACTTGAATCTTACTTGAAGGGAGGTAATATATCAGCCATTATTTATTCTAATCCTAATAATCCGAGTTGGATTTGTCTTAAAGAACAAGAACTTCAGATTATCGGAGAATTAGCAACTAAATATGATGTGATTGTGCTTGAAGATTTAGCCTATTTTGCAATGGATTTCCGCAGAGATTTAAGCAAACCTTACCAAGCTCCTTATCAACCTACTGTCGCTCATTATACAAAGAATTATGTCTTATTGATTTCCGGCTCAAAAGCTTTCAGCTATGCTGGACAACGTATTGGCGTGAGTTGTATTTCTGATTCATTGTACCATCGGAAATATGAAGGCCTAACAAAGCGTTATGGTGGTGGAACATTTGGTACCGTTTTTATTCATCGGATTTTATATGCTTTATCTTCTGGAACTAGCCATTCTGCACAATATGCTTTAGCAGCTATGATGAAGGCTGCTTGTGAAGGTAAATATAATTTTGTTGATGAAGTCAAAGTATATGGTGAACGTGCGCGGAGATTAAAGGAAATTTTTATTCGTCATGGTTTTTATTTAGTATATGATAATGATTTGGGTGAGCCTGTAGCTAATGGTTTCTATTTTACTATTGGATATCCAGGTATGACGAGTGGTGAACTTGCAAAGGAACTTATGTATTATGGTGTAAGTGCTATTTCCTTGGTGACAACGGGTAGTTCACAAGAAGGTCTTCGTGCATGCACTTCATTTATAAAAGATAATCAATATGCTTTATTGGAAGAGAGAATGAAATTATTTGAAGAGAATAATCCAATTAGTAAATGATATTTCAATTTTTGCATTAAATGTTTTTATTATTCTCAAATAATGACGATATTTGCATAATGAAAGAGTTGTGAAACTCTGATTTGTATAGTTAAAGTCTAGTTTAGTTTTTGTGTTGCGTCTCAGGTCCGTTAGTGTACGAATCCTGAGACGTTTTTTATTATCCATTGTCATATGTATATAAAAAAAGAAGCATTCCTTATGGAATGCTTCTTTTATATAATAATTTGATATTAGATATCTACTATTATTTGTCAGTTACACAAATACTAACACGGTTCAAATCATTCTCAGCAAATGGCTGTACTGTATCACCTTTGTAATCAACTGATACACGAGAAGCGTCGATACCATACTTCTTTGTAAGTTCTTTAGCTACTTGGTTAGCACGTAATTTAGAGAGAACTCTATTAATACGAGCATTACCAGTTTGAACGTCAGCATAACCTGTTACATTAACTTTAGCATCGCTATGATCTTTCAAATAAGCTGATAAAGCTTCCATCTTAGCAACCTCTGCACCCGTAATCTTTGAAGAATTAATCTTGAAGAAAATGTTGCAGCTATATGGTTTAGCTGGCTCTGGAGCTGGCTCAACAACTTTTTCTTCAACTGGTTTGGTTTCTTCTTTAACTGGTTCAGCTTGTGTCTCAACAGGAGCAGCAACAACAGGAGCAGCTACAGGAGCAGCCTTCTTACCTAATTTAATTCTTAAACCGATCAAGCCATTGAAATACCAATCAGGGTTACCAGCTTTTTTAGAATTATATTTATCTGTCAAAATGTTGGTGTTACCTTCTAATGCTAAGTCAACACACTTGCTAAGACGTAAGTCAACTTCTACACCGCCTCTACCAACTGGACGAAGTTTGGTACCTGTCCAATTATAACGCAAGTTGTAACCTGCATCATAAAGATCGTTTGCATCATCATTATTGAAACCTACATTAAGTGCACCTCCTAAGAATCCTTGTACATTGATAAAGCGGTTTTCATTATAACCGAAGAACAAGTTAGTAAGATTCAACATGAAATCCAAGTTACCTGCTAAATAGTTATATTTATAAGTCTTTTTAGGATTAACCCATCCGCCTTTACTTTGCCAGCCACTTGCTGCGAATCTCATTCCAAATAATGGAGAGAATTGGCGACCTATAGCTATTTGAGCTGCCGGGCTGATAAGGTCTTTGAATTTAGCTTCACCTAAGGTCTCTGATGCACCACCCTGCAATTGCAGATACCAATACGGATTAAAAACTTTTTCTGTTTGAGCGGAAACAGAAAGACATGAAGTGGCAAATAAGCCAATCAATAACAAATTTTTTAATTTCATATTCCTATTATTTATTTAATCAATAATCCTCTTAATCGTACTTTCATGTGTTTTTTTAGTGCACATGGAAATACATATTCTTTTGCAAAATTATAATTTAAACACATATCCCTTTCCCTTATTCGCTGTTATTTTTACGTAAAAGTACAAACTTTTTAAGATACAGGAAAAATAACGTGAAAAATGAAATGCTTTTTCATTTTTATTTCATAAATGGCGATTATGGTCTATTTTAATTCTTTCTCAATCTCTTTCCAATTTGGTAAATTTTGTTTTAGCATTTCATAAAAATCTTTGTTATGTAAACGTATATGGATATGTATTAATTCATGGATAACTACGTATTCTATACAGTATATTGGTTTTTTAATTAATTCTAAATTGAAATGTATATGTTTTGTTTGACGATTGCAACTCCCCCATAGAGTTTTCATTTTTCTTATACTGAACCCCTGGATTTTTACATCCAATTTGTTTTCCCATTCTTCTATAAGTGGTATCAATGTTTTATTCAGTTCATCTTTGTACCATCTTAGCATTACTAATTCTCTTTCTTTTTGGCTACTCTTTTCGCTGATATATAGATTTATAGAATGTGTTCCCTCTATCTCTACTTTAGTATTTTCTGAATCAGCTATCAGGTTAAATTTATATAGCACTCCTTTATAATATAATTGTTCTCCTGTTTCATATTTATTTGAAGGAAGAGCTTGATTATTTACTCTTTTCAGATTTTTTTCAATCCAATTCATTTTGGATTGAATAAAGTCATTAATGATTTTATCACTTACTTGATAAGGCGCTGATACACGTACGCGTTTTTCAGGTTGATAGATGGTCATCCTTATCGTTCGGATTTTCTTTCTTTGTATTTCGATATTTATATCGTTTATTGTAACTATCATATTCTTCTTTTACTAATGCTGGCACAACAAATTAAATCGATATTTCATTTTATGATATGAAATAAATAGTTATATTTGCAGTCCGAAATTAAAAACGCGGTAGTAGCTCAGTTGGTAGAGCATTAGCTTCCCAAGCTAAGGGTCACGAGTTCGAGTCTCGCTTACCGCTCAATCTGTAAATCAGAGAGTTACAATAAAATGTAGCTCTCTTTATTTCTTTCTTCAATATCCAATAGAATTTGTTTGGCTTTCAATCCTCCTCCGTATCCGACTAGTTTATTATTACTTCCAATGACACGATGACAAGGTATAAGAATGGAAATAGGATTTGCACCATTTGCACCTGCTACTGCCCTCGATGCTTTGGTATTACCTATCCTTCTAGCTAATTCGATATATGGTATCTTATCACCATAGGGGATTTCTAATAATTCTTTCCATACTTTGTTCTGAAATTCAGTTCCTGAAAATAGCAATGGAATATCGAAGGTAGTACGTTTTCTTTCAAAATATTCATTTAGTTCCTTCACAGTTTCTTTGATCACTGCGCTATTACCAATTTTATATATTGCCTTTAATTTATTTTTTATCCTTTTGTCGATAGTGATACGACGAGTTTCTAACATCCAGTCGCACAAGCAGAGTTTATCAGCTAAAGATCCCAATATTAACTTTCCTGCAGCTGATTCATAATAATCAATGATAATAGTATTCATTGCTAAATGTTGTTAGTCTGTTCTTAAATCTAATAAATTGTATACATCATCATGTTCACCAACAATCCATATAACATCACCTTCTAATAAAGTTTCATTAGGATTGATATCTATAATAGACTCCCCTTTCCTATCCAGACCGGCTACGAGACAATGGTAGATATCACGAATACCTGATTCATGTATAGTTTTATTTAGGAAGATTGATTGAGGCTCAATAGTAATTTGTTTTAATATCATCTCACTAGCGTTCAATTTATCTTCATTTATAGCAAGAAGATTTTTTTTCATTTCTTCATCAAAAATCCTTAATTCTTCATCTGTTCCGATAAGTTGCAATTTATCGTGTGGGAAAATCTGTTCTGTACCTCCTGGTATATTAATTCTATGATTGCCTCTTATAATTGAAACGATATGAATGCCGAATATTTTTCTAAAATTTAGTTCTTTGAGGGATTTGCCAATCCATAGTGATTCTGAAGGAATGATAATGCTAGAAAGGTGAAGATCGCGAGTGAGAAGTCTGTCTGCATATTTAGGCTTTTTTTTACCATAATATTCATCTTGTACATCACGCATTCTTAAATTCCGGTAAAAAATTCTTTCTATCAGTATCGAACGACGTTTGAGCGAACGAGAAAACATCATGATGAATATTGCTATCATCGCTACACCAAAAGTAATACCTATAGAGAACCTAAAATAATGTCCGATGACGTACATTACAAATAATGCTGCTATTCCTATACGAATCATAATAGAAGAAACGAGGGGACCCCTATTATATCTGTTATCGTTCCATAGTGTCTCCAATTCTACAGAATGATTCTTCTTCATCATAATGGCACGTAAGAAAGGAGCAATACACAAAATTGTTAAGACTGTAGCTGATAGACGTCCTATAAAGCCATGAATATAATGGGTTATAATCGGGTTTACAAAATGAAATGCTATTGTAATTATAGCGATTATTATTATAGAATAAATGATAACGATACGAAGTAAAGCCGAAATGAGTCTTCGCCACAAGTTCTCACTGTTGACGGGTTGTAATCCTGAAGAATAACCCAATAAAAAATGTGCCCATGAATTTGGAATTTTATTATTTATCCAATTAGATGCAGGTTCAGCCATTTTTATCATATAAGGAGTAATGAATGTAGTAATGACGGAGACTGCAACAACAATTGGGTATAAAAAGTTATCGGTAACTTTTAGAGAGGTGCCTAATGAAGCGATGATGAAGGCAAATTCACCTATTTGTGTAAGACTAAAACCACATTGGATTGCTGTTTTAAGAGATTGGCCTGACAATAATACACCAAAAGTGCCGAACAATGCTTGTCCTCCGATTACTGCTATTGTAACTACTAATATTGGGACTGCATATTGTATAATCATTGCAGGATCTACCATCATTCCAACAGAAACGAAGAAAATAGCACCAAATAAGTTTTTTACAGGTTCAATTAAATGAATGATTTTTTCTGCTTCTAACGTTTCTGATAGGATGGAGCCCATGACAAATGCTCCTAAAGCTGGTGAGAACCCTGCTCGTGAAGCTATGACTACCATTGTTAAACAAAGAGCGAGCGATACAATGAGGAGCGTTTCACCATTCATTAGTTTTTTGCATGCTTTAAGTAACGAGGGTATAACGAATATTCCTATTACAAACCATAGTACTAGAAAGAAAATCAATTTCATGATACTCATGAGCAGATTTGTACTTTCTATATTGTTCTTTACTGCAACAGTGGAGAGCATAACCATCAAGACAATGGCAAGAATATCCTCCAAGATAAGGATGCTCAATACAAGATTAGCGAAATATTTATTTTGTAATCCTAAATCATCGAATACCTTATAAATAATAGTTGTAGATGACATTGCTATCATACCACCGAGAAAGAGACAATCCATTTTATGCCAACCAAAGCAGTACCCTATTCCGAAGCCTAATAAAATCATGAAGAATATGATTGTGCATGCAGCGACAATGGCAGATCCTCCGACTTTCATGATTTTCTTAGGACTGAACTCAAGGCCTAAAGCAAATAGAAGAAAGATAACTCCTATATCGGCCCATGTCTTAACATCTGAGGCATCGGTTACATTGGCAATGTATGGCATATGGGGACCTGTCAGAAAACCTGCAACTATATAACCAAGCACTAGAGGTTGTTTGAGCTTCTTGAAGAGAAGAGTCATAATTCCTGCGCAAGTCAGGATAAGAGCTAGGTCGATTATAAGAGCTGAAAGTTCGGACATTTCAAAATGATATTTGCGTTATAGAAATATTAGGAATGAAAAAAATCCTTCATTCTTTATTGCATGACAAAGTTAATAAAATTATTAATAATTATCTATTTAATCGAACTTAAGTAAGATTGAATAATCCTTTTTACTAATTTTGCATTAAATCGAACCATTAAAGAATAAACAATCTATTTTTAATAACTAAAATAAAAACAATTATGAAATTAAAACTTTCTTTCTTGACATTACTAATATTCATTAGTATGTCAGTGTTTGCTCAACAACCTAAAGTAATAGCTCATCGAGGCTTTTGGAAAACTGCTGGTTCTGCTCAGAATAGTGTTACTTCTCTATGTAAGGCTGATTCTATTCACGCTTTTGGTTCCGAATTTGACATTTGGATTACGGCTGACAATAAAATAGTTGTGAATCATGACCCATCATATCAAAATGTCGTAATGGAAACGGCAAAATACAAAGATGTAAAGAAATTGAAGTTAAAGAACGGTGAATGTATTCCAACTTTGAAGAGTTATTTGAAAAAGGCAAAGAAGTTGAATGTCCAGATGATTTTGGAAGTAAAATCTCATAAAAATATGGATCGTCAAAATGCTTGTATAGACGCAACTCTTGCTATGGTTAAGAAGATGAAGATGGAGAGTCGCATGACCTATATCGCATTCTCATTAGATGCAGTGAAAAGGTTGATTGAAAAAGCTCCCAAAGGAACAGAAGTCTATTTTTTAAGTGGAGGACTTTCACCTAAAGAGTTAAAAGCTATCGGTTGTGCTGGACCTGATTATGAACAGAATGAATTTAAAACACATCCAGATTGGATAAAAGAAACCCACGAATTAGGAATGAAGGTGAATGTATGGACAGTTGATAATCCAACTAGCTTACAGTATTTTATCGATAATGGTGCTGATTACATCACAACCAATGAACCTGTATTACTCCAAAAGCTATTAAACAAATAAATCAATTTGATAGTAAATTCAAATAAATGATTTCTTTATGATAAATCGAAATCATTTATTTGAATTACTAAAACCATTGATTTAATATTTTTTTATAATCAATAAAATTACAATTTGATATAAATTGATGCTATATTATGGAATTTATGATTAATTAGTTCGATTATAAGAGCCAATTATAACAATTTATCCAATTCGACTTATTAAAATTAAAAAACAGTACTGCTTTATTTCTGATTAATCAAAAAGTCGTATATTTGCATCGAAAATTATCAAAATGAAACAATCAACTTATAATAATTAGTATTAATTATATGACAAGAAAAATACAATTCGTAAAGATGCATGGTGCAGGTAACGATTATATTTATATTGATACCGACAAATATCCTATTACTAATCCTAGAGAATTAGCGATAAAATGGAGTGCACCACACACGGGAATTGGTAGTGACGGTCTTGTATTGATAGCATCTTCTAAAGCGGCTGATTTTAGTATGCGTATTTTTAATGCTGATGGTTCGGAAGCCATGATGTGTGGAAACGCAAGTCGTTGTATAGGTAAATATTTATATGAATACGGTAAAACGAATAAAACTGATATAGCCCTTGATACACTTTCTGGCATTAAAATTTTGCATTTATCACTAGTCGATAATAAGGTCAATACAGTTACAGTAGACATGGGCATACCGGATTATGAATTAGTTGATTTCAATGGTATTGGAAAAGAGAAGATGGTCCTTCAGCCTGTAATAGTAAATAAATCTACCTTCATTGGAACTGCTGTTTCAATGGGTAATCCGCATTTTGTTCTTTTTGTAGATAATATAGAGGATCTCCCAATTGAAATAATTGGTCCTCAAATAGAGAATAATCCATTATTTCCAGATAGAATAAACGTAGAGTTTGCTCAGGTATTAGATGACAATAATATAAGGATGCGTGTATGGGAAAGAGGCTCAGGAATAACAATGGCATGTGGCACCGGTGCATGTGCTACAGAAGTTGCTGCTTTTATAACCCATAAAGCTACGAGAAAATCAAATATTATTATGGATGGAGGTACATTATCCATTGAATGGAACGAGAAGACAAAACATGTATATATGACTGGTCCTGCTACAATAGTATTTGAAGGTACTATTGATTTGGCAGATAATGAATGAAACAACTTATAAACTTAAAACAAAAAACAATTATGGCACTTGTAAACGAACAATATCTTAAGCTACCTGGAAGTTACTTATTTTCAGAGATAGCCAAAAGAGTAAATACATTCAGGATAACACACCCCAAACAAAATATTATACGTTTGGGGATAGGTGATGTTACTCAACCACTGCCGCAAGCTAGTATTGAAGCAATGCATAAGGCAGTGGATGAGATGACAAACACTAAAACATTTCATGGATATGGCCCAGAACAGGGATACACCTTTCTTATTAATACAATTATCAAAAATGATTATACACCTCGTAATATTCACCTTTCGCCAACAGAGGTATTTATTAATGATGGCGCCAAAAGTGACACGGGCAACTTTGGTGATTTATTAAGTGTGGACAATTGCATTTGTGTAACGGATCCTATCTATCCTGTCTATATAGATAGTAATGTAATGGGCGGCCGAGCAGGTACATTAAATGATGATGGCAGGTGGAGCAATGTAACATATATGCCTTGTACCGGTGAGAATGATTTTATTCCTCAAATTCCTAGCAAGCCGATCGATATTATTTATCTCTGCTATCCTAATAATCCTACTGGAACGACATTGACAAAAGCAGAATTAAAGAAATGGGTCGATTATGCTTTAGCAAACGATTCGTTAATAATGTACGATTCAGCTTACGAAGCATATATTACAGATGCTGATGTACCTCATTCTATATATGAAATAAAAGGTGCACAAAAATGCGCCATTGAGTTCAGGAGTTTCTCAAAGACCGCTGGTTTCACGGGAATAAGATGTGGTTATACTGTAGTTCCAAAAGAAGTAACTGCTCTCACTCTGACAGGTGAACGCGTACCTTTAAATGCTTTATGGAATCGCCGACAATGTACTAAATTTAATGGAGCTTCATACATCTCTCAACGTGGTGCCGAAGCAATTTATTCTTCTGATGGTAAGAAACAAATTAAAAATACAATTGATTATTATATGGGGAATGCCACAATAATGAAAGAAGCTTTAGAGTCTGTTGGTTTGAAAGTATATGGAGGTGTAAATGCTCCCTATGTATGGGTAAAGACTCCAAATGGTGTTAGTTCGTGGAAGTTCTTCGATCAATTGTTATATGAGACTTATGTAGTGACTACTCCAGGCGCCGGTTTTGGACCCAGCGGTGAAGGTTATATACGATTATCCGCTTTTGGCAATCGAGATGATTGTAATGAAGCAATGGAAAGGATACGTAAGAAATTAATTTGATTAGTTATATCGATATTGTTGCTATATATATTTAGGGTAAAAGATTAATTCAATAATTTAAACGTTCAAAATTATGTCAAAACTAAGATTTAGAGTTGTTGAAACGGCCTTCAAGAAGAAAGCTGTCGATGTTATTTCTCCGAAGGAAAGGCCTTCTGAATACTTTGGGATGTATGTGTTTAATAAAGAAAAGATGTTTAAATACCTTCCAAGTAAAGTGTATAATAAACTTATCGACGTTATCGATAATGGAGCAACTCTAGACAGAAGTATTGCTAATGAAGTTGCAGCAGGAATGAAGAAATGGGCCATTGAAATGGGATGTACTCATTATACTCATTGGTTCGCTCCGCTTACTGAAGGTACAGCTGAAAAGCATGATGCTTTCGTTGAACACGACGGCAAAGGTGGTATGATGGAAGAGTTTTCGGGTAAACTTCTTGTTCAACAAGAGCCTGATGCCTCCAGTTTCCCAAGTGGAGGTATTCGTAATACCTTCGAAGCTCGAGGATATTCTGCTTGGGATCCTTCTTCTCCTGCCTTTATTGAAGACGATACTCTTTGTATTCCTACCATATTCATTGCATATACTGGTGAGAGCTTAGACTATAAAGCTCCTTTATTGAAAGCTTTGCGTGCAGTTGATAAGGCAGCAGTAGATGTTTGTCATTATTTTAATACAGACGTAAAGAAAGTGTATGCCTATCTCGGTTGGGAACAAGAATATTTTCTGGTTGATGAAGGTTTATATGCAGCTCGTCCTGATCTTCTCCTTACAGGTAGAACATTAATGGGACACGATAGTGCGAAGAATCAACAATTGGAAGACCACTATTTTGGTGCAATCCCTACTCGAGTTGCCGCTTTTATGAAAGAATTGGAAATTGAAGCTTTAAAGTTGGGCGTTCCTTGTAAAACCAGTCATAACGAGGTTGCTCCAAACCAATTTGAACTTGCTCCAATATACGAGGAATGTAATTTAGCGAATGACCATAATCTTTTGACAATGGCTTTGATGAGAAAGATTGCTCGCCGCCATGGTTTTCGTGTTCTATTACATGAGAAACCTTTTAAGGGAATTAATGGATCCGGTAAACATAACAATTGGTCTCTTGGTACTGATACGGGTATCTTGTTGATGAGCCCTGGAAAAACTCCTGAAGACAATCTGAGATTTATTACTTTCGTTGTTAATACATTGATGGCGGTTTATCATCACAACGGTCTTCTAAAAGCATCCATCTCGAGTGCTACTAATGCTCACCGTTTAGGTGCTAACGAAGCTCCTCCAGCAATCATCTCTTCATTCCTTGGTAAACAAGTTTCTGATATACTTGATCATATTGAAAATAGCACGAAAAACGAATTGATATCTATTTCTGGTAAACAAGGGATGAAATTGGATATCCCTCAAATTCCCGATTTGTTGATTGATAATACAGATCGTAATCGTACTTCTCCTTTCGCATTTACCGGTAATCGTTTTGAATTCCGTGCTGTTGGTTCTGAAGCTAACTGTGCGAGTGGTATGATTGCTCTTAATGCAGCTGTTGCCGACCAACTAATTACTTTCAAGAATGAAGTAGATGCTTTAATTGCAAATGGAGAACCCAAAGAATCAGCTATTATAGATGTATTGCGTAAATACATTATCGAATGCAAACCTATACATTTTGATGGTAACGGTTATTCTGACGAATGGGTTGCAGAAGCAAAGAAACGTGGTCTAGATTGCGAAACGAGTGTACCTGTTATTTTTGATAATTATTTAAAAAACAGTTCTGTCGATATGTTCGAACGTGTCGGGGTAATGACAAAAAAAGAACTTATTGCTCGTAATGAAGTTAAATGGGAAACTTACACCAAAAAAGTTCAGATTGAAGCACGTGTATTAGGTGATTTGGTGATGAATCACATCATACCTGTTGCTACGCAGTATCAGACGTCTTTGGTTGACAATGTCTATAAAATGAAATCTATCTATCCTGTTGATATGGCAGAGAAGCTTTCTAAACAGAATATGGAACTGATTGAGGATATCGCACATAGAACATTGTTTATCAAAGAACATGTTGATGCTATGGTCGAAGCTCGTAAGAAGGCCAATGTAATTGATGATATGCGTTCAAGGGCTATTGCTTATCATGATGAAATTGTTCCGAAGTTAGATGAAATTCGATATCATATAGATAAACTAGAACTTATTATTGACGATACTTTATGGCCTCTGCCTAAATATAGAGAGTTGTTATTTATAAGATAAAATAGATAACTTAATTAGCTATCTATTATTTTGTTGGTTGTTTTAAGTTTGTGGAGAAGGGTGCCGTGAAGGTAGTCTTCTCCTTTTTATATCAGCTTCGTCTATATTCTTTAGGTGACATTCCTACATGGTGCCGGAAATATTTGCCAAAAAAGGACTGGTTCGTGAAGTGTAATGTTTCTGCTATCTGCTGAATGTTCATTTCTGACGATTTCAACAGTGCCTTTGCTTCTAATATCACACGTTCGTCGATCCATTCCCCAGGAGTTTTGCCGCTTACTTCTTTCACTACTCCTGAAAGATGCTTAGGTGTCAGATACAACTTCTCTGCATAAACGGCAACAGTACGTTCTGATTGATAATTTTCGGATACAGTTTGCAGAAAATGCGAAAATATCTCTTCTTTTCTTGTCTTTGGCTTAGTGACGATAGGTGTGCTTTTCTTATAAATGTTATAAAAATCAAATAGGAAGGCAGTTAATAAGCCTTGTATGATATCTCTACGATAGCTGTTGTTCGCTTCCTTTACTTTCTTGTGTATCATTTTATAATAACCGTACAAGCAATCTATTTCATCTTGGCTCATGCTATAGATGGGATGATCGTTGAAATACAGGAAAAGTGGAACAATATCTTTCTGGCGGGAGAAGATATTCTCATAAAAGGTTCGTGACATTCCGATGACGTAAGAATGATAGTCTATGCTCATCCCCACATTTTGCAATATTCTATCTTGGGCAATAACGGTTACTGTATTTTTTTCAATGATATTATCCTTCAGATTTATTTTCATGTGACATTTACCCTCTAGGCAAAGACTAATTATCATAGCGTTAGGACGAGTTGGAAAGTCGACGAAATGCTTGAAATCTGTCTTACCTATCGTTTCAAATATGATGAAGTCATCATCTAAATAATCCACTTCGTTTATTCCATGCATGGATGAAATATCCATATGAGGAATTATTGTCTTTTTGTTCATTTTATCCAATTTTAGGTGCAAATATAGAATTTTACGTAGATATAATATTCTATTTTACCCTAAATATAATAAATAAACCAAAAATTGATGTTGTTATAAACACTATATAAGTAAAATGTGACAAAAGTATGATGAAGTTGTCGGATTTTAATAGTAATGTTGCCAAATTTTTATAACTATGTTACTAAACTTTCAAAGTTATGTTGTCAGATTTTCATAACTATGATCTCAAGCGTTCATAGTTATGTCGTGAGCAAAACATAATTACGATTTTGCAGCAATATAAATATGATTGGAAATGGGTTAAATCAGGTAGAATTGAAATGTTATTGTTCAAGTAAATCTTTCAGAAAGTTGTCGAGCTCTTCGTCGAGACCTTTCAATAATTCATCATTAACAATAAACGTGTCGTTGTCCATAAGAAGTAGTTCACAAGTCGTTTCCTTATCTTCATCAATCTGTACAAACGAATAAGGTTCCATAATTGTCAGGTGTTCAAAATCGCCATTGTTTTTCAGCTTGTTCAAGACAGAAGAAAGTGTTCGTTCCACTTCTTTGTCGAAATCATCAGCATCATACGATACCCATTCATCTATTGTTGTTGAAGCCAGTTCATTATCATCATCGTCGAACATAAGTAGCTCACCCGATGTAGGATTAGGTTGCAAATGGATATCTGTAACCACATCTGGTTCCCCATTATCAAGATTCTGGAACTTTTGTAATCCTTGTTTAATGGTTGTCTCTATAGACAATAATGAATGTTGGCTTAACTTCATAGCACTCTTTAATTATAAAACTGCCCAAAGTTATAAAAAATTTCATTCAATTATACATTATTAGTTACTTAACTTCATTTTTAAATCGATTCATCTGAATATTTAGATGATCAATGTCCTTTGAGCGTTCTTTCAGAATGGTTAAGTACGTATTCGCAAGTGATGTTTTAAAATAGCTGCTGTTATTACTATTTGCTTTCACTGCATGTTCTTTCGATTTAGTTGCCCAGTTTATTGCTTCGTCTATATTGTTTTGCATCTCATAGTAAAGTGCGATGTTGAATGCCATTTTCATTTTCATAGACTGATTATTTGTCTTGTCGTACTTCCCTTTCCATATATAAAACGCAGCATCCCATTTGTTGTTTCTCACACACGAAGCAGCATCTTGGAGAGATGAAGATACCCCATTGCTGAAATAAACTCTATCATTATTCGTCCAATGCGGCAACATTTGTTTCACAGGTATTTGTCCTGCGAACCCAGCAGCGTCTTCTATAACTTGTGCATTAGTAGGTAACATGGATTCTACCTCGGCAATGGTAGCTCCATCACGAACACAACTCAGTGTATCGCTGTTTTGAACAGTCATGATTGGACCTAGATGGGAAGGTACATATACTCTTACGGTAGGTCGTATAACAGCATCGAGTGAGCCTTCGTATGGTTCGTAAGCCGTATTTATTTCTCTCGAAATATTCATTTCTACATTATCGAGCGAAATGATTGCATCCACTTTTAATCCGTAAGTCAAGGCATTTACTTCATCAAGTGTCAATATGCGATCGCCTTCATCTATATCGTTGTCGTTGCGTAACACTGAGTCGCAAATCACTACTTCATCAAAATAATTCTGGTCTGAAATCGACTTGGCAAGTGATTCTGCCGTATTCTTTCCGTTTGTGAAAAGGTAAGATTCTGTCTTGTTGCTTTTATTGCCATCATTATATGCTTTAGGCACTCCATTGTTGTAGGGTGTATTGTTGACAATAGCGACTTTCTTAATGTCAGATGGAAAGTTATAAACGCCGGGCTGCAGACAGTTTATAGTGACTTGGTTCATGGTTTCGCATGAAGATAACAACAGCAGAGACCATAGACAATATAACAAAGTAAATCTTTTCATTTGTAGCAATTTGATTATTCGCTACAAAAATACAATATAATCGATATAAAAGGTGAAAAATATCGTTATTTAGTATTATCGTCTTCTATATTTTCTGAATTTAATCCTTCGTCGGTGGCAAGAATTTCTTTAGCAAGAGGCAAATCTTTTTCAAAGACTAATATTTGTACCCCGCAATTTATCATGCCTTGTATTGCCACAGAAGCAGATAATTCATTTTGTAACATCGAAGGAATCCCTACATTTTCCAATGCTCCTTGCAATATATGCGCATGCATTGCATTTTCGCATGTCGTCAATATGACGGTTTTATCGTTATCGTTCATGGCTATAATTTATTTATATTAATAACTATCTTCTCAATGTTATCACCGTAATTTCGGGCCAGGCACCAAAGCGGAAGGACATCAATGCTCCCACTCCCAGATTTACATTCAATATTCTTCGTCCAACGGCATAGAGTCCGTCCCATTCTGTAAATAGCCATTGGCATGGAGAAAAAGAACCTATCTTGAATTGCATGCCATGTGTATGCCCCGAGAGAGTTAATTGTATATCTGATTCTGGTAATACTTTCAGATGCCAAAAAGTTGGATCATGTGCCAGCATAATCTTATAAATCCCCCTCCCATTATTTGGTAATCCGCTCATTGATTTTTTAAGATCTCCGAATCTATAAGAGACTTTATCCCCATAGTCTTCTGTTCCAATCAGTGCTATATCACTATGGTTCCTATGAAGTAAGACATGCTCGTTCAATAACAAGTGCCAACCTATCTCCTTCTCTTTTTGTTTCAGAAGAGATAAATTATCTTCTTCTTCTTTTTCAGTTTTCCATCTCCTATATTTTCCATAGTCGTGATTCCCTAGGATAGAATAAATACCATCAGGAGCTTTTAATTGGGCTAATGCAGGTTCGAAACCATTCAATTCGTTGGTGCTGATATTTATCAAATCTCCCGTGAAGACAATTAAGTTTGCTCTTTGTCTGTTGATTAAGTCGACGATATGTCGCACGTTTTTGTCAGTTCTCGAATTAAATGCGCCTATGTGCAAATCGGAGAATTGGACAATGCGATAGCCGTCGAAAGCAACGGGCAATTCTTTGGAGTAGATAGTAATCTGTCTGACTTTGTAATTCCGATATCCGTAAAGAAAACTATATAATACACAGCATATAGTGAGAATGGACACGAATACACCTATGCCATTGAAGACCTTTCTAATCCTCGGTGAACGCATTCCTATTATTCTTCCTATAAAGGATACAATTGCAAATGCAAATTTTCCGAGAATGATGACAAAGATGAGTATGCTAAAGAATCTTACTATTGGAGCACCTGTATGTGGTGGGTTTATCATGAATGATAACAGCCCCATGACAATTAATAAAGTAGGTAGCCAATATATATATTTCCATAGCTTTATGCATTTACTCCGTTTGATATATACAATATATATATAGATGTCGGGGAGCAATAAAAGCAGTAAAAGAATAGAAATATATTTCAAAAATACCATGACGATGTAATCTTTATGAGATAGCTTGGGAGAAGGTCACAAATGATAGAGCGATGATGGCAATATTACCTTAAGTGGTTCAATGACCTAATTAAGGCTTCGTCTTTATGAATCTTTCTAAATGCCATAATATTAAAAAAGATGGTTACAAGAGGTAGGAATAATGTAAAATAGACTGAGAATGTGGCATTAAAATCATTCTTGAATATCAATAGATAAGCTGCGACAGCAATATAAAAACCTACCTGAAGAACGATATTGAATATGGTAAGACGCATTTGCAATACCCTATTCTTGAATAGGAATATGGTGATTAGTTCACAGAGAGCAGATAGTAAAAGGATGATAAAGATAGTTAGGGTGTAGTGGAATCCCAATTTTCCCGGTACACCAATTGTCCAGAAAGGGAATGCTTGTGAGTTGACAGTATGCAAATATCCCATAGGGAAGCACATCATAATAATGAATAATATGACGGCTCCCAATAGATATAATGTTTGTACTCGCTGTAACATGTATAAACTCTTTATTCGAATTTATCTTTATCCTTAGCAGGATTGCGATAATAAATTTTTCCTGTCAAAAATTCTTGAGTAGCAATCAAAGTAGGCTTCGGCAATTTCTCGTAATAACGTGAAATCTCAATTTGTTCTCTGTTCTCGAATACTTCTTCCAAGTTATCGTTAAATGAAGCGAACTCAGAAAGTTTCTTCGACAAATCATTCTTTATTTCGGTACTGATCTGGTTAGATCTTTTGCCTATGATAGCTATACTTTCGTATATATTGCCGGTCTCTTTACTGAATTGTTCCATGTCGCGAACAATAGTTGTCGTTGGTGCATTTGATTTTTTATAATCCATAATTTTTTAGTCTTTAACAAACGCTTTTGATTCTTCAAATATTTTTTGAGCTTCCTTCAGGTAATGACTGTTAGGAAATTCATTCTTAAATCCGTAGTATTCATCAATCGTTTCACGATAACGGTCTAATTTCTTTTCTTCAACGGAATTGATTGCAATCTGATATTTAGAACGAAGGATGAGCATAGATAGTTCTTCTCGATATTTGGTATACGGATAATCTTTCAAAGCATCTTGGGATACAACAACACAAGACAAGTAATTATTACCCATATATGTGCCAAGATTATAATACAGATTAGCCGTGTACACCTCTTTTAATACTAACTTATCTTGAAGGTCGAAAATCATCTTCTGTGCAATTGCCTTACGTTTGCTCCCAGGGAAAAATTCCATGAAGAGTTGTAATTGTTGAATTGCAGCATATGTATTGGTTTGATCCAATCGTGCCTCGGGTGTGTCCATATATAAAGCCTTACCTGCAAAGAATCGAGCTTCTTCAGCAAACTCCCCGCGAGGATAGGTGTTATAGTATGTAACAAAAGTTTGGGAAGCTGTTACATAATCTCCTTGGTTATAATAGCTCATACCAAGCATGTAAACAGATTCTTCTGCTTTATCCGTACCCTTTAAGATAGTGATAAGATCATTCAAAATTGTCACTGCCTTTGAATATCTACCTGAGGTAAAGTAACATTTGGCAGCTTCATATTTATACTCGTAATCATTGCTTTTCAACAAATTATTATATCCCCCACACGAAGACAAAACAATGATGGAAAGCAATAAAATTATAATATTTTTCTTCATCCTTTTGAAATATTGCACAAAGGTATGAAAATAGCGTTGATTTACCAATTAATCAACTTTTTTTAATACTTCGTTATAATTCTCTATATCATTATAATTTATACAGGTCGCTTGATGCCAATAGATCGACTTTCTTATCAGTCAATACTTGGATACATTTATCCATGTTGCTGGGTCGGATAATTACATTGGCTGAGTCACCGTTTGCGAACGAATACATATATTCGATGAATATACCTTCTTGACACAGGTAGTTCAGAACTTGTGCGAGTGCGCCCGGAGTGTTAGGACAATTAATTCCTACTACATCTGTAAATTTAGCTGCAAAGTGGTTTTCTTTTAAAGTCTTGTAAGCTTTATCAGGATCGGAGACAATACAGCGCAGTATGCCGAAATCAGCATTCTCAGCTATACATAATGCCGATAAGTTAATATCAGCTTTTGCTAAGACATCCGTTACTTCACCTAGACGGCCGGATTTATTTTCCAAAAAAATGGAGAGTTGTTTTGCTACCATTGTCGTATGTTTAAAGTTTTCTATTATCTATTACACGTTTTGCTTTCCCTACGCTGCGTTCAATACTTTTAGGCTCCACGAGTTTCACGTTAACGCCAAGTCCTAAGACACTGCGTAATCTGGCAACCAGTTGTTTCTTAAGTGCAAGCATCACATTTATCTCGTCGGAATAATATTCCTCACGGACTTCAACCTGCAATTCCATTGTATCAGTATTATTTTCTCTTCCGACAATTAATAAGAAATGCGGTTCAAATTCTTTCATCTCGAGTAATACAGTCTCAATTTGAGTTGGGAATACATTTACACCACGGATGATAAGCATATCATCACTGCGCCCGAGAATACGGTCCATCCTAACGAGTGTACGGCCACAATCGCACTTTTCATAGTGCAATGCTGTTAAATCGCGTGTACGGTATCGAAGAAGTGGCATCCCTTCTTTAGTAAGATGTGTGAATACCAATTCACCAGTCTTTCCAGGTTCCAATGGCTCTAACGTATTTGGGTCAATGATTTCAGGATAGTAATGGTCTTCATTCAAATGAGTACCATGCTGACATTCACATTCAAACCCAACACCAGGACCGGCTATTTCACTAAGACCATATATATCGTATGCCTTTATACCTAAATTCTTTTCTAGTTCTTGGCGCATATTCTCTGTCCATGGTTCTGCACCGAAGCAACCGATTTTTAGTTTAAATTCTTCACGAGGCAAATCCGATTCTTTGATTGCCTCTGCTAGAAATAATCCAAACGAAGGAGTACAACATAGTACGGTTGTACCAAAATCGTGCATGAGTTGAATTTGTTTTGATGTATTTCCACTAGACATTGGAATGACAGATGCTCCTATATTTTCAGCACCTTGATGGGCTCCTAATCCACCGGTAAATAAACCGTAGCCGTATGATACTTGGAATATGTCTTTAGATGAAGCTCCGTATGCAGTGAAAGCACGAGAAATACATTCCGACCATGCCGATAAGTCTTTACGGGTATATAGCACTACCGTTGGTCTGCCAGTAGTTCCTGATGATGCATGTATTCTGACTATCTGGCTCATCGGTACCGCACATAAACCGAAAGGGTAATTGTCACGTAAATCAAGTTTTGTGGTAAATGGTAATTTTGTTATGTCATCTATACCTTTTATATCGTCAGGTGTAAGATTCATCTCTTGCATTTTCTTCCGGTAAAAAGGGGTATTATGGTATACATATTCTACCATCTTCTTTAAGCGAATGTCTTGAATCTTGCGCAATTTATCGCGATCCATACACTCTATGCTTTCATTCCAAATCATTCTTTTAGTAATATATTATCAACTTCGTTTATTAACGTATGCAAAGTAACTAATTAATTTGGAAAAACTTTTTGTCTATCTCAACTATTTTACCGAATATTGCTAGATTTTTCAGATAAGATGATTAATAACTATGGATTTTGAACTGACTTCTGATTATAAACCTACCGGCGACCAGCCGGAGGCAATATCTCAACTTACTGAGGGAGTACGTGAAGGATTACCTGCACAAACGTTACTAGGTGTGACTGGCTCGGGTAAGACATTTACAATAGCTAATGTAATTGCTAATGTTAATAAACCGACTCTTGTTCTGAGCCATAATAAAACTCTTGCAGCTCAGTTATACAGCGAATTTAAGGGATTCTTTCCCAATAATGCTGTCGAATATTATGTATCATACTACGATTATTACCAGCCTGAAGCATATATACCGAGTACTGATACTTACATAGAAAAGGATTTGCAGATTAATGAAGAGATTGATAGGCTTAGATTGGCTGCTACTTCTTCTCTACTCTCTGGGAGAAAAGATGTAGTTGTAGTATCATCTGTCTCGTGTATTTATGGAATGGGTAATCCGGCAGATTTTTATAATCATGTAATTGATGTGAGGATGAATCAGAAACTTGACAGGAATGTGTTGCTTCGTCAGTTGGTTGATTCTTTGTACGTTCGTAATGATATAGATTTTAATCGTGGTACTTTTCGAGTTAAAGGTGACACTGTCGATATCTATTTGGCCTATGCAGATAAAGCACTAAGGATATCCTTCTGGGGTGATGATATAGATGGAATAGAAGAGATAGATTCTCTTACGGGAAAGACGTTGGCTACTTTTCTAGATTATAAGATATATCCTGCTAATCTGTTTATGACTTCAAAAGATTCTACTTTGCAGGCTATATATCAGATTGAAGATGATTTGAACAAGCAAGTTAACTATTTTGAGACAAACGGTCAGTTGCTTGAGGCTAACAGAATAAAAGAGCGGGTTACATATGATATGGAGATGATTCGGGAATTAGGGCATTGCTCTGGCATCGAGAATTATTCTCGTTATTTTGATGGCCGTTCTGCCGGTTCACGTCCATATTGTTTATTAGACTTCTTCCCTGAAGATTTCTTGATAGTGATTGATGAGAGTCATGTTAGTGTTCCTCAGATAAGTGCTATGTATGGTGGAGATCGTTCACGTAAGACGAACTTGGTGGATTATGGTTTCCGTTTACCTGCTGCATTGGACAATCGGCCTTTGAAGTTTGAAGAATTTGAATCGATGGCAAAACAGATTATCTTTGTCAGCGCCACTCCTGCGGATTATGAATTACAAAGAAGTGAGGGTGTCGTCGTAGAACAAGTTATACGACCTACGGGATTACTTGATCCATCTATTGAAGTTCGTCCCAGTTTGAATCAGATTGATGATTTAATGGAAGAGATCCAACTGAGGATAGAAAAGAAAGAGCGCGTCTTAGTTACTACCTTGACTAAACGTATGGCTGAAGAACTTACCGAGTATTTATTAAACTATGGCGTTAGTTGCAATTATATCCACAGTGATGTCGATACATTAGAGCGTGTAAAAATTATGAGCGATTTGAGAGAAGGTATATATGATGTTTTAGTTGGCGTCAATCTTCTAAGAGAAGGACTTGATTTGCCGGAAGTATCATTAGTTGCAATTCTCGATGCTGATAAGGAGGGCTTTTTGCGTTCTCATCGTTCACTTACCCAAACGGCTGGTCGTGCAGCAAGAAATGTAAATGGCAAGGTTATTATGTATGCTGACAGAATAACGGATAGTATGCAGAAAACGATTGATGAAACTAATAGACGAAGGGAGAAACAAATGAAATATAATGAGGAACGTAACATTACTCCTACTCAAATTAAAAAGGCATTGAATTTGTCAGTCTTCGATAATAAGGAAGAGAAACGTCTAAAAGAAGAAAAAGTCTATATAGAACCTACAAAACCAACATTAGCTGCTGATCCTATAGTACAGTATATGTCAAAAGAACAAATGATAAAAAGTATTGAGAGGACTCGAAAACTCATGCAGGAATCTGCGAAGAAGTTAGAATTTATTCAAGCTGCCCAGTATCGTGATGAATTATTAAAGATGGAAGATATGATGAAAGAAAAGTGGGGAAACAACGTTTAAAAAAGTAATAAATGATGAAAGTACTTGCTAATTTATGTTATAAAACATATTATTTCTTCGGAAAAATTTGGAGAGTGAAATAAAGTATGTACATTTGCACAGTGTTTTTCATAGTATTAGATTTAAGGTTAACAAGGTTGGAGTACAGCGGTACTCCTTTTTTTATGTCTATATTTGTATGAAGTATCATTAAAATTTGTTTTTAAAGTTATTATTTGTAACTTTGAAGAAATAATAATCTAAACTCCCTGATAATGAGAATTGCCATAGAAGCTCAACGCATTTTCCGCTCAAACAAGCATGGAATGGACTTTGTCGCACTGAACACTATCCGTGAATTACAGCAAATCGATAAAGAAAACGAATATTTTATTTTAGTCAAGCCTGGAATTGACAGGTGCCTTCATAACACTGAAAATTTTCATATTATAGAATTAAACTGCCCTACTTATCCAATGTGGGAACAGATTGCCTTACCATTAGCCATTAATAGATTAAAACCTGATTTGTTGCATTGTACAAGCAATACTGCACCTCTCCATCTTTCTGTACCTCTTCTTCTAACTTTGCATGATATTATTTATCTTGAGAAACGGCAGTCGATGAACAGGTCGTTATATCAGGAATTGGGATGGTATTATCGGCGGTTTGTTGTTCCACGTATTTTATCTAAGTGTAAAAAGATTATTACCGTATCTGATTTCGAACGAAATCGAATTATTGACAGTCTTCATTTATCTCCAGGCCAGATAATGACAATCTATAATGGATACAATTCTCATTTCTGTTTACAGAAAAAAGATTTTAATGTTATTCATTCATATATAGATGCTGACGAATATTTGTTTTTTCTAGGAAATACTGACCCAAAGAAAAATGCACAACGAGTTTTAAAAGCATACAGCATTTATCTATCACAATCTACTCAAAAACTTCCTTTATTAATAGCTGATCTTAATGGAGAGGTGATTGATGCATATCTTGCTGCCGAAAAGATTGAATATATAAAACCATATTTGCGCTTCCCCGGTTACATTAAGAATGAAGACTTGTCTGCAATTTATAGTGGTGCTTTTGCCTTCTTATATCCATCCTTACGCGAAAGTTTTGGTATACCCCTATTAGAAGCAATGGCATGCGGTACACCAGTCGTAGCAGGAAATACTTCTGCTATGCCTGAAATTACAGGGCAAGGTGCCATATTGGTAGATCCTTTCGATGCGAATGATATTGCAAAGAAGATTATAGTTTTAGAAATGGATAAGAAATTTTATGAAAGTCAAGTAGAATACGGCTTAGAGCGAGTGAAATTATTCTCGTGGAGGAAATGTGCTGAATCTTTATTAGAACTATATAACTTAGTGATACAAAAAAAAGGATGAGATTAATCTCATCCTTTTTAATTTGATATTTATACTTTAATTAGAATCTAAAACCTAATGTAAGTAAGAAGCGATTATTAGTGTCAGTTACTTTTGTCTTCGGCATAATAACATTTGAGGAATTATAGATGTTAAAAGGATAAAAGTCAGCCTTACGTTGTGAATAAACATAAGCCATATCCCAATAGAATGAGTTATATTTACATCCTATACCAAAAGTAAGATTATTGATGGATTTTGTATTTAGATATTCTGTGTCTGTGCGAACTGCATTATTTGCTAACTGTTTGTATGCATTATCTTTCATGGACGGACTGATGTAATTATAACCTAAACGAAACGACATGTCAGGGGTAACTTTGAATTCAGCTCCTAATCTTACAGTACTGACACTCTTCATTAGATCGTTAACGAAATTTGTTTCATCTACCATTTTATCACCGTTGTCATCTTCCATTTTAGATGTAGAATAATCCATATACTCATATTCTGCACCGAGAGCAACATCACTACCAATAGTATAACCAAGATTGAAATTAAACTTCCATGGAGTAACTATACGATATTTAGTCTCACTTTCCATCTCATTACCATTTTCATCATACGGATTAGAAGTACCTGTTACAAATTGCTTCTTGTCTACATCGTAAGCATCAAAGTCTAAATAAGCAATCTGATGTTCAGTTATATAATAATAAGTTGGTGTATGGAATGCAAAACCCATTCTAAATGGTGATTCGTCAATAGGACGAAGAATAAATCCTAATTTGAAATCAACGCCATTGCCATCCACATTATATTTATTATTCAACGAATACCATCCATCATTCTTTTGGTCTGTGTTGTTAGCCCAAAATGTTTCGGTATAAGTAGTTCTTGAGTCATAATCAATATCGTATGCTCCAATAGTTGCACCCAAATAAAAACGATCAGAGAAATTGAATGCTATATTAAAGTCGAAATTGTTTATTCCACCCTTTTCTTTAGACAAGTAGGTACCATCCACAGAATGTTGATCACTATTAGTAAATGAATAATAAGGATCATAACCTAAAAAAGTATTTTTCCCATCTGTACTGTAAGCAGGATTAATCAACCGAGCATTGTAACTTAATATACCCAGCCATGGAATATTATAATTCAAATAGGCATTGTCTGAACTCAAGTCAGAAGTCGTGATATTTGTCGGTACCATATTAGCTATCTGTTCTGTCTGAGAAGCTCTATAATTACCGGTCATTAGCATATTACGGTTAAATGACTTAGAACGATGGTAATTCACTGCAAAGTTTAGAAAACGCAATGAAGAATTGTCGTTGTTCTTATTGGTAATTACTACACCCACATTATCAAAAGAAAAGAATGTTTTGTTCTTTTCGTTAGAAGTTGTACCGAACTCTGATTTCACATTCATATTATTCAGACCTACAGTAGTCATCATAATATCATTACTGCGGAAGAGAGCAATACCTGCAGGATTAGATGATGCAGTTGATACATCACCGCCGAGTGCACCCATTGCACCGCCCATACCAACGAAACGAGCTGTTCCATTTAAATCGCTACCGACGAAACGGTTGACATCGTATAATGTTTGCGCATTGAGCGCCATGCTGCCAGTCAATAGACCTGCAAGCACAATTATTATCTTTTTCATATTAGTTTCTCTATTATAGTTAAGTAGACAATATTCAAAAACAATTGTTTCTTTTATCTCCTGCTGCTATGGCCACCGCCGCCTCCGCCGCCGAATGAACCGCCACCACTTCGACCGCTACTGCTGCTGCCACCACCGCCGAAACTTCCACCGCCACGACTGCTGCTCGTGCTGAAGCTTCCGCTTCTACTCGATGAATTATCGAATGAAGAAGAACGACGACTGGTATCGTATGATGGAGATACTCGCATTGAAGATGACGAAGAGCCTTGGTTATATACTCGTGATGACGAAGAATAAGAGCGATTGTAGCTGTTATTATTATAGACATCAGAAGAGCGTCTGCTATTGCTATAATTATCATTAGAATAATAGCCACTACTACGAGTGCTGCTAGGTCTTGTATAGACATCGCGACGAGAAGAAGAAGCGTCTGAACGAACTGAAGTTCCTTGGCGATTTCCATAATTGCTGTAATTGCTGTTTGAGCTATAAGCATCGTTATTACGTTCTCCTACTACTCTTCTTGAACCAATTACACTGTATGTAGAACGATTGGATCCGTAGTTAGAATTACGACGAACAGAACTATTAACGTTTTGGTCGTTTGCGCCGTTTATGCCATTCCCCATGTTCGAATATCTACGGGCTGAACCATAGGAATTATTCCCTGCAAGTCCGCCATGCATACCTCCTGATGAATAGTTTCCATCGCGAGAATATACAGAACGTCTGTTATTGAAATAGGTAGAATTTGCGAAGTGACGTCCGTTATCCCAGCCCCATCCGCCAGGACCGTCGTACCAGCCACCATACCATCCGCCGCGATCTGCATACCATCCACGGCCGTACCATCCTCCGTAATAAGGAGAATCCCAGCCCCATCCATAGTAAGGATAACCCCAACCATAGTTATAATAAGATGGCCATCCGAAACCGTAGTTCCATCCCCAACCCCATCCGAAAGAGTTGAAGCGCCAATTCCACCATAACGAATTAGAAAAAGTCGGGAAAGCGTATGCATACATATCATCATAATAGATGTTCCAATCCCAAGAATTGCATCCATATACTAGATCCCAGTAATATGGACTGCTAATGCTAACTGCAAAGCGAGGGTTACGGAAACGAATGATACGGGTTGCATACTCGTAATCGTCATCTGTTCCGTCGAAATCATTAACCCATTGGCCATCCAGATCGGTATCATTTCTTCGAACATTCTTACGTGTTCTGGTATTGTTGTCATCAACATATACGGTATCGTTCACATTGCTCTCTTCGTTATTGTTTACATTCTCTTCAGGATACGAATTGTCATTTTCGTCACGGCGATTATACTCGTCGATGTTACGCGAATTCCTATTATTATTGCGATTGCGAACAATGACAGTAGACCTGTTAGAAGAAGGATTGACTTTAACTACTGTTGCTGATGGAACTTTAGAAGAAGTCGTCGACTTAACCGTTGTTGTAGATTTAGTCGTCGTTGACTTAGTTGACGTTGCCGTTTTCTTTGACGGAACATAGTAAAGGTCGTCTTCACTTTGTGCCATCATTGTTAATGGAAGGCAACCGATAATCATCGATAGCAAAACAATCTTTTTCATATCATTTAATTTTAATTGTTTATTTCTATTTTTCACGTTACAAAAATAGATATAGAATAATCTTCTGAAAAAGAAAAAAACCTAAACTCTTTTAGGGTTTTCCCTATTTCGTGACAAGATTGCCATCAGCATCAAACATTTGGTTATTCATACGCGAACTTCTTATATTCACGTTGTCTTCACCAGGTACAGGAATAAGGTCGTCGTTCGGATTTTGAAACTTGGCAAGCTCGTTTTTGAATTTAAGATTTACATCACCGGTGGAGCCGTTACGATGTTTTGCAATGATGATTTCCGCCATTCCACGCATATCTTTACCTTGGGAATCAGTAAAGATATGATAATATTCCGGACGGTGAATAAAGATGACGATATCTGCGTCCTGTTCTATGGCACCCGATTCACGAAGATCACTCAATTGAGGACGTTTGCTCTCATTTCCTGCTCCCGTTCTCGTTTCTACGCTACGATTCAATTGTGATAATGCTATAATAGGAATTTGGAGTTCCTTGGCAAGTCCTTTCAAAGAACGTGAGATCGTGCTGACCTCTTCTTGCCTGCTGTTATATCCTGCACCGTTTGCATTCATCAATTGCAAATAGTCCACCATAATCATTTCCACTTTATGCTCTCGAACCAATCTACGGGCCTTCGTGCGGAATTCAAATATAGATAACTCCGGAGTATCGTCTACATATAGTGGTGCGTCGATTAACTCCTTCAATTTATAATCCAATTGCGACCATTCATAGTTTGCGAGCTGACCATTTCTGATTTTGTCACCCGGTATCTCACATACGTTAGACATCAGACGATTCACCAACTGCACATTGCTCATTTCCAAAGAGAATACAGCGCACGGTTTTTTATAATCAACAGCAATATTCTTTGCCATTGATAAAGCAAAAGCTGTTTTTCCCATAGCAGGACGAGCTGCTATGATGATTAGATCAGATTTCTGCCATCCCCCCGTGACCTTATCCAATTCAGTAAAGCCGGATTCTAACCCACTTAAACCGTCAGTACGCGACGCAGCCTTACGCAATTGTTTATACGCCTCTTCAATAACCGGGTTAATCTGCGTATAATCTTGCTTCAGGTTCTTTTGAGCAATATCAAATAGTTGCCCTTCTGCTTCTTGCATTAAGTCGTCTACATCCAATGTCGTATCGAAAGCTTTCGATTGTATTTTGCTTGTATACGAAATAAGTTGCCGGGCCAGAAACTTCTGCGCTATAATCTGCGCATGGTATACTATATTTGCTGAAGACGCGACACGACTACTTAATTGCGTAATATAAAAGGGTCCGCCAATGTCGTCCAAGTCATTGTTCTTTTCCAGTTGTTCCTTTACGGTCAGTATATCGATAGGTTTTTCTTGAATTGCTAAATCTGTAACAGCTTTATATATCAGTTGGTGCCGATGTTCATAAAATGATTCCGGTCGTAAGATATCGCTAATTAAAGAATACGCATCCTTCTCTATCATAATAGCACCTAGAACCGCTTCTTCAAAGTCGACGGCTTGAGGTTGCAGTCTACCATAATCACTGACTGTTTGTGTCTCTGTAGACTTTTTTCTCGGTGTATATCGCTTCTTCTCTTCCATAATATTTCTATTTTTCATGACAAAGATAGTTCTCAATTTTCTTTTTTCATTGCATAATTAGAATAAGTTTCTAACTTTGCAGAAGATATTATCAACAATTACTGTTAATGATTTCATTTCCCAATGCAAAAATTAATCTCGGACTGTACATTACAGATTTGCGTCCGGATGGTTATCATAATCTCGAAACGATTTTCTATCCCATTCGTTTAGAAGATGCATTGGAAGTTATACCCTCAAGTCAAGCTAAAGGCATTTATACCTATCATGGATATGGTAACGAGGTTGCAGGAAGTATCGAACAAAATCTAGTTGTCAAAGCCTATCAACTGCTTCATTCTGATTTCGAGTTGCCTTCTGTAGATATATACCTTTATAAACATATACCCTTAGGTTCCGGTTTGGGAGGAGGTTCGGCTGACGCTGCTTTCATGTTGTGCATGCTCAATGAACTTTTCGAATTAAATCTTTCAGATGCTGATTTGAGTTCGTTTGCAGTACGATTGGGAGCCGATTGTCCTTTCTTTCTTTTGAATAAGCCTGCATTTGCTCAAGGTATCGGTGAGATACTGACTCCTATCCCACTGACGTTAGATGATTATCAGATATTAGTCGTGAAACCCGATATCTTTGTTTCTACAAAAGAAGCTTTTGCTCATGTTCCGATGCATAAACCAGAACACATCTTGACCGATATTGCACATGTCCCTGTCAGTGAGTGGAAAACTATATTATATAATGATTTTGAGAAAAGTGTCTTCCCTCAGCATGCTGAATTAGCTCAGATTAAAGCGGAACTGTATCAACAAGGAGCATTATATGCCTCTATGTCAGGTTCTGGTTCTGCTGTATATGGAATTTTCGGTAAAGACAAACTGCTCGACCTATCACCTTTTAAAAAGATGTTCTGCTATTTGTCTCCTCCAATAAGACGCTGATAAATTGATAACTTTTAATTAAACTGTTAACGAAATATAAATATTAAACAACCTATTCAACTATTTGTTTTTAATTATATCTAATAATAAAATTAAGGAATAGTGATATTCTTCAGTATCCAAGTTAAGTATCAATAGGTATTTATATATAGAAGTTTAAAAACAAACAGAAAATGAAAACAAGACTGATGATTGTAACTTTAGTAAGCCTGTGTTTAGGCTTTGTTACAAATGCGAATGCACAAGAGAAGAAAGAGGCTAACATGCAATGTCCTCGCATGAGTGTTGAGGGTATGGACTCTTTGAAATGTCAACACATGGTAGGTGATCTCATGCTAAATGATGCAACTACTGCCAAGTTTGAGTCGTTGTATATGAATTATCTCTCCGAGTTGCGTGCCATTTATGCACCGGCTAAAGACAAGAAAGAGATGAAGAAAGATTTTAAGATGACTACTCAGACAGATGCTGATGTTCAGAAAATGATTGAAGATAGATTTGCTAAGGACCAGAAGATACTGGATGTGAAAGAGAAATATTATAAGGAATTCAAAAAGATCCTTTCTCCTAAGCAGGTCGCTAAGATATTTATGGATGCTCCTGGTCCTGATATGATGGGACGTGGCTTTGGACCTATGCAAGACAGACCAATGGCTCAGTTCGATGGACATAAGCAGAAAGGCGCCAATTGGCAAGGACCAAAGAAGCAAGGAGCACCGCAGCAAAAGGAAAACGTTACTAAGTAGTTAGTAATAGTAGTTAGTAGTAATAGTTAGTAGTTCGGGCTTTGTCTTCGTGAGAAGGTGAAGCCTTTTTTATTTCATTTCTATTCCAGTAAATTATCGTAGTTATGTTCTTGAAAGATCGTAGTTATGTTATTAAACTTTCTTAGTTATGTTTTCGTAAGATCATAGTTATGTCGTCAGACTTTCATAGTTATGTCGTTGGCTCAACATAACTATAAAAATTTGGGACGTAAATGATATCATTTTTATAACTATCTTTGTGCTGAAATTTAATTCGGTAAATTAATAGAAAATGAAAAGAGTGGTTGTTCTGTTAGCCGAAGGTTTCGAAACAGTAGAAGCCTTGGCACAAGTGGATTCGTGTAAAAGATGTAAGGTCGATGTAACGACAGTCTCCATAAATAACACCGATATTGTCACCTCTTCGCACGGTGTCGCAGTGAAAGCAGATAAAAAGTTTAATGAAATCAATTTCGATGAATACGATGTACTCATTCTCCCAGGCGGTTTTCCCGGTTATATGAATTTGGCGACTTCAAAAGAAGTGGGGGCTGTTGTTTCCGACTTCTACAATAATGGTAAAATAGTGGCTGCTATTTGTGGCGCTCCTTATGTGCTTGCAGCAAACGATATTGCTAAGGGGAAACGTATCACCTGTCAACGCAGTATAAAAGATAAGATGACCGGATACCAATATACAGGCGATAAGGTTACTGTCGACGGCAATCTGATTACCGGCAAAGGTGCAGGTCGTTCGTTCGACTTTTCTATCGCCATCATGAATTTTATCACAGATGATAAGACTATTCAACATTTAAAGGAAGGATTAGAAATCGTATAATAATAAAATGACAAGAAAAGTATAAAAATACTTGTTGTATTCGTTACTTTTTTCTAACTTGCGGGCAATATCAGACTGTTCATTGTGACAGTTTGACAACTTAAATCTATGAACCATGAATATTACTTTAAGTAACATTTTGCCCGATTATCCTCAATTTGTTGAGGGAATCCGACGGGCTCCCGATCGTGGCTATACGCTCACACCGTCGCAAACTGCCACTGCTTTGCGTAATGCATTGCGTTATATTCCTAAAGAATTACATAAGAAATTAGCTCCTGAGTTTTTGGATGAGCTGCGAACACAAGGCCGTATTTACGGTTATCGTTTTCGCCCGCAAGGTAACCTCAAGGCAAAGCCGATTGATGAATATAAGGGTAAGTGCATTGAGGGTAGAGCTTTCCAGGTGATGATCGATAACAATTTATCCTTCGACTGTGCTTTATATCCTTACGAGCTAGTTGTGTACGGTGAAACTGGTCAGGTCTGTCAGAACTGGATGCAGTATCGTCTCATCAAACAATATTTGGAAGAATTGACACAGGATCAGACGTTGGTTGTCGAATCCGGTCATCCTTTGGGTCTCTTCCGCTCTCGTCCCGACGCTCCCCGAGTTATCATCACTAATGCTCTTATGGTTGGTATGTTCGATAACCAGAAAGAATGGCATACCGCTATGCAGATGGGCGTAGCAAATTACGGTCAGATGACTGCCGGTGGATGGATGTATATCGGTCCGCAAGGTATTGTTCACGGTACATTCAATACTTTGTTGAATGCAGGTCGTCTGAAGTTGGGCATACCACAAGACGGAAATCTGAAAGGTCATCTCTTTGTTTCTTCTGGTTTGGGCGGTATGAGCGGTGCTCAGCCTAAGGCTGCCGAGATAGCAGGTGCTGCATGTATCATCGCCGAAGTTGATATGTCGCGCATTGAGACTCGTCATAAACAAGGATGGGTGCAGCATATTACTGATGATATGAATGAAGCTTTTCGTATTGCTTTCGACGCGATGAATCGCAAAGAGCCTTGCTCTGTCGCTTATCATGGTAATGTCGTCGATTTGTTGGAACATGCTGTGAAAGAGAATATACATATAGAACTCCTCTCCGACCAGACCTCTTGTCATGCAGTATACGAAGGAGGTTATTGTCCTGTGCAACTCACATTCGAGGAACGTACTCGCATGCTGCATGAGAATCCCGATGAATTTTGTCGTTTGGTAGATAAGTCGCTGCATCGTCATTTCGAAGTTATCAAGGAATTGGTATCACGTGGCACGTACTTCTTCGATTATGGCAATTCGTTTATGAAAGCTATTTTCGATGCCGGCGTTAAAGAGATATCCCGAAATGGCATTGATGAAAAAGATGGATTTATATGGCCTAGCTACGTTGAAGATATTATGGGCCCGCAACTGTTCGATTATGGTTATGGTCCTTTCCGTTGGGTCTGCTTGAGTGGCAAGCATGAAGATTTGATAAAGACTGACCATGCTGCTATGGAATGTATAGATGTTAATCGCCGTGGGCAAGACTTAGATAATTACAATTGGATTCGGGATGCTGAGAAAAACAACCTTGTTGTCGGCACGCAAGCCCGTATTCTATACCAAGATGCAGAGGGAAGATTAAAGATTGCTCTCCGATTCAACGAGATGGTTCGTAAGGGTGAAGTCGGACCAATTATGCTTGGTCGTGATCACCACGATGTAAGCGGCACCGATTCTCCTTTTAGAGAAACGGCAAATATAAAGGATGGCAGTAATGTAATGGCTGATATGGCCGTGCAATGCTTCGCAGGTAACTGTGCACGTGGTATGAGTTTGGTATCACTTCATAACGGTGGCGGTGTCGGTATCGGTAAAGCGATAAACGGCGGTTTCGGTATGGTTTGCGACGGAAGTAAACGAGTGGACAGCATTCTTCGTTCAGCAATGATATGGGATGTAATGAGTGGCGTTGCCCGTCGTTCGTGGGCCCGCAATGAGCATGCGATGCAAACCAGCGAATCTTTTAATGAAGATCATTCCGATTTATATCATATAACGATGCCTAACCTTGTGGATGACGAACTTATTAATCAATTAATTGAGAAACTATAATGGCTTGGAATAAAATAGTAGAATGCGTTCCTAATTTCAGTGAGGGACGGGATTTGGAGAAAATTGAAAAGATAGTGAATCCTTTTCGTGGAAAAGAAGGGGTAAAACTGTTGGATTATAGCAACGACACGGACCATAATCGTCTTGTTGTTACAGTTGTCGGCGAACCTGAACCTCTTCGTGATGCCATGTTGGAAGCTTTTGGCATTGCCGTCGAACTGATTGACTTAAATCATCATACCGGTCAACATCCTCGTATGGGAACTGTTGATGTAATTCCCTTTATTCCTATTAAAAACGTATCAATGGACGAAGCAATTGCTCTTTCTAAAGAGGTCGGTGAAAAAGTAGCCTCGATGTTCAATGTGCCTGTCTTCCTTTATGAAAAATCAGCTACAGCACCTCATCGTGAGAACCTCGCGGCTATTCGCAAAGGTGAATTCGAGGGTATGGAAGAAAAGATTAAACTTCCCGAATGGAAACCCGACTATGGCCCTGCTCATCGTCATCCTACTGCTGGCACAGTTGCAATTGGTGCTCGCATGCCATTGGTTGCATATAACATCAACTTGAATACGCCGAATTTAGAAATTGCTCATGGCATAGCTAAAAAGATTCGTTTTATCGGCGGTGGCTTGAGATATTGTAAGGCGATGGGTGTGGAATTGAAAGAGAGAGGCATTACACAGGTTTCTATTAATATGACTGATTATACCAAGACTGCTCTTTATCGTGCTTTTGAACTGGTACGTATTGAAGCGCGTCGTTACGGTGTCAGCATCGTGGGCAGCGAGATAATCGGTCTTGTCCCTATGGAGGCATTGATAGATACTGCCTCTTATTATCTTGGTTTGGAAAACTTTTCAATGCGTCAAGTATTGGAAACAAGATTGATGGAATAATGAAAAGGTTAATCATAAGAAACGCTTGTATTGTCACTCCAGAGGGCAAATCATCGCATAAAGGAGAAGACATGTCGCACCTCCGTATTATTAAAAATGGAAAGGTGGAGGTTTGCGATAATGTGATTACTTATGTTGGCGCTGATACTAAAGGTGATCGCTGCACTGATGATGCCAATACAACTTATTATGATGCCGAGGGCAATTGTTTATTGCCTGGTTTTATCGATTCACATACTCATTTTGTCTTTGGCGGTGAACGGGCTGAGGAGTTTTCTTGGCGGTTAAAAGGCGACAGTTACATGTCTATCATGAATCGTGGTGGCGGTATTGTTAATACTGTTAGGGAAACTCGTGCTCTTTCTTTTGATGAATTGAAAGCTCATTCTATAAAACTGATTCGGAAGATGAGTGATATGGGAATTACAACGGTGGAAGGCAAGAGTGGATATGGGTTGGACCGAGATACTGAAATCCGTCAGTTGGAAGTGATGAAGAGTTTGAATGAGGATAAAGACAGAATGGTTGATATTGTTCCTACTTTCTTAGGAGCTCATGCCCTGCCCCTCGAATATAAAGGAAGAAGTGATGACTATATCGACTTCTTGATAAACGAGATGTTGCCTCTTATCAAACAACGCAACTTAGCTGAATGTTGCGATGTGTTTTGTGAAGAGGGCGTTTTCTCGATTGAACAATCTCGTCGACTGCTTCAATCTGCTCGTAAGGAAGGTTTTTTGCTTAAACTTCATGCTGATGAAATCGTTTCTTTGGGTGGTGCTGAACTAGCTGCTGAACTCAAGGCTATATCAGCAGATCATTTATTACACGCTTCGGATAAAGGAATTTATTCTATGGCAGATAATGATGTTGTAGCGACATTATTGCCACTGACTGCCTTTGCACTAAGAGAACCTTATGCTCGTGGAAGGGAAATGATCGACCGAGGTTGTGCTATTGCGCTGGCTACGGATTTGAATCCGGGTAGTTGCTTTTCTGGCTCTATCCCATTGACAATTGATTTGGCCTGCATCTATATGAGTTTGTCTATTGAAGAAGTCATCACTGCTTTAACATTAAATGCTGCTGCTGCAGTAAATCGTGCTGACCGCATCGGCTCTATCGAACTGGGTAAAGAAGCTGATTTTATTGTATTGAATTCACCTGATTATCATATTTTGCCCTATTACATCGGAATGAATTGTGTGAAGGAGACGATAAAAGGTGGCAGGCTTCTCTAAAATATCGGTAATATTATAAATTATATACTTAATAAATATGTTAGTAGAATTATCAGTAAAAGATTTTTTAAATAAGGTGGCAGGTAAAGATCCTGTTCCTGGTGGTGGAAGTGTTGCCGCTCTCAATGGGGCTATTGCTTCATCTCTCGCAGCGATGGTTGCAGGATTGACGCTCGGAAAAAAAGGCTATGAGGAGAAAACTAATTTAATGAATGATATCCAATCAGTTTCATTGAAAGGACAACAAGAGTTTGTCACTGCAGTTGATAAGGATTCAGATGCTTATAACAAAGTTTTTAATTGCTTCAAAATGCCGAAGACTACGGATGAGGAAAAGCAAGTCCGTAGTAATGCTATACAGAAGGCTACTGAATTCGCGGCTCTTGTCCCGATGCAAGTTGCTCGTGATGCATTCAAATTGATGGATGTTATTGCTGATGTTGCACACAATGGTAATAGAAATGCGGTCACTGATGCATGTGTTGCTATGATGTCTGCTCGTTCGGCAGTGTTGGGTGCTCTGATGAATGTTCGTATTAATCTGGGTTCATTGAAAGACAAATCTTTCGTGGAACAATTACAAAATGAAGCGGATGAAATGGAAGTACAAGCTATTGAAAAAGAGAAAGTTTTATTAAATGAGATAAATCAACAGTTAAGAGTATGAAGAATGTATATGAAGTAGGCTCTGGTGACCTGACTTTTGAAATAGTCGAACGGATTGTCAATGAGAATTTGAAATTGGAACTTGCTCAAGAAGCAAAGAAACGTATTCAACGTTGCCGGGATTATTTGGATAATAAGATTGCTTCTTCAAAGGAGCCATTGTACGGAATAACTACTGGATTCGGTTCTCTATGCAATAAGAATATATCTTTAGACGAGTTAGGCACGCTACAAGAGAACTTGATTAAAAGTCATGCATGTAGTGTTGGTGAGGAAATTCCTACCATAGTTATCAAGTTAATGATGCTTTTCAAAGCTCATGCATTGTCATTGGGCCATAGTGGTGTTCAGGTGATAACAGTGCAACGCATTCTAGACTTTTTCAATAATGATATAATGCCTATTGTTTACGACAGAGGTTCGTTGGGAGCATCGGGCGACTTAGCTCCTCTTGCTAATCTATTCTTGCCTCTCATTGGTGTTGGTGACGTTTATTATAAAGGAAAGAAAAGAGAGGCTATCAGTGTACTTGATGAATTTGGTTGGGAACCCGTTAAATTGATGAGTAAAGAAGGACTAGCTTTGCTAAACGGTACACAGTTTATGAGTGCAAATGGAGTATTTGCCATTCTGAAAGCTTTCCGTTTATCAAAAAAAGCAGACTTGATTGCAGCAATTTCTTTGGAAGCATTTGATGGTCGTATCGAACCTTTTATGGATTGTATCCAACAAATTCGACCTCACAAAGGTCAGATTGAAACGGGTGAAGCTTTCCGCAATCTTCTTGATGGTAGTGAAATCATCTCTCATCATAAAGTACATGTTCAAGATCCATATTCTTTCCGTTGTATTCCTCAAGTACATGGTGCTGCTAAAGATGCCATTAGATATGTAGCATCTGTGTTATTGACGGAGATTAATTCTGTTACTGATAATCCTACAATCTTTCCTGATGAGGATATGATTATATCAGGAGGTAATTTTCATGGAGAACCACTTGCTATATCATTCGATTTTTTAGCCATTGCTCTAGCTGAATTGGGAAATATTTCTGAGCGGAGGGTTGCACAACTTATCATGGGACTCCGAGGACTTCCTGAATTCCTTGTCGCTAATCCAGGATTAAATTCTGGATTTATGATTCCTCAATATGCTGCAGCTTCAATGGTTAGTCAAAACAAAATGTATTGTTATGCTGCATCTAGTGATTCCATCGTATCATCTAATGGTCAGGAAGATCATGTTAGTATGGGTGCGAATGCAGCGACAAAATTATATAAAGTGATGGATAATTTGGAACATATTCTTGCAATTGAATTGATGAATGCTGCTCAAGGTATCGAATTTCGCAGACCGGAGAAGTCATCTCCTTTTATCGAGAACTTTTTAAAGCAGTATAGAAAAGAAGTTCCTTTTATAACAGATGATATTGTTATGTACAAAGAAATTCATAAGACTGTAGCTTTTCTTAAGAGAGTCAAACTAGAGTATTAATTGAAAAGCCTCGGAGAATTTTATTCCCGAGGCTTTTGCTTTATTTCTTTTGTAATTTTATTCTCAGTTTATCAAGCATGTCAATAGTCATACTCTCTAAATCATAGGTTGGTTTCCATCCCCATTCTTCACGAGCACAAGTATCATCCATACAGTCTGGCCAACTCTCGGCAATACGCTGTTTCAATGGATCAACATTATATTCCATAACAAAGTCGGATACATGTTTCTTTATTGCTGCATAAATTGTTTCAGGAGCGAAACTCATGGAAGCAATATTAAATGAATTGCGATGAATAAACTTAGATGGATCTGCTTCCATCAACATAATAGCTGCATTCATGGCATCGGGCATATACATCATGTCCATTAATGTCCCTTGTTTGATAGGACAGATAAACTTCTCCCCTCTTACAGCAAAATAAAAGATATCTACTGCATAATCTGTTGTTCCGCCACCCGGAGGGGTAACATTGGATATAATTCCAGGGAAACGAACCGAACGTGTATCGACACCGTATTTGTTATGATAATAATTGCTTAATAGTTCTGTTGTAACTTTCGTTACGCCGTACATAGTAAGAGGACGTTGAATTGTATCTTGTGGAGTCTTATTATGAGGAGTGTTCTCACCGAATGAGCCAATAGAACTTGGAGTAAACACAGCACAATGATGTTCGCGTGCCACTTCCAAAACATTCCATAAACCATCAATACCTATTTTCCATGCTAACCTTGGTTTTGATTCCGCAACGACAGAAAGAAGTGCTGCTAAATTATAGATAGCATCTATATTATATTTCTTAGCCACAGAAGCTATCATTTCAGCATCTGTAACATCTACTATAGCCGAAGGACCAGAATCTTTTAATATTCCTTTAGGTTCTGCACCAATAATATAACCGGCAACGACATGCTCATTTCCATACCGTTTCCTTAACTCCATAGTAAGTTCCGAACCTATTTGTCCGGTAGCCCCAATTACCAAAATATTTTTCATTCCACTTAATTATAAGGTTTTTTATATTAAAGCGACTGCAAAGTAAGTACTTTTTTTTGAATTTACTATCAAAAAGTTATTGTATATATGAAAAAAAATGATGTACTTTGTAATACAAAATATAAAACCTAAACATTATGTACGGAAAAATGAAAGAGCACCTCAGCAAAACACTTGCTGAGATTAAAGAAGCGGGCTTATATAAAGATGAACGCTTAATAGAGAGTGCACAGCAAGCAGCTATTACGGTAAAGGGTAAGGAAGTATTAAACTTCTGTGCAAATAACTATTTGGGACTGTCGAATCATCCACGTTTAATCGAAGGCGCTAAGAAGATGATGGAACGTCGTGGTTTTGGTATGTCGTCTGTTCGGTTTATCTGTGGAACGCAAGACATACACAAAGAACTTGAGGCTGCTATCTCTGATTACTTTAAGACAGAGGATACTATTCTGTATGCCGCTTGTTTCGATGCTAATGGTGGTGTTTTTGAACCCCTGTTCACTGAAGAAGATGCTATTATCTCTGATGCTTTGAATCATGCTTCTATTATTGACGGTGTTCGTCTTTGCAAGGCTAAACGCTATCGCTATGCGAATGCTGATATGGCCGACTTGGAAAGATGTTTGAAAGAAGCACAAGCTCAACGTTTCCGTATAATTGCTACTGATGGCGTATTCTCAATGGACGGCAATGTCGCACCAATGGATAAAATCTGTGACCTGGCAGAAAAATATGATGCTTTGGTTATGGTTGATGAATCACATTCTGCTGGTGTTGTAGGTGCAACTGGACATGGTGTCAGCGAACTGACTCACACTTATGGCAGAGTTGATATTTACACAGGTACATTAGGAAAATCATTTGGCGGTGCTTTAGGTGGCTTTACTACTGGCCGTAAGGAAATCATTGATTTGCTTCGTCAGCGCAGCCGTCCTTATCTATTCTCTAATTCGTTGGCACCTTGTATTATCGGCGCTAGCTTGGAAGTCTTCAAGATGTTGAAAGAGAGCAATGCAATTCATGACAAGCTCATGCAGAATGTCACTTATTTCCGTGATAAGATGATTGCAGCAGGTTTTGATATCAAACCGACTCAGAGTGCTATTTGTGCTGTTATGTTGTACGATGCTAAACTTTCGCAAGTATTCGCTGCTAAGATGCAAGATGAAGGCATTTATGTTACCGGTTTCTATTATCCAGTAGTCCCGAAAGATCAAGCTCGTATTCGTGTTCAGTTATCTGCTGCTCATGAAAAAGAACATTTGGATAAGTGTATTGCAGCATTCATAAAGGTTGGTAAAGAACTTGGTGTTCTGAAATAAATAATAAGAATTAAATATTTAATCCGTGTATAAGTCAGTTATACACGGATTTTTTATAATATTATCTCTTGGCCGTCGTATGCTAAATGCATATTAGGAGGAAGTATCTTTTCGACTTCTTGATGAAATCCTATCTGATGACTCATGTGTACGAAATAAGTCTCTCGTGCATGTATTCTTTTTGATGCTGATATAGCTGCAGAAAGTGTTTGGTGTGAAGGATGAGGTCCTATTCGTAATGCATTCATGATAAGTACATCTACATCTTCCAATAATTGATATGATTCATCCGGCATAGTGAGCATATCTGTGATATAAACGAGATGATTGATACGAAATCCCAATATCGGCAGATTGCCATGCATTACCGTGAAAGGAATGATTTCAATGCCTTTAACCGAGAACGGTATATAAGGATTTACTTTAATAAGAGAAAACTCAGGTACACCAGGATATAAATGTTCTGCAAAGCAATAGGGCATGCGTTGATGTAAGGCCTTAAATGTTTTATCATCAACATAGATTGGAATTGGTAAAATATGGCTGAAAGGACGTAAGTCGTCTAATCCTCCTACGTGATCATAATGTTCATGAGTAATGAGGACAGCATCAATAGGAAGAAACGGTAGATTGATAATTTGTTCACGAAAGTCAGGGCCACAATCTATCAGGATACGCACGCCATCTATTTCGAGTAAAGAAGAACAGCGCAGCCTTTTATCATGTGGATCATTAGATGTGCATATTTTACAATGACATCCTATTAGGGGAACACCTGTTGAAGTTCCACTGCCAAGTATCGTTACTTTCATATTCATCTAAATGATATTAACTTCAGGGTAAATATTAATATTAAATTTCTCTGCGACAGATTTACGGATAGCATTACATAATTTTATGACGTCCTTACCTTTAGCTCCTCCCTTGTTTATCAATACCAAGGACTGCTTATCATGTACACCTACAGTTCCCATAGTCTTTCCCTTCCATCCGCATTGTTCAATAAGCCAACCTGCTGGAATTTTAATCATTGTTTCGTCGATAACATAGAATGGTATAGCAGGAAATGTCATTTTCAGAACATCAAATTGTTCTTTAGATATGATTGGATTCATGAAGAAACTCCCAGCATTCCCGGTTATCTTAGGGTCGGGTAATTTGCTGTTACGGATATCTATAATTGTTTGACGTACATTCTCTAAGTTGATGATGGGATATTTCGATAACTCCGTACTGATAGAACCATAATTTATATGATAGCTCTCTCTCTTACTCAATCTGAATACGACTTCTGTAATAAAAGTATCTTTCATTTGATGAAGTTTGAAGATACTATCCCTATAAGAATAGTTACATTCTTTATTAGAGAATATTTTCTTCTCGCTTCTGATATTTATCGTCCTTACACTATCTATAGTATCCTTTGCCTCTACTCCGTATGCGCCGATATTCTGTACTGCTGCAGCACCGACTTCACCGGGTATCAATGAGAGGTTCTCTATTCCATACCAGTGATGTGCTACACAATATGAAACCCATTCATCCCATATTTCTCCCGCACCTACACTTACTAATACCTCATTCTGATCTTCTTTTATTATTTTAATCCCCTTTATCCGAGAATGAAATACTACACCAGCATAATTATCTTGAAAAAGAAGATTACTTCCTTGACCAATATGAAGGTATTGTGAACCTTGGAGTTTATGATGACATATATATTGATATAAATCTTCATCGCTTTCATATTCTACGAAAAGCGAACATTTTACATCTATACCAAAAGTATTATGGTTTAACAGTGAATATTCTTTCTGTTCTTTAATCATCAACTATATGCTCGTATCTTCAAACTTATATAGTTTCCATTTATCGGAAACTTTGCGGAAATATAGCACATTAGAGAAGCCATTGCCAACACCTTTCAATGCCACAATTTTATGAGTGGAATTATCTAAGTCTTGTTGACCGTAATTGATATTTGATAATTGTACTATAGGAAGTTCAGGCTTAAAAGCGAACCATTGGTTGACATCAATAGTGGCTTCAATAACAGAGAAGTCGTTATCAGGGTCTGTTGTAACAAACTTCAACGGCTGACATACCCGACGAGCCTGGAAAGTACTGTCGCTAACGAAATGATCATAGAAATCGAGGAAACTTTCATCATTTGAACGCTTCATGTGCCTCATGTCGATAGACTCCAACAGCCATATACCTTTAATTCTTTTGAAGAAGTATTTTTTAATCATCTTCTGTCTCGGATACAACCATTCTACTTGAACAGCATTCAAGGCAGTATCGTTAACCAAATCCATGTCTTTTTCCCTATCAAATAATAGCGAGTAAATTTTCTGTTTGGTAAATAGATAATCATGTTTCCAGTGATTGGCATCTATAAAAGCATGTGCATTCTCATCGGCAGTGACAAGTAGCGGAAATAAAATACGTTTCATTTGCAGTTGGTTGTCCGATGCGAAGTTGTAGATAAAGTCGTTAAATAATTCATCTAAACCATTACGGGAACGACCTTTCGCATTTTGTGCGAGTGAATCTTCTCTTAAACGACAAATATTCATAGAGTCTTCAAAACTCATCGATGATGAAACAGCTTCTTTAGCTTTTCTATTGCTGCATGAACCCATAATCAGAAGCAGGATACATAATCCTGCAATCATCCCTTTCATAATAGTAATGTTCAAATAAAACTTTTCTCTCTCAATTATATTCCTTTAGGAAACTGATGCAAAGTTAATGACTTATTTCACTCGTTATTCAATTATTCTTAAAAAAGATATCCTTTCGGTAATTTTCTACAATTATATTGAGATGCCATTACCTCACCATAAGCTCCTGCCGAACGAATAGCCAGATAGTCGCCTCGTTTTGTTTCATTGAGTTTAACGTTTTTATCAAATACATCGCTCGATTCACAAATCGGTCCGACAACATCGTACTTATCCTTCTTGCCGTCTGATGAGAGATTCTCGATATGATGATGAGCATGATATAATGCAGGACGAATAAGGTCTGTCATGCCGGCATCCAGAATAACAAATTTTTTGTTCGTACCCTGTTTAACATATAACACTTTAGAAATAAGTGAACCGCATTGACCGACCACACTCCTACCCAATTCGAAATGAAGGGTCTGATTTGGCCGCAATTGAAGGTTTTGAGCATAGGTTCTGAAATAACTTGGAAAGTCGGGTACGATATGATCATCGGGATTTTGGTAATCGATACCGAGTCCACCGCCCACATTAATGTTGTCGACATGGATATTCTTTGATTCAAGACGTTCTTGCAATTCATTAATGCGATGGCATAGTGCGATAAAGTCATCCATTGTTAATATCTGAGAACCGATATGAAAATGAAGTCCTTTAAATTTTATATTCTTCAGTTGAAGAGTTCTTACGATGATATCTTCCATATCATTCATGCTGATACCGAATTTATTCTCCGCCAATCCCGTCTTAATATTGACATGCGTATGTGCACCCACATTAGGATTGATACGAAATGCAACATTAGCGATAACTTGTTGACGGGCTGCAAAAGCATTGATAACCTCTAATTCAGGAACAGATTCTACGTTAAAGCAAGAGATGCCGTATTTTAATCCCGTTTTAATCTCATCATCAGACTTACCGACACCTGCAAAAACAATTTGGTCTGAAGCAAAACCTGCTTTGACAGCGGCTTCAATTTCTCCGCCGCTCACGCAATCAGCACCTAATCCATAGCTGCTAATCAACGACAAGACCTGAGGATTAGCATTTGCCTTAATAGCGTAATGCACCTTATAATTCGGATACTTGTCGACTTCATTTATAATACTTGCTAAAGTCTGCTGCAAGACTTCGAGATTGTAATAATAGAAAGGAGTCTTTATCTTCCGAAACCTTTCTAGAGGGAATGATGTTCTCATCAATGTTATTTGTTATTGAATAACTTATCACTCAAAGATTGCAAGGCGAGCTTCTTATCTTGCTCCCTTATCAAAATTGAGATGTTATAGTTGCTGCCGCCGTAAGATATCATGCGTACAGGTATATCACCCATTGCTTCAACCGCTCTAGCTTCAAAGCCTACATTATCCCACTCCAAGTCACCTACTATGCAAACGATGCACATATCTTTGTCAACAGTCACTGTTCCGTATTTTTTCAAGTCGTCAAGAATATCATTCAGGTGACATGTATTGTCAATCGTAACAGAAACACCTACCTCTGAAGTGCAAATCATATCGATAGAAGTCTGATAGCTTTCGAAAATCTCGAATACTTTACGTAAGAAGCCGTAAGCTAAGAGCATACGACTCGACTTAATCTTTATGGCCGTAATATTGTCTTTTGCTGCTACCGCTTTAATTCTGCCCTTTTCCGTATCGTTGGATATGAGAGTGCCGGGAGCAGAAGGATCCATCGTATTCAGCAGACGAACAGGAATATTAGAATATTTAGCAGGTTGTATACACGTCGGATGCAATATCTTCGCGCCGAAATAAGCCAACTCTGCAGCTTCTTCGAAATGAAGATGACGTACCGGTTGAGTATCATTTACGAATCTAGGGTCGTTGTTATGCATACCGTCGATGTCGGTCCAGATTTGAATTTCCGAAGCATTGACAGCAGCACCTATCAACGAAGCAGAATAGTCGCTTCCGCCTCTTTGCAGATTATCTATCTCACCGTATGCGTTTCTACAGATGTAACCCTGGGTAATAAACAAATCATTATCAGGATACATGTCGAGTTGAGCATGTAACTTCTGATGAATATACGAAACATCAGGCTCACTGTTTTTGTCGATGCGCATAAAATCTAATGCTGATAATAGAACAGATTTCACGCCTTGTTCTTGCAAGTAGAGTTGCATCATGTTTGTCGACATGATTTCTCCTTTAGAAAGCACTACCTTCTCCTCGAACAAGGTAAACATGTCCTTGCTCAATGAGCGCAGTTCATCGAAGTGAGTTTTTAGAATATCGAGCGCTTTATTTTTATATTCAGAAGATGAATAAAGTCCATCAACTATCTGTTTATATTTAGAGTCCAATTTATTTATAATCTCATTAGCGCCCTCAGGGTTCTTTTGAGATAAATAATTTGATATTTCTACCAAGGTGTTCGTTGTACCCGACATAGCTGAAAGTACAACAATCTTAGCGTCACCATCGGTAATTAATTTGGCTACTTCCTTCATTCTATCTATTGAACCGACAGAAGTCCCTCCAAACTTTAATACTTTCATTTTATTACAGCATTTAATGGATGAATATATTTAATTATTATCTTCTTCTATATAATCTTCGGTAACATCAGTAAGCAGATGTTCATTAAAGAGATATACTTTTCCCGTAAATTTCTTCACGATGTGAAGATTGTGCGTACTCATAATGACGAGTGCGCCATTCTCACTAAAATCGTGTAAAAGTTTAACGATAGCTCGGCCTGTTTCTGAATCGAGATTACCGGTGGGCTCATCTGCAAGGATGATGTCAGGAGAATTTAGTATAGCACGTGCTATGACAATTCTCTGTTGCTCACCGCCCGAAAGTTCGCTCGGCATTTTATAGCCCTTATTTTCCATTCCTACCGATTTCAAAACTTCATTAATGCGGTCTTGTATTTCCATTTTGTTTTTCCAACCGGTTGCTTTCAAGACAAACGATAAGTTATCATTTACAGTACGATCTGTTAAAAGTTGGAAGTCTTGAAAAACGATTCCAAGGCGACGACGGAGTTGGGGAACATTCTTTCTTTTTACAGTAAGCATATTGTAGCCTAACACTTCAGCTTCGCCAGCAGTTATCTCTAATTCATTATATATTGTCTTCATCAAACTCGTCTTACCGGTTCCGACTTTACCGATTAGAAAGACAAATTCACCTCTGTGTAATTCGAGATTGACATGCTCAAGAATAGCAAGCCCATTCTGTTCGATTTCTACGTCTTGATATTTGATTAGTGTTTCTTCCATGATTTATTATGTCTAACCATTAATTCACGAGCTAAATCTTCAATGCGATAGCCTTTTGAGGTAAGCAAAACGATAAGGTGGTAAATCAAATCCGCACCTTCATAAATCATTCTGTCAGGAGTACCATTCGTAGCTTCGATGACAGTCTCAATAGCTTCTTCTCCCACCTTCTGCGCCATACGGTTGATACCACTTTCAAAGAGACTCGTCGTATACGAATCTTTAGGCATTTCGTTATGTCGTTGTTCGATGAAATCCTGTAATTCCTTCAAGAACATCACGGGTTCATCATTTTTTTCATTCCAGCATGTATCAGCTCCAGTATGACAAGTTGGGCCTTCCGGATGTACTTCTACCAAAAGAGTATCGTTGTCACAATCAGATTTTATAGAAACTAAATGCAAAAAATGTCCGCTCTCCTCACCTTTTGTCCATAGCTTTTCACGCGTGCGGCTATAAAAAGTGACGAGCTTTGTCTCAAGGGTTTTATTGTAGGCTTCCTCATTCATGAAGCCTAACATAAGGACAATATGCGTATTTGCATCTTGTATAATTGCCGGTACAAGACCGTCCAATTTGTCGAAGTTAATATCCATTTTTTAATCTTTCAGATTCTTACACTAATATTTCGGCTACAAAGATACGATTTTAATTCGGGAATTAATATCTCCCCGAAATGAAAAACACTTGCGGCTAAAGCAGCATCCGCCTTGCCCTCAATAAAAACATCGGCAAAGTCTTCTTTACAACCTGCACCACCCGACGCGATAATCGGAATAGAGAGGTTACCCGACAGCGTGGCGAGTGCCTCATTGGCATAACCTTTCTTAACGCCATCATGATTCATACTGGTGAAAAGTATCTCTCCTGCACCGCGTTCTTGCGCCTCATGTGCCCAGTCGAATAGTTTTTTCTCCGTTTCTATCCTGCCTCCCTTCAGATAACAATTCCATCCCTTTTCTGTCTGTTTGGCATCAATAGCTACCACACAGACCTGTGAGCCGAAATGTTCAGCAATGTCCTCAATCAAGTCGGGATGAAGAACAGCCGATGAGTTGATAGATATCTTATCAGCTCCTGCTCTCAACAGTCTTTCTACATCGCTCAACTCATTGATGCCACCACCCACGGTGAAAGGGATATTGATATTTGCAGCGATACGACTTACCAATGCGGTAAATGTCTTGCGCTCTTCAAAGCTTGCAGTTATATCGAGGAATACCAATTCATCGGCACCTTGTTCACTATATGCACGTCCCAGTTCAACGGGATCACCGGCCTGACGTAGATTAACGAAATTTACGCCTTTCACCGTTTGTCCGTCTTTAATGTCAAGGCACGGAATTATTCTCTTTGCTAACACGATAATAATCTATTTTATACAGTAGTTATGCTATTACAATTTCTCTAATTCTTCGAGAGTTATCTTATTCTCATATAAAGCCTTTCCGATAATGACGGCAGGAACTTTCGCTTCGTTGAGTTTTTTAATATCGTCAATACAACTGACACCTCCGCTGGCGATAAGATGAAGAGTTGCGTATTTCTCTAATATACGCTTGTATAAATCGATATTCGGGCCGCTTAACATGCCGTCTCTAGCGATGTCAGTACAAATAACTTGTTCGACACCTTTATGAAAATAATTTTCTATAAAAGGTATAAGCTCGAGTTCACTTTCTTCAGTCCATCCTTTGACAGCTATTTTTTCGTTCTTTACATCGGCACCCAGGATAATCTTCTCCCTGCCGTATTTAGCAAACCATTTATCGAATAATTCGGGATCAGTGACAGCAACACTTCCTATCGTTACCAACTGAGCACCGTTTTCAAAGGCGATAATCAAATCTTCATCACTCTTTACACCGCCGCCGAAATCGATGGTTAACGATGTTCGTGAAGCAATCATGTTAAGAATCCGGTAATTCTCTACGTGGTGAGAAATAGCGCCGTTCAAATCGACTACATGCAAACGTTGCATACCGTAATCTTCAAACATTTTTGCAACCTCTACGGGATTATCACTGTATATTTTTTTATTGTCGTAATCTCCTTGTTGCAGACGTACACATTTGCCATCCAGTAAATCGATGGCAGGAATAAGTTCTATCATATCTCTATAAAATTTTTTAATATCTTTTCGCCGACAGTCCCACTTTTTTCAGGATGGAACTGCGTAGCAAAGTAATTGTCTTTCTCTACTGCGGCACTAAATGGATTGATGTAGTCGGTGCTGGCCGCTGTATAACCAGTTATCGGAACATAAAAGCTGTGAACAAAATAGACGAACGAGCCTTCGTCGACACCTTTGAATAACTTACCTTTCAAATTTGATATCTGATTCCATCCCATGTGCGGGACTTTATCATGATGAGAAGCCGGCACAAATTTCCGTACTTCTTCATCAAATATTCCCAGACAGTCGGCATTCCCTTCCTCTGAATGTGCACACATCAGCTGCATTCCCAGACAGATTCCTAAAATAGGCTGCTTAAGTTTGAGAATTATCTTATCCAATTCGTACTTGCGAAGATACTCCATTGTCGAGGTAGCTTCACCTACTCCAGGAAATATCACCTTATCTGCATTTAATATCGTTTGCTCGTCGTCCGTAATTTCAGCAGAAATACCTAAACGTTTCAAAGCAAAATCTACCGACTTGATATTCCCTGCATTATATTTGATAATAACTACTTTCATACAACTTCATTTATTTTACATTGCCGCATCGTACGACATAGAATTAGGACCCTATCACCAATAATTGTGCAAAAATAGCAAAATATTAGCAATTGATGAATCTATATATAAAATTGTTTGAAGTAATAACAGTTCTTTCACAAAATTAATGCTTGAAGGAGATGAAGAATGTGTTTTATGTTAGTGATGAATAAATAATATTATTGAGTAATGAAGCAACACGTTTTATCACTTATGACCTTCACTTTATAGTGTGCTGAATATTTGTCTATTTGATTACGGAAAATAATAAGTATTATTATGATAAATCACCTTGGTGATTTTATTAGTTCACACTTGTGGTTTTATTAAATCACACATGTGACTTTATTAAACCACACTTGTGATATTTCAAATTGATAAGGAAAGATTTTTCGATTCAAGTTTTTGTTGTGTCATGTAAAATTATATGCTGTTTGGATTTTCATGATATATTGACCAACACGATTCTTGAGTTTAAGTTAATTAATAAGAAAAATAATTTAAAACTTTGTTGGTTTATACAATTTATTTCTTTACTTTTGCAACTAGTATATTAATTGAACATAGCAAAAAATAGAATAACATGAAGAATGTACTATTGGTGGATGACAAGGAATCTATCGGAAAAGTTGTTTCTATATACTTAACTAAAGAGTATAATTTTACATTTTTTGATGATCCTCTTAAGGCACTAGAATGGCTCAGTGATGGCAATATCCCTGATTTAATAATTACTGATATCCGTATGCCGAAAATGATGGGTGATGAGCTGTTATATTATTTAAAACATAATGAATTATTCAAAGATGTTCCGGTAATTATCTTATCAGGGGAAGATAGTACGACTGAACGTATACGATTATTGGAAGAAGGTGCTGTAGATTATATTTTGAAACCTTTTAATCCTTTAGAATTAAAAATCCGTATTAAAAAAGTAATTGGTTAAAAAATTAAAGACGACAAAACATGCTGTATTTTATCTATATTGGTAAAGAGAAGGAGGTTATAGACTTATTTGCTAACATTCCTGACGTTATGTTTTGTGCTGTTCAAAACGGTACTGCAGCTGTAAGAGTTGTAGATTCTATTCCGGAAAAGTTGGACGTTTCACTTTTTTTTGAAAAAAAAGAAGCAAATAAAGAATTATTTGAAATTAGATCTCTCAGAAAGATCTATCCGGGAGTTTACTTCGTATTGGTTACTCATGCTAACCTTACTAAAAACGAGAGTATGGTGTACCTAAAGAGTGGTATTAATAACTCTCTTCCTGCTGATTTTACACCTGAAGTTATTAGAGATGTAATCAATTTCCTTGAACTTAGAAAAGAAAATAAAATAAGGGATTTACGTTCCAAAAGTAAAAATATCACGCAGGTATTTCATCTTCCTTTGTGGAAGCGTATCTTCGATATCTTCTTTTCAGGTCTTGCTTTAATTTGTCTCTCCCCCATCTTCTTGATTACTGCCATCGCTATTAAGTTCGACAGTAAGGGTCCCGTTATTTATAAGTCGAAACGAGTTGGTAGTAACTATAAGATATTTGATTGCTTGAAGTTCCGTTCTATGTACACTAATACCGACGACTGTATTAAGAATTATGCCGATAAGAATATCTATTTTAATACGGGCACTGATGATACTTTGATTTCTGATGATTCTGATTTTGTTATCTCCGATGATAACGTAGACGAATTGGTAAAAGAGAGTGTTGTTGAGCCCGATGGTCCGAAGAACATGGAAACCGATGAAAAGGCTACTGCGGTTTCGTCAGAGATTAAAGAAGGTACTGCCCTCTTCGCAGATAACTATATCATTAGTCAGGACAAGTTTACTGAAGGTAGAGAAAGTGAAATTGCTCATCCTTTTATCAAACTGAAAGATGATCCTCGTATCACTAGAGTCGGCTATTATATCCGCAAATTCAGTATCGATGAATTACCACAGTTGGTAAATATACTTAAAGGAGATATGTCTATTGTAGGTAACCGACCTTTACCACTGTATGAGGCAGAGTTGCTGACGAATGATGAGTTCATCGAGCGTTTTATCGCTCCTGCTGGTTTAACCGGATTATGGCAAGTTATCGACAGGGGTAAGAAAGGTGGAGCTTCCTCTGAAGAGAGAAAGAGATTGGATATAGAATATGCTAAGAATTTCTCTTTCAAGATGGATATGAATATTATTTGGCGTACATTCGGTTCCTTTATACAGAAAGAGAATGTCTAGACCACTTTGATGTTTATAGATATTGTAGATAACATATTATTCATTTATTTTTTAATAGAAGTTCTTTATTTGCTCATCTTGGGAGCATCATGTCATTCTATTTCTATCGGTTATAATACTCATAAATATTATCGATTTGCTGTATTGATTCCCGAGGGATTCAATTTTCCGACTCAAGATTATGATTCTAATTATTACTCGGTATTTTATTATACGAATTACAGGAATTCCTTGAAGGATATTAATAGTGATGATTATGACGAAGTAGTGCTATTGGGCCCTTTCAAGGATGTATCTTCTACTTTATTGACGATTGTTAATGATGCTCTCAATGATGGTTTTAAAGTATTGCAGTTACATTCTGCCCTAGATGGCCGCAGCCTAAAAGACTGTCGCCTGATTAAAAAAGAAGAACTCAGGAATGGCTTTTATAAATCCGGCCGCTGTTCTATCGGCATTTCTTCTGCACTCGATAAAGAGAACATTGTTCTGCCACTCAAATTTTCTCAGGAACATTTGAAAAGCGAAAAGACAAATCTCGAATGGGTGATGTTATCTCATAAAATATTCATTAAGTATTTGAATATATGTAAAGTGACAGTAGAGAGATATCCTGAACATTTCAAGCCACGTCCTTTCAGAAATGCTTTTTCCCGTTTGGGCAAATCGTTGAGCAATCATAATACAGATGAATTAGAACGATTTCTATTGCATCTATTCCCTTCCTACAATTACTTCATTCTTATTGTATTCATATTATCGGTTGCTATGCTTTTTATCGATCCATACTGGTCTATCAAGTGGTGGATATTATTGTATTTTGCACTTTTCATCTGTTGCTTAGCATTACCCGATTGTGCCATGAATCTTCGAAAATCAAAATAAGGATATATTATGGACAGAACAGACATTAAAGATAAAATAAGTGAGATGGGCTTAAAGAAAGTCATTCATCGTTTTATCATGAATCCAACGAGGACGCGACCTAATTGGTGGATACGACTCTTTTACTTTACTTTCTTGAAACGTGGGAAAGGTTCTGTTATATATCACCATGTAAGATTGGATACTCCTCCTTTTCGTAAATTCTGCCTAGGGAGATATTCAGTGATAGAAAGCTATTCATGCATCAACAATGCCGTGGGCGATTTGATTATCGGTGATTACACCCGAATAGGTCTTGGCAATACTATTATCGGTCCCGTTACAATCGGCAACCATGTTAACTTAGCACAGCACGTTACGGTAACAGGATTAAATCATAATTTCGAGGATGTTAGTCGGCGAATCGACGAACAAGGTGTTTCTACTTCACCGATTGTTATTGAAGATGATGTATGGATTGGAGCTAATTCCGTAATTCTTCCTGGAGTAACCATTGGCAAGCATGCTGTAATCGGTGCCGGAAGTGTCGTTTCACATAATGTTCCACCTTATTCTATTTGTTTAGGTATCCCTGCTAAAGTAATTAAGCAATACGATTTTAGCACGAACAAATGGATACGATTATCCGATGATCTTAAACCTGGCAAAGCGTAATAATAGGACTTTCTCACCGGAGTTGCGGAATTGAATGGTAGCTTTCTTATTCTCGTCTTCACCTTCAACTCGAATCACCTCTCCTACTCCGAAACGTTCGTGTTCGATGAGTTGGCCTTCTTTCAGCTTTAATCTTTCGGCAATAGTGGTATCAATATTTGCCATTGTCTTCTCTACATTATTTACAGGCTTATAATTAGTGGGCGTCTCAATATGAATCTTTTTATCCTGCCCTCTACTTGGAATATCGAATACAGGTCTATATTGTTTGGACCTTCTGTCTACGTCGTGTATTAAGTTCTGTATCTCTGGATATCTTAAATATTTGACATCGATATCCTTAAGGAAACGACTGGGCTGTGCAAATTCCATTTTACCGAAATGATAGCGTGATTCAGCGAATGAAAGGAAGCAATGACGCTCTGCTCGTGTGATAGCTACATAGAATAAACGTCTTTCTTCTTCCAATTCTCTTTCACTATTCATGCTCATATAGTTTGGAAATAGGTTTTCTTCTAGACCAACTACGAAAACAGTCGGGAATTCAAGTCCTTTTGCTGAATGTATGGTCATCATAGTCACCTTAGACTGAATGTCGTCCTTCTTATCTGTATCCTGGTCTGTTAATAATGCTATATCCGAAAGATAATCAGAAAGCAGCAGATGCTCGTTTCCTTCTTCTTGTCGGTTGGTGATGAAGTCGTTTAATGCAGTAAGCAACTCTCCTATATTTTCTTTTCTCTCATTGTCCTCGATAGAATCATTCGTAGTAATATGTAAGAGTCCTGTCTGCTGAATGATATCTTTACCTAATGAGTAGGCATCTTTATTAAGACTGTCGGCAATGAACCCTTGTATCAAATCCACAAATTGATGTAACGTTACCAGCTTACTGTTTTGCAATCCTGTATTGAAGTTTTCAGGTTGAGATAAGACTGTCCAGATGCTGACATTATTTTGAATGGAGAAAGACTTGATTTTATTCATTGTGGTATCTCCTATCCCTCGAGTAGGGTAATTGATAATTCTTTTTATCGCTTCTTCGTCGTTAGGATTAATGATTAGTCGGAAATACGCGATGATATCTTTAATTTCTTTGCGTTGATAGAAAGATACTCCACCATAAATACCGTAAGGTATGGCGTATTTACGAAGTTCTTCTTCGAGTACACGACTTTGTGCATTGGTGCGATAAAGGATGGCGAAGTCGCTGTATTCGGAATCCTCGCTCCTGCGTAATTTGAGGATGTTCTTCACTACTATTGATGCTTCTTCAATATCACTTTGCGCTTTACTTACCAGTATCTGCTCTCCGATATCTTTCTTCGAAAATATCGATTTATGTATCTGTCGTTGATTCTTTTCTATCAGACTATTGGCGGCTAATACAATATTTTGTGTCGAGCGGTAATTTTGTTCCAGCTTAAAGACTTTTACATTGTTGAAGTCTGTTTCAAACGAGAGGATATTCTCGATATTTGCCCCTCGGAAGGAATAAATACTTTGGGCATCATCGCCGACAACACAGACATGTTGCTTTGGCTTACCTAACTGCAGTAAAATTTCACGCTGAACAAAGTTAGTATCCTGGTATTCGTCGACGAGTATATAACGGAAAATATCTACATACATGGCTAGGATATCGGGATGTAATTTAAATAATAAGTAGGTATTGACAAGCAAATCATCGAAATCCATCGCTCCTGCAGTCTTACACCTATTTATATAGGTGTGATATATCGTATGGAACATAGAGATTCCGTTTTTGTTGTCTTGCTTGATAAGTTCGATATCGTTGTCATAATCAGAAGGAAGAATGAGATGATTCTTGGCATTTGATATGCGATTTTGTATTCTGGTTACAGCATATTCCTTATCATTCAAATTCATTTCTTTAATGATAGAGCGCAAAAGACTTTTACTGTCGTCTGTATCGTAAATCGTAAATTGAGGTTCGTAATCCAATAGTTTCGCATTTGCACGAAGTATTCGTAGAAAGATGGAATGGAATGTACCCATCCATAATCTCCTCGCCGGTGAATCGCCTACCAATCTGCCGATTCTTTCTTTCATTTCACGTGCTGCTTTGTTGGTAAAGGTTAAAGCTAATATGCTGCTCGGCTTATAATCTAAACTGAGCAAATAGGCTATTTTACATGTCAATACCCGCGTTTTGCCTGAACCTGCTCCTGCGATTACCAATGATGCACCTTCATTATATAATACAGCCTTTTTCTGGCTATCGTTTAATTCGTTTAGAAAATCTGTATTCATGCCAACAAAATTAAGAAATAATCTTTAATGCATTATGAAATGTTATCAGAAAATAAAAAATCTCTTTCTTATGATGCTGATATGATTTTATTCGTATTTTTGCATATAAGAAATTAATAGAAAATATGGAATTATCGACTAAACTTTATTCATTTGACTTGAAAGATGTAAAGACTTACATCTTTGCGTTATTATTCGTTGTTGGGAATATAGTATTTCCACAGTTATGCCATTTGGTATCTTTGGGCGGTCCAACACTGCTACCAATTTACTTTTTTACTTTGATAGCAGGATATAAATTTGGTATTCGTGTCGGCTTGATAACAGCTGTTCTATCTCCTGTAGTTAATAATTTATTGTTTGGTATGCCGGCTACAGCTGCTTTACTCGCCATCCTGACTAAGTCGGTTCTCTTGGCTGTAGCTTCTGCATTGGCAGCTTACTATTTCAAAAAGGTTTCATTGCTGACAGTTCTTATGGTTGTCTTAGCTTATCAAGTAGTAGGCAGTTTATTTGAATGGGCTTATGTAGGTAATCTTTTTGCTGCTATTCAAGATTTCCGTATCGGTATCCCGGGTATGTTATTACAATGGTTCGGAGGTTATGCTTTATTGCGTTTGATCAGTAAATATTAATGATGGAACAAAAATCATTTAGTGAAGTAATGGAAAGGTTTCGTAATATTCAATTTAGCGAAACCTTTGATATTATTGTGGCTATCGCTATCGGCGGCATTATTCCTGCTGCTATTCTTAATCAACGGTTAAATACACGTGTAGAGTTACTTTATATCAATCTGCGTGATGAGAACCAACATCCGAAATATGATAAGCCGAAACTGTTATCTCCTGTAAACTTTGATTATAAGGGTAAAACGATTCTAATTGTAGATGATAGGATTAAGACAGGTTCCACCATTGTCTTCGCTAAAGAATTGCTGAAAGATGCTTCGATGATAAAGACATTCGCAGTTAATGGAAATGCAGATTATTGTTTATATAATGAGTCGTGTTTCCGCTTTCCATGGCTTTTATAGTTTATAATGAACTTCATTAGAGAAAGATGCCAATAAGTTTCAAAAAACAGTCGAAAAAGAGATATCCAATAGGTTATGTATTGAGTGGAGGATTTATTAAAGGCTTTGCTCATTTAGGCGCTATCCAAGCTTTACGCGAACATGATATCAAACCGAATATTCTTTCGGGTGTCAGTGCCGGTGCTGTTGCTGCAGCCTTTATAGCCGATGGAAATGAGCCATATCGGGTACTAGATTATTTCAATGACCTACACTTTACTGACTTAACTAAGTTAGTTGTTCCTCGTCGTGGTTTTTTTGATTTAAGCGATTTTATAGATTTCTTAAAAAATAATTTGAAGACCACAAAACTTGAAGATTTACCGATACCTCTTATTATTACTGCCACTGATTTAGATAATGGTCGGTCTGTTCATTTTACTCGCGGCAATTTAGCTGAAAGAATAGCAGCATCTTGTTGTATGCCTGTATTGTTTGCTCCTTTACGTATTAATGGGATTCATTATGTCGACGGTGGTCTGTTTTGTAATCTGCCTGTTTTTACTCTTCGGGATATCTGCGATAAGGTGGTGGCTATTAATGTTAGTCCTCTTTCTATAGAAAAATATAAGCTGAATATGGTGGGCATAACTTTACGCTCTTACCACTTAATGTTCAGCTCGAATTGCTTATCTGAAATTAAGAATGCTGACCTCTTTATTGAACCTGAAAATATATTAGGTTACAGTAATCGCGATTTGGATAAGATTGGTGAGATCTTTATGCATGGATACAGTACGACGAAAGAACTTCTTGACAGACTTCAGGCAGAGAAAGGTACAATCTGGAAATGAAAAAAATAATAATTTATCAGGTTTTACCTCGTCTTTTTGGCAATAACAACTACCATTGTGTAATGAATGGTGATATTAGTATCAATGGTTGTGGCAAATTAAACGATTTCACCGACGAGGTCTTAAAAGGTATTTATGACTTTGGCGCAACTCATATTTGGTATACAGGCGTTATCGAACACGCTACTCAGACTGATTATTCGCAATTTAATATTAAACCGGATCATCCGGCGATTGTTAAAGGTAAAGCCGGTTCACCGTATGCCATTAAAGATTATTACGATATAGACCCCGATCTTGCAGAGAATGTTCCTTATCGGATGGAAGAATTTGAATCATTGGTACAACGGACTCACAAAGCGGGATTAAAAGTCATCATTGATTTTGTACCTAATCATGTCGCTCGCCAATATCATTCGGATGTCAAACCAAAGGGAGTAAAAGATTTAGGTGAGGACGATGATACCTCCATTGATTTCAGTCCTAAAAACAATTTCTATTATATTCCGAATGAGGAGTTCCATGGCCAGTTCGATTTGCTTTCTACGGCTGAGAAGCCGTATTTTGAATTCCCTGCAAAAGCAACTGGTAACGACCGCTTTGATGCTTATCCTAATAGTAATGACTGGTACGAAACAGTAAAGTTAAATTATGGAGTCGATTACGTTCACGGTTGCTCAACTCACTTTGATCCAATTCCCGATACGTGGAATAAGATGTTGGATATTCTAACGTTCTGGACAAAGAAACATGTTGACGGTTTCCGTTGTGACATGGCAGAGATGGTTCCCGTTGAATTTTGGGAATGGGTAATTCCTAAAATTAAATTGATTGCTCCTAAAATACTTTTTATTGCTGAAGTTTATAATCCAAAACTATATCATTTATATATAGAAAAAGGTAAGTTTGATTATCTCTATGATAAAGTTGGTTTGTATGATACGCTACATAATATAGTATGTGGCTATGCATCTGCTTCTTCGCTTTCATCATGTTGGCAAAGTCTGCAAGGATTGGAGAAGAGAATGCTCAATTTCCTCGAGAATCACGATGAACAACGAATCGCATCAGATTTCTTCGCCCGTGATCCTTGGCGTGCTATTCCTGCTCTCATTGTTTCTTCTTGTATGAACACGAATCCTTTCATGTTGTATGCAGGTCAAGAAGTTGGTGAAATGGGAATGGATAATGAAGGTTATAGCGGACGTGACGGTAGAACTTCAATTTATGATTATTGGAGCATCTCCTCTTTGCTTATTTGGCGTTATGCATCTTCGTCGAACCAACCTGAACTGGCTGCCAATGAGATTAGGTTACGTCAATTATATCACAAAGTACTTACTATCTGTAATACAGAAAAAGCTATCTATGAAGGACAACTCTTTGACTTAACCTATGCCAATATCAATGGCTGGCGCTTTAATGAGTATAAGCAATATGCTTTTATGCGTAAATATAAGAATGAATTATTGTTTGTCATTGTAAATTTCGATAATCAGCCTGTGAACATCGCAGTTAATATTCCTTCTCATGCATTCGACTTTTTACAGATTCCACAGAAAGATTCTTACCTCGCGAAAGATTTGCTTACTGACAAGTCTGAACATATCTCTTTATTGCCATACAAGGCAACAGAAGTTTCTATTGATAAGAATAGTGGTAAAATATTGAAGATCGTTTTGTAGCTTCATTGGGTCTCATCTTCTCTCCTATCAGTTGAAATATTTTTAAAATAGTTAGAATAAAAAGAATTTAATTCATAACTTTGTGTCTTGAACAATTGAGTTTGTATTGTATTTTTTAGTCAGCAGTATTTTACCCATTCTCAAAAAAGGGTTATTTACCTCGTCATATTGAAATTTCATCAACTTACTTGTTAGCTAGGAAAATTATAGTAACTACATACGTTGTTGCATTTTAATCCATGCGTATTGTAATTACATTTGCATAAATTAATTTATATGAGTAAATCTATATCAAGTAACAAAAGAGAAATAGAAAAGAAGAAACAGAGTAAACGTTTGGAAAAACAAAAACGTAAAGAGGAACGCAAAGCGAATGGTGGTAGTTCGTCATTTGAAGATATGATTGCATATGTCGATGAAAATGGTCAAATTACTGATACTCCGCCAGATCTTTCGCAGAAAACAGAAGTTGACGTAGAAAATATTGAAGTCTCTACACCTAAAAAAGTCGAAGAAGAAACGGATGTCCTAAAAGGAAATGTAGAATATTTTAATTCAGACAAGGGTTTCGGTTTTATTAAAGACGATAGGACTGTCGACAAATATTTTTTCCATATTAGCAATGCTCCGGCAAATATCAAGGAAGGTAATAAAGTTACTTTTGAACTGGAACATGGTAAAAGAGGAATGAATGCCGTTAATATCACTATCCTGACATCAGAAAAATAGAGGTTCGTGATTTATCAAAATCGCATTCACAGTATATTGTAAGAGGCTTTTTAAGTGAGTTCATTGTAAATAATAAAGAAATCATATCATTAATATTCTAATTTACAGTAACTTGATGCGTATACCCCTCGTGACAAAAGTACGTAAGATAAAATAAAAGGGAGCAATATCTTTTGATATTGTTCCCTTTATCATTTAGTTATATTGGTATTAATCAAATTCCTCTAATACCTTCTTTGCCTTATTAACTGTCTTTGATGCATTATGCTCTTTAAGATTTGCTGGTGTTAAGGATTGGATCATCTCTTCTAAAGGTTTCAATTTCTCGGATTCTCCTCTATCAGCATAGATTTTGCGTAAACAACGAATCTTTTCTACATCTTGAATTCCTTCTATCAATCTTTCAAAACGGATACTACTGCCAACAGGATAAACAAGATAGCAATCTCCTGCTGCCCAAGTACGGAAACGACTGTCTTGAAGCGGTGCTTTTGTCCAACTGTTATATGCCCATCTCAAATAGCCATCATATCCACCTGCAATGGCATTCCATGGTATCAAAGTGGCTTCTGCAGGTTCAGAGAAAGTAAATGTATTAGGATATGCTTCTACACAACAAGTATAACACGTTGTATAATGTCCTGCTGCCTTTCTTGCTTTCATCACATCAGCAGTTAGCGGCTTATCATAAAAAGATAAACTCATATCATACATCTTAGGTTCTACTTCTGGATAATATTTACATGCTCCAGCTACTTTGTAATCAGGATCAGCTTTCATAAGTAGGTTAAATGCAGCACGCATCAAATCCATAGGCCGTTCATCCATTGCTATAGCTGTACGATTAAACCAACCCTTCGATTTCAGATGCTTTGCAAAATCTTTCAAGAATGGTAACCAATAATCTTCATAAGCCTTATCACCAGGTGAAGCGTGAACATACTGAACAGTGTTCGTAGCTTGATCATAATAATCGAATTTTAATGCCCAGGGTACGAGTGTATAGCAATCTATCTGCTTATCGATGCCTAAACTCATCATAAACGATACCCATTTATCGAATACTGTATAATCAAAATTCCATGAGCCATCTATGTTCTTCTGACGCATTACCATACTCTCAAACGGATCTTCTGTTTGGGCATTCCATGGCCAATGCATAATTGAACAGGTTATGACACTCTCACCGGCATCGGCCAACATCTTCATTATTGGGCGCATCAAATCAAAATGTTCTTTGCTCCATAATTCAACCCCATAGAAACGAGCTACTGCATAAGGATTTTGCCATAAGTCAAGGTGAAATTGCCAATCTTTAGGTAAAGGAAGCACTCGATTAACAACTTTCAATGTCATTGGTAACGAAAGAGATTTCATGCCTTTTGCTTTGACTGTTAGAGTTGCTTTGTAAGTGCCAGCTTGAGCTGATTGAGGCACCCATATATTCATCCATAAAGGACGTGTCTGACTTACTTGATTCATAACAGTCCTATTATCTAATACATCTGCTACTAATAATGAATCATAATCTTGTTTATTTCTAGAGCTACATCCACTTTTCTTATCTTTATTCAACTCATCCGTCATGACATAACGTACAAAGTACTTTTTTATATTAGATGAAGGAATAACAGATTTTCCACAACGAAAATCACTAATGTCAAATGTAACGTTGTTAAGTTGTAGGGGTGTCCATAATACAGCTTGTGCATTTACACGTTCTCCTTTCCAAGCGGTACCTGACCACTGTTTATTAATCAAGTTCGGATTAACTGAACGCGAATAGCGTACATCGATACTTCCCCAGTTCAAGGTCGTTCTTTGAGAGTGACTTTTGATATTTGCATTTACAGCATTTGCATTAGGGTCAGGAAGTTCTTCATAGCCATTATTTACTCCTTCTTTATCTAATACTTGTGCATTAACGGTAAAAGCACAAAAACTGAATAATACAATAAAAATCGATTGTTTCATATTTAATGATTTTATTAATAAAAATATTAGTTTCTAAGTCAAATGCCTTACACATGAAAAACAATTCAATTCCAAAAAAATGATTTTGGCAAATCTTATATCTGCAAATATAAAGCTTTTTAATGAATTAAACAAGAATAAGTTAGATGCAATCGATTGCACACGTCAAACGATGAATTTAATACTTTTCTTAAATACTTGATTTGGCTAATGTAATACATTTGCAACACTAGAAAAAGAATCTAATACCATTCTTTTCTTTAGGTGAGAGGTAATATTAATAATTTATATGTTAACTTTAATTTGGAAGTGCATGAAGCAAGTTAATCTTAGAATCTTCAAGACGATTCTTCCCTTATTATTAGGGTTATTCTTGTCAATGGGCGCTTACGCGCAGTCGATTACTGTCAAAGGACAAGTAAAGGACACGAAAGGTGAGCCCATTATTGGAGCGAACATTATCATTAAAGGTAATGCTTCGAATGGTACAATTACTGATATTGATGGTAACTTCACAATGAAGGCTACAAAAAATGCAGTTCTTGTCGTATCTTTTATTGGTTATAAATCTGTTGAAGTCATGGCAGCGCCTACAATGAATGTTACGCTACAAGACGATACACAAGTTTTAGGAGATGTTGTTGTCATTGGTTATGGTACGGTTAAGAAGAGTGACGCCACAGGTTCTGTCGTTTCTATCAAAGCCGACCAATTAAATAAAGGTATGATTACAACTCCGGCCGACATGTTACAAGGTAAAACTCCTGGTGTGCAGATTACCAACAATGGTGGTGCTCCTGGCAGCGGTTCTACAATTCGTATTCGTGGCGGTTCTTCTTTGAAAGCATCTAACGACCCATTAATCGTTATCGATGGTCTGCCTATCAGCAGTACAGGCATTTCAGGTATGTCGGATGTATTGTCTACTATCAATCCGAATGATATTGAGTCATTCTCTGTATTGAAAGATGCATCTGCTACAGCAATTTACGGTTCTCGTGCATCAAACGGTGTCATCGTTATCACTACTAAAAAAGGTACAAGCGGTAAGCCATCTATCAATCTTGATATGACAGGTTCACTGAGTTATATCAGTAAGAAGGTAGATGTAATGAATGCATCTGAGCTAAAGAGTTTCTTGAATACTTATTTGAATGCTCATACCAACATTGATCCTACTGCAGCAAAAGCTGCACTTGGCAGTTCGGATACTGATTGGCAAGATCAGATTTATCGCACGGCTTTGACAGAAGATATCAATGCCAGCGTTTCTGGTGGAATGCCGGGTAAAGGTTTCATTAATGCTATGCCCTATCGTCTTTCTATTGGCTATTTGAATGATAATGGTGTATTGAAAACTTCGAACATGAAACGTTCTACCTTAGCAGTCAACCTTTCTCCGCAATTCCTTGATAAGAGATTAACTCTTAATTTGAATGGTAAGGGTATCTATGCTAAGAACAGATTTGCTGATCAAGGTGCTATCAGTCAGGCTGTAGGTTATGATCCGACTCAATCAGTATATAATGATACTGATGCAAAGGGTATACATGGTTATACCGCATGGAAGACTGTCGATTCTAAGGGTGTGTATTCACCAAACACAATGGCAACCGAAAATCCATTGGCTCTGTTGGAAGAGAAAAATGATAAATCTACTGTAAAACGTTTTGTCGGCAACGCACAATTCGATTACAAATTTATGTATGTACCAGGTCTACGCGCTAATTTGAATTTGGGCTTAGATTTTTCTACTAGTGATGGAACAGTTGATACACCTGTAGGCAGTGAAATGTCATGGCATGATAAAGGACAAAATGGTTCTGGCCTCCATACTGATTATGGACAAACTCGTCGTGACCAATCTTTGGAGTATTACATGAATTATGTAAAGGAGTGCAATGAAATAGCTAGTAAATTTGATTTCATGGCTGGTTATTCTTGGCAACATTTCTTCAATTCTACTAACAGTAAATCAGTAAAACAGAATGACAGAAATAGTATTCTTTCTAATTCCTTTAATAAAACAGAAAGTTATTTGGTATCCTTCTATGGACGTTTCAATTATACATTGATGGATCGTTATTTACTGACAGTAACTTTACGTGATGATGGTACTTCTCGTTTCCAAAACAATAAATGGGGACTCTTCCCATCAGCAGCTTTAGCTTGGCGTATTTCTGAAGAGCCTATCATGAAGAAAATTAATTGGCTATCCAATTTAAAGCTTCGTCTTGGTTATGGTGTCACTGGTCAGCAAGATTTAAATGCAGGCGATTATCCTTCTATTCCTACTTATCATACAAACCAAATGGGTAGTTACTATATGTTTGGTAACAGTACAGTAATTCCTATTACTCCAAATGCATACGATTCGAAGTTGAAATGGGAGTCAACAACTACCTATAATATTGGTTTGGATTATGGATTCTTCAATGATCGTATCAATGGTAGTATTGATTATTATATTCGTAAGACCAAAGACTTAATTAATAAAGTACCTATTTCTGCAGGAACCAATCTTTCTAATTATGTTACAATGAATGTCGGCGACTTAAAAAATACCGGTCTTGAATTTGCATTGAACGTTGTTCCTGTTCAAACAAAAGATTGGAATTGGGATTTCGGATTCAACCTTTCTTGGAATAAGAATAAAATCACAAAGTTAACAGCTAGTGATAGTGCAGATTACCCAGGAGTACCAACTGGTGGAATTAGTGGTGCAGCAGGTAATAATATACAAATTCATAAAGTCGGTTATGCTGTAAGCTCTTTCTATGTTTATCAACAGGTTTATGATACAAAGGGTAATCCAATTGAAGATGCTTATGTTGATCGTAATGGAGATGGCAAAATCAATGATAAAGATATGTATGTATGCAAAAAACCTGCTCCTGATGTATTTTTGGGATTCAATACAACTTTGAGTTATAAGCAATGGACTTTATCAGCTGCCGCACGTTCAAATATTGGTAACTATATGTATTATAATGTTGCTTCCAATTACGAAATGCAAGCAGATATGTGGACAAACAATTTCGTTTCTAACCGCCTGCGTTCTGCTGTTCATTCTAATTTCTCACAGGCACAATATTTCTCAGACTATTATATTAAGAATGCTTCGTTCTTTAAATTAGATAAAGTAACCTTAGCATATCAGATTAATAAGTGGGCAAGAGTTTATGCTACTGCACAAAATGTATGCACTATAACTAAGTATAAAGGATTAGATCCTGAGATAAGTGGTGGTATTGATAACAACATGTATCCTCGTCCAAAGACATTCTTATTAGGTGCAAGTTTTAATTTTTAATAATAGAATATTATGAAATTATATAAGAATATATTTAGAATTATCGCTATTTCTACAGCTGTTATTTCAATGTCTGCTTGTACTGGCGATTTAGATGTTACTCCTATCGATCCTAGTCTTAGTACTCCTAATAATGTATTGACTTCAGAAGAGGCTTACAATCAGCTATTAGCTAAATGTTATGTTGGACTAGCAGTCAGCTCACCTGATGGTAAAGATGGTGACCCTGATATATCGGGTATTGATGGTGGTTTCGGCCAATACCTTCGTGGTTTATATTATTTGGAAGAGTTGCCTACCGATGAAGCTGTTGTCGGATGGAATGATCAGACTGTTCGAGATTTACATAAAATAGCATGGTCTACATCTGATGTTTTTGTAGCAGCCATGTATAGTCGTTTGTTTTATCAGATTGCTTTATGCAACGAAGCTATTCGTCAGATAAACGCTTCAAGCATTAATTCAAGTAATATGAAACAATATAAGGCTGAAGCTCGTTGTTTGCGTGCTTTGAGTTATTATCATGCTATTGACTTATTTGGTAATGTCCCTTTCATTACAGATGAATCTGCTATTGGTGGGGAAAACCCAAAACAGATCTCTAGAGCTGATCTATATACTTGGCTAGTGAATGAAATCAATGATTTCACCAATGACCTTCCTGATAATCCTGTAAATTATCGTTGTGGAAAAGGTATGGCATATATGATTTTAGCTAAGCTTTACTTAAATGCAAAAGTTTATACAGGTACAGCTGCTTATGATAAATGTGCTGAGTGCTGTCAGAAAGTCATTAACTTAGGTTATACTTTAGAGTCTACTGCCAATTATAAGAATTTATTTGGTGCATCAAACGACCAATATCAAGGTAAGGGCCATGAAATTATCTTCAGCGTTTATCAAGATGAAACGAATACACAAGCTTATGGTGGATCTACCTTTTTAATGAATGCTTCAATAGGTGGTGGTATGTCACCTAATAGTTATGGAGCTGCAGGAGGTTGGGGCGGACTACGTGTTACTCCTGAATTCGTTGATAAATTCAGTACATCTGATGCTCGCTATTTATTCTATACAAACGGACAAAAGAAAGAGATATCCGACTTAGGGACATTTACTGATGGATATGCATATCCTAAATTTACTAACCTGAAGAATGATGGAACTTATAAAGATATTGCTTCTTTCTGCAATGCGGATGTTCCTATTTTCCGTTTAGCTGATACATATCTAATGTTAGCTGAATGTCAGGTAGTAGGTGGTATTTCTTGCAATGGCATTGAATACTTCAACAAAGTAAGAACAAGAGCTGGTGTAAGTACTATGTCGACTGTAACAGCTAGTGATATTTTGGATGAAAGAGGTCGTGAATTAGCATGGGAATGTCACCGTCGTTCAGATTTAGTTAGATTCGGTGCACTTACAACTAATACATATCTATGGTCTTGGAAAGGTGGGACTAAAGAAGGAAACTCTGTAGATTCGAAATACAATTTGTTCCCTATTCCTTCAAGTGATGTCAATTCTAATTCTAATTTGAAACAGAATACAGGGTATTAATCTTCATAAAAATGATTCAAATGAAAAATATTAAATATATATTATTGGCTATACTGGGCGTATTTGTCGCAACTGCATGTTCTGATGACAAAGACAATCCCGTATTTGATGCAACGAGTGCTGTTGCTCCAAAATTAACAGCAATCAGCAGCAGTTATGTTCTGACGAAAGATAAGGCAGATGCAGAATTCGCTAATTTTTCTTATTCTAAGGCCGACTGGGGAGCTAATTTAGCTACATCTTATACACTCCAAGCTTCACTGACAAATGATTTTGCTAAGGTATTTGAATTAGGTACAACTACTGGCACTTCTTTATCTGTTACAAATAAAGATATCAATACTATCTTAATCAATAAAGGTATCATGCCTGGTACAGCTACTCCTATGTATTTTCGAGTATTGGCTAATGCTGTTGGTTCAAAAGGTACAGTGTCTAGTATCAGTACGTTAACTTCTACTGCTGTTAATGCGACTGTTACTCCTTACGATATGGATGTGATTTATCCTAAGGTTTATGTACTCGGCGACTACAACGGATGGAGTCATGATAAAGCTTTATTCTTATTCAGTTTTGAAAGTAACACCGTTTATGCAGGTATCATCGACTTTGGTGAAAATTATGCAACTCTTAAATGGGGCTTTAAGATTACCGGTGCAGCTAGTTGGGATAATGCAACAGGTAACTGGGGTGCTACCACAGATACCCAAACTGCAGAATCTTCATCTCTTGCTTTGATGAATAATGGTAAAAACATTACCGCTTACCAAGGAGCCAACCGCTTCTATCATTTCACTTTCGATGAGACTAAGTTTGATACTCCTACCTTAACAAAAGATTATGCTTTCAATGCATTAAGTATAGTTGGTGATGCAGGTAGTGAAGTCTCAGGTTGGGGTAACAAAGAAGTAGATATGACTTTTGATACAGCTAAACAACGTTTCCAAGCTGAGGTTAATCTTTCCGATGGTGTTATTAAGTTCCGTGCTGATCACGCCTGGAGTTTGAATTGGGGCGGTAGCAATGGAGAGTTAAAAGCTGGTGGTGATAACATCTCTGTAAAAGCAGGTAAATATCGTATCTATGTAAATTTGAACAATCCAAGTAAAATGACTTATACGATAATTTCTTTAGATTAACATATTTTCAGTAGGTATTATTTAAGTAATGTCTGAGGAGCTAAAAGATTTTGCTTCTCAGACATTTCAATCAAAAAGATGTTTAATAGTAATTTTCGATGTATGAAACATTTTAAATATTTATGTTATTTCTTATTTTGCTTGATGATTTCTTCATGTTCATCTTCAAATTCAGATGATGAGAAGGGCGAGGAAGAAACAATACATGATGGGTTAAACTACTACCCCACCTCACCAAATGCCGATCAAACATTGAAAATTACTTTTAAAGCTTCTTCAACTTCTCCTTTGTATGGCTATTCTGGTGATGTATATATCCATACAGGCATAGTTGCCGATGGTACATGGCAATATGTTCCTGCATCGTGGACAACTAATCTTACTAAATGCAAAATGACGAAAGAGTCGGATAATATATGGAGCATTACTCTTTCTCCTTCTATCCGTACTTGGTTCTCATCGGGCACAGCACCTATCAATAAATTAGGACTTGTCATTCGAAGCAGTGATGGTTCTTTAAAAGGAATTAACGAAGACTCATTCGTTTCAGTAACTGACGATCAATATAAAGCATTCCAACCTGGAGCTGTCGTTGAGAAAACGATGCCTTCTGGCTTAGAATATGGCATTAATTATGGAAGCGATAAAACCAGTGCTACATTTGTTCTCTATGATAAAGATAACGTAGGCGCACACAAAAACTATGCCTATATAGTAGGCGACTTTAATAACTGGACTTTGAGTAACGATACCAAGAGTCAGATGTATCGTGATAATAATGCAGGGTGTTGGTGGATGACCGTTTCAGGTCTTGATGCTTCCAAAGAATATGCTTTTCAATATTATGTCGGCAACTCGGATGGTTCTACCACTCGACTTGCTGACTCTTATTGTCATAAGATTCTCGATCCTGATAACGATAGTTCTATCTCATCTTCTGTTTATACTGACAATAAGACTTATCCTAACGGTGCATCAGGTATCGCTTCAGTCTTTAAAATCAATGAAGATACTTATAGTTGGAAAGTCAATAATTTTAAGATAACTGATAAAGATAACTTGATTATCTACGAGATGCTTCTTCGTGATTTTACTACTACAGGCTCAGTAGGTACAGGTAACCTTACAGAAGCATTAAAACATTTAGATTACTTGAAGACTTTAGGCGTTAATGCCGTTGAGCTAATGCCTATACAAGAGTTTGATGGTAATAATAGCTGGGGTTATAATCCATGCTTCTTCTTTGCTTTAGATAAAGCATACGGTACTACAGATATGTATAAACAATTTATAGATGCATGTCATGAAAGAGGATTGGCTGTTATTCTAGATGTAGTCTATAATCATGCAACTAATAACTGTCCTTTGGCAAAATTATATTGGGATTCTACTAACAGTCGTCCTTCATCGAATAGCCCTTATTTCAACGTTACTGCCCCACATCCATACAGTTACTATAACGATTTTAATCATGGCTCCGACCAGACGCGTGCTTTTGTAAAACGCAATTTGAAATATCTTCTTACTACATTTAAGGTTGATGGCTTTCGTTTTGACTTCACAAAAGGATTCACTAATAATACGAGCAATGAATCAACGGTAAGCAATTACGATTCATTCCGTGTTGCAGTATTAAAAGATTACTATGCTGCTATTCACGAGACGAATCCAAATGCAGTCATGATATGCGAACATTTCTGTGATATAAAAGAAGAGTCGGAATTGTCAAACGTTGGATTAAAATGTTGGCGCAATATGAATCAAGCTTATTGCCAGTCGGCAATGGGATATAACTCGGATGGATGCGATTTTACTAATTTAACTACGTGGAATACTTCTATGACTTCTGACGGATGGGTTGGTTATATGGAAAGTCATGATGAAGAAAGAATGGCTTATAAACAAACTGCATATGCAAAATCACCTCTCAATACTGATTTAACCGCTCGTATGAATCAATTGGGAACTAATGCTGCCTTCTTCTTGACAGTTTCAGGTCCTAAGATGATCTGGCAGTTCGGTGAACTGGGTTATGATTATTCGATTAATAGTAATAGTGACGGCACAACAACAAATAGTAGTTATCGTACTGATCCCAAACCTGTGAAATGGGATTATTATAACGTAACTCAACGCAAGACGCTATACAATACATATAGTAAATTGCTTTCCTTACGTCATGCAAATCCCGAATTATTCAATCAGTCCGCTTTCAAAAGTTGGAATGTAACGCAAACTTATTGGAGTCAGGGACGTACTATTATTTTAGAAGCTGCTGATGGGAAAAAGATAATTATTTTAGGAAATTTCACGAACAGTGAAATTCAAATCTCAGCAGCATTCGGTTCGACAGGAACATGGTATGATTATATGGACGGCAGTTCACTTAATGTTACATCATCTACTCAAAATGTATCTGTCCCAGCCAACCAATTCAAGCTATATACAAATTTTAAGTAGCAGTTTATTTATCTCTTACATTAAATCAAAAGAGGATACATCGTAATGATGCACCCTCTTTTATTTTTTTATTGAAAATATTATCTATCAGATATTATTTCTTTTATCGCAATAGGGCAATTTGTAAGGTCTACGATACTCATAATAGTAAAGACGATGAGCAGCAGCTTCCTTATCACCTAAGAAACTCAAAGTTGCAGGATCCCAATGAACCGGACGTTTAAGTTCACGAGCGATATTGAACAAACAGCAAAGCGTATTGGTGCTGCATCCATAATCAACAGGAGCAATAGGATCTTTATGCTCACGGATAGCATCAAGGAAGTTTTGCATATGTGGAGAGCTTACTTCATATTGACCTTTTTCTATTTTCTCTTCCTGCTTCTTGAGAAGTTGAGGATTAGAACATTCAATATAGCCACGAGCAACTTTCAACCATCCTTTATCACCAATAAACTGGATACCTTGTGCATTTGGCTGGTCCTCTCTATAAGGTTGTTCCGTCATGACAATGCCATTTGCATATTTCATCGTCGCATATTTAGCGCCATTATAACCTTGCGGTATAAATTCTACAGGTCCTAGTCCGTCCATACCGATAGCAGCCTGTGCTATGTCGTACATGTGGGCACCCCAATCAGCAGGGAAACCATTACCAGTTTCCTGATACCAACGCCATGCACCCCAGAGTTTTTCATCTACTTCAGGATCTAAAGATACTGGAGGACACAAATCGGGATGATAATGAATCTTAGGATCGTTCAACGGGCCTAACCATTGATTAAAGTTTAAGTTGGATGGAATAGGCATCTCCGGTAAATCCAAAGGTTTTGGAGGATCACCTACTCTTACATAAATTTTATCGATATGACCTATTGCTTTAGCACGAACTAAGGCAATAGCTTGTTGAAACTCTTTACTCGAACGTTGCTGACTTCCCATTTGCATGATACGATGGTTCTGTCGTACTGCCTCTTTCACAGCAAGACCTTCGGTAATAGTATAAGCAAGTGGCTTTTGGCAATATACATCTTTACCAGCTTGACAAGCTTCGATAGCAACCAAAGCGTGCCAATGATCTGGAGTAGCAATCTCAATGGCATCGATATCGTGACGTTCTAGTAAATCTTCATAGAACTCATATTCATCACATCTTTCGGCAACACCTTGGCTTTTCTGCCAAGCAGTAACATGACGGCGGAATCGTTCTCTTTTAATAGAGTCGACATCACAGCAAGCAGCTACTTGAACACCAGGACAAGATGAAAAACTCTGAAAATCACTACAACCTTGTCGTCCAAGACCTACAAAGCCTAAAACGATACGATCACTTGGTGGTACTCTCACACCATTAATTGTCCAACTCGGTAATATTGTCAGACCAGCCAGACTAAATGCAGAGACTCCTAGAAAATCCCTCCTCGACATTCCACTTTTTTTCTCTTTATTGGAAACTTCTTTTTTGGAAGATTCTTTAGAGACTTCTGATTTTTTGGTATCTTTTTCCATAAACTTATTGATTTTATTAACAACAATAGATACAAATTTATAAAAAATAATTAGTAACTGACATCAACTCTGTTTCTTTTTATGATAAAAAGATATCTTCATAATAATAAAAAAGGATGTATCGTATTGATACACCCTTTCTTACATTACTCTCTCTCAACTATTAATTCATAATTCTAAAACATAAGTCTCACGAGGATTCATGGTCAACTTCTCACCAAGAGATACCGTTCTTCCTGTAAGAATGTCTTTTCCTTGGGTCTTGTTTAATAGTATTTCCTTATAACAATTCAATGAAACAGTAGTCTCCTTATCTGTACCGTTCAACATTATGAATACGGTCTTTCCATTGTATTGTCGTGCATAAGCATAAACGCCATCTTCTATTAAGAACTGAGTCATTGTTCCTTTCGATATAACCTCATTTCCTTTACGCCAATGCAGTAAGTTGCGGTAAAAGTTATAACATTCATTCTGTAATTTGGTCCGTCCTTCAGCGGTGAAGGCATTATTCTTATCTCCTTCCCATCCGCCAGGAAAATCATTGCGTACATTACCGTCTGTTTTTGTCTTTACTCCATTCATCATTACTTCCGTACCATAATATAATTGAGGAATACGATGTGTAGTAAGCAAAATAGTGATGGCTTGTTTCAATAAGTTCAAGTTCTGACCTTCTCCTAGAAAACGATCCGTATCATGGTTTTCAATGAAAGCCAATATCGATGAGTTGTTCTGGTATAAGTAATCATAGACGAAACTATTATAGATACGATCCAATCCTTTGAACCATTCTATCGATTGTTCTGATTTTGCTAAGTTTATCTTATCGAAGAAACTGAAATCCATCACTGTCTTCAGATAGCTGTTCCGTGGAGCCGATAATTTTGAATCCTTTTGCCACCATGCAGTATATGCTGGCTCTGTATTCCAAGTCTCTCCAACAGTATTGAAATTCGGATATTCCTCAGTCAATGCTTTTTGCCAGTTACTCATGGCATCATAATCAGCATAAGGATAAGTATCCATCCGAATTCCATCGATATCAGCATATTCTATCCACCAAATACTATTTTGAAGCAAGTATTTATATACGTACGGATTCCTTTGATTCAAGTCAGGCATTGTTGGAACAAACCAACCGTCGTTCATCTTCATAAAATCATATTTCGAAGCATAGGGATCGACATGCGGTGTTAGTTTGAAGGATGTCTGCATGAAGTGATTCTTATAATCCGACGAGTTGAACCAGTCTTTCGATGGCATATCTTTTATCCATTGATGTTCCACGCCACAATGGTTGAATATCATATCCATAATCACTTTTAACCCTCTTTGATGTGCTTCCGCAATGAGAGTACGATATTCTTCATTCGTACCGAAACGAGGGTCAACTTTATAATAGTCAGTCGTAGCATAACCGTGATATGAACCGCCTTCCATATTATTCTCTAAGACGGGTGTAAACCATAAGGCAGTAATTCCTAAGTCGGTAAAATAATCCAGATGCTTTTCTACTCCCGCTAAGTCACCACCATGTCGTATGTCTGGATTTGCTCTGTCGACCGTATATTTCGACATTCCTTGGATATTGTCGTTTTTAGTATTTCCATTTGAAAAGCGATCAGGCATCAACAAATACAGCACATCCGAAGAGTCGAAGCCATAATGATCACTACCCTTCTTTGCTCTTGCCTTTAATTCATAGAGTTGAGTGAATTTCTTTTTTCCCTCCTTAAAGATTAGTTTCATCATTCCAGGTACAACTTCTTTACCCAAATTCAGGTAAACGAGCAGATAGTTAGGACTTTCCAGTTTTACTATTTTCTCTATACTCACACCAGGATATTGAACACTCACTGTAGCTTGAGCAACATGATCGCCATATACCATCAACTGCAATTCGGGGTCGTTCATTCCGGTAAACCAGAAAGGCGGGTCAATCTTATGTTTATTGGGAGCGGCAATCAAGTTCAATGAACAAGTTACCAGTAATAATAACAGATATTTCTTCATAACTGACAGAAAGGTTAATGATTAATTCGTTACTAAAGTACATATAAAATTCGAATATACATATATCATAAAGTATTTGTCGTTAGATATATATACGCAATCGTTTTCACCGAATTAAATACTTCAAGTATACATCAAAAAAATTAATTTATGTTTGTTATTAATTTATACATGAGTATCTTTGTAACATAATTATGAAAGAAAAAATACGTTAATGTTTAATGATATGAAAAAATTGAATTTTCTTTGTGCAACTCTACTATTAGCTCTTTTAGTGGGTGCTTGTAGCACAGTTGCCGTAACAGGACGAAAACAATTACTATTGGTTTCCGATTCTGAGGTAATGAGTTTAAGTAATCAAAGTTTTCAACAGTACATGGCATCAGCGAAGCCTTCTACGAATGCTGCGAATACAGCAATGGTGGTACGTGTCGGCAAAAGGATCGCAAACGCTGTAGAGTCTTATATGAAGGCTAACGGGTTAAGTTCCGATTTACAGAATTATGCTTGGGAATTCCATTTGGTACAGAGCAATGAGGCCAATGCATTTTGCATGCCTGGCGGTAAGATCGTCGTATACGAAGGTTTGCTTCCATACACACAAACAGAATCTGCCTTGGCTATTGTGCTCGGACACGAAGTTGCACATGCTGTTGCTAAACATTCTGCAGAAAGAATGAGCCAGCAGTTATTGGCTAATTATGGTGCACAAGCCCTTAGTGTTCTCACTTCAGGTAAGTCGGCCGTCACCCAACAGATTACACAGCAAGTCTACGGACTAGGTGCCAACTATGGCGTTATGTTGCCTTATTCACGTAAAAATGAAAGCGAAGCAGACCACATGGGACTTATCTTCGCAGCTATGGCTGGTTATGATCCAAACGTAGCAATCAGTTTCTGGGGACGTATGGCACAGATGGGCAATTCAACTCCTGAGTTCTTCAGCGATCACCCATCGGATGCTTCTCGTATCGCCAAAATTAAGAAGGAATTGCCAGAAGCTCTGAAATACTACACAGCTGCTAGTCCTTCAACAACTAAATCAGTAACTTCTAAGAAGACTACAACCAAGAAAAGTACAAAAAGAAGATAATACACTATAAATACAATTGACGCTGCTATGCTTTCATATATAAGTGTTGCAGCGTCTTTCTTTTACTAACCACACAAACAAAATCACAATGACAACTAGACTGCAACACATTTTCATATTTATCCTTTTCATTTTCTCTTTAACATCATGTTCAGGTGGAAGTGATAATTCTAAGACCGACGACGATAAAAAAACGGATTCAGGAACAACAACTTCAACATTCGCTAAAGGAGCCGATGTAAGTTGGTTGACTGAGATGGAAAAATCAGGTAAAAAATTTTATAATGCCAATGGTACCGAGACCGAATGCATGGCTTTATTGAAATCTTTAGGCATGAACTCCATTCGATTACGTGTTTGGGTAAATCCAACCGACGGCTGGTGTAATAAAGAAGACGTCTTAACAAAAGCGATCAGAGCCAACAAACTCGGTATGCGCATCATGATTGATTTCCATTATAGTGATTCATGGGCAGACCCTAGTAAACAAACTAAACCTGCTTCTTGGTCGAATTATAGTTTAAGTCAGCTGGAAACAGCAGTATCCAATCATACGAACGAAGTATTGACCTTACTAAAGAATAACGGCGTCACTCCTGAATGGGTGCAAGTAGGCAACGAGACAGGCAATGGGATATTGTGGGAAGATGGTAAAGCTTCAGTAAGTATGTCGAATTATGCAGCCTTAAACAATGCCGGATACGATGCCGTGAAAAGTGTATTTCCCAATGCAAAGGTAGTAGTACATTTGCAGAACGGATACGACAATTCATTGTATCAATGGCTGTTCGACGGACTTAAAAATAATGGTGGCAAATGGGATGTTATAGGTATGTCGCTTTACCCCGCATCAAATACTTATGGCAGTCTCGACGACCAGTGCATTTCTAATATGAAAACACTGATTAGCCGTTATAACAAACCTGTCATGTTGTGCGAAGTTGGTATGCCATGGGACAATGCTTCAGTTGCCAAGAGCTTTTTAAGTGATATCATTACTAAGAGCAAAGCCATTGGAGATAATTGTTTAGGTGTATTTTATTGGGAACCCGAAGCCTACGGACAATGGAAGAGTTACTCATTAGGTGCCTTTGATAATTCGGGGAAACCGACGGCTGCATTAGATGCTTTCAAGTAGTAGCAAAAAAAAAGGAGTACCGCTGTACTCCAACCTTTGTTAACCTTAAATCTAATACTATGAAAAACACTGTGCAAATGTACAGTGTTTTTCAGTTTCTCCAAATTATTTCGTCTTAAAAACATGTTTTACAACATAAATTAACTGTTATCATACCTATTTAATGATCGGCAAATTTTTGATACGATCGTCAATCAGCATGCCCTTAGTCTTATTCTGTGGATTGCCATACGATATGATATTCGAAGAATTTAACGAACGAGATGCAACGACAGCAGGTGATGTTTTCGATACCGTCTTTCCATCAATCAGGCTCAATGCTACATTAAATAACGTTTCTCCTTGTTCACCGAGCTGATATCCGTCACCAGGATTATCATCCCTTGAATAGTTAGGAGTAAATCCATTATAGCAAGGTGTTATGCCATTTCTATCAGCGTAGCGGTATATCATGACATACATTCCCCATTTCGACAAGTCGGAATACTTATAATCTGTAGCTTCCAAAATGTAGCCGGCACAGAACTTTCCGTATGTCGTCGAACCGATCAGGGTAACGTTATTATTCATGTAAGGACGGAGTCCCGTAATTGTAGCTTCGGATGCTGATGCTGTACCATCGCCAACAAGTACATACAGATGGTCCAGATTAAGATTTGCAGATGAGATATTGACAGTATGTGATGTACCACTATCGTCTTTATACGAGATATCAGTAGCATAACGTACATACAGTTCGCTGTCGTTATTTTTTGATTTCCAGTAAGCGTTATAATCATCATTCCAAATAGATTGCAGATACACCTCCCTATTAGAGAGAGCCGATGATGGAGCCAAAAGAGAAGAAAGAGCTTGAGCTGTTGTCACTGCACCGCCACCGTTATAACGTAAGTCGAGTACAAAGTCTTTGACACCTGCAGCCTTAAACTTATCGAAGACAGTCTTCAGCGTTTCTATTGATGCCAATGTGTATGACGTATAGAACAAGTAGCCGACTTTATTGCCCCCTGTTGTAGTAACGATAGTATCTTTTACTACCGGGTCCTCGTACATCGTAACAGCTGTTATTGTTACATCGGGACGGCTTGTGTCTTTTACTAATGTTTTGTTGGAAATAGTACCGAAGCCAAGAACCAATGATGAAGCATTAAAGAGCTGCATATAATTGCTCGACGTAATAGCGCTTCCGCTGATAGTCATAAGGATATCGCCACGTTTGATACCTGCTTTAGCAGCCGGACTATTGGCATACACGTAAGTAACCTCACCTATTATAGAACTTTTGCTACTATCGGCATAGTACAAGTTCATATCATAACCGAATGTTGTCGTAGTTCCACTCACTTCACTCTCAAGAGCAGAAATATTATCTGTAAGCATCGTCCAACGATCATGCTTATGCTTTATAGCAGATACAACCCAAATAGGATTCGTTGTCGTATCGGTGCTCAAGCGGTCGAGTCCGTTACCGATGGAATCTTTCCAAAGATAAACATCGCTCAATACTTCTTTAGCAAATTTATTAGCACTTATAATCTCCGTAGATAGTTTCGTGCCTCTGTTAATATCGGTATTGTCATCATCATTGTCAGAGCAAGCAACGAATACGCTAGAGCATATCATTACACTAATTAGCAACTTAAAATACGTTCTCATTATCCTTTATTTTTAAAACGTTACAAAGGAACACAAAAATTATAGTATGTACAAATCGACTAAAATGTTTTATTCAAATTTCACGATTCAGTGATGATTGTATCTATTTTTAATTATTGTATAGCAGCAACATGACTGTGTTTCATCGTTTTGATAGTTATAACTCATCGTTTTCTTCCTTATGTTATCAGATTTTCATAACGAACAAAATTATATTCCATCATGATGGTTTGTATATACCATCATGGTGGTTTATAATATTTATTACCATGCAGTAGAAAGATCATCGCCGAAAAGACAATGAAACATAAGGAGAATAACATTGAATATGACGATAATTATATATGAATTCGGATTATTATTTCCACTCTTTTATTGGTGAAATTCACTATATTATTTATCTTTGTTGATGTACCTCTAAAACTGATGTCATGTATAAACACTCCACTTTACTTCTTCTAGGAATATTTCTTTGTATGTTTCCTGTCTTCGTCGCAGCTCAATCTATAGATAACCAACTGAAGGATACGTTGGTGACAGTCGGTTATGCGACAGTCAATGCCAAAAACTTTTCGGGTTCAATCGAAAAGATTACCGGGGTTCAGATGAACAATAAGGACCAGATAACAAATCCATTGGATGCTATCCGCGGCAGGGTTGCCGGTCTGACGATTCAGAAAGGTTCCAATGGCACGGCGACATTGGATGCTGTCCGCCTGCGTGGTACTACATCTCTGACGAGTGGTAACGACCCGCTGATCATTGTCGACGGAGTATTCGGCGATTTGAGTCTGTTGCAATCCATCTACCCTACCGACATCGAGAGTTTTACTATTTTGAAAGATGCATCAGAAACATCACAATACGGTTCGCGCGGTGCTTCTGGTGTTATAGAGATAACGACACAAAAGGGGGTTATCGGCAAGACGCGCGTCAATTATAACGGAAGTTATGGCGTAAGTTCAGTATATAAGACGCTGCAGATGCTTTCGGCTAACGATTTTAGAAAGGTAGCTGCGGAACGTAACATCTCAATACTCGATAAGAAGAACAATACGGATTTTCAGAAGGAAATTGAGCAGACCGCTTTTCAACAGCAACATCACATCGCTTTCTACGGCGGATCGGAATCGTCGAGTTACCGCGTATCGCTGGGATTCATGGATAAACAAGGCGTTATATTGCATGAGGACATGAAGAACTTCACTTCCAACATGAACATGACACAAGATGTGTTCGACGGTTTCTTGAAATGCGAACTGGGTATGTTCGGTTCCATACAGAAGAACCATGACCTGGTTGACTATCAAAAGACTTTCTATTCGGCTGCTGCATTTAATCCTACCTTCCCGAATCATAAGAACATAGAGAGCGGTTCGTGGGACCAGATAACTGAAGCGAGCCAGATTACGAATCCGTTGGCTTGGATGGAAGTGAAGAACAACGACGACAACTCCCATATCAGTACGCATGCTCGTCTGACTTTTAATTTACCTCTTAACCTTAAACTGGCATTGTTCGGGGCTTATACTTATAATATCATCGAAAATTCGCAGTATCTTCCTACATCGGTTTGGGCACATGGTCAGGCTTACAAGGGCACTAAAAAGATGGAGACCTTGCTGGGTAATGCGATGATTACCTATAATAAACATATCAACAAGCATTATATTGATGTATTGGCATTGGCCGAAGCTCAGAAAGAGACTTATACAGGCTATTATACGACAGTGACTAACTTCAATACCGATGAGTTCGGCTACAATAATCTGCAAGCTGGTGCTGTTCGTTTATGGGATGGTACGAATTCGTACTACGAATCTCCTCACTTAGCTTCTTTTATGGGCAGATTGAATTATACCTACGATGACAAATACGTCCTTACTTTCACTGCTCGTACCGATGCTTCGTCGAAATTCGGCTCTAATAATAAGTGGGGCTTCTTCCCTTCTATATCAGGCGCCTGGAATATATCGAAAGAGGCCTTTATGAAACTATATCCTCAAGTGAACGACTTGAAGTTTCGCATCGGTTATGGCTTGGCAGGTAATCAAAATGGTATTGATTCGTACACAACATTGGGATTGGTGAAGCCGAATGGTATTGTTCCTGTGGGGTCGACTGCCGCGGTATCATTGACGGAATTCCGTAATACTAATCCGAACTTGAAATGGGAAGTGAAACATACCTTCAATACGGGCTTCGACTTGGCTCTTTATAATAATCGTGTGTTGTTCTCGTTCAACTACTATAACTCGAAGACAACAGATATGCTTTATCAATATAATGTCAGCGTGCCGCCGTTCACTTATAATACTTTGCTGGCTAACATCGGTTCTATGCGTAATAGTGGTGCAGAGCTTTCATTGGGTATTACTCCCCTGCAGACAAAGGATATGGAATTGAATATCAACGCAAATATCACTTTCCAACATAACAAACTCATCTCGTTGAGCGGTGTTTACGACGGGCAGTCGATATCTGCCGCCGAATATCAGAGTTTGGCAAGTCTGAATGGTGCCGGCTTCCACGGTGGTTATAACCATATCGTTTATCAAATCGTAGGACAACCATTGGGCGTTTTCTACTTGCCTCATTGCACAGGATTGAAATCAGTTGGCAGCAACGGTTATACTTATAACGTACAAGATATTAATGGCAATGGCGTAAGTCTTGAGGATGGTGAAGATAGATATATTGCAGGACAAGCAGTTCCCAAATCATTGCTCGGTTCCAACATTAGTTTCCGCTATAAACGATTCGATATCGCTCTCCAAATGAACGGTGCTTTCGGGCATAAGATATACAACGGGACTTCGCTTACTTACATGAACATGAATAGCTTTCCTGAATATAATGTGATGAGCAAGGCACCATCACAGAATATTAAAGACCAGACAGCAACCGATTACTGGTTGGAAAGTGGAGATTACTTGAATTTTGATTACCTTACTCTAGGATGGAACGTTCCCGTTGGTAATCTTCAAAAATACATTCATGCATTTAGAATTGCCTTTACCGTGAATAACTTGGCAACAATAAGCAGTTATTCGGGCTTGACGCCGATGATAAACAGTTCGTCGGTCAATGATACGTTAGGGTTGGATGACAAGAGGAGTTATCCGTTGGCACGCACCTATACATTGGGCATCAGTATTAACTTTTAATGAATGACATCATGAAAAAACTTATATATTCTTTATTATTTACAGTTGGCATCAGTTGCTTGTTTACATCTTGTAGCGGTTTCTTAGATGAAAACCCCAGAGACAAGTTGGAAGAGGATAATGCGTATTCATCGTTATCTTCGTTATATTTGAATGCAGTGGCGGCTATCTATAATTATATTGGCGGTTACAGCGACAGCCAAGGATTGCAGGGAACGGGACGTGGTGTTTACGACTTGAATACGTTTACTACCGATGAAGCGATAATGCCGACACGTGGTGCCGACTGGTATGATGGCGGCTTTTGGCAGGGTTTGTACTTACATAAGTGGGGCGTTGATAATGACGCTTTGCAGAATACATGGGAGTATTTGTATAAGGTTGTCAGTCTGTGCAACAAATATATTGAGCGCATAGAGACATATCAAAAGTCGCATACCGACAGTGAACTGCCAGCATACTTAGCAGAGGTTCGTGCCGTACGTGCCATGTACTATTATTACATTATGGATTTATTTGGCAGGGTTCCGCTAATTACTTCATCGGATGTTTCCATCAGCGACGTGAAGCAGGTCGAACGACTTAATATGCTTAATTTCATTTTTAACGAGCTACAAGAATGCGCTCCGCTCCTATCTTCTTCGCACAGCAATCAGTCGGGAAATTATTACGGTCGTATGACACGACCCGTCGCTTATTTCTTATTGGCCAAGTTGGCACTGAACGCAGAAGTTTATAGTGACAACGACTGGACTGACGGAAAGACTTTGGACGGGAAGAATATTCATTTCACGGTAGATCATAAAGAACTCAATGCTTGGCAAACGGTAGAAGCTTATTGTGACAGCCTGACGAATATGGGATATAAATTGGAGTCGGAATATGAATCTAATTTTGCTGTGTACAACGAAGGCTCAACAGAAAACATATTCACCATACCGATGAACAAGACACTATACACCAATCAGATGCAATATCTCTTCCGATCGCGTCATTACAACCATGCAAAAGCTTACGGACTTGGCGGTGAAAACGGTTCGAGTGCTACAATAGATTGCTTGAATGTCTTCGGATACGATACGGATCAGGTAGACCCCCGTTTTGATAAATGCTATTTCGCTGGTGTTGTCTACGATCTAAAAGGAAATGTTGTTAAGCTCGATGACGGCACAACGGTGTTGGCTTATCTGCCGTGGAAAGTAGCATTAGATGTATCGGGTACAACGTACGAGAAGACAGCCGGTGCACGTATGAAGAAATATGCAATAGACCAGACGGCAACAAAAGATGGTAAACTGATGGAGAACGATATCGTATTATTCCGTTATGCCGACGTTTTATTGATGAAGAGCGAGGCAAAAGTTCGCAACGGTGAGAATGGTGATGCTGAACTTAACCAAGTACGCTCTCGTGTAAGCGCATCCTATCGACAAGCTACTCTTGCGTCTCTCTTGGATGAACGTCAACTAGAACTAGCTTGGGAAGGATGGAGACGACAGGATCTAATCAGATTCGGGAAGTTTACCCGTGCCTATAGCAGTCGGCCACAACTAGAGAATGAGTCGGACGGTTATACGACCGTCTTCCCCATTCCTGAGAAAGTGAGATTGATGAACACACAGCTAAAGCAAAATCCTGGCTATAGCAAATAGTTCTACTTCTTGACTATGATGGTTTCCGCTTTTCCACGTGTGATGAAACGTACAGTAACATCGGGCGCGGTTGTACCCATCTTCGTAACTGAGAAAGAGATGGAAGATGAACCTGAAGGCAAACTGCTCTTTCCTACGGGAACGACTTCTTGAATAACATTATAATTCTTGTCTGTTACCAAAGCCTTACCGTTAGAATATAGCAGATATTGAGAGTCGGACAGTTCACAAGGGAACTTGATAACACCATTTTGAGTGGTAAACAACGGATCGCTGATGCTTCCTTCACCATCTACTTTCAAACGGATATCGTAACCTCCCGCATAAGGAGTATCGATAGACCAATCGGCGCCTCCCGGTTGTCCTGGTTGCATCTCCGACAAGTTGCAATGATAATGCTTAGAGATAGACAGCGGGAACAGATTGTAGTGCGTATCGTCAATCTTAGCCAAATGCCATTCTGTCTTCGGATCTCTCAACTGTGTTCTTTGTTCTTCGTTGAAAGCATGACATTCGCGGAGATAGTCCCAGTTCTTGATAGCATCCAATAAAGCATTAATCTGTCCGTGATGGTGAAGTGTATTGATATCTATCGTCATCGCATAGCCGGCATCAAAGCCAGCTGATTCAGAAAGTGCCCATTCCAAATCTTCTAATGAAGAACATTCGAATTTCTTATCTCCCAAGCGGATGAGGAACCAACCTAACATTCGTGGAAAGAGATTACGGCGGAAGAACAGCTGGTTCTTAATACGGTTTTCAACTTGTCCTGTACGCATGGCTTCTCCCCATGGTTCTCCCCAATTCATACGTGAGTGCATGTGCCAAGTAAAGTGATTAAGATTACTGGCATCGTTCACTACGTTATGATTAAGTTGATTATAGAAACGAGATACAAAACGGGCTGTTGCATAATCATCTTGACCGGTATAACGACAGCCTTCCAAGCCGTCGAATGACGTTTGACATAATCCTGTCTTATTGAATATCTCTGCTAATCTGTCGGCAAAAGCATCTTGTAATGACAAATCCGGGAACAATGTATTATATGGATAGTCCCAAAGTTTGTAGAGTGCAGCTGTCTTAGCATGATTGGCTGCTGTGGTATGGAAGGCGCCTCGCTGACAATTCTTCAATAACAGATTATCTCCTTGTTGTTCAGTAGAGCCGAAACGAATCAGTTCATTATCGATTTGCATCGCATTTAATGTCATGGGCAGAGAAAACAAGTCCGACTTCTGTATCAGAATGTCTTTTTGTTCTGCCGTAATATCGGATACTAGTTTCAGCGCTCCTTGTTTTAACAGATGAGTGGATGGTATCGGCGTGACATAAGCATCGTTAGTCGTGAGGAAATTAGATAGCGTGTGAACACCTAAAGATATACCGTCCACCTTTGCCCTGTCGACCATCTTTTTAACTCCTTCATCACCACTCTTTGTAAAGCTCTTATCCCATGTGAAATGTCCCCAACTATTAAATGGTCCAGGATTATAGACATACTTAAAGCCTGCCTTCTTTGCCATGCCAAGTACAAAATCAAGATTATCTTCGTTATAATCAGTTATAAGATAAGATTCCATTGCCGCTTGTGCTGTCTTGCCCCATTCATTGCCAAACATCGGATGAGGCAATCCCTCTTTTTGTTCTATCATACCGATGCGAGCTAAAGCTTTATCTTTAGTTGAACCGAAGATGGCAATCTTCGCACCTTTGATAAGAGCGTCAGGCCCTTCGACAGGAAGCACCAATGAATGCTTTAAATTATTTACTGTACGGTACTCTGTTTTATTTCTTCTGCGGCAAGAGAACTGAAAGAATGTTCCGTCGTTTATATCACATGCAGCTAACCGTGAATCAATGACTGTACCAGTAGATAGTTCTGCAGACTTGCCCGAATTATTGTATTTCGCTTTTACAGCTTCTACATACTCATCGGGTATTCCGGCATTCGTCTTGATATTTAATCCTTGGATACCAAATGCTACATCATTGCCTTGAGCAACACCGATGACATCTCCCACTACTTCGTGAATGGTAATCTTCAATGGCCCGAAGAGCAGTGCATCGTATTTAATAGGTATGTCGACTACTTCTAAAGTAATGCATGTAGGATTAGAAAGGCTCTTCAATTGAACAAGATTTCCATCGCTCATCTTCAACTTGAGCAGACTGCCTTTTTGTTCCATGTGAACGGGCTCGATCAACTTTCCTTCTGAGCATGCTGTGATAAGAGGATATTGTGCACTTGAAAGGATTTCTTTGTTATCAACTTTTATAGTTGTGAAATAGCCTGATTTGTTTATTCCTATTTCGGTTCCATCTGTCTTGAGAACACATTGGCCATTAACATGTATAGTAAATATAAGTAATAATAGGCTGATTAGCGTGCTATGAAGTTGTATTTTTTTCATCTTTGATATCCTTTTAATTATGTCATTAATTTCAATAAGTTATTTTATTTATAACGACCTCACCAATTGATGTAGCTCCAGCGTTTTTTACTTTTACTTTCAGTATCGTTGGGTACTCCGATAAAGTTTGTTGAGAACGAGTAATGCGAAATACTTGTTTATCTCTTAGATATTGGAGAGATGACGGCTGATTTGAACCGTACATGTTTAACTGATAGTCTTTGAATTGTAACGCTGACGATTTATTACTCAGGTAATCGCTTGCTAACGACGAGAATCGTATCTCGTATTCGCCGACACGATTGACAAATGAAGTAAGATTCAATGTTATTTCCTTCCAATCAGTAGCGTTAAATGTATTGGCTTCCCAATGGTAAATAACTGCTGGTTTCGTCTGAGCCTTTTCACTACCTGAATCATGAAGTTGTGATACGACATGATAAGCGGCAAAGTTGCGTATTTGAGGTGTTTCTTTAGAAGCTAGTATATGTAATTTAATCTTAGTTGTATGTATGGTATTGAAAAAGTCTATTTTCTTATTGCCAATAGAGGAACCAACACATACTACTTTCCATCGCCCATTTTGATACGAAGTTATTTGATAACTCAACACTCGTTCTCCGAATTTAAGGTCTTCTTGAATGATACAATGATTGACAGCAGTTGTCTTTGGAAAGGTTAATATGAATTGACTTCCTTTTCCTGAACATTGTTTCAACGGATGGGCGAATCTATGATTTATTTCTTCACCAAAATGACGATAGACAACTGCATGAGACGATGGAATAAGTCCTGTTGTATCGGGCGTAGAGTTGAGAAGCATTACCGAACCTCTCCCGACTGATTTATAATATAACTCCATCAATTGTTCTTGCGTCATTAATAGAGAATCACATTTTGGTGCCCAAAACCATTTGTGACCTTTATTTTTTAATAGTGGTACATCAACTTCGACTGGTGCGAATTTGTCGCCATTGACATCAGAATGTAACGCAGTAGAAACGCCGGTCTTTAAATCGGCTTCTTTCACAGTATACCAATTTGGATATGGAGCAAAGCCATCCTCATTTCCTACCCATCTCAAATTTGCTTGTGACCCTTGAAAAACGACAGCATTGGCAGCATATTTATCTAGGATATCTTTTACTGGAACCTGACAATTTCCGTCAAACCATACTTCACTTATCTTTCCGTATCTGGATAATACTTCTGTAAGTTGTGTACGAAAGACCTTATTATATGCTTCTTGCTTAGAAGGATCTTTCGTAATACCTCCACTTCCTATTCCTGCCCCCCAATGATCATCACCGGGGTAGATATATATGCCGAGATCCAAACCGTATTTATTGCAAGATGCAGATAAGTCTTTTAATACATCTCCTTTACCGTTGCGCCAAGGTATATTTCTTACGCCATAATCTGTTGTATTTGTTTGCCACCAACAAAAGCCGCCTACATGCTTCGCTACGAATAATATCATCTTAGCGCCCCATGATTTAGCAACGCGACACCATTGGTCAGTATTCAAAGATATCGGATTTATACGACTTAAGGGAATTGTGAAATTATCATATTCTCGTCCTTGCCATGTGGCCATGCCAAAATGAACAAACATCACCCGTTCTTCATTAAACCAATGTAACTGTGCTTTATTGGGCAATAGTATGGACTGTGCTGAAAGAAACAGCGGAATACATAGTATTATAATAAAAGGTAATAACTTCTTTTTCATGCTATAACTTGGTATGTTCTTCGGATTGATCCGCTAAATTCATCATCAGAAAAATCTGCGGTGCGTATGGGACTCGGACCCATGACCCCATGCGTGACAGGCATGTATTCTAACCAGCTGAACTAACGCACCGTAAAAAAACAGCACCACGATTCACATCGTAGTGACTGCACAACACAAACACAAAATAAAACACGACAAAACTACTATGCAATCATATTTGTTAAAGATTTCTCTTAAGTACATATTATAAAAATTCACACCCTTATAATACAGATAGCCAAATATGAGCTTCTTCATAAATAAGTGAAAACACTTATTTAAATTTCTTATGAGGAGGAATCTACATCACCCCTCTCTCTCTTAATTTTAATTGCCAATTCCAAGCAGAACGTAATGTGTCTTCTATACTTGTTTCTGCTTTCCAGCCTAATTCTTTATTAGCTAAAGAAGGATTAGCCCAAACTTGTTCAATATCTCCGGCACGTCTTCCCGTTATCTTATAATTCAACTTAACACCTGTAGCTTTTTCAAACGCATTTATTAAGCCTAAAACGGAAACGCCATTGCCAGTGCCTAGGTTAAACGCTTCAACTTTATCTTTTTGTTTCTTCTCTAAAATTCTTTTAATGGCGAATACATGAGCTTTTGCTAAATCAACAACGTTGATGTAATCACGTATACATGAACCATCAGGAGTATTATAATCATCACCAAACACACTCAACTGTGGACGAATTCCTATAGCTGTTTGTGTAAGATAAGGAATCAAATTCTGAGGTACACCATTTGGCAACTCACCAATCAATGCAGATGGATGCGCTCCAATAGGATTAAAATAACGCAATAAGATAGATGTAATAGGAGCTCCTGAATGTACGGTATCACGAATAATGTCTTCACTAATCTTCTTAGTGTTACCATATGGAGATTCAGCTTTCTTAAAAGGCGCATCTTCTGAAACAGGAAGTTTATCGGGTTGGCCATATACAGTACATGATGAAGAGAATACAATTCCTTCGACATGATGCTTAGGCATTAATTCCAATAAATTGATTAATGAAACAAGATTGTTACGATAATATAGCAAAGGTTTCTCTACAGACTCACCCACAGCTTTAGATGCAGCAAAATGTATAATGGATTTAATTCCCGAATGCCGCGTAAATATGTCATCAAGTGAATTATAATCCTTGCAATCTTTTTGCTCAAATATAGGGCGTATTCCTGTAATCTTTTCAATATGGTCTATTACTTCAGCACTGGAATTTGAGAGATTGTCTACAACAATAACTTCAAAACCAGCTTCTTGTAGTTCAACAACCGTATGTGATCCAATGTAGCCTGTGCCGCCTGTTACCAGAATTCTATCTTTCATGTCAGTTATCTTAAATAACACTTTGCGAAATTAATCAATAATATCCAATAACAAAAAAGTTATTGAAGTTTTTTTTAGAAATAATACAATCTCATTAAACATTTATGGATTTTTAATCAAAATATGACTTATCACCGATTAAAAATACATATAAACGCATCATAGATATATTTCAGAAGAATTACCAAGAGTAATGTAAACCAAAACTTAAGTACTCTTTATATTGGAAATATCCATGTTTCTTTGAACGTGTTGTACTATCATCAAATCTACCTTTTGCAAATAGTTGAGCAGATATATATCTATTAAAGTTAAAGTTAACAGTATTCTCCCATTCAGCCTCACCTCGTTTATAATTTGTGAAATAGTAAGCTCGAGAACTCCAACTTATAGATTTGAACAACGTCAGTGTCCACGTAGTAGTAACTTTAGAACCGATATTGTGTAAGAAATCATCTCCTTGTTTCAATCCAAAGTTTACTTCATTAACTTTGCTGTTTCCTACATAACGCATACTATAAGCAGCCGGTGAAAGCAACAAAGAAAAGTTTAGAGCCTTCTTGTTGTATTTAAAGTCCATACCGACTGTGAATGTGAAGTTAGCAGGTGCGAAGAAAGCAGATTGCAGAACTGTGCTATTCTTAGAATAGGCATTACAAAACTGAGTATTCAACTCACCTGTTATTGTGTAGTACCATCTCTTTGTTGCTTGAATACCTAATTTTGAATAAACACGTAACAAATCAGAATATACCAAATAGTTATGAACAGTGTCTGATGGAGAAGACGTGATACCTAGTCGACCTTCAAAAAGATTCTCCCAGATTACTTTCTCCTTATCATTATAATTAGCATTAAATGCTAATGACCCTAAAACAGTATTCGTACTTTGTCCGCCTTGATACCAATTGTTCGTTACATAGTTCTGTGTAAATTGCAATGAATAACTTCCGCCATGAATCCACCAGTTGGGACGGTGCAGTTTCAAAGATGGTTTGCGAGATACGTCTTTCATCGGCTCAGGTTCAAATAAATTAACGACATGAGTTTCTTGTGGAATAGATGGCTTAAATTCACGAAAGACCTCTCTACTCATTACTTTATCTTCTGTTGTCTTTACCCATCTATAGTCTTTTGTATAAGCCGATAGTAAAGCTCTATTGACAATCTGATTCGTTTGTAGATAGGTGTTGAAATGAGTCGAATCGCTAGGTAACGGTCCCAAACAAAGATGAATAGAATCTTTATCCAACCTTGATGTTTCCCAATCAACTGTTGATAAAGAAGAAATTGGAGCATAATAATAGGTGAATGGTACAAACATTCTGAAATAAGCAGGATTAAAATCTCTGAACATTAAAATGGAATCCGTCATTGCTCTCTGCAGGGCACTCTGATTAAAATACTTATCATATGCTAATGTGACAGTATCATTTCTAAATCCTGAATTGGTTTGATATGTTGTAACGACTAAATTCCTTTTTAAGAAATTTGCAAATGAATCATTCTCATGAACATTTTGTGGGTTATTGTTCACTTGCGATTTAGTGGTAATCGGATAACATAAAAAGAAAAGTAATGTTATAAGATATAAATGTTTCATCTCTTTTATCTTTTGAACACAAAGATAAGCAAGAATGTATGAATTATGAAACTCTTTAATATTTTTAAAGACCAATCTATAAAAATAGATAATAATCCTGCATCAGCCTAAAATAGGCATCTGTATATTGATGAGGTTTGGATTCAACGATAAGTTGTTCATCCTTGCAATAGATATCCTTTTGATTCGTTAATACCAAAATAGTACGTTTCGATATTGAATTTGGCAAAGAATAAATCGTTAATTTAATTAATAGATACAGATTATAGATAAAGGCTATTTGCGTAAAGGTATTAACTGAATTTGTAGGAACAATAACAATAAATTTACCTTTATCCTCTAATATATTATATACGCCTCGTAACAATGCCTCGTAAGATAGACTGTCAGTATGACGTGCTAAATTGCGTTGTGCGTTCGGTGAACGCAAGTCATTATTAAAATATGGAGGATTACTTACGATACAGTCGAATTTCTCTTTAAAATTGTATTTCACGAAATCTGCATGAATGATAGATATTCTTTCGCTCCAAGGTGAATGCAATATATTTTCTGAAGCTTGAGTTGAAGCACTTGTATCAATTTCAATACCTGTAATATGTGCAGTACTGCGTTGAGCTATCATTAAAGCCACGACTCCAGTTCCTGTTCCAATGTCTAAAACTGACTTAGAATCACTTACTGGCGCATAAGCTCCAAGTATAACAGCATCCGTTCCAACTTTCATAGCACAATGATGCTGATACACTGTAAATTGTTTAAATTGAAAATAGTCGTTAGACATGAAGATAACACTTTTCGTGAATTTATTCTGCTCAAAGTTAGCATTATATTCTTTAAATAAGATATTTTGGCATTGATTTTGTGATTTTCTAAGAAGACTTTTTTAATAATCGACAATTATCCATTAACTTTGTAGGCAATTTGCCCGAAAGTAAATTCACATTAAATGAAGATGAAGAAAAATGATTTTATAATAAGAGACATGGAAGAGACGACTAATGATTCTAATTCCTTTTCTTTAATTGCTGATTTTGAAGGCAATGAAGATCAGGTTGTAGATATCAAAATGAAAAATGGAGATGTCGTCCCCGTCTTACCCCTACGTAATATGCTATTATTTCCGGGAGTATTTATGCCTGTTGCTGTTGGCAGAAGAAGTTCCTTAAAATTAATTCGCGACAGTGACAAGAAACAAGGTTATATTGCAGTAATGTGTCAGAAAGATGCACAAACTGACAGTCCTGAATTTGATGACTTACACCATATTGGTACTATAGCAACCGTAGTCCGTATTCTAGAGATGCCAGATCAAACGACAACTGTCATACTCCGTGGATTGAAACGTTGTGAACTAAACGATATAGAAGAGACAGAGCCTTTTTTAAAAGGCCATGTTAATTTATTGGAAGATATACTTCCTGAAAAGACAGATCGAGAATTCCAGGCTTTAGCAGAAAGTTGTAAGGATCTTACAATTCGTTATATCAGAGTATCTGATGTGCTTCATCAAGATACGATTTTTGCCATTCGTAATATTAATAATTATTCTTTCCTAATAGGTTTCATCTGTTCGAATCTGCCAATTAATAAAACAGATAAGCTTGAATTACTGCAAATAAATTCATTAAAGGAAAGGGCATATAAACTATTGGAAATCCTTAATCGAGAAGTTCAACTCGGTGAGATAAAAGCATCTATCCAAATGCGTGCCCGCGAAGACATTGACCAGCAACAGAAAGAATATTTCCTGCAACAACAAATTAAGACGATTCAAGACGAACTTGGAGGTAATACCCAAGAACAGGAAATTGAGGATATGCGCAAGAAGGGTGAGAAGATGAAATGGAATGACGATGTGAAGAAGGTCTTCTCTAAAGAATTAGAAAAACTGGAACGTACACATCCACAATCACCTGATTACGGAGTTCAGTTGAATTATATGCAAACTTTGCTGAATTTACCCTGGGGTACATACACTTCAGATAATTTAAATTTAAAGAATGCTGAAAGGATATTGAACCGCGACCATTATGGATTGGAGAAGGTAAAAGAAAGAATTTTGGAACATCTTTCAGTCCTTAAATTAAAAGGTAACTTAAAGTCACCTATTATCTGCTTGTATGGACCTCCGGGAGTTGGAAAGACTTCTTTAGGAAAATCCATTGCATCAGCTTTAAAGCGCAAATATATACGTATGTCTTTAGGCGGTGTACACGATGAAGCTGAAATACGTGGTCATCGTCGTACATATATTGGTGCAATGCCCGGCAGAATTATTAAGGGACTTATTAAAGCTGGTTCATCAAATCCTGTATTTGTCCTCGATGAAATCGATAAAGTAGGTAATGATCATCAAGGTGATCCTTCATCTGCCTTACTTGAAGTCTTGGATCCAGAACAGAATTCTACCTTTCATGATAATTATCTGGATGTTGATTTTGACTTATCTAAAGTATTGTTTATTGCTACAGCGAATGATCTGAATTCTATTCCTGCCCCACTTCTCGATCGTATGGAATTGATAGAAGTAAGTGGATATATCACAGAGGAAAAGATTGAAATAGCTCGAAAGTTTCTTCTTCCTAAAGAATTAGAAAATAATGGCATGGATAAAAATTTTATTAAGATGCCAAAAGCTACGATTGAAAAGATCATTGAAAACTATACCCGTGAAAGTGGAGTTCGTGAACTTGAAAAGAAAATCGGCAAGATACTTCGAAAAATTGCTCGTAAATACGCTACCAATGGATGCCTTACTGATGATGAAAAGGATGTGTTACCTACTAATTTGTCAGAGTATTTAGGTGCTCTTAAATATACCAGAGATAAATATCAAGGTAATGAATACGCTGGAGTAGTTACAGGTCTGGCCTGGACAGTTGTTGGAGGTGAAATTCTTTTTATTGAAACAGCATTAAATCATGGGAAAGGTGGAAGATTAACATTGACAGGTAATTTAGGAGATGTTATGAAAGAGTCTGCCATGTTGGCACTCGAATATATTAAGACTCATGCACAAATGCTACATATTGATCCTAATGTTTTCGATAATTGGAATATACATATTCATGTCCCTGAAGGTGCAATACCTAAAGATGGTCCATCTGCAGGTATAACTATGGTTACGGCTTTAGCTTCTGCTTTCACACAATGTAAAGTTAAACCTAATCTGGCTATGACCGGTGAAATTACCTTGCGTGGAAAAGTACTTCCTGTCGGGGGGATAAAAGAAAAAATCTTAGCTGCTAAAAGAGCAGGTATTAAAAATATCATACTAAGTGTAGAAAATAAAAAAGACATTGATGAAATTCCTGATATGTATCTTAAGGGTCTTGAATTCTTTTATGTAAAAGATGTAAAAGAAGTTTTGAAATTAGCACTAACTGACGTGAAAGTCAACGATCCTATCGATTTCACTATCAATAAAGAAATAAAAGAAGAAGATAAGAAATGACATTTGAACTCCAACATACCGAAAGTAAAAGTAATGCTCGAGCCGGATTGATTACAACAGATCACGGTAAAATAGAAACTCCGATTTTTATGCCTGTAGGTACTGCTGGAAGCGTAAAAGCTGTTCAATTATATGAATTAAAAAATGATATTAAAGCCCAAATCATATTAGGCAATACTTATCACCTTTATTTACGTCCAGGAACTGAAATCTTGGAAAAAGCAGGAGGTCTACATCGTTTTAACGGATTCGACAGACCAATGCTTACTGATAGTGGTGGTTTTCAAGTTTTCTCATTGACTGGTATTAGGAAATTATCTGAAGAAGGCGTGAAGTTCAGTTCACATATAGATGGAAGTAAACATTTGTTCACTCCAGAAAAAGTTATGGATATTGAACGTTCTATAGGTGCAGATATCATGATGGCTTTTGATGAATGTACGCCAGGTACTTCAGATTATGACTATGCTAAAAAATCGATGTCTCTAACTCACCGTTGGCTTGATCGGTGCTTGATACGTTTTAATGAGACTACACCCAAATACGGATATCAACAATCACTTTTCCCTATCGTACAAGGTTGCATATATCGCGACTTGCGTACGGAATCTGCAGAATATATTGCTTCTAAGGGAGCAGATGGAAATGCCATTGGAGGACTAGCTGTCGGTGAGCCTGTTGATAAAATGTACGAAATGATAGATTTGGTAAATGGTATCCTTCCTAAAGATAAACCACGATATCTTATGGGTGTCGGAACGCCAGTAAATATACTTGAAAGTATTGCTTTAGGAGTTGATATGTTCGACTGTGTAATGCCAACTCGTAATGGAAGGAATGCAATGCTTTTTACTAAAGATGGTATAATAAATATGAGAAATAAAAAATGGGAAGATGATTTTTCTCCCATTGAACCAAATGGGGCATCAGTTGTTGATACTCTATATAGTAAAGCTTATCTACACCATCTGTTCCATGCTAAGGAGCTACTTGCTATGCAGATTGCGAGTATTCATAACCTGGCTTTTTATTTATGGTTAGTAAAAGAAGCGCGACATCATATTGTTAATGACGACTTTGCTCTTTGGAAACCTCAAATGGTTAAGAAGTTAGCTGCAAGATTATAAAGGATGAAAATTCATAAAATAAAATATCATAGAGTAATCAAGAAGATAGATTGGTATATCATTCGAAAGTTTCTTGGCACTTATATATTTGGCATCGCTTTGTTGATAGCTATTGCTGTTGTATTTGACTTTAACGAGAATATGGATAAAATGATGGATCACCACGCTCCCTGGTCGGCTATCATATTTAAATATTATCTAAACTTTATTCCGTATTTTGCCAATCTTTTCAGCCAAATGATTGTGTTCATTTCTGTTATTTGGTTTACTTCAAAATTAGCTGAAAGTTCTGAAATCATCGCTATGTTCTCATGCGGTATCAGTTTCAGACGTTTAATTCGTCCTTATATGATTTCAGCAGCTATAATCGGATTATTAACTTTTTTACTTAGTGCATATGTGATACCAAAAAGTAGTGCTATCCGTTTAGCTTTTACAGAGAACTACATAAAAAAACGTAAAATTACTTCTGCGAATCATGTTCAGTTAGAGGTGGGTAAAGGAGTTATTGCATATATAGAGAATTATCAAAGATACGAAAGAACAGGTTCCAACTTCTCTTTAGATAAATTTGTTGGAAAGAAATTAGTATCGCATCTGACAGCAAATCAAATTACATATGATTCAACGAGAGTTAACAAATGGACTCTTCATAATTATATGACTCGTGAGTTAAAGGGCATGAAAGAAAAAATTACTCATGGAGATAGCAAGGATACGATTATCAATATGCAACCAACGGATATATTGATTACTAGGAATCAACAGGAAGTGTTGAACAGTCCAGACCTTTCTAAATATATTGAGAGACAAAAGGAACGTGGATTTGCTGATATCAAGGAGTTTGAAATAGAATATCACAAAAGGATCGCTATGTCATTTGCAACATTTATCTTAACAATTATAGGTGTTTCACTCTCATCACGTAAAACAAAAGGTGGACGTGGTATGTTTTTAGGAATTGGTTTAGCTCTGATTTTTTCTTATATTCTATTCCAAACCTTATCTGCAACTTTTGCAGTCAAAGGCAACATGCCTCCTATAATAGCTGTATGGATACCAAATATTCTTTATGCATTTATAGCATTCTACCTTTATAAAAAAGCACCAAAATAAATAATTAAAAGAAATTCCGCCTGTACTTCGTTTGAAATGCAGGCGGAATCTTTTTGTTGTCTAAATTCCTTGCTCTTTACTTCGGATTAGAAATCCGTCGTTTCAACTTTCTCTTTCATTTATTTAATTCTATCAAATTTTAATAGAATTCATGTAAGAAGAAAGTTCGACAGCAGAGATGTCTTTAGCAATTATTTTGCCATTTCCATCTAATAAATAGTTTGTAAAGCCACGATTTAGTCGATATTTCTTAAATACATCCGACTTTGCGCCCTCAGTTTCTAATGAACATACTGAGGCAACTATTTTATCATTGTGAATGGTCTCTTCAAAAATTGATCGATAATCATCGAACGAAATAGAAACCATAACCACCTTGTTGCGGGCTGAACGTAATACATTATTCAAACTTACATTCTCCATGCGTGATTGCGCATCATAACTAGCCCAAAAGCTCAACAGAACACATTTACCCCTTAGAGTATTTAATTGAATCAATTTTGATTCTGTTGGCAATGACATAGTTTCAATTTTAAAATTGGGGGCTATGTCACCCACACTTAGACCTTCGGTAGCTTTATCTTTATCTACGAAGGATATCAAGGAACTTATTATCGTAACAACAAAAAGCCATTTTACATACTTCATGTAAGTCGGTTTTTAGTTAATACTAGCCGGTGCTGCCTTTTACAGTGATTTTCTTACCGGACAAAGATGCAAAGCAAAATTTATCGAAATTTATTTGACATACAATGCTTTGCATTACAAAATCTGTTGCAAATGTATAAAAATATCCCTATTTATCCAAACATATTAGCTTTTTTTCCCTTTTCGACTGTCTTTTTCAAACTTTAAAAACAAATTACCAAATATTTTGTCTATTTTTGCAATTGATAATATAATTGTGTTTTATGACATTCGACGACCTCAACTTAAACAAACAGGTCCTGAAGGCTCTCAATGCGATGAGATTCAAAGATTGTACACCTATTCAGGAAAAAACGATTCCATATATACTGCAAGGCAGAGATTTGATGGGCATTGCTCAAACAGGTACAGGTAAAACAGCAGCGTATATTCTTCCCATTATTGATAAACTATCTGATGGCAAATATATTGATGCCAAAATTAATTGTGTAATCATGTCACCAACAAGAGAACTCGCCCAACAAATAGATCAAATGATGGAAGGTTTCTCATATTACATGCCTGTTTCCAGTGTTGCTGTCTATGGTGGAAGCGACGGCGTTTCTTTTGAACAACAGAAACGTGGTCTTACACTAGGAGCAGATATGGTGATAGCGACTCCGGGTAGATTAATAGCGCACATGAATATGGGTTATGTGGATTTGTCACATGTATCCTTCTTTGTTTTAGATGAAGCAGATAGAATGCTGGATATGGGATTCTCAGATGATATTTTATCTATAGTCAAATTCTTACCCCACACTTGTCAAATGATCATGTTTTCAGCAACTATGCCAAACAAAATACAACAGCTAGCTAACAAATTACTTCATAATCCAGCTGTAGTAAAATTAGCTGTTGCTAAACCTGCTGACAAAATTGTACAAAAAGCTTACATATGTTATGAAAATCAGAAATTAGAACTTCTAAGATCTATTCTCGTTCACGAAAATAATGAGAGGACGCTTATATTCGCATCCTCTAAAATGAAGGTAAAAGAGATTGCTCGCTCATTAAGCAACATGAGATTAAGAGTGAATGAAATGCATTCTGATTTAGAACAAACTCAGCGCGAAGAGACGATGTTACAGTTTAAGTCTGGTAAAATTAAAATATTGATAGCGACAGACATCATTTCACGTGGTATCGACATAGATGATATTAAAACTGTTATTAATTATGATGTACCACATGATAGTGAAGATTATGTACACCGTATAGGTCGAACGGCAAGAGCAAATAGTGATGGTGCAGCCATTACTTTCATTAGTGAAAAAGATCAGCGTAAATTTGCTGCTATAGAAAAATTTTTGAATAAAACCGTTGAAAAGATTCCTTTACCCGAAGCATTAGGAAAGGGTCCACTATATAAACCTGTAACCAATAATTATAAAAGGAAAAGAAGATATCATTGACCGACTACTTTAATGCTTAGCTTACCATCAAAGTTGATGAATAAGTTTACCAAACTTAGTATAGAACTCTCTGGCTGTTGAATAGTCGCTTGATAACAGAAACCTTCTTTACTTACTCCAATAAATTTCATATTAGAGAGTATTGCATTATTAAGAAAGTCGTCATCTAGTAAAGAATTAAAGGTTTGTTTAGTTACATCACTACCATAGATACATTTATTTCCTTCATAAACACATATATGCATCACATTATCGTAGTATGTATTATCTACTTGGAATCCATCTTCAGAGACAGAAGAACAAATCACTTTTTTCCGCGAAGGATTTATATAGGTATATGCACGATAGCGTATATCCTTATATACAACGACACTATCCTTTTTAACTTGAGTTTTATACACAGGTAATGGACGTGCTTGTCTTGAAAATGCCATCAAGTCACTATTAGGATCCTCCGATTTATGAAGGCGCAACTGATCACCGGTCATAGAATGAAGCCAAAGAGTATAATTCATCCTTTTTTCGATATGATATGCAGCTGTATCACTACCAAATGTATACAATGTATCTTTAATAACTTTGAAAAAAACAGGATCGCTTTGAGAATCAGCATAAAAAATTGTATCGCCTTTAACACGCATCAAAGGTGATTCGGTATCGTCGTCAACCCAAATACCTTGCAATTCCTTTTTAGCCGTCAAATCTTCTCTAGGAACCTGAGTTTTCTTCTTATTAAAACAGGACACTATGGTAGAAGATAAAAGAGCTAATAATAGCCAATAAAATATTTTTCTTTTCAGACAGTACATAGATGGCACAAAAATACATATTATTTTTGATTATCAAGCAATATCAAAAAAAATATTTTTAACAACATATAAATTGATAATTTAGAATAAATTAAAGAGAGATTTCACCACTTCCTATGCAAATCTCAGCTTTATCATCATATACAACTCCAAACTGACCTGGTGCTATTCCTTGTAATCTACTATCAGAAACAAGGTGATAGGTATCTCCCGATCTTGTAAGTTTCCCATGCATGAATTCTGGTGTATGCCGGATCTTAAATGTTACATTAACTTCTTCATCATTGGACCAAGGATTTTCAGTAATAAAATGGAAATCACACATATTGAATTCATAGCCGTACTGTGTCTCAACACCATAGCCACGAGACACATATACTATATTGCGATTCACATCTTTCTTAATTACAAACCACGGTCCTCCACTCATGCCTAAACCTTTTCTTTGTCCAATAGTGTGGAACCAAAATCCCTTATGTTTACCAACAATATTACCAGTTTCAAATTCTACGAGAGGCCCCTCTTTTTCACCTAAAAAACGGCGTACAAAATCATTATAATTTATTTTTCCTAAAAAACAGATACCTTGACTGTCTTTTCTTTGAGCGCTAGGTAATTCAGCATCAGCAGCTATTTCTCGAACTTGACTCTTCATAAGTTTACCCAACGGGAACATCAATTTCTTAACTTGTAAATATGAGAGTTGTGCCAAAAAATCGGTCTGATCTTTCACTGGATCAACAGCAGTCCCAAGCCACACTTTACCATTTATTACTTGTGTTGTTGCATAGTGACCTGTAGCAGTAATATCAAAATCCTTTCCTACCCTATCCTCAAAGCAACCAAACTTAATGTACTTGTTACACATAACGTCTGGATTAGGAGTAAAACCTTGCTTTACTTTATCGATAGCATAAGCAGCAACTGTATCCCAATATTCTTTTTGCAAATCGATAATTTCTAGAGGTAGACCATATTTTCGAGCGATGACTTTACAAATTTCAATATCTTCCTCTGCAGAACAATCCATATAATCTACATTATCCATACCTATTTTAATATAAAATAATGATGGCTTATATCCTTGTTCACAAAGCAGATGAACAACTACAGAACTATCTACTCCTCCCGATAATAAGGTTGCTATTTCCATTCTTATATTCCTTTCTAAAACGTATGCAAAGATATAATAATAGGGGAATCTTAGCAAATTATAACCGTCATTATATACTTTAAAATTAAAAATGTGTTACCTTTGTCGCGTTAATATAGACTATATGATTAAACATTATCAAATATTACTGACATACTCTCTTCTGATACTCTTAATGCTCGTTTCATCATGTGGTGAAGACAGATGGTTGGAATATAAACCACAGACAGAAGTGAATGAATGGATAGATAATGTTTTACGCAAAAATTACTTATGGGTAGCATCTATGCCTTCCGAAAGTAAAGTCAACTATTTTGATACACAATCTGCATTTTTAACGAGTGTCCTTTCTTCCGATGACAAAGTAACGCACTTAGACTCTGTTCCTAATGTGAAAAACACTTATGGCATCACCGCTTCTTTCTATGTATCGGCTGATAATGATACAGTTTTTAATGCAGTCATTACGTATGTATGTTCCGATTCACCTGCAGCTCGTGCGGGTCTGAAACGAGGAGATTGGATTATGAAGGTTGGGGGCAACAATATTACTTCTTCTAATAAATCTACAATTCTTGTTTCGGGGAGCGCTACGACAGTAAATCTAGGTGAATATACAGCGATTACAACTGATGGCACTACATCTTATAAAGTCATATCATCAGGGAAAGTAGTTAATTTAGAAGCATCAGGTAATGTATCCGACCATCCTGTTAATTATTATACAACATTGACTGTTGGTACAAAAAAAATAGGTTATCTCGTATATAGCAGTTTTAATCCTGGTTCGAATAATGAATACGACAATGAACTTAGAAAAGCATTCACTTCGTTTAAGTCAGATGCTGTAAGTGACATAATCCTTGATCTTAGATATAATAAAGGCGGCGAAATCAGTAGTGCACAATTATTGGCTACAATGTTGATTCCATCGGAAAAGATGGGCAGCACTTTCGTAAAATTAATTCATAATACAGAGCAAAGTAGTATGGATACTACTTACACATTCAACAAAGATCTTATAGGTTCGGGAGCTAATCTTAATTTATCTAGAGTTTACGTTATTACTACATCAACAACTGCTCAAATGTCTGAACTCCTTCTTGCTGCACTTGTCCCTTATATGAATGTCTATACTATAGGAGGAACTACAGCTGGATATATGGGCGTTACTAAAAAATTTACAACTTCAGGCTTGCCTTATGAGTTTAATCCGGTTACATCTATTGGTTCTAATGCTTCTGATATGACTTACTCCACATCTGGTATCACAGCCAGCACAACGTCTTCTGATGCATCAGATTTGAATACACTATTAACATTTGGCAATCAAAAGGAAACGATGCTTGCAGCAACTCTAGCACTTATCACGAAATAATTCTCATAATTATATGAATTTAATATAAAATAATTTGGTTGTCTCAACAATTTATTTTATATTTGATGCAACGAAAATCTAACGTTCCTATATGGTTTTTGTGCAAAATATTTAAGGCTTATGGATAATTTACAGTTAATTAAAGAGGTAACAGAAAAAGCTAAAAAATGGCTCTCGCCTGCTTATGACGCCGAAACACAAGCAGAGGTAAAACGTATGCTCGACAACGAAGACAAGTCGGAACTTATTGATTCTTTCTATAAAGACCTCGAATTCGGCACAGGAGGTTTACGTGGAATTATGGGAGCTGGTACTAACAGAATGAACATCTATACTGTTGGTGCTGCTACACAAGGTCTTTCTAATTACTTAAATCTGAATTTTAAGAATCTAAAACAAATTTCTGTTGTAGTTGGTCACGATTGTCGTAACAATAGTCGTAAGTTTGCAGAAATATCAGCTAATATTTTTTCAGCAAACGGTATAAAAGTTTATCTATTTGAAGATATGCGACCGACTCCTGAAATGTCTTTCGCAATAAGACATTTAGGTTGTCAAAGTGGTATTATACTGACAGCCTCTCACAATCCAAAAGAATACAATGGTTATAAGGCTTATTGGGATGATGGCGCTCAGGTTTTGTCTCCACATGATAAAGGTATTATTGATGAAGTTGAAAAGATTGCCAATGTTTCAGATATTAAGTTTGAAGGGAACAAAGAGCTAATTCAAATCATCGGTAAGGAAATAGATGATGCATTTTTAGAGAAGGTAAAGACCATATCTATTGCTCCCGACGTAATTGCTCGTCACAAAGATATGAAGATTGTGTATACTCCTATTCATGGTACAGGTATGATGCTCATCCCTCGTTCTTTGAAGTTGTGGGGATTTGATAATGTAACTTGCGTCCCTGAACAAATGGTAAAGGATGGCAATTTCCCTACTGTCGTTTCACCAAATCCAGAGAATGCTGAAGCAATGACTATGGCTGTCAATCTAGCCAAGAAAATCGACGCAGACTTGGTTATGGCAAGTGATCCAGATGCTGACCGTGTTGGCATAGCATGTAAAAACGATAAAGGAGAATGGATACTTGTAAACGGTAATCAGACTTGCATGTTATTCTTATATTATATCATAACTCAATATACGAAGTTGGGGAAGATGACGGGTAAAGAATATGTCGTTAAGACTATCGTTACTACAGAACTTATTAAGGCCATCGCTAACAAGAATCATATTGAGATGAAGGATTGCTATACAGGTTTCAAATGGATAGCTCGTGAGGTACGACTTAACGAAGGCAAGAAAATTTATATTGGCGGCGGTGAAGAAAGCTACGGCTTTATGGCCGAAGATTTTGTTCGCGATAAAGATGCAGTCTCTGCATGTTGCCTTATTGCTGAAGTTGCCGCTTGGGCTAAAGATAATGGAAAGACATTATTTGAACTCTTGTTGGATATCTATTTGGAATATGGTTTTAGCAAAAATGTCACAGTAAATGTGGTTAAGCCAGGTAAAAGCGGTGCTGAAGAAATTAGTGCCATGATGGAAGATTTCCGTAAAAATCCTCCTCATTCACTCGGGGGCAGTAAAGTGAAAGTTTGGAAAGATTATAAGAATCTTATCGAAATGGATAATGCTGGAAGAACTAAGAAGATGGATATGCCTGAATCTGCCAATGTTTTACAGTATTTTACTGTCGATGGTTCAAAAATATCTGTCCGCCCATCGGGTACTGAACCAAAGATTAAATTTTATCTTGAGGTGAATGTCCCTATGGCCTCACGTACTGATTTCTACAAAGCTAATGCTGAAGCTGATGTTATAGTTGAAAAATTAAAGAAATCACTAGATATATTGTAATAATTATCATTTATATCTAAAAAAAAGATAGTTTTTTCTTGTATTTAAAGAATAAATTGTAATTTTGCAATCGAAATAAGAACAAAAAGGTATCTTAAAGATGAAAATGACTTCTTATACATATTCGAACTTCTTTTATTACTTTTACTTTAGCCATAAAGTAGAGCGGGAAGTCGTATGTATATAAAAAGTAATTTAACGATAACAATACAGTGATTAAATATGAATCCCGCTCCTAATGATGAAGCGGGATTTTTTTATAATTAAAAAAAAATGAAAAAAGTAGCGATACAAGGCGGTTTGGGTTCATATCATGATATAGCAGCTCATCAGTATTTCGATCAGGAAGATTTGCAACTGATCACTTGCTCTGAGTTTGAAGATATCTTCGACTCAATTCATCACGACAGTAACATAATTGGCATGTTAGCAATTGAAAATACCATAGCAGGGAGTTTGCTTCAAAATAATGAACTCTTAAGACAGAGCGGTGCACTGATTGTAGGCGAATACAAATTAAGGATTTCACATTGTTTTGTATGTTTGCCAGATGATGATTGGGAAAGTATCAAAGAGGTAAACTCACACCCTATTGCTTTGATGCAGTGTCGTGAATTCCTAAATAAACATCCTCAATATAAAGCAGTCGAATGTGAAGATACAGCTCTCAGTGCAAAGAATATTAAGGAACATAACTTACATGGTCAGGCTGCTATCTGTTCAGAAGCTGCTGCCAATCTGTTCGGTATGAAAATACTGGAAAGAGGCATCGAAACCAATAAACATAACTTTACACGTTTTCTCGTTGTTGCCGACCCATGGCAAGCTGATAAGATGATTGTTGATAAAAAAATAGTGAATAAGTCAAGTATGGTATTTACACTACCTCATACGGAAGGAAGTTTATCGCAAGTATTATCTATTCTTTCATTTTATAAGATTAATCTGACGAAAATACAATCTCTTCCAATAATTGGACACGAATGGGAATATCAGTTTTATATTGATATCATGTTCGATGATTATGTTAGATATAAACAATCTATTACCGCTATAACTCCATTAACGAAACAATTTAAAATATTAGGTGAATATGCAGCAGGAAAACAAAATGTACAAGATTGAACCAGCATCCCGATTATCGGATGTGAAGGAGTACTACTTTTCAAAGAAGTTAAAAGAAGTAGCTCAAATGAATGCCGCAGGTAAGGATGTCATCAGTTTAGGAATCGGCAGCCCTGATATGCCACCTAGCGACGCTACTATAGAACAGCTATGTGCTGCAGCACACAATCCCAACGGACATGGCTATCAACCTTATGTCGGTATCCCTGAATTGAGAGCAGCATTTGCTAAATGGTACAAACGTTGGTACGGAGTAGAATTAAATCCCAATTCTGAAATACAACCTCTTATAGGTTCAAAAGAAGGTATTCTTCATGTTACACTCGCTTTCGTTAATCCCGGTGATAAAGTACTTATTCCTAATCCTGGCTATCCAACCTATACTTCACTCAGCAAACTCCTTGGAGCTCAAATAGCGAATTACAATTTGAAGGAAGAGAATGGATGGATGCCCGACTTTGATGAATTAGAAAATATGGATACCACTAATGTTAAACTTATGTGGACAAATTATCCAAATATGCCGACAGGTGCAAATGCGACTCCTGAATTATATAAAAAGCTAGTAGCTTTCGCTCGTAGCAGAAACATAGTAATTGTCAATGATAATCCCTATAGTTTTATACTTAATGAGCATCCTATTAGTATTCTTGCTGTTTCTGGAGCAAAAGATTGTTGTATTGAATTCAACTCCATGAGTAAGAGTCATAATATGCCAGGATGGCGTATTGCAATGTTAGCTTCTAATGCAACTTTTGTTCAATGGGTACTGAAAGTGAAGAGCAATGTTGACAGTGGCATGTTCCGTGCACTTCAACTTGCGGCGGTTACAGCTCTCGATGCTGAAAAAGAATGGTACGATGGTAATAACCGTAATTACCAAAGTCGGCGGAAATTAGCCGGCGATATTATGCATGCATTACATTGTAAGTATAATGAAGAACAAGTAGGAATGTTTCTTTGGGGAAAGATTCCAGATGCTTATGCTAATGTAGAAGAACTAACGGAAAAAGTTTTGCATGAAGCAAATGTTTTCATCACACCAGGTTTTATTTTCGGAAGCAATGGCGCACGATATATTCGCATCTCTCTATGTTGTAAGAATGACAAATTAGAAGAAGCTTTACAAAGAATTAAACGACTGAAACAATTAAAATAATAATATAATGAATATTGAACCTATCATTTTACCAGGCGTTCCTCAAAAGCGCCCGATGGTTATCTCCGGTCCGTGTAGTGCTGAGACTGAAGAACAAGTTATGGAAACAGCACGTCAACTTGCCGACAAAGGCATTAAAATCTTCCGAGCAGGAATATGGAAACCACGTACTAAACCAGGAGGTTTCGAAGGTGTCGGTACTGAAGGGTTGCAATGGCTGAAAAGGGTAAAGAAAGAAACTGGCATGTACGTCTCTACCGAAGTTGCCAATGCAAAACATGTTTTCGAAGCTTTAAAAGCAGGTATCGATATTTTGTGGATTGGTGCCCGCACAACGGCTAACCCTTTTGCAGTGCAAGAAATTGCAGATGCATTAAAAGGTGTAGATATACCAGTATTCGTCAAGAATCCAGTTAACCCTGATGTTGAGTTATGGATAGGCGCTTTACAGCGGATATATAATGCCGGATTAAAACAAATAGGTGCTATACATCGTGGATTCAGTACTTTCGATAAAGATATTTACCGCAATACACCTCAATGGCAGGTACCAATTGAACTACGTCGTCGTATACCAAATTTACCTATCATCTGCGATCCTAGTCATATTGGCGGTAAACGCGAACTAATCGCTCCTATTTGTCAGCAAGCAATGGATTTGAATTTCGATGGACTTATCATTGAATCTCATTGTAACCCCGACAGCGCCTGGAGTGATGCTACACAACAGATAACGCCTGATGTACTCGAGTACATACTCAATCTATTAGTTATACGTAAGGAAACACAATCGACAGAGAATCTTGCACAACTTCGTAAACAAATTGATGAATGTGATGACAACCTTATTGCCATTCTTGCGAAACGAATGCGGATATGCCGTGAAATAGGTGTATTCAAAAAAGAACATAACATTACTGTATTGCAGTCACAACGTTATCGTGAAATCATTGAGAAAAGAGGATTACAAGGTGGACAATGCGATATGGATCCTAAGTTTATCGAAAAGGTCTTTGAGGCTGTACATGCTGAATCCGTACGTGAGCAAATGGAAATCATTAACAAATAATCTGATAAAATGAGAATATTAATTATGGGCGCCGGTAAAATGGGCTCTTTTTTCAATGATATTTTGAGTTTTGAACATGAAACCGCTGTTTACGACACAAATCCTCAACAGTTACGTTTTGTTTATAACACCTATCGATTTACAACGCTTGAAGAGATCAGAGATTTTAAGCCTGAGTTGTTGATTAACGCAGTGACCGTTAAATACACTTTGCAAGCCTTTCGAGACGTTTTGCCTTATCTTACTAAAGATTGTATCATCAGCGATATTGCCTCAGTTAAAACGGGATTAAAACGCTTCTATCAAGAAAGTGGTTTCCGTTATGTTTCAACTCACCCGATGTTTGGTCCTACCTTTGCATCTTTAAACAATCTAAGTAGTGAGAATGCTATTATTATTACCGAGTGTGACCACTTAGGAAAGATATTTTTCAAAGATCTATATCAAAATCTAAATTTGAATATTTTCGAGTATACTTTTGAACAACATGACGAAACAGTGGCTTATTCATTATCCATACCATTTGTTTCTACTTTCGTCTTTGCTGCCATCATGCAACATCAGGATGCTCCCGGTACTACATTTAAGAAGCATATGGCAATCGCTAAAGGTTTATTGAATGAAGATGACTATCTTTTACAAGAAATTTTATTTAACCCAAGAACTCCTGCTCAAGTAGAAAAGATTCGTACAGAATTGAAGACCTTACTTGAGATTATTACTAAGAAGGACGCAGAAGGTATGCAGAACTATCTCAAGAAAATAAGGACCAATATTAGTAAAAGGTAATGCAAATATAATATCACAGAATTTAACAGAATATTTGCAAAATAATTTATTTTTATTTATATCTTTGTCAGTAATAATATTTGCTTTAATTACTTGCTTGGCTTATAAAATACTTATGAAATACTGTAAGTAGCTAAATAACACACAATTCTCACTCTATGCATAGTGAATTAGATTACTATAAAGAGATGTCTTCCCTATTAAATATTGGTTGGTGGGAGGCTAATTTAACTGATAGGACTTTTATTTGTTCTGATTATTTATGTGACGCTTTTCATTTTGATAATGGAATTAATTCTTTCGATAAATTTAATGCACTTGTACATCCTGATTTTCGTGATGCTATTAAACGTGAAGTTGAATATTACAGTAGACTAACTAATAAATTTTATAAAAGAGGCATACCTTGCTATTCTCCCAAATATGGAGAAATAATATTATATGCAATTTTAGTTAGGACTGAAGAAATTGATGGAAAAACTAAAGAATTCGGGTATTCTGAATTACGTATTAATTCTGATAAAAATGAAGTAGAAAAAGGCAATATAACTTCTGAAAAAATTAATGACTTACTCTTTAGGTTAAATTCCATATCAAGTTCGCTTTTTACATTTCTTAATGAAGAATCTGAGAATAAGGCCATCAATTTCATTTTGACAGAATTTCTTAATATTTATCATGCTAGCAGAACCTACATTTTTGAATTCAGTGAAGATAAGAAAATACAACGTAACATATACGAAGCCGTTGCAGATGGCGTAGAGCCTCAAATAAAGAATTTACAACATCTTTTATCTAGCGATATTTCCTGGTGGACTAATAAAATACTCAATAATTACCCATTGATGCTTGATTCAATCAACCAACTTCCAAAAGAAGCAAAGAATGAATATAATGTTTTAGCATCTCAGAATATCAAATCAATTCTGATTGTTCCAATGAAAACCAATAATATGATATGGGGATATTTGGGTATAGACATCGTTAATGAATATAGAACATGGGCAAATGAAGATTATCAATGGATTTCATCATTAGCAAATATTATCTCTATCTGCTTAGAGTTGAAACGCACAAAAGATAGGCTCACTATGTCTAATACTGAACTTATGTATAACGAAAACCTATTCAAGAACATAATCATGAATATTCCTGTAGGTGTTGAAGTTTACGATAAAGACGGCTATTTGATAGAAATAAATAATGAAGATATGTCTATCTTTGGTGTATCTGATAAAAAAGATGTTATAGGTATAATTTTTTTTGATAATCCAAATGCTTCTGACGAATTAAAAGAAAAATTCGTTAAAGAAGATTCTTTTGAATATACTTTCCGATTCAGATATGATGCCATCAAAAACTATTATAAAACTAATAGAGAAGGTTATGTAGATATCTTCACGAAAGTTCGTAAACTCTATGATTCTAATGGTCATGAAGCTGGGCACATTTTCTTGTGCATAACTAATTTTGATCAGGTATTAACAAAATCTAGGGTTCGTGATTTCGAAAATTTCTTTTCTATTATATCTGATTATGCTAAAGTTGGATATGCTAAAATAAACATTTTAACTCGAGAGGGTTATGCCATCAAACAATGGTATAAGAATATGGGAGAAAAAGAAAATACTCCCTTATCGAAAATTGTAGGCATATATGAACAAGTACATCCTGATGATAAGGTTGAAATTCTTAAATTTCTGAAAGATGCTGAAAAAGGAATAGCTAAAGATTTTAGAGCCGAGGTAAGAATTAAAGATCAACTGAATCCAAATAAATGGAAATGGATTTATAAAAATTTGATTCTTACAAAATATGCTCCCGATGAAAAAGAAATTGAACTTATAGGTGTTAACTATGATATCACAGAGTTGAAGGATGTAGAGAATAATTTAGCTAAAGCACGTGATAAAGCTGAAACAATGGATAAGTTGAAGAGTGCTTTTCTCGCCAATATGAGTCATGAAATTCGTACTCCGTTGAATGCTATCGTAGGTTTTTCCGACTTGTTGGCAGATACTGTTGATGTAGAAGAACGCACTAAATATATAAATATATTACATGAAAATAATGACTTGTTGTTACAACTGATTTCTGATATTCTCGATATATCTAAGATAGAAGCTGGAACACTTGAATTTGTCAACAGTTGCATAGATGTTAATGAAATGTGTGAAGATATAGTTAGATCCTCACAATTGAAGGCTCAAGCTGGTGTTGAAGTCATCTTTGAGTCATATCGACCTTCATGCAACTTCAAAAGTGACCGTAACCGTATTCATCAAGTACTTATGAATTTAATTAATAACGCTATCAAATTTACTTCTTCTGGTAGTATTCGAGTCGGTTACTATGTCCACGATAAGGAAATTGAATTTTATGTTCAGGATACAGGCATTGGAATTAGCAAAGAAAAGATTGCTCATATATTCGAACGCTTTGTCAAATTGAATACTTTTATTCAAGGAACAGGTTTGGGACTTTCGATCTGCAAGAGCATCATCGAACAAATGAATGGCCGTATCGGTGTTGAATCTGAATTGAACAAAGGTTCTAGATTCTGGTTCGTCGTTCCCTACATAGAAGATAAGATTGAAAAAAATAGTATTAAGAATATAAACATTAAACTACAAATGACAAATACAAATGACAAACCTGTAGTGTTAGTTGCTGAGGATACAGATAGCAACTATCTATTAGTATCAACCATTTTAAGGAAGGAATATGACGTTAAATGGGCAAAAGATGGATTAGAAGCTATAGCGATGTGCTCTGAAATTAATCCTGACTTGATACTGATGGATTTAAAAATGCCAAACATGGATGGTCTTGAAGCTACAAAGAAAATTCGTGAAACTAATAAAAATGTTCCTATTATTGCACTTACAGCCTATGCATTCGAGAAAGATAGAATTGATGCTATGAAGGTAGGATGCAACGATTTTATCACAAAACCTATAATGGCAGCTAAATTATTGGAAAAAGTTCGTACCTTTACATCCGCTCAACAATAGAAAATGAAGCATGCTTCGAAATTTCAATATATTACTGGCTATATATATACTTTTTCTTGCAGTTATACCCTGTCAAGATGAGATATGTATATTATTCGCCAATAATGTCACCGAATTATCGCAGCAAGCATCGCATACAACTCATCACGGTGTAGACTGCTGCACTCCGTTTTGCATCTGCAGCTGTTGTTCGTCAGCAATTACATCATTATGTTTTCACAACAACATAACTATGTTTCTCCAAGAACATAGTTATGTTTACTCCACATTCCGGTTATGTTCTTACAACAACATAACTATGTCGATTTGGCAACCTCCTAAAATAAACTGATATTCTTTCTTCCAATTTTTATTTCAGATTTACTTCAATAAAGCAAATCTGAGTTTGTCATATTTTAGAATATCAGATTATGATAGAACGTATTATACAATTTTCAATCAAAAATAAATTTATTATCGGATTATTTGTCTTTGCCTTATTGGCGTGGGGTATCTATTCACTCACTAAACTTCCTATAGATGTAACACCCGACATCACCAACAACCAGGTACAAATAATATCATTGGCACCTTCACTCGCCGTACAAGAAGTAGAAAGTTCAATTACTGCACCGATAGAGGTATCTGTTGCTAATATACCTAACATCATAGAATTGCGTTCCATCTCACGACTCGGCCTTTCTGTTGTAACAGTTGTTTTCAAAGATGATGTTGACATATATTGGGCGCGACAACAAATCAGTGAACAATTAAAAGAAGCGGAAGAATCTATTCCTCCTGGAATAGCAAAGACTTCCCTCGCTCCTATCTCAACCGGATTAGGAGAAATTTACCAATATCGATTAGCCTTAGAGAAAGGATATGAACATAGATATTCTCCCATGGACCTGCGTACACTCCAAGATTGGACAATACGAAGAGAAATGCTCGGTACTCCAGGTGTAGCAGATATCAATAGTTATGGTGGTTTCGTTAAACAATACGAAATAGCTGTCAACCCAGAACGTATGAAGAGTCTGAATCTTAGTCTGGCTGATATATTTACTGCCCTCGAAAAGAATAACGAGAATACAGGCAGTGCCTATATTGAAAGAGAAAATACAGCCTATTTCATACGTGGCATCGGTCTTGTGAAATCATTGTCTGATATAGAAAATATCGTTGTTAAAAACACATCGGGAGTACCCGTATTGATTCGTGATATCGCCAATGTACAATATGGCAATGCCACGAGATACGGTGCTTTCATAGTCGATTCAGACGAAGCTGTCGGCGGTGTAGTGATGATGCTCAAAAATGCGAATGCAAAAGAGGTTATCAACAATGTAGAAAACCGAATGAAGACAATACAGAAATCACTGCCAGATGGTGTTAAAATAGAGCCATACCTAAACCGTTCTGATTTAGTAAGCCGAACTATCAATACGGTTGCACACAACTTGATTGAAGGTGCTTTAATTGTAATATTCATTCTTGTTATTTTTCTAGGCAATTTTCGAGCAGGGTTTATCGTAGCATCAGTCATACCATTGGCAATGCTCTTTGCTGTTTCAATGATGACTCTCTTTGGTGTATCGGGTAACCTGATGAGTCTAGGAGCAATCGACTTTGGACTGATTGTCGACGGTGCAGTTATTATCGTCGAAAGTGTCGTTCATCGTATAGCTGAAATACGAAAAGAAGAACCGAATATACATCAGCTTTCAAGACAAAAGATGGATGCCACTGTATTTGAATCTGCTAAGCGAATGATGAGTTCAGCAACTTTCGGACAATTCATCATTCTAATCGTCTATGTTCCCATCATGACACTCGTTGGCATTGAAGGAAAGATGTTCCGTCCTATGGCGGAAGTAGTAACCTTCGCTCTCATCGGGGCCACTATTTTGTCATTGACTTATGTTCCTATGGCTTCGTCCCTATTTTTAAGGAATGCCGATAAACATAAGATGAAGATATCTGAGAAATTGATGGAAGTTATTCAAAAGATATTCCATCCTATAATACATTTCGCATTAAAGCGTAAAGTATTAGTTTCAACAACAGCAGTTATCTTATTCATTGGAAGTCTATTTCTATTCAGTACGTTTGGTGGAGAATTTGTTCCAGAACTTGAAGAAGGTGATTTAGCAGCTGGAATAGTAACTCTACAAGGTGGTTCTTTATCGAATACCATTAAACAAGTAAAAAAGGCTAATGCTATCTTAAAAAGTCAATTCCCAGAAATTAAGCACATCGTATGTAAAGTTGGTGCAGGCGAAATACCAACTGACCCTACTCCTCTTGAAACAGGCGATTATATCATTACACTGAAAGATAAGAAAGAATGGACAAGTGCAAAGACACGTGAAGAACTCGTATCGAAGATGGAAGATGCCTTAATACCTGTTGCCGGCGTAAAATTCGAGTTTCAGCAACCGATACAGATGCGTCAAAATGAATTGCTCTCTGGATCAAAACAAGATATTGCCATTAAGATTTTCGGCGATGATTTGAATTCACTGACAGAAGAAGCTAATAATGTCCAACGAATTATCCAGCATATACCAGGTATTGTAGATATCAATTTAGAAAAAGTCACAGGACTGGCCCAGATAGAAATTGAATACAATCGTGATCGATTAGCGCAATATGGTTTATCAGTAAGTGACGTTAACCAAGTATTACGAACAGCATTTGCAGGAAGTCAGGCTGGCGTTGTTTATGACGGAGAAAAACGTTTTGGACTCGTAGTTCGTTTGGATAAAGATTATCGCCAAAAATTGGACGATATAAAAAGTCTAACAGTAGCTTTACCATCAGGAAAACAAATCCCTATGGAGCAACTAGCTTCTGTTGCCATCAAAGAAGGTCCCGCGCAGATATCACGAGAGAATACAAAACGAAGGATTACAATAGGTTTTAACGTTCGTAATAGAGATGTTCAGACAGTCATCAATGAGGTACAAAAGAAAATTGACCGACAGATTAAATTGCCTACTGGGTATTATATAACGTACGGTGGAGAGTTTCAGACATTACAAGAAGCGAAGTCGCGATTGGCAGTTGCTGTTCCTGTTGCTTTACTACTTATCTTTATCTTACTCTATTTTGCCTTTCATTCAGTGAAAGAGGCATTGCTCATCTATACTACCGTACCGATGTCTGTTATCGGTGGTATTCTCGCCTTATGGATACGTGGGATGAACTTCTCTATCTCAGCAGGTATAGGATTCATAGCACTATTCGGTATTGCTGTATTAAACGGTATTGTTCTGATATCGGAGTTTAACCGATTGAAAAAGGCTAATATCACCAACACGTTGCATCGGGTAATGTTAGGCTTAAAAACCCGTTTACGACCAGTTATTATCACTGCAACGGCTGCTTCTCTCGGCTTCTTTCCGATGGCCATATCAACATCTGCAGGAGCCGAAGTACAGAAACCTTTGGCAACAGTTGTTATTGGCGGTCTGATATCAGCTACAATACTAACGTTAGTGGTATTACCTATTTTCTATATCTATTTCTCCTCACTTAAAATCAAGAAAAATGACTAATTATAAATTTCTAATCATAATAGGATGCTTCGCTTTCAGCTCTTGCAATAGCAATAAGAAAGTAGAAAGTGAAGAACAACATGAAAACTTACCGGAAGATGTTGTAGAATTACGTGAAGATCAAATCAAAGAATCGGGTATTGAACTTGGCTCTATCGAGATGCGTACCATCAGTAACCGACTGAAAGTTAATGGCGAAATATCATCTACTCCACAAGATATGGCCAGTGTTACCATGCCTTTGGGTGGAAGAGTAAAGAGCACTCACCTCATTCCAGGAAGTGCTGTTCGTAAAGGACAAACATTAGCTATCATCGAAAATACTGATTTCATCGATATCCAACAGAACTATTTAGAAACTAAGAGTAAATTAGATTATACTGCAACTGATTATGCACGGCAAAAAGAACTTTACCATAATGATGCTGCCTCTAAAAAGAATTTGCAACTCGTAACTTCTGAATATCGCTCATTACAGATACAGAAAAGAGCACTTGAAGAAAAACTGATGCTTATCGGTATTAACCCATATCGACTGAATACTAATAATATCACACGCTCAGTAGCATTAAAATCCCCGATATCTGGTTATATTAAATCTGTAAATGTCAGTATTGGCAAGTATGTGTCATCATCGGATATTTTATTTGAAATCATTAATCTCAATAAACTTTTCATCAAACTTACCATCTTCGAGAAAGACATAGATAAGATTAAGAAAGGACAAACGATACAATTCTATATCAATGATGAGACTGAATCTCATCAGGCAACAGTTTATCAAACAGCGAAATCTCTTGATGATGACAAGACATACAAAGTATATGCTAATATTCAAGACAAATGTTCGAATATCCTACCTGGAATGTATGTGAATGCATTCATAAAATCTAAAGGATACAAATCTACAGCAATGCCCGAAAATTCGATTGTCAGTTTCGACGGGAAAGATTACATATTTGCCTTTCTACGTAATAAGATTGAAGATAAAAAGAACTTCGTTGAATACCGTATGATACAAGTTAAGAAAGGTGTCACAGACAATGGATATACAGAAATACAACTCCCTTCCGATTTCGATATACAAACGCAAGAAGTAGTGGTCAAAGGTGCTTATAATTTACTTTCAGCACTAAAAAATACAGGAGAAATGAGTTGTTAGAAATCAATCGCTGTCAAGGTTTGTCCAATACAACGGTTCTATGAGATTCTCTACCCTTTTCTCTGTTGAATCAGGAAGATTCGGAAAGAAGTCGATATGCGTACGATACTCCAATTGTTTTACAGTCATCGCATATTGACGGAATCCGAAACCCGATGAAGGGTAATTTGCTTTATGTTCGAGTATAAAACCTATTGCATGATAATCGTTGCCTTTACGAGATAATAAAGCCATAAAGTAATACTTAGGAACAGCAACCTTATGTGGCCCTGAAGAAGTATAACCTTGAATATTCTCTTCTTGATTGATAGTTCCACCCTTGACGACAAATAAAGTATCACATAAGGTGCGATTGTAACCCCAGCCGCGCACTTTACTTTCTAAGTACATCCAAATGCCCGTGTTAAAAGCATCCAACTGCGGACTCATATTGCTGTAATAAAATGTTTGATTGTTTGCCTCTTGTGAATAGAACCTGTCAGCACTTGCACAAAGATGGCCACGATCGTATTCTGGATTATAATCACTTTTCACCGTTTGATAATCTGAAGGGATATCAGGATCTACCACAAAACCCGGACCACCACCACTGTCAGAACGTCTAACCCCTGAACCAGAGTATGCGTTGGAAGCAGTAATATAGAAAGCGACCCAACGGGAATGGAACTTCACATAATTATATTCCATGCTATAAGTTTCCATTTTCTTACCATTTACTGTAGTATAATGGTCAATGAATTGATCAACACTTGTTGCTCTTAATCGAGGAATTTCTGTACGACCGGAAATCACAAGTCCTCCTTTTTCCCATTCATTCGAAGAAGAATCATCATTATCACTATTACTACTGCAAGAAAACAGCAAGATAAAAGGCAAAAGATAAAATAAATTTCTCATATTACTCAAATAAAAGGCATACATACCCAAAAGTGATATGTATGCCTCAAAAATAATATTAATTCATCAAATACGGTTTTATTACACGTATATTAACTTATTTAATCACTAGGTTCTTTATTTCCCAAGTCGTAGCTATAGATGTAGTACTTTCATACTTGAAAGCAATACGAACAGTCTTGTCAATGAATGAAGTAGGAATAACAGAAGCACCACTAGAAACAAATGTCCAGTTCTTACCAGAAGGATAAGTAGGAATAGTAATCTGAGTCCATTTAGTCGTCGTAACATCACCTGTGAAATTGTCAGTGATCCATAATGTATGCAATGGAGCAAATTCTTTACCATTAGCATAATTAATTGCATGATCAAAAGTAATTGTAGGAGCCGTAGCACCTGTCAAATCAATATCCGAAGATACTGCCCAATCCTCATTCTCTAGATTCTTCTTATAATAACCACTCATTTTGAAACCATAAGACTTATCACCCAAAGTCCATTTCTGATCACCTTTTATGCTGAAAGCGGTGAATCCGCCATCAGTACCAAGTAATGTAGATGAATATATAGGCAATTCAGGCAATGTATACGAAGAACCTGCACCTTCATCAATCATTAAGTTCTTAACCTCCCATGTACTTGCAGATGCTGTGGTACTCTTATAGCGCAAAGCAAAAGTAACTTTCTTGCCCATGAATTCATTTGGTACAGCCAACTTACCCGTATTGACGAAGGTATATTTAGAAACTGTAGCATTGAATGGTATAACTGTCCATGTTGCTGTAGCAGGATTGCCAGAATAATCTGAGCTAACTAACAATTGATGCATATAAGCGACTGTCTTCGTTTCACCATAAGCAATTGCAGAACTAAATGATACAAAAGCACTACCTATATTTGTCAGGTCGATGGTTGGAGAAACAAGATAGCTGATTACTGCATTGTTTTTCTTTGTAGCACTTTCATAACCCGATACAGTAGCTCCATATTGTGTATACTTCCAGTCAGAAACATCAGTAATGGTACTGTTAGTTACATGAACAGGAGTCATCTTACCTAATGAAGTACCGAACGATTCACTCAACAATGGAACACGAACAGCATCATATTGTGTAAATGTGCTTCCTAAATCGGTACTAAAGTCGCGAATAACAAATTGATAGGTACCATTATAATAGCCTAGAATACCAGTCAAATCACCTTTTCCTCCTGGTAATACTTTCTTTGCAAAATTGGCATACGAACTTGTACGAACAACAAGATACGAACCATTCTCAAAAGAGATATTACGATCTACAGCATATCCTCCATCTTGTTCTTCTTCGGGAGCGAAAGTTTTGTACTGAGCATCATCAAAAGAGATATTTTTCAAAGTTACCAATGTATTTATATCTGTCTTAGCAATATCAGTATATTTCGTAATTTGTTTGATAGTAGGAATATTAGAAGTACTAGCGTTCTGAACAGGAGTTGCGTGAGTTTCCCATGTAGATTCCGTCATTCTCCCTACTTGATGTGTACCCTTTGTCGTATTATAATAATCCACACCGAGTTCAGCCGATTTACCATAACCACCAATAAACAGGCTATCACAATTAATAACTACTTTCTGACCAATAGGGTAATAGATGTGCAATCCTTTACCTGCTAAACTAACCTGAATACCAGCTGTACCATCTTCAATAATTAACTGCTGATAAAAATTACCATTAGCATCTGAACTCACTACCGTACCTTCAATTATCGTGCCCGATTTAATAGCAGTTAGCGAATTTGCATTGATAACAGTCGAATATTGATCAAGCAACTCTTTAATTGTCGTATTTACTGCAGGACTATAATAAGGTTTATAAGCTAAAGAGTTAGATGTTGGAACCACAAAATCATCATTCATACAACCCGATATCAATAAGGGGAGTGAAAGAATAAATGCAACTATAGTATATCTTAGATTTTTCATATTATTCTATATTAAAAGTTAGAAACGGAAACCAACTACAACAAAACCATTGAGTCTCTGCATATAGTAATAATACGGTTTATACTTCGTACCATCAATTCTATTTTGTTCGAAACCACCAGTTTGTACATTGTTTCTATTCAATATATTATTGCACATCAGATTGATGCTTAAACTCTTTCCGCCATTCAGACGAATATATTTACCGATACTTGCATCCATCAAGAAAGCATTTTTCAATTTCTCTTGGGTATTGATAATATTTCCATCAGTATCTTTCGTTACGTTTGCAGCAATACGGCGTATTGGAGCAAAGTCGATATAATTCTCGCGATAGTAATTACCGTTAACCGAGAAGAACCAACCGTTTATGTTATAATCTAGAATTAAGCTATATGCCTGTTGCGGAGTACCATTTACATGATAATCTTTACAATAAACAGTTTCTTTTAAATCATAATCTTTGGTAGAATTCTCATAACTCTGAGTAGTTGTGGGATTGTTATCGTAGGTGTATTTACCAACAGCGGCAACACCTGTCAAAGTTAGATTAGTAGTGAGCTTAATAGCAGCCGAAGCTTCAATACCTTTATGAATCTTCTTGACACCGGTTAAACTTTGGAAAACATAAGTACCTTGTACGTCATCAAAATAATTGCTGATTTCAGTTTGATCTTTAAACATAGTGTAATAACCTGTGATACGACCATAAACTGGACCGAAGTTATAACGATATGTTACATCTCCACCCATAATTTTCTCAGCTTTTAAATCATCAATATAAGCATTACGAATCTGTGGATTTAAGAATGCATTATAAGCTAAAGGAGCCCTTTGTTCGTACAATCCTGTAAACGAAATCGAATGATTACCATTGATAGAATAAGTAAAGCCAGCCTTGCCCGAATAATCGGTGAAGCTCTTCTTATCACTCTTGCCTTTAGAAGCTGTACCTTCAGAAGCACGGCCGCTACGCATTAAGCCCATACGCCACATCTGAGTTACGCCACCTTTACCAGCCAAGAAGAACATCAAGTGATTCAGACTTGAATTAGTAATTTGAGCCCATCCAGAACCATTCTGTACGAAGATATTATAGTTATATCCGAACTTATCGCCCTTAATAAGTTTCTTCCCTGCATTATCAACATCATTCTGCATTTCTGTGCTGTTTAAGCCAAAGTCTTGCTCAGCATACTTATCAATATCATAAAAATACTTAGCACCCAGCAAATCTGCTAATTTTTTATAGTGCATACCCTTTGTTGTATTCAAATCGACACCAAGAGTCAAGTGAGTATTCTTTTCAATCTGTGAATTGAAAGTAGAATTGAACGAGAAATAGAATTGGTCATTATGACGATCTTCCATGTTATAATAACCAGCGTGCGAGTCATTATTTGCATTATAATTTGCCTGATACAGTTTCATCCAATTAATCTGACGAGCACTGCCGTCTTGCCACCCAGACAAGTTATTAGAATCATAACTAGGCAGATACTTATAGTAATCTGGACGTGGGTCAGGTGAGTCATAGTACCAACCTAAACGATTTGTCTTATAATTCGTGTATTTGAAGCCGAAACCAGTTACCAGTTTGTTATTCTTATTAAATGTCCATGTATGACTTAATATGGCAGATGGTTCTATATCAGTAACGACACGAGAACTGCGTTTGTCACCAACTTGCCAACCCCAATAAGAATTATATGAACTCTTTTGACCTACCAAGTCGTAAACTTCTTTTGTCATTGCACTCTGTTGTGCCCTTTCTGTAGGTGAACCCCAAGTCGTGAACGACAAGCTATGGTGCTGATTGAAAATCTTCTCCAATGATAGAAAGTATGCGAACGAATTGTAAAAGGTACCTTTTGCATAACCTTCGTCAGCCCAACGATACGAGGTAGAAAATGTAAGGTAGAAATCATTGCCCAGATTATGTGAGATCGTAAACAGTGCACGTGTCTTGTAGTTACGATTGGCTGCCATCAAACTCAACTTAGCACCTTCTGCATACTGACTAGCACGTAGTTGATAATTAGTCATACCACCAATTGCTCCAAAAGCAAAACGAGAAGGATTCAAACCAATGACACCATCGAGATTGCGAATAGCATCATTAAGACCACCAAGAACGCCACCAAAGTTAAATCTTCCCATCTCTTTGTTATTAAAACGAATACCATTTAGATAAACGTCATTATACTGAGAATCGAAACCACGAACGCTAAAGCGCATCGGACTGAAAGAAAAACCAGCTGTGTTCATAAAAACATCGTCACGTGTAGACATGACAGAAATAACATTTTGATTTGCATCTTCATCTTCGCCCAATTGAGATTCGGTAAAAGTAAAAGCAGAATTATCCGTACGCATAGTACGAAGTGAATCTGTTACTTGAGCCTGAATCCCCAACGAAGTGAATAGTAAGCCTAGAATTAAAGTTGTTTTTTGTCTCATAATGAAATGATAGTTATTTAATTATATTATTTTCAATTTATGGAACCAAAATTAATAAATTTTTCGTATACAAATGCTATAATACTATAAATTATTTATACTTTTGGTCAAAATTAATTTGATGAAAATACGATTATGAAACATTTTACATTAACCTTTTGTTTCTTTCTACTTCTATCCTCTTTCATTTTTTCTCAAGAGAAAAAATATAATATCTATAGTGTTGCTTTTTACAATCAAGAGAATCTTTTTGATACAACACATGATCAAGGTAAAAACGACTATGAATTTCTGCCCGATGGTTCATACAAATGGACAAATGAAAAATACGCTTCCAAGTTAAAGAATATGAGCTCTGTAATAGCAGACTTATCAACTGATATGCTTCCTTTAGGAATATCTGTAATGGGAGTTTCTGAAGTAGAGAACGATCATGTTCTCAATGATCTGACTTCACAGCCTGCACTTGCTAAACGCAACATGAAGTATGTGCATATAGAAGGACCCGATCGCCGCGGAATCGACTGTGCCGTGCTATATAATCCACAATTTTTTACCGTAACGAGTCAACGCCTGGTACCATATGTAAGCAATGATACGGCATTCAAAACACGTGGTTTCCTAGTCGTTAGAGGTATTCTTGCAGACGAAGACTTAGCCGTAATCGTCAACCATTGGCCATCCCGTTTTGCTGTCTCCTCTTTTAGGGAATCTGCAGGAAGGCAAGTTCGTGCCGTTAAAGATTCGTTGTTACGCATTAACGATAAGATGAAGGTCATTATCATGGGTGATATGAACGACGACCCTGATGATAAGAGCATGAGTGAAGCACTGGGTGCAAAACGTGAGATTAAAGATGTAAAGGAAGCCGGTGATTTATATAATCCTTGGTGGAACACACTTCGCTCAAAAGGCATAGGAACATTAGAATACAAGGGTAATTGGAATCTGTTCGATCAGATTGTTGTGAACGGTAACCTTCTTGGCAAAGACCGCACTACATTGAAATTCCTAAAGAATGAAGTTTTTCATCGCGATTACCTCTTTCAAACAGAAGGCAATTACAAGGGCTATCCTAAGCGTACATCAGCTGGAGGAGTATGGCTGAATGGCTATAGCGATCACCTGCCGACTATCATATACTTAATCAAAGAAGCAAAATAGTGATATTCATTGTACTTTATCATAAATAATAAACCTTATTAACCTAATAACAATGGCAACAAGAAGAGATTTTTTAAAAGAAATAGGAATGGCTACAGCCGGAATTGCTCTCGGTTCAGGAAGTAATCTATTTGCTAATCCGATGACATCCCGCGAATGGGCTTCTACAAAGAATGAAAAAATTAGAATTGCCTATATAGGAATCGGCAACCGTGGAGAACAAGATATCGAAGAGTTTGCAAAGACGAATATGGTCGATGTCGTGGCACTTTGTGATGTTGATCTGGACGGCAAACAATGTCAGAAAGTTCTTTCGCTTTATCCACAAGCAAAACGATTCCGTGACTTCAGAGAGTTGTTTGAAAAATATGGTGATCATTTCGATGCAGTTTGTGCCGCTGTACCCGATCACATTCATTTTCCTATTGCTATGATGGCCCTTAAGTCGGGAAAGCATGTCTATCTTGAGAAACCGATGACACGTACATTCCTCGAAGCAGAACTGCTGATGCAAGAAGCTCGCAAGCATCCGCATCTGGCTACACAAGTAGGGAACCAAGGACATTCAGAGGCTAATTATTTCCAATTTAAAGCGTGGAAAGAAGCGGGCATCATTAAAGATGTAACAGCTGTAACTGCACACATGAACAGTCCACGACGGTGGCATAAATTTGACGCCAACATGTACAAGTTTCCCGATGCTGATCCTCTGCCAGAACAGATGGATTGGTTGACATGGCTAGGTGCTTGTCTGTATCACGACTATTCAGAAAAGTTTCACCAAGGCAATTGGCGTTGCTGGTACGATTTCGGTATGGGAGCCTTAGGTGATTGGGGAGCTCATATTCTCGACACTGTACACGAATTCATGAATCTCGGACTACCTTACGAAGTCACGATGAAATATGCAAAAGGTCATAACGACTTCTTCTACCCCTTCTCCTCTACCATCTTGTTCCGTTTCGGAGCACGAAAGAATATGCCACCGTGTGACATCACCTGGTATGATGGCTTAGACAATCTTCCTCCTTTGCCGAAAGGTTATGGCGTATCACAAGCAAGTAAAGACATTCCTACTACAAATCAAGGTACAACTCCTGTGACAGAATTAAATCCTGGCAAGATAATCTATACTAAAGATTTGATATTCAAAGGCGGCAGTCATGGCAGTACTCTTTCCATCATACCGAAAGAAAAAGCCGAAGCCATGAAAGACAAACTTCCAGAAGTTCCTAAAAGTCCTTCTAACCACTATGTCAACTTCCTGCGTGCTTGTCAAGGCACTGAAAAAACCCGTTCACCATTCGAAATCAACGGCGTTCTCAGTCAGGTATTCTGCTTAGGTGTCATTGCACAACACCTCAATACACAGCTCTTCTTCGATCCTCGTACAAAGCAATTCACTAATAATGAATTTGCCAATGCTTTATTATCAGGCATGCCTCCAAGTCGCGGCTGGGAAGATTTCTATAAGCTTTAATAAACCTTTTATAATTTACCTAAAATGAAAAAATTCATCATGATAATCATTTGCGGACTGTTGATAATGCCCGCAATGAGTCAGACTTGGAAGCCGCTATTCAATGGAAAGAATCTGAATGGCTGGCAACAGTTGAATGGCAAAGCACCCTATAAAGTTGAAAACGGAATGATAGTAGGATATTCTAAAATGAATACTCCTAATTCTTTCCTTTGCACCAAAGCTAAATACGGAGATTTCATCCTCGAATTCGAATTTAAGATTGCCGACGGACTTAATTCGGGTGTTCAACTACGCAGCGAGAGTATGCAGAGTTATAATAAAGGACGGGTACATGGCTATCAATTCGAGATAGATCCATCGCCACGTGCATGGAGCGGAGGTATATACGATGAAGCTCGTCGTGGTTGGTTATATCCTCTGACAAAGAATCCTGACGGTAAAAAAGCTTTCAAAAACAACGAATGGAATACCGCACGGGTAGAAGCCTATGGTAATAACATCCGTACTTGGATAAATGGCATACCATGTGCCAATCTCTTGGATGATATGACACCTACCGGATTCATTGCCTTACAAGTACATATGATAGGCAATAAAAACGATGAAGGGAAACAAGTCTGCTGGCGCAAACTTCGTATTTGTACAGAGAATGTTCAGAAATATCTCACAGAGACAACTGCACCAGAAGTAAACTGCATTGATAATACCATTTCACAAGAAGAGGCAAAAGAAGGATGGAAACTGCTTTGGGATGGGAAAACAACTGAAGGATGGCGCGGCGCCAAACTGGCTGGATTCCCTGAAAAAGGATGGAAGATTGAAAACGGTATACTGAAAGTCCTGGGTAGCAATGGTGCTGAATCTGCTAACGGTGGCGATATCGTCACAACGAAAACATATAAGAACTTCATACTAACCGTCGATTTCAAAATTACAAAGGGTGCTAATAGTGGCATAAAATACTTTGTAGACCCTGATATGAACAAAGGTGATGGCTCAGCTATTGGCTGTGAATTCCAGATACTCGATGACCAGAATCATCCGGATGCCAAATTAGGCGTAAAAGGTAACCGCAAACTCGCTTCGTTGTACGACCTTATCCCTGCACCTGATAAAAAACCTTTCGATTTCAATAACTTCAATACTGCCGTTATCATCGTCAAGGGTAACCATGTAGAACATTGGCTAAATGGTGTGAAGATGTTAGAATACGAACGCAATAACCAAATGTGGAATGCACTAGTAGCTTATAGCAAATACAAGAACTGGCCTAACTTCGGCAATATCGACGGATGCATCTTGATGCAGGATCACGGCAACGAGGTATGGTTCAAAAATATCAAGATTAAAGAGCTATAGGTATAATTATCCAACAATATTTCATCATCTTCTTTATTAATCTGATGCAACAGATTAATAAAGAAGATGTTTTTATTTAATATTATCAACTGTCACTAATTGGATAAAATCCTGAACACAACCACTATCATAAGCATTTAGTAACTGATTTCCACGAATAACAGATTCAAAACGAAGTTTATGTGAAATCTGAATAGTGTCGAAAGTGAAAATATCTCCTTCACGTAACAGTTTAGAGCCTTCTATAGCATTAATACGTGCAATTCTCTGTCCTTCATTATCTATAATTATGAAATCTAGTTTATGATGAGGGAAATATTGTAATCTATAAGGAGTGTTCAATTGTAAATCAGACATCTTATAAATCTTAAAAGAAGACCTTTTAGAGTGTAAGATATAACGATCCAAAAAATCTGCCCACGATTTATATCCGAGGAAAATAGAAAGTTCGTCTAATGTGACTTGATTGGGTACATAAGACGACTTATTCAAATCAAAATATCCTTCGCTGACATTAAAAAATCTTCCTAGAGTCTGACGAGATACGTTTACTTTCTCTTCCTTCAATAATTTACAAATTTTACTAAAGATCTTTTTATCATTAATTCGCAGGTCTGGAATATTTAATAACTTGCTTAGCTTTATTTCAAGACAGGTCTTAAGCACATCAGCCCATTCGATAGATGTTTCATCCATAACTTCTTTATACGACTGAAACTCCATTACATCGCTTAACTTAAAAGCATCCGCAGTCTGAGTTGTTGTATAAGTATAAGTATAATCATCATTTAAACTTTCAAATCGCAGAGGTTCTCCACATATGACAGAATAAAGTCTTATTTGATGATTTACCTTCATCCCACTAATGTTACCATCCATAGCAATTACCTTAAAAACATAATCACGTTTACGGAGCATCATCAGATATAGATAAGAAGGTAAACCATACCTGTAAAGATCACTTTCAACATCCGACTGAGTGAATTCTACTCGAACAATATCACCATTTTTCACATCTTTGAAGACATTATTAACTCTGACTGCTACTGCTGAGAAAGAAGATGATCTAAAATTGTACTCGAAAAATCCATTATCTATATAATTTTTACCTTTACAAAAATCATCCCATGATGGATAGCCTAAAAACAATCCAATGGCATCTTTAAAAGTATTATTAGGCTCACCTATATAACCTATAGGTGAATTCCGATTATAATAAATCTCAAATGAACGGAGGAACGATTTTTCTTGCATGAAGTCTTTGCGAATCACACATTTTTTAATAGGTTCATCAATATGTTTTTTCCAAAACCTACTTGGCTGCGTAGTCATTCTCTTCATATATTCAATCTGATCGCTTGAAATGCAATAACAATCCATCAAAAACTTAAATTCATCTTCACTAGCTATACAAGCGGCCATATTCAATATCCTACGATTGCAGTTCCTGGCATTATTTTTATAATCTGGATAGATATCATTCCAAACATCTTTGAGTATAGATAAATATGTTTCGTTTCTTTCCATATAAAAATGTGTCCAGTCCAGCCCATATCTTATAGGAGCGATATACAATAAGACAAGCACATCGTTGCGCAATTTTACATAATCATCAGCAGAATTAACTTTACTAAAGCAATAGGCAAGTTTTAAGGGTAAAGATTGCAAGTTTATAAGTCTATACTTGAAATCAGAAATTCTTTGTGCCTGTCTTTCATCATAGAAATTACGTTCAACTCTTGTAAGTGAATTTAGAAAATAAGTCCATATCCTAGTATCGATATTTCCCATAAGAGGAGCGTAAATGACATATCGGTGAAGTTCAACAATTATATTCTTTTTTAAATGATATAACAATTCCAATTTATCAAAATATTCTTTTTCTTTATCAAAGCTATAGTAACCGTTAGTATAGCCATAATAGTTTGGTTTGAATGGTTTAAGCAAATCATCTAAATGATTATCCAAAGCCAACTTTTCCAATTTATCATTAATCAACTTATAGAGAATTTTAGCAGACGGAAGAGAATCCAAAGAAAAAGGGCGATGAACATTACTATATTTTGTTGGATATAGATCCATCCATTCTTCAGTATGCTTTTCTAGCATCTCTTTCAAATCTTTGGTAATAAACATAGCATTTCTCTATTAGTCATACAAAAATAGAAAAATATCACCACAAATAAACCTCTATAGGAATAAATCTCTAAATTTGTAGAAATAAATCATACAATTATGAGTAATAACACAACCCTAACTGTCGCTAATGTGCAATATTCTATCGATAGGAAGTTGAACGAAGGTGGTACTGCTCAAACCTACGTGCTGCAAAGAAGAGGCAACAACTTAGCTGGTCCTGAGAGATACATACTTAAAACCTTAAAAGAAGAATACAAGGATGACCCAGTACTGAAAGAAGTATTACGCCGTGAATATAATATCGGCCAAACACTTCAAACGCCATATATAGCAAAATATATCGCCTATCGTCCCGCAATTAAAAGTATCATTATTGAATTTATCGACGGCATTACGCTTAAGCAATTTCTCACTACTGAAGAAGGAAGAACTTATTTCAATACAAATCAGTACCATCACATATACGACTTTTGTAAACAGGTAATTGATGGTATAATTCAGATGCACAAGCACCGCATCTACCACTGCGACCTCACTCCCAACAACATTATACTGATGCGTAATACTAATCAAGCTGTTATTATCGACATGGGAATGGCTCGAACAGACGGAGATTGTCAATGTATCGGTTCTACAGTAGGCCGTCAAGCTCCTGAGATGAGATTTGGGATGGCCGATAATCGAAGCGATATTTATATGTTCGGATTAATACTGAAAGATATATGCTCCGACAATGTTCTCTTCAGCCCAATTGCTAATAAATGTACCCAAGAAAATCCAAAAGACAGGTATCAGTCGGTCGACGAACTATATGCATCCGTTCACGACATCTACTGTGAACGAGCCGATGAGGACTTGATGAATGCATTCAATAATGATCAAGAGACAATCCACATCGTCAACTCCAAACTATATTCCGGAGAAAAGTTCATCTGTAATATTGAGGATTCTAAGTTTTGTCGTAACAATGCCTATTATCTTGAACTTATTTCTATACGACAGCAATGCCAACAGACCCTAAATAACGCCTATGCAGCTTATAGGAAAGACGATTTAGCTGAAAATGGAGAAGATGATGACGAGGATTATGATGAGCGTCTACATCAAGAGAAACTAGCATACGAAGCTGCTCAAGAACCATTGAATGCTGTTAAGATACGGATCTTTACTTATGAGCAGGACATTCTTAAACTTTCATGCTATATCAAAGAAAGCCGTTTCAGAATGAGCGATGAAAATAAGCAGCAAGTGTACAATTTAATACTTAGCGGCAAATTGAATGAAGCTAAACAGTTGATTCGCATTGACGAAGTAAATAGTAATATGAATCAAATTGGCCAAAACATCCAAGAGATGAACGAAGCCATGAAAAAAAACTTAAATTATGTTTTGCTTTATGCTAAGATAGCTGTTGTCGACTTATCCGATAAGAACCGCATCAACACAACTCTCTCAGCTCTCGACACAATGTTGACTTACTCTACATATCTGCCAGAAAAAGACCGAGATTTCTATTACGAACAATATGGTAATATGATAGTTTACGATCGCCTAACATCACCAAATGGTATTGAGTCGTTAAAGAAACATGCTGAGATGTTATCGAGGGAACATCACCCCTCGCCTGCCCTAGTAAAGCTATTTTTCGACTTAACCGATGTTTACAGAATCAACAAAGACTATACACTAGCAGAAGCTTGTCAACAACAGGCAATAACCTATATCAATACTTTCGAAGGTGAACATAACAACTTATTGCGCAATGAATTGCTTGCAAAAGCATATATACAGAAAGCGCGAATACAGAAAGATAAAAGGGCGTATGGTGAAGCTCTACTCAGCATTTCAACTTCTCTCAAATATGCAGAAGATTTAGCCAATCAAATGGCAAATGAACAGAGAGATGCATTTCTCACAATTCAGCTTATTTGTGATATATACAACCTAAGTGGTGATATACACAAAAATAACAAGAACAACAATCAAGCTGTTGCCAGTTATAAAAAGGTTATCGATATCAATGAAAAATACAAAGACCAGATGCAGCCCGACCTTTATGCCTCCTGCCAAGGAGAAGCCTATAAATGTTTAGCCGACGTATATATAATGTCGGGAGAAGTTGAAAGTGGACGTTCCGCCTATCGTAAGAGTCTAGACTTTTTTGATAAGGATGGTCAATACCATATACAAGATCTACGTAGTATTGCTTATGCTGCCAATGAACTTGCCACTTCTCTTATCAACCATAAAGACTGCACTGAATCGATTCAATTATTCGACAAAGCAAAAGCTTTGGTCCAAGAATATGCCAACTACTACCCAAATGATGAATGGGTGGATGAAATGAATGCCAGAATTAACAATAATCGGTCATTGATAGATTTCTTCGATGCCCTATAGCGAAAATGAAAGTAAAAGAAAAGATGAATAGGATATTTCTTTTACAAATGAAAATGAATTGCCATTCTAATTTATTTTGGGGCAAAAAATAAGGCTGTTTTTCAAAAGTAACGAATTTAGACCCTATATTGGATTTTTCGGAATATCAAAATAATGTTTAACTACAAAATAAATTTTATATATGATATCTAATATAGTGGATGGTATACAATGTGTCAATTCACAAAAGGACCAAAAAGGCATTATTTTTGATTGTGTATAAAAAATAGGTCATTTTTTTGCCCCATGAAAAAACAGCCTAAGAATATATCAAAACGCAGATTTTTTGAAAATCGAGTGGGACCTCGGGGTCCTCTTCTATACTGACTTTAAAATAAAAAATGATGTAATGTTATTTCCTATAAAAGGTACTATCATTATGATATTTGGTATAAAACGAGTAAAAAAAATACTTAAATGTTTTTATATAGAGGACCCCGTCTCCCCATTTTTTCGGTAATAAAATTAAACTTCAACAATGAATTAATTAAACAATTACGATTCATAAAGAAATATCATCATAACCGGAGCAATAAATTTTCGTAACTATGTTACCAAAACAACATAGTTATGTAGTTGCATAATCATAGTTATGTTGTCGAACTTTCGTAGTTATATACTTTTAGTAGCATAACTATGTTGCGAACGGATTATTTGTTGAACCTATTTATGATAGCGTTGAGACAGAACTTGATGAATTATGCAAAGTCACATTGGATGGAAAAGAAGGTTAGCTGGATGAGAATGGAAAATTTACTGATGATAAAGGAAAAGCTTGTATAGGAGGTTTCATCTGAAATATTCCTGAATCAAGAGACAAAAATAATTCTGAACTATATAATTTTAACTTATGAATACTGATTAAATATTAGCAGATTTCTCAGAGAATGTCTTTAGCTTATTTTCAATCCTTTTAAAAAATAAAATTTGAGATTGATCCATTTCAACACCTTTTTTTAGAAATCTATTTTTTATCTGAAGACATTCTCTGTAAACAGACTTAGATAAGCTCAAGTCACCCTTGTCTCTAAGTATATCTGCATATAATTCTTTGCTTTTTGCTACACTAAATGAAAAACTTACAGAATTATTTCTTTGGGGTTGTGTATCAAAAACAGTACGAGCTTTAAGATTATATCGTTCAGATTTATCTAATTCATTAATTTCATAATAAAAGATAGATATATTATTAAGAATCCGACCATATATCAGCGTATAGACTTTGTCGTATTCATAATTCGGAGCAATAATCTGTTCTGCCTTAAGTAAACAACTCTCAGCTTCTTTAATCTTATTAATACATTTGTAACTACATCCGAGCATACAATAATTATAAGCTATTATTTCAATAGATTTCATATCAGGCTCTTTAATTGAATGACAAGCATTTATTCCTTCCAAATATAGCTTAATTGCCTTTTCATGATTTTCATTATCACTATAACGATCTCCTATATTTGCACAAATAGTTGCTATATGTACCAAAACAGTTACTTTCTTTAATTGAGATGGTAAAGATTTTAATAAATCCAATGCATTCTGAAAGATAGAAATGGCTTCATCATTATCATCACATAACACCCCGAGGCTATTATAACATCCAGCAATTTGTGAAGTATAAAGTCCTGGATACATATTTTCTAAATGCTGATAATGCGAGAGTGCTTCATTGCAATACTTCAAGGATTCATCTTTCTTCCCTAGTTCACATAATAAAATAGCACGATTTCTAGAATAAGAGGCTAATGATGCAGTATAAGAATTATTAGGATTCAGTTCATAAAGATAATTTATAATATCATAAGATTTTTGATATAAAATAACTGCCATTTTATATATACCTAAATCATCATAGCAATTAGAGAGATTATTATATAGCATCGCTTCTTGATATAAAATATTTGATGTCTTCTTTATGAATTTCATTCTTTTAAATATTCTAAGAGACAAATTATAATATTTAAAAGCAGATTTATATAAACCTACCCTTTGGTAATAACAGCCTAATGAATTATGTACATTAGCGTATGTAGCAGCTAAATTATCCGGATCTTCATAATATAGTTTTTTATAATACTTAATACTTTTAATGAACATTTGCTCTGTTTCTACACCAAGTCCTAAATCATCGTCTACTAATCCAAAATCATGATATACATAAGCCAAAGCATGATAATCTCTTTCTGCTCGTGCTATTTCTAAGACTTTCTGTAGGAATTGTTTCGACTGTTTAGGTTTAGAAATATTTCGTAATAAGGTACTTATAGAACTATAAGTGTTAGCTAAATAATGCAAGTCACTTTTATCACCTTTAATAGACAATCTATTCTCAAGAATAACTTTTGCCTTCTGTAAATATGATAAACCTTTTTTATAGTAACCGTTATCATTTAAGAAATTACCAAAGTAATAATAAATATTGGACAGATATCGTGTATTAAAATCCTTATCTGTTCTCTTTAATTTATTCCTAATCAAAAGACTTTTTTTGAAAGATTTTTCTGCATCGTCAACTCTTTCCAACTCATCATATAATTTACCTAACTGAAGATATATCCTTGAAAGATAGAAATCACTATAATCCAATTTCTTACACAACGGAACAAGAATATTCAAATAAATATCTTCTTCTTCATCATATAGATTAAAATCATAAAGATAAAAACATAAATCATTATAATATTCAAAAATATCTTCAGAGGGCAGTCGAGATGAATGAGATAAACCTTTGAGATAAATTTTTAAGAAAGTCTTCACGCCTTTCTCGTTAAAGTTTTGCATCAATTCACCTTTTGCTTTTATAATATAATCCTCGATTCTATCTTTAAGTACATCGAAACTCGTATTAAGAGATTCAGTTGCTTCTTCAATCTCTCTATCTAAATCTGATAACTTATAAAAAGCTGATGCTTCAGCATATTTACCAGCCTCAAACAATTCGATAACCTTTTTTCGTTTATCATTCAGTACACTATTACGGGTACAATAAAGAGACTTAGCAAACCCAAGCAATTGGTTCTCATATAAATATAAATCTGACTGTAATTTATTATAGCTATCAGTTTTATCTTTCAAACGTAAAATTATCTTTTGTTTTCTCTCTTGATCAGCATCAGTATGTAACTGATCATATATATCATTAATATCTTCATTTAATTCAGATAGCCTTTGAACCTTTTCTATGTAGGAAGCATTGTTACGAAAAAAAGGAATATCCTTTAATTTAATGATATAATCTTCTTTATAATAAAGTGATGAATCTGATATTTTGAAATCAACTTTAGATGGCGACTGAATGATACTAAAAAAACGGGCACAAGAAAGTTTTTGATTTTCTCCATCAATAATTTGTTCTATTTCTTCAATACTTTGATAACGTTCTTCAGGATTTTGCCGACAACATTTTTCAGCAATACTATCGATGAAAGTATATTGCTGCCGGTCGTCAGATATATTAAGAAAATGTAGTATACGACCTAATAGATAAATATCGCTTCTAGAATCAGCATAAGCGTTGAAACTTTTCTTCGTTTCTGGTACTTCTATAGTATTACCGATAACTTGTAAATCACCATCTTGATATGCCATTCCTAAATCGATAATAACAGCTTCGTGAGTATCGTTAGTAACGATAATATTTCTTTCGTTTAAATCGCAGTGATAAACTCTTTGAGCATGCATATCTTTCAAACCGCAAAGTAATCCCTTTATAAATTTATAAAGATGAAACCAACCTTCATTACCTTTGAAATAAGCAGGATTCCTATTAGTAAAGGACGCTAAATTATTTCCATCTACATATTGCATAATTAAAGCGTTCTGCTGAGGTAGATAATCATAATAAGTAACGATATTTTTACATCTACTGAACCTCTTTCCTATCTCGAATTCTCTCCTCAAAACATTTTTCAAAAATTCGGGTCTACCTTTAAGCGTATCGACTTTTAACTTTTTAAGTAAATAATGTTCAGTCTGTGTAACGTCTCTTTTTCCCGTATGATATAATGGGTAAATGATAGACGTACCTCCTTCACCCAATATTTTACTTGGGTAAGTTTTATATTTTATACCGTTAATAACAATAATATCACTTTGAAGATTCATGATAACAATTTATATTATCACAAAGTAAATAAATTTTCCCATCTCTTTATAAAGAAATCAGAAAAATATACTTATTGAAGAGAAATTATAACAATAATTTCAAAGTTGAGGCCTTTAAACAGAAGATCTATTAAATCCTATAGGAACTCTTTCGCTTTTCATTATATCTTGACTGCAATACTCTTCAATCTCATCGAAACTAGGAACAGCATCATATAAACATTTTTTGGCTATAATTTTAGTCAGTACATTATCAAGAGTACCACCTGTTAGTTGATAAGAACTTGCGATTTCTTGCGCTTGTTCATCTGTAATATATTTACCTAACTTAAGTTTTACTAAAGCAGAACGGGTTGGCAAATCAGGTTCACTAAATTTAATTTTATAAAGGAAACGCCGATTAAAAGCTGGATCAAGATTATTTATCATATTCGTAGTACAAATAATAATGCCTTTATTGTTCTCGAATTCTTGTAGAATGATATTCTGAATAGCATTTTCTGTCTGTACACAAGAACTATTTTCATTAAGATTACGGCGTTTAGATAAAACGCCATCAGCCTCATTAAATAGCAAAATTGGCATTTTTCTTGAAGTCTTAATCAAATCAGCGTATTGATTGAATAAACCACTGACAATCTTCTCACTTTTCCCAAACCATACAGATTTCATATCACTTATATTTACTTGTAATAAGTTTCTGCCATTCTCCTTGCAAAACTGAAGAACCGTTTCTGTCTTACCGGTACCAGGACATCCATATAGCAATACACAAACACCTTTTTTGAGTCCTTCGTTTACCAAGTTTTTTTGAAGATTTTTCAATCCCTTATTACTAACTATATCCCGTAATATTGATAACTGATTCTCAGTGTTTGTATCATAAATCATTGTTTTCTTGATAATATCCTTAGGCTTTATCAGAGTACAAGCAGAAAGTTCTTCATTATTCGGCTTACGAAGAATAATCATTTTATGTTCAGAGGGTAATAGTTGAGCCAAAGCTTTTCGCGTAATATGAATTTCATCATCTTGTAAAAAATTCCTTTTGGAAATTTGAATGAATTTAGTCTTAAGCAATAAAGACTCTTTATTACGCAAATAAGATTTCAGTTCAAAAGCCGATGAACTGTCTTTTTGCGCAACAAAATCGAGCATGTCATTAAAAGAAACATTTGAAGAAAATTTAATGGCAACATTTAGAAGATGTATCAATATACAAATCTCCAATGTATTGTAACCGAGCTTTTCAAATTGCTGAACAATCTCAAGATGTATATTAAACTTACGAATAGACGCTAATTCTAAGCCAACCGCTTCTAAACTAGAATTGCCTTCTATAACTTTCTCATCTAAATATGATATCAGTTCAACATTATTCTTCTTTTTTATAGTTTCTGGCTCAGCAGGTTTTTTACCATCGCGCAATGCGGCCAAAACTTCCACCGAGACACTATAACCATCTATATCTGTCCAATCACTCTTTTTAATAACATATCCCAGTTTGACTATATCAGCTAAATCTTTTTCAAGTTCAAACATAACAAATGGACTGACATCTAATTTATTTCCCAAGTCACCGATGCTGAGTATATTGTGGCAAAGTGTACATGCACTAAGAATTGAAAAAAGAATTATCTGGTTATTATTAAATGGCAAATCCTTCTTAATAGTCTCAATAGCAAGAACAATCTTCGGATCAGTCCAAAACTTATTTGAAAGTTTTGAATTTTGGGCTTTACTGCAAATAAATTTTATAGCACTGTAAGAGTTGACTATCTCTTCATTTTCAAGATCTTCGCTATCGCTTAATACGACTTCATTAGAGGATTTCCATTTATTCATTGTTATAATTCGTTTAAATGTTAGTATAATATTGACAATTCAATGTTCAAATATATCATCTATTCCAATCATGACAACTTAAAAAATAAATAATAGACCAAACATCCTAAATGGACAAAAAATAATTAGAATTCATATCTATTTGAACCATCTAAACATTAAAGATAAAAGGTTTTTTCAAAATAAATTTCAAAACAATATTTCTGATTAGAATCTCATTTATTAACTTTATGAGAAATCATTGTTTAACGACACTGAATAATGATAGCATCGCCATAGTAATGTCGTATATTATATAAACATATATTTTTACCAAAACTTCATAGTTATGTTGTCGTGAACAAAAAATATCTATGATAATTGTACTTTTGTTATTTATACGAGAGATTGGCCTTTGGTGAAACCAACGAACAATTATTTGTTGTTGTTACACTAATAGTTACTTTCTTTTTGGGACAAGGACTTATAGCATATTCCATTTTGGGAACCTTAGGAGAGATCGTATTATCTCCATTTTTATCGAAAGTCTGATAAGAACCGGTTTGAGGTATTCTTCCTACAAGTTTTCCGTTTACAAACACATTGAAGCATTGAATGCCAGACTCTATGTCGGCTTGTTGTTTCCATCTTACTATCAAGCTATCCCCTTCTTTATGTAAGGTAACATCATAAGGTGATGAAGGTGGAGTTTTATCGACTACTGTTCCAGTAGAAACATACTCCTGCCATTTCATTGCCGTCGACTTGTCTAAGAACAAGTTTTTATTTTTTATATCGCCTTTGTACTCAGATAGTCTACTGATTTTGCATGATAACGTATCACCAATCCATAGATTTTTAAGATTAATATCTCTCATCTTATTACTGCCCTTCTTAGGCAATCGCTGCCGTAGAGCTGATTCAAAAAAAGGTATAGCCATATATCGTAAATAGCTAAAATTATGATTTTGGTCTTTGTTATACGCTATACATACAGGCGTCCCAAGTTTTCGTAATTTGCTAAATGCCATTTTTGATGTTATCCAACAACCTTCACAGTCATTCGCACCAGCATGGCGCAACAATATTGGGATTTTAGAAACTGACGACGGATAATCCCATTCCGGATTAAAAGCTGGTGAATAACAAACAGCAGCTAAAATATGAGTCGGATAATTTTTTATCATTGCTAATGTCCAATAACCACCGCCTGAATGGCCCCATAATAACCATGGAGAAGAATCGAGTTCTGGATGATGTATCTTAACAGCAATGGTATGTATGAAAGTGAACAGCAAGGAAGCACTTCCTGATTGAGGATCTCTCCAATCATAACAATCTCCATGCAAAGCGGTTTCTACAATAGCTAAATCCCATTTATTGGCAAATGCCCGATATTGTAAATCGTATGTCTTTGTTATACCAAATTGCTCCATAGTACAACCATGTTGCAAAACAAGAATACCTCTCACTTTTGCACAATGTGAAGGGATATAGATACTGTAATCAGCCCATTTGGCAAACTTACAAGATTCACCTTTATAAGTGATATTGAAAACATTATTGTCATTAATATTAGAGTTTTGCGCACTACAGTCAAAGCTATATATAAATATAAAAGATAACATGACCAACAAAACAAAATAAAAGCTATTACTATTTTTCATTATTCAGTTAATTTTGAGTCAAATATAATCAATACTCCGAAAAGAATTAGTATTAATAAAAAAAGAATTTAAAAAATCATTAAGGGCAATAATGTTTGAAGACGAATGATAAACTATTCTTCTCTTCGAAATAAGTTTAATTTGGCTCTTAATCTTATCATTGCACTATATTAGATTTTGCATTACAACTTCTATTTATAAATTTTGTTTTTATTTCAATCCCATTATTATTAACTTTGTGAGAAATCATAATACTAAAACAACACCAGATGAAGAAATTATTATTTCTATCATTATTATTATTTCCTTGGATAATAATAAATGCTCAATATAAAGAGTTGAATTGCTTGAACAAATTGTCAGGCAAGATGAGTGCTAAAATCTATAATTATGACGGATGTAAAATTACATCCTCTTCTACAGCTAAAGACAATATCAACTGGAATGGTATACAATGGAGAAATCATTGTTCAACGACACTGAATAAAGACCATAGCATCGATGTTGCAATGTCGTATAAAGTCATTACAGGCCATTCACAAACGACGGGTGTAGGAGTAGAATTCGTTTTCGACAGATGGTCGAAGGATAATTATCTTCTGGCACCTGCAGCTTTATATAACGGCAACCGATTCAGAGTGATAGACAAGAGCTATCCGCCCTACCTGTCGAATACACAAGATTGCCCATTGAATATGCCTGTCACCATCAGTAATGTTCCTCATTTAAATGTTGATTGTTCACCCGCTGTAATAGAAATGCTGACAACCAACTGTTCTACGCCCATGTTGTCGTTTTGGGATGCAAATAAACATTATGGTTTCATCGTTCTCACTGATGAACAAACGGCTGTCGGCAAGACAGGATATATTATTAAAGAAGACCTCAGCAAACACCAATTGATGTTACGAATTGTTGCACCAGGTATTAGGCAGCAACGATATGTGATGTGTGGCAGAAGAGCAAGTGGAGACACATGCAAACTATTAAAAGCGGGTGATGCAGTCGATATCAGAATGAAACTTTTCATATTTAAATCTTTAACCTTAAAAGACTTTTACAGAAAAGTCTTCAATGTACGCAAGGCTCTTAGCGGGAAGAATGTATTTATCGAAAATATGCCTTTCTATGCTGTAGCAGATAGGATTCTTGTTCATCACGACAAAGAAAAATGGTATGAAGGGAAACCATACAGCTATATATGCAACCGACCGAAAGGAACTTCGCGATATAATCATATCCAACTAGCATGGGGAGGTGTACCCGTTTATTCTCTTCCTCAACTCATAATGCCAACTGAAGAGCGGTTGCAAAGAATATCATCCAGTTTGGATGCCATTACATCAATGCAAACTAAATCAGGACTTCTTTACGCATTCTTGTATAAAGACAGATTTTACAGTGATGATTTTAATAACTACGACAAGAAACCTATGTCGGCAATGATGCGCAGAGAAGGTGAAACATTGTTCTTTACACTACGGCATATAGACTTGCTGAGAAAGACTCATCGGGAAAGTTTAATACATGAGAGTTGGCTGACCATGTGTCGCCGTCTTGCTGATGGCATTGTCAACGTATGGAAAAGATATGGTCAATTCGGACAATTTGTCGATGCAGAAACGGGTAATATGCTTATTAATAATTCAACAAACGGTGCAGTATGTATATCTGCCCTAGCATTGGCATCACGTTCTTTCAATAATAAAAGCTATATGGAAATCGCTGAAGAAGCAGGGACATATTACTTAAATAATCAACTTTCGAAAGGGTACGTCGGTGGTGGCCCCGGAGAGATTCTTCAATGCCCTGACAGTGAATCATCAGCTGAATTAGCTGAATCATTCACTACTTTATATGAAATGACAAAGAACAAACGGTGGTTGGATGCAGCAGAATTTGCAACTCAATTATTCTCTACTTGGGTCGTTTCATACGATTTCCCCTTCCCGAAGAATTCAACATTAGGTCGTATAGAAGCTCATTCTACAGGTACTGTATGGGCGAGCGTACAAAACGAACATAGCGCCCCGGGCATCTATGTATTATCCGGTGATTTCCTGATGAAACTGTATCGGGCAACAGGAAATATAAAATATGCAGAGCTGCTAAAAGATATTATTCATAATGTCGTGCAATATGTCAATACAGAGAAACACCAACTAGTAAATGGCTCATTGCCAGGTTATGTTTCTGAGCGCGTAAATATCAGCGATTGGGAAGGGAAGGAAAATGTCGGAGGCAATATAGGAGAAGGCGACACAAATATGGCTTGGGAAACAGTCGCTCTGCTTTCTATCCTTGAGAATCCGGGAATATATCTACGTACCGATAACTTGAAGGTGATTGTATTCGATCATCTGATTGTAAGGATAACATCGAAAAGAAAGCAGTCGATAAAACTGAGCATCTATAATCCAACAGTATACTATACTGTAACCGCTCTATTCACAGAAAACGCTTCTAACTCACAGAAATCAATGGGTATTAATGCAGAATTAGGCTGGAAAAGGATTAAAGTAAATTCAAAACAGACAGTAGAAATTACAGTTGACAGATAACGTTAGAATAAATCTTACTCTAAGTTCCGAGTAGCTTTTATAAGATTAGATGTATTTCTTTCCCAGAATACACCATCAGTATAGCCTTGAATTGATTTATCATCATCGGCCATAGCAAGTCGTTTCTCGGCATAACAACAATACTCTTCGTTCATTTCAATACCACAATAGTGTCTTCCTAACTTCTTTGCAACTACTGCAGTTGTGCCACTGCCTAAGAAAGGATCAAACACCATGCCCTCTTTAGGACAAGATGCTAAAATAAGTTTGGCGATGAGCTTTTCGGGCTTCTGGGTAGGATGTTCAGTATTCTCCGCCATCGACCAATAAGGTACGCTGATATCATCCCAAAAGTTGGAAGGACAAGTCAAGCGGAAATTGCCGTCTGAAGTTTCTTCCCAATCCTTCGGCTTACCGTCTTTTCGATAAGGAGCAATGACTTTACGTTTCATTTTCACGGCATCGAGATTGAAATAATAATGCTTCACATCGCGAACAGCAAAGAAGATATCCTCCATGCTGTTCTTCCAATTCGACAAAGAGCCTCTCCCCTTTTCCCTTTGCCATGTGATACGATTGATGATAGTAAGATGCTGCGACAATACATCGAATAGTGCAGCCGAACATTTCCAATCACCACAAAGGTATAGGGTTCCGTCTGATTTAAGTTTGCTAACGACAAGACTTAACCAAGTTTCTAGATAATCGCGATACTTCGCATCACTAAGCGACTTGAAATTAATGATTCCACCAAAGTCTTTATTTAAGTTATAAGGAGGGTCTACAATTATTAAATCGGCAAAGGCATCTGGAAGTAATTGAATATTACTGAAAAAGTCACCACAAATAATCTTATCAGAATAATCTCCCCGAGAGAACTGTTCCGATTCAGTATTCAGTATATTTATAAAAAGCGACCTCTCTTCTTCGGATAAACTGATTGTCTTATTTCTATTTGCCTTTTCCTTTGCCATAACCATTATTTTGAAAGCAAAATAGTGATATCATCTATGAAGATATTGTCAATAATACCCATCTTGGGAGAAAGAGCGTTTTGTATTAACTGATTGCCTGTTCCAATACGACTGGCAAGAGAAACCATGAAGGCTTGAAAAGAAGGAATATGCTTTGCTTCTCCTCTCTTTCTCGATTTAGGTACAGCATCCCCCAACAACCGAATCATCTCGCCCAACATTCTGAATTGCACGAAATAGGTTCGAATAGTAAAATACAGCGCACACCCTAACAACATAACGATAAGGATGTACGACCATAACACCGTATTTATCTGATTAAGTATTCCCAACGTAGTTTATCATTGATTCGCAAAGTTAAAAAAAATAATCGGGAAAAGTGATTATTTAAGTAACTAAGAATTAATCAGCGAATGACATAATTAAAATACTAGTATAAGAAACAGATAACATACATTTCATTCAATTCTAACGATCAAACCACTTACCGGATAGTATACGAGTTTATCGATCACTACTTTGCCAGCTCTCTGAAGAGCTTCAGTATAAGCACGGAACTGGCCCGCATAATTTCCTGCATAACACGAGGTAACATTAGGATTCGTTACGATTTCACCGGCTCTATTCGTTTTGAAATCTACTAGAACACATCCTCTCTGAGTTTCATAGACAAAATCTATATCCCCACGAACAATAGCTCCATCCTCACTGTAGAAAAAAGGCGTTTCATGCATCACACTCATACAATTCCCGTATTGCCCTTCAAGATATTTTAATAAAAAGTTATAAGAATCTACGATTTCGTTAGCTCTAAAAGGTAATTGGTACTGATCAATAACAGATTGGGCCTTGGCAATATTCAGGTCATTGCTATCAGTATGTCGTAAAAGACAGAAAATGTTATGCAAGCAATCCCCTATAATGTTTAATTCGTTAGCGCCCTTAGTATCAATTTGAGGCCCTTCATTATTTAATAATTTTACCGAAGGTGCAACTTCATTAATTTTGCTGGGTGAGACATAACGCGATGTAAAAGATTCAGGATTAGCATCAGAAACTTTCAAATCAGATACTTTACACGTAGCTTCCTCATTATTAAATCTTTCATCATCATTAACATCTTCATAATAGTGTATAGTAAAAGGATAATTCCCTTCTGTATTGAAGATATCACAAGATTCCTGGTCATGAGTAGGAGCAGTCACTTTACCGGGTTGACAAATATCTGCCATTCTTTGTAATCCTTCTGTTTCTACTGAATGAAGAATTAAATGATTACGCGCACGGGTAAAACCCACATACATAAGGCGAGCTCCTTCAGACAAGACCTTAGTCCTAGCTAATTCATAATCATCACTTTTACTTATTCTATCATCCAATTTGGAAGGTATATTAGAATTACCAGAAAATATTGAAGGAAGGAATGAAAGAATATAATTATCATCCTTTGTTTTGAATGGACTAACGCCAAAAACATTATCCTTAATAATCGCTTTTGTATCGTCTATTATAACATTTAGAGATAACAATATAACAGTGTCCCATTGTAAGCCTTTTGCTTTATGATAGGTATTTACGAATACACCATCTGAATCACCTGCACCCTTAATGTCATTATTAGAGAGATAGAAGATGAAATCTGATATAGAAGGGTTCATCGTGAGAATATTACAACGCTCTTCATATTGTTGAGCCACATTGATGAGTTGCTCGAGATTAGCTTTACGCTTTTGTTTGTGATCCCAATGAGACACACAATCGAACAAATTGAAACCAACGATAATAGTCTTTACCAGTTCAACAATTGATAGTCTAGCTAACTCTCTTCTTTGTGCATAAAGCTGAGAAATAATGGGATTGTCGGCTAGCCATGACTTGGAATCATCAGCGACCAATTTCGAATCGATGATATTTGCTGCAGTAGCACCAGATTGAGTTAGATAAGCAATAAGCGCTTTCGAACGAAGATCCGAATAGTCTACAAGCAATGATAGTATCGATGTTACCAATAACACCTCATTGCAATCACTAAGAGATTTATTCCCTGAATTGTTCACAGAGATACCTTCTTCTTGTAAATAATCAGCTATTTTATAACAAATATTATTAGTTGTTGCAAGGATAGCAATTGTTTTAGGATTAATCCCTTGTTCTATCACCATCTCAGCTACATTATGAGCGACCCGTCTATAAATAGTTTCATAAGAATTACTCCTTTTATTGATTATCCAATCTTCTAGCTGTACCTCATTTTCATTTGGTTGACGACGTACCGCATTCAATACGATTCTTTCATCAGGCAATAGATTGAATCTATCTCTAAATACATGAGTAAAAACATTATTTGCCAAGCCTACAATCTGTGGAAGAGAACGATAACAATCATGAAGTACATCTTCTTCGTTTCCATATTGATTTGCGATATTATCCGTCAGTTGTGTATCAGTGCCACGGAAACCATAAATGGCTTGTTTTGCATCACCCACCCATTCACTGCCATCAACAAGTTCTGCCAATAACTTAAAAATTTTAATCTGCATTGGATTGCAATCCTGAAATTCATCGACAAAGACATACTTATATCTGCCTTGAATTTCATTCTTTATTTCATCCTGTTCTAAGAGAACTAAGAAATACTTCTCCATATCCATGAAATCTATAACAGAATGCTCTTTCTTATACTTGGCATATTTATTAAGCCATATCTGTGCCATTTCAAAGATAATAGAGATATACTTTTTAAGATAATCAGAAACGACTTCAGAGTCCCAAAATACGCTATAAGTCTTTATAAGTTCTCTGATTTCATTTTCATCTACTTGTGCCATTAAAGCATCTTTCTCCGAAAATTTTAACAAGAAATCATAAAACAAATTGGCATCGGATAAAGATATTATTTTACCTGCAAAATGTTTTTTTATTGTATCACTAGGAACAGTTCTACATCCTCTAGTATTTTTACATATAGCACAAAGTTCATTAAATTTGGCTTTACAAGCTTCCGCATCAAAAGTAAAGACCTCAGTACCCTTAAAGAATTTAGCTACTTTGGCATAAGAAGCTTTGATTGAATCATCAAAATCTGTAATCTGATTTCTTAGAGAAGATTCAATAATTGTGCGCAAATCAGCCTTCCAACAATTACAATCCTTCTTATCATTTATATTAAATGCATCAACAAACTCACGAATAAAAGATAATTTATCATCATAATCTTTATCGTTATACAAATCGGCAAGAGATCGGTTAATAAAGAAATCTACTGTTTCATTATCAAGAACATTTACATCAGCATTTATACCTAATCTGTACCAATAGCGGCGAACAAAATATTCGGATACCGAATCTATAGTACCGATAAGAGCCTTATCAAGTTGTGCTGCTTCATCGTATTTTTCAGCTTCGTACAATACTTCACGCGACTGCTCCAGAAGTTCGTTAGCAGCGACTTTTGTAAATGTGGTAAGGATGATTTGCTCAGGGCGAGCATCCCCATCAATAATCTTTTTAGCCAAATCGTGCGTCAATCGATAGGTCTTACCGGAACCTGCACCTGCACTAATATATTTTATCTTATCCATTTCTTAACGGTTTAAAAGGTTTGTAATTGCTGTATGAATTATCAGCTTTAATATTTGCCGACTTTTTATCAAGAGGATAAAGATGTTTATCATCTTGATTATTATAATAATCCAAATCAGTAAGCAGTAACAATTCACCTGTCTCTATAATTCCTTGTTCTAGTTGCTCCCTGCGATAACGATATGAATTAACAACCAGTGGCATAATATCAATACTCTCTTGAGGATGAATAACAACCACATTATGTTGATTTATAAATATATCACTGGTTGTATATAGAGAATTACGAGGCATCTGATAATAAGCACTTATAACATTTGAGCCTTTATTTTCATTAGCAACAACCAAAGCAGCATAAATAGCTAATTGCATAGCCTTATTCTCTTGCAACTTAGAATAATAGTCACTTGTACTCCACTTAAAATCGAAAATGACAGGAACATTATCCGATGTATGCAAAATCATGTCCATACGCCCGTCGACTAAAACATTTTCATACAAGCCAAGATCTTTGTTAATAGGTTCTTCGCAACTATCAATAGTCAACTTATATTTTTCGATTATATCAAGCAGATTTAGTATCGCCTCTTGAAGTTGTAAACGGAAAAGCCTATATTCTGTCAGGTTTTCCTGAAGCCAAAGAGCAGCACCACATTCTTGGATTGCATTGTTAAGCTCATCATCGTAGTTCAATTCTACATCACGAAGGATAGCTTCCACGCTTTTATCATCTTTAGAACAAAAATCTTGAATGACCTTATGCGCAGTCGTACCTTTTATCAGATTCAAATTAGGCAACTGCGTAGAAGAGCCAGTATTAATTTTGGCAATATACTGCATGGCATAGTCGAATGGGTATTGAATCAGATTATTCAGTGAAGAATAACTCTCTGAATCACGGAATACAATTTTATCTTTGTTATTAATATGTAACTCCTTTTCGTTTACTTCATTGTTAATCTTATTTTCCTCTTTAGTAGGGAAAGTGCCCGTTTCGATTAAAGAAGAAAAATCATTGCCAAAATGTTTGGCTAATCTTATCAGTAAAGGATGCTTTGTGGTTTTGGCTGCATCTTTCCGTTCAACAGTAAGTAGAGTTAACTTCTTACGACAAGCCATAAAAGGAATGAGGTATAAGCAATTCGATAAGGTCGTTTCAGCAACATCGTCATAGAAAGAGCAATCTTTTAGGCTAGCTTTCTCGAAGGGATTGAGAAAATCATACGTTGTAGGTGAAGAGGTATAATTGTAAAAGTCCATCCACAGAACATTATCAGCAGATGTAACCATATCACCAGGATTACTGATAATAAACCGAGAATTGCGTTGTGGTTCCGTATACTTGTAAGTGGCGTCATCATAAATGGCATTCATCCATTTCTCCAATTTATCATATTTAATAACATCACCTTCCTTTTTGACAAATATTTCAAGCATACCATACATCTCGGCAGTCTTTTGATATTGATCTATTTCGACATCAGTAACACCTTGAAGTTGAGTTTGACCTATTATCCATTTCTTCATCTGACCGATAAATTTCAAAAGTTCCTTCTTTTCTATATTATCAGAATGTTGAATAGGCAATAAGATATCTAAAGCACTAACATTTTTTTTCAAGTAATTCAGTTCGTCATCATCTTCAGCAGAATCCAAGAACGCTTTAATAGCATCCTCCCAATCTTTATTAAATATACCCCCACTATTAACAACAGCCGAGGCGAGCAACCGCCGAAGTCCTATACGAGGCTTACCCTCAGACTTAAATTTACTGGTTATAGGGCTATGCTGCATTTGAAGCCAAGAAAGCACGTTGTATATATTAAACGGATAAGAGAAAAGAGAGACTCCAACCTTAAAGAGCTGAACAATCTGAGGATTAGCATTCATGATATTAGAACCTGATGTCGGTTGTTTGAGCATCAGTTGCAAATCATCAAAATTCTTATTATCGCTATTGATATATACGTCATAAGAATCTGCCGATTTCGATGCTACATACTGCAGGGCAGCATATTCATCTTTAAACTGAAGAATGTGAAAAGTATCATCAGGTGTACCAATTTTCAAACTATCATCACCTGCGAGATAACGTTGTATAATAGCAAGATTACTATCCGAAGACAGTTGAGAGAAGTCGCACGCATTAATTTTTAGACCATTAGATTCAAGTTCTCTAATCACATTTTGAATATAAGGAGGCAATAAATCTCTTTTCAAAAATGTAATGAAAAACTCTGAACCAGCGGAAAAAGGATTCTTTGTCTTTAAAGCATCCAACACCTTCAACCAATAATCAGCTTCACCTAAAGAATTAAAATTTTCTTCAACCTTCGATAGAAAGTCTAAACGAGGAGTCGGCTGATTCATATCTTTGTTCCATTGAGCGAGTATAAGATAATCGCGCCAACGCAAACATTCATTAGTAACTGTCATCTGACCAATTGACAAAGATTCGTGGAAGATGTTGTCCGGTTGAATGATATCAACAGAATTAAAAGCATCATAGTATGCCGTTTGCCGTTCGGATGGTGATACCATCCTATCGCTGATGCCAAGATGCAGCATCAACAAATGAAGCAATTCAGAATTCCCGCAGACCTGAACATCGAATGCCACATCCGCATTGTCAAGTCTGTAATAAGCGTTACCTGTAAAGGCTGGTGAATAATATATTCTCATAGACAATCATTTTTACAAAGTAAAGAAATAATTAAGACAAAACACAGTAATCAGAAACTAATTATATCGATAATTGATATGAAATCATTTTATCAATTTAAGGAAATCAGTATTTACCAATTCATCATTGGCCAACTTTATAATATTCTCTTTATTTACTTTAATAAAATCACGGACCTTTTCAAAATCCGATTGTGATATTTTCAATTCATAATTAGATAACATAACCTTAGGATCATCATCTACAGTTAAGGGGAGCATATCAAAACACAGACCATAACCATTACACATATAAAAAAATAATGGATGATCATGACGTATATACGCACCGCCATCATCAGAAAAACAATTAACTGGTAAGCCACTCCTTTCGGCATGCAAGCACAAATACTCCATTAATTCATCTACATCTTCAGCCTGATAAGCTACAAAATCATCATATCCCCTCCATAACAATTTCGGATTATCAACATTCCGCTGATTATTATTTTTATCATCCATTTTAGTCATATATCTATTCTTGATACAATTATTAGAACTTTATTTCTGCTGCCTGATTCGTTTCAATTAATAAGTCGTTGCCACTGTTTAACTCACTGGAATAAGGAAATTTGACAGCAAGAACTTTTTTACCGTACTTTTGAGCAAAACGTACAGTATGCATAGTACCGCTATGTTCCGGACATTGAGCCACTATCACAATATCCGACAGAGCCGCTTGAAGTCTATTACGTGCTATTAAATGTGTCGGATTTGCTTTCACACCCAGCAATTGTTCACTTATCAGCAATCCACCATTAGCAAGAATAGCATCCTGCAAAGGTTTGTTTTCGATCGGATGTGTAAGATCCAGACCGGAAGCCACTATCGCTATTGTTTCACCCTTTGCATCGAGACAACCTCTGTGAGCTGCAGCATCACAACCAAAAGCCAAACCACTGACAACTACATAGCCCTTTTTAGCATATTCAGCGCCCAATTTATAAGCAACTCCACAACCTCGCTTATCAGCACGACGAGCACCTACAACGGCAACCTTCTTTTCGCGTTTCAAAAGACTAATATTACCGAGAGCGAACAAAAACAAAGGTTTGTCTTTACCGATTTTATTGAATTCATCAGGATAGTGAACATCATCGAACCACGCGATAGTTTCAATGCCCAATCTAGCATTTCTTTCAATCAAAGCATCAGCTTTTGCTTTATCACCCAACCATTGATACAAAGCCTCCCGTATTTTCTGTGTTATTTCAATCAACATGATTACCTCCTATTTTTGAAAATAGCGAATTAGTTATTTAATTAAGTGCAACAAATTTAGTAATCATTATTCAAGGCAAACATATCAAAAATGAATTATAACCTAGAAAGTCAAAATGGACAAAATCGATTAAAGAAAAGATTGGTATAGTAAATCAAGAACACAAATCTTTATAATACGTATATTTCCTTTTCACTATCTGAAATACCTTCTATAAAATACAAATGATATACTACAAAAGGTACATTTCCACTCATAATCATATAATATTATATTCACTCCTTTTCTTATTAATATATATTTTCTGCTCGGCTGTAAAAAGTCCACGTTCTTCAAACTCTTGCCAGTCGCTGAAAAGAGCATTCATCTGCTCTTTCTCATTCTGAATCTTGGGTATAGTGTTGTCAGCCTCCTCAAATTTGTTCTGCATCACATAAGATGAAATGAGATTCGTATATATCCATAGTTGGCTATTGTCTATAGACAAAGCCTCCTTGGATTTTAATTCAGCTTTAAGAGCTTGACAAGTATTTAAATAATCATAAGATAAGCAATCTAGGCAATTAATGATATCAAAAGTATTAAATTCATCATTTTCTTTTTGTAATGAATGTAATATCTCTAACGATTTCTCTAAATTATTCACAGATTTCTTATAGTGGAAATTATTTCTATATAATCGTCCAATATTAAAAAATATTTCTGCCACTTTAGGGAGGAACTGAATAGGATTTTCTTTTGCTTGAGATTTGTATATTTTAAGAACTTCATAATATTCTTTCTCAGCTTTACTGAAGCAATGTAGTTCTTGGTGAAGATTTCCTAGATTAGTAAGATTCATTGCAACATCACAGAGAAATATATTAGATTTTGTTTTTGATAAACTACGATTTATTTCTAATGCCTCCGTATATTCCTTTTCTGCGTCTTCATATAAAAGTAGATCATAAAAAAGGAGCCCAAGATTATTAAAAGTCATAGCTATATCAGGAAGAAAAACTTCTGGATTCTGTTCTATAAGTATTTTCTGTATATCAAGAACTTCTTCATATTCTTTAACAGATTCGTCATACCGCTGAAGATTATAGTGCAGAACGCCGAGATTGTTAAGACTCATTGCAATATCAGGAAGGAAAGGTTCAGAATTCTTTTCTGATAATGTTCTTCTTATTTCAAGAGCTTCCTTATATTCATTTTCAGCATCTTCAAAGTGATGAAGATCATTATGAAGAAGCCCAAGATTATTAAGGCTCATTGCTATATCAGGAAGAAATGCATCGGGGTCCTTTTCCGAAAGTACTCGACGTATGTCTAAAGATTCCTTGTATTCCTTTTCAGCATCTTCATAGTGATGGAGATTATAATGGAGAATGCCAAGATTGTTGAGAATCGATGCCATAATTGGAAGGAAAGCCTCTGGATCCTTTTCTGAAAGTGTCCTATATATGGGCAAAGCTTCTTTGTATTCTTCTTCTGCATCTTCATAATGATGGAGATCATTATGAAGGAGCCCAAGATTGTTAAGGCTCACTGCCATATCGGGAAGGAAAACATCTGGATTCTTTTTTGCAAGTCTTCTACGTAACTCTAAAGCTTCCTGATATTCCTTTTCTGCATCTTCATAACAATGGATATTGTAATGTAGAAAACCCAAATTGTTAAGAATTAATGCCATAATTGGAGAGAAAACTTCAGAATTTTTTGCCAAAAATCCACGATATATGTTTAGTGCATCTTTATACTCCTCTTCTGCCTCTTCATATCGATGAAGATTGTTATGAAGAAGACCAAGATTGTTAATACTCATTGCCATGTCAGGAAGGAAAGTCTCAGGGTCCTAGAGTGTACGATATATATCTTGTGCTTCCTTATATTTCTTTTCTGCATCTTCATAGCGATGAAGATTGCAAAGTAGAATACCTAGATTCATGATGTTCATTGCCATATAAGCAACTGAAGCTTGAGAATCTGTTTTCGCAACTTTCCGACACATTTCAATAGCTTCTATATATTCTTTTTCTGCATCTTCATATCGATGAAGATCATTATGAAGGACGCCAAGATTATTAAGAGATTCAGCAACTACTAGTAAATACAACTCAGGATGTCTTAGAGAAAGTTCTCGTCTTATTTTAAGAGATTCCTTAAATTTATTTTCCGAATCAACAAAACGATGAAGGTCTGAATATAATACTCCTAAATTATTGAGAATTAAGGCTAAGTTGGATATATTTATTTCATCCGAAGAATGCTTCTCAGCCAATTGTTTAAATTTCTCAAAGGCTCCTATATATTCTTTCTCTGATTCCTCATATCGGTGAAGATGATAATGAAGATTACCTAGATTGTTAAGGTTCGATGCAACATCTAGCTTAAACATATCGTGGTTCTTTTCTTCTAACTGCCGATAAAGCAATAAGGATTTTTTATATATAATTTCGGATTCATCAAAATGGTTGAAATCTTGAAGAAGTCTTGCATAGTCAAATAGGATGTCAGCATTATTTGCCTCATTGTAATGTATGGTGTCTGCTATACTTATAGCCTCTTCGTACGCATTACAGGCATTCTTGAAACGATCGGGCATCGGCAGACTTTCATTCGACATCGAAGTCCTGGCTTTCAGCCTCCATTCATCGATAATAGTTTCCAAATGGCTCCGGTATTCCTCGTACTGGGCAAGTTCCTGTCTAGTCTCGCTCTTCATCTCTGCCTCATTGAGCACCTCATCGGCTTTGGCGGAATCGCCCTTCTCGAAATATTCGCGAGCCTTGGCTATCCTTGCCGAATATTTTTCGCCCGACAGTTTGGTGAAACGAAGGGCTGTATCGTAGAGACTGCTTTGACATTTCTCAAACTTCTCATTAACATTGTTGCGTTCGCCAGACTTGCTTACCAATTCCGTCAGAAGCGAGGTATTGGAAGGATCCGCTGCAAAAGACAATCTAAGTTCTGTGATCTCTTTATCAAGTTGGATAATCTGATTCTTTAGTCGATTATATTCAGTATTCCTTGAAACAAATGACACGTTGTTAAGGTCTATAATTTTCTCATTATCTATCGAAACGTTCTGCTCACCTACCTTCAAAAAACTATCCTTGTGAATTCCATTACTTTCTGTCGCTTCCAATTGAAGTATGAAATTGAGTTTTAAAGAATCTGTAGTATCATATGAACATGTATAATGCCCAAGGTTATGCAAAATGTTCTCTTTGAATTGAATCAAATCTGGAGTTTCTATCTCATTATCTTTAACTTCTCGTATATAGATATATATCTTCGGAATTTTTCGTTTATTAAAATCATCTATTGCACAATTAACTTCCTCGAGCGTGTACTTGCCTGCCTTGGTATGGAACAGAGCTATAAATATGTCACTGTCCTTAATCTTGGCGTTGTATTCGTCTTGCTTACGTTGCCCTGTATAGGAAGCGTCAAAATCCTCCCATTTCAGAAGTTTAATTTCAATGTCGCGCTTCTTGAATATCTCGTTTAGTTGGCGCACCATATCGCCAAAATCAATTCGGTCATATTTAAGTTCTTCCGAACTTGCCAAAAACACCTTTATCGTTCTCATACTATGCCTCCTACACTTCTCCAAATTCCTTTTTCTTTTGTTCTATATATGCCTTCTGCTCATCGTTAAAAAGGTAACGTTCTTCAAACTCTTTCCAGTCACTGAAAAGAGCATTCATCCGCTCCTTCACATCCTGAATCTTTGGTATAGTATTGTCAGCCTCTTCGAACTTGTTCTGCATCACATAAGACGAAATGAGATTCGTATATATCCATAGCTTGCTATTGTCCATAGACAAAGCCTCCTTGGCCTTTTCTTCTGATTCGTTGGCACGCTTTAAGAAAAGAAGATAGAAAGATTGATTTCCTAAGCAAGCGATTATTTTTGACAGATGATTATTACCAGATCGACTTGTTAATAAACGGTAAATATTTTCTGCTTTCTGAAATCTATCTAAAGCTCCATCACAATTTCTTTTACACCCATAACAACGTCCCAAGCTCTTTAAGCTATTTGCCATATTTAACAAGAAAGCTTCCGGATTCTTCTCTGCCAAATGCTTATAAATTTCAAGAGACTCATTATACTCTTTTTCAGCTTCTTCGTAACGTTTAAGAGTACAATGAAGACAACCTAGATTATTGAGGCTTAATGCGACATTTGGCATAAACACATCAGGATAAATTAAGACAAGCGATCGTCGTATTTCTAGGGCTGCATTATATTCATTCTCAGATTCTTCATATTGGCGAAGATCATAATGAAAATTACCAAGGTTGTTGAGACTCATAGCAACATCAGGAAGAAAAGCGTCAGGATTCTTGAAAGCGAGTGTACGACGTATTTCAAGAGCCTCCTTATATGCCTTCTCCGATTCTTCAAAACGATGAAGATTTCGATAAAGAATACCAAGGTTGTTAAGAGTCGCTGCTAAATCAGGCAAAAATGCTTCAGAATCCTTCAACGAAAGAGAACGCCGTATTTCAAGTGCCTCCTTAAATATCTCTTCTGACTCTTCGTAGCGATGAAGATCTTTGTAAAGAATTCCTAAATTATTTAGACTTGTCGCAACTTTAGGTAGGAAAGCGTCAGGATTCTTCAAAGCAAGAGTACGTCGTATTTCAAGTGCCTCCTTATATTCATTCACCGATTTGTCGAATAAATGGAGTTTAAGATGGAGACTTGCAAGGTTGTTGAGAATTTCTGCTAAATTTGGCAGGAATGCATCAGAACATTTTAGAGCAAGATAACGCCTTATTTCAAGTGCTTCATTAAATTCTTTTTCTGCCTTTTTGTAGTGGTGAAAATAATAATAAAAGTTGCCTAGGTTGTTGAGACTTGCTGCCACACTTGGCATGAATGCGTCAGGACTTCTCAAAGCAAGAGATTGCCGTATTTCGAGTGCTTCCTTATATTCATTCTCCGATTCTGCAAAACGATGAATGTCGCTATGAAGATTTCCAAGACTATTGAGATTAACAGCCACACTTGGTAGGAATGCATCAGGACTCTTTAAAGCAAGAGAGCGTCGTATTACAAGTGCCTCCTTATATTCATTCTCCGATTCTTCATAGCGATGAAGATCTCTATGAAGATTTCCAAGGCTGTTGAGAATTCCTGCCAAATTCGAAGAGAAAGCATCTGGATTTTTCTTATATAGTAACCTATATATTTCAAGAGCATCAATATATTTTATCGCCGATTCTTCATAGCGGTGTAGGTTTTTATAAAGAATGCCAAGACTTTTAAGACTCATCGCTAAAGTTGGAAGAAACGTTTCGGGATTCCTTTCTGAAAGAGAACGCCGTATTTTTAGAGCTTCTATATATTCCTTTTCTGCCTCTTTATAATAATGGAGCTCACTATGGAAATTTCCAATACTGTTAAGGCTCATAGCAACGTCAGGAAGAAAAACATCAGGATTATTTACAGCGAAGGAACGCCTTATTTTAAGAGATTCAATCAGTTCATTTTCAGTCTTCGTATAGTGGTGAAGTTTACGATGAAGATTTCCAAGATGATTAAGACTCCCTGCTACTTTTGGGAGGAAAGTTTTAGGATTTCTCACAGCAAGAGAACGCCATATTTTTAAAGCATTCATATACTCATTTTCTGCCTCTTTAAAGTTATTAAGACTCTGATGAACATTTCCGAGGTTGTTTAGGCTTATAGCATATTTAGCTAAATGGGTATCATTTTTACTAGAGAAAGACCTATTTAATATCATATTTTCTTTCCAAACTTCTTCAGATTCTTTGTAACGTTTGAATTTATATGATAGGAGTCCATAATCAAACAATATATCTGCCATTTTCCCCTTGTCATAATCCACCCTCTTTCCCAAGTCTATCGCTTTTTTGTATGCATCACAAGCTTGGTCACAACGTTCAGACATATTCGGGATAGAACTGTCTGTCATCACCGTACGAGCCTTGACAGTATATTCTTCTATGGATTTGATGACATTCTCACGTTTCAACTCCAAATCTTCCTTAGCCTGTTCGTATGCCTTAATATTTATCTCCGCATCCCGGTCTATATCATCGATATTTAAAACGGCATTGGCTTCTTCAGCCTTTCCATCGTCCAACAGTTCCTTGGCCTTAATGATTCTTCTGGTACAACTCCTTCCCATCAGGCTGTTGAACTTCATTGCAGTCTGAAACAAAAATTCCTGCGTCTGTTCCAACTCCTTTGCCAAAACGTTCCTTCTTTCAGACTTCTTCAACAGTTTAGCACGTTTTCGCTCATTATCCGGTTCTTCTTTCAAATCGATTTGAATATCGGCCAAATCTTCATCAAGCTCCTCAATCTCTTCCTTCAGCTTCTGAAATCCTTTATTAAGACTAACGAAAGGAACTTTTGAAAGATCTGCTACCTCCTCACCATCCAATAGCGCCTTCTCGTCCTTGATTTTTAATTCCACCGAAGGATGGCTTTCGAGAAGCTGAAGCTGCATCACAAAATGGAGCTGCATCGTGTCCGTATTCTTGTACTTGCACCAGTAATGACCTATCTCTTCCAACAGGTGATGCTTGAAACCTTTCAGTTCTTCAGTCTCCTCTTCACCGGTTTCTACCGACTTCATATAGGCATAAACTTTCGGAGATGAATGGAGCTTGAACTCCTCTGTGGCGCGGTTGAACTCTTCTACGGTGTATCTTCCCGCTTCCAAGTGAAACAGCGCCAAAAACATATCACTCTCTCCGATGCACTTGCCGCTTTCATCAATTTTTTTTTCGCTCTCATCTTCTGAATCAGCCTCTATGAGTTTAATGCGGACACCACGCCTTTCGTAGATCTCATCCAAACGGCGGATAAGATTACCGAACTCGACGCGATCGTCAACCAACTCTGTCCCTGATGCGAGATATATCTTAATTACTTTCATAAATTACTTCTATATACTTTTACGAACATTATTATTTAAGAGTTAAAAAAATATCAGTAGATAACAATAACTCTTTGAACTTATTACTTAACTCTTTAAAGTCATTATAACAGCTATATTCCAACCCGGGTGATTGCAAATTTCCTTTAAGAGTCCTCATTTCGTCATCATTCTTTTGCGTGTTCACAGATTTAAAATAAACACCGATTTTAGGAACGCCTCTCTCTCTAAATTCTTTAATAGCATAATCGACTTCCTCCATCGTGTATTTTCCTACAATAGTCTGAAACAAAGCTATGAATATATCGCAATCCTTGATCTGGACATTATATTCTTCTTGTTTCTTTAGCCCGTTATAGGCAGCATCATAATCTTCCCACTCGAACAGTCTGATACGTATCCCCTTCTCCTCATATTTGTCACTGAGTTTTCGAACTAGATTTCCGAAACGATTGCGATCTGCTTTCAGTTCTTCCGAACTTGCTAGAAATACTTTTATCGTTTTCATACTATGCATCCTTTGTTCCTTCAAATTCCTTTTTCTTCTTCTCTACGTATTCCTTCTGCTCTGCTGTAAAAAGCCCTCTCTCTTCAAACTCTTTCCATTCCTCAAAATAGGCATCATACAGCCAATCGATACTTTTTAATTTAGGAATACATTTATCAGCTTTGACAAAGTCATTTTGCATAACAAAGGCGAGATAAAGATTGGAATAGATCCAAGTCTGAGTTTTATCTAATTTTAGTGCCTCCTTAGCTAACTTCTCCGCATCTTTGGACCGATTCATTTTCAATAGAATATTAGAATATTGAGCTTTTGATTTTGAAATATAATAATTATGTTCTTGATTTATTAATTCGCAATATCTAATAGATTCTGTACAACATAATTCGGCTCTTTCAAATTCATTTTTGTAGATGTTAATATCTGAAAGGCTATTAAATATCTTAACGATACTAATTCTTATGTCATCATTTATAGGTGTCAGCCCCTTAAAAATCTCTAAAGCTTCTTCATACTCAGATTGAGCTATATCATACAATTTCGATTCTGAATGGATTGAAGCCAAATTATATAAAGTAATAGCAAGAAAATAGCTGGATTTTTTATTACTCATTGAGAGTTTCCTATATATAATAAGCCCTTCCTGATACTCTTCCTCGGCTGCTTTATTTTGTCCTTGACCCGAATGTAGTATTGCCATTAGGCAATAAGCTCTTGCTAAGCCGGAGTTGTATGATTCATCTTTGGAGCAGAGTTCCTTATAGATTATCAAATTTTCTTTCATATCGTTTTCAGCCATATCATTCTGACGCATCTTTTGATGCAAATCTTTTAATTTTTCCAAAGTATCCGCAGCATATTCATAATAATGATAATCTTTACTATTTGCTAATTGCTTATATATCTCTAAAACTTCCTTATATCCCTGTTCTGCATCTTTATAATAATTGAAATTAACGTGCAAAGAAGCTAAATCTTCAATTGCACGTAAGCCTTCGGTAAACTCCGTTTATTAATATAATGAATTGTCCCGTATCTTTATGGCTAAAAAGATTATGGTATATTGGACATTAGACTATTTTAGAATTCTCTATAGCGAATATCTAAAAGCTAACATTAGTGTGCGTGATTTCTGCCAGGAACAAGGTATAAGTGAAAATCGATTTTATTATTGGACCAAGAAGCTTAAATGTAATGCCGTTGCTAATATCGAACAGCCTAAAAGCTTTATTCCAATAAGTTCTGAAGCTGTAAGCTGTCTTGCTACTGCTATCCAATCAAAGCAAGAAAAAGTTATTAGAGCAAAACCTTCTGAAATAAAGATTGTTTACCCAAACGGAGTTGTATTACAGCTAGAGTCTGATGGTGATTTAGAGATCCTTCGACAACTTATCAACTTAAATTCCTAGCCTCATGTTTAGCCTTACTTCTTCAGATAAGTTTTACCTATATCCATATCCTACAGATATGCGCAAGAGTTTCTATACATTAAGTGGCATCGTGACTAACCAAATGGGTAAAGATGTGCAGGATGGCGATGCTTTTATTTTTATAAACAAACCCTGTACTGCCATGAAAATACTCCACATGGAATACGGTGGATTGGTCATTTATCATATGAGGTTATCACAAGGACAATTCTGTCTCCCTGAAATAGATTTTCAGGAAGGTAAAACCGTCTCACATGAGACCCTATGGAGCGATTTAGTTTTAATGGTGCAAGGTATAGATACACAACAAGTAAAGCATCGTAAAAGATGGATTCCTTCTACAAAAAGCAACGTTTAAAATAATAAAAAAAAGTCTTATATAAATGTGGCTATCTCACCCATTCTTTGTATATTTATATCATAATAAAGAACAGGAAATGCCCGACAGAACTATTGATAAAGATGAGCTGATTCGCCAATTAATGGCAGACAGAGACCGATTGTTTAGAGAGAACTCTCGGTTAAGAGTTGCTATAAACACTGATCCCGAAAGTGTAAAACAAGACCATAAGGAACAGTTAGAAGCAAAAGATATCATTATCAATAAGACAGAAGAGCTACTTGAGAAAAAAGATACCCGTATTGCTCAGTTAGAAAAGCAAGTGGCTTACTTGAAAAGCCAATTATACGGTGGCAAAGCAGAACGATACATCAACCCCGATCCGGATGCACGCCAGTTGGAACTTTTTGAAGGTCTTCCTTTATTGCCCGGCGAAAAAGAGGCGGCGATAAAAGCTGAAGAGGAGATTAAAGTCGCAAAAGAGCACCGAATTAAACGTATGGAAAAAGAAAAAGGTGCTCCTGTACGCAAATCTCTCCCAGAAGAGCTGGAACGTAAGTTTGAACACGTATATCCTGAAGGATACAATCCGGAAGAATGGGATTTATTAGATGAAGAAAACCCACTATATACGGAAGTGTTGATGAAGGAGCCTACTAAGTTTTACGTACTTCGTACCTATAGGCATAAAGCCATCCGCAAATCAGACCGTACAATAGTCACAGCCGATTGCCCTGTTAAACCAATCGCAAAGAGCTACGCTTCCGCATCCTTACTTGCAGATCTAATGATCGATAAATACGTTGACCACATCCCATTCTATAGACAGCAGAAACAGTTTGAACGGCTAGGCATGAAAATACCGCTGCCAACCATACTCGGATGGTTCCAGGATGTAAGCGATCTTCTCATGCCACTACACTTCCGATTATGGGAATTAATGAAAGGAACGGATTATTTACAATGTGACGAAACCACACTCCCTATAGTACGCAATGATAAACACAAGACAGTGAAAGGATACATCTGGCTTGTGCGAGACCCCATGTCCGGCCGCCAGTATTTCTATTGGGACAAAGGTTCCAGAAGTGGAGAGGTCGTACTCAAGCTTTTCCATGGATATCAAGGCGCCTTACAAACAGACGGTTATGAGCGATATGAGTTGTTGGACGAAAAGAAAGGAGTTATTTTATTATCATGTTGGGCACATGCAAGAAGAAAATTTTCAGAGGCTCTCAAAAATGATAAGGGGCGAGCAGAAAGTGCCTTGGAGCAAATCCAACTTCTCTATGAGGTTGAACGACAAATAAAAGAACAGGAGTTGTCATTTGAAGATGCAGTTGTGCTTAGGAAACGTCTTGCTTATCCGATAATGGTTAGATTTGAAAAATGGCTCGTAGTGGAACATGCAAAAGTTATTAAAGGTAGCCCTATCGAAAAAGCAATCCTGTATACTTATAAGCGTTTCAATAAACTATCACGCTATCATCTGGATGGAAGATATAATATTGATAATAATGGAATTGAAAATGCAGTAAGGCCGGTAGCCATAGGTAGGAAGAACTACTTATTTTGTCAGAATGATGATACAGCGGAAAGTACCGCTATTATTTATAGCTTTATGGGCTGCTGTAAAGCTAGTGGTGTAGACTTTCGCAGCTGGATCATTTATTTTCTAGAGCACGTCCATGATTACGACACAGATTATACGATGGATGTAGCGGAGTTGTTACCTGACAGATTAAAATCAGCAGGAATACTTTGAAATCCTTGAGAACATTGAAAACCATGAAATCTGTCAGATCATCGAAAACAATGAAATAATAGAAAACCTTGAGACAAAATTGTTAAGTTGAATCTCAAGGTTTTATTAGATCTATAGTACGGAGTTTACCGAAGGCTTACAATTGCACTAGTTAAAGAGTCAATGCTAATATCTTTATCTATATCCATCATTTTTCTACATACAGTAACCCTTTCCTTTAAAATCTCTTCAGCTTCTTCTAAACGATTTTGCTTCTTATATAGTATTGAGAGATTATTCAACTGCCTATCAACATTTCCTAAATTTCCTAAGTTTGCATTATCTTTTTCAGCCAGTTCTTTACAAATGTCAAGAGCCTTTTTAAAATCTTCTTCTGCATTATCATATTGCTTTAAGTGAGAATGAAGAATTCCTAATTGGTTGTATCCCCCTCTTGCTATAATATATTTATATTCTTGTCCATTCCTTTTAATAAGAGGAGTAAAAATCTTGATAATTTCTAAGTATTTTTGCTCGGCTTCTTCATACCTTTCAAACTTTTCATATAATCTTGCAAGGTTCATTAAAGATTGTTCGACTCGAGGCAAAAATTCATCAGGATCATCTTCAGCAAGAGACCTTCTTAAATCTAAGGATTGCTTTAAATTAGTCTCCGAATCATTGAAATTGTTACATTTCAAATATTCATTTCCAAGATTATTCAACGCTCCAGCTAGTAAAGGTAAAAGTTCGTTATTATTATTTTCAGTTAAATCTTTCAATATAAGAATCATCTTTTGATAGGTCTTCATACTTTCGTGCAGATTTCCAAAATTTGCCAAATCTTTAGCATAATCAAATAGATAATCAACTTTCTTTTTAGGTTCTAAATTAATTTTATCAGCAATAATTAAAGCCTTTTCAATTACTTTGCATGCCAAGCCATAACCTTCCTTCGTAGAATAAGCTGGATCATTAATTATAATTTTAGCTTTAGTAGCTAATTCTTCTATTACTAAAGTAAGATTTTCCTTAGTTATCGCCAATTGTTCAAGTTCAATATCAGCTTCATCCTCTATTTCTTTAACATCTAAAATCTGCTCAGCTTGAGACACTTTATCAAGATCCATATAATGATATACTAAGCCTACTCGTCCTCTATGCTGATCAGAAATAAAACGAGAGAGTTTAATAGATGAATCGCTAAGAGTTTTTTGAAACTGTTTAAATTCTAAATATAGTTTCCTCACACTAAAAGGCCTCTGCTCACTGGTATCTAGAAGATCATCATCAAGATCATCTAATATGTTTTTAGAAGCTACAGGATGACCTATTTGTATATGGGACCTAACTGAAGAAGGTTCAACAACAAGAGATGATTCATCGTTATAAGAGTCATTAGAACTTTTATCAAATGAATCTTTCGATTCGTCATAAATAAAATTCTCTAGCTCTTGCATAAACAAACTTTTCATCCCTTCATAAGAACTATATCTACAAGGATAATGATGTAGACTATGAAAATAATCCTCTTCAAATTTAATGAGGTCAGGTGTCTCTTGTTCACCTTTTTCAAGATTTTTCATATAAAAAAAGATCTTTGGCCTTTTAGTCTTTTTAAACTCATCTAAAGCACAATCAATTTCTTCCCTTGTATAAAGTCCTGCCTTTTTATAAAATAAAGCTATAAATATATCACAAGTAATGATTTGTTCATTATATTCGTCTTGCTTTCTTTTGCCATTATATGCAGAGTCAAACCTTTCCCACATTAGCAGCTCGATTTTAACACCTCGTTTTGAATAATGAGAGTTTAACTCATCTACTAAATAGCCGAAATTTCTACGATCTTGCTCTAATTCTTCCGAACTTGCTAGAAATACTTTTATCGTTTTCATTATCCATTAAATTTATAAACAAGGAAGGCACCGATATTCCTATATGACAAGATAATCAGTGCCTTTTATACAAATATTACCTATTTTCATCGTGGGGATAAAGACTATACCCCTCATCTAACATCCTCTTGTGTAAAATTGTATCAATATGACAATCAATCGTACAGTTTTTATAATCTTTCTCCCAAGTTGATAAAGCGCAGATGCAGAAAGGAGGAAGGAAATAAACTAAATGAAAAACAGAGACCTTATTTTTATCTCCTCCTTCAATTACACTAAGATTAATTTTATCTCCAACCTTATTAAATAACTTACCGAAATCTTCATCTTTTATTTTAGTTTGATTCTTATTATAGACCTCTATAAATATGTGTTCATAGAATTCGGGAGTGTTATAACCAAGTGAATCCGTATACATTAAAGGTTCTGATCTCTTCAGACTCGTATTAATAACTTTTTCGTATTGTTCAGGTGTCAATTCATTAAATACGTTATTGATATCACATTCAAAATGTCCAAGTAATCCATCAATGCATTGACAAATAGAATTACAAATATCATCAAAATGCATTGAATCAAATCCATAGATTTTATTACTATTCGATAAATTTTGAACAAACTCTGAAAAAGAAAGTTTGGATAATCTCTGTTCGCAATTTTTAATAGCGTATGCATTTAAACTAAGTGTAAAAGGAGATGACAAATTAACTGCTAATTTATCTTGAGCAATTTTATCATCAATAAGACTTATATTTTTTACGATACGATCTACACAACTAATTTGAGAATCTATATCCTCCCCGAATTCAGTATATAATTCTATTAAAGTACGAGAAATTGAAACGTTTTGGCGACAATGCAAGAGTTCCAACGTTCGGTCCTTTACATCGGCAATTAATTTCTTAGTATTTCGTAGAAAGAAACTCTTTCTATGATGAGCCAATTTATCGTGCGCAGTTCTTAAGTCATTGTCAATAGTAATTTGCTTAGTATAACAATCATCAGCTCTTAATTTATTCAAATTGTTTTTTACAATATGATGAAGAGCTAATAAGAGCTTTTTAGAATTAGTAATTCCTGATGATTGGTTAACAGTTTCACAAATTAATGCAGATAATTCGACGCTAAATTTATTTACTTCCTTAAATAGTTCATTATCACTTAATAGAACATTGCTATCTATAGATTGTTCACATTCCGGTAAAGGCTTCTCTATATCACTTATCTCTGTAAACTGAGCATTCGATAGATTCTTAGAAAGCTTATCTTTATAGGAATCTATCCCAAATTGATGATCCTCTATCCATTTTTCTGCAACACTTTGCATGTCGATATTATTATCTAGAGTCAATTCAGAGAGAAGCTCTTTTGCTGCACATAAATTAAAAAAACTTCCTAATGATTCATTTTGGCATTCTATCTTGCAATTTCCCAAAAAAGTAATCCAACTATTTTTGTCTTTTACCTTAAAATTATCATAAAAAGAGACGCTAAAATTATCCATTAAAGACTGATATGACGGATTACCATCAAAAATAAATGCGTTACCAATAACTTCCAAAGCCTGATCTTTCGTTATTGTTTCACCATTCCTATTCTTATTATCGAAATAAAAGAATTCATCAAAAGGTCTTCTTGTTAATTCCTCAGTTCCATCAAGATATTTAAGTTCGATAGGCTTGCTGTCAATTTTTAATGAACCCATTAAATAATCTAATTCGCACATTGCTGCATAAGAATTTGCATTCAATAAACTCCGTTCGGATACCATATCGAAGAATTCTGGAGATATGCTATAACCGATAATTCTACATTTCGGAGCGTATCTCTGAATTAGATATGCCATATTTATAAAAGAGCCACTACCCGTACCACCACATAAAGAGAATACAATATTGATATCGATGTCAGAAGATACTAATTCATAACGTTCATCATCACTTATAGCAATATTTGTAATATTATTTAATGTCCTAAGTAATATTTCTTTAACACTATCTTTATTTGCCGTAAAAGCGAACCGTCCATTCGAGCGAATACCGGCAGCACCAAATTTTAGTTGCGACAAATTTTCTACGCCTTCTTGAGACAACCAATCAAACTTGTTTTGATTTCTTTCGTATAGTTCTTGAGGAGCATCGACTGCAATATTCACATATTCGTTATCTTCCAAATGTATTACACCATTTTTTATAGATTTAATATGTTTCCATAGTGCTTTATCAGTATCAATTCCAATAAAGCCTATCATTGGTGGTACCTCACCAAAAGTCTCGAGAATATTTTTCTTTGTTATTAACAATGCATCTATACCAAAGCCACCCAGGCCGATATAAACAGTACGTTTCATTTCTGTTGCCATAGTCTTCTATTATTAGTAATTTCTATTTTGTGCACAAATCATATACGCCTTCTATGTTGTCTACATCATAGCCCTGGTATTGTTTACCTATATTAGGCAACTCTTCCCAAGGTACGAGGCATATATGACGTTCAGTATCGTAATCCCTATCCTTTCCAAGTCCTTTCGGCTGTACCTGCCAACCATGAACAAAATAGGTAGCATTCCAACGGAGATGTTCGGTGATTGCAAGATTAGTTTTCTTCTCGTTATCTAGACTCTGTGAGAAAGCCTCTTTATTCGGATAGTTTTTGACTTTCTCTTTGGTGATACCCATTAATTTTAATTTTGTCTGCAAGTGAATTGCAACAGATATATTAGATATTTTCTTAATGGCATTCAGTTCTTCCCAGTCGTCTTTATCTCCATTATAGATTTTGTTAACTTGCCTGGCTTTCTGTATGATATCCTCATTGACGATATTATCATAACTAAAGATATATTTGTTCATTCCAAAAAGTCCTATCTGCAATTTATCATTCTTACTACGTATACCGATACTACCATCGTGTTTCCTCTCGAAAATTTCACCAAGGACTCCCGTCTTAAATAAGTTCTCGTCATTTTTGATATTAACTAAGACAGGTACCTCTAACGAACGTTTACGAATCATATCGCTTATCTCCATAGCTGTACTTATGTTGAGACCATCGTCACCATACGCTACAACGATATATCGTAAAGTTGGTAACAGCCCTGAAATGAAATGAAAATATTCTTCATCACATTTCATCGTTTTATATTCAATTGCATAGTTGCTTTCAAGCGCAGGATATCGCTCTTTAAATAAACCTTTAACTTCATTTATCTTCTTATCTATCACAACTGCATGAAAAGTCGAACCAACAAACTGACCTTGCTCTATTAAATAGCGCAAAGAGTATTGCCCAATCTCACCAAATCCTAATATCAGCACATTAAAATCTTCTAGCGCAACTCCCTTGTTCGTGTCTATCTTAATATAATTGACAGGCGGATATATTTTTATCAACCTTAATGCAGATAATTCAGATTGATTAAAGAAATGGAAGTCAACCTTAGGATATTTACTGTTATTATCTTTATCTTTCCTATCGGAGAATTTTAGAAAATATTTTTCATTTTGTTCAGAAGTATACAAGACGTGCATCTGATAAGGTTTTTTACCTCTAGAATGTTCACCATAACCCTTTTGATGAATCCTATCAGCGATATTTACAGCCAACTGTATGTTCTTATTCTCTTCATTTGATAAAAAGAACAAATGGCTATGATGAGATATATTCAGCAGCCTAGCTATACCGATATCTTCCAGAGAAGACTGATTGGTATATTCACTTTCTACCGTAATAGCGCCAACATTAAATAAAAAGTCATTTGATAAACTCTCAGTATCCATATCTTTGCTTTGCGAACCCACATTTGCTACCGTTTTATTCTTTAGAAACAATATGATATCCTTCTTCTTCCCAGAATCAGATTTCTTCTTTTTAAAAATATTCTTAGCTAAAGCAATAGAAGCATCATTGATGTCGAAAAAGATATAACATGTATCGGGTTTGATAAAATGATATTTAAGCCAAAAATACAGTTTGTTACCCATCAGTTGTAAAGCGACGACAAAACTGGTCATCAATGCAACTAAATTAGTCATAGAAAGAAGAAGCATAAAATACTGGTTATCTTTCATCACTTCCCTCAACTCTTGAATATCGGAGAAAGAGAAAAACATTCTAACCGAAGATAAAGCAGAGCGAAAAACCAAAGTAACCAACTGCTCTTTAGTGCCCCCATCATAATAACCCACTAAATAAATGACAAAACCACACAAAAACACAGGGGGAATAAGAATAAATTTAGTTGTTTTAAAAAATTCCTTTCTATGTTTCTTCACGTATATGAAGAGGCACCATAACAAAAGGATGGTGATTGCAAAATACAACCACGAATCGAAACTAAAACAACCTTCTAATGGCATCATTATATCATTACATTAAATAGTCACTATCATTTCCATGGATTTGAATCTGTATCATCAGCTTCTAAGCCACCGACAGGAAGAGCAGAACATCTGAAATAAATCTTATCACCCTTTTTATCAAATACTAATTCTAATAGATTGGAACTAATTGCAGACTCAAAAGTTGAAGTAAGTGATTCGAGGGTATTGCCAACAGCATTGACAACATCCGAAAGTGAAGAATTCTCATTTAATGAACTTAAACCTTTAGTATCGACAGAAGGACTATTGCTCTTCAGTTTATTCTGAAACCTATAGACCTTAAGAGGATGCCCGTTTTCAGCATCGTTTTCCTTCGCTTCAGTATAAATCCCTTGCCCAACAGGTGATCCCCAATTACCACTAGAAGGTTTGGCTATCCACATGGTATACGACTTATCTGAACTGTCACCAGAAACCTTGATCCATACTGAATCTGGCCTCGTGGACTGGTAAGTCCACGAGGAACAAGAAGAAAGAGTAAATAAAAACGTAAAAATTAGTAATACAATAGCTATTTTTTTCATGTTAATGGACATATTAATTATCTTTACTTATTGGTAATATATCATCACAGAGGAAATAAGCCCTTTGTAACACTACTAATCTAAAATGAGATACAGTTTCACAAGCAGTAGGTGGTAAAGAAAAATGCTTTTTATATTCATTGCTCCATTTACATTTTTCTTCATCCGTGTCAGTATGAAGAAAGATGAACTTTGAAGGCCTTTGATCATCACATACTTTTGAAAGATGGGGATCAAGAAACAAATCACTTCTTGGACTAAGCAATTCTAACAAATCTTTAATATTTGTATATTCTCTATCGAGAAATGAATACTGTTCTTCTCCAGATATGTGTTTATATATAGAAAATCCATTAAGTATTGACAAAAGCTTTTTAATCATTACATCCTTTATCTTATCTTTAAATTGTCTAATTGAAGATTCGGAAATATTGTAGTCGCTAAATAAGTCATAAAGATGAATATCTTTTGTTATATCGTCTTTATTTTCATTAAAATAATATTCTAATGCTTCGTTTGTAATAAGTGGGATAAATGCATCATTCTTAGAAACGGGTTGCATGTCATAAAGTTTGCTTTTTTCTTCTTCGTACCAAATATTCAAATTAGCGACAAAAGAATTCATCGACTGATATTTATTTATCATTGCTGCATGCAAGGATGAAAACTTATCTATGAGCATACCTGATAACCGCATTCTAAGTTTAAGCCTATTTTGATTATCTTTCAACTCGCTTACTACATTTAATTTATCTTCAGTGGCTTCACCTAAAGAACCTTTAAGTTTATGATACTTATGGAGTTTATATCCTAAATATAAAATAAAACAAAATACGCACAAAGCTAAAATAATTAAAATAACATAACTAAACTTATAGCTAAGCCATTTTGATGAGGCTATGAATCCTGATACCCATACAATTAACAATACAAACATTATTCCAATTTGTTTAAGAATATCATTTTTCATTGTTTTATTGAAATTATTAATTTGTGCTTTTCTATTGGGATTATCTTTAGAATCATTACTTTTTTCACTAGTAAATTCTTCATAATCCTTTTGAGCATTATCAATTTCTTCATTAAATTTTGAATATCTATTATTAAAGATATTATCACGAACTGATGGATTACCTAAAGAAGTTACTATACTCTCATACCATTTCTTATATTTAGAATATAATTCTTGCATCTTAAAGACTTTATGTTTTTCATCTTCAATTGCTATCTTTAAAAGTGCAAATTTTATATTACTGTCAGCGTCATTGAAAGATACAGTCGTTTTTTTATCAAATCCTTTTGTTTTTTCTCCATTATTAATAGTTGTTATAATGCAAGCATAATCATTGAGATTTTCATCTTCGATATAACTAAAAGGTATATAGTAATATCCATTATCACCACATTCTTCACCCCAAGAGTTACGAACAATATAGACATTATTTCTCTGACTATATCCACAAACGACCATAGCATGACCATCATATTTACCACTATTTATTTCCTCATTACTAGGTCTTGAGATAAAACCTTTATTAGAATCATTAAATGAATCATATATTTTCAAAGATATAGCTATAGGATATCCTTCAGATAAAGCAGACAGAAAGTCTTCATGTTTTATGAAGACATTTAATGCGTTTTGAATTTTATGTGTCAACGCATTTTGTATAGCATCATCCGTTGGAGGGACATTAATATCTTTGTCGTCATATTTACAAAAGTTTTCTTCACATATGCCATATTTGATAATGCTATCAATTACTTCATGATAGTTAGTTCCACTATCCTTTAAAGAGCCCTTAGACTTTCTTACATTATAGTAAACAAAACGTTCACTTAAATCAGGATCTTTTGATTGTGATTTTTTAAGGATGAATTCATATATTGATGATATAGCAAAAACAGCGCAAGCCCCAATAGAACCTTGATTTTTAATATTGGTAAAAGCCGATCTCAAATCTACGCTTTCTGGAAATTTCATATCAGTAATTGGTTCATATGTTTTCTCCAATGGAACTTCTTGAATATTATTGATATGTTTATTAGCGGTCGTGTCAAATACAAATCCTTTCTCTGTTAACAATTTATTACTTTCTAGTTCATTCTTTATCTGAGAAGAAAGACTTTCCAAATCTTTACTCTTTTCCCGAATATAAGTTGTGGATCTAAGAATATTTTCCCTAAGTTTCTTTATCTCCCTAATATGTAAATCCGTTTTCCCTGTTTTTTCATCATCTGACATTAAAAAAGCAGGAGTAATTATTAATTTTCCATCCTTATCTGTCTCTATTTTAACTAAATCGTTATTTGCATTGATAAAAGTATTAAGCGATTGTATTTCACAATCATCCAATGTTAACAAATTATTATTTATTGAATATCCAGTCACTAAATCATCATCCTGCCCGAGGATTTGTGCTAAGATTGCTTTTTTTTCTGGAAGAAATAAATTCTCATCTTCAATAAATGATTGAAGTTCAGAAGTCAATTCATTAATCATAGTATTAAACTTAGGCGTAATTGAAGTCATGATATTAACATCAGATACATTATTTCTCATTAATGGTCTTATCTCATTATCAAAGAAATCTTCAAGTATATTAGTATGTCCTACAAGTTTTCCTTGAGCTATGTTTGATATCTTATTAGCATCAACTTCTTTACATGATATTTTTTCGTTATCAAATATTTTAAGATAAGTCGAACTAAGTAAAAACTGAACAAAATAGAACTTGTCGAAAAACAATTGAGATAAACCTATTGCTGTAATTTGTTTCTTTTCATATTCTTCTGACTGAGGATAAATACTATGATAATTCTCTATACATATCATCGAATATTCACCTAATATTTTTAAGAAAGTAGCATTATCAAAATTCAAAGATACTCCACTCGTATTACAATCCTGAAGTAAAATAAAGCGATGAAAACAATTTTCAGATACGACATTAATCAATTTTATAGACTCGTATGTATTTAACTCAAGCTGTTGAAGTTCATTAGCCTGTGACCTTTCCGTTCCGTCATCAAATAGATAGGACAAATCATGATGTATACCGATAAAATCTATTTGATATCTTTTCCCAGTAGCTTCAATCTGTTTTACTAAATTAATAGCAACTTTTACAGATTCTATTTCATATAGAAGAAAAATGATATTTATCCCAATAGTATCATCATCATTTTGTGATTTTATATTTAGCGTATTTCTAAATAAATCACCAGAAAAATAAGACTTAACTTTATCATCAGTATCGATGGACTCAGGCTCAGACGAAGTTACTAAATATAATTCTTTTAGATCAGAGCAAAATACATCTTTTTTTACTGGTACACTTTCAATTTTCGAAATAAATCCATTTTTCAAAATCATCACTTGAAAAAATGAATCCAAATTGTTTTCATTATATTTAGAAACGTATTGTTTTAAATTACTGCTGACCTGCTCTAAAGCAGGCCCCAGTAATAAATCGATTGTATGTCTCATAATCTTTTATTATAAATTATCTCTTACAAAATTTAATTCATTTGTTATAAGATCCTTTACATGCTCGTTACCCTTACGTTTAATTCCTTCTTTTGTCAAGTTAATTTGAGAATATTTCTCTAAATAATTTGCTTTTACATCATTGATTTTTTCTTTAAATACTTCTTGTCCTTTACTATCTACAAAAGAATTAAATGCAGTGTTAAATTGCTTTACAATATCCTTAATGTCCTCTTGATGTTTGAATGTCTCAAAAGCAGAATCTCTGTATTGATCTAAAGGTAACCAACAATCATCTAATACATCTCCTCTTTTCGTATTCTTATAATAGTATTTCCCATTTTCATTCTTAATCAATCCCAATATGAAACCTTTAACCCATAATTCCAAATAATCATCGATTTCATTTACTGGATAAAGGCTATAGTTCTCGTGATCCATTCTTTGTTGAAGAATCGCGTCAATATGGAAATTAGCATTTGTATAAGCATCATATTTCTCTTTATATAATTCCACTGGTTCAATTTGAAATGCAGGTATAACACCAAACTGATGATATATAATGACCCTATTTTTATTACTAATGCTTGTTAAATTTGAATTATTACAACCTGTTAGTTTATTTATAATATCCGTTGTAATATTCGAATGACCTTGATCAGGAACACCAATGAAATAAATATCTGCAGGTTTTTCTTTAGGAATACGCCCTGGTTTATAACGAAGCAATATTTTTGATTTATTCAATGCCACCTTCAAAATTCGGTCCAATGCAGAGCCTTCACCATTTTGATCTTGTAATTCATTTAAGTTTTTCATTGCGTCCTCAATGGTCATATTTGTCCAAACCTTTGCAGTCTTAAGGTTCTTAGTATAATTAGAAATTAATTTAAAAACTTCAACTCTAGGACTAGTTTGAGCATCAAAATCATATATTTTATTAGCATATGGAATAGTATTGAGGAATTCTACAAATACAATTTCATCATTGTCAACTGAAACTTTATTAATATAGGGATCAGCTAAATCAATTTGGAATGTAGAACTTCCTATTCCTGCATTAGTAAGGTTAGATACAGATGCGGTACAATCATTTGAGATAGCAATCAAAATATTCTTTATATTATCTATCTTTTGTGATTCAATCAATATAGATTCTTTAATAGTGTTGAAAAAACTAATAGCTTTAATTCTCCTATATTTTTCTCTTTTACATGTTGCCCATTGCGTCGCTTCTGTGACAACGTCGTCTTTGTATTTATTGACCTTTGAAGTTTTTTTAATCCAGTTCGAATTGTAGCTTATCAAATCAGTAACAGCATTTTTAAGATTTGCTTGGTATTTGTCTTCAGGATGCTTATTTTCAAAATCATCTAACTCTTGTTGCATTTCTGAGATAAATATATCTACCTGTTGTTTAATGGAAAGTAAAATTTGTTCAATAGCCCCAACACCGCCTTCTTGGTTAATCTTTAACTTAACTAATGTAGACAATTCATTCTTAACTTGTTCACTTTTATCACTTATTTTTTTATCAATATCTGAGTCTTTTGGTAATACTTGTTGATTAATATAATAATCACAATTCTTTTGCGCTTCATCTACATTATCTATATAGAGTTGTACTTCCGGCTCTTTCTTTAATATAAAGTCTATGGTATTATCTTGCCCGTTGTTCTCCCGAATATGAACCTCGGACTTATCAATCCAATTATTCGCTTCTGCACACGTATCTTCATCGGCTCTTAAACTAAACATTCGATCAATAATTTTCTTTGCAGCTTTATTAATAAATATGTCTTTAAGCCTGTCGCTATCAAATACCAATTCACTGACACCCATACCTGATACCCATGCACGTTTATTGTCAATATCCATAGTACCTTCAGTAATATTTTTCTCTATATTATCACCGGAAGATTTAGATTTCCCTGACAGTTCTCCAGCAGATGTAATTAACGCAAGCCCTATCATCTGTGTCAACTGTTCAATTTTTCTATATGTATCACCATTGTCATTTTTGTTGTCAATGAAAAAGAAAGCATCAAAAGGACAACCTGATACATTCATTTCTGAATTGATATATTGTATTGTAAAGGAATTATTCATATCCAAATGCATCATCCAATCTAAATCTTCAATTGCACCATATGCATTTGGCATAACTTTTGCCAATCCATCATGAATATCTGCCAAAAAAACACCGGGTAATAAACCATATCCAGTCAATTTGCATTTAGGTGCAAATTTTTTCAAAAGGTAGGCCATATTTAAAAATGTTCCACATCCCGTACCACCGCATATAGAAAAGACCATATGAATTTCAATTTCAGAATCCAGTAGCTCATATTTGGGATTATTAGAAATATCATCACGACTAATTTCATTTATACAATAACTAATTTTTTCTTCTAAACTTTTCTCATTTATTGTTAAAGCAAAGCGTCCATTTGTTCTTACTTGCCCAGCTCCAAGATTCATGTGCGTTAATGCTTTTAGATTCTCAGTTGGAATCCAATTAAAACGGTCTTTATAATTTTCATAAAATGGTTTCGCATCATCAACTAGGATTCTAAGTTGCTCTGCAGGATCGAGCACTACAGAGCTGTTATTGCTTGTAGTTTCTGAATTAGAATATTCTGACTTATCAGTATCAATACCTAAAAAGCCTATCATTGGAGGTACTTCACCATAAGTTTCAACAAACATTTTTTTTGTTTGTAACAAAGTCTTCATCCCAGTTCCTCCTAGGCCGATGAAGAGTGACCTTCTAATTTTAGTTGCCATAATATTTTTAATTTAATTTAAATGAAATAATATTTGTATTACTGTTAGAATTAATTAATTGATATTCTGTACCAATAAGTAATTCTCTATCTGTAGGATTTAAGTCGAAACATTTACGATCATAACATATCTTACCGCTTCTTTTTTTAGGTTCAATAGTTATAATTCCGTCTACATATTCATTAATGATAATCACTTTTTCACCCATAAATAATCGATTGAAAAAGGATTGACTTTCTTTCTTATCATTGGTAATTTTAATAAGATGTTTTCCATAAAGTCGTGGTGAATAAATTTTGTCACCAATAGTAAGAGAAATACTATGACATTTGAATTTATCAAAATATGGCCTCACCATTATAAACCAAACTAACAAGAAAGCAACTAATATTATTCCTATCCACATAGAAATTATTAAAAGTGGATTCATATCTACATCATAATGTGCTCTCAATGTCAATACATAATCAATTGCCGGATTATCATTAATCCGCTCCAATTGATTGATGCTACCTTCTACGGGTGTAAGGGTGAAATAACGCTTGCCAGTTTTCGAATCTTTATCGAAGATGACAGACAGAATACTTGGAGTAGCACCAGCATTGAATGTAATCAAGCTGTCTTTAATAGCTTTGCCATTGTATAGAATAGTGAAGCCCTGTTTTCCGTCACTAGAAGCACATTTTAATACGACAGAAGAATGGACCTTGCAAGCTTCGGCATTAAAGACAGCCTTCAAATCGACTGACAAAGTATCTTGTTTCCTTTCTTTCCAGAACAAGAACGACTTGTAATATTTGGCTTTACCTAAATCAGGTTCATCAGAGAGGATATTTAATACTCTTTCAGGTTTGTTTGAAACAGTTATCGATAGAGTCGGATTAATAATCTTAATCTTATTAGTGTCCGTCAGTATAGAAGCGGTAAAGGTGTAGGAATCTTTTCCTACTAATTGCTGAAAGAGAGTTTGTAAAGACCCTTTTGGTGAAGCCTTGATGGTTACCTTACCATCTTTTATATTGCCTAACAGTTGCACATTAAATAAAGGATCGTTGGTAACAGCTTTAGCACTATATTCACCACTGGCCGAAAACGAAAGAATACGCGGACGTAAGTCGAGCGTACTCAAATTAATCGTATTCGGAGTGAAAGCGCCAAAGGGTTTTGGATGACCATTAGCATCAATCATAAAAACAGAAGTCTGACAAGAGTTTATTGCAGATGTCAATTCAGGATTACGGGCACTTGGCGTAAGCATCACATAGAATGCATAACTGTTTTTATACTTGCCACACCAATCATTGATACGTTTACAAACATTCGTCATTCCCGAAAATGTATCATTGCCATCAGTCAACAACATAAAATAATTATCCTTGTTCTTATCGAGATACTTAAGTCCCATATCCCAAGCAGCACAAATATTCGTACCAGACTTGCTTTTGATATATTCATCAAGCTTTTTCTCTACATCCTCCCATTTGAAATGAGAACGAACAAATGAAACGACAGGAAAGGAGTTGTTTTGAAAAGGAACAATCGAAACAGTTGATGTGGGAGATAATTTCATAATATCGTCCTTCAGATACTGCTTTGTCTGTGACCAGATATTTACCTGATAAATCATTGACTGAGTACAGTCAAACAGATAAATATAATTCCTTTCCCGTTGGGAAAAAGCCATTTCTATCGGAAAGATTAATAATAAAATAAGGAGTTTTAATGTTTTCATATTTTGAAAAATAGTTATTGATTTATTGTTCGGTCTTTTCATCAAGATACAAATCTATTTACATATTTTAATAAAATCAAGTTCATAATGGTTCATACCGAAAAATAATTCTAGGGAGCTTTGTCACTGGGGGTATACGCATAAAGTATTTGACTGTGAAGTGCTTATCTTCAAACAGTACAAATACTTTACAAACGAAAAGGCTGAAAAAGAGGCTACGGTATTCTCACAACGCGATATTCATTGAACGCGTGACCCCTATTTTTCTGAACTCCTATCATCGCCAGATGTTCGCCGAAGGTACTCATGCTGATGTCGCGCATGGCAGCAGGACTTTTCCTTTTCATCGCCTCGTATATCTGAGTCAACGACAGATGATCGGCCTTTTCTCCTTCTTGAGGCAAACGGAAACACTCGAAGAACACCGACTCTTCGACAGGGCGACGCGTATAGGCTTTGTTGTGAACAACTAGCCGCCTTTCTTCTGCAGGTGTGAGCCAATATCGTCGTTTGTGCAACAACTCATGCTTCAGTTGGGCATAAAGCTGAAGATAGTTGATACTCAGATTACGGATACGCGTTTCCAACTCGGCAGGGAGTTCCCTGCGTGAGCCAGTAGGATCGGTTATCACCTCCCGATAGTTGGTGGTGGCAATGAACGAAGCCAGTCGGGGCAGAGCTTCATATTCGCTGCTGCCCGATTTCTTCATCTTTACACTCGCCATCTGCAGTATATTCTTCAGGCGCTCCATCTTCTGCTTGCTGAAACGATATATTTCATCCACGTTGATAAGAGCAAACTTTGCCAACTTAGAATCGACATTGCTGCGAGAGTGAATGTCGAAATCGTCCAGATAATATTTCCTAAGAACGGGCGGCAACAGACATTCGCAGAACGTGCTCTTCTTAAGTCCTTGCCTCGTACTGATGAGGATGGGCATCAGACAGTTGCCATATCGCATATCGATACCCATCCACTGAGCCACCATCCCCAGCATCCAACGATGGAAATGTGCCACCCATGTGCGGTTATGATTAATACGTTCAGCCACAAAAGTGACACGGTCCCTCCTGTCCCATTCAGGCAGAGCATTCACATACTCACGAACAGGATGGTAGTCTTTCACACTCTTGGAATGAATATATCGGTACACATCCCGATCCAAACAACCGGTATTGGCTTTCATCGCCTCTAACGTTATCTGATTAATATCACGTTCACAAATCACTTGAAAGTCGTTTTCCGAATCTTTCAACCGATATTCATAACGATTGTCGAGGGTGTTATACCGAAAATCGTATTTGGATTCGAGGAACTCCTCCAAACGGAGCATAATCACTTTCAATTTATTCACATCGTTCTCTTTTTTACTTAAGCTTTTCATATTACATAGTTTTTTAATTAATAAATAATATTCTTTTCAATGCCCTGCAGTGCAATTGAGGGCGCAAAGATAGCGTGCGGAAGAAGCGATTGCAATACCCCCTATGAAAGTGACATAAACGGCGAAATCACGCTTATAAAAGTTTTATTTATTCAATAAGAATTCGTATCTTTGTACTTAGAAAAGTATTCGTTCACCTTTGTGAGTTTAGTCACTCACGAGTGTGGTTAGGTTAACTCACCTTGGTGAGTTTATTCGCTCACCTTTGTGAATGAATGAATTGTAAAATAACTTAAAATCAATCTTTTATGGGAGAAATAGTTTACGACTTGTACGAAAATCCAAGTTACAACACTTCAAAAAAACGTTATCATGTACGCCTCACGAAGCCGATGGAAATAACATACGACGAGGTGAAGCGCAGGTTATGTGAATCTTCATCAGTGACAGGAGGTGATATCGACGCAGTGATGGACGGGTTATGCGACTTACTTGCCACCGATTTATCGTCGGGTCATCGGGTGTGCCTCGGTGAGCTTGGCAGTTTTACTCCTTCGATTAAGGCGCCGAGTGTGGACAATCCTAAGGAGATGAATGCCACGAAAGTGAAGCTGGCCGGTGTAAATTATCGGCCTACGGAACGACTCATGAAGCGGGTGAAAGAGAAGATTCACTTCTCTCGTGCTCAGGCAAACGAACATTCATTGCCGGTATCCGAAGATGAGATGTATCAGCGACTGCTCGACTTCTTCGAAGATAACGATTGTATCACTATGCGTGAGTTCCGCTTATTGATGAACTTCACCTATGGTACTGCCGTTCGCAGAATGCGGGAATTATGTTCATCGCCCAAGCCGTTCATGAAACACATGGGTCCTAAAAACGCTTCCGTCTACGTTCTGTGTCATAATACGTATTGGGAAAAGTAAATCCGTCACCTACTTCAATTAGGATGATGCGCTAATAACAACATTAATTAATAAAACTAGTAACAAGATGTATGGAGCAATAGCAGGCGACATAATTGGTTCGATATACGAATTCAACAATATCAAGACAAAAGATTTCACTCTATTTGATGCGGATGCTTATTATACTGACGATACGGTAATGACTGTTGCTGTCATGAAATGGCTGTTAGGGGAAAATGCCAACGACTTGTCGACAAACGTCTTGGCAAGTATTATGCAAGATTTCGGTCGTAGGGATCCCAATCGAGGATATGGCTATCGTTTTAGTGCTTGGCTAATAAACGACAACCCCCTGCCTTATAACAGCTGGGGAAATGGTTCGGCGATGCGTGCCAGTGCTACGGGATGGATAAGCGACGACGCTGCAGAAGTAAGGAGAATTGCCAGAATGTCGGCAGCGGTAACCCACAACCATAAGGAAGGTATGAACGGTGCAGAAGCTACTGCTTATGCCATCCTCTTGGCACGAAAGGGTAAGAGCAAGGCGGAAATCAAAAGTATTATCACGCAGGAGTTTGATTATGATTTGTCACTGACATGCGATGAAATCCGTCCTTACTATACGTTCGATGAATCGTGTCAAAATACAGTTCCACAGGCTATCATCGCATTTTTGGATAGCAACGACTTTGAAGATGCCATGCGTAACGCTATCTCTTTGGGCGGCGACAGTGACACATTGGCTTGCATCACGGGAGGAATTGCCGAGGCATATTACCATGGTGTTCCGCCAACTATCCTATCGGAAATGAAGAAGAGACTACCTAAAGAATATATAGATATCGAAGATGAGTTCTACAGACGTTATGTAAGGTGACAACAGCAAACGAGTCATTGGGTCAACCGGCGAATCGTCTTTTCGATTTCAAGTCGAGTCGGCCGCTGATTGATAGAATCATAAGCCTCTAACTTACGTAAAACTACATTCAACATGTTGCCGTTGATGCTGTAATTAGAGGCTTTATCTACGAAATCATCATCGTCGAGATATTTTCCTAACTTTAATTTCAAGAGTGCTTCCTTTGTCTTCTTATCGGGCTCGAGGAAATGAATCTGATAAGGGCAAAGAGAAAAGACGGGCAGTTTATCATCTTCCGTGTTTATCGTACAGATAACGATTCCATGACAAGTGTTTAATAACTGATGAAAATAGCCTTCGCGTAAAATTGAATTCCTGTCAGAAGAATGAGAATACATATACTCTAAATGAGTAATCAACAGAACAGGTGTCGGCTTCATCTTCACGGTCAACTTTTGATATCCTACAAACAAATCTTCAAGTATCTTTGAATCGTTGGCGAAACGCGTTTCATAGTTAAGAGCAAGATTAAGCATGACGACACTCCTGCCTGTCATCTTACATAATTGCAACGCTGTTGCCGTTTTCCCCATACCGGGCCCTCCATAAAATAACACCCTGAGCGTGTCCAATAAAGAGGATAATTTGAGCGGTCGGGACATATCAAACAGATTTTTCTTCGACATCAAGGCATCGATACATTGTACTTCTTTCTTCGTTTCATCAGGATATATTAATTCTTCGCCTTCAATAGAATCCGGCAATATCAACGTCATATCACTGCGCGATTCCTGCGGAAGAGGATGGACAACATTCTGCGATTCGTCGGTTGTGGCATCGAACAGATCGATAAGTAATCGTTCATCGACATAATATTCATGAACATTGCGCCCTTCACTGACGAGGCGGATAGAAACAAATCCTTTTTCGACAAGTAAATCCAAATCCTTCCCCAATCCGAACAATTCGAAAGGATTGACATTGAGTTTAGAACCTATATCCTGAAGATAAGCTCCACCCCTGCCCAATGTAAAAGCACAAACCAGGGAGAACAATACGACTTGTCGTTCACTGAACGGGAAATGTCGCTTAACTGCTTGTAATGCCGCCTTCACTTCTTTATCGTTCCAGAAATCGGAGCCGAGTTGTGTATCAGACGATTTATTACTTAAGTACATAAGTGCTGAATACACTTTGCGAGAATTGTCTATGCCAGTCATTGTCACATTGTTTTATAAGAATTTATATTATTTTGTTGGCAAAAATAAAACAAGTTGTTTGTTTCAACATAAATTAATCTCGAAACAGCCAATAATGTTGTTATGGACAAATTTTCTAACAGTGCAAACACTTTATATTCAGATTTTGTCCATATATACTTTTTGATGGTAAATGAGAATTATTGAGAAGTATTATTGGAAGAAAGTGTACATTTGCAGAAACTAAAATATAACAAATATGGGAATAATGAATCTATTTCACCGAGAAAATAAAGAACCGTTTATCAATCGTTATGGCATTGAATATTTCATTCTACCTACTTTGATAGAGAAGTATAAGAAGAAGGAGATCACGCTGGAAAAGCTTATGGACAAGAAATACTTTATAAAATTTGCTGAGTCGCATTATGAAGAAATAGGAATGATGCTCGATTGGAACCAGCCAAAGATAACAGTCAATAATGCTGATGATAACCATATTGCTATCTGTTATGAATTTCCTTATCCTATTGCAAGCCCCGACGCTTTATATGGATTGGTCTATGTGAACGATACTACTAGAGAATGTAATTATTATACCTTTGAAATGGAAACAGAGAAAGATTGGGCAATAGGTTCTTTTAAATTCATCAATGGGAGCCCCTTTCATACGCTTCATACCTTTTATAATGGAGACGATACCAGTATAGAGAATTTCATACAACAAGTGAAACAAATTAGAGCAAAAAATGAATAAGAAAATATTGTATTTTCATGGCTTGTCATCATCGGGAGCAACGCCGACAGCCAAAAACATCCGCAGATTGTTCAAAACGATGGATGTCATTGCGCCCGACATTCCTATACAACCTTTCGAAGCATTGTCGATGCTTAGAGAACTTTGTGAAAAGGAACAGCCCGATTTAATTATTGGCACATCAATGGGAGGCATGTTTGCACAGCAAATGCATGGGTATAAGAAAATGCTTGTAAATCCGGCATTCCATGTATCCGAAATCATGCGGCAGAACCTTGGGACAGTCGAATTCTTACAACCCAGAGAGGATGGCGCGAAGACCTACGAAAACACTCCTCAATTGTGTGAGCAGTACGAAGAGATGGAAAAGCATCAGTTCGAGGATATCACTGCCTTCGACATTAAAAACACCTTCGCTTACTTCGGAGAACATGATCCTTTAGTACATTGCTACGACGAGTATCATCTGTATTATACAAATGCTGACTGGTTCCCCGGTGAACATAGATTGCGTTACAGCGAAATGAGAGATTATATGAAAGAGCGTATACTGAGCATGATTTCATAATCATCCTTCAGGATAATGATGCTCATCATACTATTTTCTTTAATTCTTTCTTCATCTGCCGCCCTATGACATTCCAATACGGAATCTTTTTCAAAGTATAACGTACAGGAGGAACATCGAACAGCAAGAGCAACAACGTGAAGCCACAACCAAATAGAGCCGACCAGCCAAACAATTGTTTCACACTGACGAGCGTAATATGTTGCATAAAGTCGTTGGCTCTACTAAACCCAACTCTGGCAATGTTGTCTGCTATATAATAGCGCAAGCCATAACTATATAAGGCTGTGCCTGCTGCTGCACCCAGACCTGTGCGGATAATGCCAATGATAAACAAACCATGGAAGAAGTGTTCAAAGGGCATCATTTCTTCCAGATAGATAGTAAGCGCACAGAACACAATGGTATAGCCGAAGCTTCGCAGGAAGGTTGGCATATAAATTTGCTGAACCTTGATATCGGGAGAGATGAGAAAATACAGACATATCTGATACATAACTAAAGCAGCGAAACCTAAAAAGAGAAGTTTGATATACGACAGATGGAAATAGTTTACCCATATCAGGGTAAAGAAGCAGCCTACGACAATGCCTATTATCATGAAGATACTGAAATTTGCTACATGCAAGGCATCGATATGCAGTATGCCTTCTACCAATGTGTTCTGAAGCACATTGGGGGATGCTGCCAATAGTTCGGAAACAGAAAATAAGATTAATAGGAACCATAGGTTCTTATATTTCCATGATGCCGGAGATATGAAAGGATGTCGTATATGCAGCATCCGCTGGATACAGAAGTAGCCGATGATAAAAGCAGCGATGAGCGCCAAACGAATCTTAGGACTATCGCACCAGTTGTAATACTCGCCATAATTACAGATATATATCAAGTCGAGCAAAAAAGCAGACCAAAGGAAACCGCCTAGCCAGTCGACTCCATACAAAGGCATCGGCTTCATGAAATGGAACATCTTGGTGGAAGTGGTCAGTATAAGCACCACGATGAGCAACAAAACGATCAGCGCATAGTGCATATATTGCCAGGTATAATAAAAATCTATATAGGTCCCTAAGAATTCCGAACATTGAATATCGCCCAAGACGAGAATATAAAGGAATGGAAAGAATATACTGAAGTCGCGTTCAGGAGTGAGCCACAGTTGGATATTCGACATACATTCGAAGGTTCCCCATAGTTTGCAGAAACCTGCAAGATAGCACATGATACACAACAACGGCAACGAACAAGTGTATAGCGATAAGATATTGCAGACGAGTATACAGAGTGCGCAAGCAAGCAGCATCTGTTTATTCTTAAAACGGAATTTGAGACGGAAGAAGAGCGGAAAAGGCATGTTCACTCCTACCAGAGCAAAGTAGCCGCACATCATCACATCTTCATGAGTGAGCGGTGTTGTGCTCGCCATCGCATTTGCAGAGACAAGATAAACTGCATCGGAAAGCTGGAAGACGAAGGCGAAAAACAGATAGAGCCAAGGACGGATAAAGTCGGGCACGAAATCGCGAAACAAGGGCATCTGTATTTTGCCCTGCATAATATGTGCTGTCATAGGCTAGTAAACGACTTTACATTCTACATTCAGCCCTGCCCGCAACTGCTGCATTTCGCTTTCTGAATTGTTGGCCAGTCTAATACGTACGGGTACTCGTTGCTCAACCTTAACAAAATTGCCTGTCGCATTATCTTGTGGTACCGAAGAATATGCTGCTCCCGTGGCATCCGAAATAGATTGTACCTTGCCATGATATTTGATATGCGGTATGGCATCGGCCGTAATCTCGACTTCATTGCCAGGTTGTATATGCGACATCTGTGTCTCTCGATAATCGGCAATTACCCACACATCGTGTGAATCGACAATATCGGCCAATTGCTGACCGGGCTGTACCAACTGTCCTTCATGAATATCTTTTCTGCCCATCACGCCATCACAAGTTGCTACAATCACTGTATACGACAAGTTCAGACGAGCCAAGTCGATGGCTGCTCTTGCCAGTTTTACCGAAGCTGAATTCTGCCCCAAACGACGGGACTGTTCGGTGGTCATTAAAGAAGTCGTACGACGCTGTCCGGCTATTTGTTCATAATGTGCTTTCGCCATTTCGTAAGTTGTCCGAACCTTATCGAATTGCTGAGTGGTGACTGCCTCTTTCTTCAACAGTGCTTGGTATCGCTGATAATCACGTTCTGCATTTTCCATATTTGCGCGAGCTTCTTTTATACCGGCATCGACGACTTGAATATTACTGCGTGAGGTATTCACCGCAGCCGAAGTTACTGATGTTCCCGAAATGGCATTACTTAAATCTGCTTCGGCCTGCGCCAAACGCAATCTGTATTCGGCATCTTCTATAACCACCAATGTATCTCCTTTATGCACTTGTTGGTATTCTTCGAAATATATCTGCTTAATAAAACCTTGTATTCGGGTATTGATAGGTGTTACATGACGCCTTACCTGTGCATCATCGGTATACTCGTAATGTCCGATATGGACGAACCTGCTGCAAACATAACCTAAAAACAATAACAACAATACGACAACAATAGCGTTATATATCAATTTAATTTTCTTTCTCGTATTCATATATTCAAACAATTAAAGCGTTCCTGATAAATATTTCATTTTATAATAGTTGTATACGATGCTAATCCTTGCATTCACCTCTTGCAGTTCTGCCGACAAGCGGATATTGGAAGCATCAAGCATGTCGGTAATCAATGCCAACTGATTGAGATATCTTTCGTTGACAATCACATAATTCTGACGAGCTAGCTCTACACTCTTTTGCTGGGTATGCCAATCGGAATACGATTGCATGTATAAAACGTATCCTTCTTGCACTGCATTAGAGACCTCATCTGCTACTGCCGATTTACTTATCTGCGATTGATTAACAGCATATTTTGCCTGACTGATTCTCTTATTGCTCTTAAAGAGAGATGACAAGGAATATTTTATGCCAACTCCTAAATACCAATAATTGAAATTGCGGTTAATGGGCGGTACTTCAATAGTGATAGGTCCATCGAAATGATCGGCAGCGACAAGAGATATCTTTGGCAATAAATCGGACTGAACTATCTTAACTTTTGTCTTTGCCATATCTATAGTGATGGCTGCTTGTTTTATAGCCGGTGAGGTAACCGAAGCATGTGTCTTCCAATATTGTTCTCCATCCTGGGCATATAGTTTATCTATAAGGGTCGTGTCGGGTTCTATACAGGTAGTATAGGGAATACTTAATGAGGTACACAACTGATGGTTCTGGACAAGTCGTAGATTATTTAATTTCAATAAGCTCAATTCTAATTCTTTCTTTTGAAGTTCATAGCGGGTGACGTCATTCTTCAATGCCGCTCCCTGCTCTTGCTTAGCGTGCACTTGTTTAATCAGTTTATCTGTCAGTGCGATATTCTGATTATAAACTTTTATCTGATTATCCAACTTAAACAATTCCAGATATTGGCTCAACAATAGGAATCGGAGTTGTTCACGACTCTGCTGAACTGCAATTTGCGATTGCTGATAAGCCAATTGAGAAAGTTGTATATTGTTTGATATCGCCCCTCCTGAATATATGACTTGTGATGCCTCCAAAACAAAATTGTTTCCGAAATGTGGTATGGGCGCTTGGGTGAATTCTGTAAAATTGCGTTTAGTGGTAAAACCATTACCCAAATAACTCATGGAGAGTTGCGTATCAATATCGGGTAATCTATCTGATTTAGCCGATAATAATGCTTGCTGAGCAATATCAGTACCGGATTTCTGCACGGTAAGCGATTTGCTGTTTAATTCGATCAACTCAAACAGACGGTCGATAGTCAGTTGTTGCTTGATAGTACTTTCTTGAGCCAATAAACAATTCGTGACGCAGCCAATCACTATTGAGAGCGTCATACTTAAAATTCTTTTTATCATTCTTGATTACATATCTTTTTACTGACGCAAAATTACGTTGGTTTTATATCATGAGCGCTATACAAAACACGTCAATAATGACACTTTTCGAACCTAAAAAAGTGTTTTTATATCAATTCTTCTTATTTTTGTATTCAAAAAGTAATAAGTGCGAGAAGTAAATTATACATTCAAAAACGAAGAGGTACAGCTCCTCACTACGTCATTCGAAGAATGGCAGAAGGAAGCTTGCATATTAAATTACGGGGTAATATTGATATGCGAAAGCGGCAATTCTTCTATCACAGTTAATTTTAAGACTTACCAACTTACTTTTCATTCAGTGCTGATTCTATTTCCTAATGATGTGGTACTATTGACGACTACATCTGCTGATTTCACAGTGAGAGCATTATGCTATACTCCTGCCATGCTACGAGAAGCTAGTCTGCAAATAGAATCGACTGTATACGACTCGCTACGAAAAGATAGATGCCAAACGGATTCTCCTGTTCCCTGCAAACTGATTCAGCTGATGTTCGCTACGCTTTCGTTATACTTTACTCAAGACGATTGTACGTGTCTTTCCCAATTGGTATTGCTTCAGCTCAAAGGTTATTTCTTGGGTTACTATGACTACCTGGTACGACATCCTAATACTAACGATGATGATACGGTCTCACCCAGGACACGTGAACTGTTCCAACGTTTTAATATGCTAATTGATAGAAATTATAAGAAGTCGCGTGATGTAGCCTTCTATGCATCGTTATTGAATATTACACCGAAACATCTGAATAGCATCTCACACAAATGTGCCCGCCTTTCGTCGAAAGTCATTATCGACCACTATACGGTGCTACAAATCAAACTCCTGCTACGTAATTCTCAAGCATCTATTAAAGAAATAGCTTGGGAATATAACTTCGCCAATTTCTCTTTCTTCTGTAGATATTTTAAGAAACATACGGGCATAACGCCACAACAATATAGAAAATTAAACTAATTCAATCGTTTTTTTTCCTACTTCTCTTGTATTTTTATCAAATTAGCGTATTTTTGTAGAGATAATTATCACCATAAAGACTGATAAAAGATGAATGTATTCAAACCCGAAATAAATGAACTTCTCAGGCTAGTAGAAGCAAAGTATCATAAATCGTTATTTACTACGACGGATTTTGAAGAATTTTCATATCATCTGAAGAAAACAATAGGCTATGAAATATCTGCATCGACTATCAAACGTATGTGGGGATATGTCAATGATGTTCATGAGCCACGAATGCATACGCTCGATTTATTGTCGATTTACTTGGGATATGAGAGTTTTAACGACTTTAGCAACTTTCTTAAAACGAGTACGGCTTATAATTCTTCCTTTTTCACAGCTCAACAATTGCTATCGAAAGATTTGAACATTGGGGATGAGATAGAAATCGGATGGGCACCGAACAGATATGTAAAATTATTATATAAGGGAGAATCAAACTTTGAAGTGTTGCTTTCCGAACAGTCTAAATTTGAAGTGGGCGATAGTTTTGTGGCTTCTACATTCCTTAAAGGACAGCCTTTATTAATACCCTATATCTTGAGGGACGGCAAGCAAACGCCTCCATTTATTGCTGGCAGAAATGGTGGGCTCACCTTATTAACGTGTCTGAAACATGAATGACAATTCAGAATCTTCGGGATTCATCGGTGACATTACCGAAGAGACAATCAGCCCACAAGTAACCCCCATGGAAGAAATATATTGCTCACAATCCGGCTTCAGCCGATTGTTTCGCTGTCAACGTTTCGGAAAGAGGTATATAGCAAAGGCGCTGAAAGTTGAATTCGTCGGCAATCCCTTTTACGAACAACTGCTAAAGAAAGAGTTTGATATCGGTATTCAATTAGATCACGTACATATTTGCCATACCGTCAGCTGGGAAGAGAACAAGGATATCGGCCATTATATTGTAATGGAATACGTAGACGGCATTACATTAAAACAATTCATGGAACAAGGCAAACTTACCAACGAATTGGCTTTAAGCATCTGCATACAGATATGTGAGGCATTGCAATACATGCACAACAAGCAAATCGTTCATCGGGATTTGAAGCCTATTAATATTTTAATTACCCATAATGGCAATAGCGTCAAGTTAATTGATTTCGGATTGTCTGATAGTGACAACTATAGTATTCTGAAACAACCTGCGGGCTCTCGTTACTATATCGCTCCGGAGGCAAAGAATGAGTCTGTATCACTAGATCCTAGAATAGACATATATTCATTGGGCATCATTATGGGGGAAATGACATTAAAGCTCAACAACCATAAATTGGCCGTTATCTCACGCAAATGCACACAACAAGACAAGTATAAAAGGTATCCATCGGCACAAGCCGTAATCAATGCACTTAACAGCAAACATGATACTTTTATAAAAGGAACTAAGATTGCCGTCGTTTGCTTCTTCTTATCAGTATTTTGCTGGAGCATGTACACGATCATAATACATCGAAATGATCAGAATGTGCCAGTTGCGTCTATCTCATACGGCAATATAACCATGAATAGTCAGTGCCGACGAATATTATCTAAAGAGTCAGTACGAATAACGCGAACAATTCAACAGAAAGGATTCAATGAAGTTCAACTAAAGAACGACAGCACACAACTGATGAATGCTTTAACGTCAGTATTAGATAAAGATTATCCGTTGCAAGAGCAAAAATCATCTTCTAGCTATAAGAAACAGTATATGCTATTGGTGAATGCTGTAAATGAATTAATGTCTAAGTTCCGCACTAATAACCGGTAAGTTGGTAATGTTCTTCGTTTCTTCTAACTTTACTTCACTTTCTTCATCCCTTTTACCTTCATTCTTCTCCTTTAATTCACTTTCTTCACCCCGCGTGAAGAAAGTGACAAAGAAGAGCTCCCGGCTGAATCTCTTTACTTCACTTTCTTCTCACCAGGAGAAGAAAGTTACAAAGAAGACCTCGCGACTGCATCTGCTTTTATATCTTCATTCTTCTCACCAGGAGAAGAACGAAGATTTAAAATATGAAGAAAGTGAATATAAAGAAGAATGAAAAATTAAAGTATGATGAACTTATAAGAATAAATTAAAATTCTTTGATTGTTTCAAACTTACTCCACGATGAAGAAGTCTGATACAACGACTTGCTTCCCGAAGGAACATACAGAACGCAAGTAGAATAAATATTATCGACACCAGCAAAAGTATTCGACACACATACGGGCGGTACCTTAGCCTTTACATATAATTGTTTCAAAGGACAACCGCTAAAACAATAATCAGAAAGATAATCTGTCGACGAGCCCAGGGTAACAGAAGTCAAAGAGGTACAATCTTGAAATATTGAACTTGGTATGATTTCAACAGCATCGGGTAATACTATCTGCTTAAACTTACAACCAATAAAAGCACCTTTAATTAAGCTTTTCACTGATGAAGGTATAGAAAAATCTCCCGTTTTACCCAATGGAAACCAAATGAGTTTGGTGTATCCTTTGTCGTATAATACTCCATCTTTGCTTGAAAAATTAGTATTCGTACTGAGAACCGTTATAGATGACAAGGAACTGCACCCCAAAGAAGGCTGAACATAAGCCGTAGATGTAGGGATTTGTAAAGATGTTAATGAAGAACAATTGATAAGCGCATTTTCTTCTAATGCTTTGAGGTTATCAGGCAACACTAATTTCTGAAGATGAGAGCAATCTTTGAACACCCCATAACCCAGTGTATCTGGTGAAGTGTAATGGGAACCATTATAACTCAATCCACCGCTCACAATAGAAGCATCAGACAAGTCAATTGCATTTAATTTACCATTCGTATCTCTATTATCTATATCTTTCCCTGTCATATCACGTAAAAAACGAAGATCTGTACCGTTCAAAGGTCCAGAAACGGCAATAGATGTATAGGTGTACTTATCATCATTACCTATAAGTTCGCCTAACATTCCGCCACTCGTAACGATGAAAGCAGTGCCAGTAGTAAAGCTGATAGATGTACTTCTCGATTCACCAGAAGTATTAGAGGCATACGCTTGAACAGTATAAGTCGTAGACGGACTTAAATTCCCAATCCGTACATTAATTGTAAAATCTGTACCAATAGTTACGGGGAGATTAACCTCCTGACCGTTCTTAGTTTGATAATAAACACCGATCTTCTGTAATGCTTCTCCTCCATCATCAATAATATTGAATTCGAGTATAACACTAAGAGGACCTTGACTTAACAATTTAAGAGTGCCAAGGAGAGGTTTAGAATTCGGCTGTGTAGTAAAAGAATTGGTTTCACTTTGCACCTTAGAACTTAAATTGCCGACAAGCAGACTATAATAATATTGTGTATTGGCTGTTAACTGACTTAATGTATCTCTTACTTCACCGAATCGAGCAGGCAACGTTATATTATTTTTCATATCAGGAGTATCACCATATCTTAATAATAATGAAGTAATCTTCTCGTTTCCGCTTTGACTAACAGTTCCTGATATAACAGCTGAATTACGCGTAATATCCGAAGGAGAATTGAAGACGATAGCCGGCACTAAACTCTTGGGATCGGTTTCTGTACATGAATTAAAAACCGATAATAAAAATATACCGCAAATGAACAATATGTAATGAAGTTGATTTCTTATCATAGAGTTCAGAATTTATATCCGATTGAAAGTATCGGCTCCCAGTATTTGAATACGATTGACATCATGCCTGCTGATAAAAATAACGATTTATATTGTGTCATCGCTCCTACTTCTGCAGATAATCCCTTCGCGGAATAATGTGTATTGCGCAAATAATCTCCATCAGACTTTTCCCATGCCAATGTTCGTTTACCATATCCTAATCCTTCATAAGTATATAATAAAGTAGTCCATCGATGTATTGCGCCGCCAAAAATCAAATACCGAGAATTCTTTGTGTTACCACTGTAATAAGGTGCATCGGATGAATTATTGATGTTTCCATCCTTATCACATTCTCCTATAACAGTTGGCGACGACTTAAAATCGGTTTGAAAATGAACGTATGCACCATGGCGCCGCATGATGGCAAAAGATAAACCATACGACGGTCCGCCACTATGCAATCCAACGGATAGTAGAGAGATGAATTGTAGAGGTTGAGCAATATGCACCTTCTTCATCTTTTCCGCCTTAGAAGGTATACGCAAAGCCGTATCAATACGAGAATAAACATTCCTCATCTTAGAATTGATTAAAGAAATATCAGAAGGCGGTTCGGAAAGAACCATTTCGTACGTCATACGTGATTCCAAGACAGAGGGTAAATGATAATCCCTCAGGATGCCCCATTGCGGATGTTTGATCGTGATATAAACTGTACCGCGAGGAAGATAAATCCAGGTCTCGCCAACTTCATTCTTTCTCTTGACAATACCCAAAGGGGAAGAAAAAACGAAATCTTTACTTCCAACTACTTTTATTAAAGCACATGCCTCATTATTCAAATCGCGTATTGGATTGATGTAAGCACTGATATCATTCGGAAGCATACGAAAAGAAGAGACTGTAAACTGCTGACCGTAAACGAAGTCAGCATTTACAGAGAGCAAAAAGAGGAACAATAATATTTTGACGTGTTTATTCATTGCAGATTAAAATTACGAATGCTGAAAACAGACTCTTCGGAAAGAGGTGTTCTATTATCCGTCATGTAAGGTTGCCAGGTACGAACATGTATCTTGGGTTCCGCTTCGTTACGGAAATCCCATAATAAAAAGAGATAGCCATCATCTGAATAGCGGTCGGATGTATATTTTTGCCTCAGAGTAACTCCATAGATACCTGCCATAGTTGGATGACGCATGATATGGAAGTTACTGAATCTTACATCGATAGACTTATTCGATTTGAAGACTAGTTTAAGTTTAGAGAGATATTCTTGTTTGCTATGAACATTGTAAGTGACTTGTGCAGGTGAAAGATAACCGGTTTCTTTAGATGCTGTACGGACAACATTACCAACGACAATCAATGCATTCTCACTAAACAATTGATTGAGGAAATCAATGTCTTTTGTTGTATAAGAAGACCTTAGGTTTTCAACATAATTCAGAATAATCTTTCTGTTATCCGCATCAATCTCTGTTAGTTTTCCATTGATGACTTTCCGAGCTTCTTCGTAAAAAGGACTCTCCTTGCTTATTTGTATCCAGTTTGTTGAACGAGGATTCTGATGATGCACAGCATTATAGTCCTTCCTTATAACATCAGAAGCTGTATCATTAGGTAACGATGGCTCCTGTTCATGTTTTATAGTAGACTCTTTATCAGATAAAACCCGTACAAATATTTCAGGTTGGATATGAAGGGCTATCTGAGAAACAGACAATTGAAGATACGGTTTACCGGCGAATCGACCTGATATATCTAACAAATGAAATTCGCCATTGCAAAATGTAACGGCCAAGCCATGAGAATTAAATTTATTGACTTCATCATATATAAATTCGGATAGCATTTTACCAGACATATCCGATAAAGCCCACTTACCTCCTTTTTGGAGGAAAAGGCGATCATTACCCGCTATAAATACATCATCGTAAGAAGGAGATAGAATGATTTCTCCTTTTTTATTAATCAAGCCCGATCCCTTATCTGTCTGAACGACCGCATAGCCATCTTCAAATTGATAACAATCTGTTATATTACTAGGTAAAGATAATGCATTGTCCCCTTTAGAATTCAGATAACCATTCGAACCCGTATCAAGACTCTTATACATCAGCAATCCATCACCGAAGTACTGGTCAATAAGAATGTTGTTTTGTTGAAATTGTATTAAGACCTTTCCTTTTTTATCTATTGCCTCGTAGCAAGTATTACTTTCTTTATCAGTTATGCCGACAATCGATTTACCTTCATGAAAATCGTAAGCATAATCGTATATAGGAGGAATAATAAAGGTACCTTTCGTATCGATAAAACCATATTTATTATCTCGCGTTACAACGAGAGCTCTCCCTTCACTAAAATTATGCGCTATAACAACATCATATTGTGGATAGTTAATAGCTGAAACGGTATTACCACTTTTATCGATAATCAAAATCGGAGAATGATAATCTTCCTGTGCTATTGTTACATCTTCGAAGAAATATCCTATTCGGATAAACTTCCTATAAGTAACAGGCTGTTGAGGTCTGTTAATATTATAAAGTTGAAAATAACCATTCTTATCCGGAACGGTGAACATGCCATTCACAACACAAGAAGGTTCCATATCGTAAATAGTGGGGACCAATACTGTTGTACCATCAGCAGAAACAATTCCCCATTTCCCATTTACAGATGTTTTAAACGCATATCCTTCTATCTTCTTGCCAGTATCCTTGCATGATACAAGCAGAAAGCCTAAAAATAATATGATAAATAAACGTTTCAACATCTCATTATATCTAAAAGATACCCCTCTCGATATACGAATATATCTCAATGAGAGGGGTATACTAACCAGTCCTCTATTTCCAATTCTCTATTTCTCCACCTAAATCTATTTTCACCTGTTCAGGATTCTTATCAATCACAAGCGATATCGTATGCTGTACTCCTGCTTTAAAGACGAAAGAAGTTTCGTAAAGATAAGATACACCTTTGGCTACGACTTCTATCAAAGGCAAAGAATAGCTGATACGTTGAGGAACAATAATAGCAGCATACTGATGACTGCCCATTGGCTTTGCCTTAATAGATTGAGTAGAACCGTACTGATTACGGGTTACAACACCCAGATTCAAATCAATAGTAGCCGATGTAACCGTGTTATGTATATATACCTCAGCATCATCAGGTAAATCTCCCTCATAATCTTCTCCTTTAATCAGTCTGACAAATAACTTACTCATTCGGTGTTTAAATTGAAGCTTCACCGCACCATTACTGGCAACGACTGCTGTATCAATAGCAAAAAGAAAATCACTAGCCTCATATCCGCCTAACGTAGTTCCACTCTTAGTAGTTGTCTGATCTGTTGCCACTGAGAAAGGCAAGTCCTCAATCGATGAGATACTAGAAAGATAAGGATAATAAGCGAAGACATCATATTTGCCGTTATCCCAATAGATGGTACGCGCAGGAGTCCAACTGGAACCATCATAAATAATCTTTTCATTATTGGTATAATTTCCAGCAAGCTGCAACGGTGAACCATGAGTAGAAATATATACACCCACATTATCATCCTTTTCAAAAGCTGTCTCCGACGCGCGAGATAACGCCTTTGAATTAGCAATAACAGATGGATGAAAGATGTCGAATATTATTTTATTAGGTTCGTATGTTATAGCTTCATCACTACTACAACCAATTAAAACAGACATCATACTGAAACAGCCAATTATTATATAAAATATCTTTTTCATCATTCTCTATATTTGAGTTTAACGCATATTCTTTAATGGATGCCCTCTATGCATGATCGGCTCATGATGTACAGTAGAAATATTAGAGCCCTTATATTGATCTTGTATGGCACGAGTACGCATGGCTGAAGTATTGACCGCACGACTGTCGTTGGCTACAAACTTTTCATAAGTATAGGTTTCACCCGCGTAGTCCATGATTCGTTTTACAATTGCTTCCCTGCTGATTGTACTATAGTAAGGAACATCATTATTCATACAACTGTTCGCTTCAGAACGATAGACACCTCGATTATGATAGAAAGCACCTTCAAAGATATCCACTATATCACTGTAACGACTATCAAAGATCAGATGACTCCAAGGTACCTCATGCATCTTGCCATTCAAAGATATATTTTGATACCAACCTAAAGATTGGGCCCATCTAATCGCTCCATCATGAGGACAACAAGTACATGTGCAAAAATCGATGAATTCATTATGATAAATATATTCATCTGCCAACTTACCAAATCCATGTCCACCCGCCTCATGTTGAATCACACCTCTTGTGTCCAAAGGATAGCCATAAGTACTCAACGGACAAAAAGCAATGGCCGAACCATCATCCCACATCTGACAGATACCACCGTAATCAGTACTGTTGGGAATCATAATGATAAGCGACTTATTCAAGTTGGATGAAGTCACAGTAGGTACCTTCAAAGCATACTTAAAGGCAGCATCATAATCACATTTCAGACCGACACCACCCGTAAAGGTAGTATTAAACTTAGCATATTTAATAGAATTGACAGTGCCGATTCCGCTTTCAGGTGATACAGGAATAGCAGTATAGATATTGAAATAATTACGATAAGTCTTATAAGGTTCTATCGAAAAGAAATTCTCTACTTCCAACTTGATATCTTTCATATATGTCCCGTCGGAGATATCTTTCGCATCGAAGCCATCGCCCAAAAATACGAGATTCACTCCATTACCCTTTGAATGATTTTGCAATGCGATAACTTGATCTTCTGCATATTCATAATTATATTGCGTTACGGTACAAGTATCTGTATAATCTTTATCCGACAATTTAAAGACTATCTTACCTGTGCGGGAACTGCTGCCGCGAGCCATTTCATCAATTGTCAAAGTTAAATCAGCTTTCGAACTGCCACTAATCTGAGATAAAGAGCACCAATCTGGTTTGCTCTTTACAGTCCAATTACCTTCAGCATTAAGAACTAAAGAACGTGTACATTTTGTATTAATAGCACATGCCGTCGACGGGCGACAAGATAATTCGTGATGAGCAGCTATACGTTTGAAATCGGACCAACCAACGGCAGTTTTGTATTGAGAAATAGAACTTTCAGGAACTTCAACAGCAAAATTATCTTTAGGGACCCCATTAAAAGCACCAAGTTGCACATGACAAGGTTCACTACCCTTGCATACGATTGAAGATATACCTGTACACATAGCAAAAGCTCCGCCAATATCTCCCCAATCATCACGATATTGAATGTTTTCAAGTCCAGCGGGAAGAATAAGGCCTTCAATGCTACGACAATAAGCAAAAGCACCTGCACCAATACTTAAGACATGTTCAGGAATCTCAAGTATGCCCGTAAGTCGCGAATTATAAAGAAAGGCTTGATTCCCGATAGCAATTAATTTGGAAGGAAGTTTAAGATCACCGGAAAAATCACACCCTAAAAATACTTCTTTTGAAATAACAGTTAGATTCTTCGGCAAGATTAATTGACCTTTTAGAGGACAACCTCGGAAAGCGCATTCTCCAATAGCCGTAATACCGTCATGCAAGTGCAAAGTTCCATTAAATCCACAATCACGAAAAGTATTATCTAATATTTGAGTTATTCCTTGAGGTATTTCAATCGAACCATTTAAATTCTTACAAGTTGCAAATGCTTCAGCGCCAAGATAAGTCAAATTACTAGGAAGATGCAATTCGCCATATAGTCCAATACAATCACAAAATGATTCATAACCTATAAACTTCAGCTTTTCGGGCAACTTTAGTTCACATACAAAACCACATTCTTGAAAAGGGCCTCTCCCCTGACCAGTATTACCTAATACTTCTAATGTAGAAGGAAGAGTCAATGAACCATTAAAAGAAGAACATCCTGCAAAAGCACTTCCTTCAATTTTTGTAACACCTTCTGGTATATTTAAAGAACCAGTAAGATAAGAACAATCTTCAAAAGCATAGTTTCCTATTGCATTTAATTTATCAGGTAAAACAACTCTTAAAAGAGATTTCTTATACCGAAAGGCAGCACATGGAATTCTATTTGGATCGGCATTTCCCCATTCTTCAAAGTTTCCTTTGACAATATTAACCTCCTTAAGATTCAGCGATTGCAATTGATTCATAGAATCTCTCATAAAATAGAAATCATCAGAACATATATTTCCTGTGATTTTTAGATTCTGTAGCTTTGTATAATCTTTATGTGCTGCTACAATAGACTCTTTCAACTTTCCTCCCTCAGGACAGTTAATGATAACATATTCTTTTGCTGTTCCGTCGTGCGAAATATTGTCAGCCAACCAAGCAGTAATAGATTCATCGACAAGAGTAAATGTATACTGTCCACTCGCACTTTTCTTATCAACCTTAATGGTAAAATTATGCATCTTCCCTTGTTCATAGGTAAAGACATCAGTCTTAGAGAAAGTATAATTTACACCATCAACTGTTATGGTAAATAATGGCGTATTGGCAGATATCTTTTGCGGAGCAACGATAGCGCGAAACTCATCCCCATTCTTATACGGTATTGTTCCAGTTAAAGGAGCTGTTCCAATAGGAGTAACAGAACCTGAAGGGAGAGATATGTTTGTTTTGCGAACTGTGTTAACGATAATAACATTCTTATTCAAACTAGCCCATTGTCCGTTACTGAACCCCGTTCCTTCTACAAGTGTAATACGAGCATTACTCATCCTATGATACATAGGAAGATGTATCACTTTATCTGTAGGAGCTACATTTTCGACTTTCCCCCACAAGAAATCACTGGCTTCATAACCTCCCATTATACCATTCGCTGCCGACTTCGACTGATCCTTCGCGATTTCAAAATCATACGATTTAACATCAGACGGCGAACCATAAGGATAATAGCCGTATATATCTACTGGGGTATGCTCATCCTTGAAATAGACATCATAAGCTGATACCCATTTAGAATTGGCATAATCGTAAGTATGCTTCAAATTATCCGCACGATTGCCGCTATTCTGCAATATTCCGGCAGTACTGCCATTGTAATCGACTATATACACACCCATCACGTCGCCGTTTGCAAAACCGTTATCATCGACACGCGACATATACACTTGTTCTATATCACCCGAAAGGGATATCTTCTGCCCGCATCCACTTTTAATTCCGGCTATTTCATCAGAGCACGATAGGATGAAACCCGCTAAAATAACAGCGAATAAAGAAACAAGTTTAATATGTATATAGGCTTTATTCATAACAATAGACTATCGTTTGATTTTAGGATGCCCTCTATGAATAATAGGCTTATGTTGAAAAATGAACACATTCGAACCTTTATACTGATCTTGTATGGCGCGCGTTCTCATTGTCGAAGAATTCATTGCACGACTGTCGTTTGCCACGAATTTATCAAAGGTAAAGGTTTCACCCGCGTAGTCCATGATTCGTTTTACAATAACTTCCCTGCTGATTGTACTATAGTAAGGAACATCATTATTCATACAACTGTTCGCTTCCGAACGATAGATGCCACGAGTATAGAAGTAACCACCCTCAAATATATCCACTATATCACTGTAACGACTATTGTACAACAAATGACTCCAAGGTACTTCATTCCTTTTTCCTGTTGCAGACAAATTCTGATACCATCCCAAAGATTTAGCATGATTGAAGCAGGATAAAGCTTGAGAATTATCATTTATAAAACTATTATAATAAATATATTCATCGCCCAGTTTACCGAAGCCATGCCCGCCTGCCTCGTGTTGTAACACACCACGCGTATCCAAAGGATAACTGAATGTACTTAAAGGACAAATAGAAATTGCAGAACCGTCATCCCACATTTCGGTGACACCACCGTAATCAGTACTATTCGGTATCAATACGACCAAAGACTTATTCAAATTTGATTTAGTTACCGTCGGCATCTTTAAAGCATAACTGAATACGGCATCATTATCACATATTAAACCCGAACCACTTGAATAGTTAGTCCCAAATTTAGAATATTTAATTGTATTGACATTACCGATACCACTCTCAGGTGAAACAGGTATCGCAGTATAAACATTAAAATAACTGCGATAGGTCTTATACGGTTCAATTGCAAAGAAGTTCTCCACTTGCAACTTAATATCTTTCATATATGTCCCGTCGGAGATATCTTTCGCATCAAAGCCATCGCCCAAAAATACGAGATTCACTCCATTGCCATTTGAATGATTTTGCAATGAGATAACTTGATCTTCTGCATATTCATAATTATATTGAGAGATAGTACACTTTGTGGTATAATCTTTATTATTCAGCTTAAATACAATATCCCCCGAACGATCAGAAGCCCCTTTAGCCATCTCCTGAATAGTCAAAGTAAGCTCCGTCTTTTTACTGCCGCTCATTGCCGACAGGCTGCACCAATCAGGTTTGCTTTGTACTACCCAATCACCTTCAGCATACAATATAAGAGTGCGAGTACTCTTTGAATTAAGAGCAGATAGTCGAGGAACATTACATACTAGTTCATGATGGGCAGTAATACGTTTGAAATCGCGCCAACCGATTGCATTTTTATATTTATCGATAGCATTCTCAGGAACCTCCAAAGCAAAATTATCATATGGTACGCCATTAAACGTTCCATTCGTAATATATGGAGGTTCATTTGCTTTACATACAATACTATTTATCGAAGAGCAATTAGCAAAAGCAGCATGATCAATATTTTCCATTATGGATGGAATAATAAGTTTTTCAATTGAATGACAATTCATAAAGGCACCATAACCAATACTACAAACAGTATTTGGAATATCTAAAATTCCATTAAGAAAATGATTCTCAGCAAAAGCCCAGTCTGAAATTATTTTTAGCTTAGAAGGCAAGACAAGTTCTCCCGTGAAGTTACATCCCGAAAAAAGTCCTTGAAAAATAGATAATAAATTTTTTGGCAAACTTAGGTGACCAGTAAAATGACAACCCTCAAAGGCATTCACACCCATTGACGTAATACCATCATGAAGAGTCAGTGTACCGTTAAAGCCACATTCTGCAAAAGCACAATCAGGTATTGAAGTGATACTTTGAGGAATGATTAAACTACCTGTAAGATTTCTACAATGATCAAATGCTGAAGTCCCGATAAATTGTAGTTTGTCAGACAAGTTTAACGATCCGCTCAGTGAAAGACAGTTGCAGAAGGCACGACTACCGATATAAACTAAATTTGAAGGTAGAATAAGTTCAGAAGTAAAACTGCAATCTCGAAAAGCAGAATCATCTATTTTTTGTAAAGATGATGGTAATGACAAAAAGCGGGACAAATTTTTGCAACCCAAAAAAGCACAACTACCAATTTCAGTTACTCCCTCAGGAATAATTAAAGAACCAGAAATACTACTTCCATTGAAGGCATTAGCATTAATTTTAGTAAGTTTATCGGGTAGAACGATTGAATATAAACTGGTCTTACCATTCAAGCCTTCAACAGGTATTTCATTGCTAACATTTCCTTTCTCACCAAATAATGTAACTTCTTTAATATTCAGAGCTTGAAGGCTAGTCATCGAATCGCGCATAAAATAAAAATCATTTGTGTTTATCTGACCGGTAATCTTTAAGTTTTGGATTTTTGAAAAGTCCTTTCCGGCTGCTTTAATACACGAACCTAATGTACCAAATGCAGGAACATTAATCACGACATATTCAATAGACTTACAATCGTGCGAAATATTGTCAGCCAACCAATCAGTAATAGATTCATCGACAAGAGTAAATGTATACTGTCCACTCGCACTTTTCTTATCAACCTTAATGGTGAAATTTTGCATCTTCCCTTGTTCATAGGTAAAGACATCAGTCTTAGAGAAAGTATAATTTACACCATCTACTGTTATGGTAAATAAGGGCGTATTGGCAGATATCTTTTGCGGAGCAACGATAGCGCGAAACTCATCCCCATTCTTATACGGTATTGTTCCAGTTAAAGGAGCTGTTCCAACAGGAGTAACAGAACCTGAAGGAAGAGATATGTTTGTTTTACGAACTGTGTTAACGATAAAAACATTCTTATTCAAGCTAGCCCATTGTCCGTTACTGAACCCCGTTCCTTCTATAAGTGTAATACGAGCATTACTCATCCTATGATACATAGGAAGATGTATCACTTTATCTGTGGGAGCGACATTCTCGGCCTTTCCCCACAAGAAATCACTGGCTTCATAACCTCCTATTATACCATTCGCTGCCGACTTCGACTGATCCTTCGTGATTTCAAAATCATACGATTTAACATCGGACGGCGAACCATAAGGATAATAGCCGTATATATCTACAGGGGTATGCTCATCTTTGAAATAGACATCATAAGTTGATACCCATTTAGAATTGGCATAATCGTAAGTATGTTTCAAATTATCCGCACGATTACCGCTATTCTGCAATATTCCGGCAGTACTGCCGTTGTAATCGACTATATACACACCCATCACGTCGCCGTTTGCAAAACCGTTATCGTCGACGCGCGACATATACACTTGTTCTATATCACCCGAAAGGGATATCTTCTGTCCGCATCCACTTTTAATTCCGGCTATTTCATCAGAGCACGATAGGATGAAACCCGCTAAAATAACAGCAAATAAAGAAACAAGTTTAATATGTATATAGGCTTTATTCATAACAATAGACTATCGTTTGATTTTAGGATACCCTCTATGAATAATAGGCTTATGTTGAAAACTGAATACATTTGAACCTTTATACTGATCTTGTATGGCGCGCGTTCTCATTGTCGAAGAATTCATTGCACGACTGTCGTTTGCCACGAATTTATCAAAGGTAAAGGTTTCACCGGCATAGTCCATGATTCGTTTTACAATTGCTTCCCTGCTGATTGTACTATAGTAAGGAACATCATTATTCATACAACTGTTCGCTTCCGAACGATAGATGCCACGAGTATAGAAGTAACCGCCTTCAAATATATCCACTATATCACTGTAACGACTACTGTACAACAAATGACTCCAAGGTACTCCATTTCTTTTTCCCGTCAAGGATAGATTCTGATACCATCCCAAAGATTTAGCATGATTGATAGATGAAATAGATAAATCATCTATAAAACTATTATAGTAAATATATTCATCACCCAGTTTACCGAAACCATGACCGCCTGCCTCGTGTTGTAACACGCCACGCGTATCCAAAGGATAACTGAATGTACTTAAAGGACAAATAGAAATTGCAGAACCGTCATCCCACATTTCAGTTACACCACCGTAATCAGTACTATTCGGTATCAATACAATCAATGACTTATTCAAATTTGATTTAGTCACCGTCGGCATCTTTAAAGCATAACTGAATACGGCATCATTATCACATATTAAACCAGAACCACTTGAATAATTAGTTCCAAATTTAGAATATTTAATTGTATTGACATTACCGATACCACTCTCGAGTGAAACAGGTATCGCAGTATAAACATTAAAATAACTGCGATAGGTCTTATACGGTTCAATTGCAAAGAAGTTCTCCACTTCCAACTTGATATCTTTCATATATGTCCCTTCGGAGATATCTTTCGCATCGAAGCCATCGCCCAAAAATACGAGATTCACTCCATTGCCCTTTGAATGATTTTGCAATGAGATAACTTGATCTTCTGCATATTCATAATTATATTGAGAAATCGTACACTTTGTGGTATAATCTTTATTACTCAGCTTAAATACAATATTCCCCGAACGATCAGAAGCCCCTTTAGCCATCTCCTGAACAGTCAAAGTAAGCTCCGTCTTTTTACTGCCGCTCATTGCCGACAGGCTGCACCAATCAGGTTTACTTTGTACTACCCAATCACCTTCAGCATTAAGAACTAAAGAGCGTGTACACTTTGCATTAAAAGCAGAGATTTGAGAGACATTACATACTAATTCATGATGGGCAGCAATACGTTTGAAATCGTGCCAACCAGTTGCACTTTTATATTTATCAACAGCATCCTCAGGAACTTCCAATACAAAATTATCTTTAGGCACCCCATCAAAAGTTCCATTGGTAATATATGGAGGTTCATTTGCTTTACACACAATACTATTTATCGACGTGCAATTATTAAAAGCAAAATCAATATTTTCTATTGAGGATGGAATAATAAGTTTTTCTATCGAATGACAATTCATAAAGGCACCATAACCAATGTTTTGAAGCGAACTCGGAATTTCTAAAACACCATTAAGTAGGTGATTTTCCTCAAAAGACCAACCTGAAATTAATTTTAGTTTAGAAGGTAAGACAAGTTCTCCTGTAAAGTTACATCCCGAAAAAGCGTATTGGGAAATATATAATAAATTCTTAGGCAATTTCAAGTGACCAGTAAAATGGCAATACTGAAAGGCACGTTCACCTATAGATGTAATGCCATCATAAAGAGTCAGTGTACCGTTAAAGCCACAATCCGCAAAAGCACAATCAGGTATTGAAGTAATGCTTTGAGGAATGATTAAACTTCCTGTAAGATTTCCACAATCAAGAAAGGCAGCTCTTCCAATAAATTTCAGATTATCAGGCAAGTTTAATGAACCGTATAATGACCTACAATTTACGAAAGCTTGAGCACCGATATAAACTAAGTTTGAAGGTAGAATAAGTTCAGAAGTAAAACTGCAATTTAGAAAAGCAGAATCATCTATTTTTTGTAAAGATGATGGTAATGACAAAAAGCGGGACAAATTTTTGCAACCACAAAAAGCACAACTACCAATTTCAGTTACTCCCTCAGGAATAATCAAAGAACCAGAAATACTACTTCCATAGAAGGCATGAGCATTAATTTTAGTAAGTTTATCGGGTAGAACGATTGAATATAAACTGGTCTTACCATTCAAGCCTTCAACAGGTATTTCATTGCTTACATTTCCTCTCTCATCAATTAATGTGACTTCTTTAATATTCAGAGCTTGAAGGTTAGTCATCGAATCGCGCATGAAATAAAAATCATTTGTGTTTATCTGACCCGTAATTTTTAAGTTTTGGATTTTTGAAAAGTCTTTCCCGGCTGCTTTAATACACGCACCTAATGTACCAAATGCAGGAACATTAATCACGACATATTCTTTAGCCTTACCTTCATGCGAAATATTATCTGCTTCCCATGCGGTGATAGATTCATCCATTAAAGAAAAAGAATAATCACCTTTAGTATTTTTCTTATCAACCTTTATAGTAAAGTTATACATTTTTCCCTGTTGATAGGTGAAAGCATCCGTTTTAGAAAAAGAGTAATTTGTATTATCAACTGTGATAGCGAAAAGAACTGTATTAGCAGGTACCGCCTGAGGAACTATAATCCCTCTGAAATCATCACCATTTTTATACGGTATCGTTCCATCTACGGGAACCGAACCGATAGCCGTGATAGATCCATCACTCAAATTGATTTTGGAATTGCGAATAACATTTGATATGACCACATTTTTCGTTAAGGTTGCCCATTCGCCGGCATTGAATCCCGAACCTTCCACTAAAGTGACACGGGCTGTACTCATCCGATGAGACATAGAAAGATGAATCAAGTTCTTTGTTGGAGCAATATTTTCTGCCTTTCCCCACAAGAAATCACTGACTTCATAACCTCCCAGTGTACCATTCACACCCGTTTTCGATTGGTCTTTAGCGACTTCAAAATCATACGAATTAACATCTGAAGGAGAAGAAAAGGGATAATAGCCATAGATGTCAACGGCTGTCGATTTATCTTTGAAATAGACATCATAGGCAGATTTCCATTTAGAATTAGCTAAATCGTAAGTTTCTCTAAGATTATCCGCTCTATTCCCTGTATTTAATAACGTGCCAGGTTTACTGCCATAATAATCGACGATGTAAACACCCATCACATCACCGTCGGCAAATCCGTTATCATTGGCGCGCGACAAATATACTTGATTAATATCACCCGATAAAGATATAAGCTCACCGCTACCACTTCGAATTCCAGTAATTTCATCGGAGCAAGAGAAAAGAAACATAGCAATGAACATTGCTACGACAGGAAAGAAAGTGTTACGCCAAATTTTGCTCATATTCATCATCATAAGAATTATTCCGCCGTTCCACCGTAATCTTTACCATCCTCATTCCAAGAACCTATATTGACATTCAAGCCAGTATTTGTTTTGCTGATAATAATAGTAAACGTATCTCGCTTACCGGAAGTAAAAGTAAAGTCCTTTGTAAGATTATAATCGCGACCATCAACATTTATGGTAATCAAATTACCACCCGTTACAGTTTGAGGGACAATCAAAGCTTTATAACCATCAGCTGTTCTGCACGGAGTGATAGTCTTCGCATCACCCGTAGCAGTAACACTACCATTGGTAAGGTCAATTGTTGCATTAGTCTTGAAATTGTTCAACTTAACCGTAATAGTCGATGAGGCCAACGATTCGGCAGTAAATCCATTTCCCGCTGTAAGTTTAATAACAGCGCAGCAGAAAACATGATTTAATGTCAGATTCACGGCTTGTTCTGTCGGAGTAACACCGGCCACTTTCCCCCATAAAAATTCGCTTGCCTTGTAGTTTGTTTCAATACTCTGATTTTCATTTACAGAGATTTGTTGTGCAGTCAACGAAGATATAGTACCATACGGGTAATAAGCATAAAAGTCAGCTTTTGTCGTTTCATCTTTCCAATATAATTGTTTATCGGGGGTCCAGGAGCCGTTGTAAGTAAAACCAGCATTGTCTGCATAGTTACCAGTCAGTTGCATTCCCGAAGAATTGCCATTAGTATAATTGACAACAAACAAACCAATTTTATCATTGCTTTCGAAACCTGAGTCTGTCACACGCGAGGCTATACCACAATTAAGCGAGATTGGTATCTTCGGCGTCTCGATAGGGTCAGTTGGTCCCTTTGAGTCATTACTAGAAGAAGAGCACGCCATTGATAGGAAGGGAAGTGCTATCAAGATTAAAAGATTCAATTCTTTGTGTAACATAGTTAGAAATATTTATAAAATTTGCTATCATACAAAAATAGACACACCCTTTTTAAAAAACAAATTTAACTTGGTTCAAAATAGTTCATTTCAAATAATATTTTAAAAACTGCAAATATAACGTTAACAAAATTCAAATAACGCCTTTCATTTTAGGGTACAAATACCAAACGTATACCCAAACCCGAGAAACAAAAATTAGGAGCGCACAAGGTACGTTTCGATAATCGGCAAGAATCGGATACATCAATCCAACCACCACCACGACAAATTCGATAAGTTCCATCGTCGACTCCCAAAGGATTGTATTGCGGCTTATCCGAATAATCTTCATACCAATTCCAGCACCATTCCCAAACATTACCACTCATATCATACAAACCTAATTCATTTGGAACTTTTTCGCCTACAGCATGTGTCTTTAATAAACTATTCCCTTTGAACCATGCCACCTCATTTATGTTATTACTGCCAGCATATTTATAACCGCAGCTTTTGTTGCCACCTCTAGCTGCGTATTCCCATTCGGCTTCAGTGGGTAAACGAAAACCTCCTTTACCATCATTTAATATCTTAACAGTATTGGAAGAATCAGCATACTCAACGTCATAACACATAGAATAACCACAAAACTGACTCAAAGCATTGCAAAATAAGACTGCATCTAGCCATGAAACATTCTCAACAGGCAGTCGATTTCCAATAAAGCTACTAGGATTTGCGGTAATTACTTTATTCCACAATTCCTGAGTAACAGGATAAATACCAATGTAATAATCGGAAAGGTTTACTTTGTGAACAGGTAACTCATCATTGATGATATCATCACCATGAGCAGTCGAAGAAGAACCCATCATAAAGCTTCCTCCTTCGACAAGAACCATCTGACTAGGACCTATTGATATAATATCCATGAAATTTTCATCCAATAATAAACACAACCAAGAAAATAATACGTTACTACGATTTTTTCAATGCAAAATTATCAGCTCAGAATCATAATATCAAGTTCATAATGGTTCATACTCCATTCATAATGGTTCATAATAAAATTGATGAATGAATATCTTTAAATTGATATATATAATTATATTCTCACTTAAAGATGAAAAGGTTAATTCACATAGGTGAGCGAATTCAATCACCAATGTGAGCGAATTCAATCACAAGTGTGAATGAATCGAATCACCGAGGTGAACGAATGAAATTAAAAGGAAGAAGATAAAAGAACAATAATGACAAATGAAAAATTTGTCTGAGTAAAACTTAAGTTTGAATTAAAGATAATGCATTATATAATAAATAGATAATTTTCAAAAGGAAATGAATTCTAATTACAACATTAATAATAAAAATATATACTATTTAAATTAGTATTTCTTTTTATTCCGAAGAAATATATTTTCGTTCTATAATTTTTTCTTTCTTTTTCTTTGTTATTATATAATTAATTCATATAATTGCAAAAGAAAAAAGAATAATTATATCATTTTTAATTAAAAAATGCAATGTAACAACTATGTAACATTGAGTTAGCCTTCATTTAATGACAATTAAATAATTTTGCAATACTAATTATTAATTAAAAACTATGATCAAAAGAAAAGAGATTGACACAAAAGGTCCTCAATTTAAGATGAATCGATGGGGACAAAGCAAATTATTATTTTTCTTCTTGCTCGCATTCTCCTTAACAGCTGCTGCTCAAACGCAACAAAAGAAAAAAGCTAATACGGAGAATCTTTCTGGTATTGTTATCTCATCAGCAGATAATCAACCATTAGTAGGCGTTTCTGTATTTATCCCAGGTACATCTGTAGGGACTAGTACAAATGCACAAGGTAAATATTCGCTAGATGTTCCTATCGGAACGAAAACAATTATGTTTAAGTACATCGGTTTTTTGGATAAGAAACTGAATGTAGCCGACAAATACTTGTTCCAATTGGTAACGATGATCGAAGAAGTTCATCAATTGGAAGAAGCCGTTGTAGTAGGTTTCGGTGTACAGAAGAAAGAGAGCGTGGTTGGTGCTGTACAAAGTGTCAAACCATCCGACTTGTCGATTACGTCGAGTAACTTAGTGACGTCTTTTGCCGGTAATATAGCCGGTTTAATCACACGACAAACTTCCGGTGAACCAGGCTACGATACACCGGCTTTCTATATTCGTGGCGTTTCGACTTTCGGTGCTAATAATAGTGCTTTAATTGTATTGGATGGTGTGGAAGTACCAAGTGCCATGCTGGGACAAATTGCACCGGAAACAATTGAGTCTTTTTCTGTGTTGAAGGATGCAACAGCTACTGCCCTATATGGTAGCCGAGGTGCTAACGGTGTAATTATCGTTACCACAAAGAGCGGTCATGAATCAGAAAAGATGAAGATTAAAATGAATTTCGAAACTTCTGTTTCTTTCCCGACTTCCGTTCAAAAGATTGCTGATGGAGTAACTTATATGAATGCTTATAATGAAGCGGTTAAGAATAGTACAGGAAATGACCAGGTTTACACTCCTTTCTACTCGGAAGAAAAGATTGAGGGTACACGCCAACATCTTAATCCTTATATATTTCCTGATAACGACTGGTATCATACCATGTTTAAAGATTATACTTGGAACGAGAACTTCAATTTCAACTTAACGGGTGGTAGTAAATATATCGACTATTACTTGAATGCTGCAATCTATAATGAAAATGGTATTGTTAAGCAGCCTTCTGAATCAAAATATGATGTGAAAATGAATTTTCAAAAATTCATCTTCCAAAGTAATATCACTTCTAATATTACAAAGACAACACGTATCTCACTAAAGATGAATACGCAGATTATGTATAACCACCGTCCTTATGAGGATATTAGCGATTTGTTCTATTACAGTATGCGCGCCAACCCAGTACGTTTTCCTAAAACATTACCGGCACAAGATGGTGATACCTATGTCCGATACGGTAATAATAATTCATGGGATACGGGCTTTACCGACCTGAACCCATACGCATTGTTAAGTAGAGGTTACGGAAAAAGATATTATTCATACCTCACTCCTATCCTATCTCTCGACCAAAAACTAGATTTCATAACAAAAGGTTTGTCTGCAAATGCAATCGTAGCATTCTATAATTATACCTATTCAGGAAATTATCGTTACTTCACTCCTTTCTACTATAAGGTATTAGACGATTATACAAAGAATGACGATGGTACCTATAATTATAATACAGAAAGCATCGGAAGTGTAGGAAGTACTTATCTTGGCTATTCTGTGGGACGCGACGGCGAACACGAGTATTCTCTGCAAGGCAAATTCGAATATGCACGAACATTTGCTCAAAAACACGAAGTTAATGCCATGGTAGTTTACCACATGAAAGAGACTGATTACAATACACCTGATGCTTCGGAAAATAATATTCTTCCTTTCCGTCAACAAGGTTTTGCAGGTCGTTTCACTTATAACTTCGACAAGCGCTATTTCTTTGAATACGACTTCGGATATAATGGTTCTGAGAACTTCAAGAAAGGACATCGCTTCGGTTTCTTCCCTTCTTATGCAGTAGGTTATATGTTGTCAAATGAGGAATTCTTCAAACCTTTGAAAAAGGTAATCAACACGTTCAAGATTCGTGCTTCTTATGGTTTGGCAGGTAATGATTATCTGAGCATCCGTTTCCCGTACGTAACAACGGTTAATATGAGCAACAATGTAGGGTTCTATACGGGCATCAACTTTACTACAAGATATGGATCAATGATTTCATCTTACGGAAACGATAATGCGACGTGGGAGAAAGCTAAAAAATTCAATTTAGGATTCGATATGAAGTTTTTTGATAAGTTGTCGGTTGCCGTAGATATCTTCAATGAAAAGAGAACAGGTATCTTTATGCAACGGGCTTCTTTACCATCAACAGTCGGTTTGTCTGGGACAACTCCTTATGCTAATATTGGTAAGGTCAATAAACATGGTATCGATTTGTCTGCCGATTACAATCAGATTATCAATAAAGATTTCATCATCACTGCCAGAGGAACATTTACGTATTCACGTAACAAGGTAATGGCACAAGATGAACCTAAACTGATTTATGCGTATACATCAAAAATCGGTCATCCTATCAATACTTATTACGGGTTAGTTGCCGACGGGTTATTTACCTCTAAAGAAGAGATTGAGAACAGCCCGAAACAACAATTTGGTGATTATACAGTGGGTGATATTAAATATCGTGATTTGAATGGCGATAATGTAATTGATGGAAATGATGTAACAGCTATTGGCAAACCGGCAATACCAGATATTATATATGGTTTTGGCGGGTCGATTAAATATCATCAATACGACTTCTCATTCATGTTCCAAGGTGCAACTCATGTCTCATTATATATGTACAACATGCACCCGTTCTGCGCTTCTTCTCACTTCGGCTACAACATTGCTCAGTATATCGTGGATAACCACTACAGTGAGTCGAACCCAGATGCTAATGCAGCATATCCACGGCTAACAAGTGTTCCGAGCAATAATAACATTCAGGAATCTACTTATTGGATAAAGAATGCGAATTATTTGCGGTTCAAAAGTGCTGAGTTCGGATATAGATTCAGATCGTTCCGCTTCTCTCTTGCTGCTTATAACTTGTTTTATATATCACCGTTCAAACATTGGGATCCTGAAAAAGGTGGTGGCAATGGTTTAAGTTACCCGCTACAGAGATCAGTTAAATTTGGTGTTCAATATGAATTTTAAATATTAGAAAAAATGAAAAAGTTAATATATTCAATATTATTTTTCTCCATGGCACTGCTTACATCCTGTGATTATTTGGATGTAATCCCTGAAGGAAAAGCTACGACAGAGGATATATGGAGAACATCTGTTCAGGCTGAAAACTTTGTCTACACCATGTACGATAATGTACCCGACTTGTATTATAACCAAGTTCTACCTGATTTGTGTGCAGGTGGTGACCTCGTCTCGGGTTGGTATGGAAGTGTTTATTATTTCAAATGGAAGAGTTTAGTCTATAACGACCAAGAAAGCTCAAGCGCTACATACTTCAAATTATGGGATCCTAGTTGCCAAGGAGCTTCTAGCTCTATAACGTATGATATATATAAATCTATCCGTAATTGCTATTACTTCTTGAATAACATAAAGAGTGTACCTGATATCACCGATGAACAATTAAAGAATTGGAGCGGTGAGGCAAACTTCTTAATCGGATACTATCACCAACTCCTCCTCGAATATTACGGACCAGTTGTCTTGGTGAAAAAAGAGATTCCATTGGATGCAAGTGAAGCTGAGATATATCCTGCACGGAGTCAATATGATTCTTGTGTCAGTTTCATTGCCGATAAATATAGAAAAGCAATTGAGCTGTTACCTGTAAGACAGACTAGTGATCAGTATGGTAGAGCTTCTGCTGCTACTGCATACGGATATTTAGCACGTTTATTGCTCTATGCTGCTTCACCGCTCGTAAATGGTAATACAGAATTTTATGCCAACTTCAAGAATAAAGATGGCAAAAATCTGATTAACCAAACGTATGATAAGAATAAATGGAAATTAGCAATGGATGTGGCCAAGGAAGCTATTCAGTATTGTGAGGCTAACGGCTACAAACTATATACTAATCCTGATGGAGATAAACTTTCGGATGAAGAACGAGGCAAACTAAACTATCATAGCACCTTCGTTGGTACGGGGACAGGCAGCTTTTGGAATACGGATGAAATCTTCTTCGGAATGACAAACCAAGGCAACATTAGTTATATGGCTAAAAGCTTTGGACCGCGTATTGGTTACAAGACTTATAACAGTGCCGGTTATCGTGGTTACGTTGTTCCTACCTTTGACTGTGTGGAGACCTATCTGTCAAAGAACGGACTTCCAATGGATGTTGATCCGGAAACTAAAGACTTAAATTTATATTCAGTAGCAAAAGGTGATAGCACAGCGCTATTGAATCGTAACAGAGAGCCTAGATTCTATGCTTCGGTTGGCTTCGACAGAGGGGAATATGAATTTAATGGTGGTACCATGGTAATACATGCTCGCGGCAAGGAACCACAAGGATTTGATGGTAAGGATGCAAATGAATATCAATCGAACGATGGTTACTTTGTCCAGAAATACATATCGAAAGTAGATGCTTATACTGTATCGACAAAGACAATTACAAGTAACAAGATTGTTTATCCATACATGAGATTAGCTGAATTATATTTAGATTATGCTGAAGCAGAATTCGAATATACAGGAACACTTAGCGCCTACGGCTTAGAATGTCTGAATAAAGTCCGCAACCGTTCAGGATTACCTAATTTTGAAACTTCATGGGCGAAAGTCGGTGGCATTCCTACAGGTGATAAACTACGTGATGCTATCCGCCAAGAAAGAACAATAGAATTCCTGATGGAAGGCAGAAGATTCCATGATATCCGTCGTTGGAAGATAGCAGAAAATGTAATGATGAGACCTTGGAAGTCATGGACATTAACCGGAACTACTGCATCAACATTCTATAAAGTAACTGACATGCATGAAACCAATGGTACAAGAACCTTTACTACTCCAAAAACTTATTGGTTGGCTATTCCATTACATGCTCTTAATACTAATTATAACCTCGTCCAAAACCCAGGATATTAAAATAATAATAAGATGAAAAAGTCATTTATATTTATTCTGTCTTTCATCGTCACCGCATTAGTTTCATGCGGTGACATGGATGACTGCAAGGTAGACAATACAATAGCCACTAGCGTATTAATTACTAATAGCGGGATTCAAAACGTAACATTGAGTCAGATAGCTAATGGTTCTTATACCGTGTATTTGTACAAAGGCGGTTATAACGGAGATTGTGTAAAGGTTGGTCTAGCTGCTGCAGATTCACTCGTAACGCAATATAATGCTAGTAAAGGAACATCTTTTCAAGTTATTCCTTCACAATATTATACTATTGGTAATGCTGTTGAATTAAACAATAAACATTACAACGATTCTATACAAATAACCTTTAGCAATTTATCATCATTAGATTTCAATACTAATGGTGACAAATATGTACTGCCTCTAACTATCAGTGGTATTTCATCTGATTTAATTAACCAAGATAATAAGAATATCCTTATTCATATCAGCGGTAATTAATAAGATCAATCAGTATAAAGGGTATGTTTGAGAAAACATGCCCTTTTTAAATTTTAAATGATTATCTTTACATCGTAGAAACTAATATCCAATATCATGAAAAAAGTTTGGCTTGTAATTATTATTGTTACATTATTCAGCACCAATTTTACTGAACGTATCTGTGCAAAGACTGTTAATGATGGCATCGAACTCACATTAATACCACCTACTAAGCTTACCGACAAGGTTAACCTTGATATAAGAGCGGGCATTATTAATAAGGGCAAAAAAAATCAATATTATAAAGCCACTATATATTGGGACAAAGTCAGCAAGACGACATCTTTATATTCTGCTTCCTTTAATTTATTGTCGGGGAAGTCAAAATCCTTACAGAAAATAATACCCACATCAGATAGATTAGGTAAACATCAAGTTATATTAGTAGTTAAGAACAGAAATAAAACTTATTCAGAGAAGAAGGATATAGAGGTAATACATTCAGATATTCGCTCTATAAAACAAATAGCTGGTGCTTGGACGGGCATTTATCATTGGAGTGAGAAAGAAGGAAAGAATTGGAATCCTGCAATTAAAAGCATGACCGATTCGCAATGGGAAGAACTGGTAATGGCCATGCATAAGTTAGATATGAATACCATCGTTATACAAGAAGTCTTTCGTAATCAGGAATATGTCGGCAAACATTCTATGACAATTGAAAATTATCCGGGCAAAGCCTTCTATCCATCCAAATTATATAGTGCCAGAATGCCAATAACAGCTAAAGATCCTATTGAAGCCATACTAACAGAAGCTGATAAGTTAAAGATGAACGTTTTTGTTGGAGTTGGAATGTATGCGTGGTTCGACTATACACCGACGTCGTTGGTGTGGCATAAGAAAGTAGCAAAAGAATTATGGGACAAATACGGACATCATAAATCATTCTATGGCTTCTATGTATCAGAAGAAGGTAATGGCGGCCTGGATGCATGGGAGAAAGACCCCACTATAGCAAATCAGAGGAAACAGGAAATGATAAACTTCTTCAAAGAATTCAAATCCTATTGCCGACTTTTTGCACCTGCTAAACCAATCATGGTTGCCACAAACGGATATGATTTGAAAAAAGGCATAGATGGCTATCCTGCCCTACTTAAAAACGTAGATATTCTTTGTCCTTTTGGCTTTGCCAGAATGCCTAAAGATGACTTAACGGGAGTAGAAGCAACTACATTGCTACAAAAGTTGTGCAACGAAGCGAATTCACATCTTTGGCTGGATCTGGAAGCCTTCTTGTTTAATGAAGACGGCTCCCTTTATCCTCGTCCAATTAAAGAAATCATTCACGACCTAACTTTATTTGATAACTTCGAGAACATCTTGTGTTACCAATTTCCAGGTGTATTTAATGATCCTCAAATGTCAATACGTGTAGGTGAGGCCAGTACTATCGACCTCTTTAATAATTATAAAAAGTACATCAATAAATAAACTTACCGTACATATCAACGCCTACATTCTCAAAAGGATGTAATAGCTGATCAACAAGTACAGCCATTTGCTTACGCGTAACATATTTCACAACAGAAGGGCTGCCTAAGTTGAAAGTCTTGAATATTTCATTTACTTGTTGAGTCATATCAACTTGTTTGATACGATTTTGATTCATGACAGTAGAAATCAATTGAACTAATTCATCTAAAGCAACGGGAGTTTCAGATACATCGGATAATTGAAGTTTTGGATATACAGTTTGTAAACCTGTCAGTTCACTATGCAATAATAACGAATCTGCACGAAGCCATGTCTCATTACACCAATTCACAGGTTTACCCATACCTTGCAATATACCCATGACACCAATACGTTGTAGGGGTTTGAAAGTGGCATCCTTAGAATCTACATCCAAGAAAGGCATCAAGTATGTACCTGCATTCAATAGGACAGTCTGAACATCATGAACAGGTACATCTTTAGGAGCACAATGTTTCTTGGCAGCTAAACCAGCAAGTGCACCAGCAGCTTGACCGATTTGCATAGATACCGGTTGCAGTCTTGTAGTTCCATTGGCTAAGTTAGATACAGATATAGACTTCTCCGCTAAAATCAAATGATTTTCATTTTGAGGTATTAAAGTTCCTAGCGGCAGACTGAAAGAAGGAATCTTCGGAAAATGAATATCAGGAAGATCTTTTCCTTTATATTGATTATGATGATGGTCTACAGGATAATCACCGACAGCAATAGCAGTTCTATAAACAGGATTCGGTCGTGTATATGGAGTCAATATATCATTCAATGTGAATTGTACGAGACCATTAAATCTTCTACCCTCGCGATAATAAGGAATAAACGGAAGTTTGTCGGCAGTCGGATATTCATCATCTGCTAAACCTAATTTATTATATCCTAATTCATGTTGTAAAAAATACAAGAAACGAATTGTCTTAGCCTTAGCGACCTTTTCCATTGAATCACGCTGTGCAACAGTAAAATCAACATCATTCAAATATATGTCGTTACCATAAGGAGGCCAGTTAATCATATATTTATGATTCGGTAATTTACCGTAGGTCAACATCATCTCTGGAGATACTGGCTTTTCATCAGAGTTAATGTCCTTATTATACTTGTTGATGCAAGTATTACAGAATTCCATTGGATCATAACCAGCAGGCTTAGCAATAGACTGAGGTTTATCGTAAGATTTTAATGTCATAGCAAAAGTGATGTCTTGAACAATATTCATCGCTTTCTCTGGTGCTTGAGGTTCACCTGTTGTAGAAGAAGCGTCCATACCTACAGAATAAGACAAACCAACTTGCTTAGCAACATCACCCAACTCGGTAGCATCAATAAGATATGTAGTTTTTACAGTTTTTGTTTTCCCTTGATGATTTAATGTAACTTTCCAACCATTCTTCATTCGCAGAATACTGCTAACAGTTGTCTCAGGTTGATAAGTCAAAGACTTCTCTGCTCTCACCCATTGTTGAAAAATGTTATTGCCAACAGAAGGTTCGAACATTACATTACTTACCCAAGCAGTTTGCAAAGTTTTCAAAGAACCATAATGTTTAACAAGATCATTAAGGAACTCACCCCATAGTCCACTTCTTAAATGATAATTACCATCTACAGCACTTACGCCAGCCATAGTCAGCATACCGCCCAACCATGAATATCTTTCGACAAGTAATGTCTTTGTATTCAAACGGGCACTTTGAACAGCAGCAGTAGTACCACTGACACCGCCGCCAACAACAACAACGTCATATTGTTTAGATGACTGACAAGAGATAAGACAAGTTACAAATAAGAAAGCATAAAAATAATTCAATAATTTTGTTCCCATAATTAATTGGATTTAATGATATATGGGTACAAATATATATATTTTTTAATAAACAGCTTTATTAATATCAATATTTTAATAAGTAATCCCAATACGATTAAATTTTTATATCTATTATAATTTCACTATACAAATTCGAATTGGTAACTAATCGTCTCAGCAAGGTAACAAAAGACTTAACTAACTAAATATCATACTATACTTAAAATAATATACAAAAAAACGAGAAAGACATAGAGAAAGAAATGAATTTAATCCACTATCTGATTGTATCTGAAATAATCACTCCTCACTTAACTTAAAGCAAAAACATCACGCATAGATATTGACAAAAGAATTGTATATACATACATTGAAATGAAAAAAAACATTAAAATCAAATAACAGTGTACAAACTTATGAAAATTCAAAAGAGAAAAAGGATATTGATAAAAATAAAATACTTTATTTGCAACATAAAATAAGTGAATAAACAAGTATTATTAATTTAAAATTAGACTCAATGAAAAAGTTTTTAATGTGTGCTGCTTTTGTTGCAGCAGTAGCTACTTTCTCTACAGCTTATGCACAAAAACCAGCTGATAAAAAAGTTGCAAAGACAGAACAATGCACAAAGAAGTGTGACAAAGCTTGTATGAAAGCTAATGCACAATGCGCTAAACAAGGTGCTAAATGCGACAAGCCATGTCCTCCTAAATGCAAATGTGGTGCTAAATGTAAAAAAGGTTGCAAATGCGGTGACAAAAACTGTATGCCAGCACCTCCTAAAGGTATGAAACCAGGAGCTAAATGCTGCAAGCAAGGTGCTAAATGCTGCAAACCTGGAGCAAAGTGCTGCAAACCAGGTAAGGCTCCAGCAAAGAAATAATTAAAGGGAGTTTAAAACGAACTAATGAGGATGCGACAATTCAGTTGCATCCTCTTTTTTATTTATTGTCATTACCCAACAATCTACCCAATAGTTTCAAAAAAGAAAGAACACTCTGCTTGTCGGTGACAGGTATCTGCACCATCATCTTCCCCGATTCTTTATCTTCTTTTACGATAGAATCGACCAAATTCTCCAATTTCTGAGGAGAAGATAAGATAGAAGATAAAGAAGAAAAGAAAGATACTCCCTTCTGAATAACCGCTTGTGGAGATTCCTCCACCTTCTCTTCAGGATATAATTCTTCATCAAAATTAATGGTCTGCTGTATGACTTCTGTATTTACCTTTGGAGCCGGACGGAACTTAGATTCAGTCTCTTCAAGTGGAGCAATAGGAATAACTGTTTCCGTCTCGTTGTCTGAGATAACATCTATCACTGCATTCATCAGTTTGTCGAACTTATTCTTATCCATGAAGACGACATCATTCCCTTCATCCAAGATTCCTTCTGACAGACCTGACTTAAAAGTCAACGTCGACATCATCCGTTCTTCGATAGAACGTTCAGAAATAAAATTGATAACTTGAATATTACGTTGTTGGCCGATACGATAGATTCTGGAAATCCGTTGTTCAAGGACAGCAGGATTCCAAGGCAAATCAAGATTAACGACTATAGAAGCAGCTTGAAGATTAATGCCAACACTTCCCGTATCTGTAGAGACAAAGACACGACAAAGAGGATTCTCCATAAATTCATCCATCAGTTCTTTTCTATTGAAGGCAGGGATATTCCCGTTGAGATTGACATAATGAATGCCATGTTTATCGAGTTCCTCACAGATTAAGCGAGTCATACGTTCCCACTGACTGAACACCACCATTTTTTCATCACCAGTCTCAATCATATCATCGATAATGTTCATCAGTTCTTCCACCTTTATATCATGCCGAGTATTCTGATCAATGATATAAGTGCTGTCACAAACCATACGCATCTCACTGAGCAAGAGCAAGAGTCGTTTACGGTCTTTGTCACTCAAGTAATGCGTCTTGCTCCACTTATACACGATTTGAGCTACATACGATTGGTACTCATCATGTAAATCACGTTGTTCCTTCGTCATAGGAACAAACAAATTCTTATCAGTACGATTAGGAAGTTGAAGTGCCACATCTTTCTTACGACGACGAATCAATAAATTAGAAAGCAGTTTACCTATAGAATTCAAGTTTTTATAGCCCAGTATCTGACCATTGCTTGAGAAGATAGTCGTATAATCAATAAACTTATAATAAGGCCCTAAACAGAACTGATCAGCAAACTGTACGATAGAATACAACTCTTGGAGCTTATTCTCTAAAGGAGTTCCCGAAAGAACGATACAATAATCAGAATCAACCCGGCGAGCAGCCTTAGCAATCTGAGTGTTCCAGTTCTTTAGTCGCTGCGCTTCATCCATTATCAACATATCCGTATGTAAGGAGCCCATATTCTTGACATCATTACATAGGCTATTATAGGAAACTATCTTATAATAATCCGACGACTTATACTGCCGTCTGCGTTGAACCAGATTTCCCTCTATGACAGTTACAGTAGAATCTGTAAAACGCTCGATTTCCTTTTGCCATTGATACTTTAAGGTTGTAGGACAAAGTACAAGTACCGACGACACCAATCCTTCTTTCTTATAAAACTCGGCACAAGCAATGGCTTGTATCGTTTTACCGAGTCCCATCTCATCGGCAATGATACACTTTCCCGCACGAACAGCGAAACGGACACCATCTTTCTGATAAGGATACAACGATGTATGCAGCAATCCATCAATAGCATTATCCGTACACTTATCAACAACCAGTTGTGCCCTCGTTTTACGATCTTTTATATCTATCACAAACTGCAGCGCATCGTTATAGCATTGAAAAGTGTTACTGATTTTGCGCGCCTCATTTAGAAAAGCAGGGAACGAGTCGATGGACTCAGGTTTCAAGATATTTGAAGAATCGAAGTAAAGAGATGCCAATGACTCGAATTCCTTTTTCTTCTCAGAACCGATACGGATACAAACTTGGCGCACCCCTTTATAAGAGAGATAAACCGACGTATACGAAGGAAGTTCTGTAGAAATCTGCTTTTGATTAGCCGCCAACCATGACTTCACTGCTTCCAGATGCTTGCATGTACCTAATTGATTCGATTTGAAGTCGAGACACGAACAATAGTTCCATGAACTGTTCAGACCGCGATATATCACCTTATAATTCTGCTTCGTCTTCGGATTATTCACGTTGTAACAACCCGTTTCATCAGTATCTAAGATTTCGCTGATACCGAAAGTTTCATTTTCCGCTGCCTGTTTCCTTAATGCAATTTGCCATTGTTCCAACGACATATCACTAGGTTTAAAAGTATTTGTTAACCGAGGAGTGTTTTTTGTAGCCATGATACTAACGCTAAATATTGATTACACAAACATAGCGAAAAGTAGCAAAATAGGCAACACAATTGAGAAGAAATAAATAATATTCACTATCTTCGCAGAAGAAAAAATCTAATCTGCATATTATATGAAACGATTAAATCAAATCATGATGTCGACAGCTATGATATTAGCATTGAATGGAAATATGAATGCCGCAGAAAAGCCAAATACGGCATTGATAGGTAAATCAGATATTAAGATAGAAGGTCAGCGAATGACACCTGAAGCACTTTGGGCGATGGGAAGAATCGGTGATTACGACGTATCTCCAGACGGGAAAAGGATTGTCTATACCGTCGCATATTACAGCGTTCCCGAGAATAAGAGCAATCGTGAAATTTTTATCATGAATGCCGACGGCTCAGAAAATAAGCAACTCACCCACTCTCCCTACCAAGAGAACGAAGTTAAATGGATAAAAGGCGGTACTAAGATAGCATTCCTGAGCAACGACGATGGGACCAGCCAACTGTATGAGATGAATCCCGACGGGACAAACAGAACGAAACTCTCTTCCTATGACGGTGACATGGAAGGTTATCTCATATCTCCCGACGGCAAGAAAGTACTCTTCATCTCACAAATAAAAACCATCCCAAGCACAGCAGATAAGTATCCCGACCTCCCTAAAGCATCGGGTATCATCGTAAAAGACTTGATGTACAAACATTGGGACGAATGGGTAACGACTGCTCCTCATCCTTTTCTAGCAGATTTTGATGGGAATTCACTCAGCAACATCGTGGACATTATGCAAGGCGAACCTTACGAATGTCCGATGAAGCCTTTTGGTGGTATCGAACAGTTAGCATGGAATACAACATCTGATAAGATAGCTTATACAAGTCGTAAACTGACAGGTAAGGCATACGCCGTTTCCACCAATTCGGATATCTACGAATACGACCTTAAAACAAAACAGACAACCAATCTGACGAAAGGTATGATGGGATACGATACTAACCCGCAATATTCACCCGACGGGAAGTACATTGCTTGGCAAAGTATGGAACGCGACGGATATGAATCAGACCAAAACAGACTATTTGTAATGGATCTGAAAACGGGGAACAAGAAGTTCGTCAGTCATGCATTCGACTCTAACGTAGATGCATTCAATTGGTCGAAGGATTCAAAAAGGATCTTCTTCACAGGTGTATGGCATGCTGAAGTACACATCTATATGCTCAACCTAAAAGATGAAAAGATAAAACAGATTACTTCCGGTGTTTATGATTACGACGGAGTATCACTCTTAGGGAACAACCTGATTACGAAACGTCACTCTATGAGCAGCGGTGACGAAATCTATGCAGTGAATATTGCAAACGGCAAAGCAACACAACTGACTTACGAAAATAAACATATCTACGACCAGGTAGAGATGGGGCGCGTTGAACAACGTTGGATAACAACTACCGACGGGAAACAAATGCTCACATGGGTAATATTCCCTCCTAAGTTTGATGCGAACAAGAAATATCCAACATTATTGTATTGCGAAGGAGGACCTCAAAGTCCTGTATCACAATTCTGGAGCTATCGTTGGAACTTCCAGATGATGGCAGCCAACGACTATATCATCGTTGCTCCTAATCGTCGTGGACTTCCGGGTTTCGGCAAGGAATGGAACGAAGAGATAAGCGGTGACTACGGCGGACAATGTATGAAAGATTATCTGACTGCCATAGATGAAGTCTCGAAAGAACCGTATGTCGACAAAGATCATCTAGGTTGTGTAGGTGCTAGCTTTGGTGGTTTCTCCGTATACTGGTTAGCCGGTCATCACGACAAACGTTTCAAAGCCTTTATTGCTCACGACGGCATCTTCAATATGGAGTCACAATATCTCGATACAGAAGAATTATGGTTCGAGAATTGGGATGTAGGTGGTCCGTTCTGGGAAAAAGATAATGCGATAGCACAACGTTCTTATGCCACTTCTCCACACAAAGCAGTCGACAAGTGGGATACTCCTATATTGTGCATTCACGGAGAAAAGGACTATAGAATACTAGCAAGTCAGGCTATGGAAGCATTCAATGCAGCAATTCTCCGCGGCATACCAGCAGAATTATTGTTGTATCCCGATGAGAACCATTGGGTGTTGAAACCACAAAATGGAATCTTATGGCAACGGACTTTCTTTGAATGGTTAGACCGTTGGCTGAAAAAGAAGTAGAAATTCTACTTCTTTTTCTTCTTCTTGACAGATTCTACTGCCTCCGTAACAACCGGTTTGTTCTCGAAACGTTTTGAGTAATTAGAATAATCCGGGTGGATACGTTCATATGTAGGGTCAAGAAACAGCGGACTTGATATGACGTGATCAGCCGTAGAACGGTTACAACATATCACAATGTTCTCGACATTCGCCAAACGAGTCAGAGCTTTAACGTCTGTATCGTGAGGCTGCAACGTCATAGGGTCTGTAAAGAAGAATAGATAGTCAATCATACCTTCCACAATACGTGAGCCCATTTGCTGATCGCCACCAAGAGGACCTGATTTCAGTATAGTGAAATCCCAATCCACGTCTGGATGTTTAGCTTTCAAAGCTTTTAGAATAAGTGTACCTGTCGTACCCGTACAATAAAATTTATGACCTATCAATCTCTCCGAATTCCATAGAACCCATTCAATAAGATCCTTTTTCATTGCATCGTGAGCCACAAGTCCAATGCTGCGTTTAACTGTAGTTTCCATTGTTTTGTTATCCTTTGTTATTAAAATATCGCAAGTTACTAATTTAACTTGAATAATAAACAAAAAGTCATTTTATATTCATCACATCTTAACAAAAGAATAAAATCAAACATCGTAACTATTATAGTGAATCAAAGTAGTTAAGTTAATAGTAAATGATTGAACTCCCCACCCGCTTCGCGGTATTTCATCTTAACAGAGGGAGAATCTTAAAGTAACTGCTTATTATTAATTAACAGCAAAACCAACTAGAATGAAAATTAATAAGTGGAAGGGGAAAAATCATAGTTATGATTTGAAATTTTCATAGTTATGTTATCGCAAGATCATAATTATGAAAGTTTGAGAACATAGTTATGAAAAAACAAAAACATAGTTATGTCGTTTGAAGGACATAACTATGCTTTATTATAATCAATTTATTATTTGAATCAGCAGACTTTTTCCAGTCGTTTCATCAATGCCATCATGACGAGGAATGATATGAAACATACGGCGATGAGAACAATCCAAACACACCACAACGGCAGTGAGCCCCAAAGCCAACCTGTAACCTGTACCATTTCATTACCAACAGCTGTGGCAACAAACCACATACCCATCATCGTTCCTTTCAATTTTGGAGGAGCGACTTTGCTGACGAAACTGATACCCATCGGACTAAGCAGTAATTCACCGAAGGTGAGGACAAGATAAGTACTTACCAACCAATTCGGAGAAACACGAGTGAAATCTTGACCAGCTTTCACTGCATCCGGTGAAGGTAGTCCTGTAGAAACAACTGTCATAATACAGTAAGCAGCGGCTGCGACAAGCATACCGTAAGCAATCTTACGAGGAGCTGTCGGTTCTTTACCCTTCTTTGCCAGAAAAGCAAAGATACCCAAAGAAACAGGTGTAAGAGCAACCACAAACGATGGATTAAACTGTTGGAAGATTTGCGGGAGGATACTTACTGTTGCTGCTGTTGCATTCATATTAAAGATAATATAAACCAGCGGCAGGATAATAAGTGCGGCTGCAACAATCTTTCCATTCTTCGATTTATTCTGGAATATTCCGAAAAGACCATATATCATTAAGATGGCTGCCACGAGGTTCGTAACGTCGAAGCCAAATCGGGTAGCCCCCGTTACACTCTGAGCAGTATAATCACGCGCAAAGAAAGTAAGCGTCAATCCATTCTGATGGAAACTCATCCAGAAGAAGATAACGACTGCAAATACCAAGAACAGGGCGATAACACGCTGACGAGTATCTTCCTTGGTAAGCTCTTCTTCGTGAATACCAGCTGCTGCTGCAGTCTTACTATTGTAATCTGCATGTTTGTATGTATTACGAAAGAAATAATAGATGAGGAAAGACAAGACCAATGAGAAACATGCTACGCTGAAACCTAAGTTATATGACAGTGACAGGGAGTCGAGATACTTATGACAGAAATCTGCTATCAAAGAAGGATCGGCAGCAGCAGCGTGCTGACTTGCCATTGCAGTTGTCAGCTGACTCATTGCATCTGGTGTCATTTGAGCAGCACCATTCAGGTATTGATGTGCCAACTGCGGAATGGTGGCATCGTATGTAAATCCGTCGTTGCCCATAATCCAATTGGTAATCTTCGTAGCAGCTGTCGGAGCAAAAAGGGCGCCTACATTGATGGCCATATAGAATATCGAGAAACCACCATCGCGTCGTGCAGAAAACTTAGCTTCTTCATATAAGTTACCTACCAAGACCTGCAAATTACCTTTGAAGAGTCCGGTACCGCAAGCGATAAGAAATAAAGCCAACGACATGGCAATAACACCGGTCATATTAGGTGCAAAAGGAATTGCCATAAGAACATAACCGAAGAACATGACAAAGATACCGGTTTTAACCATCTTGCCATATCCGAGCTTGTCAGCGAGCATACCACCAAACAGAGGTGTTAAATACGCAAGCATCAGGAATGTACTGTAAAAAACTCCTGTTGTCTGCTCGGAAAATCCGAACTTAGCCTGCAAGTACAATGTGAATATTGCGAGCATGGTATAATAACCAAAACGCTCGCCCGTATTGGCTAGAGCCAATGAATATAAACCTTTGGGTTGTCCTTCGAACATAGTATTGAATTTTTAATATTAATGTACAAAGATATAATTTTCGTTACTAATAATCCTTAGAAAAGAGCACAAACTTTTGCATTAACTTCCAAAATTAAATCAGATGGTTTGATTTTAAATTGTAAACCTCGAACACCTGCACTGACATAAATAAAAGGATGGTCCATACACGACTGATGTATGAATGTAGGAAAATGTTTTTTCATGCCAACAGGAGAACATCCTCCGCGAATATAACCGGTAGTAGGAAGAAGCTCCTTCATGGGAATCAAATCACAACTCTTATTTCCCGAAACTTTAGCCGCCATTTTCAAATTTACCTCTTCTTCACCTGGCACTACGCAGACAAAGAATCCGGTTTTATCTCCTTTCAGCACGAGTGTCTTAAAGACTTGCTCGATGTTTTCTCCTAACCCATCGGCAACATGTTGAGCACTTAAATCATTTTCATCAACATCATAAGGAACGAGTTCGTACGATACTTTATCGCGGTCTAGCAAACGTGCCGCATTAGTTTTCTCTATCTTTTTCATTTTATTTTCCCTTTCTTCTGCAAAATCACCTCGACATCTTGAACAGTTACTAGGCATCCCTTGGGTAACATCTCTATCCAGGGCATAATTTTATCAAGGAAATCCCTAATTTTTTGTTCGTCGTCGACAATCTCTACAACAAGAGGTATCTTCTGGTTAAACTCCCAGAACTTATCAGAATGTAGAACACTACTCGATCCATACCCCATAATGCCTTTATAAATTGTAACGCCGGACATGCCATATCGCTTGGCTGCAAAAGCTATAGATTCATATACAGACTGATGCTTTACTACATCGGTATTGCTCACATAGAACTTTAATACTTTTGCTCCCATAATACTATAATAATTTAATGATCATATGTCCCAGATACAGCGCGATGAAACCGCCAATAAAACTCAATAACACATACATAGAAAAATTGAAGAAATTGGCACTTTTCAGCAATTGAAAATTTTCGTTCATAAATGTTGAAAAAGTTGTAAACCCTCCACAAAAGCCAACAGTAAGAAATAATCTATAATCAGGATTAATTAGATTACCTCTGTCGAATAAAGCATATAGTAAACCAATGATGAAGCATCCTGTCAGATTGACGATTAAAGTACCAAGAGGAAACGAATATTCTACTGCGTTCTGAATGTATTTAGAGACAACAAAACGTAATCCCCCTCCCAAGAAACTACCTACACCTACTAATAGAAAAGTCTTAAACATAACAAACAATTAAAATAAAACAAACATAATAAGGTAGGTATCATCAACTTTTCAGTATTTATAGCTAATACCATAGCTAGTGCAAATATAATTATTATCCCGTAGAAATTAATTAATCTATTTACTTTTCATTTAATTTCATGATGATGTTATCATCAAAACGTGGCAATTCACCCTTATTCCTTAATTTCATCCAACGAGACAGTACGAAACGAGAATTGAATCCTACCGATAACGCTAAATCTTCTTGTTTTATTGAAGGATTTTCTTCTTTCAGTGAGCATGCCTTTATCACACGAATGCTATTTACCAAACGATAAAAAGAGCCATATTGACTTTCGCTGATAGCTTGAGAAACATACTTTCTGTTAGAATGAACAGCAGTTACCAGATCGTCCAACATCAAAGAAGGCTGCTTATATAGTTTATCATTAACCAAGATAGAAACGATGTCATCAATGAGTAAATTCTTTCCTTCATTAGCAGAGGCTTCTTCTGGGGGTTCAACCTCTATTTTCTCATCACGGGTCCAAATATAATAAGAGGTGGCAAGAGGACGATTAGAGCCTAAAGTTGAACCTATCGCCCAAACATTAAATATGGAAATTCCTAAATCACGGAAGAATTTAGCCCAAGGCGTTGAGATGAGTGAGGGTAGTATAACAGAGACAAAAAATAAAATAGGTATGGTTATCATCATCTCTTTACCAAATTTAATTGGAAAATCCTTCGTATTCGAATAGAACTGCTCATCGTATGATTGAGTTGCAATAAAAAAATGATAAATACTCCACAGCCCCCAAAAGAATTGTATAGAACCTATGAGCAAGGAAACAAGAAGAATGTATCGATGATACTTTTCAAGTTCATTGCCACCATATATTGCATAAACAAAAAGAGGCACTAAAATAAGTGTGGGGACAAAACATATTCTAAAAAGATACTTGGCCGAAAAATGAGTATAAAAGAAATATCGTTTAATCATTACGACTATGAAAATGGGATATGCCAAAATGCTGTAGACATTTGAATAAAGCAAAGCATCAGAAGAAAAAACATTAATCAAATAAGGGAAATCCAATGCGAGCATCATACAAATGATGATAGCCGGCTTACGGGCTGGATAATGCAAGAATTCTTGATTAGCGTATTCGGGACAAATATGGACCCACCTGAAATAGCCACATATCAAAGCCGAAACTATAAATATCAAGTTAGCAGCAAAGAAAAATATATAAGGTATCGGGAAGACGTTCATTATCTTTCTATTTAATTGCAAAATTAGAGAAAACATTGAATACTTCAAACCCTTATCAGCAAATTATTTCAGCATCATTTTATCCCAAAACTTGCGAATTCGTGCGAATTTCCTTAAATCGTCACACGATTTTCTCTTAAAATCACATCTTCTAAGAACGAGGAGAATATCTTTGCCACGGTTTTTTAATTTCAATAGAAGATTAAGTGCTATAATATGGGAACAAAGTATAAAGACTTTCTTTCATTATTACGTTTCGGTATCTGGAATACTCCCGAAGATATAAAATTATTCTCGCATAAAACAGATTGGAACGGAATAATAGAAATCGCAATTCAACAAAGTGTATTAAATACAATAGTTGACGCAATAAACCAATTACCGGTAAATAATCAACCTCCTTTATCGGTATTATTAAAGATACACACTATAGTGATGCACAACATTGAGACAAACGCAAATTATAAACGAGAACTATCTGAAATAGTAAAGCAATTAAAAATTAATGGGATAAATCCGGTATTATTAGAAAATAATACGGATATTAACCATAATACCCATTCAAGCCGTACAAAGAAATACCATATTAATCTTTATATTAAAAAGAATGACTTAGAAAATGCTTCTTTTATCCTCCAATCTCAAAAGATTCAAGAAGGGAGAATGGAGATAGGCTTGCACAACAACGTAGGACATTTGCTTTATCCTTGGAGAGACTTATACTACCAACACTGGACAAAAGAGAAATTATCAGATAGAGCGCTAGGAAAGAAAGAAATCAACGGAGTATCTGTATCCGTACCTCCAATCGAATTCAATACAATATCTTCCTTTATTCACATGAAAAAAAATATAGATCATAAAAATAGACGACTAGACTTACTTTGCCACTGGATGGAATACCTTCATCTATCACAATTCAGAATAAATAAAAAAGAATTAAAGGAGAAACTTGAGTCATTCGGTATATACAAATCTTGGTTGTTATATAATTGTCTTGCCGCTGATTATTTTGGTTTCCCAAAGAGTGAAACTATTTATTATGACAGCAATTACACAAACAAAGCAAAACAATTATTAGAACATATTTTCCAATAAAATCGTATCAATACATCCTTTGATTTTTAACTAATCTTTTCTTTCTTTTGGAATTTCTTATTAGCTTTGCAAGGATAATAGAAATTAAACAATAAAAACAATATGGAAGAGGAAGAAAAGAATGTAGGTCTGCCTGAAAACGCCTTTCGTGAGTTAAAACCAAACGAAGAATATCGTCCAATCATGGACCCGACAAAGAAATACCGCGAAGTAAACTTGTGGTCAGTTTCATGGGGTATCTTCATGGCGATTCTGTTTTCTGCTGCTGCTGCTTATCTTGGTTTGAAAGTTGGCCAAGTTTTTGAAGCTGCTATACCAATAGCCATTATTGCTGTAGGCGTATCAAGTGCCACACACCGTAAGAATTCACTTGGCGAGAATGTCATTATCCAAAGTATAGGTGCTTGTTCTGGTGCTGTAGTTGCGGGTGCTATATTTACTTTGCCTGCTATCTACATTTTGCAAGCTAAATATCCTGCAATGAGTGCTTCATTCCTCCAAGTATTCTTAAGTTCACTGCTAGGTGGTGTATTAGGTATCTTATTCCTCATCCCATTCCGCAAATATTTTGTAAGCGATATGCACGGCAAATATCCTTTCCCTGAAGCTACGGCAACAACACAAGTCCTTGTATCAGGAGAGAAAGGTGGTAATCAGGCTAAACCATTATTAATTGCTGGTCTAATAGGAGGTTTATACGACTTTATCGTCGCTACCTTTGGCTGGTGGAATGAATGTTTTACTACTCGCGTATGTGCATGGGGAACTGTAATAGCCGATAAGGCAAAATTGGTATTTAAAGTAAACACTGGGGCTGCAGTACTTGGACTTGGATATATTGTCGGCCTTAAATATGCAGCCATTATATGCTTCGGTTCTTTAGCTGTCTGGTGGATTATAGTACCTGGTATGTCGTTAGTGTTCCATAATACCGTTCTTAATCTTTGGGATCCTTCTATAAATCAAACAGTAGGATCAATGAGCCCGGAAATGATATTCAAATGCTATGCTAAGAGCATTGGCATCGGTGGTATCGCAATGGCAGGAATTATCGGCATTATCAAATCGTGGAAAATTATCTGCAATGCCGTAGGACTTGCAGCAAAAGAGATGAAAGGTAAGAGCGCTGTACAGAAAGAAATACTGCGTACTCGTCGCGACCTTTCAATGAAGATATTAGGTATCGGTTCTATCGTATCTATCTTAGTCGTATTGATATTCTTTTATTTTGGTGTAATGGATGGCAATGTACTCTTTACCATCGTGGGTATCTTACTTGTAACAGTCATTGCTTTTCTCTTTACTACAGTAGCAGCAAACGCTATTGCCATAGTAGGAACAAACCCTGTATCTGGTATGACACTGATGACATTGATATTAGCATCAGTTGTTATGGTAGCTGTTGGACTAAAAGGTCCTGGTGGTATGCTGGCAGCATTAATTATGGGTGGTGTAGTATGTACGGCTTTATCTATGTCGGGCAGTTTTATCACTGACTTAAAAATAGGCTATTGGCTTGGTACGACACCAGCCAAACAGGAGACATGGAAGTTTCTAGGAACACTCGTATCTGCGGCAACTGTAGGCGGCGTGATGATTATCCTCAATAAAGCATACGGATTTGCTAACGGAGCATTAGCAGCTCCTCAAGCAAATGCCATGGCTGCAGTCATCGACCCATTAATGAATGGTGTTGGCGCTCCTTGGATACTCTACGGTATAGGTGCGTTAATCGCTATTGTTCTTGATAGATGTAAAATATCTGCTTTGGCATTCGCATTAGGAATGTTCATCCCATTAGAATTAAATATTCCGTTGATTATTGGCGGCGGCATCAAATGGTTCGTTACTACTAGAACAAAGGATGCATCAATCAATAAAGCGAGAGATGAGAAAGGTACATTAATTGCTTCAGGATTTATTGCTGGCGGTGCCTTGATGGGAGTTGTAAGTGCTATTATGCGGTTCGGAGGTATAAATATTGTGGCACAGAGTTGGATTGATAATAGTTGGTCACAAGTAGTATCTCTTTTAGCATATGTTTTATTAATATTCTACTTCATTAAAGCTACAAAAAAATGAAAACAAACAAATTTCTTTTATTATGCGTAGTATTGCTATGCACCTTATCTCTATCTGGTCAAAACAAACCTATAATCGTCGACTTATGGCCAAACGGTGCACCAAATAGTAATGGAGTTAAAGGTGAAGAAACTTTCGTAGCTCCTGGCATCCCGACAAACATTTCTAAACCGAATATGACAGTTTACCCTTCTTCTAAACCAAACAGCAAGGCTATTATCATGTGTCCTGGAGGTGGGTATACTGCAGAATGTGCAACTTATGAAGGCAACGACATGGCATCTTGGATGAATTCAATCGGTGTAACATTTATTGTTATTAAATACAGACTTCCGAATAATGGTCATTATGAAGTTCCTGCTTCTGATACGCATCGTGCTATAGTTCTAGCTCGCGAACATTGTAAAGAATGGAATATTGATCCTCATGCTGTAGGAATCATGGGCGCATCAGCTGGAGGTCATTTAGCTGCAACAATATCCAATTTATATACGAAAGAGAATAGACCAGACTTTCAGATATTGCTATATCCTGTCATTACAATGAAAACAGGTAAAACGCACCAAGGCTCAAGAGAAACATTACTAGGTAAAAATCCTTCATCCGAATTAGTCAATAAGTACAGTATGGAACTTCAAGTAACAGAAAAGACACCACGTGCCTTCATTACTTTAGCAAGCGATGACAGTCTTGTACCTCCATGCAATAGTTTGGATTATTGTTCTGCATTGATAGCCCATCATGTCCCAGTTGCTTTATTTGTCTATCCTACAGGAGAACATGGCTTCGGCTTCCACGATTCATTTGTCTTTAAACGTCAATGGACTGGTGAATTGGAGAAATGGTTGAGCACTTTCTAAAATAAATTACAATGAAAAGACTTTGCTTCGTCTTATTACTCGCTTGTTCTGTATCTATGCTTGCAGGTGAGGAGTTAAATATCAATAATCAAATTCCTAAAGCTAAAACCAATCTGATGATTCAGAATGGACTGAAGTTTTTAGGTACTCCTTACGTAGCCCATACACTTGAAGTAAACTCACCTGATGAAAAGTTAGTCGTAAACCTGAAAGAAGTAGACTGTACTACATTTGTCGAGTACGTTCTGGCAAAGTCTTTATGTAATAAACAGAATGATTCTATCCAATTTCTGAAGAATCTGAAACGAATACGATACAGAAACGGTATCCTTGATGGTTATACATCACGTTTACATTATTCGACAGAATGGGCATCGAATGGCGTAAGAAACGGATATCTAACAGACATTGCAGGAAAATATAGTAAGGATACTATCTCAGTACACCTGAATTTTATGTCTACTCATCCACAAGCGTACAAACAGTTAGCTTCATCAACAGATAACGTTAAAGTAATTGCTGGATACGAAAAGAGACTCAGTGGACAAATTATTCATTACATTCCTAAAGCAAAATTACCTAAAGAAGGATTTCGGTGGATACATAGCGGAGACATCATTATGCTTGTTACAAGTATAAAAGGATTGGATAATTCACATCTCGGAATAGCAATTTATCAACATGGAGAATTACATTTACTCCATGCATCATCGGCAAACGGTAAAGTGATTATCCAACCGGAACCGCTGTGTCAACAACTACAGAATAACTCAAAATGCTTAGGAATTCGTGTTCTAAGGATGAAGAAATAAGCGTAATAAGGACTCGTGCAAACGATCGGTTACTTCATTTATATCGATAACATGCCCTAGTTCTTTTTGAATAGACGTAACGCCTTTATCTACAAAACCACAAGGATTGATATAACTAAAATATCGCAAGTCGGTATTAACATTGAAGGCCAAGCCATGCATGGTAACAAAATGGCTGCTTCGAACACCAATAGCACATATCTTTCTGGCTTTGCCATTTTCTCCATCCAACCAAACACCAGTCGCACCATCTACCCTACCCGATTTGATGCCATAAGACTGACATACGTCGATGACTGCCTCTTCAAGCAGATGAATATATTGTTTCAAACCTAAATCAAATTCCTCTAGATTAATGATAGGATAACAAACAAGCTGTCCCGGTCCGTGATAAGTAATATCTCCGCCTCTATCTATATGAAACAATTCAGCATGAATAGCATGCAACTGCTCATCGGTTAACAACATGTTTTGTTGTTTTCCACTGCGACCTAAGGTGTAGACATGTGGATGTTGACAAAAGATAAGATGATTTACATACGTTTTGTGTTCTTGCTTTGCTTGTACAAGTTCATTAAACCAATCCTCTTGTTTTCGCCAAGCATCGGGATATGATATCAATCCCCAATTTACCACTTCTAATTGATTCATCTTCAAAACAAATTAATAACTAACTTTTATCAACAAAATAAAGACTTTCTACTTTAGAAAGACGTTCTTTTAATTCGGAGATTTTAGATTGACGAATACGAAGCGTCATACAACATTCCATATCGAATAGCTGTTTTACAATCAATGGCTCCATGTCTTTAACGATATGCATAACGCCGTTCAAAAAGGGATATTCAAAATTGAATACCACATCCTCGTCTACGGTCTTTTCGATAATTGTGGCATTAGCGATGGCTTGTGCAGCAGCAGTACGATAAGCAACGATCAGGCCACTTGTTCCTAGCTTTATTCCACCAAAATAGCGAACCACGATAATCAAGACATCAGTTAATTCATTAGAATTGATTTGTCCTAATATCGGTTTTCCTGCCGTTCCTGATGGTTCACCATTATCATTCAATCGGTATATTTTCCTCTCAGCTCCCAACATATATGCATAACAGACATGACGAGCATCACAATATTTATTCTGCACAGACTTTAATAAACTCTGAACTTCATCAACGTCTGACACAGGAAAAGCAAAAGAAATAAACTTACTGCGCTTTTCTGTATATAAACCTTCAGAAGGCTTTGCTATTGTTTTATAAGTGTCAACCATCACGAAACAAAGTTACTAAATCTTTTCTTATGTTCAGCCATAAAAAAACTCTTTCACTTAATGTCGTTATTAAATAGACAATAAGTGAAAGAGCTTATATAGAAATCAAAAGATTATGCCAACTTATGAATAATCAATCCAGAGCGTAACTTAGGTTCAAACCAAGTAGTTTTAGGAGGCATGATATTACCAGTGTCAGCAATATCCATGATCTGTTTCATTGTAACAGGATAAAGTGCCAATGCCATCTTCATTTCACCGCTGTCGACTCTCGACTTTAATTCACCGAGTCCACGAATACCCCCAACAAAATCAATTCGTTTATCAGAACGAAGATCCTTAATTCCAAGAATCTTATCTAATATTAAGTTTGAGGAAATCGTAACATCCAGTACACCTATAGGATCATTATCATTATAAGTACCAGGTTTAGCAGTTAGGCTGTACCATACACCTTCTAGATAAAGAGAAAAATTATGTAACTTCTGAGGTTTATAAATATCTCTTCCCATTTCTTTTACATCAAAATTCTCGCTTAAGGCTTTCAAGAATTTCTGAATTGATAAACCATTCAAATCTTTCACTACACGATTATAATCGATAACCGTCAATTGATTTGCAGGAAAACAAACAGCCATAAAGAAATTATACTCTTCTTTACCAGTATGATGAGGATTTTGTTTAGCTTTCTCAGCGCCTACTAAAGCAGCAGCAGCAGAACGATGATGACCATCTGCAATATATAAAGATGGAATATTTGAAAACTCCTTCGTGATAGCAGCGATATCATCATCATCGTCAATCATCCAAAAAGTATGGCCGAAACCATCTCCTGGAGCAATGAAATCATATATAGGTTCCTTTTTTGTATATTTAGAAACAATATTATCCAGGATTTTATCATCTGGATAAGCAAAGAATACAGGTTCTATATTCGCATTATTAACACGAACATGTTTCATACGATCTTCTTCCTTATCACGGCGAGTAAGTTCATGTTTTTTGATAATGCCATTCAAATAATCAGGAACGTAAGCGCCAACGACAAGCCCATATTGAGTTTTTCCATTCATCGTCTGCGCATAGATATAATAACATTCCTTATTGTCTTGAACCAGCCAGCCCTTATCTTGAAACTTCTGAAAATTCTCAGCAGCCATTGCATAAACACGTGGATCTTGTTCATCCGTGCCGTCAGGGAAATCTATCTCAGGCTTTATAATATGATATAAAGATTTCTCATTACCTGCTGCTTCCTTGCGAGCTTCATCAGAACTCAGCACGTCATAGGGGCGTGATGCTACTTCTTCAACAAATTCTTTAGGAGGTCGAACACCTTTAAAAGGTTTGATTGTGGCCATAACTTAGCAATATAATAAATTACTTGTTAACTCTAAATTTTTCACATCCCTCTTTGATGAAGCCAACAATTTGTTTCGCTGCAGCAATACCCGCGTTTATATTGGCTTCTGCTGTCTGAGCACCCATTTTTTTAGGAGTAGAGAAGTAACGGTCAGCAAAAAGTTCAGTGAATTTATCATTATTGTCAGGCATGATATCAGTGATATACTTAATATCAGCACGTTCTTGCATCAGTTTAATTAAGCCCTCTTCATCAATTACTTCCTTACGTGCAGTATTCAATAAGATGGCATTTTTCGGCATCATATTAACCATCGCATAATTAATAGACTTCTTTGTCTCCGGAGTTGCAGGAATATGCAAAGATACGATATCACACGACTTAAATAAATCTTCAGTAGAATCAACAGCTTTCACACCTGCTGCTTCGATAGCTTCTTTTGGACAATAAGCATCGTAAGCACAAACGTCCATATCAAAACCTTTTGCTATTCTAGCTACATTACGGCCAACATTGCCAAATGCAAGTATACCCAGTTTCTTACCTTTTAACTCCTTACCAGAAGTACCGTTATAGAAATTACGAACAGCGTAAACTAAAAGACCGAAAGCCAATTCAGCAACCGCATTAGAATTCTGACCTGGTGTGTTCATCACACAAACCTGATGAGCTGTGGCAGCTTCCAAGTCAACATTATCATAACCTGCTCCCGCACGAACAACAATCTTCAATGCTTTAGCAGCGTCAAAAACTTCATTGTCAATCTTATCACTACGAATGATAATAGCATCAACATCTTTAACAGCGTCAAGAAGTTGCTTTTTATCTGTATATTTCTCTAATAGAATAAATTCAAAACCGGCACTTTCAATTTCTTTACGAATACCATTTACTGCAACAGGAGCAAATGGCTTCTGAGTTGCTACTAAGACCTTTGTCATATCAATAATATTTTAAGTAATTTCGGATATATGAAATAAAATGATGAATAGCCTTGCAGCTATTCATCATCAATATAATAACAATTGATTAATGCATTTTTTCAAATTCCTGCATACAATCGATTAACGCTTGTACACTTTCTTTCGACATTGCATTATAGCAAGAAGCACGGAAACCACCAACAGAACGATGTCCTTTAATACCTACCATACCTTTAGAAGTAGCATAAGTAAAGAATTCAGCTTCCAGTTCTTTGTATTCCGGTTGCATAACGAAGCAGATATTCATACGAGAACGGTCTTCTTCTTTTACTGTACCTACAAACAACTTATTGCGGTCGATTTCACTATACAACATATCTGCCTTTTCGTTGGCACGACGATTCATTTCTTTTACACCACCTTGAGCCTTCAACCAGCGAAGAGTCATTAATGCAGAATATATTGGAACTACAGGAGGTGTGTTAAACATAGAGCCTTTCTCTACATGAGTACGATAATCGAGCATTGTAGGAATAACACGATCAACTTTACCCAGAGCATCTTCTTTAACAATAACTAATGTAACACCTGCCATTGCTAAATTCTTCTGAGCACCACCATAAATACAATTATATTTAGAGACATCTACCGGACGAGAGAAGATATCAGAAGACATATCGGCAATCATTGGAATAGGTGAATCCAAATCACCCTTCAGTTCTGTACCGTAAATCGTATTGTTTGTAGTTACATGGAAATAATCAGCATCTGTAGGAATTGTATACGATTTAGGTATAAAGGTAAAATTAGCATCAGCAGATGAAGCAACTTCTACTACCTCACCGAAGTTCTTAGCTTCTTTCATTGCCTTCTTAGCCCACGTACCAGTATTCAGATAAGCAGCTTTCTTAACAAGGAAGTTATATGGTACCATACAAAATTCAAGACTAGCACCGCCACCCAAGAACAAAACTTTATAACCATCAGGAATATCAAGAATCTCTTTAATTAAAGCCTCTGACTCATCAACAACAGGCTGAAAGTCTTTAGCACGATGACTAATTTCCATCAAAGACAATCCTGATCCATTAAAATCTAAAATTGCTTTTGCAGTTTCTTCGATAACTTCGCGAGGTAAAATAGAAGGCCCCGCATTAAAATTATGCTTTTTCATTTGAATGTTGTTTAGGTTTATTTATCTATTACAATTATAATGCGAAGTTAGTAATTTATTTCACTATCAACAAAACTTTATCCATTAAAATAAAACTGAAATAAATATTCACTTTCATTTTGATATATGGAGAATACAATTAGACCATAAACTTAAGCATTTAATGATATGAATATGATTAATTATAAGTGAACACTATCATTTTGCTTCTTCCATAATTGTCTTCAGACCTTTAATTTTTTCACCGTGTATCAATTGAATCAATTGTTTGAACTTATCATTCTTAATAGCAGCAAAAGTAGCATGTTCTTTTAGATCTATGGTTCCAATATCATCAGCCGATAAATTGCCTTTCTTATATAAAAAACCTGCTACATCACCACGACTCAGTTTATCCTTCTTACCCTTTCCAATATATAATGTACGCCATAGCGGTTTAGGCGGTCGCGATGTTTGCTCAGGAAGTTGATAAGTCGGTATATCTGTCTCTATATATTCCGGAAGTTGTTCTTCTTCATTTAAAATCAAGAAGGAAACACCTTTCGTATCCCAGCGAGCTGTACGGCCATTACGATGAGTAAATGCTTCCTCATTGACCGGTAAATGATAATGTATGATATGCTCTACGTCCGGAATATCTAACCCCCGCGAAGCCAAATCAGTAGAAACGAGTACAGGAGTACTCCCATTGCGGAATTTATATAATGACCGTTCCCTGTCATTCTGCTCCATACCCCCATGGAACCGTTCATTCGGAAAACGTTTTTCTTTTAATAAACGGTTGACTCTATCCACAGATTCCCGATGATTACAAAAGACTATGCTCGAGCTATTGCCTAAAGCACAGAGTAATCGATACAATGTTTCAATCTTATCTCTCTCAGGCGATAATACTCTCATTAATTCCAAACGAGAACGTACTTCGTCGGATTGATCAAGAAAATCAAGACGAACAGTGTGGCTCATCTCCACAAAACGAGGTATTTCTTCTGCATCAGTTGCAGAAGCTAAGATACGTTTCCGAAGATGACGGAACTGTCCGACAATATTCTCCATTTCCTCTTGAAAGCCCAGTTCAAGTGATTTATCAAATTCATCAATAATTAAAAAACAAATAAGATTAGGGTCAATGCTACCCTTAGAAAGATGGTCGGTAATTCTTCCCGGAGTTCCAATCACAACGGCAGGATGATTCTCAGTTAAAATACGTCTCTCCTCCTTCATGATATGCCCGCCATAACAACAACAACTCTTCCAAGGAGTATGCATATCAGTAAACACCTTAGCGATTTGCAGAGCCAATTCGCGAGATGGTACCAATATCAAAGCTTGAACAGAAGTGATTTCTGTAGATAGCAATTCTAAAAGAGGAAGAAGATAAGCAATGGTCTTGCCCGTACCCGTAGGAGATAGCAAAACTATATCTTCATTTTCCGATGAATGAGACAAGGATGTTTCCTGCATCTCATTAAGTTTCTCAATTTGCAGGTTATCAAGTGCCTGCTGTATCATTTTATTTTTCAAAATATATCATCATTATCGGGCATGGAACAATAGCTTCATGCCATACCGGAAAAACAAACAAAAGCCATTGCCATCAGGGCAACGGTAATAAAAGTTATACCCAATCCACGGAGTGGAGCAGGCACATCTGAATAAATCATCTTCTCACGAATGGCTGACAAGCCGACAATAGATACTGTCCATCCTATTCCGGAGCCCAATGCATAAACGAAAGCATCCGAGATACTCGTTATAGCCTGCGGATCACTTGGGAGTTTATTTATCCTTTGCAACATAAGAAGAGAAGCCCCCATAATAACACAATTAACTGTAAGAAGAGGAGTATACTTCTTTAAATAACGACAAGCTGAGACATCGAACAAATCTAATATCCATTCCAATAACTTGATGAATGCCACAATAACGACAATAAAAAAGATAAAACTGAGAAAAGTCAAATCGATGCCGAAGGAGTTATTGGCCGTAAGGAAATAAGTCGATAACAAATAATTGACGGGCAAAGTAATCAGCAATACCAACGTAACGGTGAGTCCTAACTGCAAAGCGGTCTTTATACTCTTCGAATAAGTTAGATAAGAACAAAAGCCTAAGAAAAAGGCAAAAATCATGTTATCGACAAATACCGAACGAAAAAACAAACCAAAGATATGTTCCATCTCTTATCCTCCCTTATTTATCGATTAACTGTTTCTGATGACTCCGTTGATACCATACAATACAAGCCAAAATAATAAGAGCCATAGGAGGCATTAGAAACAGATTATTATTCAAATATCCGATATTCCGGACACTATCGTAATTCAAGATATTAAATCCTAATAACGTTCCAGAGCCGAGGAGTTCACGAAAGAAAGCTACTATAATGAGAATTTTGGCATAACCTAGTCCAGTACCGATAGCATCAAAAAACGAAATGACAAACGACTTAGATACAACCACCGAATCCACTTTGCCTAACACAATGCAATTGGTAATAATCAACCCTACATATATCGATAAGCTGATGCTGATATCATAAGCAAACGACTTTAATAATTCATTGATAATTGTAACAAACAAAGTCACAATACCGATTTCAACAGCATAGCGCAGTTTTGACGGCAGAACCTTTCTCAACAGACAAACAAACAAACTCGAAAAAGCAATGATAAGAACTACCGATAATCCCATTACAATAGCAGGAGCCAGCGAACTTGTCACCATCAGTGCCGAACAAACTCCTAAAGCTTGCACAGTTATCGGATTATTCCTATCTAAGGGATTAGAAAAGGCATCCTTATAATTCTTAAAGTTCGATTCATCCATCATCAGTCATCCTCCTATTTATTTAGAAAAAAGATCATATAGTTTGACAACGATTGCCGTATCATATCATTTACCTCTTGTGATGTAATTGTACCACCCGTAATGCCATCAACCTCATAAAGAGGATGCTGAACACCTCCCTTTTTCATTACACACAACCGTAAAGAACCATTCACTACAATTCGCTTCCCATGAAAAGATCGTTGAAAATCAGATGAAGCAATCTTTGCCCCAATACCAGGAGTCTCGTTAGAATGCGAGAAAGAAGTGCCAAACACCGTATTGCGATCATTGTTTAAAGAGATAAAGCCCCAGATAGGTCCATAAAGTCCTTTACCAATTAAAGGAAAAACATATTTAGTCTGCCCGTTCACCGTACACGAGAAAACATGAAATTGTTTACGTGAGAACTCAGAATTATAATCAGTAGCAAAGTTATCAGGAGGATTCTCATTGAAGCCAAGTCCGTCGAGCCTTAAAATCATATCTTTCTTCACGTACCTATTATAATTACTCTCCACGTCTTTCACATTGTTGATATTCAAAGCAGCTAATATCTGTCGTTTCATATCCAATTCGACATTGCGATGTTGCCTCGGTTGAAGCAGCAGATGAGCAGCGAACAGAACTACAACAATTATCAATACACAGGCCATACTGAATACAGCCGCGTAAGAAATGCTGTTTATATCTTTCTTCTTCATCATCTAAAGCTTTAACTATTCAACCTGTTTACCCGTTTCATTCGCCTGCTGATATTCCGTTGAACGACAAGATAGTCGATTAAGGGAGTAAAGATATTCATAAATAAGATGGAGAACAAAATGCCATCCGACAGAACAGGATTAAAGAAACTTATCAATATGGCCAACGAACCGATTATGAATCCCGAGATGGACTTACCCCACTCCGTCCGTGATGAGGTAACAGGATCAGTTGCTATAAAGATAGCACCGAAACAAAAGCCACCAGATAACAGATGTTCATACCAAGGAAGTGATGTAAAAGCATTCTCAGCACTGATGATTTTCATCAATAAGACAGTCAATAAACCGCCAACGAATACAGAAAGGATGGTCTTCCAACTAGCTGTTTGTGTCAATAGTAATATCAATGCGCCAATAAAGATAAATAGCATGCCTTCGTTGCCAATATAAAATCCACCCATTTTTGTAGGATAGCTGAGAAACATAAAGGCTCGGGCTACAAGTGCAACATTGAATACATTCATGCCTATACCACCAAAGACTTCCTGAGCAAAGATAACAGCAAAAGCTGTTGAAAGGACTAAAATCCATAAAGGACAACTAACAGGCGATATCAACACAATGATCGCACCTGTCACAAGAAAGCCTTCCTGAACATTTTTACCTCTCCAATGTGCCGAAACTATTTCTATGGCGTAACCAATGATATAAGTAATCAGCAAACGCGACAAGACATTGAAAAAGCCTACTAGATACATTCCGTAACACAAGATAGGAAGTAAAGCGATAAAGGTAACCCACACAATGCGCTTACAATCTATCGCATCATGGATATGTGTTCCACTCACAGAAGTAGTATCCGGAACGAACATATAATCTTTCAATCTATTTGCCTTCATCTCTTACTACATTAATCAGATATCTCATTACGCATTCTATCCAATCCTTCTCTCACAATCCGCTGTAATTCCAACTTCGAGGGACATATAAACTCACAGAGAGCAAAATCTTCAGGTGCGACCTCATAAATTCCCAATGCTTCCATCTTTTGTTTATCGTCGGCAAGAATAGCTTTAATAAGGAACTCAGGAAGAATATCCATAGGGAATACATTAGAATAATCATCGAATATAATATTTCTTTGTGCTCCCTTTACCCTTGCATCGATAACATATTTACGTTTTTTATTCAACCATGAGAAATAGCAATGGTTTGAACTGTATTCTTTCAAACGTAAAGATAGCCAAGAGAGCTTTTCATTTGTCTCACTTCCCTCGGGGATAACAGTCAGTTGGTTATCGAAAGCTCCGATGAAATCATCGGATTCGATTTGTTTTCCTGTCAACACATTCCCGCTGATATAACGCAAAATCTTTCCTGTCGTAACTCTGTCATTAAACACATTAGACAGTTGTGCCCCGACTTGCAAAAGACAATAAGAAGGTTCTATTACTTCTGAACCTGTTAATGCTACCCAATGAGTAAAATCAACATGACCTATATTTATCAATTTACCAATATAAATCACTGTCTGGAACCCAACTGTCCAAACGGTTTCACCCTTATTGACAGGTGCGATATGATTCAGTTGTACCCCAACATTACCAGCAGGATGAGGCCCGTCGAAAGTATGAACTGTAACGTTTTGAGCCTCCGTCAAAGCACGCGAATGTTGTGCGACATTAATACTTAAATGAGTGTCTGCTATTTTAGATAAGACATTCAGACCGGTCTGAAAATTGACTTCTTCACCTTTTAATATAAATTCATAATCAGGTGCCAAAGGATTCGTGTCGAAAGCCGATATGAATATAGCTCGTGGTGTATACGATGGATCGGCAACAATATCGTAAGGCCTTTGCCTGATAAAAGCGAATAAGCCAGATGATAGCAGCAACGAGAGCAATTCGTCGCGTGATAGCGTATCTACGTCCTGTTGGCCGTATTCAACAAATGTCTGTTCACCCTCCGACTTCTCGATAACAATCCGAGAAGGTTTAAGTGAATCATCTAAATCAATTCGAGAAACTTTACCACTAACAGGAGAAACAATTTTGATATCCTTATGAAACTCATCTTCAAAAAGGCATTCTCCTGCTTCAACAGTAGAATCATCGCCCACAAGAATATGAGGAACAACGCCGATATAATCTGATGGCATTATTGCGTAACATCCTGGTTCGTCGACATTAAAATACTTCGTATCAGCGGAACCCTTCAACTTAATATCAAGACCCTTGGATAATTTTATCATATCAAAATTAAAACACATAAAACCAATGCAAATTTAATAAAATAAACTATCAAACAAAGCTAAAAATTACAATAAAGGTATAGATAGTAGATTCTTTTATCATTTCATATCAATAATACTGATAAAACAAACCATTTATTAGTATCTTTGAATTCGAAAAACAACGAATCATGAAAAAACAATATTTTACGATACTCCTATTGGCACTGAGTTTGCCTATCACTTTGTCGGCTCAAGATTATTTCACATCTTCACAGCGAGACCATTGGATAAAAATGGCAAATGAAAATTTGCCGACACTACAAGAAAGGACTATCAAGCCACAGAAAGCTGTAAAACTCGTGAAAGACCCGAACGCTTTTCAAGGCTGGAAAATGGAGGATGCGGGTATTGCTTCTGATCTTTACAGCGGTTCATTTAAAAAGCAATCGGGAATCATCCTCGATTTGGGTGAGCACGTCACGGGACATTTTACCTTTTCTCTTGCTGAATTGAATTCAATCTCCGACGCTCCCATCCGTTTGAAATTTACATTTGCCGAGATTCCCTCTGAACTCGCCATTCCATTCGACCCTTATCCCGGGAGTTTAAGTAGGGCTTGGCTGCAGGATGAAACGATGACGGTGGAACAACTTCCTGCTACAATGACTATACCCCGACGACTGTCGTGCAGATACATCAAGATAGAGAGAATGGGTGATTCTCAGGGTTCCGACTATTTCTTCTCGGATATGAAGTTTGTCGCTACTACTTCTATCAAGAATGATATAGCAAAACTGCCCGATTCCGTCGACCCGATGATAAGAAAGATTGATAGAGTTGGGCTTAACACATTAAGGGAATGTATGCAAACTGTATATGAGGACGGTCCTAAACGCGACCACCGTCTTTGGATTGGGGATTTATATCTGCAAATGCTTGCCAATAACTTTACTTTCAAACAACATCAGCTATCGCGCCGCTGCTTGTACTTAATGGCTGGTACTGTAGCACCCAATGGTATTCTTTACTCCAATCTTTTCGAAAAACCTGTTCCTCATTCACAGACGAGTTCTACTCTCTACGAATATTCACTCATTTATAATGCTGCATTAAAATGTTATTGGGATGTTACACACGACAAAGAAACGTGCAATGACCTCTGGCCTGTAGCTATCCGACAAATCAACCTAATTCCGGAACTTCTTGATGAAAACGGGCTATTCAGTTTGGATAAGGCTGCTAAGAGGGGTATGTGGCTGCTGATTGATCAGAAAGGTGAACTCGACAAACAAGCATCCGAGCAAGGGTTATATATCTTTATGCTACGCAAGACCTACGAACTGGGCATCGCATTGGGAAAGAAATCGGAAGTGGCATCAATACCTGCTCTCATCACTAAGATGACAAAAGCAGCTCATGCCTTATACGATTCGAAACAAGGAGTGTTTATAAGTGGACCTAACAAACAGGTGTCGTACGCTTCTCAAGCCTGGATGATATTAGCCAAAGTAGTTAGCGTAAAAGAGGGACAAAAGATCATCACTTCTTTGAAGAATATAAAAGATGCGATGAAGCCAGCAAGTCCGTACCTATATCATTACTACATTCAAGCCTTGGTAGATTGCAAACTCAATAAAGAGGCTAAACAAGAGATGATAAACTTCTGGGGAGGAATGGTAAATAAGGGCGCTGATACGTTCTGGGAAGTTTATGATACAAACAATGACTTCTATTCCCCCTATAGTTTTGCTCCTATCAACAGTTACTGTCATGCCTGGAGTTGCACGCCGATATACTTTATCAGGATGTATCCTGAAATATTCCAAAAATAATAGCCTAAAGATATGCATCTTATAATGTAGTTATGATACCAAATAATCATAGTTATGTTGTCGTGAGATCGTAGTTATGAAAAGTTGAAAACATAGTTATGAAAAGTTGAAATCATAGTTATGATTTGTTCACAACATAACTATGATAATTGAACGACATAAATATGATTATTTTGTCTCTATACTATCACATCCTATCAATATAATGCACTGCGTGGTGAATGTTAAACCAGCATGTAATAATAATAGCATGAAGAACTAAGTTTATATAGCAAACGATGAATAATAAGAAGACTATTCGAAAACTTCGGCTTCATCAAAGCATAAAGCCTTATTCAAATCTTTTTCTGATAGTTTCACTTGTTGTGGTGCAATAGGCCAATCGATGCCAATGACGGGATCATTATATTTAATTGATGCTTCCGATTGCGGTGCATATACATTATCTACTTTATAGGTAAATACAGCTTCTTCGCTCAATACAAGGAATCCATGAGCAAAACCCCGCGGGATAAAAAATTGACGCTTATTTTCTGCACTCAGCAACACACTGACATATTTACCGAAGGTGGGCGACGACTTACGTAAATCTACAGCGACATCCAGGACCTCTCCTACTATTACACGTACCAATTTAGCCTGTGAATAGTCTCCTTTTTGATAATGCAAACCGCGCAGGACACCGAAAGATGACTTTGATTCATTATCTTGAATGAAATTCACTTCCTTTATATTCTTATCGAACTCTTCTTTCTTATAGGCTTCCATAAAATAGCCCCGAGCATCATCAAAAACTTTCGGTTCAATAACCCATACACCGTCAATCTCTGTTTGTACGTAATTCATCTCATTTAATATTTAATATATGAACAAAAGTAGCAATTTAATTAAGAGGATAAAAATTTAATCATTCAAAAATCCAAGTAATATATGTTTCTATCAATTATTTTAATATCTTTGTATAAATAGATATATCAAAAATTAGGCAATATGTTTCAAGTTCAACATTGTTTACCTTTCGTAAATCAAAGCTGGCTTATCAAACAATTTATACATATTCAGTTTGATGATTCATATTTTGAAGAGAAATTTATTCCTAGACCTGACATATCTATTATATTCCATTTCAAAACAATGCCTTTAATCACGGCAGACAAAAGTATCTTGCTTGAACCTTTTTTTGCAACACCAATCATTTCAAAATCTCTTTTTATTAAATTGCATGGTAATCTAGATTCGTTCATTGTATCTTGTAAGCCTTCTGTATTTTCCAGAATATTCCATCTCGATCTAAGTCATGTTCAGCAGACAATCCCATTACCCCGCCATCTATTCTACCCATTGTGGGAACAACTGTCGAAACTAAAAACAAATTATGAGCGCATTATATTATTCACTCACTTTATAGAGGAATATCATAGACATGCTTATGTTCCTGATACAATCGACTTGCTATATGATAAGATTACAACAGATGGACTAACTAAATTACTGAAAGATATTAAATATGATTGCCCGGCTTGTCAGCGTACATTAGAAAGAAATTTCATTAAACGTACTGGTGTTACCCCAAAAAAACTTATGAGAATAATGCGCATAGACCAGCTATTGGCAAAGATAGACAAGAACAAATCAATAGAATATCAAGAACTAGTGTTCAATGGACGCTATTTCGATCAAGCGCATTTCATCAACGATTTTAAGTCGATAATAGATGAAACTCCCAGCTTCTTCTTTAAGAGAGATATAAATTCAACTAAAATGATTTCGGGAAGAATAGAAGGTCAATTGTAATTTGTCGTTTTTTTCCAATTATAAGATAGCTCCCTATCCTATATTTGCTACTAATTAAACTTAGTAGTAACATTATCCACAACATCATGAAAAAGATAGTATACATAACCAGCATACTTATTATGGTAAGTTGCATACAATTGAATGCTCAGTCATGGATTAAAAAGATGGGGAATCGAGTTAAGGAAAAGGTGATTGACAAAGTAGAACAAAAAATAGATGATAAAACTGATAAAACCTTAGAAAAAGGATACGATAATCTCGATAAAGGGAAAGAAGCAAAAGACGAAAAAGGGAAAATAAATGAAGTTACCTATCGTAAATACGATTTCATACCGGGCAATGAAGTGATATTCGAAGACGATTTGAGAAATGAACAAAAAGGAGAATTTCCAAGTAAATGGGATTTATTGGAAGGCAATGCAGAAATAGCATCCATTAATAATGAGAATGTGATATCATTTGTAGGATATACTTATATAACTCCCTTATTTAAAGATAAGAATTTTATACTTCCTGATGAATTCACAATGGAGTTCAATTTTTATTTAGACGGTCATGAAGGAGAAAATTCAGTAGAACTAGTTAACGATAAGGAAGAAATCGTTGCTTCTTCAATTTTTTGGAAAACAAATGATCGTTTTATCTTCAAATGGGGACTCTCAGAAAAAGAACGAAGCAGCGAAGATAAATATAATAATAATGTAGGTTGGCATCATTACGCATTATCATTAAATAAAAGAGCGATTAAAGTCTATATTGATGATAAACGCGTTGCAAATATACCTAATTTCAATGACAGGGCAATTAAAATTAAGTTGTTTGCCCGCGGAGAAGATTCAAATAGCACATTCCAAATAAAAAACATACACATTGCCAAAGGTGCTGTACCTCTTTACGACCGACTTATGACTGATGGTAAAATCATTACCTATGGCATTACCTTTGAAATAGGTAAAGCGAATATTAAGCCCGAATCGATGGGCACAATTAATGAAATATATAATATAACCCGTTGGCGGAATTAACTTAGTGCATATTTAACTCTTCCAATGGGATTATTATTTATCTTGTTAATATATTGCAGAATTGTAAATGCACTGATTTTGCCTATAATTCTTGCAAACAATCCTTCTGTATCTTTGGCATAATTTCTTATAAGCATAAACTGATCAGTAAGCTGAGAAAAAACCGTTTCAATTCTTTTTCGTGCTTTGGCAAATGGGATAAATTGTGGCTTCCAGTCTTTTTGATTCAATCTATATGGGCATTCGAGTTTTATATTGGCAGTTTCAAAGAGGTCTAACTGAATTTCTTTTCCGATGTATCCTCTGTCTCCAAATATGCTACAGTCATGATATTCCAACTTTACGTCATGAAGATAATTGATATCATGAACACTGGCCCGGGTCAGGTCATAGGAATGAATGACACCACTTAATCCACACAGAGCGTGCAGCTTATAGCCATAATAATAAACACCTTGGGAGGCACAATAACCAAAGCTTGGAGCTGCTGAATAATTCTTATGGCCCATTTTACAACGCTTTCCTCTTGATACACGGCAGACTTCAATTGGTTTAGAGTCAATACAAAAGCAATCTTCACCACCATCAATAATATCGGCTATCCGTTTTCTTATCTTTTCGCAAAGATGACTTGTAGATTTACGACGGTCATTAAACTGCCTTCTTGATATCATGTTGGGAAATGAGGTCCTATATTCCTTGAGTCTACTGAAAAGACAATTCTCACTATCTATGCTTAGAGTCTCTGCGGTAAGACTAAGAGCTATCACCTCCAAATCAGAGAACTTCGGAACAACACCTCTTCGCTTGATGTTTCCTGATTCATTGACTAGATTTCCGGCATTTTGCTTGCATATCTCAAGAATTTTTACGAATATTGCATATAAGTTGTGCATACGTTGGTTGTATATTAAAAGTTTTGTCACCTCTAATATACTAATAATCAATGACATGTGCAACTTTTTAAACATAAAATATCTCAAATTTTAATTCCGCCAACGGGTA